>Ga0335070_10000006_pt1 | contig 446307 bp, 407 predicted proteins | sample Lox_Sample_13_FD_206722 | JGI IMG/M metagenome (GOLD analysis project Ga0335070, IMG submission 206722) | Soil microbial communities from Loxahatchee National Wildlife Refuge, Florida, United States - Lox_Sample_1.3 | ecosystem: Environmental > Terrestrial > Soil > Wetlands | place: USA...
GACAGAGGCGGCTTGGCTGAACAGAGAAAAAGAGAGAAGAACTTACGGAAAGAGCAAAACACTCTTGACTGGGACCGGCCTTCTCATGGAAGGAGTTGAGCACACGAGCGCACCTGAACCGGAGAGCAGTTATTCGCTGAGGCTAAAAGCACTATCCTAACCTTCAATGAACCCTAAAGAAATATCGGCCTTCTTGGCCCCTCCGACGCTGACGGCCAAAGAGACTCTTCTCCTCTTCACGGGCGCAGCGATTACCTTGCTGGTAGTGGCAAGTGGCACCAGCTTTTATAACCACGATTATCGCCACGGGATTTGGTGCTTTCTAGTAGCAATTGTCCTCGGGCTCGTCTTTTTCAGAAAACGCAAAACGGCATTGGTCGTCAGTGGTTTGTGCTGCCTCTCGGTACTCGGCAGCTTGGGGTTCCCGTTTCATCCGAGCGTTGCCGCATTTCTCTTGCTGGTTGGTTGTTATGCCGCATTGTATTTCTGGGCGCGGTGGTCCCATAGAAAGTATCCCTACCTTTCGTTTAGGCAAATGCACACGGTCTTCGAGGGTGAAGCAGCTATGGCTGCGGAGAATGCACGCATAGAGGCTCAGGCGCGAGAATTAGTGAAGAAACGTCCATTTGGACCTTGGTTGTTCCGCTAATTTTTCTTCCAGCTGCCTGATTAAACGCGGTAACCGGAAAAGTGGGTATTGGCCGCCCGCTAGCGGCACTCAGCCGGGGGGTCGCTGGGCCGGAGGGTATTTCCCCGGTCGGTCGTTAAACCCGCGGAGTTGGGAAAAACGGGCGATCCGGCCTTAAGCTAACCTTAAACTCGTAAACCACGTGGATTGCTGAAAAGCCCGTCTTTATTGGCGATTCGCACGGTTGTACACCGGGTGGTGTATGAAATTTACGCTTTGTAGGTGGTGGGTGGGGCGACGTTATATCAAATCTGCGTTTCGTTGGGCGCCAGGTGCGGCCGGTCTAAAGCCCGGCCACTACATTACGGGGCTTGCCTGCTAGAAGCAGGCGCTTCCGGATCACCCCGCCCGTGAGGGGGACGAAGCCGCAGTTTTTTATTTATTGAGTGGGAGACGGTTGGCGATGAAATCCGAGGCACGTTGAGCCGCGGGTGGATCGAGATTGGCCAGAACTGCGATGACGTAGCCGGCTTTGGGACAGATCTTCAGCTCTCCGTTCATGCCGGGTGCGCCGCCAGCATGACCAAAGCATTTCAGGCCGTTACTGTCGGTTTCAAAAAAGCCGAAGGCATACTTGTCAGGACCGTGGCCGGTGTCGACTTTACCAGTAACGAGCATTTCGGTGTGCGCCGCATCCAGCAGTTTGTGCTGCTGAAGAGCCATGGCGAACCGATACAAATCAACAACGGTGGAGTAACCGCCACCGGCGGAAGTGCCGCGATACGGTAGCGTGTCCTTGTTCTCCATCCAGGGACCAGACGCCTCTTTCATGTAGCCCGTGGAACGGGATGCTACGGGCTGATCCTCAGGCAAGGAGTCGGTCGAGTTCATTCCGGCTGGCTTGAAGACGTGCTCGCGGACGTAATCGTAGTAGGTCTGGTTAGAAACCTTCTCGATGATGACGCCGAGAAGCAAGAATCCGTAATTGCTGTATTCAAATCGGGAACCAGGTTCGAACGCGACAGGCCGGTCACCATAGAGCCTCACATAATCCTGCAGAGTCTTCAGTTCGAGACGATGTTTGTCGAATTCGGGGCCAAAGATATCACCGGTGCCGCCCGTGTGTGTGAGAAGTTGTTGGATAGTGACCTTCGAGGCCATATCTTTGTTGGGATAGTCGGAAAGATATTTGCCGAACGCATCATTGAGCTGGAGTTTTCCCGACTGGACGAGTTGGAGAACGCTCACCGCTGTGAACATCTTATTCATGGAGCCAAGGCGGAATTGGGTGTCGAGGGTGTTCGGAGCGTTTGTGGCGCGGTCGGCCAGACCGTACGCATGTTGGAAAAGAACCATGCCGTTCTGGGCGACAAGAGCGGTGCCAGAAAAGCTATCCCTGGCAGCCTCTTCCTGGAGTTTCCTGTTCAGTGCCTCGATCGCCTCTTTTTGGTTGAGGCGGGGGATCGCAAATTTGGCCGGGCGGGGGATCGCGCGGATTTCGAAATTGATGATTCTGTACGGGGGCGCGGGCTCAACTTCGACGGCGATGTGTCCAAACTGGTCGCTGTCTTTTTCCTGAACAAAAGCGGTAAAGCGGGTCGGGGTGCTCTCTTCGATCTCTACCAGCTGTAAACCTCCAGAACGCTCGCGGAATTCCATCGCAGAATCCAGACGATCGACGGCATTGGGGCGGTTTTTCTGCAGGAAGGCGAGGAGCGCGGATCGGTCGGCAGAATTGAAGACATCCAGCCAGGCCTTTGCCTGCTGCTCGGCCGCGGGAGCGGTGGCCGGAACCTGAGCGGCACAGAACTGAGCCGAGAATAGAAGAATTGCGATTGCCCAGATCTTCGGCTTCATGAACACCCCTTTTGTTAGACGTGTTTGGAATGACTTGGTTAGAACACCGGAGAGTCCCGGCGATCAGGGGAAGAGGCGGGAGGGCGACTATATCGATGTTAATCTCGTATCCAATGTGGTGAATCCCTGAATTGGTCAGGACCCCACGCCCAAACGTCGACCGTCATAGCCAGTTTGTCACGGATGGCTTTGCCAGGGGCAGCGATTAGCACAATGTCTGGTCTGATCTTCTCTGCTAGTTCTGCTAGGTGTTCGGGCAGGACTATCTCTTGGCCGCGTTAGCTGCGACTCGGGCGCGGAAGTTTTTTTCCTGCTGAATTTCTTCGTCGTTGAAGGCGGATGCGAAGTCCTCGAGCTCCGCAATCTGGCGTATCTCTATGTCGCCTTCGCCTTCGGGGGTGTTGGGGCATCGCTTGACCCACTCGATGGCCTCTTCGAGAGACTTGACTTGCCAGATCCAGAAGCCAGCGATGAGTTCCTTGCTTTCGGCGAAGGGGCCGTCAATGACAGTGCGGTTCTTGCCAGAGAAGTGGACGCGGACGCCTTTGGAAGAGGGGTGAAGCCCGTCATAGCCTAACAAAACTCCGGCTTCTAAGAGCTCGTTGTTGAATTTGTTCATGTCGGCCATGAGTTGAGGATCGGGCGGTGTACCTTCGGGGTCTTGCGGGCCTTTGACGATGACCATGAATCGCATCTTTTTGTCCTTTCGGCTTGAGTCGGTCTGACGTTCAAGTTCAGAGATTAATTGATGCTCTACCCATACGTCGAACGAGAAGGTGCAGAATCGACACGGAGAACCGAGGATATTCTCGGTAGCTCCTGATTAACGCGGAAACCGCCCATGTGGGTACTGGAACGAACCTTTTCGGTTGGCCGACTTACTAGGAGTTGACCGCGACAGCGCGGGTTTCGCTACGTGCGGCGTTTGTAATGAATGGGCCACTGCACTTGCCAGCTCTTGCCGGCGTCTCGCGACGATTCCCAACTCCAGTCGAATTGGTTTGGCGTGATGTTCTTGTAGACCATACGTTGCTGGATATGAGTTCCGTCCGGGCGGACGACCTCGCGGTGGAGGATCATCTGTCCGTCCTTAAACTCGCCGACGAAATCCAGGTATCCGCCTTCGTTATCGACCCAGGTTTGTTTCCATTTCCCAGCACGCGCGTCGTAGATGGAAAAGCTCTTGCCGCGCAGGTGCATGGAGTCGCCACCATTGAAGTTCTCCTCCACTACGCAACCATCGAGGACGCGGGTAATGTCATTGCTGCCTTTGGCGGTGTCGCCATTCTTCGCGCTGGGCCAAGTCGCGTCCCAGGTCCCCACCCAGAAGTCGAACTGCCGTTGCTGTTCCAGATGGCAGGGATTGGGTGGGGTGGCGGTAGAGACGGAACTGTTCTGTCTGGAGGTGGCAAACGGAAGCAACAGTAAAGCAGCGAAAACTGCACCGACCAGTTGTTTCATGGTGCCCCCAGCGGTCAGACGGACGACAGCGCGAAAGGTTTGGAGTGGCATGTCAGAAATGCGGCTGATATTTCTTCCTACGTAGGTTTCCCGGAAAGCTTTCCAGCTAGTTTTTCTGCCTCATAGGGAACGAGTATAGACCAGCAACAATTCGGTCAGGTCCTGATTAGCGGCAATCGGAGAAGTCGGTACTATGAGCTACTTCTCCTATTGAGGGCCGCGCACGCTAGAGTCGGGGCGATTCCTGGCGTTTGCGAAAAAGCTGTGTAAAAGAAAAGTCGTAATAGTCCAGAATCGGCAAGCTCAAGGCAAAGAGCAGCAGCGGGCACGTGAACCGCATGACGCGATCTCTCCAGAATTTACGCTTTGTAGGCGGTGGGTGGGGCGGGGTTAAGGCCCGGGCTATCAAATCTGCGTTTTGTTGGGCGACAGGTTGCGGCCGGTCTAAAGTCCGGCCACTACATTCGGCGGGTGCGTCTCATGGTGTATTAAATCTGCGTTTTTTGGGTGGCAGGTGCGGCCGGTCTAAAGTCCGGCCACTACATTGGGGTGCTTGCCTGCTGGAAGCAGGCGCTACCATGTTGACTAGCGCCGGTGATATAGCCACAGGAATAAGCCGACAATTGCCCCACCAAGAAGAGAAAAGAGCATGAGATCACGCACCGGGGATCGAGAAACTAAGCCCATGAGCACTAAACCGATCACGATGACAAGCCCGATGGGGTGAGCGGTCCACTGGCCCACGCCGCCAGGACCGAACGGAACAAGTTGCTTGGGCTCCGGCGTCCAAACATCCTTGGGCCGAAGTTTGTTGGCGTCCGCGCGCCCGCTTTCAAATGGGCCGTGGGGCTGAGAAAACGAGGCCTGGCGTTCGCGCCGCCAAACGAAAAAAGCGACAATGGCACCGCTCGCGAGCGAAGCAGGAAGAAGCGCGCTGAAGTAAGTGTCGTGAGTGTCCAGGAGAAGGCCGACCACCGGCAGAAACAGGCCGACGACAATCCCCGACAAGACGGCATAAGCGACGGGGTGCGACCCATCTTGAGACTTCATTGGGTCTTCCGGCGCGGAAGATTTGTTGTACCAGGCGGTCATGATGCTGAGTCTACGCCTTACCGCTGTTGTTGAGTAGATAGAGCTTGTCTTACAAATCGGCAGAGGAACGGCGAGGCAATTCCTCAGGGGCTAAAGCCCAGTGTTGCTAGATTTTCTTCGTGTCGGAGCTAAAGCTCCGACCCCCTCACCTTATTTAGGAGATGACTTCCCGCTAAAGTTGGACCGTTGCGCGGCTATTGGTAGGCGTTAGCCTGGTTGCTTTTGTGCGGGGATGACCGGGAGCGGAGGATAACCAATGGTAGACCTGGCCATTTTTTCTCTCAGGTTGCTGCTTTGGCTTATACTTCCCCAATCGGAGGCGAGGAGCGGCTTATGAGCATGTTTGGCACGCGGCGTAATTTTTTTGAGCGCATCAACATGGCGCTTAGCGGGTTTGTGGTCACTCGGGCGTTGCCTTTTCCGAAGGGCGCTGCGGCGACTGAGGCTGCCCCGGAAGCGGTGGACTACTACGACAAACTGGGAGTCACGAAAACGATTAATGCAGCGGGGACGTACACCTATCTGACGGGATCGACGATGCCGCCCTCGGTGCAAGCGGCGGTGGCTTTGGCGGCGAAGCATCCGGTGTATCTGGAAGATTTGCAGAAAGCGGCCGGCGAATACCTGGCGCGGCAATTACGTTGCGAAGCGGCGATGGTCACGGCGGGGGCGGCATCCGCCGTGACTCTGGGTACGGCGGCGTGCATGACGGTGGCCAATGGACCTTCCGCGAGTCATGCCATGCCGGCAGACATGAACGGCCTAAAGAATGAGGTGATCGTTCAAAAGGCGCATCGTTACGATTACGATCATGCGCTGCGCAACTGCGGGATTCGTTTCGTGGACGTGGAAACGTTAGAAGAATACGGAGCGGCTTTCACACGCAATACCGTGATGTGCCACTTTTACAATGCGTCCGAGGGAGGAAAGATCAGCAGGGAAGAGTGGATTCGGGTGGCGCATGCGCACGGAGTTCCATGCCTGAATGACGCGGCGGCGGACGTTCCGCCGATTTCGAATTTGTGGGACTACACGCATATGGGGTTTGACCTGGTGGCCTTCTCGGGCGGGAAGGGCATTCGCGGCCCGCAGAATGCGGGACTGCTGCTGGGGAAGGCGAATCTGATTGCCGCTGCCACCAGCAACAACAGTCCGTTTGACGATGTTGTGGGACGCGGCATGAAGGTTGCCAAGGAACAAATCGTAGGGATGGTGGCCGCGGTGGATTGGTTCCTGAGCCAGTCTGACGCGGAGTTCGAAGCCGAGTTCCGGCGGCGCGCCAATCGGATTGCCGCGGAGCTTAAGGATATTCCAACGCTGAAATCGGAAATATTTATCCCACCGGTGGCGAATAACGTGCCGCATTTGCTGATTCGGTATGATCCGGAGCGCGTTAAGATTTCTCCGAAAGAAGTGAAGCGACAACTGCACGCGGGGACGCCGAGCATTGAACTGAATCCGGCCACGGGTTCCACGGAAGCCAGCGCCGGCATTCCCAAGGATGCCAACAAGATTGTAGTGGGAGTCTGGATGCTGGAGCCCGGTGAGGATGAAATCGTGGCGCGACGACTGCGTGAGGTTTTGACGGCGGCCGCAACGAAGTGACGCAATTTATGAAGATTCTCCTTTTCGGGGCTACGGGATCGGCGGGCGGGGCGGTGCTGGAGGCGTGCCTCAGCGCTTCGGTTGTTGATGAAGTGCGGGCCATCACGCGGCGGCCGTTGATGAGCACCCATTCCAAGCTGCGAACTTACTTACACAAGGATTTTCTGAATTACGCCACGGTGGAGGAGGCTTTTCGGCCGATTGATGCCTGCCTTTTCTGCTTGGGAATTTCCTCGACGCAGGTTTCCGCGGAGGAATACCGGACCATTTCTTATGCGTACCCGCTGGCGGCCGCGAATTTTCTGAAAGCGAAGAGTCCGGGCGCGGCGTTTCATTACATCAGTGGACGCGGCACGAGCGCGGAGAGCCGCATGGCCTGGGCACGCGTAAAGGCCCAGGCGGAGCATGACCTGATCGAGCTTTGCGGCACCGACTGCTGGCGGCCCGCTTTCATTGACGCCAAGCCTTCCGACACGATTCCGAAGATCTATGCCTGGATGCAGCCGGTTGGAAAGCTGCTGAAGCCGTTTCCAGGCTTGTACATCCACGGACATGACCTTGGGCGTGCCATGCTGCAGGCCACGGTTGAAAAACTTCGAGGGCGAATTATTGAAAACGCGGAGATCCGGGAAATTGCCGCGCGGGCGACCTGGTAGCACCGGTAGTTCTGGCCGGCAACTGCAGCGTATCCCGGCGACTTGCCATACGCATCCTACTAGGCAGAAGCTGCGTTTTCGGGTATGTTCGGGTTCGAAAAGGGGCTGCATTGAACCACGCCCGCAAAATCTTTCTGGTCACCTTGCTGGCGCTGGCTTGCGCTTCGACGATCAGGGCGCAACGCTTTATCGCGAATCCATCGAATGGCTATGGCGGGTACGGTTGGGGAGGCTGGGGCGGCTACGGCTGGGGCGGATATACGTTCGGCAATTCGGGGCTGGACGGCTGCTGCATGCATCATCCGGAAGAGCATCCTCCATTTGGCGTAGGATTTGCGCACGGGGATCCGGAGTTCATCCCGAGCACATTTATGGATTACGACAAGGCGCTGGCACTGGGGAAGAAAATCCTGGAAGAGCAGGCCAAGCCGCAGCCTTCGCTGGGGGAGATTGCGCGGCAACTTCGCAAGCAGAAGAAAAATTATGTTCCGCCGCCGGCGCCGGATCCGAATGTGGCTCCGGCTAATGAAATTCGAGGGCTTCAGGGGCTGAAGCCCATTTCACTACAGAGCGCTTATGTGGGAGCTAAAGCTCCCACCTCCTGAGGAGAAATAACTGGAACTTCTGGTGCGGTTACACTAAAGCCAGCCGCGCTCACGGTAGTTTTTCACTCCCAGTGCCAGGGCCGCTTCAATATCGTTCTTCAGCGCCTCATCGAGGGCTTTTATGTGGAAGCAGGTCTTGCCCTTGAGGAGCTTCAACAGGGCCGGTGAAATCTTCTTTTTGACTTCGGCATTCATGTAAATGCACATGAGGTAAAAGCCCACGTAGTCCTTCTGCAGGATGAGGGCGGCCAACTGCAGGTCTACGGGCTTGCCGCCATACGCGCCGGGAACGGCCACGGGCTTCGGGACAACCAGTTCGAGACTCCTCTTGTCGCGTACGGCCAGGGCGCCGCGCTTGCAGGGCGGTGCATGGCGGAGAAGAATTTTTTCTAACTCGCCGTAGATGGCTTCGAGCGAGTGGGCTTTTGTCGCCGCTGGCTTTGCCGGGGATTGCCGATTGGCTGTCTTTGCTGGTTTTGCTGGCTTGGATGACTTTCTCATGGCGGAATGCTACGCCAAGGCGCAGATGCGCTCAAGGACTATCCCGCGCGGAGAAAGGGAAGGGGACGTTAGGATTTTTGTTTAGGGCTTGGGGAGGGCGGCAATCACGGCGTCGGTGAATTCGAGGGTACCGGCGTGGCCGCCGACGTCTTTCGTGACGTGCTTACCTTCTTTGTAAACCTTGATGAGGGCGGCCTGGATGCGTTCCGCGGCGGAGCGCTCGCCAAGATGGTGCAGCATGAGGATGGAGCTCATCAGGAGCGCCGTGGGATTCGCGAGGCCCTTGCCGGCTATGTCCGGGGCGGTGCCGTGAACCGCTTCGAACATGGCGCACTCGTCGCCGATGTTGCCGCTGGGGACCACGCCGAGGCCTCCGACGAGGCCGGCGGCCAGGTCGCTCACAATGTCGCCGTATAGATTCGGCAGCAGCAGCAGGTCGAACTGGTCCGGATTGATGACGATCTGCATGCAGGCGTTGTCGACGATGAGTTCCTTGTATTCGATGTGCTTGTATTGTTCGGCAACGGCGCGCACGGAGCGCAAGAACAGGCCGTCGCTCATCTTCATGATGTTGGCTTTGTGAATGGCGTGGATGCGTTTGCGGCCCATCTTGACGGCATATTCAAAGGCGAATTTGGCGATGCGCGTTGAGGCTTTTTCGGTGATGATCTTGAGGCTTTCGACCACGCCGGGCACGACTTCGTGCTCCAGGCCGGAGTACAAATCCTCGGTGTTTTCGCGGACGATGACCACGTCCACGCCATCAAAGTGGGATTTGACGCCGGGAAGGTTGCGGACCGGGCGGAGGTTGGCGTAAAGATCGAGGCTTTTGCGCAGAGCCACGTTGACGCTGCGAGCGCCGCCGGCAACGGCTGTGGCCATGGGGCCTTTGAGGGCGACGCGGTTGCGACGGACAGATTCGATGGCGGCGGCGTTCAGCACTTCCGCGCCAACGGTGGCCTTGTCGGTATTTTCCGCGCGGGCGCCCAAAACCTCCCACTCAATGTTTACGCCCGAAGCATCCAGGACGCGCTGTGTGGCCGCGGAAACTTCGGGGCCGATTCCTTCGCCGGGCAATAACGTAACGTGATGTCGCATAGGTGCATCTATTTTAAGGGCAGGCGCGGGAATTGTGAAAGCGCGCGATTTTGTGAGTTGCGATGCATCTGGCGCGGAAGAGCGCGAGCTGCGAATGCTTAGCGGTCGCTGCTGTCGTCCTGCTGGTATCCCGATCGAGGAGAAGTTGGCTGATCGGGTACGCGGATTTGCAAGAGTTTCACCTGTGTTATACTGAGAATTCACGCGGAGACACCGCGTGCGGAGGCCAAGAAACTTATGATTCATCTCACGCCTGTTGCCGCGAGCAAGGTCAAGGAAATCATGTCGATGCAGTCGCCGTCGCCGACGGCGCTGCGCGTCGCCGTGGTGGGTGGCGGATGTTCCGGATTTCAATACCACATGGCGTTTGAAAACCAGACCAACGAATCGGATGAAGTGCTGGATTTCGATGGTTTGAAGGTGGCTGTGGATCAGATGAGTTCGATGTATCTTGAGGGCGTGGAAATCGATTATATCGAGACGCTCGAAGGCGCGGGCTTCAAGTTCAATAACCCGAATGTGAAGTCCACATGCGGGTGCGGAAGTTCGTTTAGCGTTTAGTGGTTGGGGACCGCTTTCCAAAGCGGACCCTGCAGAAGAGGTTTGAGGAGGCTCCTGGGAATCCGGGAGCCTTTTTCTTTTGTGGGGGAGCAGATATGGGCGCCCCTGCGGGGCTGGGAGGATGCAGGTGGCCAGTCTGAAGTCTGGCCACTACATTTTGGCCACTACGTTGAACGTATCGCTTTACAAGGTGGGTACATCCAATCCACGATGTTCGCCGCAGGAGGCGCTTATGTCTTCGAAGCCCGTCGTACTCATCACCGGTTCGAGCACCGGATTTGGCCGTTTGTTCGCAGAAAATCTCACGCGTAATGGTTACACCGTTTTTGCCAGCATGCGGGACCCGCAGGGGAAGAATGCCAAGAATGCCGCCGAGCTGCTGGCGCTGGCGGAAAGGGAATCGCTGGCCATCCACACGGTGGAGCTGGATGTGACCAGCGACGCTTCGGTGGAGAATGCGGTGCGCTCGGTGATCGCGGCGGCGGGGCGGATTGACGTGGCCATCAATAACGCGGGCTATCCCATTGTGTCCCTGATGGAGAGCATCACCAGCGAGCAATCGCAGCAGATCTTCGAAACGAATTTTTTCGGCGCACTGCGCGTGAATCGCGCGGTGCTGCCGCACATGCGCCGGCAGCGCAGCGGAGTGCTGATGCACATCAGCAGCGGCGCGGGCCGCGTGGTCTTCCCGTCCTTTGGCATTTATTGCGCGAGCAAATACGCCATGGAGGCAGCGGCCGAGGCGTACCGGTATGAGTTGGCGGGACAGGGAATCGAGTCCGTCATCTTGGAGCCGGGGGCCTACGAGACTCCGATCATGGGCAAGTTCGTGTTCGGAGCGGACGCGGCGCGGGGGGAAACGTATGGCCCGGTGGTAAAGGTGCCGGAGTTATTGTCCGCAGCGTTGGTGAAATCCGCCGGGAACGCGCAGGAATTGGCTGACGCGGTGCTGCAGATTCTGAAGACTCCGGCGGGGCAGAAGAAGCTGAGGTATCGGGTGAGTCCGACCGACATCGGCGTGGATGCGATCAACGAAGTCTCCGAGAAGGTGCAGAATGGCCTGCTGCACGCCTTTGGGCTCACCGACATTACCGCTTTCAGGCAACAAAAAGCGGCAGCGTCCGACTGATGGTTGCAACAAAGGCTTGATTCGCTCAGGCTGTGAAGCTACAATAGTGTAACTACAATTCTGGAGCTACGCGTGTTCACTTGGGACCCGGCCAAGAACCGAAGCAACCAGAAAAAACACGGAATCAGCTTCGAAACAGCTTGTCTGGTGTTTGAAGACCCGTTTCACATCAGCCGGTTAGAGCGAGTTATGGAAACAGAGGAGCGCTGGCAAACAATCGGGAGCGCCAGTGGAGTCCGATTATTGGTTGTGGCACATACCGTGAGGGAAAGACCCCCTGATGAGCCCGAGATACGGATTATTTCAGCCCGCTTGGCCAGCAGGACGGAGAGGGAAGTATATGAAGAAGGCCGCTAGAAGCGTTCGTAAGGAGTTGGTGGCTCTGGCAAATAAGCCAGACAGCGAGATCGACTACTCCGACATTCCTCCCACAACTCATAAGGACTGGGAGGGCGCCATTCGGGGGAAATTCTATCGCCCGATCAAGCGACAACTGACGGTGCGCATTGACGCGGATGTTCTGGCCTGGTTAAAGAGCCAGGGAAAAGGGTATCAAAGCCGCTTGAACGCGATCCTGCGTTCGGCCATGCTCGGTCGAAGTGGATCCCGGCGCACGAATTAGACAAGGCGCCTGGGAAAGCCTTATCCTAAGCTTCAATCCGCATGAAGATAGCCCTCGCCCAATTCAACCCTACCGTCGGGGACTTTGAAGGCAACTCCTCGCGCATTCTGGTGCTGGCGGAGGAGGCCAAGCGCCGGGGAGCCGAACTTGCCGTCTTCTCTGAGTTATGCATTTGCGGCTACCTGCCGCTGGACCTGCTGGAGCGCCCCGCCTTTATTCAGCGGAACATTGACACGCTGAAAGACATTGCGTATCACATGCCGCTGCCGGCGGTGGTCGGCTATGCCGGGCCGTACAATCATTCGAGCAGCGGCCCGGCGATCGCGAACAAGGCGGCGTTGATCCAGGAAGGCCGGGTGGTATTTGAGCAGAGCAAGATGCTGCTGCCAACCTACGACGTGTTCGACGAATCGCGCTATTTCCATCCCGGAGAACGGCATTACGTTTACGGACTGGAGAAGGAACAACTTGGGATCACTATCTGCGAAGACGTCTGGAACGACAAAAACTTCTGGGTGAAGCCACGCTACCCGCGCGATCCGGTGACGGAACTCGTGCATCAGGGGACAACGATTCTTCTGAACATCTCCGCTTCGCCGTATACGCTGGACAAGCGCTCGCTGCGGATCGAGATGCTGCGTTCGATCGCACAGCAGCACCGACGGCCGATTGTCTATGTAAACCAGGTGGGCGGAGACGATTCGCTGGTCTTTGACGGGGCCAGCATGGCGCTGACGCCGGACGGGAGAATTGCGGCGCAGGCAAAAGCGTTTGAGGAAGACCTGGTGCTGTTTGACACGGTGACCGGGGAAGGGGATATCCACCAGCAGGTAAAGGAAGAGATCGGGTATGCCTACCAGGCGCTGGTGCTGGGAACACGCGACTATGTGCGGAAATGCCGGTTCAGCAAGGCCATCGTGGGCCTGAGCGGGGGCGTGGATTCCGCGGTGGTGGCCGCGCTTGCCGTGGATGCGCTTGGCAAGGAGAACGTTTTGGGCGTCTCCATGCCCGGGCCGTATTCTTCGGAGGGCAGCAAGACTGACGCGCAATGCCTGGCGCAGAATCTAGGCATTCAATTCCTCACCATTCCCGTTACGCCGGTATTTGATTCCTATATGCAGACGTTGAAGCCGACTTTTTGCAACCGGCCCGTGGACGCCACCGAGGAAAACATTCAGGCGCGTATCCGCGGCAACTATCTGATGGCGCTTTCCAACAAATTCGGCTCCATGGTGCTAAGCACGGGAAATAAGTCCGAGTTTGCGGTGGGCTATTGCACACTTTATGGCGACATGGCCGGAGGCCTTGCGATCATCTCCGATGTGCCGAAGCTGATGGTCTACGAGCTGGCCGAGTACATAAACCGCGAAAGGGAACTGATTCCCCGCTCGACGATTGAGAAACCTCCCAGCGCGGAACTGCGTCCCAACCAGAAGGATTCGGACTCGCTGCCGCCGTATGAAGTGCTCGACCGGATTCTGAAGGCGTATATCGAAGAAGTGAAGACTCCGGCGGAGATTGCCGAGGAGTTTGGCTTTGACGTAGGGCTTGTGCGGAACATCGCTCAACTTGTGGATCGCAACGAGTACAAACGGAAGCAGGCGGCGCCGGGCTTAAAGATGACGTCGCGGGCGTTTGGATTCGGGCGGCCGTTCCCGATTGCGCAGCGGTTTGTGCCGTAGAAGTTTGTGTTGTGAATGCTAGTTGACGCTGGCACAGCCAAGAATGTGTGTGCTACGCAAGGAAGGGACTCAAACGAGTGAAACTCTCACAAAAACTTTTCACGGTCAGCGCGCTTGCCCTGGTGTGCGCATCGTTTGCCGCAGCGCAAGCCGCGCCACAATCCGTCATACAGAAAACGATCGAGGCTTACCTGCGCCACTCGTTCGCGCTTGGGCCGGACGTCCAGATCACCGTAGGTGAGCCCAAGGAACTAGGGAACTCCGGGCTGCTGGAAACTAGTATCGGAGTCACGACGGATCAGGGCTCGGACAACATCAAGATGTATATAACTAAGGACGGCCACTACCTGCTGCGGGGCGACCTTTCGGATTTGACCAAGGACCCGTTGGCTGAAAACATCTCGAAGATGGACCTGAAGGGCGCTCCGGTAATGGGCGATCCCAAGGCCACGATTACTATCGTGGAGTATGGGGACTTTGAGTGCCCCGTTTGCCGCAACCTGCATGATGCCCTGCGAGGAATCCTGCCGAACTACCCGCAGGTGAAGCTGATCTTCAAGGACTTCCCGCTGGACAAGATTCACCCCTGGGCGCGAACGGCGGCCCTGGGAGGCCGGTGCGTTTACCAGCAGGACCCAAAGGCGTTCTGGAAGTATTACGACTACATTTACGACAAGCAGGACCTGGTCTCGGCTTCGAACATCTATGACAAGGTGGTGGACTTCGCCGGACAGAGCGGGCTGAATGCGGACAACGTGAAGGCCTGCCTGGCTGGGCCTCAGGCGGCCGCCGAGGTGGATGCGAGCATCGCCAACGGCAACGCGTTGGAGGTCCATAGCACGCCGACGCTGTTTGTGAATGGGCGGAGGATCAGCACCGCCGATCCGCACGCGGTACAGCAATACATCGATTACGAAGTCGCACAGGCAAAATCCGGAAAGAAGTAATTGTGCCCTGCCGACGATGCCGGCAATCGCGTTTTCATGCGATGCCGCCGGGCAGGTGGCCGTTCAAGCCTAAGCACAGATACAAGATGGGAGCAGGGGGCAAGTGGTCAGTCGTGGAAGAGTCTGAATCTGTAGTTAACATAATATAGCTTATAGGACGCAGTGTCAAGAGGTTTCTTTGGATTTGCAGGCCTTTTTATAAGCTTTATTCTGCTTCCCTCCAGAGGCGTCGGAGGGATAAAGGGCGAGGAGATAGAGACCCCAAGAAGGCGGCCTAAAGCCGCCCCTACTATTCTTTTTTAGCTGGGTCAGTAGCGTATTGAGGGCCGCGTCTCTGGACGTTTGGCGGGCGGAGGCTTCTGCCAGCGCCTGCTGGGTGCTTTTCAATTCGGCCTGGAGCGCGGCTTGTTGCTGGCGAGCATCTTTCCACGCCAGGGCCATAGCAACCGACAGGGCCACCAGTACGATGGCGAGACCGAGTTTGAGAGTTAGTGTCATGCAGTGGCGGCGGAAGAGGCTGGCATGAAGGCCAGCGCTACATTTAAGAAGGAAGAGATGAACTGCGCTCCGGTTGCGATAGCGGTCAACGGTATCTGGGCATGCGGGCCAGGACTTCGTCTGCGTAATCGGGATTTGCGCCGCCGTTCCATGCCAGGAGGGCGCGGCGAGTGTCACCGGATGCGGCATCGAGTTTGTGCCGTAGGACCCGGCAGCCGATCGCCAAGCCTACCACCGGGTCGCATAGCGTGGAGAGGAACGGGGAATTTGCGCCCTTCTCGCGCGCGGTCTGTCCCATCACCTGCATAAGTCCCCAAGAGATGCCGCGCGCGTAGGCTTCCGTGGCTCCTACCTTATTGTTTGTGTATAGGGGCGCGACATACTTCGCGAAGAAGGCCGGCTCATAGCGCATGGACCAGGGGTTCCAGCCGGACTCCTGCTCTATGACGGCGCAGACCAGGGCGGGATCGAGTCCTTCGGCCTGGGCGGCTTGCTCGGCGAGTGCGATGAGTTTGGGGTCGAGGGGCATTGAGGAAGACGGCGGATCAGAGGCTGACAGCTCACAGCTGACAGCTGACAGTTAGGAGTCGGAAGATGTTTCAAATTGGGGGCGGGAGCGAGGAAGCACTTCCTCAGGGGCTAAAGCCCGGAGTTTCTCGCCGTTTTTATGTCGGAGCTAAAGCTCCGACCCGCTTTGGCCCATTTAAGAGGGGGCAGTCAACAGTTAACAGTTCACAGTCGGAAGTTGAGGGACTGGTTCTACGCTGCATGCATTCCAAACGCTAGCGGTGCCTGCTGCCGTTGCGGAGGTCGACATAGTTGACGATGGGGGTTTCGTCGAGCTCAATTCCCTGCTGCTCGGCGATGGTGTGGAGCGCGCGGTAAATATTCGGCAGATAGCGCAGCGCGAGATCGCGGACAAAAACGCGCTGGATCTCGTCGTCGCGCATGCGGCGGTGCATCCAGCGGAGGAAGACGATCAATTGTGCTCCGAATGAAAATGCAACCGCCAGATAGGTCCATCCCGATGTCAACATGTGGTTTCCTTGGAAAGCGGAAGCGCGACTTCCGCGTGAGAGGTGAACGTTCAGCAGAAGGCAGCAAACACGAGGCTGCAGGCAGCCCGCGTCGGAAGACGGGCGCGACGTTACGGCTGGGTGATGGTGATCGTCCAGGTGTCGGTGGTTACGAGAGCGGTGTAGACGCTGGGCTCATCCTGCGCGGCTTGCAAGGCGCTGAGAGCGGCGTCCAGTTTGGAGCTTGCCGGAATGCCAGACTGCTGCACGCTGTGGGAGTGGGCATCGGCTACGGTCACGGTGAAAGTATTGGTCGGTGGTGTCATTGTTTCTCCTTGTAAAGAACAGAAGTGCCTCGCCAGGGGTATCGAGCGAGGTAAGAATTTTTTTGAGAAAATAAGCGCAGACTGCGCGACGAGCTAGAGGAACAGTCCGGGGATGCCGCCCAAGGTTCCGCCAAGGCTCGAACCCAGCGAAGTGAAGAAGCCGCTGGGGCGAGAGGCGTTGGCGCGCACATTGAGAAGTTCCGACGGGATTCCCAAGGTGCGGCCGAGAAGATTCGTATCCACGCCGTACAAGCCGGAGAGCCCTTGCAGTGCGGCCATCTGACGCTGGTAGGCGGTGTTGCTGAAGTTCAACTGATTTTGCTGAGCGAGGCTGGCTTCCTGCTGGGCTTTCTGACGCGCCAGGTCGTCGGTCAATTCGCTGAAGCCGGCGGAATTGCCGGTTCGCGCGACGCGATTGGCCGCCGACTGTTGCAGGGAATCAAACGCGCTGGCCAACGCGCCTTGCGACTGTCCGGTGATCGCCGCCTTATCCGCGGCGCTATAGCCGGGATTATTCAAGATTGACTGGTATTGCGGCGTCACCAGATTCGAGAGCGACTGCTGCTGCCCCAACAACTGCTGGTTCAGCGCGTTGGTCTGCTGCAATTGTTGATCCGTTAAAGCCTGTGTTTGTCCTTGCGCACCACGACCCATGTAGGCCTCCCATTCAAATTCAGAGGAAGTAGAGGAGGTAAAGGAGGTGAAGGAAGTAAAGGATTAGGAGTGGCGCTGATGAGTTTCGAGCCAAGGCAAAATTGCTGTCATGCTTTGGGCTGCGCGTTTCGCAGCCCGAAAGAGCTCAACGTTCCGCGGTACATTGCGAGCCGCGAGCATGGCGGTCCTAACCCGGCAATCCTTTCGTTCCTTTGCTTCCTTACCTCCTTTGCTTCCTTTACCTCCTCAACTTCCTTCAGCTCAATCTTCGGCAGTACGGCGTCCACTCGTCATCGCGCACCCAGCCTAATCGCGCCAGTCGCTTGCCGAATTTCGCGGAGATCGGCGGCGGCAGCCAGGCGTGGACGTCTTCGAGGCCGCGAGCCAGGGCATCGCGCCGCGTTGCTTCGTGCAATCCCAGCAGCCACTGCCAGCGTTCGCGCGGAGTGCCGGCCTCCGGGTCCAGGAGCAGATAGGCCTCGGCGGTAACTCGCAGCAGGGAGGCGGCGACAATTCCCTTCCCACCCTCTTCCCTTCCCAGCACCAGCTTGGTCAGGAACAGAGGATTCCGCAGATCCGGAAACGCATAGCCAAACCCTTGTTGCGCGTGAATGGCTTTGAGGGAGTCAAGATCGGACTCTTCGTAGGCGCGTATCTCCATGTGTGGTTGAGCAACGGGTTTCGACGAAGCCAAGGAAATCCAATACCCATACGCGGAAGTCGGTTCGAGGAAGCCGTGGCGGCCGCTACAGGGTGATCTGCTTGACGATACGGGCACCGGGAACGATGCCGAAGCCGTTCCCGCCGCGGAACAATCCGTTTGGCAACGCGCCGCTTCCCATCGATGGGAGCGGCGAAGGGCCGGACGCTCCGCCACCCAGCACCGCCGTTGGCGGAGCGCCGAAGGCTACAGGCGCAGAGGCCAGCGAGCCCACGTATTGCGAATAGGCGCGCCAATAAAGCGTCTGATTCCCCAACTGGACGTAGAGATTTCGCGAAGCTCCGAGGAAGTAGACGCGGGGCGCGGAGAATGCCGGAGTGAGGTCGGACTCCGCGAAATAGAAAAGGCCGGGCCGCGTGACCGCCGGATCCGTGATGGCCAGATCGAACCAGCCGTTGGCCGCTTGCACGGAGATGCCCGCGATGGGCGGCGGAGCAGGCGAAGGATTCGCCGGATCGACACCGGAATTGGCGCTGGTGGCGTTGATGGCCGAAACCATTTTCACCAGCGTTTCGTAGAGGTATGGATCGCGGTCCTTGATTGGAGCGAGCTGGGCGACGGTGAGCATGGTGTTTTTCGCTGCGACTGGTTTGCTTGCTGGTATTTTTACGAACTGATCTTGCCGGTTGCGGTCACGCTATTCGGAAGCGTGGCGATATAAATCCTGGCGAATTTGGCCACGACATCGGGGAACTCCGCGCGCGTGACGTTACCGGAGTTGACGGCGGTAATCGCAGCGCCCTCCTGCGAGTAAGCGGCGTCAATATCCGTATCCGCCATTTGCAACTGGACGGAGATCGCCCCTGGCGCGGCGCTCCAGACGAGCTCCACCGCGACGCGAATCTTGCCGGTGCTGAAGTTTGGCGCCAGTGCGACCTGGGCGCTCTTGAACGGCGCGGGAAAGATCGTGTCCGTTGATGCAATGACCACGGCGGTTTCGCCAAATCCCACCGAACTCGGCGGCACGACGTTTGCGTAACTCGGCATTATTCCCTCCATGAATTAGAATGACGGCGGCGGGGCGGTCGCACTGGAAAAAGCAGATCCCTCGCGCAAGAACCGCGCTCGGGATGACAGTCAGTAGAAATTGCAGATGACAGTCAGGAGAATTTACAGATTACAGTTAGGAGAACTCGCAGATGACAGTCAGGGAAACTTGCAATCGTTTGAGGATTTCCGTCTGCGCGTTTGCGTTAACCTTCTATTTCTGTCCATAACGAAAGACTTTTCCTAGCAAACGGGTTCAGTTCATTCCACGGACCGGCGCCCACGGATCGATCCTCACGGAAGGCACAAATCTCTGCAGCTTGAACCAAGCTCCCGGCTGACTGGTACCCACTTGGAATGCCACGCGCTCGCCGAGCACATTGATGGGCAACTCCAGATCCTCGAGACCTGGGGAGCTTAATCCCAGAGGTTGTTGCGCGGTCGCCGCGTTTTCCGAATCCACGAAGCTGGTTAACGCCAAATTCCCTGCCCCTTCGACATACAACGTGAGATAGCTGAAGAGTTTTCGATGCGCGCCAAGCCCGAGGGAGCTCTCCACGGCGCGCTCCGGGAAAAAGTGTGTCGTGTAATAACTTGGAATTGCGGTGCCGTCATCGGAATACTGCGTATCCGCCAGTTGATAGATCTTGCCGGTTGCGCCGCCACCGCCAACGCCCGGCAATCCGCCGCCGAATACAGCCACGGCCGTGCCATTTGGGCGCTCAATCAGCGCGCAGCAGTTGGCGGCAATGGACCACGGGGACCATTTGCGGGAGTTGTCCGTGGCCGTTTTGCGTCCCGCGTAGGTGATATTCACCGGGGGACGCGATTCGATATCGCCGGCTGAATTGAGGTCGTGAAAATCGAGCATGATCACGCGATTGGGAGTGGTTGCCGAACCAAAGGGCGCGCCGATATAGATGCGGCGTTCCTTGGTGTCCACGGTAACCCAAAGCGTCTGGGCATACTGCCAGTTGATCTGGTTCCAGGTGGGCTGAATCTCCTGCGAGATTTTCACCGGATCACCGCCGGCAAAGAGATAGAGACCGGTGCGGTGCGCAATCACCACCCAATCCTCGCCGATGCCGACGCCGCGCACGGAAGGCGTTCCTACCTTGCGCGACACTTCGGAAATCGACCACAGGGCCGGCTCGTTTGTGCCGTCGTCCTGGGTGACGTGCAGCGAGTGTTCCTTGACGAAATAGAGGCGCTCGCGAAGCAAGAAGGCGGCGCGAATAGCTTGACCGTTGTTTTCCGCCACGCTGAGCATCCCATTGATTCCGTCGTAGCTCTCCGGGTCTTCCACGCGGCTGGCACGCACCAGAGAAGCGTTGACCGGCTGGAGCGTTGGAAATATCTCGATACAATCAATGTAAAACTGGCCGCCGGAGTTGGGCGTGCCGTCGGCGTAGACTCGCAATACGAGATCGCTCGGGATCGTGGTCAGTGGGGCGGTGAGTTCAGCGCTGTACTCCACATAATTCGTTGTGAGATTGGACGCGGTGAGTTGCAGGCCGGTGGTGTTGATTGCGCCGCTGGCGCTGTAAAGATGCACATGCAGAGTGCCTTGCACCAGCGATGAGTTTCGGGCGACACGCGCCCGAACAGTGTAATCGGTGTTTGCGGTAATGCGTTGCGCGCCTAACGCGTCCTGGACTGCTGTTTGCGTGATGAGGCCGCGGGTTGCCGTCGTGCCGTTGCCGACGATGGAGTAAGCCGCGCCCCAGACCACGAAGTTCTCTTCATCGGTGCCGCCTGGAGCGAACGTCGGGTCCGGCGTCCAGCCCAGCGGATAGTGCGGCAACGCCGGGCCGGTGAACCCGCCATCGAAGCCGAGGTTCACCCAGTTGTCCATTTTGTTGCGCTCGCCCCACCAGAAAAGGCGCTCGGAATATCCGATTACACCGGCGCAATCGCCCAATTCGATCAGGCGGAAGAGGTCGTCTACATTTGTCCCCGCCAAGAGAATCGCGTCGGAAAAATCCACAACGATGGAAGTGGTGGTGTTGTAGCTGAGGATCATGTTCCCGCTAAAGAGCGACGATCCACCGCCCACGTAGAAAAAGCTGGCTCCGGCCGCGCCCGTAAAACAGAGAATTCGCGCCACGACGTTTGCGGGGCCCTTGGGGATATTGGTCACCACTGCGCGTTTTCCGCCGCTCGCGGTCCAAGTAGCAGCCGGCCCAGGCGCCGTTAAATAGCCCTGGCGCGTCTTGAAAATCACACAGCACTGATGGGCGCCGGCGCTGACATTCCCGGCGGCAGCGGCGGTACCGCCGCCGGAAGCGGCGAGTCATCCGCTTGCTGCGCTGTAGGTGAAATGGGTGGAGTCAATGACACTGGCGACGCTGAAGGCGCCGTTGTAGCCGGCGACGCCAACGCCGCTGATGGTGGTTAATTGGCCGACGCTTAGTCCATGGGCCGAAGCGGTCTGGATCGTTACCAATGCGGATGCCATCGTGCCGCCACCGGAGTTGGGTAGTCCGCTCGTCCCGGCGATGTAGGTAAACTGCGTGGTGTTCAAAACGCTCACGACGGAGAAGGTTCCGTTGTAAGCACTCGCGTCGACACCACTAATGGTTACGATCTGCCCTGCGCTCAAGCCGTGCGACGCACTGGTGGTGATGGTCACCAGATAGCCGTTTTCGGTTGCACCGTTCGGACCAGCAACGATGGTCACGGCTGCGGGCTGGGTGGCGCCGCTGGGACTGGCAACGATCGGCGTGATCACGTTTTCGTCCACGATGGTTGGAGCGCCGCCGGGGCCGCTCTGGCTGACGCGATCGAGATTGGTATCGTCATACTGGCGAGGCAGATCGTTTCCGGTCATGCCGTCGCTGGTGGCCAGATACTCACGACCAAAGAGCGTGGTTGAGTTTGCATAGGCATTCGGCGTGAGGCCAGTGGCGATTTGCGTCAGATTCCCCGGCGTCGTTTCTTTATACAAGTTGCCATTCGCGTCCTGCGCCATGGTGCGGAGCGATTCGTTCGGCGTGATGTAGCTCTTCACATAGTTCACGGTGGGATTGCCGGCCAGGGGGCCGAAGAGCGTCTGCAGGCCAGGCCGCGTGGCGACGCCGCCGCTGCTGAAAACCACGTCCTGGCAGTCTGGAGAGACCCCGTGCGGCAGATCGGCGGGAGCCATATCCGTCACCAGGCCGCCGAAAATCTCAATCGGTGCGTCCACTGATCCAATCGTCGACATATTTCCTTAGATTGCGGAGGCCAGGTCCGCTTTTGAGGTATGAGCAAACTGAAACGATTACCTCTTGCCGTGATCCCTCCAATGCGAGCCGCAGACAACGCGGCTCTCCGGTCGGGATGACAAGGAATGCAGGTTGAATTGTGGGACGGTTTTTCGCCGCCCTTTCTTATTTTCTCTTTCCTTTTTCCGCGAGGCTCGCCGGCTGCTTCCCTGCCTCCGAAACCCGAGTCTCTTCCCTCTCCACCAACCCGAATTCCGCGGCCTTCTCCCGGTCGAGAATCGCGCGGCATGACCGGCACACCGCAACGCCCGGCTTGATCTTCTCTCCGCATGCCGGACAATCCGCCAGGGGTTTACGGTCATAAAGCCACGGTTTTTCGAGACGGAGTTCGCGAGCGGCGCGGCGCTCCAGGTCCGTGATGAACATCAAGTCGTGAGAGCGTTCCCACTCGAGATCCGCCGCTTCGACCAGCCGTGAATGAAATTGTTCGAGCTTCTTCCGCGCATCGGCGAGCTCCGCGCCGGTTGGCTCCGGGCCCGCGGCGACAAAAACGCCGTGAAAGCTTCCCTCGCCGGAATCGCCGTTGAGTTCACGCACCAGATCGTCGGCAATCTCACGAGCGGACAGGCGAATCTCCATGGTTCGTTTGTCGCCCAGATCCATGATGCTGGCGCAGCCGCGGATGGGAGTCACCGCGAATTCCTGGCCCGGCTCCGGCGACTGGATCACCAGCGAGCCAAAATAGGCGCGATGCCGCGGCGGCCACTTTTGCCCGGAGATATTCACTAACGACACGACGTCGTTCTGCTGACTCATATGTCCTCTTTTTCTTCCTGGAGTGCGGAGGCTTGCCCCGCGTTTGAGGCCTTAGGCGGCAATCAGTTTTCTAGCGTGAAGCTGATGCAAGCGGGATTTGTGGCCGGCGCCACGGGCAGTGTAATGGTGAAACTCGTACCGGCGGAAATCGCACTGATATAGGGCGGAAGAAGAGAGGCAATATTCGTGGGCGCCGTACTGCAACCGGTTCCGGTGGTCACGTAGGTGAATGCGAATCGGCTATTGGTGGTAACAGCCGTGGTATTGACGGTCAAAGTGGTCGCCGAGGCCGCCACTTGAACGAGTCCTGCCGGCGCGCTCCCGCAGATTGCCGGCGATGCCGTGGAGTTACAGTTGAAAATCGTGCCGATGGTGCTGCCCTGCAAGTTTCCATAGACGCCCGCAGGGGTCAGCAATTGCAAAGAGCTGTTATTGACGGACGGCTGGCTGCCCGCAAGCCCGTTCTGGTCCGTAATGGTCTGAACGCTTACGGATTGAAAGGAATTCACTCCGTTGGTGCCGGGAATATAAATTTGATAGCCCGGATTCGAGCCGCTGAGGCGCACGACGCCCCAATAAGCCGTACCTGCCGGAAGAGGCGGCTGGCTAATCAGGGCGCAGTTGCTGGTGCCGTTGAGCGCGACTCCCGCGCTTGCGGTACCCGTTTTCGTTGAGCCCCCCGTGCCCGCCACGATGTTCGAGCTGGCGTCCCAAGCCACCACGCCATAGGTATAGGTTCCGGCTGGCGGAAATCCGGTGCAGGTGTTCGTGGTGGTGACGGTGGGTGCGGCCGCCGGATTGGAAATCTGTCCCGCCGTGACCTTTGCATTGTTCGTCAGATTTAGCTGCGTGGAATTCAGCGTCTGCAGGCTGACGGAAAGGTTGTCGTAAAACAGCCCGGCGGCTGGGGGAGCGCCGATTCCGGCAGGGCATGCGTTCGCGTTTCTTACCCGGATACCGTTGTAGTTGATGGCGCTGTTGGTCTCCAGAAGGGGCTGCGATCCCGTTGCGCAGGTCATGTAGTTGAACTCCACGGCGGCGGTGCTGGAATTCGTCAGATCGAAATATGGAGTGGATGAACCGCCGGTGAAGTCGTCATAAGCACCTTGATTGAACACTACTCCGTTTAGACCGTAGGGGAGAGTGTTTGCCTTGAAGGCAGGTCCGGCTGGACCTTCGGTCAGCAGGTTATTGAATACAGCGCCGCCACCGTTGCCTCCGAAGGTTCCAACGGCAAGGCCACAAGCATCCACCATCATCGTTCCAAAGCTATAGGTGTTGTTGGTGTTGATGATGTAGGTAAAAGGAGCGACGCTTGCCGGCTGGTAACTCGGCATGCCGCAGAGCGGCTGGAATTGAAAACCGATGCCTTGGGAGAAATTACCGCTCACATTGCCCCATCCGCCGTAATTCCAAAAGCGGCCGAAGCCTGCGCGGTCGATGATGGGGTGGCTGGTAACACCTCCATCCACATGAACGTTATCGAAGCGCAGACTGGTGGCTCCGTCACCGTTTGTCTGTTCGTCGAAGAGAAGTCCGGTTTGATAACTTTGATTCGAGCTGAATTCCAAATCCTTGAGCCAGCTTAAGCCGGATTGCTCCGGCTCAAAGTAGACCATCGGATAGGCATAGCCTTGAAAGCAGGTAAGCCCGGGACCCAGGGGGTAAAAGGATGTCATGCAATTGGTGCCGCCGAATCCACCTTGAAGACTGTCGCCCTTGCCGAGGAGAATCGTGCCATCCAGCCACGTGTTCGGGCCGAAATCGATCGTCGCCCCAGGACAATTTCGCGGAGACTGCGCGTAAGCTCCCACCATGTCAAAGTTGGCGATGATCGGAAAAAACTGAGAAACGGAGTTCGCCACGGGAATGATGATGTGCCCATTGTTGCCAGAGCTGGAATTGGCAGGAATGGCTGCACACGCAGCCAGCAGGTTTGGCACATTGTCATGCCAGGCCTTGGCGCTGCTTACGGAAGTGGACGCGGGGTTTGCCAAGGTCAGCGTTGTTGTGCCGCCCCCATTCGTAATTGTTGTGTCGAGGTATTCGTTCCGTGCGCTCGTGGGAGCTGTGGTTGGAGCATCCCCTGCATCTACATTCGCCGGGACGACGGCCCAGCCACGGTCAATGAAGTAATCATCATTGCCCTGAGCTACACCAACGAGCGAATAATTCGCCGCGTTGGCGGGCAAGGCGCAAGAGGCTCCCGTGCATTCGTAGATCAGGTGATTTTTGACCGCCTTGCCAGGGACAGCGGTAAGAGTGCCGCCTGCGCCAACGTTGGTGACGCCGGAGCAATTTAATGCAAAAGAAACCGTGCCGTTGCTCGCGGTTGTCCAGCCATACATGGTTGGTTGTGTGCCGTTATAGTGCGTGTCGCTGACGCCGGAAACGATGCCCTTGATGTTCCACGGCACCACCCAGGTTGAAGCGGCTGTTCCTCCAGGACCATAAATTCCCGGAGAGACGGTCAAGGTCGCCACACCAGCCGAACAGGATGCCGACTGGACGTTATAGGTGTAGTGTGAATCCCATTTCAAAATAATCTTCGGAGCCAGGCGGAGAGTGCCGCCCGAACAATTCGGATTGTTGGTCAGTTCGTTGCGCTGAAACTGCAAGGTTGTGGTGGAGGGCACGGCGGTGAGAGAAAACGCACCTTCGCAGACGCCGCTGTTTGTGGTGCCACTTTGAATTTCCACCTGGGCGTATGGCTCGCTTTGATTGCCAGAGGCGGTGGTGGGCATGTTGTGCGCCGAGGAAGTTGTGATGGTCATCGTCTGGTTGGACTGGTTCCAGCTCCAGGACGAGATGCTGTAGGTTGCAAGCGACATCGAAGCGGGGGCATTGCTGGTGCTGCCCGCCGCGCTGCACGGTGTGAGCCCTCCAGCCCAGTCGCGATCGGCCACACAGTAATTTCGCGTGGTCGCACCCGTGGGCCAGAGAGTGGTGACTACAGGACCCTGCGGGGTGGCAATCACAGGCGCCGGTCCGGCACCCAAAATCAGAATGCCGTTGCCGTTTGCGAAATCGGAGGCGGCGGCGCAGGTGGCCGTGGCTGACGATGCATTGATGGAACAGGTCGTTGCGTTGGAGCTGTAGTTCGGACCGATGTAGCCGCCGTAACGGGTAATGTCCAACCAGGGATTCAGGCCCTTGGTGTGAAAGTCGGCGTCGATGTTTTGCGGCGCGGTGAATGTGTTTGGCTGGTTGGTTTGCGCGCCGCTGGCGGTGGTCAGCGGGCCCACTTCGGTTCCGGTTTCATCTTTGTAATAGAGGCGCTTGTCGGCCGTTTTGGTATAGAGATTTACGGTGCCGCTGGAGGCTGTACCCGGCGGTGTGCTCTGGTTGGAGAGAGTCAGAGTCCCGCTGGCCAGGTTGCCTACCACGCTGGTGCTGCCGTTGACGGTGAGGTTTCCCGTTAAGGTCAGAGAAAAAGCGCTGATCCCACCGGACGAACTGATACTGGTGAAGGTGGGCGATGATGGATCACTTGGCAGGATGACATTGGGGATTTGCTTGGTGGTGATGCTCGGCCCGCTGATTTCGATTTCGTATTTGCCTGGTGCGGCGTAGAAGTAGTAATTGCCCAGGCCGTCGGTTGTTGTGGGATTGGCCAGCGCCTGGGTCAGGCCCGGATCCGAATAGATCAGCGCCAGCGGCGTGCAAGGCTGGCCCGTTGCGGGCATGGCGCACACGCGCACAGTGGCTCCGGCAAGCGGCACACCGCGCGTGTTGAAAACGATGTCGTCCTTGCGCGAGCCCTGCGCATGCGCCGGTTGCATGACGCCCGGCCACACATGCAGCGCCAGTGAGAAAAATAACCAGAGAATTACGCTCACAGACCTAAATCGTATCATTGTCAGCCCTGTGACACAGGCTTGCCCGCGCTGTGTCTTTCGATTTGGCGCCACTCGCCGGGACCTACAGCAGCTTTCTTGCGGTGATGCTCAGCTGCACGATATCTCCGGTGATGCTTCCCGGATAAGCTCCGGCCGTGACTTCCGTACCGCCGCCCAAAAAGGCTTTCAGCTTCCACGCATTCAGCGAGGTTCCCTGCACCGGGATGTAATACCCGCTGTTGCCGTTCTGGCTTTCGGCAAAAACCTGCACGATCGTGTCTGAGGCCAGTTGATTTGTGATCTGCGTAAAATCCAGCGTATCGCCGCCGGTGGCGTAATTTCCGGAAAAGGTCAGCGTCGCCACCGCGTAAATGAAATTGCTCGCGCTGCTGTCCACATTGTTTGGCAGCAGCGTAATCGAAATTGCCATGGGAATCTCCCCCTCTCACACATTGGTTAAAGGCAAATGGGGCAAATGAGGTAAAGGAAGTTAAGGAGGCAAAGGAAGTAAAGGACAAGGAAAGTGCGCCCGTTGACCTGGAGCGCTTCCCATCCTTTACCTCATTTAGTTCCTTAACTTCCTTTACTACCCTCTCCTAAAACGGTGTATACCCGCTGCGGGCCGAAAACGGGCGCCTTCTACGAGCACTTTGCTGCTCGCGCCGCGCCGCCGCGACTACCAGGTCTTCGATGGCATCGTTGGCCGCGTCGTCCCACTTTTCCGCCAGTGGGCTACCGCGTGCCCAAGCGGCGAGGGCCGCGGTCGCATAGGCCAGCGCTTCCTGGGAATTCCGGACCAGCACGGGTGAGGTGGAATCCGTGAAATCGGGATATGCCTTCAAGTAACGCAGGCGGATCTGCGTGTCCTGCGTAGCACCCAGGAACCACAAACCGTCCGCGCGCCATTCCCACACGCTGAGGGTCACGTCCTGCATGCGCGAAGGCAGGCCGCCGTGGCGCGTGAGGTCCACCATCTCGTCGAATTCCTGCGTGGAGAGATTCGGCCGCTCCCAGATCTTCATGGGCACAAGCAGATCGGTGGGCAACTGGTTGGGCGGAGCGGTGGCATCGCTGATGCTCACCTGAAGCGAAGCATCTTGCTGCGCCACCGCGGCGACCACCAACAGGACGTCGTCCTGGATGAATCCGCCACCGCCGGCATTGCCGATCGCCCGTTGCAGCTTCCGGTACGCCGAATTCAAGTACGGCAGCAGCAGCGTATCCGTGAATAAATTGCCTGCCGCATCATTCAGCAGCGACCTGACCAGCGATGTAATCTGCCCCGCCGTGTTATACGCACTTGATCCAACAACTGGCATTCACGCCTCGCTTAGCTGGTCTTTACTTCTTCCTCAGGCAGGGGCGACTTCTGCAAATAGGCCGCAACCCCCATCACTGAATTGATCAGTGCCGCTGCGGCTCCGATGCGCATTGTCGCGCCCAGTCCGGTCTGCAAATTGAAGTGTCCTGGATCAATTCCCACCGCCGCCAACCCGGTCATTACACCGCCGGCTCCGCCGCTAATCCCCGCGGCCACGAGTCCCTTCAACCAGACCTCGATCCGGCTCGCTCGCATCGAATCTCCTTCATTTCACTGTTACAAAGGGCAGTCCGTGCATTGCAGGCACGGAATCGTCCATCAGGTCATAAGCCCATTGTTCGTAGGCGCGGTCTTCGCGCTCTTCTCTCTCGTATAAACCTGCGCGCTGCTTGGCGCTTCCCTGTCCGCGCGACCATTCGATCGCATGAGCGACATAGGCCACAATCGTTGGCGTCAATTGCAGAAATTCACCGCGGGGGCCTTGCAGCGTGAAGCAATGCTCATATTCGCCGCGGTCCGGGTACGGCCCTAGTGCGGCGACGCTTTTGCCACCGGCGCGCTCGATGGTCTGCGAATACCACGTGGCAGGCGAGCCATACGCCTCCGGCGGGACCCAACGTTCCACATGCCAGCGATTCACCTGGGGATACTTCGGCTCCCACCGAAGTTCCACTACTTCTCGTAACAGATTCCCAGCCGCGTCCCGGTCTTCAAACTTCCCGCCAATCCATCCGAGGCGATTCCAGCCCCAGACGACGCGGTAATTCGGCTCTCCGTAGCGGTTTACTCCGCCCGCCAAAGACAGGCGCCGCGCAACGTTCTCGGGCGTGTCATGCTTTTCGCGAATAACCTGAATCATGCCGATGGAAGAAATGAGGTAAATGAGGTAAAGGAAGTAAAGGAGGTGTAGGACAAGAGAACGTGCGGCGAGCACGCGCGTCTCTGATCCTTTACCTCCTCTGTCTCCTGAACTCCTTTACCTCTCGTCTTTAGTAGCCGGTCGGTCTGGCGAGCGTGTCGATATACGCCCCGCTGCGCGGAGAATCGCTCCAAACCTGGAACGCGGTATCGAAATAAAAGATGTACGACGCGGCAATGCCGCCGCTGGCGCCGTAAATCGGGAACACCGTGTTGCCATTGACCTCGTAGAAATCGATGTCCTTCAGCACGGCACGGCCCCAGTGCGACAAATCGAGGAAGTCCACGCGGGTCTGGTCCGCGTTCACACTAGACTTGATGGGAATGCCGCTCATCGTCTTGCGTCCCGTGAACAGCAGATCCAAGTCGTTCCCGCCGCCGGAGCCGCCTTCCTTGATGATCTGGCTGACGGTGATGCCAAGGTTCTCCCAGGCGTGTTCCTGCTCGACGGCCATGTACGCGATCAGCTTCGCCAGGTGATTGATGCCGAGGGCCTTTCTGACCTTGTTGATAGCCAAGCGCACGGCGGCCGGGGTAAGAGCCGCGTTGCCAGCGTTGACGCGAGGCGTCTGCAGAAGAACCGGATAGTTCGCGCGGTTGAGGTTCAACCAGGTGCCAGTGGTGGCGTTGTTCTGGTGATATTTGATACCGAAGAGAGAGACGGGCTGCGCACCGCTCAAGCCGTCGTGGACAATCACGTCGGTGGCCACCGTGCCGCTGGGCACGTTGTCCACGGTGATTTGCTGGGTGGTGATGGGGTCGGCGGTCTGAACGGTGGTGACCACGCTCGCGGCGATGTTGCGGTTGGTGGTCAGCGTCGTGTCGTAGATCTGGATGGTCTGCCCCGGGTACACGAGCGCCGCGCCATAGGGAATCGTCATCGTGAACGTGTTGCCCGAAACAGAACTGATGGTGCCGAGCACGCCGTTGCCGGCGGTTTGCATCAGCTTGTCCAAAAACGCGCGGAACTGACGCATGCCGTTGGCCACTTCCCGCTTGGCGGCGTTTTCGACGGAGCGCTCTTTTCCGTTCGTGGCGTATTCCACCAGCTTCGTGATTTCAATCGCAAAGCGGAAGAAGATCGGCGACACCTGCGCCACGTCGTATTGTGTTCCCGAACCGCGCCCCAGGTCGCCGCCGTCGGCGTTATAGGAGCCGGCCTTGCCGCCGGGGTTGACCTGCAGCGGCAAGCGCATGTTGCGGCTGGATACGCGTTCGATGTCTCCGCGCTGCTGGATCATGGTCAGAAGAATGTCGTCGCGCTCATAGAGCAGGGGCACTTTGTCGCGCACCTTCTCGAGCTGCAACGCGATGACATTCGCGTTCGCTTGTGCTGGCATATTCTCGTTCTCCTTTAAATGAGTCCTTCAGGAACTTATCGACTGCCCTTGCCGGGAATCCTGGCGGCAAAGAAAAACGGCGCGACTCAAGCCGCGCCGTCCCTATTCGGAATCCCAGTTTTTGGTTACCGATTCCGTCTAGCTTTCACATGTCCAGAATCTGGTCATCGCTCCACTTCCGGTAATCCACTCTGCCACGCGGCAATTTTCTGCCTGTAGATTCACCGGCCGGCCGCTCGTTCGTACTTTTGGCGGGCGATGAATGCGCGGACCGCGGAGCACCGAGCGACTTTCTCTCTGCGCCGGGTGTATCCGACTTTCCCGATCCGAGCGTGGCCGCTGTCCAGCCATTCACGATGCGCTTCACCGCACCGGGCACCAATTGCCGCGCCCGCGAATCTATCAGGCGCACGACCTGCGCGCGCGCGGCTTCATCAAAGCGCCGCCCACCCAAAATGCGCGCCACCTGCTCGCCGAGCGCCGCATCTGCTCGCAGCGCCGCTTCTACTTCCTCCCGCACAGCGGTGTGTAACCGGTCTTGCAGCGGAAGGTGCTGGCCTTCGCGTCCGGTCCCTTCACCGCTATGGATCGACTTTTCAGCAAGCTTCAGATTCGGTAACGCCAGATCCATTGCCTGGCGGATAGCGCCCCCAACACTTTTCTCCAAATCCGCATTCGCGGCCCGTTCAAATTCGCGATATCGCATCGCGACTTCGGGAGCGATGGGCGCTTTTGCCTGTTGATCTTGGGCGCCTGCTGCAGGCAGCAGGTTATCTCGGCCGGAGGAGAGTGAGAGCGTGGAATTCGATGTGACCTCGCGGGCCCCAGGGGGAAGCGCGTCTTGCGAACCCGATCCTTCCAATAGCCGGGCGGCCATGCGCACCAATTCTCGCAATGCCGATGGATCCTGTGCGTGCAATTTTTCGACTAGCTGCGCCCTGCCCACGCGCAATTCTTCGGCTCCGCGTCCGGGGACGCCAAAGATCGCCGCGTCAATCTCCGCCAATTCCCGCGCACTTGCCGCTGCGTTCCGGGCTTCGGCCACTCCACCTGGATAAATCTCCTTCAGCGCCCGCGCATCCTCCGGCGACCCAAGCACTTCGCGAAAAGCAGCCGCCTCGCGTTGCGCTTGCTGTGCGCCCTGCCACAGTTCGCGTGCTTCGTCGCCAATCCAGGGGTCTTGCATGTCGCGCGCCAGCCATTTGGGCGGATCCTGTGGCACGGGCACTCCTGGATGTGCGCCGCCCGTTGCTTGCGATGCAACGCTTGAAGAGGCTGGCCGATCTGAAGTTCGGCCACTACGAGAAAGCCCGCCGGAGAGGGCTGCGCTGTCCTCGTCAGCGATCACTTCCGGTTCTACCCCCAGAATCTGCTCGTCTGTGAGCGCGTACGCATCTCTTGGGGCAGCTTCGCTGGAATTCTCCATTACTGAAATGTGCTCCGTGCTCATTCGGCTCGCTCCCGCACATCACTTTGTTGCTAGCGCCCGCAGATGCGCTTCAGCATGCGCGCGCACGTTGGCAAAGCCTGCTGGATTGGTGATCTTCGCGTTCTGGCCCGCTTCTGAATTCGCCCACCGCTTGCACTCTTCAAACTTCACGGCATGGTTGTCCAGCAACAGATCCACGGGCACGGTCGGCATCGCGACCACAGGCGACGCTGCGCTCTTAGATTCCTGTTCGGTGTTATTTGTTCGCTGAGCGCTGTCCGTACCAGGTATCTGCACGATCATCGGACTTCCACTGAGAAGTACCTGAATCTCGCGCAACTGCTTATTGCGGGAATCCTCGCCCGGCACCACCAACTCGGCCAGCCCCAGCACATTCTTCACATAGCCGATGTTTGCCGGTTCTGCCAGAGCTTCCTGAATCAGGGGATCCTTCAATCCAAACAACTGCTGCAAGACACCGCGCTGCTGCGATTTCAAACGCGGGAAAGTTTCATCCGCCTCCGGATGCACAAAGATATTGCCCTTCAAATCCGCGACGCGAATCGAGCGCGCATCCAGCCGCCCATCCGGCCCCAGCAGAGGGACATCCACATCTTCCGGGCGATTTTTCCGGAAGCACTCCACGCCGAGCAGCATCACTTCGCCACAGAACTGCTTGAGGCGGCGCCACACCAGCCCCAGGCGTCCCATGGCCTGGTCGCGCGCCAGAGCATAGCCGCTCGCCGTCTTCACGTCCTCCATGTTTCCGCCGAAGATCGCGGGAAATAGCCCGGTGAGGAATTGCGCGACGGGCCCGATTAAATCCTGCTGGTGGCGCACCATGTCTGGAGGCACCTGGGCGGGCGCCGGCTGGAAAAATCCCGCGGCCAACGGCTGGCCGGGCCGCGCTCGCGCCGGAAAATGCGCCGCCGGCTCCGCCACCTGATTGGACAACGAGTCGAAATCCAGAACTTGCGGGTCGGCGTAAATCGGCGGAATCCCGTACTCATAGGTTTCCGCCTGCATATTGCTCAGCACGTTGTAGCGTTCCTGGACCTGCACCAGCGAATCGCCAACGCTCGGCCGGTTCTGACCGTCGCCCGGAAGGGCGTGCAGCACGCGCCAGTGGTCGTCCATGCCCTCGTTGCGCGCTTCGCAATACACGTCGCCCGCGAACGCCACGTAGCATCCATCCGGAAAGAGTGCCAGCAGATCGCGCCGCACGTCTTCGTCTTGGACCGCGTAAAAAGCCCACGGCCGGAGCCATGTGCGATCGAACGTGATCAAGTTCATTAGCGCATCGCCGGGATGAATAGAGGGCAGCCCCTGCTCCACGCTGATGCGCGACACGCGCGCATAGACATCCTCAGCGCCCATGGCCGGAGCCGATTCGATCTTCTCCGCCGCCAGCGGGTAGGCCGCTTTCAACTTGGCGCGATGCACTTCCGCCTGCCACTGCAGATACGGGAACTCGTGCATCTCATTCGCCCAAACCGGGGTATTCAGCTCCAAACCGCCAACGATCGAGATCACCTCTTGCCCGTTGGCGATTCGCCGCGTCTGTACCACGCGCGGAACGTTCACACGCTCCGCCCTACGGAGGGTCATCTCCGCTCCACACCCAGGACAGAACATGGGCTCTGGCAGGGGCGGTTTTACGCCGCTTTCATCGCTTCTCTGCGCGCTTGATGTTCCCGCTATGTCTTCTGAGTCGCAGTTTTGTTCCTGTTGCTCATGCTCGACTTCTTTTGCGCAAGCCGGACACTCCCAGGTGTCTGCGCCCAGCGCAATCTCCACCGGTGCCAAAATCTCCTGCTCACGAAAGCCGAAGCGAGCGCCATCTTCGACGTAGCGCACATACGCGCCGAGTTTTCCGTCGGTCCACAGGAAATAACCGATCGCGGTCAGCAATTCCTCGACGCGATTGTTGCGCTCCACCAACTCCGCTACATCGCTGGCCGCTTTTGCCGCAGAAATATCCACCAACGATTGCGCGGATTGCGGGTAGAAGCGGACGCTGGGAACGTCTTGCGAAATCACCGCGACGAAGGACAGCCCGAAGCCCTGGTAAAAGTTCGTCACGAACTGGTAGCGCGGCATTTCTTCCAGCGAGCGGTCGTCGGAGAACTTCTGCTCGAACGGCAGATGCCAGTTCATGTCATTCGGGTTCCACCAGGCGTATTGCAGACCTTGCCAGAAGAGCCGGGCCTGGCGCACGCGACGGATTTCATGTCTTCGCGCCACCACACCTTCTTCGCGATACTGGCGCACAAGTTCCCGTAGCGCATTCACGAGTTCCGGGTGTACTTCTTCCAAGCGCTCGAGGTTCGGGCCAAGGCCGGCCGCGATGGACGTAGCCATCTCCGGCGCAGGCACACTTCCATCGGCCGGAGCTGCCATCCCGGGCTCCCAACCTGTAATCACACGATCCATCTCGTCTCCGCTTCCCTACTTACCGGGTTCTTTCTACTTGGTGACTTCCGCATCTTTAGCGGCTTCCAGTTCATTCTTTCGCTGAATCTGCTGCCAGGATCTTCGCCTCATTCTCGGCAACTCCGCCGATCTGACCGGCTCAGCAAAATCCAAAGGGGGAAATCCCGCTGTGCCCAGGAGCGAATTCATCAGCGAGCGGTTTTCCATCCGCAACCGCAAGACTTCCCCCTCCAGCATCCCGACATAGCGCGTCTGAAATGCCTTCTTTAAAATCTCGAAAAGGCTCAATGCTCTAATCCTCTTGCCAACGTTCTGTTACGTTCTTGAGTTGCGTTGCAGGTCACCATTTCCACTTTCTTCCGAACCGATGGGGGCCCAGTTGCTTTCTGGCTTCTGCCTCCAGTTTTTGCCGGTGGATGGCCTGCGACGTCGGATCCGTCGCTGTGATCTGCCGCTCGATCTGCACACCCAGTGGCATCCCGGGGACAAACCGGGCAGTACTCCCAATTTCGGGCGGGGCCTGCCCCGCCCCGGGCGCGCCTGCTTGCGCCCCAACACCGGCGTATCTCGCGCCGGGAACTATTCCATACCGCGCCGCATCGGCGGGGTCGTCGCCTTCGATTTTTCGCACGTCTTCCGCACGCCGCTCGTCGTGGACCAGCATTGGCAGGCAGTCCATCAACTTCGTGCAATCGGATGCGATTACCCAGGCATCCTGCTCCAACAACTGGTACATCAACTGCCAACCGCCAATCCGATCGTCATTGGCCGGGACAGGCCTCGGCAGTCCATAGCGTTCCAGCACATCGCCCAACTGCTCCGCAATGGAAGCTTCACTGGTGCGTTTCGCAAACGCATCCGGCGACAGATAAATCTCGCGGATTTTCTCGTTCTTTTTTGTGCGCTCGACAATGGCCTGCGCCAGCATTCCCGGCGAAAGCTCGTTTTTTACAAATTCGCGATAGGTTACGATGCGCGACTTGAGGGAAGGTTCCTGATTGGGGTGCGTCCTGCCCGCGCCTCGCTGCTCGCTGTTCGCTACCCCATGCCAATACACCGCGCTGGGATGGCGGAATCCCCAATCGATCGAAATCCAGCGCGAAGCCCAGTCCTCGATCTTCAGGTCGTCAAGGCGCGCCGTGTGCCTTCCCACTTCAAATAAATCGAAGTACTGCCCGGCGAAGAAACTCCAGTCCCCGTCGAGAAAAGCGCGCCGCAACTTATCCGGCAGGGCGGCGAGGGTCTTCTTGTAATTCACATCATTGGCGTAAATCGGATTGTCTTCGATCCGCGCCCGGATGAAGTCGTAATCGCCTGGGTCATAAAGTTCGGGACGCTCAAAGCCAGGCGGCGCTACCTTATCCACCCAGAGAGCCTTGACCCAGGCGTGTCCAATGTTTCCGGGATTCGTTGCGCCCGCCATGCACGGCACAACATTTTTCCCCTCGCTGACTCCCGCGGTATATTTCGGAATCGGGCACCGGTTTCGCGAAGTGAGAAATTGCCACTGCTTCAGCGTGAAATGCGTCAGTTCATCAATGCCGATGAATAAGAATTCGGCGCCCTGATACTGGTAGACGTCATTCTCATTGCGGCAATAGCCAAACTTGGTCGTCGAGCCGTTCTTCCATGTCACCAGGTGTTTCGCTTCGTTGTAGCTCAGGTACGAATCCCGCGGCACATCCCGCCGGAAATACGTCAGCAGCGAGGACTCCAGTTCCGGATAGGTTCGCCGCAGCAGCAGTGTGTTGCTTCCCGCGACCTCCAGTGCCTGCGCGATCCCCTCCAAGAGCAGCGCCTTCGTTTTCCCTGGCCCGGCAGCCCCACCAAAAAGGCGGTACTTCTTCTTCGACCGGTGAAACTCCTTTTGCCGCGGAAACGCCTTGTACCACTCGAGCACGGGGATGCTTACGCGCCCCGCAGCTTCTTCCCCACGAAATACGCGGCCAATCCGCCAATCAACGCCGCGGCGGCCGGCCAATGATGCAAGCTGAGCACCACGCCGCCCACCACTGAAGCCACTCCGGCGATCTGCGTCACTTCGCCGATAAAGACCACTTTCGGATTCGCACTTACGCTGGTATTCGCCATCTCTCCTCCTCAATCCCTCTCTGGCCGGGGCATGTCTAGCCGCCCTGCCAAACTTCCGTGTTGCTCGGCGAGGCGAGGATCCTTCCACTCCACCGAGTCCAAGATGTCTAGCAGGCGTTCCAACATGCGAAGCTGTACCTTGGAGTCCTCATCGCCCAACAATTTGCGCGCCACGGCGGACATCTCGACGCCGGCATTGACTTCGTTCACAAAGTCCCAGCGGGTTCCGCATAGGGCTTTGATCGCCTGAATCTGGCTGACCGGATATTCCATCGCCGGCGCCCACTGCTCTTTACCAGGAATGAGAGCGCGCTTCGGATCGTCGCCTTGGCCATCTGCCGAACCAGCGTCGGTCATGCGGTCCGAGGAGCGTGCGTCGGAGGTGATCGCACTCCCTCCGTCGGTTGGTCCGCTTCCATCGCCTGGCCCCGCGAGAGACGCTCGCGACTGCGTCTCCTTATGGCGATTCGCCTTGCGCGCTCCCCTCCGTCGCGAAACTCGTTGCACCACGCAAATCGTTCCCGAGAACGGACCGCTCAGCATGCGAAACGTCGTCAGTCCCACTCGCAGCGGCTTGCTCATAGCTCACCTCCAGAGCATTCGCAAACAGTATTGAGCGCGGGAGCTCAACTCCCGCATCTACGGTTTCCACTTTTTAATGTGACTCCTTCGGCGGCCTTCGAGGTGGATTTCCAGATACACCAACGTACCCATCAGCGCTCCGGTGATCGCCGCTCCGTGCCTCCGACAGAACTTCGAGCCGTCCTCGGCTTCGCGCACACACGGCACCCAAGCCGTTTTGCTACCCGCAACCGGCTGGTACGCCCAACATTGAGTCATGTTCTATTTGGAGTTTTCGGGGAAGACTTGAAGGGTAAATCTGGACGTCCGAATCCGGCTCGCCGTTTGGTGTTCGCTATTCGTGAATTCCTTGTTACAGATCGGTGATCACTTTTCTCTCTGCTACTGCACGGTTACGCTAAAGCTTGCAGGCGAACTGGGCGTTACCGTCGCAGTAGCAGTAGATCCGTTTGGGCTGGATTCCGTCCCATCCGCCATCTGTGCCGTGGCCGCAAAGGTATGAACACCGGCTTTCAAGGTTAACGGTCCGCTGGCGCCGGTAATGCCTGTTACCGCCGAGTTGGCGCCACTCGGAGCAGGAATGCTAAACAGTTTTATGGGAGTTGCTCCGCCGGTAATGTCGTAGATATTGAATTGCTTTACGCAGGCGGTGGTGACGGAATTGCCGCAGGCATTGTCGACGCTGAAGTCATAGTTCAATGTGACGGTAACGGTATGCTGCGCGGCGGCTTCGGCAGCGGTTCCCAGGATGCCAGCAGCCGCCAGCAATCCGATTGCGCGTCTCCACTTCATGGTTCCCTCTTCCTTGCCGTTAGCTTGTTTGTTTTTTCTCGACGCAAAAGAAAAAAGCCCCGGCAGGTCGCCGAGGCCGCTCACACTTCTCTACGCGGGATATATTACCACAGCAGTACGTATTGTCAAGAGAAATGTATCCGCCCGGGCAAATTTTCGTAAAACGCTTTACCTGTGCCCTGTTTTGGGAACTTTCCTGGAGTGAAACAGTCTGCGAATCCCCGATTCCTCTTTCTTTCGCTCTTGACATCTCGAACCCCGAGGCGCACTGTCAGGAAGTTGCAGCCCTCCCTCTAGAAAGTGGCAAAGCATGTCCTACTATTGCCATCAAGTCAGCTACACAACAGACGCTCGTAAACGGCTTCTTAACGATCCGCACGATCGCTATGAAGCCATCCGCTGCCCCATTGAAAAACTAGGTGGACACCTGCAGTCGTCCTTCTTTACGCTTGGCCCTTTCGATGTCCTGGTTATTTCCGAGTTTCCCCAGGACGTATCGCTGGCTGACATCGCCGTGGCCTTCTCCATGGGCGGCGCCATCGCCAGTATCCACACTTACCCCTTGCTTCCTTTGCCGGAGGCCTCCGAAGTTCCGTCCGAATCCAATTCTTCCACTCCTCCCTCTCGTTCTCCAGCAGCGCACGCTGCTGTTTCCGGCCACTAATCAGTCTCCGTAATTCTTGGGAAAGGAGTTTCGCTCGTTTTGCTATCCGCTCCCTTAACGTACTCGGGGAGCAAAAACGCCGGGTTCAGCCAGAGGCGCACGGCACACAATTCCGTGCCGCCGAGTTCGCTCTGGCCGGTTAGCGGCTTTCATCGCTTTGCCGCTTCCGATAGATTCTCTCCAGAATGAAGCCGGCGTTCGGGGGGCGCGGCGGCGCGCATGTGTTGAGAAAGTATCGCACCGCGCCCCCTCCTTCATCGGACAAGCGCGGATTTTCATGGAGCTTCTCATCTTGTCTTTCGGCTTCTCTATAGCGCTGGTCTTTTAAGGCAGCCTATCTGCTAAACTCTTCGCATGCCCCCGGTTTCGCTCGTTCCTCGTTTAGTTAACATTCGGCTCCACCCCATCAAATCTCTCGACCCGGTTTCCGTTGGCGAAGCACGCATCTCGCCCTCCGGCGGCCTGGCGCTCGATCGCGCCTGGGCGCTCTACTCCGTGGATGGGAAATGGGTGAATGGCAAGCGCACTCCGGCCATTCATCTCATCCGCGCGCGCTATTCTCCTGATGTCCGCAGCGTCACGCTCTCCGTGCCGGGCGACCGCCGCGGCATCCCAACACGTACATTCGCCTTCCCGGAAGCCCACGAAGACGCCGCGGAATGGTTCAGCGTCTTTTTCGAGCAACAGATTATCGTGCGCTATTCGGAAGGAGGCTTCCCCGACGACACGCTGGCTCACGGCCCGACGATCGTCTCCACGGCTTCGCTGCAAGCTGTTTCCGCTTGGTTTCCGCCCACGCCCAAAGGTTTTCCCGGTATCTCGCTCGATGAAGCGCGCTTGCGCTTCCGCGCGACGCTGGAGATCGACGCGGATCCCTCCGCCAATAACGGCGATAAGCTCCCCGCCTTCTGGGAGGACCAACTCTTCGGGCCGGACGAACGCAGCGTCGTCCGCTTTACCATTGGGGATATAAAATTTGAAGGAAGTAATCCCTGCGCGCGCTGCCCCGTTCCCCCACGCAACCCATTGACCGGTGAGAACCTGGACGGCTTCCAGAAACGCTTCTCCCAATTGCGCGAATCCACCCTGCCCGTGTGGTCCCCGCGCGAGCGCTTCGACCACTTCTATCGCCTGTCCACTAATACGCGCGTCGCCCCAAGCGAAACCGGCAAACTCCTGCGTATAAGTGATCCCCTCCAACTCTCGTAATTCTTTCTTGCTAGCTTACTCATAAGGTCAGCTTCTCTTTAGGGGAACAATGCGAGGCGGCTTGGTGTCTACTATTGAGAGCCATGAACCCGTTTGCCGTTAACTGGGACTTACGAGCGATCTGGACAGCTTCTCCTCTCCTGAGTAAATTCTGTGTGCTTTTCTTATTGGCCGTTGCAGCAACCACTCTGATTTCACTGGCGCGAATCCTGCTTAGAATTCAGCGTGCAAGGCGACCCAGCCAGGCTCCGGCAGGACGGAATGTATCGGAATCGATTCAGGTTGCAAACTCGCTCACCAATCTCCGCCAACTTCACACCTTCTCCTTCTATTTCTTTGGCCTATGTTTTTCCGCTCATCTTTTTGTTGCGATACGAATCGAGCGGTTGCTCGCGATGTTGCCTCAATCCGACGGAGTTAACCCATTTGACTCGTTCGCTTGTTTCGTTTTCGCCGGCTATTTCATGCTACTGATCATTCACTCGCTCCAATGGGTTACGTTTTGCTATTTTGTCTTTAAGGGGGATGGGGACGCGGCTTAGATGGCTACCCCGATACTCTTCCACGGCAGGAACGAAGTCCATCTCGTCGGTGTCTAATAGGAACGCAATGCATCCAACTTCCGTCGCCATCGATGTTCGCACCTTCTGGACCGAGCAGCTTCCCTTATGCAAGCTCTATGCTTGTTACCTCGCGTTTGCTGCCATCCACACACTTTTGTCCTTATCTCGAATGCTATCTCGCGTGCATTCTCATAGAAAGGAAGCGGCTAACGCGGATTACGAATCCAAGCGTCGTCTACTCGTGGCTTTGCAAAACAAATCCGACAACTTGTTCCGACTAACGTACTTTTCAACTTTGCTGTTCGGCGTGGTCTTCTTCTTACAATTCCCGGCAAATTTTCGCAGCCTGGTCGATACCAATCTCACCGGTTGGTCGTTCATCGGTTACAGTCTTGCTATTTATTTTGAGTTCGCCGCCTGTGTTCTCCTCGTCTTGCTTATTCTCCATGCAGCCGAATGGATCGCATCGGCACATCTGCGCCGCATCACTCTCCCCCATTAAAATACTTCCGTGGGGGGAACATGCCGCGGCGTAGGATTTCGGCGCCGCATTTCCGGCGGATCTCCTCGGACCAGTTGACCCAGCCGCGCTCGCTGAGGCCCAGGAAATGGCGGGCCCGGTCATAAGGCACCAAGCCGAGGTAATAGAGCCGGAACATGACCATCCGCGACGCGCACTCCGGCCCCTCCAGGGCCGACTGCCCGGCCAAGGCAAAATCGGCCACCCAGTCTTTCATCTTTGGCCTTATATCCGGCCGCCACGCATATTTCGTCTCCATCTCCATGTTCAGCGCGGCGATCCCCCGCTTCGATTCCATCACCTCGCGCGCCCCGCGATACACCTCCCAGCAAACATCAAACGCCAACTCCGGCTTAACGCTCATTTTCCCCCCTCCGTTTCTTGCTCCTTTACTTCCTCTGCCTCCTCTGCCCCCCTGCCCTCCTTGCTTCACACTGCGATCCTGTACTCCCAGACCAACTCGTCTTGCGCCCACTCCCTTCGCCTCCGTTGCACATTCCAGGCGCCGTATTTCGCCTTGCGCAAATGCCGCAACTGGGCGGAAATACTGGCCTGCGGAAACTTGGTCTTGTCGGCGAGTTCCGCCAGGCTCACCCAGGTCTCGTACTGCGCCGCGATGCGCAAGACCTCTAGCAAGGTCTCCCGTTGGGAGCGCCGCCGCGCCAGCCTCCTCCCGGTGGGTACCTCCGTGATGGCCCTCGGGGCCGCTTCATTCGTCGCTGGCTGGCTCATCGCGCACCTCCTCGCAGTCTTCCTCCTGGAACCCTTCCCCCCAGGCGGTCCGGTCGGGATCCTCATAGTCACCGGCACAGGCGCTGCAGGCGCGGAGGGGGATTTCCACTTTTTCCACAGATTTCCACAGGCCATGTACTCTTCGATGACTAGTAATCATTGAATTCCTAGCCGTATTGTACTGGCGCAATACGTTACTTCCGACATACTGGAGAGACACGTGAACCGCCAGCGCACCCAGCCGCCTTGGGAGTTCCTTCTGACCGCTTCGCAAAACACGTTGCAAAGCTATGAGTTGTCCCGGCTTGGGCACGCGGCGAATCTGCGCAAGGAGATTGCTTCCCTGCTCGACCAGTATCTGGACGAGAATTCCAATGCGATGGTCGCGCGCTGGCTGATCGAGCAGCGCGAGCGCAGCGTGCGCGCAGCCGAGGCGGAAGCGAAACCGAGCGAAGCGGCCGCGGCTCCGCGCAACGGGCACACTGCGTCCCATAACTTTTTGGCGGATCGACTGGTCCGCCCGCCTGGTACCCGCAACCGCGGATGAGGTTTCTCCCGCGTTCCGCCTTTGCGGCTGTCTAATGTTGGTAATTTTGCCCAGCGAGCTTCGCCGGCCCGCCGGACGGAAAGGTGTGTACTGCCCACTCCCTAGAATGCGCTCACTAAACTTTGCCAGCAGCGGTGCATCCACCGCGTCGCCCCGGTACGCCTGCATGGTGCGCGCCTCCAAGACAACTTCGCCTCTCGCTCACGCTGTTCGAGCAAAGTTCTGTCTAGGAATAGCTATATTTATTAGAGGACACTGTCTTGAGCTTCGTCGGGTTGCGGTTCAGTTTTTGTGTTGCGCTTCGATCCCTCCGCTGCGGCCAGCAAACAACGCTGGCCTCCGTTCGGGAAGACACATTTGGATGACACCTTGTATCCAGTCGAAGACTGCGGCGATGCAAAACAAAAGCGGCACGAACCGAGGTTCGCGCCGCCAATTTCTAATTCAATTTTCTAATTTCTAAACTTTCTGAATGGCCGGCAACTCGCCTCCCGGCTTCTCCAGCATCTGGTCTTTACGGTAGACCAGAGAGTTGATGTCATAGGGCGCCAGTTCAAACCCGTGCCCGTGCGTGATCGCGTCGGTGGGGCACGCTTCCACGCAGTAACCACAGAAGATGCAGCGGGAATAATCGATGTTATAGACCTTGGCGTAGCGCTCGCCGGCGGAAATGCGGTTCACATCCGTATTTTCGGCGGCTTCAATATAGATGCAGTTGGAAGGACAGGCAGCGGCGCACAAGAAACATCCCACGCATTTTTCCAGGCCGCTTTCATCGCGGTGCAGGACGTGAATGCCGCGATAGCGGGGCTGAAAATGCACTGGCTCGGCGGGATAGTTCTCCGTTGTCGTTTTCCGGAACATGTTCTTCCAGGTAACGGCAAATCCCTTCACCAATGCAACGGTGGTTTCTGCTACTTCCCCAATCAGGTTAGCCATATTCCTCTTCCGTGGCACAGGCTTCAGCCTGCGCGCTTCCCGGATGAAACGGAGCCGTCAAACCCCGCGAATCACCGCAATCCCAACGCTAGACAGTTTAGCAAAGCGCCCACTCTCTCTCCAAACTGTCTCTTCTCGACCCTTAGCGCAAAGCGTCCACAATTTGCTTCCCATGGAATCGCCCGTTCTCAATGAAAATCTCTCCGGTGTACTTCCCCGCAATCACCACGCCGGCCAGGTAAATCCCCGGAACATTACTCTCGAGCGTCTGCGGATCAATGGATGGCCGCCGGCTGTCCTTGTCCAGCCGCACGCCCAGGGCTTCGATAAACGCATAATCCGGGTGGTAACCGGTCAGCGCGAACACCTGCCGAGCCTTTAACTCCTCCACGCCGGCATCGTTCTCGACCACGATGCCCTCGCGCACAAATTCTTTCACGCGCACGCCAAACAGCGCGCGAATCTGCCCGGCCTTGATGCGATTCTCGATATCCGGGCGCACCCAATACTTGAGCGAAGCGCCCAGCTCTTTTCCGCGCACCAGCAGCGTCACGCGCGCGCCATTCCGGTATAAATCCAGCGCGGATTCCACCGCGGAATTCTTTCCGCCGATCACCACCACGTCCTGATTCCAGAAGGGGTGCGGCTCCGTGTAATAGTGATTCACGTGCGGGAGATGCTCGCCGGGCACGCCCATCTCATTCGGCAAATCGTAGTAGCCTGTGGCCACCACAATCTTTTTTCCGTGATATTTCTCTTCGCGGCCGCTCGCCGTCTGCGTCACGACCGTGAACGCGCCGTCCTGCCCGTCCACGCGCAGCACTTTCTCATAGAGCCGCAGCTCCAGTTCGTAGTGTTCCGCGCCCTTGCGGTAGTACTTCAGGGCCTCCAGCCGCGTCGGCTTGTCGCCGTTGGACACCATGGGCAGGCCGCCAATCTCCAGCAGCTCCGGGGTGGTGAAAAAGACCATGTTCACGGGGTAGTTATAGATCGAGTTGCACAAGCAGCCTTTGTCAATCACCAGCGCCCGCATCCCGGCCTTCTTCGCTTCCATAGCGCAAGCCAATCCCGTCGGCCCAGCCCCAATGCATACAATGTCGTAAGTAGTCATAAGGAGTAGATTCCAAGTCTCCGATCACGGTTACTACGCACGGTCAAAAACAGACCAGATTATTTGTCCTTATCAGCTACGTCCCGAAAGTATCTGAGAACGCGAAAGCCCGGATACCCCTCGCGTTGCATTTCCCTATAATAACAATCCCAATAGCTATCGATTCTCTGGGCAGTGGCACTAAAAAACTCCCGATTCTCCGTCAAAAACTCACTGTAGATTTTGTCGTCCAACGAATTCAAATTTTGCTCGATCACAGAGAGAATCTCGACCACATATTCGCCAGCGAGCTGAACCACATATGCCGGCACCCAAGGCCTTTTTGAGCGGATAATCCTCTCTAGGCTTTGCTGCCGGACCAAGCCATCAGAGTGACGCGTCAGAATGCACTGCAGCAACTCGTTCTGGCTCGCAGTTAATTGCGCGCTTCGAATCTTCGGAATTTCATGGTAAACGCGGTAAGGAATTATTAGCTGCTCACCGCTGACCTTTACGGAATAGCAGTTTCGTTGGTAGGAATGTGGATCAAAGGGCAAGCCAGACAGGACGGTGATTACATCTTCACGGACCTGAGCGGGGAACGCTTCGATCAAGTGCAGATTCGACTCGTCCACGATAGGCTTCTCAATCTTCAGTGCTCGACGAATCTTACCGATGAGAGAGTTCATTGCTCACTCATTACTTCCAAAATCCCCGCCAATTCCGCCCGGAACACTTCCAACTCTTGCAGCCTCTCCGGCGTTGCCACCAGGTCTTTGCCCTCCCCTACCCGTCCGGTTACAAGTAGGACGTAGCGTTTGCTTTTATGCTGTCTCCGCCTTTGTAGCTGGTGCCTTTCTGGTTGTATTACCGTATTCGTGTTACTCATAGTTCCTGCAGGAAGGGTATGCGCTAATCTGAGGCTCCTTCACCTCGTTTCCCTGCAAATCTTTCCAGTCGGCGCTATAACAACCTTTCATTGAATATATTCCGTCAGCGAAACCGAATTCAATTAGACCCGATTGGGTAGCTGAGCCGTGCATCGAAATTACAACGTCATGATAGCCATGCGTCATCGAACGCTGATCCACAGCGAACAGTTTCCCGTAGGGCTGCAATCCGGGATGGCCTGGGCCACAACCTCCGGAATGCCGTCCCCATTTAGGTCAATCATCTTTACACGCGTCTTAAATGCGACTTCCTGAAGCTTCTCTTCGGAATCAATTTCGAGGTTTTGCATGTCAGGCCGCAATTCCTCTTCGATGGCAGCCGCGATTGCCTTTCGATCAGGTTCCTTGATCCTCGCCTTTTCCAGTGAATCCTTCCAGCTCAACTCCTGCCAGGCGCGCGAATCCCAATGGAATTCATGTTTCTTGGATTCAACCTGTTTTGTCTGTGGAAGCGCGATGAGCACACAGAATAGAGAAGAGAATGCCACGAAGCCGACTACTAGTCCTTCCGCAAGCGCTCTCCCCCTTAGTCTCATTGCTCTCCGCTTACCTCTAAAATTCCCACTAATTCCTTCCTAAACACTTCCAACTCTTGCAACCTCTCCGGCGTTGCCTCCAATTCTTTGCCCTTCCATACAAAGACTTCGCCGGTGCCACGTTTGATTTTTACGCTGACGTTGCCGTCAATCAAAAAGGTTACCGGCACGGCCAGTTGCAGGCCGCCGTTCGGCACCGGCTTCAGCAGGCCCACGCAGTCGCCTTTACGCAGAATCAGCGTGTTCTCGTAGGGCGGTATGGCGATCGGGCGAAAGCCCGCCTGCAGCAGCCGCTGCGCCACGCCCATTTGTTGCGGTGTGAGTTCCATCGTATTTCAAAGAGTATACCCGGTCGCGCTTGCTTCCCGCAGGCAAGGTGCGGCAGGAGGTAGGCGCGCCTCGGAAGGCGGGCGCCTTGCTTGCCTGCAAGAAGCAGGCGCTACCGTGCCGCACTAAAACAAAAGCGGCGCAGGTGAAGCCGCGCCGCTTGGGAATCTCTGCCTCTTTACTTCGTTATTTTGTTATTTTTCTCAGGCCGCCGAGCTGCTCTCCGCGCCCTCCAACTGCTCGAGAATTTCGCGCAGCGTGCGGATCAATTCATCCCGGCTGACATGGCTCTTTTTGAATTGCAGGCGGAACTTGAACTTCTCATCCTCCGGCTCAAACTGGAAAACGAACGGCTGCGGCCGCGGCGCCACGCCTTTCTCTTCGTTGCGGTCCTGCCGCGCGGCATCCCGCGTCAATCCGCCCTGCAGGATCTTCGCGAACATTTCCAGCATCTTTTTCTCGGTAGGCTGCCGCGCAATCTGCAGCAGCAAACTCTTGCTGGTGACACCCGCCTCGACACACTTCTTGCGCAGCGCCTCCGGAATGCTTAGAAGCGCCATCGTTTCCGAAACCGAGGTGCGGGACTTGCCCAGCTTCTTCGCCAAGTCCTCATGCCGGTATTCAAACTGCGTGGCCAAGCGCTGCAAGCCGTCCGCCTCTTCAAACGGGGTGAGGTCCTTGCGCTGCATGTTCTCGATCAGCGCGATTTCCAGCGTTTCCGCGTCGTCCGCCATCTTTTCGATGGCCGGCACTTCGCGCAAGCCCGCCGCGCGCGCCGCGTGATAACGGCGTTCGCCGGAAATGATGTGGTAGCAGTCCTCGCGCGGGATGAAGCGCACCAGGAGCGGCTCCAGGACGCCCTTTTCTTTGATGGAGTCGGTCAGCTCGCGCAGGTCGCCCAGCGCCTTGCGCGGCTGGTCCGGGTTCGGACGGATCTGGTCCACCGGAATCATGCGGCCCACCGCCGCGCCGCTGTAACTAGTGAGTGATTCTACGTAGTGCGCGTCATGCCGCATCTTCAGCGTGACGGGCAACCCGGCTTTCTTCAACACGTTGGAGAACCTCCGCTGCCAGCTTTTTGTATTCCACCGCTCCGGGGGACTTCGGAGCAAAAGTCAAAATGGTTTCCTTGTACGCCGGACTCTCTTCCAGCCGGACGTTTTTGCCGATTTTCGTCTTGAACAGCACTTCGCCGAACACCGAGCGAATCTGCCCGTGGGTGTCCTTGGAAATATTCGTGCGCTTGTCGTAGAGGGTGATGACCACGCCGAGCATCTTGAGCTGCGGATTGGGCCGGGCGCGAATGCGCTCGTAGGTTTCCAGCAGGTCGTCGGTGCCCTCAATTGCGAAATACGCGGCCTGGATGGGCACCAGCAGATGCGTGGAGGCCACCAGCGCGTTCACGGTGAGAATTCCCAGCGACGGCGGGGTATCAATCACCACGTAGTCGTAATCCTTGAGCACGGGAGCGAGCGCGTCCTTGAGCCGGTAGGGCGCGTCAAACTGCCCCGCCAGCACAGTCTCCAATTTGGCCAGCGCCAATCTTCCGGCACCCACGCTCAACATGGCATCCTTCGAGGTCTTGATCACTTCCGCCATGGGCATCCGGGCATCGCCCAGCACGTCGAACATGGACGATTTCACTTCGCCCATATCGAAGAAGGCAATCGTTGAGTTCGCCTGCGGATCCAGGTCAATCAGGAGCGTCCGGCGGCCCTTGGCGGCAATCGCCGCGGAGAGATTGATCGCCGTGGTGGTCTTGCCGACCCCGCCTTTCTGATTCGCAACCGTGATAATGGCAGTCATCTACGCTCTGCCTCCACTGCGTATGTAGTGGCCGGACTTTAGACCGGACCGCACTCTGCCCTTCTCAAACTTCTGCGCACACCTCTTCGCCGGAAGAGGCACTTCATCGAAACACAAATTCCCTCTGAGAAACTCGGCAGGCAAGCCCCAGGCCATAGGCCCACTCTACGTTCCGCCCCTACAAATCGCAAGCCAAAAGTAAAAAGTTCACTGTCCCACAGTGGAAATCTCGGCTGCGCATGCGGTGCTCAAAAAAGAAAAATGGCGCGAACCGAAGTCCGCGTCGCGACAGATGATCGCTGATTTCTGGTATCCCGGGTGCTAAAACTCCATACCCCAAAAATCACCCGAGCCGTCTTCCAACTCCATGCCCAATTCCCAGCCTTTCCGCCCTTCATGACCCTTCCAGATAATCCTAGCTGCGGCGGAATTGCCGTTGGCGCCATTGATGAGCCGAAGCTTCTGCCCTACCAGGAGCCCCTGCTCTACAATCGCCAGGCAGCCCTTCGAACTGATGTCCACGGTGTAGCCAGGGGCCTGGAGTGTGCGCCCGTTTTCCTGCCATTCCACGGTCAAGTCCACCCGCGAATTCATCCGGCTTCCGGCCCGGATATGTTTTTGCCGCGTCTGCTCCGCTAATTGATCCGCCCAAGCCACAGTCATCTCCCCGGCGCTCTGAGGCACTCCGGATGCCGCAAAGCTCACCTTGCAACCTGATGAAAATTGAAAGCGTCAGGGCAAAAGCCCTTCTGTTTCCAACGTATTCCCGACCTCCACGGCCGTCAATGGGACTCTCTGCGCTGTGTGTCCACTGTGCTCTTACCTCCGTGGCCCTTGTTCCCCGACGTCAAAGCAGCTTTCGCTTTTCTATTTACCTTCGCCCCCGGACCTCAGTAAACTGTCGGATGCCCTCCTGGTCCACGTTCCGCGCCGAACTGCGGCCTACCCTTCATTTGGCCTTGCCCCTGGTTCTAGCCGAGATTGGCTGGATTTCCATGGCCATCGTGGACACGATGATGGTGGGGAGGCTGGCAAACAGCGCCCAAGCCATCGCCGCCGTGAGCATAAGCTCCAGCTTGTATCTGGTATTTGTCTTTTTCGGCGAAGGGCTTCTGATTGGGCTCGATACGCTGGTCTCGCAGGCATTCGGCGCCGGCCGCCGCGATGACTGCTACCACTCGCTGGTAAATGGGGTGTATCTCAGCCTCGGGTTACTGCCCTTTTTGGTCGCGCCGTCGCTGGTTCTGCCGCGTTTCTTTGCGAGTTTTGGGATGGCGCCCGATGTGGCCGTTCTCGCGACGCCTTATATGCACACGCTCACGCTGAGTATTCTTCCCCTGCTCCTCTACTTCACTTTCCGCCGGGCCTTGCAGGGGATGAACCTAGTCCGTCCCATCGCTTTTGCGCTGATAAGCGCGAATCTCATCAATCTTGCGGGGAATTATGCGCTGGTGTTCGGCCACTGGGGATTTCCACAGCTTGGGGTGGTGGGCTCGGGCATCGCCACGGCTATTTCCCGTACGTATCTCGCGGCGGTTCTGATTGTGTTTCTGTTCTGGTTTGACGCGCACAATCACACCGGCCTTCGGCAGACATCGTTGCGCCCGGATCTGACGCGCATCCGGCGGCTGATTGGCCTCGGCCTGCCCGCAGCGCTGCAACTCACAGCCGAAGTCAGCGTCTTCGCTGCCGTAGCTTCACTGATCTCGCGGCTGGGCGCGGTTCCGCTGGCGAGCCACCAGATTGCGCTGAACACGGTGGCTTTCACCTACATGGTACCGCTGGGCATCTCATCGGCGGCGGCGGTGCGGGTTGGGCAGGCGATTGGACGCCGCGATCTGGCCGGTGCGCGGAATGCAGGCAATACTGCCATTCTTATCGGCGCGTCGTTTATGTCCTGCATGAGCGTGGTGCTGCTCGTATTCCCGCAGTACATCGCGCGCATTTACACGGACGAGCCCGTCCTTATTCGCACCGCGGTTTCGCTGCTGGCCGCGGGCGCAGCCTTCCAGCTTTTCGACGGCATTCAGACCGTGGCCACTGGCGCTCTTCGCGGGACTGGAGACACGCGGACGCCGATGCTCTGCCACTTCTTCGCTTACTGGTTTATGGGACTTCCCTTCGGTTACTGGCTCTGCTTTCGCCGGCACTGGGGACCTCTGGGCCTCTGGGTGGGCCTCAGCGCTTCGCTCATTCTTATTGGGATGCTGCTGCTCACCTTCTGGACACGCCGCCTCCACCAACTTCCCGAACCTGCTGAAATTCAGCCAGCGCACCACTAGAAGTTTTTGGTGAAGGCTGCCTCGCTCTTCCAGCGTTGCTGTAGTACGATTCCCAACCGCGAGCCGATCGAATTTTAATACCATCGCAAACTCATGACCGCATCCGATACCGAAACCGCGCAGCACGCCAAGCCTAGTTCCTTCGGGCGGAGCATCTGGTGCCTTTTTGCGGGGTTTGCCTTCGTCTTATTCGCCACCTTGACGATGGACAAGCTCTTGCAGACCCTGGGCATCTTCCCGGCTCTCGGTCAATACACGTCGGACAAACCTCTGCTGATTGCCACGGCCTATCGGGTTGTCCTGGGAGCGATGGGAAGCTACCTTACAGCGCGTCTGGCGCCGCATTCGCCCATGCTGCACGCTATGATCGGAGGCGGCATTGGCGCCCTACTCTCCACAGTGGGGGCGATTGCCACCTGGAACCAGAACCTTGGCCCTCACTGGTATCCCATCGCCCTGATCGTTTTCGCTCTACCGCAATCGTGGCTTGGCGCAAAACTCTTCCTCCGCCGCGCCGCGAAAAACGCAACGTAGCCACCCTCAGCGTTTCCCCTAAGCTCTGCGCTTCCCATCACCTAAGAGTCTCTACCCCATCTTTGCCGGTAATGGCGCACCCCAAAATCCTTGCCGTCAATAGCACTCACGTACAGTTTTGTTGTTTTTATACTCACCTTACCTGTTTCATTACGTTCCACTCGAATAAAAGTTTGGCGGTGTATGGCCCCTTCTACACTGGCGACATGAACGCCGCCCGCACCTTGCGCGGGTTTGTACAGATCAGCTTCGTTACAAGCGGAAAGGCATGGTCACATGCGTCGGCGAATTCTCTCTTCCTGCGAACTCCTGTTCCTGTGGTCTATACTCGCCTTGCCTTGTTTAGCGCAGACGCAGATCACCCCTGCCCCTAAATCACCCCAGCAAGCTGATCAGGCCGCTAACGCCTCCTACCCCGACGATAGCGAAGACAACACCACCGAGCCTTCCTACCTCAACCTCAATCTACATTTCGAACCGGGTGGAAATTTCCGCGTGGCCGCAGGACTTTATTTTACACAGGAAGCCAACCCCGCTGAATTCAGGTCCGCGCTCGAAGCCGCCCTCGGCTGCACTCTGATCCCATCCCAAAAAGCCGTTACAAATAGTTCGAATAGCTTTTGGGGTGATTGTGCCTCCGCACCAAAGAAATCCGGCTTAATGCGGCAGGGGAAAATCTCTACTATCCCGTTGAAGGAGTTTTGCGAGGCGCACAACATTCAGAGCCTCTCGATAAATTTCAATTTCCCCCCAGCGGACATCATCGAGACCATTCCTCCGGCACAGCAATTGCTCAGCGAAAAGGTGCTCCTGGTTAACAAGAACGCGCGGCAATTCAATAAGTGGCTGGCCCGATCCCCCGGCTACACCTGGCGGCTCGACACCAATATCCCGCGGGAAATCCAATACCGTTTCGGATTCGAATCCGCCACGCTCAGCCACGGCTCCCTTTATTTGGCGCTCGCGCTTTTTGCGCCTCTCGTCCTTTGCTTCTGGCTCGGGCGCAAGGCGCTCTCCGCGAGAACCGACGACAAGGCGGTCGTCTGGTTCAGCTACATGCGCTATCTACAGTGGATGTTGAATGGCTGTCTCATAGCCTGGTGGGCCGCAATCGAGGAGTCTCACCTGCGCGATGTTCTTTCGTTCCTCGCAGAAGGTACCCGCTATGCTTCCCTTTGGAAGCACCCAGTGACCTACGAGGTGGTTTCCTGGATCCCTCCGGGCCTAGTCTGGCTCCTCTGCCTGCAGTTTTCCCATCCCGTGCAGCAGAAGTTGCGTGGCCTCACATGGACAAATGCAGAGCTCCGACTTCAGTCTCTGTATTCGGTTATCAAAGGGCTGCTACCGTTTGCGCTTTTTCTCACCGGTTTGCGCGTCATGGGAACCGGCAGTTTCCGCACGGGGCTTCTTTGGATGGTGGCCGCTATCGTCGTGGGCACTTACGCCTCGAATGCGCTACTGAAACTCACGGGCATGCAGGCACAGGCGCTCACCAGCGGAGAGCTCCGCGACCGCGCCTTTTCCATGGCCGAGCGGCTAGGCGTCAAACTCGAGCAGGTGTTCCTCATCCCCTCCGGAAAAGGCCAAATGGCGAATGCTTTTGCACGCAACGGCAACACCATTTCTTTCACCGACTTCTTGCTGCAGCGCATGTCCACTCGCGAGATCGAATATGTTCTGGGGCACGAACTCACGCATCTGAAACTCAAACACCCTGCGAAACTCGGGTACGCTTATTTAGGCGGGTACTTCCTCAGCATCACGCTCGTCGGCTTCCTGCCCTCGTTTATTGGTGCGCACCTTCTCTTGCGTTACGGCGTTATCCTCGCCGGCGTTACGGCGTTTCCCTATTTTTTCTCACGCCGTTTTGAATATGCCGCCGACGCCGGTGCCGTAGGCCTCACCGCAGATCCTCGCGCCGCCATCTCTGCTCTATTCAAGCTTTCCGAACTCAACATGATGCCCACGCATTGGAGCCATTGGAGCGAGAAGTGGTTGACCCACCCCTCCAGCCTTCGCCGCGCTCAAGCAATTGCCAAAAAGGCGGGTATCCCCTTCGAGGAAATCCCCATCATCGTGCGGGACTCCGCCAACGAAGCGCCCAGTCATTCACCGCTTTCTCTTTCGAAAGCAACAAAACTTCATTCCAGTCATTTCAAATCCAAAGTCGTCAAGAAGCTCTCCTGGATACTGCTCGCCATTCTTACCTTCGTTCCAACGCTTCTCTCGCTGGCGGCACTTCATGTTCCCTTCCACGCCTTGCAGCTTGCGCTGTTCGCGCTGGCCGTGCCCGCCACCTTCGGCGCCGTTCTCTTGCTTTCGAACTACATCCCCCGCTTGACGCGCGGCAATATTGCGGCAGTGCTCGACCAGAAGTTACTTGAGCAGGGCGTTGACGCGAAAGCGCTTTCCGGGATTTACGTTGGATTCTCTCCCTCGGCCGCGCCGCGTTCGTATGAATCCAACTCCTACTGGGACATCGGCTATCTTTTCTTGCGTTCCGACCGTATCTGTTTTTGGGGAGAGGAACAGCAATTCGCGCTACGCCGCGATCAGATCACGGCCATCAAACTCGACTACGGCTTGCCCGGCTATCTCCGCAACAAACGCGTCTACATCGCCTGGCAGGACGCCGAACGCGGCACCTGCGGCGTCTTCAACCTCGGCCGAGGTCACGCCGATAGCGTCGTCGCCGGGGCCGAGCAAACCGCGCAACTCGCAAGCCGCTTGCGGCTCTGGTGGCAAAATCCTTCCCCTGCGCGGCCGGTTCCCCAGCCTCTCGATACGCTCGCTTCTCCCGAAGTTCGCGCGGTCACGGCCTCTGTACCGGGTGCTATCTGGAAACCTGGCAAACTTCTTGCTGAGCTCGCGGCCACAGGATTTATTGCCGGATTGGGTGCGGCTCTCTGCGGGCTCCCCTTCCACATCTGGGCGTTCCTCTTCCGGGCGGGCTACGAGCGTCTGGGAATCCACAACATCTCCAGTACTCCCGGCGCCGGATGGTTCGTCGTTGCTACGGCCATGTTGGTCCGCTTTCTCAGCTTGATTCCCGCGATGCGCTATAAAGACAAGCCAGTTTTGATGGCCCAGGCACCCAGTGCGTCAACATCCCAGACGCGCCTCGCTTCTACGACTCGATCCGAAACTCCCGTTGGTCTCTTAAAAGTGTAGGCCAGTTCGTGGCTGCCAGGCTGGAATTCACCGAAGACAAAAACGGCGCGAACCGTAGTCCGCGCCGCTCGAATTCCTGACGTCTTAATTTTTAGCTGTTCACTTACGACTGCCGGCCTCTCTACATCTTGTAGCGGCCAAGATCCTCGTCGCTAAGGCCTTCGAGATAATTCCGCAACTGCTCATTGGAATTACGTTCCGCCAGGGCGGTGGCAACCTTGGAATTCTTCAGCACGGCCTCATCCACAAAGATGGGGCAATCCATGCGAAGCGCCAGAGCCAACGCATCGCTTGGCCGGGAATCGATGCTCATCAGTTCCCCGTCGCGCTCGACCCAGATCAGCGCAAAAAAAGTGTCGTCGCGCAGATCGTTGACCACAATTTTCCGGACGTGCACATCGAGACCAAGCAAAACGTTTTTCAGAAGGTCGTGGGTCATCGGGCGCGGCGTGGCCACCTTCTCGATCTCCAGGGCGATGGCGTTGGCTTCGTACGCACCCACCCAGATCGGCAGAACCGATTGCCCCTGCACGTCCTTCAGCACCACAATCGGCATCTGCGTCACTGGATCCATCATCAGGCCGCGTATCTTCATCTCCACTTCCATCGCGCCCTCCTATCCCTTGCCGACCGTGAGCATCTGCCCAAGCAAACTGTTGGGAGTGGCCGAAACCACCCTCACCTGCACGTAGTCTCCCAGAATGTTTTCCGCCTGGGAAGTAAAATTCAACACGCGATTCGAAGTAGTATGCCCCGACCACTGGCCGGGTTTCTTGGATTTGCCATCGACGAGCACTTCCAGAACTTGGCCGATCAGCCGTTCGTTCTTCGTGCGCTGAATCTCCCGCTGGCGGTCCAGCAAAATCGCCAGACGCCGGGATTTTTCTTCCTCCGGCAGCGCATCCTGCATCGTCAAGGAAGGAGTGTTTGGCCGGGGAGAATACTTGAAGCAGAACGCCCCGTCGTATTGCACCGTGTCCATCAGCGAAAGTGTCGCTTCGAAGTCTTTTTCCGTTTCGCCCGGGAAGCCGACAATAATGTCCGTGGTGATGCTGATATCGCGTCTCGCGGCCTTGATGAGGGCAATCTTTTCGAGGTACTCCTCGCGCGTATAGGTTCGGGCCATGGCGCGGAGAACGGCGGTAGAACCGCTCTGGACGGGCAAGTGCACGTGATCGCAGATCGCCGGGTAGGCGTCGATGGCGTCCACGATGTCTTTACCGAAATCCCGGGGATGGGACGTCGTGAAGCGCACGCGGCGGATTCCGGGCACTTCAGCGACGGAAACCAATAGTTCCGAAAAACGAATTTTGCGCGCGCTTGGGTCGGCGTAAGAATTCACCGTCTGCCCCAGCAACTGCACTTCGCTATAGCCCATCTCGGCCAGTTGCCGCACTTCCTGCAGAATGGAATCGCTGGCGCGGCTGCGCTCCGGCCCGCGCGTGAAAGGCACAACGCAATAAGAGCAGGCTTTGTCGCAACCCTCGATGATGGTCAGGTAAGCGCGGAAGGGATTGTCGCGGCGGGTAATCTCGGTCTCAAAGGTCTCGTCGGTATCGGTATCGAGCCCCGTCACACGGCGGTTGCCAGCCTCCAGCTCCGCAATCAATTGAGGCAGCTTGCGGTAACTCGCCGAGCCGCATACCAGGCTCACCCAAGGCGCCCGCTCGAAAATCTCCTCGCCTTCCTGCTGCGCCACGCACCCCAACACGCCGATAATCTTTCCGCCAGCCGCATTCACCAACTTCCGCGAATTCAAGCTAACGTGGGCTTCTGCAGAAGAGTCTCCGAGTCCTCTGTGCTCTTCCTCGGTGAGCTCTGTGTTCAGTCTGTCTTTCTCGAACGGCCGCAACTCTCCCAATCGGGAAAACACCTTCTGCGCGGCCTTCTCCCGGATCGAACAGGTGTTATACAGAATTACCTTGGCCGCTTCCGGTGTCTCCACCTGCTTATAGCCGCGCGCGAGTAAAACCCCGGCTACCTTCTCTGAGTCGTGCTCATTCATCTGGCAACCGAAGGTCTCCAGATAAAAGGTCTCGCCGGTAGCGCCGGCTTCCAGCCGACCAGCCTGCAGGGGCGATTTTACGCCTTCTTGGGTTGTTTCAAGCGCAGGCACACCCGCGCCCGCCAACCTTTCCAACCCAATATCGAAGCTCTTCCCCATGTCCCCACTTTACCATACGGACTTTCCATGCTCTCTTCCTTAGACCTGCTTAGCCACCTCGGCTCCGGTCTTCATCCATGCCAGAGCAAACAACACGCCCAGGGTCAAATCCGTCGCGGCAAACGCCAAATCTCTTTGGTTCGTCCTTCCCTGATGCACCAGCACCAAGACTGCGATTGCATACGAGAATTTCTCCAGCATCGACGGCAGCATCATCGGCCGAAACCGCAGTGGGTCCCGCGCAATCACCAGAAAGGCGAACTGCCACGCCAGCGCGCACCCCACAAAGCCGTAATAAAACCCCGGATGTGTAATCGCTGGCGGATCCTGCCTACCAATCAAATCGAACATGAAATAAAGCGGCGTGATGACCAGCAATCCCCAAATTCCCGCCACCCAAAAGACTACCTTTGCAAATTTCATTCCGACCTCCTGCGTCCCCACTCAGGCACAGTTACCCGATCGCCCCGGTATACATCAAGCGCCAGAATTCCAATACCAATTTTAGGTTGGATTCGCTATTGCACTTCGATCGTGGTCACGCTGAGGGCCGGCAGCGTCACGGTCATGGAGGTGCCACTTACTGCCATGGTCCCCACCGCCATGGGCGCGACGGGGTTTTGCCCTTGCGCCGTTGCCGCCGTCATTTGATACAAATGCGCGGTTCCGGAGAGAGGCAAGCCATTGATTGCCGTTGTCTGTGTACTTGTGCTCCGGTTAATCGCCACAAACACCGCGCGGCCTGCCTTCGTGCTGTCCGTGCTGGCGTACACCACCACATTCTGCACGTTGCTCGATGCTGCCTGCACCGACGTATCGCCGAAATTCGCGCCAGCGCCGTCAAAGTCCCGAAACGCACGGAATCCCGCCAGCACATACGAATAGGTGCCGCCCGGAGGCCAGAAGTTCGCCGCGAACAGCCCCTGCATCCCGAAGATGCCCAGGTTATCCGCCTGCGCAATCGTACCGGCGATGTGATTCCATCCACCGCTTTCATATTCCGTAATGGCAATTTTCATTCCGGGATTTTCCGCAGCGATCTTGTTCTGCAGCCGCACCAGAAGCTGAATCGGCGTGCTCCCCAGTTCCTGATAGATCCACGGATTGCTATTAAAGGAGTCCGTATACGACGGATCCCACAGCACGCGCGGGCTCTGCACAATCAATTGCACCTGCGCGCCGGTCAAAGTCGTGCCGGTCAAATCCAGCGACCTCGTTCCGTTCGAATCGTACTCCTCCGCGTACCAATGGAAATCGTAGACATCCACCAGCGGCTTGCCGAAGGAAGTCGAAGCGGTCTTCAAGGCTGCCAGGTATTTATCCGGGAACCAGTTCGCGCCGTCCGGCGTCGCCTGGATCGTCGGATCGCCCTGCCAGTTGTAGATTCCCTGAAAGCCATAGTGCACCGGCCCGAAGATGGTCATGTTCGGAAACTGCGTCTTGAGCGCCTTCGTCAGGTTGATGGTTTTCGTGATGTAGGCGTCGCTGGAAATTGGGTTGGGGCCCTGCACCTCCAGGTGCGTCGAGTTCCAGAGTTCCGGTTCGTTGTCCAACTCGACAAACGTCGGAATCGCCGCGCTTCCACTATAGATCCCTTGCCCGGCGAACTTCTGGTCCATGGCCCACACAAACTCATCCATGTAGACGTTCGCGTCCGTCGTCACTGGCGTGATCGTGAACGGTGTGTTGGTCGCGCTGCTCTTCTGGTCCACCACGGTTTTAAATCGAGTGAGATCCGGGGGATTGGAAACGCTCACCGGGCCGCTTTCATCACCGGCCACCAATCCTTGCATTTGCACGGTCATCAGGCTCGCCAAGCCGCTCTGCTGGTCGCCAGCAATGAAGCTTCGAACAGCCTCGCCGGCCACATTGCTGCTGCTCAGGTAGTTGTCATTCTCGTAGAGGTAGTCGCTCCCCGCGTTTGAAGCGTTGGTCTCCCAGTTGTAGGCGGTCCAGCGGTTGCCGCCGGCGCGGTCAAAGGTGAGCTGAGGCGGAGCTCCGGTGACGCCGGAATAAAAGTTGATGCCGTAGATGTACGGAGAAATGGGATGGGTATTCGCCGGAGTGATCGTAATCGTCACATCAGCCACTGGCGCGCTCGGCGTAGCACTCGCCTCCGCCGAGTTTCCGCTGGTTCCAGCCGAATTGGCGGCCGCCACCACGTAAAAATACTTCGTTCCGTTGGCCAAGCCAGTGTCGGTGTAGTTAGTCGCCGTGGGCGCCGCAATCTGGGTGTAAGGACCGCCGGTGGCCGTCCCCCGCTTCACCACGTAGCCTGTCGCTCCGCTGCTTGCATTCCAATTCAGCGTCACCTGCGCATTGCCCGCCGTTGCCAGCAAACCGGTTGGGGCTGTGGGCACATTCACGGGCGCGAGCGGCGTCGCGGAAGTCTGTGCGGAATTGGCGCTGGTTCCCGCGGAGTTTTTGGCGGCAACGACGTAGAAATAGGTAGTTCCGTTGGTCAGCCCGGTGTCCGTGTAGGAGGTCCCGCTGGGAGTTGCGATCTGGGTGTACGGGCCGCCGCTTGTTGTCGAGCGACTTACAACGTAGCTGGTCGCGCCGGAACTGGCGTTCCAACTCAGCGCAACCCGGGCGTTGCCGGGGGTGGCCACAACTCCTGCCGGGGCAGCAGGCACGTTCACCGGGGCTTCCGGCGTCGCACTCGCCTCCGAGGAGTTGCCGCTGGTCCCGGCCGAATTGCTGGCCGCCACCACGTAAAAGTATTTGGTACCGTTCGTCAGTCCGGTATCGGTGTAGGAAGTTCCGGCCGGAGTCGCAATCGTCGCATAGGGTCCGCCGCTCACGGTGGCTCTGCCGACCAGGTAACTTGTCGCGCCAGAGCTCGCATTCCAACTTAAGGCCACCTGAGCGTTGCCCGGCGTCGCCACCAATCCCGACGGCGCAGCGGGCGCTTGCGTGCCACCGCCGCCGGTCTTTTGCCCATTGCCGACATTCGCGCAGCCAACCCCGAACATCACACCCAGGCACACGGCCAATGCCGCTCTACTCATCTTTTGCAGGGACTTCATCGTGCGTGCCTCCGGGCGGGCATCCGTATGCTCCTAAGGGTATGCAATGCTTTTGCCCAGGCACACTGTCCTCTCGTCCAGAATTGGTCCCAATCCTTTCGTTCTCCTTTTTTCATCCTGCTGGGGACGGAAGAAAAAGAGCAGAATTCACCACAGGGTTAGCAGAGGAGAGCAGAGGTCTCAGAGACATCCTGCCGTGATCCTGGAGGCGAGCGTGAGGAGGACTGTGTTCGTTCCTCCCGTCTTTTCAGCATCCCCTTTCGTAACAACCGCATCCTAATCTTTTGACCACGCTCCACCCCTGTGCTACGTTGCTTTTGTTCGTAAAATTTTGCATTTTCAGGAGACGATCATCACTTTTCTCCTCTCCGCCGTCTACATCGGCAACATTTTTGAAATTCTCGCGCAAACGGGGTGGGTCGCCCGCGGCGTCCTGCTCCTGCTGCTATTCGCTTCGCTGATGTCCTGGGCGCTCATTTTTCAAAAAACCAGCCTTTTCGCCCGCATCGGCCGCGAAAGCGATCAATTCCTGAAAATCTTCCGGGCCACGAAAGGGGTCGCTAATCCGCAAGGGCTGGTCTCTGCCGGGTCGCCTTTCGCCAACGTTTACGCCGCGGGCTACCGCGAACTGCAATCGCAAGTCACGAGCACGGGCAACCCGACACCCGCAAGACTCAAATCCATGCAAGCGGTCACCGTGGCCATGCAACTTGCTTCCGCGGAAGAGGTGCGGCGCGCGGAAAAAGGAATGTCGTGGCTTGCTACAACCGCTGGCGTGACGCCGTTCATTGGCCTCTTCGGCACCGTCTGGGGGATTATTGACGCTTTCTCCGGCCTGGGCACATCGGGTTCGGCCAGTTTGCGCGCCGTTGCGCCTGGCATCGCCGAAGCACTGGTGACCACAGCCGCGGGACTATTCGCGGCCATCCCCGCCCTGATCGCCTACAACTACTTTCTCCAACATATTCGCGATCTTGCGCAACGTCTGGATACCTTCGCGCTGGAGTTCGCGGCGCAGATCGAAAAAACGTTTAACTAAAAGCCATGCCTCAACTAGCAAAATCCACGCAAAGCTCGCTCTCGGAAATCAACATGGTGCCGTTTATCGACGTGGTGCTTGTGCTGCTGATCATTTTCATGATCACCGCGCCGATCCTGCAATCCGGCATCGAAGTGGACGTGCCGAAAACGCACACGGTGAAGGAGATTACCGAGGAGCGCCTCGTCGTCACGATGGACAAGAACCAGCTGATCTACTTGGGCAACCAGGCGGTGAACATTCATCAATTGGCGGACATGATCAAGAAACGCCAGAAGCATGCCAACGATGCGGTTTTCCTGCGCGCCGACGAAACGATTCCCTTCGGCGCTTTCTGCACCGTCATTGATACGCTGCGCCAGTCCGGCATCGCCAACATTTCCATCGTCACGCAACCCATCACCGACCGGAGCCGTTGATGCAAGGAGTGTTGGCCTTTTCGTTCTAATTCCATGAGCAACTCCGCGACCTACGAAGAGCTCTCGATCCGCCGGTATATCGGTTATTCGGCGTGGCTGCACATCTGCATTGGAGTTGCACTGCTGGCGGGCATCTATTTGAACCGGCCGGGCAACGCGTGGGGCGGCATCGGTGGCGGCTCCACGGGCAGCGTCAATGTGAGCCTCGTGGCCAGCGCCGGCATTCCCATGCCGCAGCCAACGGTGCCGACGAACGCCAATGCCGTTGATCCAACCAAAGGCCTTGCCAAGGAAGAGCCAAAAAAGGAAGAGTCCAAGACCGATTCCACTCCGCTCCAGAAATTCGATAAGAACAAGCCGCTGCCGAAATCGAAAGAGTCCAAGGTTTTCGAAAACAAGCAGCCGCCTCCTACAAACGCCATCCCTTACGGCAAGGGCGGCCAGATGAGTGTGCCGACAGGGTACGCCGATTCGCCCGGGCCCCTTTCCGGCGGCCTCGCGATGCAAGGCCAGGGCGGAGGTGATTTTGCCACACGCTATGGTTGGTATGTTGAGTCCGTCCGGCGGGCCATCAATCAAAACTGGATTCAAACCACGATTGATCCCGCGACGCGGGCGGCGCGCCGCGCCAAAACCACCGTGTCCTTCCGCATTTTTCGCAATGGCACCATCAACAACATCCGCCTGCAAACTGCGAGTGGGAATCGCTCCATGGACGACTCCGCCACACGCGCGCTGCTGAGCATTGATAAGTTCCCTGCCCTTCCCGCTGATTACTCCGGCGCCTACGTCGACGTCACTTTCGACTTCGACCTGTCCATGACCAAGTAGTGTGATTTCCCTGGATTACTCCACGGCCGCCGCTCGCTTCTGCTAACTCTGTGGTGAATTCCTTTCTTTCCTCGAAATTCCCACCGCAGTCTCTTTCCTTTTGTCCTAAACTAGTCCTTCAGCCCAATTTTCTCCCGGAGGTCCCATTGTCCCGAATCTTCCGTCGCGTCACTCGCCACTCGCCACTTACCACTTTGCTGCTGCTCCTCCTCGCATCACCGGCATTCTCGCAAGATTGGTTTCGCACCGGCACAGGCTTAGGCGTAGAGAAGCCGCGCATCGCCGTGGCTGACTTCGCGGCGCGCGTTGACACCGCCAAGAATCACTCCGGCCTGTTCACGCAGACCGTGCGCGACGACCTGGCCTTCTCCGGCGTCGTTGATCTTGTCTCGCCGAGTTTCTATCCGACCACGGTTCCCACGGCTCCCAACGAGCTTCAGAAGCTGACCTGGACCGATCCGCCACTGAACGCCAACTTTGTCGCCTTCGGCAATCTCACGGAAAGCGCCAGCGAAGTGGCCATCTCCGCCTGGTGCTTCGATGTGCGCAGCCCGTCCAACGAAGCCGTGGTCGGCAAAATCTATCGCGGGGCCCCCACGGACGATCAGGTCCGCAAATTCGCCCACCAGTTCGCGGACGAAATTATCTCCAAACTTTCTGGAGGCTTTCCAGGAGTAGGCAGCACGCAAATCGCTTTCATCAGTTCGCGCACGGGCACCAAAGAGTTGTGGGTGATGGACTATGATGGCGCCAACCAGCATCCCCTGACGCGCCTGGGCTCCATTTCGCTGACGCCGCGCTGGTCACCGGATGCTTCGCGCATCGCCTTCACCTGCTTCGCGCCCGCCAACAGCATTGTCAGCGCGCAAATCTGCATGTATTCGTTCGACGCCGGAAAGCTGGTGACCTTTGGCCGCTATAAAGGCACCAACTCATCGCCGACGTGGTCTCCCGATGGCTCGCAGGTCATGTTCTCTTCCTCGATGCAAGGCGCGCCCGCATTGTATGTCTCCGATGCCAGCGGCAACCGGCCGAAGCGCCTCACGTTTCCCGGGAGCGGTGGGGATACGTCGCCCGCCTGGAATCCAAAGACCGGGCAGTCGGTGGCTTTTGTGAGCGATCGCGCCGGGCTTCCGCAGCTTTATATGATGAATTCGGACGGCACGAATACGCAGAGAGTCGAACTTCCCGACATGGGGTACGTGATCGATCCCGCGTGGTCCCCCAATGGGCAGCTTCTGGCCTTCTCCTGGCGCCGACCCTCGGGCAATTACGATATCTACGTGATGGACGTGGCCTCGCGGCGCTTGATCGAACTCACTCGCGACCAGGCACGCAACGAGCGCCCCAGTTGGGCTCCCGATGGCCGCCACATTGTGTTTGAATCCACGCGCTCCGGCTCGCGCCAAATCTGGACCATGCTGGCGGACGGTTCCCAGCCGCACCAGCTCACTCTGCAAGGCCACAACGAATCGCCCAACTGGTCCTCCAAATAGCTCAGGCTTACGCCTATCTCTCGGCATGTGGCCCAGGCATTCCTGTCTGCGCGCCCAATCTCGAGTGTTAACTCAAATAACCTTGAGGGTGCCCCACCCTTGCTTTTTTGAGGGTGGGCTCTTCGTGCTCGCTGTCTTTTGTCCACCACCTTCCGCCAATTTTCTCTTTTCCATTTCTCAATTTCGCTCGTAAAATGCCCCGCATGCGCCGCGTCATTCTCTCGCTCGCCCTATCCCTCGATGGTTACATCGCCCGGCCTGACGGCTCCGTCGATTTCCTTGGCTCTCCCAAAGGCTATTCGATGGCGCCCTTTTTCAAAACGATTGATACGGTCATCATGGGCCGCAAGACTTACGAAGTTGGCCTGGGTCTGAGCGGCGGCAAGCTCAATACGTATGGCCTCGCGACCTATGTGATGACCAGCACGCTTCCATCCGGGGAACGCGACGGCATCATCTTCACCAACGAGTCGCCCAAAGCTATTGTCGCGTCCATTCGCAAGCGCAAAGGCAAGAATATCTGGCACATGGGTGGAGGCGAGGTCGCGCGTGCCTTCCTGAAGGAAGATCTCATTGACGAGATTCACCTCGGCGTATTCCTTAAGCTCCTTGGCGAAGGCATCCCGGTGTTCCCGTCCGGCTTTCCCGAGCGCCACTTCCGCCTCCTCGAAAACAAAGCCTATGGCCGCGGTTTCCTCTCTTTGAAATACGCCCGCATCCCCACCAAGCCGAAATCCAAGAGCAAATCCAGGCACTGACGCGGAGCGCCACTTCTACGCTAACCCTGCTCCCTTCTACTACCTCTTCGGTGAATTCCTTATCTTTTCCCGTCTCCTGCTGTCCGCTCGCTGATATCTGATATCCTTTTTTGTTCGCGCTGGCACACCAACTCACCGAGGTCACTCGACTTGAACCAATCGATCAACCGCGTCCTATCCGGTATGCGCCCCACAGGTCGTCTGCACATCGGCCACTACTTCGGCGCGCTCCAGAACTGGGTCCGCCTGCAGAGCGATCCCACCTACGACTGCTTCTTCTTCGTGGCCGACTGGCACGCGCTGACCTCCGACTATGCGGACACCTCCGCCATCGCCGAAAATTCGCTGCAAATCACCATCGATTTTCTGGCCTCCGGCCTCGATCCGGCCAAATCCACGATCTTCCTGCAATCCTTGGTGCCGGAACATGCCGAACTCCACCTGCTGCTCTCCATGATTACGCCACTCGGCTGGCTCGAACGCATCCCCACTTACAAAGAGCAGCTCGACAACATCCAGAACAAAGACCTGCACACCTACGGCTTCCTAGGCTACCCCACCCTCCAAACCGCCGACATCGTCATCTACTCGCCGCAACCGCAATCGGATGGAGCCGGTTCTACACCTCCGACCGGCGCTGCTCCCGCCTCCTCGGATGGCCCGGCTTCCGCCTCCAGCGTAGGGGCGGCTTTAGGCCGCCCGTCTTTGCTCGTGCCCGTCGGCGAAGACCAAGTCTCCCACGTAGAGTTCTCCCGCGAACTCGTACGTAAATTCAATTACGAAATGGGTGAGTTTTATATAGAGCCTTCAATTGAAAAACGGGAAAACAAAGAATACTTGAAGATGCTGGAGTCGGTCGTCGACGATTGGAAAATGGCAGGCGGCCTTTTGGCACTAGCCGGACTGTCCCCGACTATGACTCCGAAGAATTTGGGTTTCGTAGTGAGGTTTTTCGCTAAACAAATTGGGTACGAGAACTTTCTTGAAAAAATTGGGACGGCCCGAAAGTTCGTGAAGTTTCAGCCGATTCTCACTGAGCCCCAGGCTCTCCTCACCCCTACTCCCCGCATCCCCGGCCTCGATGGCCGGAAGATGTCGAAATCCTATGGCAACGCCATTACCCTTTCCGAAACCGACGAGGACATCCGCAAGAAAACGAAGGTGATGGTCACGGACCCGGCCCGCAAACGCCGCACCGACCCCGGCAATCCCGACGTCTGCCCGGTCTTCGACTGGCACAAACTCTTCTCCACGCCCGAACGCGATCCCGGCCGACTGGACTGGGTCCGCCAGGGCTGCACCACCGCCGGCATTGGCTGCATCGAGTGCAAATCCGCCATGGCCGAAAACCTGATCAAGTGGATCGAACCGGTGCGCGCCCGCCGCATTGACTATGAACAACACCCGAAGCGCGTGATGGAAATCCTGGACGCGGGCAGCGCCCAGGCGCAAAAGTCCGCACGGCAGACCATGCAGCGCGTCCGCGAGTCTATCTTTCATTGGCCACAAAAACGGGCGGCGCTTTAGGCGGGGAAACCCAAGAGGGCACGATGTATCGTGCCCCTACAACCTTTGCGCCACCGCCGACAAACGGTCATCCTTCAGCCGCGCGCGGTTTGCGGGTGAGGGAGTTGGTTTTCTCGCGTTGGGTTCCTGCCGATCCCTCCACTCCGAGGCAGCAATAGGCGCTGCCTCTTCGGTCGGGATGACAGGCGAGAGAAAAGCAAGAAGACGGCCTAAAGCCGCCCCTACGCGTCCAATCCATCCTCTCTTTTCCTTTACCATGTTTTCCTCTGCCGTGTTTTCCTTTGGCTCCTTTGCTTTCTTTCCTTCCTTTCCCTCCTGTAAACTACCTCCACCAATGGCCACACCTTACAAAATCTCCATCCCGATGTACGAGGGTCCCCTGGACCTCCTGCTTGACCTCATCAAAAAGCAGGAAATGAATATCCACGACATCCAGATTTCGAAAATCACCTCGCAATACCTCGACTACCTGCACCAGCTGGAAGTGCAGAACATCGACGTCTCCGCCGAATTTATTTACATGTCCGCCACGCTCATCCTGATTAAATCCAAAATGCTGCTCCCACCGGACCCGCTGGCCTCCGCGGAAGAGCAGGCCGTCGACCCGCGCGAAGAGCTCGTGCAGCGGTTACTGGAACACGAAAAATTCAAGAACGCCGCGCAGCTCCTCTACCAGAAACAGCAGATTGAGGAAAACGTCTGGTCCAAGCCGGACAAATCGCTCTACAACGACGAAGGCACGGAAGGCGATCTGGTGGTCTCGCTGGTGGATTTAGTGCGCGTATTCCAGCAGGTGCTGGAACGCAAGAAAGAAGTGTCGCGCATCGAGCTGAAGCACGATACGTTTACCGTCGCACAGATGATCGCGCAACTCCGCGGACAGATCCTCGCCAGCGACAACGGTACGGTCAGCCTGATCGAATTGTTCGACGCCTGCCCCTCGCGCCACGCCATGATCGTCGCGTTTCTGGCCGTGCTCGAAATGGTCAAGCTCCAAGCCGTCGCCCTGGCCCAGGAAAAGCAGTTCTCCGACATCTTCGTAAAACGCGCCAAAGCCTTTGACGTCGCCTTCGACGCCAACGGCGCCATCCTCACCATCGACCAGGAATACCAATAACGGGACGGAATCCCCGCGACATGCCGCGAGACACCGAGCGTTTTCTGACATTGGGATTGATGTTTGTACTTCTCTTTGCGGGATTTTGGTCCGGCCTCAGCGGCGACCGGCATCTTGCCTACGTTCTTCTAATTGCCTTTCTATCCGTATGTGTGCTCTCAGCGTATCGTCGAAGGCCCCGCAAGCAAGATCCCAACTAATTGTCCGCATGCCCGCCTCTATACCCGATACAACGCTGAAACTTGAAGGTGCCCACCCTCGGTCTTGAAGAGTGGGCTCTCACGCTCTAATGCCACAATCTTCCGTTCTTCAATCTTCAGGGCTCCGTGTCCTCTGTGTTCTCTGTGGTGAAATCCTTTCTTCTCCCCGAAAAAACAAAAACGGCGCGAACCCATGTCGCGCCGCGATGCTCTTCCCGTTTTCTATTTTTGAATTGTTATTTTTGAAGTTTCTCCACTTCCTCAGCCGCCACTCGACGCGCCTCGAGATCCGCTGCCAGGACATCCTCCATCGTTCCAAACTTTACCCGCGGCGTCCTCTCCAGCGTCTTCTCCACCACCTCTGCGATACCCAGAAACTTCAGCCGGCCCTCCAGGAAGGCCGCCACCGCTACTTCATCCGCCGCATTCAATGCGCACGGCCACGCCCCGCCCTTCTTCATCGCTTCCCGCGCCAGCCGCAAACAGGGAAATCTCCGCGTGGACGCTTTCTCAAAATCCAGCCGCTTCAATTTCCCCCAGTCCAGCTGCACTTCCGCCGTCTTCACCCGCGCGGGATAGGTCAACGCATACTGAATCGGCATGCGCATGTCCGTGGGCCCCAACTGCGCCAGCACTGAGCCATCCACATACTCGACCATCGAATGAATCGTGGATTGGGGATGAATCACGACCTCGATTTGATTCGGTTTCATCCCAAAGAGCCAGCGCGCCTCAATCACCTCGAAGCCCTTGTTCATCATCGTTGCGGAATCGATGGTGATGCGGTTGCCCATGCGCCAGTTCGGATGCGCCAGCGCTTGCTCGGTAGTCACATGCTCCAGATCCTTGAGCGGAGTCTTCCGGAATGGGCCGCCGGAGGCTGTGAGAATAATGCGCAGCACTTCCTCATGCGTACCGCCGCGCAAGCACTGATGAACAGCGTTGTGCTCGCTGTCCACCGGTAGCAATTCTTTCCCTGCTTTCACCACTGCCGCCATCACCAGTTCGCCGGCCGCTACCAGCACTTCCTTGTTCGAAAGCGCGATCGTCTTCCCCAGCTTGATTGCTTCGTAGGTGGCTTCGAGTCCCACTACGCCCACCGCTGCAGACACGACAATCTCCGCCGCGGCGTGCGTCCCCACAGCCAGCATGCCTTCGCGGCCATGATGAATTGCCGGCAGCGGCGAAAGTCCCTTGTCCCTTAGCTTTGCCGCCAGGTCGCTGGCGAGCGCCGCGGTCGCAACCGAAACTACTTCGGGCCGGTGCCGCAAGATTTGCCCAACCACCTCTTCGAGATTCGAGCCTGCCGCGAGTCCCACAACGCGAAACTGCCCCGTCAACGCTTCCACGACGGCCAGCGTCTGCCGCCCAATCGACCCCGTCGAACCCAATATGGCAATTTTCTTCATCTATCTCTTCTTCCGTGTCCGAAGCTTATGGCTTATGGCTAACGGCTCTCTCTTACATGCTCACCGGATTGACCAAAACCAGGTAATACCAAATCACTGGGATACACAAAATCAACGCATCAATCCGGTCCAATACGCCTCCATGCCCCGGCAGTAAGCCCCCCGAGTCCTTCACTCCGGCCGAGCGCTTATACGCCGACTCCAGCAAATCCCCCATCTGCCCGGCCACATTCCCAATCGCCGCCATGGCCAGCAAATGTCCCAACGGAATTTTGATCCAGTAACTGAACGCCCATCCCACAATCAACGACCCGAGCATGCTCCCAATCGACCCTTCCCAAGTCTTTTTCGGTGAAATGTGTGGCGCCAGCGGATGCTTCCCTATCGCCCTTCCCACAAAGTAAGCCGTCGAATCCGCCGCCCAGGTAATCACAAGCGCAAACAGCAGCAACTTCGGGCCGTCGGGTGCCCGATCATGAAGCCAAACAGCGAAGGATAGCGGGAACGCCACAAGGAGGAGTGCACTGGAAGAAATCCCCGCCGCTGGAAGTGTTTCTACGAGTGGACGGCGCGTCCACAGAACTAGGCAAGTCAAGCCCATTACAAAGACAAAGAACACGCTTGTGGGCGTATGAAAGAGTTCAGGTCTTTCACGTAGCGCACGAAACATCTCCGGATGTAAAACAGGCTCTCCGATGGGATCGCCCGGTGAGCGGAAGAAAATATGGACAGGAGGCCGAGAAGCAGTCGCAACAAAAACGAAAAGGAGCGAACAGAAAACCGTCCAGACGCGATACGCCCGGTGGCCAATCGCATCGCCCAGGGCAAAATACTCCCAAAGCGCCAGGACCGTAATCACCGCGGTAGCCAGCGCCACGGCCCAGGTCGGCGTAAACAGCACCAGCCCCACCACCACAGGGATCAACACCAGCGCTGTCAGCACGCGTTTCCAGGTCATCGAACTGAATCCTTAAAAAGGTGTAGGGGCGGTTTCAGGCCGCCTTCTTCGCTTCGTACAATATAACGCTCTGTGAATTATACAGGCACCCGCGGCACAAGGCGTGTACGGGCTAACGTGCCGCGCTTTTGCGCGCGTCGATGCCGCCGTAGCGGCGTTCTCGCTTCTGATACTCCAGAAGCGCCTCCAGCAATTTGGCGCGGTTGAAATCCGGCCACAACGTCTCGGTCACAAAGATTTCCGCATACGCAATCTGCCAGAGCAGGAAATTGCTCACGCGCATCTCGCCGCTGGTGCGGATCAATAAATCGGGGTCGGGAAGGTTCGCGGTATACAGGTGGCGGGAGAGATCCTCTTCCGTAATGGCGTTTCCTGTCCCGTGCCCATTACGTTCCGAGAGGATTGCGTTCATGGCATCCACAATTTCCGCCCGGCCGCCGTAATTCAACGCGATCGAAAGCACCATACCCGTGTTTCCCGAGGTCGCTTCCATGGCCTCGCGGGTATCCCGCTGCACGCCCTCGGGCAGCTCGTCCGGACGCCCCAGAAACCGCATACGGATGTTGTTTCTCTGGATCAGGGGCATTTCTTTGCGCAGATACTCGCGCAAGAGCTGCATCAGGAACTCAATCTCGTTCTTGGGCCGCCGCCAGTTTTCCACTGAAAACGCATAGAGCGTCAGCGCTTCCACATGCAGACGGGCGCAAGTCTCAATCGTAGTTCGCGCCGATTGCGTTCCGGCCCGATGGCCGGCCACGCGGGGCAAATGACGCTTCTGGGCCCACCGCCCGTTTCCGTCCATGATGACGGCAATGTGCCGGGGCAGTTGCTCGAGGTCGAGTTTCTCCAGCAGGCGTGCCTCTTCCGAGGTCACCGGCCCCAACGAATTAACGGCATGTGTATGAGAATGTGCCACGACGGTTCCGAGGGAGTTTTCCTTTACGCCGCAAAGTTAACATACCGCTTTGCAGCCGCGCAACGCGCTTTCTCCAACCAGTTATCTATCCGGGCGTTCCCTTTACCCACTGGAGCACGCCCTGCCCCACGAGGATGAACGTCAGAATGATCATGGCCACGGCGGTGACCCATGCGATGACGTTAAACGCGATGGTATTCGTATAATCCCCCATCAAGTCCTTCCTGTTCACCAGCAGGAGGATAAAAATGGTAACAATCGGAAGCCAGATGCCGTTGCCTACCTGGGAAAAGATGAAGATCTTCCACAACGGGGCGTTTGGCAGGAGAACAATTCCGCCGCCAACCAGAATCAAGATTGTGTACAGCCAGTAAAAGGCAGGGGCTTCCCGGAACTTGTGATCGATTCCCGCCTCAAATCCCAAGCCTTCGCAAATCACATGGGCCGTGGAAAGCGGCAGAATCGTGGCGGCAAAGAGCGACGCATTTAGCAGTCCAAATGCAAATGTGAACGCCGCCCACTTCCCTGCCAGTGGAACCAGCGCCTTGGCCGCTTCTCCCGCGTCCGTGATATTCGTTAGCCCCGAAGCATGCAGCGTGGCCGCCGTGCAAATAATGATGAAGAACACGATCACCATGCAACTGATGCTGCCAAACAGCACATCCAGCCGCGCCTGCGGATATTGCCGTGGCCCCACCTTCTTTTCCACGAAACCCGCCTGCAAATAAAAAAACTGCCACGGAGCGATTGTGGTGCCCACCAGCGCCGTCAGCGTGATCAGATAACCCGTATCCATGTGGATTGAAGGAATCACAGTCATGCGCGCCGCCAGCAGCCAGTCCGGATGGGACAGCAGCGCCGAAAACAGATAGGTCAGGTAAAACACGCACGCTACAAGAAAAACAATTTCCACTTGCCGGTAGGTGCCCTTCAGCACCAGCACCCACACGATCAACGCCGCCGCCGGCACCGCAACATACTTGCTGATTCCAAAAATCTCCGCCGCCGCGGCGACCCCGGCGAATTCCGCCACTACGTTCCCCAAATCCACCAGGAAACCCGTGATCATCACGAAAAATGTCGAGCGGAACCCAAACTCCTCGCGGATCAGATCCGACAATCCCTTGCCGGTGATCACGCCCATCCGCGCGCACATCTCCATCGTCACGTACAGCGCGATCGTCATCGGAATCAGCGACCACAGTAGCGTGTACCCGTAGGCGCTTCCCGCCTGGGTGTATGTTGCGATACCGCCGGCGTCGTTGTCCACGTTTGAGGTGATGATGCCCGGCCCCACCACCGCCAGAAACAGCGCCACCCTTCTCCAGACCTGGTTCCCGCTGGAGAAAAAAGACATGGTGCGGCCGCGCATGCGGTCGATCAGGTTGTTAATCGCGGTGAGGTTCAGGTTCATTTGCTGACTAGGCGGGACACCACATCATCCACGGTCACCGTGCCGATGGGCCGGTTCTCTTCATCAATGACCGTGAGCATCCGTAAATTGTATTTGTCAAAGAGTTCAAAAACGTCTTTCTCGTTTGCATCGGGCGTGATGCTCACCAGCGGCTCCGTCTTCAACTCCTTCATCAACTGCTCCGGCGAGGCCAGAAGCATCCGCGCCACCGGCACGGTACCGGAGAATTTTGCCTTGTCGTTCACCAGCACAATCGTGTCGAGCTGCTCCAAGTTGAACTCCTGCTTGCGCAGCCACTCGAGGACCTCTTCCCGCGTGGAAGATTCGCTGACATAGGCAAAGTCCGTATTCATCATCCCGCCGGCCGTGGACGAGTCGTAACTCAGCAGTTCTCGAACTTCTTCCGCTTCGAGGTTGGGCATCTCATCCAGCAACTCTTCCGACGTCTCCTTCGGGAGGTCCGCCAGCAGGTCCGCGGCCGCATCCGGAGCCATCTCTTCCAGGATGTCCGCGGCCTTTTCCGGGTCCAACTTCTCGACGATCTGTGTGGTCAGGCGCTCGTCCAATTCCGCCAACACATGAGCCGCGGTCTCTTCATCCAGGGAAGCGATGATCCCCTGGCGCTCCGCCGCGGAGAGCTCTTCCATCATTTCAGCGAGATCCGCCGGGTGCAAATCCTCCAGCTTTTCGTGGGTAATGCGCAGCTTCACGCGACGAAGAGGATCGGGCTCGATCAGGTTCACAAACTCCCAGCGAATCGAGCGCTGCGGGAGCTTCGCCTGCAATTTGTGAAGCAACGAAGATGGTGCAAGCCCCTGAAATAGCCGGCGCATGGCGCCCGGCAGCCCGACGTCCACCTGGGCAATCCGGAGCTCGACATGCGCGTTGCTGCGCTGCTCCGCCAGGTCAACGTCATTGACGCGCACCACTTTCCGCCCTTCGGTATCAATAATCTGCTGGTCCATCAGATCCTTTTGCACCGCCAGCCAGCCTTCGTTCGGCGTGTACGCGGCCAGCGCACGCTCGCTGACATTCAAATCAATACGCCCCGGCACCACCTTCGACACCTGATCGTATTTCGCAACGAGCGGCTGAAATCGTCCTCGCGAAATCAGAAAATGCGAAATGCGGTTTGGCTGTTCCGCCGGCTCCACAAAAAACTCACGGACGCGCCCCACAAAATGGTCCTGCGCGTCATACGCCGCCGCCCCCACAATCTCCGTGGCAAATAACATGGCCCCTCCTTTCTCGCAATGGCACAGGCATTTCTGCCGATGCTCTTTGCGGTTTTCCCTTCTTGTAAAACAAAAAACCCGCCAACCGTTTCCGGCCGCGGGCCATCAGCACACAAGCAGATGGAAACGCCCTAGCCGGTGGTGAATCCTCCCAACGCGATGGCGTCCGCGCGGACTTCCAGCCGATGGCTCTGCATCATCCAGCCTTCGGACCGGGCGCACCTGCCCGCGCGCACCGAAAAAGCGGTCAACGGCCTGCACCTCGCCTGGGGGCGACTAGGGTGAGGTTCGAGTTCGCTCGACTCGCTCATAAGGAAAAAATTCACTCCGAAGTTAGAGATAAGCCCGCACTTAACTAAAGTCAAGAAGGAAATGCCTATTTTCGTCACTTTTTTTGACAATTTCTCCTGGCACGACCTTTTTGTCCTTCGGGTGTGCAATGACCGGCCCCCAAGTCCGTCACTTCTTTGCAAACTCCATATTTCCCGGTGGCTTCCCCAATCGCTTGCATTCGTCCAGGTAGAGCACCAAATAATTCTTCAGCACATAATCCCGGGGCGTATAGCCGAGTTCCTTAGCCGCGCGGTCAATGGCTTCCCCAGGTCCTTCCAATTCCACAAACGTACCGATCGGAGTCTCGTCCATCTCAATCAGCAACCCCTTCGCCCAGGCGTGCTTACCCGGCAACACATACGTCGTGCGGTATTTCTCATACCGGAACCACCCGCGCAGCCCCAAGCCCTCAAAAATGCGGCGCAGGTTGTCCCCATCCACAAGCTCCGTTTCGATCTCTTCGCGCACCTTGTACCGCCGGTCACCGCTTGGCCGGATGTCACCCATGGCTAGTTCTTCCGGAGGCGATTTGAAGGTCAATAAGGTACGCAAACCCGCCTTCCCCTTAGCCGGCAATTTCTTATCCGCGGGAGTTTCGGTGCGAATTCGCAACAACTGCCCGTGTTTGGCCAGTCCGCCATCTGGGGTATCAAAAATCAGGTTCGACTCGTGAACCCGAGGTTTCTTGGGCTCCTTGGGCTTGGCTCCCAGGCGTTTCAAGGCCTTGGCCAGCGCCTTCCGGTCGTCAATCCTCAGCTTGATTTCGGTCTCCCTGGCCACCTTGACGCCTCCGTCTGCCTTTTGCATCTGTCTGCACTTCACGATACCCTTAGCACTATCCAAAGCGCATCAAAACCCAAAATGGCTGCCGATTTCAATTCCACCGCCGCTCATTTGTCCCCGGACCCCGGGCATGACGAACCTCCTTCACCCGCCAAATCAGGGCCCTCGGGACTGCAGCCTCCTCTAGCGCTGCGCGAACCGGTGGAGCACGTCATCCACAACGACCGGCGGGTCGACCACTACGCCTGGCTTCGCGATAAGCAGGACCCGCGCGTTCTTGCCTACCTTAGCGCCGAAAACGAGTATGGCGACGCGTACATGAAGTCCACCGAAGCCATCCAGGAAAAGCTCTATCAGGAGATGCTGGGGCGCATCCAGCAGAGCGATCTTTCCGTTCCCTACTCACTGCGCGGCTATGAATATTACACGCGTACCGTCGAAGGCCAACAATACTCCATCTACTGCCGGCGGTCGCCGCGGAATCCTGCGGAACAGGTGCTTCTTGATCTCAACGTCCTCGCCCAGGGACATTCCTTTTTAGGCCTGGGGCTCTTCGAAGTCAGTGACGACAATCATCTGCTGGCGTATGCCACCGACGTCACCGGCTTCCGCCAGTACACGCTCGAAATCAAGGATCTCCGCAGCAACGAACTTCTGCCCTTCCGGGCGGAGCGCGTCACCTCCGCTGCCTGGGCCGCCGATAGCCGCACGCTTTTCTACGTCGTCGAAGACGAAATCACCAAGCGCTCCCACCAGCTCTATCGGCATGTCCTTGGCTCCTCTCGTCCCGATACCCTGCTTTACGAGGAGCGCGACGAACGCTTCCGCATTGATGTGGAACGCAGCCGCAGCGGCGCATATCTCTTCCTGGTCTCCAACAGCCACACCACCAGCGAAAACTATTTCCTCCGCGCGGACCGCCCCTCCGATGAATTCCAGTTGATCCACGCGCGCACCGATGACCAGGAGTATTACGTCGACCATCATCCAGGGAGCGCATCCGATCCAGCCGGAGGCATTTTCTTCATCCGCACAAACGACAACGGCCGAACCTTCCGGCTGATGACCGCGCCGACTGTGAACCCGGTGCGCGCGCGCTGGCACGAAGTTATCCCCAACCGTCCTGACGTCATGTTGGGCGGGATTGCCGCCTTCCGCACGCATCTCCTGCTGGTTGAACGTGAAGACGGTCTCCCGCACCTTCGCATCGTGGATCTCACCCGGGAAGCCACTTCAGCGCTCGAAGCCTCGAGGCGCATTTCGTTCGCGGAACCCGCCTACAATGCCGCCCTGGGCGCTAATCCTGAATTCGACACCAATTTTGTGCGGTTCACTTACGAGTCCTTCATCACCCCGCGCTCCGTCTACGATCTCGATATCGAGACAGACGAGCGGACATTGCGCAAGCAGCAACCGGTCCTCGGCGGCTACGACTCCTCGCTTTACGGCTCGGAGCGCCTCCATGCCACTGCTTCTGACGGCACCCGAATTCCCATCTCCGTGGTCTACCGCCATGACACGCCGCGGGACGGCAGCGCCCCGCTGCTCCTCTACGGCTACGGAAGCTACGGAATTTCCATGCCTGTATCGTTCAGTTCGAATCGCCTGAGCCTGCTGGATCGCGGGATTATTTTTGGCATCGCGCATGTCCGCGGCGGCGGCGAACTTGGCAAGCCCTGGCACGATGCCGGTCGCATGCATCGCAAGATGAACACCTTCACCGATTTTATCGCCTGCGCGGAGGATCTGATTGCCTGGGGTTTCGCGGCCAGAAACCGCCTGATCATCGAAGGCGGCAGCGCGGGCGGGCTGCTGATGGGCGCGGTCACGAATCTACGACCGGATCTCTTTCGCGCGGTGGTTTCGCACGTGCCTTTCGTGGATGTGCTCAATACGATGCTGGACCCAACGCTTCCGCTCACCGTGGGCGAATACGAGGAATGGGGAAATCCGCAGCGCGCGGAGGATTACTTCTACATGAAGTCTTACTGCCCGTACACACGACTGGAGCGGAAGGACTACCCCGCGATGCTGGTCAAAACCGGGCTGAATGACAGCCAGGTCATGTACTGGGAGCCGGCGAAGTACGTCGCCAAATTGCGCACACTGAAAACCGACGGCAATGTCCTGCTGCTCAAAACCAACATGGGCGCCGGCCACGGCGGAGCCAGCGGACGCTACGATTACCTGCGCGAAATCGCCTTCGACTATGCGTTCGTCCTCAACGAGCTGTTCATCACTTCCTGACGTTTGTCCTCCATGTCCGACGCGACCACCCCACTCATGCAGCAGTACAACGCCGTTAAGGCGCGCTATCCGCACGCGCTGCTGCTGTTTCGTCTGGGTGATTTCTACGAACTCTTCTATGAAGACGCCATCATCGCCTCGCGCGAACTTCAGATCACTCTCACCTCGCGCAATCGCGAAAAAGGCCAGCCTATTCCAATGTGCGGCGTTCCCTATCATGCCGCCGATGGTTACATCGCCCGCCTGATCCGGGCCGGCTTCAAGATCGCCATCTGCGAGCAGATGGAACAGCCCGGCCCTGGAAAAAAGCTCGTCCGCCGCGAGGTCACCCGCGTGATCACCCCCGGCACGGCAACCGACGTCGCCGTACTGGACGCCCGCGAAAACAATTTTCTCGCCGCCGTCGCACAGAATAATGCGGCCAACGTCATCGGCCTCGCCCTCGTCGATCTCTCCACCGGCGAATTCCAGGCCACCGAGTTTTCCGGCTCCTCCGCGCAGGAATACCTGCGCGACGAACTCCAACTGCTGCGGCCCCGCGAAACGCTGCTCCCCCGCCCGCAGCAACTCTTCGAGACCAGCAAGAACTCCATTCTTGATGGAACCGGTGGCGTCGAAACACGTGTCGAAGACTGGGTCTTCCACCGCGACTACGCCAAACGCATCCTCCGCGAACAGTTCGGCGTCGCCGAGCTCACGTCTTTCGGCCTCGATGACCACCCGCAAGCCCTGTGCGCTGCAGGGGCTGTTATCCACTACCTTCGCGAAAACGCCGCGCGGGGCGACGACGCACCGAGCGTAGAAGCCCTCCAACATCTCGACCGCATCCGCTACTATGAGCAGCAGGACGCCCTGGTGCTCGACCCGGTTTCCGTGCGTAACCTCGAACTCATCGCTCCGATTTTCACGGAAGAATCCAAATCCTCGGGCCCCGCCACGCTCATCGCCGCACTCGACTCTACCGTCACCGGCATGGGCGCGCGTCTCCTTCGCTCCTGGATGCTTCGGCCGCTCCTTGATCCGACCGCTATTGAGGCCAGGCTAGGCGCGGTTGCACATCTGCTACAGCAAACGGTGGTCCGCGGCGAAATCCGCAAGGAACTTCGCGGCATTCAGGACCTGGAACGACTTACCAGCCGGATCACGCTCGGGCTTGCCATGCCTCGCGAGCTGGTGGCTCTGCGCAAATCACTGGCGCAACTTCCACTGCTCAAAAATTTCGTGACGCCCCCACAATCCGGCGGGAGCGATCTACTCCGCGACCTTCACGACGAAATCGACGAGCTTGGCGACATCCGCGAAAAGCTGGAACGCGCCATCGCCGACGAGGCTCCCGCCACGGCCAACGAAGCCGGAATGATCCGAACCGGTTACCACGCCGAACTGGATGAACTGCGTGACGTCAGCAAGAACAGCAAACAGATCATCGCGGCCATGGAAGAGCGCGAGCGCAAGCGCACAGGCATCAACTCACTGAAGATCCGCTTCAATCAGATCTTTGGCTATTACATCGAAATTTCGAAACCCAATCTTCATCTCGCGCCCGCCGACTACGAGCGCAAGCAAACGCTGGTCAACGCGGAGCGCTTCACTTCACCGGAACTCAAAGAGTACGAACGGAAGATCCTCGCCGCCGACGAGCGCATTCTGGAAATCGAACGGCAGCTATTCGTTGACGTTCGCTCCGGCATCGCCAGCCAGGCTTCACGTCTGCGCGCTACGGCCGCGGCCGTCGCGAAGCTCGACGTTCTCGCGTCTTTCGCCAAGCTTGCCGCTGACCGCAACTACATCCGGCCCGAATTCAATGCGACTGGTGAACTGCTCATCGTGGGTGGGAGGCATCCGGTCATCGAGGAACTGCTGCGCCAAAAAGGCGAGCGCTTCGTCCCAAACGATCTGTGCTTTGACCCCGGCCGCCAGCAACTCCTACTCATTACTGGGCCCAACATGGGAGGGAAGTCCACTTATCTGCGCCAGGCCGCGCTTATTGTGATCATGGCGCAAATGGGTTCTTATGTTCCCGCTCACCAGGCCAAGTTACCGCTCACCGATCGCATCTTCACGCGCATCGGTGCGGCCGATAATCTAGCCCGCGGCCGATCCACATTCCTCGTCGAAATGAGTGAAGTTGCGGCAATCCTGCATCACGCAACTCCGTCGAGCCTGGTTCTGCTTGACGAAGTTGGCCGGGGCACCGCCACCTTCGATGGCCTCTCCATCGCCTGGGCGGTTGTCGAGCACCTGCAGAAGCACACCCGCGCCCGGACACTTTTCGCGACGCACTATCACGAACTCACGGAACTTGCCGACTTGCTTCCGGCAGTTCAAAACGTGCATGTAAGCGTTAAGGAGACTCCCAGCGAGATCATTTTCTTGCGCCGCGTTGAGCCTGGCTCCGCGGACAAGAGTTACGGGATTGAAGTTGCGCGCCTTGCCGGCCTTCCCAAATCCGTTATTGAGCGTGCCCGCGAAGTCCTTAAAAAGCATGAGCAAAGCGAACATGAACTCAGCGAGACCTTGAGCACCGGCGCCGACACCGCTGCCGCCGGCGTTGCCAACGGCCAAGGCGCAAACTCACCCAACTCCAGCCATCGCCGCAACGGCCACCAGCAAGTTCTCTTCACTCCGTTAGACCGCGCCGTCCTCGACCAACTCCGCGCTGCCGACCTCGACAACCTCAAACCCCTTGACGCCCTGAACCTCCTCGCCGCCCTGAAAAAACAGATCGAATAGACTCTCTATTCGTTGCCTCTTTACTTCCGCTGGCCTCATCTCCAGCTCATTTCCCTGTCGACCTGTGCTAAAACTCTTTCATGCCCCAAAATTCTCTCCTGGTCCTCGGGATGATGTCCGGCACCTCCGCCGACGGCATCGACGCCGCGCTTGTCAAAATCAGTGGCGCCCCGCCCCATCTCAAAATCCAACTCCTCAATCACACGCATCAAGCGTTTCCGGCCGCTATCCGCAAAGAAATTCTTCGCGTCGCCGAGCAAAATCCACTCACCCCCGGCGAGTTCAGCCAACTGCACGCCCGCCTGGGCTACGTCTACGCCAACGCGGCCCTCGCCGCGGCCAAGAAATTCCGCGTCTCTCCCAAGAAGATTGATCTCATCGGCAATCACGGGCAGACCATTTTTCATCAAGGGAATCCCGTCCCATTTCTCGGTACGTCCACGGCCTCCACTCTCCAACTCGGTGATGGCTCCATCATCGCCAGCCGCACCGGCATCACCACCGTCTCCGACTTTCGCCCCGCCGACATGGCCGTTGGCGGCCAGGGCGCTCCGCTCGTGCCCTTTGCCGACTACCTTCTCTACCGTCACGTGAAACTTGGCCGGGTCTCGCTCAACCTCGGCGGAATCGCCAACATCACGGTCATCCCGGCTAACGCACGCCCGCAAGACGTCTTTGCCTTCGACACCGGCCCTGCCAACATCCTCATCGACGCATTGGTTGCCCACTTCAGCAAAGGGCGCCAGCGTTACGACAAAAACGCATCCTTTGCCCGCCGCGGCCGTATCAGCAATGCGCTGATTTACCGGCTGATGAAGGATCCCTATCTCAAGCTTCGTCCTCCCAAGTCCACCGGCCGTGAACACTTCGGCGCGCATTACGTCAAAGACTTGTTGCGCTTTGCCCGCAAGCGCGACATAAATCCCGCCGACGTCCTTTACACCGTGACCTATTTCACCGCCGAATCCGTGGTGGATGCCCTCTGCCGCTTTGTTTTCCCCAAACAGAAAATCTCCCAGCTCATCGTCTCCGGCGGCGGCGCCCGCAATCCGCTGCTCATGACCCAACTCAAAGCCCTGCTGCAAAGCTCCTCTCGGTCTTCTCTCTCATCGTCTCGCCACTCGCCAACCGCTACTCGCCACCTGTCAAATCCGATTGAGGTCGTACCTTCCTCTCGTTTCGGCATCCCCGAAGAAGCCAAAGAGGCTCTGGCCTTCGCCCTCATGGCCTATGAGACGTTTCACCGTCGCCCTTCCAACCTTCCTTCCGCCACCGGCGCTCACCGACCCGCCATCCTGGGTAAAATCTCCTATGCCTGACCGGCTATGACCTATGCTTTTCGGAGCTTACACCGACCCTAAAACAAAAATGGCGGCTCAAACTTCAGCCGCCCACCCTCTTCCTATTTTCCATTTTCTATTTTCGAATTTTTCTCCTCACGCCGGCACTGCGTCATCTCCCTCCAACGCCTCTTGAATCAATTCCGCCGGTATGGCTCCCTCTCTGCCAATGCACCAATGTTCCCCGCGCAACTCCACAATGGTCGACGGCATGAATTCCCCGGCCTCGCCCGCGTCCAGAATCAAGGGAATCCGGTCGCCCAATTGCTCCATGACATCTTTGGCGCTCGAGCAGGTTGCCGAGCCGGACAGATTGGCGCTCGTTCCGGTCAAAGGTACGCCCAACTCTTCAATCAAATGGCTGACAATCTTGTTCCTGGGCCAGCGCAGCGCAATCCGCCGGGTATTCGCGGTCACTTTCAGGGGCAAGCGGTTCGACGCTTCCACCACCATGGTCAATGGCCCCGGCCAGCATGCCGACGCCAAACGATAGAAATTGGATGGTAGATCGCGCGCCAGCATCCGCGCCTGAGCCAGTGAATTTATGAGAATCGGGAGCGCGCGGGACTCCGGCCGGCCTTTGACGCGAAAAATCTCCTCCACCGCCGACAGATTCACCGGATCAGCGGCAAGGGCATACAGCGTATCGGTCGGGATCGCCACTACCGCGCCGCGGCGCAGCCACGACGCAGCGTAACGGATTGCTTTTTCGTCGGGATTCCGCGAGTCCAATTTCAACACTTCTGCTGACAAAGTGTTTACTCCATGCAGATTTTCTGGAGCGCGCGGCCGTTAATCCCCCCGTGCCGCTTTGCACCGACGCTACCACACCCCTGCAGCCCATGCAATGCTACTCGCCACCGGTAGTTGTGGCACAGGTGCGCCTGCCTGTGCACCCAACGCACATGCAACTATTTCAGCGCATTCCAGCTTTTCCATTTTCCATCCTCGCTTTTCGATCTGGGCCTTCTGGCTACTCTCCCTGGACATCTGCTACGCTTCTCGCAATGCCCTCTTCGCCCAAGCCCGCCAGCTCGACGATCACTTCCCGCGACAATCGCTGGCTGAAACTCTTTCGAATGGCGTTACGGGGAGGCCTCTCCACTGAATCCGGCGCTGTCGGCGTCGAGGGTGTCCGGCTGGTTGAAGAAGCGCTCACCTCGGCGTGCAAGATCGAAGCCGTGCTATTCAGTGAGTCCGGGCAGCGCCATCGCGCGAAGCTTGCCCCACTGATTGACCGCCCCGAACTGGGCATTCCCGTTCTTACCACCACCGACCGCCTCTTCGAGGGGCTCGCCGACACCGAGCACCCACAAGGCGTGGCGGCTCTCGTGGTTCCGCGTCCCACGCAACTTGAAGACCTCTTCGCCACTCCGGCAGGCAGGTGCTCACCGCTTATCGTTGTGCTCGCGGGAGTCCAGGATCCCGGCAACGTTGGAACCATTCTGCGCACCGCTGCCGCGTTCGGAGCCACGGGCGCAGTCACCTCGGCGACCGGCCAGTCCGGCACTTCCAGTCCGTTCTCTCCGAAAGCGCTCCGCGCATCCGCGGGGGCCGCGCTTCATCTCCCCGTGGTTAACGGCGCCGCGCTCGCGATCTTGCTCACGCAATTCAAGCTCAACAACATCTCCACCGTTGCCACTTGCGTCCACGACGACAACGCAACGCATGCCCTTGCCGCGCCTTGGGAGATTGACTGGTGTCAACCTATCGCTCTGCTCGTCGGCAACGAAGGCGCCGGACTACCCGAAGAGGTTGTCCACTCTGCCGACGCTCGCATCCACATCCCACTCGAGCGGCAGGTCGAATCGCTCAACGCCGCCGCTGCCGCAGCGGTGCTTTTCTACGAAGCCTTCCGCCAGCGGCGTCGCGCCTAGTCTGTTAGGAAACAAAAGCGGCTCGAATTCAAGCCGCCGCCTGATCAATTTTCTATTTATGAATTGTTGTTCTGGCTTTACTGACTTGCAATTACCACGGCCCCCGAGACAACGGTGGATTCGGCTGTCGGGGGCTTTGTGCGGTTGGGGCTTTGCTCCATATTGGCGTTAGCGTCCACCTCCGCGGAAATCGTGAACACATAGGTATTCCCCGCGGCCAAAAGCGGTACCTGCATCGTCGTCTTCGTCGTTCCCAACACCATGACCGGTTCATATTGCAAGTTTCCATTGGGTGTAACCAGTTCGTAGACTTGCACGCGATAGCCAAACGGCTGCCCTGTGGCGGGTGCCGTCCAGCTCAAAGTCACGTTTGTCGAGGTCAGATTTGCGGTAGAAAACAAACTGCTTCCATTCAGGGTCGGGTTCTGAACAGGTGTTACCAGGGGACTAACGGGTCCCGATGGCAGCGGCATAATCTGGCGGTTCACAACCGCGAAGGTGAATGTGGTAGCCGCATTCGGTAGCGGCACGCTTACCTGGGACGCCTGGCAATATTGGAAAAGCCTCTCCCATTCTGCTGGAAAAGGATCGCCGTAGCTAAGCGTTCCATAGTCCACGTCGCTTAAAATCGGGCTCAAACCGGCGGTCACTCCAATTGGAAGCGGAGGAAATTGTAAAGTGGTGCATGGGAGGATCGAAAGAGACACGCCGATTCCACCCGGCTGCAGCAGGGAGAAAGAGCCAAGCGTTGGAGTATTCAACGCTTGCGAAACATATCCGCTTCCAAGATAGGGTTGTGCCACAAGCGCATAATCCGTGTAGTAGGGGGTCGGCGACCCCGGCCCAATCCCCTGCATTGCTGCTGCCCACTCGCTGCCCTTAATGCTCAACGCCACCGACGCAGTCGGGCTGGGTTGCAATGTTGCGGTAATCGAGTTCGTGCCTCCATCGACCAGGCTTACTCCACCTTCGATTGCTGTCGGCCCGAGAATATAACCTTGAAAAGTTCCCTGTGTGCTGAAGAGAGACTGCAGAAAATACAGTGTGTCCACCGTTGACCAATCTAGAAATGTTTGGACCGAAATGCTTTGGTTTACCGTAGTCGAATTCAATGCTGGCAGCAGGACCGGTGGCAACTGCTCGAGGTCTACCAGGTCCGTTCGCACCGCGATAGAGGTTCCGTCGGGGGGCGGCGTAACTCCGGAAAGTGCATAGTCGAACGTCGTTGTTTGTTGGGGGGTTGTCGCACCCCCTGGATATCCAATCAAGTTGTATCCCGAATCGAAATCGCTGGTGGACGTCCAAAACAGGCTTGCCGGCGTGATCGCCAGCCAGTAATAGCCGGCCGGCACATTCGGGATACTGTAGCTACCGTCCACATTCACCCCACCGGTCAACGTCGTCAGCGATCCATCCTGCTGCGGAATCAGCACCTCAGGATAGTTCCCGAGGATGGGCCACTTGCGTGGTACATCCTTCTCGCCTGCCGGTCCCCAGTAGGAAATCACCGCCGAGAGATTGACGGTCCCATTGGGCGTGACGCTCCAGGTCTGGGTCGCGCTGCCGCCCTTCGACGTCGTTGCGGTCACGGTGAAGGAGTTCGCCGTCCGCGATTCGGCATGCGTCGGCGTCCAGGACACGGTGTTTCCCGCCAAAGTAGCGCCCGCGGGACCTGATGTCAGCGCGAACGTTACCGTGCTGGCATCCGTGGTTGTGGCCGCGACGGTGTAGCTGTATGGAGTGCCTTCTTCAGCGGCGGTCGATGGCGTGCTCGTAAAGGTCGGCGCGGGGGGTGGCGGTTGCATTCCACCGCCTCCTCCGCCACAACCAAGCACCCATAGAATGGGAAAGACCAGCAGACAGACGTGAAGAGGGAAACGTCGCATGGGCTGAGGCACCTGTTCTTTCTAGCGAGGCCCGCATCTTAAATCTATTCTACGTCCCTTTCAAGCTAACGGGCGTGGTACAGACACTCCAGGCCGTGCATATTCTTCCCGGGTAGCACCCGAGCAATGGCGTTACGTTCTCCTCGCACCGGGTGTCGACTGTTAGCTGTAAGCTGGCCAGCCCTCTTCCCTATTTTCTTTTTTCTCTTTTCCAATTTCGCCTTGTACCATCGTACCCATGAGTCTCTTCCGCTCCCTTCCTAAGCCCGAAACCTCCGCGGTCCTGCAACCGCTTGCGGAACGTATGCGTCCGCGCACGCTCGACGAGTTCATCGGCCAGGAAAAACTCCTTGGTTCGGGCAGGCCCCTCCGCGTGCAAATTGAATCCGACAATCTCACCTCCATGCTCTTCTGGGGGCCGCCGGGCTGCGGAAAAACGACACTTGCGCGCCTCATCGCCCGTCTTACCAAGAGCGAATTCATCCCTTTCAGCGCGGTCACCTCCGGCATCAAGGAAATCAAGGAAGTCATGGCCGATGCCGAACGCAAATCCCGCTCCGGCCAGCGCACCATCGTATTTGTGGATGAAGTCCACCGCTTCAACAAAGCCCAGCAGGACGCCTTCCTCCCTCACGTGGAAGCCGGGCACATTCTCTTCATCGGGGCCACCACGGAAAATCCGTCGTTCGAAGTCATCTCGCCGCTGCTTTCGCGCACCAAGGTCTACGTTCTGGAAGCGCACACCACGCCGCAACTCGTGGAACTCCTCAAACGCGCCCTGGCCGACAAGGAACGCGGACTTGGCAACGAAAACATCGCGGTCTCTGAAGACGTCCTCTTCCGCATTGCGTCTTTTGCCAACGGGGACGCTCGAACCGCCTATAACACCATTGAACTCTGCGCCAAAAGCGCCAAGCCCGACGCCACTGGCACCATTCAAATCTCGAAAGAACTCCTGGAATCCCTCCTCCAGCGCAAACTCTTGCGCTACGACAAGGCCGGCGAAGAACACTTCAACCTTATCTCCGCGCTTCATAAGTCTGTCCGCAATTCCGATCCGGACGCGGCGCTTTACTGGCTGGCCCGCATGCTGGAATCCGGTGAAGACGCTCTTTATCTGGCGCGGCGCATGGTGCGCATGGCCAGCGAAGACATCGGCCTCGCCGAACCGGGCGCGCTCGGCGTCACCCTGGCTGCCAAGGAAGCCTTCGATTTCCTCGGCGCTCCCGAAGGACATCTCGCGCTGGCGCAAGCCGCCGTCTATCTTTCGCTCGCGCCCAAATCCAACGCCGTCTACGTCGCCTATGGCAATGTGCTGGAAGATGTCCACAAAACCGAAGCCGACCCTGTTCCCCTGCATCTACGCAACGCCGTCACCGGGCTGATGAAAAACATCGGCTATGGCAGCGGCTATCAATACGCCCACGATTCCGAAGACAAAGTCACCTCGATGACCTGCCTGCCAGACAACCTTTCCGGCCGCGCCTACTACAAACCTACCGACCAGGGTTTCGAACAACGTTTGCGCTCGCGCCTCGATGACATTCGCAAGATCCGCGGCGCATCCAGTGGAGCTGCCGCCCAGGGAGACTCTAAGAAGCCATGATGTTGCGGAGATTTCGAAAACAAGTGCGCCCGGCGACCTTGCTCCTCTCCTTGCTCGCAGCCTTCCCCGCAATTGCGCAGCCCAATCCACCTCCGTTCCACATTTACGGCATCGCCGGAATTCGCGTTTATATCAGCAACATGGCCGCGGCACGCACATTTTATAAAACGGTTACCAACGCCGAAAACCGCAACTGCGACCTTTGCGAAACGGGGGAGCCCGCCGCCATCCGTTTTGCCTCCGGCCAATTCCTGCTCTTTTCGCAGCAGCCCAAGGGCGCCACACTGTGGAATCGCATTGCCGAAGTAAGCTTCGAAGCCGATAACCTCAAATCTCTACGACAGCTTTTTAAGGCACGAAAGATTAAATACCAGGCCGAAGAGCAAGACGGGGAAATCGTACTTCTCCGCGCCTTCGACCCCGAGGGACACTCACTCGTTTTCCTGAATCGGGACATCCCCGTTCGGCTCAAAGCCTTCCGCGCCGATGCGGCCACGGGCTCGCCGCTGCGCGAAACAATTCTGCACGCCGGCTACATCGTCAAAGACCCCGATGCGATGAACAAGTTTTACCGCGACCTTCTCGGTTTCCGCGTCTATTGGCACGGAGGCATGGAGGACACCAAAACCGACTGGGTGGACATGCAGGTCCCCGATGGCACGCAATGGATCGAGTACATGCTCGGCGTCCCGCCGGATTCCGGGCCGCAAGCCCGTGGTGTTATGAACCACGTCGCGTTGGGCGTTATCGACGTGCGCGCCGCTGATAAGGCACTTGCGGATCTTAACGTGAAACTAAACGTGGACGAGCAACCCCAAATCGGCCGCGACGGCAAATGGCAACTCAACCTCTACGACTCCGATGGCACCCGGGTCGAACTCATGGAATTCACTCCGGTCGCAAAACCCTGCTGCAGCGAGTACACTGGACCTCATCCCCAACCATGACCCGCTTGAACCTCCGTCCACGCCGAGTCCTTTTTCTCCTCTACCTGCTTAGCTTCCTGTACCTACCTTCTTTCGCCAACGCCCAATCCCGCCCTGCCATCACTGGCATCTCGCACGTGCGCCTCTATTCGGCCGATCTGCACACTTCGTCCGCGTTCTATGGTCAACTCCTGGGCCTGCCCACCGGCCACAACACCTGCCTCGGCATCGGGCACCCCTGCTTCTCCGTCAACGGCCGGCAACGCGTGGAACTTGAGCTAATCACCGGCGGAGCACCCGACAATCTTCTCGCCGAAATCGCCTTCTCCACGCCCGACGTCGCGCGCATGCGCGATTTTTTCCTGGCCCACAAAATCGAAGCCAGCCCCATTGCCAAGGATGGCAACGGAGCCTCTTACTTCACGCTGCGCGACCCAGAAGGCCAGCCCCTCGCCTTCGTCCAGGAGACCTCCGCCGGCTTTTTCACTCCCGCCGAACACCAAATCAGCACACGCATCCTTCACGCGGGTTTTATCGTCAAAGATTTAGGGAAAGAAAAAGCCTTCTATCAGGACCTGCTCGGCTTCCGCCTCTACTGGCAAGGCGGCTTTCAAGACAACGGGTTAGACTGGTACGAGATTCAAGTCCCCGACGGCGAGGAGTGGATCGAATTCATGCTGAATATTCCAGCGAAGGCGGATCGTCAGGAGCGCGGCGTCCAGAATCATTTCTCTCTCGGCGTTTCCAACGCCAACCATGCCGCCACCCGCCTGCGCACTTTCGGCGCCAGCAAATTCGATGGCCCCGAAATCGGCCGCGACGGCAAGAATTCGCTGGACATCTACGACCCCGACCTTTCGCGCGTTGAAATCATGGACCTCAAGCCCACGCAATCACCGTGCTGCCATCCCTACACTGCTGCTCATCCCAAGCCATGACCTCTCGCCCTCTCATCCGCTTTCTTCTTCGCTGCGGACTCTGTGCCGTTGGCGCGCTCTGCTTTACTTCGTTCTTGCCTGCCCCCACCCACGCGCAAAATTTGGACAAGCCTTCGGTCACCATCGACGAGGAGGTTACCGCCTTCGCCTACGCGCCCGACGGCCGTATCGTTTTTTCCGTTCGCCGCATGTTCAAGACCAAGAAGTTCGATCTGCAGCGCGACGATATCTGGCTTATGGAACCCGGCGGCAAGCGCAAGCGCATCTTTGAAGGCCAGAAATTCACCAACGGCCAACCTCTATTTACCTATCAAGTGGAATCTTTCACCTGGTCGCCCAACAACCACATCATCGCTGTATCTCTCTTCACCACCACCATGGACCCGGACTCCGGTTCGCGCGACGATTCGCCCGCGCTTCTTCTTCTGGAAGATTCCGGGCGCGAGATTCACCCCAACGGTAAAGACTTGCTTGTTACTGGCGCTCAGTCCCCTCTTTGGCTGCGCGACAACCAGACGCTGGTTTACCTGACCTTCGGCGACAACCCGCAGGGACTCCTCTCCTTGGAGTATCTCAATATAAGCAGTGGCCCCGCGGGAAAAGCCTTTGAGGGCCGCACGTTTGAGGGCGCTTCACGCGTTTCCGGCAGCAACTCCGCCATCGCCATTGAGCGCCCTCCGCGTTATGAAGGCCCCGCGCGGCTGCAGCGCCTCGATCTGCTCTCGCAGGACGACAAGGAGGTGGCCACGCTCGACGCCTATGCCGGCGGGATTTCCGTCTCGCCCAGCGGTAACTTCGTCGCCTATTTTCTGGATAAGGAAGTCCTGGAGATTCGGGATCTGGCGGTCCCAGCGCGTGTCGCCCGGTTGCGGGTTGGGCTGGGAGTTCTGCAATGGTCCCCCGACGAATCGCGGATCTACCTGAAACGCACCGTGGAGAAAAAGTCCGCCGACCTAGTCTCGTTCCAACTGCCACAACTTCGCGCCTATCCGCCGCATTCGGAAATACCCGTGGACCAACCCGATCCTCGCCAACTGCTCCACGGTCTAACTGTCCGCGAATATTCCCTCTCGCCCGACGGCCGGTCTTTAGCCATCGTCCTTCCCGGCAAGCGCAACCTCCAAATCTTTCCATTTTAGTGGCAAAGGCGCGCTTGCCTGCGCACTCGCTCTCGTGCAAACAAAAATAAAAAAACGGCGCATACAAGCGCCGCTTCTTTAACTTTTCGAATTTCGCGTTTCGCCTTTCAGCGGCGTCTTTTATGCTCTACCAGTAGACACGCATTCTCGACCACCGCAAGCCCAGCAGCGCGCGCCTTCTCCGCTGCCGCGGCATTTTCAATGCCCAATTGGAGCCACAGCACTTTTGCCTTCACCGCAATCGCCGCATCCACCACCGGAGGCACGCTTTCACTTCGCCGGAACACATCTACAATGTCGATTACATCCGGCACATCCTCCAGCCGCGCATATGCCTTCTCTCCCAACACTTCCATCTCATTTGGATTTACGGGGATAATCCGGTATCCGGCGATTTTCAGATATGCCGCCACCTGGTTGGAAGCCCGTGCCGGATTCGAAGACAATCCCACTACGGCTATGGTCTTCGCGCTGCGCAAGATTTGCGCCACGGCATCTCCGTCGCGCTTCCACTCGTCTGGCAAATAAATTGTCATGGTTTAAGGTGCACAGGTCACAGCCTGATCCTCTTGTAGGAGCGGCTTTGTACGCTAACGGCTCTCCTTACACCGACCGATTCGAAAACTCGTCCGCAATCACCCGCTCGGGCCGGGCGACCACAGGCTTTGCCAGTGCATGCTCAAGCGCTCCTAATAATTTCGTATTCTCCGCGGGACTCCCTACGGAAATCCGGATCGCCTCTGGAAATCCCATCCAGGCCAGCGGCCGGATGATTACTCCTTCTTGCAGCAGCTCATCGCAAAGCGCTTTCGCCTGCGGCCCAATCGGAACGAATACAAAATTCGTCTCGCTCGGCACGGGCTGCAATCCGAGTCTCATTAAGCCTTCGTACAGACGCTTCCGCTCTGCCCGGTTGATCTCGACCGATCGCTGGACGTGTTCTTCGTCATCCAGTGCGGCAAGTCCCGCGGCCTGACCCACGCTGGTTACATTGAAAGGCGTCCGCAACTTGTTCATTTCGGCGACCAGTGTCGGATGCCCGATTCCATATCCGATTCGCAACCCCGCCAGCCCGTACACTTTTGAAAATGTCCGCAGGGTCAGGATATTGTTGTATTCGCGGAAAAGTTTCATGGCCTCCGGCAGATCCTGGCGGTCGGCGTATTCGCGATAGGCTTCGTCCAGCACTACCAGAACATCGCCCGGGACCTTCTTCAGAAACGCGCTGAATTCGGCGGCCCCAAACGCGGTCCCCGTCGGATTATTTGGATTCGCAATATAGATAATCCGCGTGTGCGGCGTGACCGCCTTCGCTATCGCATCCAGATCGAATCCGAAATTCTTCTGCGGCGTCAAAATGAGCTTACCGCCGCTCGCCCGGATGGCAATGGAAAACAGCGCAAACGACCCTTCGCTCGTGATTCCTTCGCAACCAGGCCGCAAGAGCACCCGCGACGCCAGATCAATAATCTCGCTCGACCCCAACCCAACAAATACTTCCTCGCATCGCACGCCGAAGCGCTTGGCAAGCACTTCCCGCAGGCGTTTGCTGCCGCCATCCGGATACCAGTTGGCATCGCCCAGCGCCCGCCGCGCCGCCTCCATCGCTTTGGGCGACGGCCCCAGCGGATTTTCGTTCGAGGCGAGCTTAACCGCGTGGATCTTCAGTTCCTGCTCCACCTCTTCCACCGGCTTTCCGGCCACGTACGCCGGCAGGCCCTGGATATAATCCGGAATCAACTCTTCGAGCGTGTGTGTCATAACTAAAGTTTATAACGACTATTTGCCGCGGGCGAACTCTCTTGTTGGGAAAGGTTCATGGTCCGCCATGCAAGGCATCCCGGCAAGCAGGAGACGCCTTGCCCCGCGTCCCAGGCCTTCCCTGGCCACTCGTACCGTTTCCTCGCGAACCATTTCCCTGTTATCTTTTCGGCAGCGAACTTGCACTTTCGACGCGCCCTTCTGTACTATATATCGTATGGCGATATATTCCCGGAACCCAGCCTCCGGTGGTACTCTAAGCTTCCGGTGGATTTCGCTCATCTACTCGTTTCTAGTGTCTTAGGAGGACACGCATGATTCAGTCACGCCGCCCGCTCCATCAATCGATTCTGGTGCTCGCTTCCGCCGCTCTGCTCATCGTCGCCGGATGCAACAAAAAACCGCCGGCTGCCAGCACACCGCCACCGACGCCTCCGCCACCGGCCGCAAAGCCCACCGTTACCTTGTCTGCCGACCCCACATCCATTAACAAGGGCCAGTCCGCGAAGCTATCCTGGACGACCACGGATGCGAACAACGTTTCCATTTCGCCCGAGGTTGGCGCCGTGACCCCGCAGGGTTCGACGACAGTTACGCCATCGGATTCCACCACGTACACCATCACGGCCAGTGGACCCGGCGGTAATGCGGATGCCACCGCGCGCATCACCGTAAATGCGCCGCCACCTCCTGCTCCTGCCGCAAAGGAACCCGATTGGAACACTCTTTTCATGCGGGAAGTGCGTGACGCCTATTTCGACTATGACTCGGCTGAAATCCGGGCCGATGCCCGCGAGGCGCTGCAAAAGACCGCCGACTTCCTGAAGAAGTATCCGCAAGCCCGCGTGGTCATCGAAGGCCACTGCGACGAGCGTGGTTCGACCGAGTACAACCTGGCACTAGGCGATCGCCGTGCCAACGCCGTGAAACAGTACCTCGTCAACCTGGGCGTATCTGCGGCCAATTTGAACACCGTGAGCTACGGCAAGGAAAAACCGTTCTGCTCCGAATCCAACGAAGCCTGCTGGCAGCAGAACCGCCGCGGCCACTTCGTCCCGGCGCAGTAACGTTAAGAGCAAGAGCGTTAGCCTGTGCCCACTTCAGGGGCGGCGCAAAGCCGCCCCCCTCATTTGTTTCTGACTTTCACTTCACCGTGCCCTCTGTGCTTTTCCTCTGCGAACTCCGGGTTCCAGCCAACTTGCTCGAGGAGTCGCACGCTTTATTACTTTAATTTCCGCCTTTTTGACCGTATCTACTTGCTCCACATGCAATCTCCCGCTAAATTGGAAGATTGGGGGTTGCTCGCATCTTTCCCCATTCGCTCCCTAGCCGTGACTCTTTGGAGGTTTTGACCATGCGCGTCCGTAATATAGTCTACTGCTCCGCTGCCATGCTCGCCAGTGCAGTTGCCGGCAGCCTCATTGGCCCCAAGCCTGCCATGGCCGTCGCCCGCGAAATTATTGAGCTGCAGCGCGACGTCACCACACTGCTCCAGGGGCAGAAGGACCTGCAAACCCAGATGACGCAGGACCACACCGTCCAGAAAACGCTCATCGAGCAGTCTTCCGATACGGTCAACAAGCTCAACACCACCATGTCCGGACTTCAGAAATCCGTTCAGGACGTGCAGGCCAATTCCGGCACACGCCTCGACACTATGTCCACGCAGGTCCAGGGCCTCTCCGACAATCTTGAGGAAATCAAATCGCGGCTCGGCAAACTCAACCAGCAGCTGGTGGACCTGCAGAACTCCGTCTCCAGCATTGACGCGCGCATGGCCGGCGGCAATACCACGGGCGCTCCGGGAGCTGCACCCTCTGGTCCCGCGGCTGGCCCGGGTGGCAAGCCCATGGCCGACGCGGCGCCTTCCGGCCCGCCACCCTCTGCCGATCTTCTCTACAACAATGCGCTGCGGGACATCACCAGCGGCAAATACGAACTTGCCCGATCGGAATTCCAGGACTATCTCCACTACTATGGGGACACGGACCTGGCCTCCAACGCTCAGTTCTATCTCGGCGAAATTGCCTACTCGCAGCATCAGTTCGATGAGGCTGTAAGCGAATACGACAAGGTTATCAGCAACTATCCGAAGAGCTTCAAGCTCGCGCCCGCACATCTGAAAAAAGGCATGGCGTTGCTCGAAATCAACCAGAAGACCGCCGGCGTCAAGGAACTCCGCGAAGTCGTCAAGAAATATCCGGGCACCGAAGAAGAGCGCCGCGCCCGCGCCAAGCTGAAGGACATGGGCGTGGCCGTCTCCGCCGCCGGCCACTGACCTCCTCCTGTGGCACAGGCACGCTAAGCTGTGCAAGCCCCTCAGCCACACCACCACCTCGTAGCTGCGGTCGCACCCCAAAATGTCCTGTGTGTCGCGTCTTGTCTATGAATTCTCCGTTCTCTCTGCTCGGCGATGCACCTCTCTGGTGAGCTCTTTTCCGCAATTCTGCCGGATTCGTATTTACATTCACCCCAGCCTGTGGCATCACTGTAAACGTTTTCTCGACCATGAATTCCGCTCCCGGAGAATACTGCATGCCTCTGAAATGCCTCGGCCGGACCAAGACGCTTCCCATCATTTTTTTGAGCTTCCTCGGGCTGGTAATGTTGCTCTCTGCCCCGCTGCTGCTCGCCCAAAAAGCCGAACTTACCGTCGACCCATCCAAACCCGGGCCCAAAATTGACCGCAACCTCTTCGGGCAATTCGCCGAGCATCTCGGCCACGGTATATACGACGGCATCTGGGTCGGCCCTGAATCTTCCATCCCCAATACGCGCGGCATCCGCAACGATGTTGTTGCTGCACTGAAAGCCATCCAGGTGCCCAACGTGCGCTGGCCGGGAGGGTGCTTCGCCGACGAATACCACTGGCGCAACGGCATCGGATCACCGCGCGCCGTCACCTTGAATCCCAATTGGGGTGGGGTCATCGAGCCCAACACCTTCGGCACGCACGAGTTCATGGACTTCCTGGACCAGATCGGTTCGCAGGCCTATCTTTCGGTGAACATCGGCTCCGGCACACCCCGCGAAGCTGCGGAGTGGCTCGAATATCTGACCACCGCGCAGCCCACCACGCTGGCCAAGGAACGCGCCGCGAACGGCCATCCAGCTCCCTACAAAATCGCTTTTCTCGGCTTAGGTAACGAAAGCTGGGACTGCGGCGGAAACATGACGCCCGAGTTCTATCTCGACCAGATGAAACGCTATAGCCGCTTCGTCCGCAATTACAATCCCGAGCAGCAGGACAAAAACCAGATGCTCAAGATTGCCGTCGGCCCTGGCGGTGGCGAAGCGCGCTGGACCGAATGGACTGAAACCATCATGAAGGCCTACCAGAAGCATACCTGGAGCTGGGGCATGGACGGCCTCTCCATGCACAACTACACCGTCATCAAATGGCCGCCGTCGTACGCTTCGGTCGGGTTCGGCGAAAAGGAATATGCAGAAATCCTGAAGTCCACTCTGGAGATGGAGGACCTCATCCAGAAACATTCCGCGATCATGGATAAATACGACCCGGAGAAGAAAGTGGCCCTTGTTGTGGATGAATGGGGCGGCTGGTATGCGCCACTCCCCGGCAGCAATCCGGGATTCCTTGTACAGCAGAACAGTTTACGGGATGCCGTGTTGGCCGCGCTCAATATCAACATCTTCGCCCGTCACGCGGACCGTGTGCGCATGGCCAACATCGCCCAGATGATCAACGTCCTGCAGGCCATGATCCTTACGGACAAGGAAAAGTTCGTGCTTACGCCTACCTACTATGTTTACAAAATGTATGTCCCCTTTCAGGACGCGACCTTTATCCCAGTTTCGTTCGACGCGGGCGCCTATACTCACGACAACGTCACGCTGCCGCGGCTGGATGCCATCGCCGGCAAAGACAAATCGGGCAAACTCTGGCTGGAGATCACCAACGTCGATCCCAATCAACCTCTCGACGTCGAAATCAATTTACCCGGCGTGAATCTCAAGTCCGCCGCCGGACAGACTCTGACCGCCGCGAAGGTTGATAGCGTGAACTCCTTTGACGCACCGAACACGGTCACGCCCAAGCCCGTCTCCGCCAAAGTTCAAAATGGCAAACTCAGCGTTACGCTGCCGGCAAAGTCCATCACCGTCCTCTCTGTTGACTAAAGACCTGGAGTATATCCACGGAAAAGAAAAGGAGGCCCCCAAGGCCTCCTTTTTTTGCACTTTTCTAATTTCCAGTTTTTATTTCGCTTTTTCGCCGAGAAGAACCCCAGATCTCTATTGCCTACCACGTCCCGATGCGCAGTACGGCGCCCGTGGTCACCTTAATCCCATCCTGCGGCCGGATCATGTCCACGCTCGAAATCCAGGTGTGCGTGTACTCCACGTTCAGCACCCGCCAGGCAAACGCGCGCGTTACCACCCAATCCACACCGGTCCCGGCCGCCATGCTGAACCCCAAATCCTGCTTCTCCACAGACCAGTCAAAACGCGTCGGATAGTGGGGCAGAGTTCCTTGGCCATCGTTCCATTCCGTCATCAGTTGTGTCCGCAGAGCCGTATCATCTATTTCGTGCGATACCTTGCGGCCCCCGATCAACAGTTGCGCATATGGCGAAATTTTCTCCGTAGCCCGGGGAGTCCATCGTGGCCCCACACCGAAGAACAGGGAGTCCCCACTCTGATTGCTCGCCGGCATGTGCATCACCAGGCAGCCATTCACTTCGGCCACGTACTGCCATTGCGCATTGAACCGCCCGGCACCCTGCCCGCCTCCGCCAATGCAGCTTCCGCCGCCAAGAAAACTCTCGTACACCGGAAATGCCTGCAACTCGATGGGGGCTGCTTTCGGGAATACGCGGTCGAACTCCACCCCGGACTCTATTGGCTGCCGCTTCACGAACTCAAAGGGTTTTTCTCCGCCGCCTTCGCGATACTCCCGCACCAGTTGCTTCCGCAATTCATAGTTCTCTCCGAACAGGTTAAGCCGCGTATCGCGGACCCATGGAGGTCGAAACGCCGTCAGGTTTCCCATGGTTCGCCCGGGATTCAGGAAGCATCGCGCAAGGATGAGGACCGTCCGGTTGCTAGTCCGGTTCTCCAGTCCGATGATCCAGTAGCGATCCGCGGCATCCTCGGCGAGCATGGTGAGGGCTCCCAGCGTCGGGGTGTCCACCAGAGTGATGAATCCCGGAGATGCGTGCAGCATTACGTTCCCGATAGAAGCCTCGCTCGCGGGTCCGACCTTCCATTGGGTGTGCCACACGGCCGAAAACGCAAATGAGCGCAGCAAGCTGAGGTAATAATCCCGTCCGTCTCCGAATTGCACGGTCTTATACTTCCCGTCGTTTTGCCGGAAGATGTAGCCAAATACCGAACCTTCAATCGGGTGGCCCACGTACGGGGCCATAAACGTGTCGCTGTCACTCCAGCCGCGCAACTCGGAGACTGAACTGGACCAATGCTGCAGCCAGTGACCATTGAGCGTGTCCCGCGTCCCAGGTTGGAAGCCCAGATTGAACGCGTGCATCATCCCCGTGTAATAAAGCGCTTCCCAGAAGGCCGGCGCCCAATGCACCTTGCTGTCTTTATTCTGGGCGATCAACGGCTCGACTTTTGAACCCGACCCCGCGCTCGAGCCGCTGACGTCAAACGGGTTGGATTTCAGTTCCTTGGCTGGCTCGTCCTTGTGGCCGACAAGCGCTCCTGTTGCGGGCAGTGCCAGCCGTGCCGGAAGCGCAAGCGCGAGCGGGTCATCCGACTCGTAGCCATCCACCGCAAAGGCTGCCTTCAACGAGTCGGACTGCGCGTAGAGCGCATCCCTCTTCGCCAGGCGAGAGCTTTCTAAAGTTTGTGCAGGCGCACCTGCAGAGAGTACGGCCAAGGCCGCGGCTCCCAAAACCACGAGTCTTCCGTTCACGTTCTATCAACCAATTTTCGGATCCGGAGCGAGGGTCGGATCTGGATTTGTTATTGCCTGTCAACTCCTCTGCATCTCGGGCGGAGAAGAGGACTCGGGGGCATTTAGCTGCACTTTATGGTAGTCGGAAAGCTCCTTCAGTTCAATGACTTCCATCGCGGTTCAAGTTCGTTACCTCGTTCAGGCCGCCCTATGCTGACTCTTGAGACGCATTTTCTTGCAGAAAAGTTTCCCGCTCCGCCGTGCGCCCCCGGTGGTTATTCACGGTCTCTTAGCAGGTCCACCTTGCGGTTGTACCACCAGCCGTAAGCTGCCCAACACCCCACGCTCCCTGCAATCGCCGCGGCTCCGGCCGCGAGCGCCCACCCGCTCTCAGCCACCAGCACGCCACCCCACAGGATCGCCATCGCAACGATTGCCGCAATCAAGATAGGAACCAGCAGCACAGAACTTGGCCGAAGATTCGTGGTGTCATTCGTTCCCTTCGAAAACTTCCCTAGCAGCGTAATCGGCAGCCACGACAACCAGAGCATGAGCGCCCTTGCCGCCTGCCACATGCTCCCTGCGATTCCCACGTTCTGCAGCACCGCATTTACCACTGCCACCACCACCAGCAGCGGCAGCCAAGCGGCGGTACGCACCAGCGCCACTTTTGCCATTACTCGCCCAGCGCGTCCATATCCCAGCGGATAGACGCCGTAGAGCGGAGACAGCTTTCCTGAAATCCACCCGGGATCCATCGCCATCCACCGGCCACCTAGCAGCGGGAGTCCTAACCCCAACGAAACAAATATTGCGAGTACGCCCAAAATTCTCCAATCGGACGGAACCACAACAACCAGCAACACTCCCACCGCCAGGGCGATCACGGAATTTTTCCACGCATTCGACCACTGGGGCACTCTTCCGCCCGTGAGGAAACGCAGCGTCTCTTTTTCTTCTTTGCTTAGCCACCAGGCCACCACTCGTTCCAGCCACGGCATTTGGCGCCAATCCCATTCCCCGAGCCACTCGCCGCCCCGGACATATTGCCCCCATTCGCTGCCGATGGTGGCGATCCTCTGACGTTGCCACGTGGCCTGCAGCGGCAATGGCTGCACGACTTCCGCGTCTAATTCTTCGCCCTTGTCCTCCATCTCCTCATCCAGAACTTTCCAGGCGGCGCCCGCTCCCTCTCCCGTTGGCTCACTTTGCGTCACGTCGATCTCTTGTTCCGTGGACAGTGACCTTTCAAAATCGCCGGCCAGCTTCGCGCATCGCCTCCGCGCCAGCATCCAAGCCGTTGCGCCAAAAACCACCACGCCAGCCGTCAACGCCACAATCTTGCTTTCCGCGGGCCACCGGTTCGTTACCACCCAATTCATCCAGCCTGTTGGCAACGCGTTGACCCAAGACTGCTGCCCCATCGCGTACTGACTCGGAGTGAATAACCATAGTGCCGCCATTCCGAAAAAACCCAGCGCCAGCCAACGCGGAATCACGTCCAGATGCTCTTCCAGTGCGTAGACTAGACTGAGCACCATAAACACGTCGGCGAGCGCCGCCAGGGCCGCCGTCGCCCACACGGCCACCGAGTTGCCCTCCTGCAGCACCATAAATAGTGCCAGGCCCGCCGCCAGAAGCCACCAAGCGCTCACTGCCGAGCGGAGAAAGGTCCGATCCAGAAACTCCGTTTCCGCCACCGGGTAAAAATAGCTGTGCACCCTCTCAAACGACAGCGCCAGCGCCTTACGCAACTGTTTTGCGCGTTGCAGCGCAATCCCCGCTAACGCCAGGCTCACACTTCCAGTCACCACGTCCGCGCCCATTGGCTGCCCCAGGCGCTCCACCATGGCGCGAATCGCTATGGTCGAAAGCCACAAGAGCAAAAAGACATTTCGGCCGCTCGTCCCGGAAGCTCTCCACCAGCGCCGCTGGTATCCCTTTACGCCGGAGCGTTCGGCGCGCTCTTTCACGGCGCGCCGCAAGCGCCGCACCAGGGCCGCGTCATACCAGCGTAGCCTCATCCGTTACCTCCGGGCTCACGCAGTTTCAGCAGCAACTCCTCCAGTTCGCTTTCCTTCTCTCCGCGTTCCCCCGTCCTCCGATCCAAACGCAATCCACCGTGATCCAGCACGCAAATCCGATCCGCGAATTTCTCCGCGATCTCGAGAATTTGCGTCGTAAACACCATGGTTTTGCCGCGCCTGGCCGCCTCCCGCGCCTCTTTCTTGAACACGGCAATCCCCATGGGGTCCATCCCCGAAGCCAGTGGTTCGTCAAAAATCCACAAATCCGGGTCGACTGCCAGGAGCCCCACCAGCGCCGATTTATACACCTGCCCGCGCGACATGGCACTGAACGGCATCCCCGTCAGCGGCAACAAACTCAGTTGCTCCAAAAGCACCGCCACCTTTTCCGGATCGGGATCGGACCTTTCAAACAGCCGCACGCACATGGCAATGTGCTCCAGTACGTTCATCCGCGCAAATGCCAGCGGAAAATCCGGCAGATACATCAACCGCCTTCGCAAATCCAGCTTTCCCCGGTGAAATACTTCTCCGTCGTATAGAATCCTTCCGCCACTTGGCGCCGCCACGCCGGCAAGGCAATTCAGCAGGGTCGTTTTTCCCGCTCCGTTTGCTCCCAGCACGCAAACAATCTGGCCGGGCTGCAATTCCAGCGAAATCTCCTCCAGGGCCCATACGCGCCCAAACCGTTTCGAAACTTTTTCGATCTGTACTCTCATCCGCTGGGGAGCCTCCGCCTTTCCATCAAAGTGCGCAGTATAACAAGCGCCCGGCCTCATTTCGCTTTTCTTCTGCCGCATGTTATCTTCATTTCTTCTGGGGTGCGGCACCGCATTTCTTTGTACAAGGAGCAACTGGTATGTCTGTTAACAAGGTGATTCTCGTCGGCCGCTTGGGCCGCGACCCGGAAACCCGCTACACCTCCGGCGGCCAGGCCGTCGCGAATTTTTCCGTCGCCACCGACGAAACGTACAAGGACCGCAACGGTGAACGCCAGAAACGTACCGAGTGGCACAAAATTGTCGTCTGGGGCAAGCAAGCGGAAATCGCACAGCAGTATCTGAAGAAGGGTTCGCTCGTCTTCATCGAAGGGCGCATTCAGTCCCGCGAATGGCAAGATAAGGAAGGCCAGAAACGCACCTCCTTCGAAATCGTCGCCAGCAATTTCCGTATGTTGGGCGGACGCGGTGACGGCATGGCCGCAGGCGCCGGTGCTGAAGGTGGCTCGTCTCGCAGCAGCGGCGGCGAAGACTTCGGCCATGACTCCGGGCCATCCGACGATCTCGGGCCGAGTTCCAGCCCTGAGATTTCGGACGAAGACATTCCCTTCTAACGCCCGTAATTTTACGTGCGACACAGCGGATGGTAGCGCCTGCTTCCAGCAGGCAAGCTATAGGGCCAGTCTTCCTAGGCGCCCTTCTGCTCCTCTTCCTTCCGCGTCATCTTTGCACTACCCCCCTCCCCGTTTTTTCATATACTCCAACTTATAGTATCAACTTCCATACTTGGGAGCCCCCACCTTGCGTAAACTTTTCGTGCCGATACTCTTCCTCACTTCCAGCGCGCTCCTTACGTCTGCGCAAGACTGCAAGCTCAAATTTTCCGTCGCCTACACGGACGGTAAAACCGTCCAGGTTGGTCTCACTCCCGAACAAAAGAAAATGTGGGATCGTGACGCCCCTAAGAAGTTCAAAGGCTTGTGTCTCGACGATAAAGCTCCCGACTTCATCATCCTCTGGAACCAGGGCCTCAATGGTTCTGAACTCGCACAAGTCAGCGTCGATCGCTTCAACGATGCCCGTACAACGGACGTGAGGAGCAACGGTCCTAATGCTGGCAGTGCTACCTACATCCTCCACCCTTCGAGTCAGGTTCGCGGCAAGGCCATCTACTTCGTCTTGGACACTTCCAAGAAACCTTATCCCATGCTGCACCAGGGCGAAGGCTATCAGGACGTTCCGCAAGGCACTCAGAACTCCCCCGGCCAGACCATCAATACCTCCGACATCGCCTCCACCGTCCCCGACCCAGTCGAAGCCCTCTCCAATGCCCTCAAGTGGCTCAAGAAAGACAAGAAAATCTAGCTCATGTAGCACGGCCATTCCTGGCTGTGCTCCTCCTCTCCACCCACCTCAACCATTGTCCGATCTAAACAAAAAAAGGAGGCGCCCAAGCGTCTCCTTTTTCTCCGAATTCCCGAAGCTGTAGACTGTAGACTGTCGGCTGCCAACTCTTTTTCTACTCCATCGTCAGCACGACCCGGAACTCCGCCTTGCCTGACATCATCCGCGCGTAGGCTTCATTTACCTTTGCCAGCGGGTATTTCTCAATCATGGCCCGCACTCCCGACACTTCCGCGAATTGCAGCGTATCCTCCGAATCCATCGCGGTCCCCGAAGGCCACCCTTGCACTCTTCTCTTCCCCATGATCAACGTCGCCAGCGAAATTTCCAGTGGCTCACCGGAGACACCAATGGTCAACAATTCGCCTCCGGCCTTCAATCCGCCCACCAGCTCGGACATGGATTTCGCGCTGGGTGCCGTCGCCAGGATCACTTTCGCTCCACCCAGTTTTTGCAGTTCCTCCGCCGCGTTCACGGCCTTGCTGTCTATGTAAACCGATGCGCCCAGTTTTTTCGCGAGCGCGCCATTCTCCGGCCCGCGGCCGATTCCCACCACGCGGTAGCCGAACTTCGCTGCGAACTGTAATCCAAGATGCCCCAGGCCACCAATCCCTTGCACCGCCACCAGGTCGCCCGGCCCCGCGCCGCTGTTGCGCAGCGCATTGAACGTGGTTATCCCCGCGCAAAGCAGCGGGCCCGCTTCCGCCGCGCTCATGGATTCGGGCATCCGCGCCACTGCTTCATGACGCGCGATCATATACTGAGCGTACCCTCCATCCCGCGTTACTCCGTTGATCGCTTCGTTCTTGCAGGTCACAAAATCGCCGCGGCGGCAGGATTCGCAAACAAAGCAATGTCCTCCATGCCATCCCGCGCCCACGCGGTCGCCCTTCTCCCACTCCGTGACGCCCGGGCCCACTTCATCTACAATCCCCGCGACCTCATGCCCCGGCACGCGCGGATAAGTGATAAACGGGAACATCCCTTCCTTCGTCGCCGCATCGCTATGACAGACGCCGCAAGCCTGCACTTTTATGCGGACCTCGCCCGCCGCCGGCACGGGCATCTCCCTCTCGACCAGTTCAAAATCCCCGCCAGCCTTCGTCACTTGCGCTACCAGATTCTTCGCCATTGCCATCTCCTCATTCGCTCTTTGTTACGACTGTTTTTTACTTCCTTACTTTTTCTTCACCACCACCGCCACTGCCTCCACCTCAATCAACAGTTCCGGCCTCACCAGTCTTTGCACATAGACAAACGTGCTTGTGGGAGGATTCGCCGTATTCACATACTTGTCTCGAATCTCCCGCACCGCCACGATCTGCCCCGGGTCGACACTTCCCGCGCAATAATAATTGAGCTTCACCACATTGCGAAAATCTCCGCCGCTCGCTTCGACGGCGCTCTTCAAATTTTCAAATACCTGCTGTACCTGCGCCCGGAAATCATCTTTCCCGACGAGATTTCCGTCTTTGTCCAGCGCCACTTGTCCCGCAATGTAAACCAGCTCCCCGCCGGTTACTTCGGCCACCTGCGAGTACCCCGCGGTTGGTTTCGCCATCCCGTCCGGATTAGAAAGGCGAAACGGCAGGCCCTCTCGCGCTTTCACATAATGCGCCGAAGTGCTGTGCTCCTCCTTTGCCCCCAGATATTGCCCAGCCACGAAGGCACTCATCAACACCGCCATTGACAGCACACAAGAAGTGATTTTCATGCTCGAACCTCTCCTGATTCTCCCGGATTGAGGGGATCCGAAATCCGGCTAGTTTCTTGCCACGCCGGGGCCTTCGGCCTTCAGCAAAGAATTATGCAGATTCAAGACCATCCACTTTCCATTGCTTTTCCGGCACATGGACATCCCATGCCCAAGCACATGTTCCTTCGGCGTCTTGATCTCGTAATCGTAGGAATACCAAAGCGCGTCCCCGAAAGTTTTCACATCTTTGAGTTGCATGATATAGCAGAGGTCGGGCGCAAATTTCATATAGCGATTCTGAAGATAATCCACCGCCTGCTTTCGCCCGCGATACTCGCCATCCGGCGTGTATAGAACAATCTCCGGATCGAAACAATCCTCCAGCGTCTTTGCATTTCCTTGCTCAAACGCGTCGGTACAACCGTGCATCTGCCCTTCCATCTGTCCGTACATCACTTTGGCGTCGGTCACATCTACCGCCGGCGCCATGGACGCCACCTGCCGCTTCAAATCAATCGTGACGCCCATGCGGTCAAGCAAGTCGACTCCCAAAATTCCGTCAATTTTCGAACCGCAGGCTTTCCCGATCGGGCTCAAATCAATCGCCGGGAGCCTCAGATCTTTCAACCGGTGACTGCCGAGCGCCAGCTCGGGCAGACGGACCTCTCTGGCGCTTGTTGCGGCCGTTCCACTCCAAGAAGTCACCGCGATCTCTTTCGAACGCCCCGAGGTGAAGGAACTTAAGTTCAAGATCGTCGTTGCGCCAGTATCCAGCAGGAATCGCATTTCGCTGCCGTCGATTCGCACCCGCACCACGGGCAGTACATCGCACTTCTCAATCGGTATTTCGTCGGCCGTCGAATTTGCGCTAGCGGTCTCCTTACCCTTGTCAACTTGCGCCTGTGCCATCGCTGTGTTGGACAGGCAAACCCATCCCAGCAGCAAAACTGCCCAGACTGAGGAACTATTCCGAACCCTCATGGCGCACACACCCCATGGCTTCTCGGATGCGCGCAATTGCCCGGCGTTACTTCATTCCATAGATTTTTGTGGGAGAAACCTTGTCCTACTGAATTGCCCCGAGCCTAAACGAACAGTGAACTTTCGCCCTAGGCCGCCAGTTCCTTCTCCAGGGCCCTTCCCTTTCGGAACCATGGGCGCTCCACCCTTTGCATATACCTGGGCAGCGTCCGCTTTTTCGCCTGCAACTTTTTGGTCCACTCGCGCGCGGCTTCCTTTTCACCCTTGAGCTTTAAATAGTTAGCGTAGTTGTAGATTGTCTCGGGCGTGGTGGAATGTTCAACCGCTGGCGCGAAATAATATGCGGCGCGCTCGAGATCTCCGGTCCTCGCGCACGCGTCGCCCAGCAACCCAGTGGCCCGGTAATAATCAAACTTCAAATCCTTGTTCACCACACGTTCCAGATCCGGTATGGCAGCGGCGTAATCATTCATGCCCAATGCGGCTTTAGCTCGCAGGTAAAATGCATGCGGAGAATCGCTCCGCGACTGGATTGCGCGGTTAAGGGCCTCCCTGGCCTTGGCATAGTCTTTCTTCTCAAAATAAAGTTCCGCTACTTCTTCCAGGTTACCCGCCGATGGATTGTCGAGAATCTGCGTCTCCAGCGCCTGGATCCGCGATCGCCGCCCGAAGCCCTGAAAAACGCCGCGCAGCAGTCCCAGGTCCGGTATCATCTCCACCACCACATACACCCCGGCCCCCAGTACGCCACCGAAAATGATGATGAACAGCCAGTAGTTCTCCGGCCGGCGCTTGACAAAATGCCAGATCGCGATTCCCTGCACCACAAATCCCCAGGGATAGAGGAGGAAACCGAGCGCTCCCATTTGCGGGCACCTCGAACCTGCTTCTAGTGGCTTCTTCGCCAATAGAATCCCCTAATCATTCCGCATCGTCAATTTACAGTTCCCGGCCGCGTCACAAGGTTATTAACTGACCCATCGTACTATGCCGGCTGATTTCAGTAAGGGCTCACGGCTGGTGTACACTCGCTAGAGCGATTCGCCTAAAGTTGCGCTCGGTCACGCGAACGCTGTGAGGTCATCTTGCTTCCCTCCGGCAAGTTTCCTCGGTTCGCCCTCTTAGCCGCCATTCTCGCGGCGCTGCTTCTCATATACGACATCGAATTTGTGCGCAATACCTTCGAGCGCCTGCTTCTCTCCAACACGCTTGATGCTTTCACGGTTGTTCTTGCCGCAGCGTCTTGTTACTTTGTGGCCTTCCGCTCTTCGAGTTACGCCCGCCAGGTCTGGTTCCTTCTCGCCATGGCTTTTACCATCGCCGCTATTGGGATGAGCCTGAGCGCTTATTATCAGAGTTTTGTTCCCAATTCTTCCCTGGCTCCCGAACCTTCCGACATTTTCCTTTTCGTCTGGACGGCCCCCATCTTCCTGATTCTCTTGCCGCGGTCGGAGGGAGAATCCAAAGGCCTTGATGCGCTTCGACTTCTCGATTTTCTCCAGATCGCCATTGTCGGTCTCACTGCCTATCTCTACTTCTTTTATTTCACCTCTCTTTGGAGTTCGGACCAGCTCGTTCTCGTTCGCGGTATCCTCCTCGTTTACATCGTACGGGACCTGATTCTCGCCGCTGCCTTCTTGCTCCGTTCCCGCTCTTCCGCACCACCCTGGTTTCGCCGCCTCTCTCTTATCCTCACAGTCGTCTTTATCGGCACGGTTATCTCTCACACGGACTATTTGCTCACCCTGGCCGCCGCCACCGGCAACGCCTCCTGGGGCGATTTCCTTTGGATGCTGCCTTATGCGTTTGTTGTCGGCAGCGCTGCCTTTTGGAAACCCTCAGATACGCCGGACTTTTCCGCGGGTATCACCCGCAGCGGACGCCTGTTTGCCGACCAGTTCTTTCCCCTGGTGATGCCCTTGCTCGTCATTTTCATGGCTCGCGCTATCGCTCCCCAGCATTCGTTGCTGGCCTGGCTCACTCTCGGAGCTTCGGTCCTGTGTTCTTCCATCCGCCTGATACTCACGAACCGGCGCCAGCGCCGCGTTTCCGCGGATTTGCTCTCCGCCGAAAAGGCGCTCTACAGCTCCCAACAGACACTCAGTGTCGCCTTTCTGAACAGCCCCGATGGCTTCACGATAAGTGGTTATCCGGACGGGGAATACGTGGAGGCCAATGACGCATTCACACGGCTCACGGGTTACTCCCGCGAAGAAGCCATCGGCAGAACGCCCGTCGAAATGAACCTATGGGTGGATGTCCCGACGCGCCAAGCCGCTCTTTCGCAACTTCGCGAAAAAGGGTTCATCCGTAATTTTGAGATGCAGTTCCGCAGGAAGTCGGGTGAAGTTCGTGACGGCCTCTTCTCTGGCGCTCTGATTACCCTGGATGGGCGTCAACACGCCCTTGTTTCCGTCCGCGATATCACCGAAATTAAGGCCGCCCAGGAGGCCGTGCGGACCAGCGAAGAGCGGTTTCGCTCGTTGGTCGAAAATGTCCACGTTGGCATCGTGTCTTGTGACGCGCAAGGCCGCATCGCCTTTGCCAATCAAGCGGTTCTGACTTTACTCGCCCTGACCAAGGATCAGTTGATTGGCAAGAACGTTTACGAACTGGGTCTTACGGCGATTCGGGAAGACGGCACCCCAGTACCGGATTCCGGGCGCCCGGTCTCCACGGTGATCCGCACCCGCAAGCCGCTCCTGAATCAACTCCTTGGCTATCGCCGCCCCAACGTTCCCGGCATTGGCTGGATCATAATGGACGTGGTCCCGGAACACTCTCCCTCCGGCGAACTCCTGGGCATGCTGATCTCCCTTACCGACGTCACCCAGCAGCGACAGGCAACCGAAGCGGTGCGCCAGAATGAAGAACGCTTTCGAACTTTCGTCGAAAATCTCCACGTGGGAATCGTCTCCTGTGATGCCGAGGCTCGCATTCAATACGCGAATCCAGCTATTCTCAAACTCTTTGGTTTCCAGCTCGAAGAAGTTCTTGGCAAGACTGAACTGGACTTAGGCTACGAGGTCCTTCGCGAAAACGGCGCGGTCCTTTCTTCCGCCGAGGGCCTGATTCCCACATTGCTTGCTTCTCGTGTACCGATCACGAATCGCGTCATCGGCTGGCGGAACACCGAGACATCAAAGACTGTCTGGACTCTTCTTGACGCGGTACCGCAATGCGACGTTTCCGGCAATGTCATCCGGATTCTGCTCTCCCTCACCGATCTGACGTCTCTGCGCCAGGCCACCGAAGCCCTCCGCGAAAGCGAGGAGCTGTTTCGTACCTTGGTCCGCGATCTTCACGTCGGGGTGGTTCTGCACAATCCGGATGCCACGGTGCAATTCGCCAACAAGGCTGCTCTCGATATATTTGGCATTTCCGCGGACCAGGCCAATGGCCGCTCGGTCCTTGCCCACGGTTGGACACCTGTGGATGTCAACGGCAATGCTATTCCGTTCGAGAAACTACCCGCGCCCACCGTTGTCCGTACCAAACTTCCCATCCGCAATATCGTCATGGGCTGGCGTTCCCCCCGCACCAATGAAATCACCTGGATTTACGGCAATGCCACGCCGCAATACGGCCCGGGCGGCACCATCCTTCGTGTCATCTCCGCCTTTTCCGACATCACCGAGATGAAGAATGCGGAGCGCTCCATTCATCAACTATCCACAGAACTCCTCAAACTCCAGGACGAGGAGCGCCGGCGAATCGGCCGGGAACTTCACGACGGGATGGCGCAGACAGTTCTGGCCGTCAATCTGAGTCTGGCCCAGATTCGCCAGTCGGGTCAGCCTCTTAACGATGCGTCTGTGCGCGCCCTCGACAAGGCGCGCACGCTGCTGCAACAAATGTCCCGAGAAATTCGCACGCTCTCCTACCTCCTGCACCCGCCGCTGCTAGATGATCTCGGCCTGGTCACCGCGCTCAAGGAGTACGTCAACGGCTTCAGTGAGCGCAGCGGCATCGATACCAGCCTGGAGCTCCCTACTCGTTTCCGGCGTCTTCCTCAGATGGCGGAAACGGCATTGTTCCGCATTACCCAGGAAAGCCTTTCGAATATTCAACGGCATTCCGGCAGCCAACAAGCCAAGGTGTGCCTTCGCGAAGACACGGAGGCCGTGGTCCTCGAAGTCACCGATTACGGTCACGGCATGCCACAGGGCTCCAACGGTGAATCATCGGTACGTTCGCCGCGGCTGGGTGTCGGTATTCCCGGAATGCGCGAGCGCATGGCGCAACTCGGCGGTTATCTCGATATTGAATCCAACTCTCACGGCACCACCGTTCGTGCCCGTATTTTGCTCTCCGCACCTGCGCTAAAGGACGCGGTCAATGAGTCCCCTACGCCTTCTTATCGCGGATGATCACGCGGTGGTCCGGGCCGGTCTCCGCGCGCTCCTCGAATCGCGGAAAGACTGGGAAGTTTGCGCCGAAGCCGCTGACGGCCGCGATGCTGTCGAAAAAGCGATCAAACACAAACCCGACATTTTGATTCTCGATATCGGCATGCCACTTCTAAATGGGGTCGATGTAGCGCGCCGTGTACACAAAGCTTTGCCCAGCGCTGAAATCCTTATTCTGACCATGCATGAATCGGACGAACTTGTGCAGCAGGTCGTCGAGGCCGGCGCCCGCGGTTACATTCTCAAGGACGAGGCCGACCGCGTTCTCCTTGCCGCCATTGATGCGCTTCGCCAGCACAAGCCCTATTTCTCCACACGCGTCTCGGAAGCCGCCGGCACCGCCGATCCTTCCGATCCTGCAAAAGCCTCCCGCTCCCGCCTGACTCCACGCGAACGCGAAATCCTCCAACTCCTCGCCGAAGGCAAAAGCAACAAGGAAGTCGCCACTTATCTCAACATCAGCGTGAACACTGCCGAAGCCCACCGAGCCAACATCATGCTGAAGCTGGGTTTTCACTCCCTTGCCGACCTGGTTCTCTACGCTATCCGCAACAAAATCATCCAGCCCTGACCCGCCACTATACGCTCAACCCGAACCACAATTCGCTATCCCTTCTAGTTACTTTTCACTAGGGAATCTCCCCAATTCCCCTGCAAGCGCAGATACCCCATTATTAAACCGTTGTAATAAACATTTGCTCGGAGTGGTAATGACCAAGGCGGCGCCCATTCGTGTTCTGATTGCCGACGACTCTCCCACGGCGCTGCGTTCCGTCTGCGACTACCTCGAATTCGCAGGCGGTTTTCAGGTGGTTGGCACTGCCAGCGACGGTGTTAATGCCGTGCAGCTGGCTTCGCACCACCGCCCGGATCTTGCGCTACTCGACTTCCGCATGCCGCGCCTCAACGGGTTGCAGGCTGCCAAGGCACTGCGCCAGGCTCATCCGGATTTACGCGTCATCATCTACTCCGAGATCAACGGCGCCACCCTGGAAGAGGAGTGCCGCTCCCACGGTGCGGACTGTTTTGTGGCCAAGAGCCGGCTTCCCGACGGATTGCTTGTGGAGATCCGCCGCTTGTTTCCGGAGTGCCGTGTGTAGAGGGTGTTGTCCTTACCTGAAGCGTGCAGTTTGCGCGTGAATTTCCGCCGAGTTCCGGGGCTGTTCTCGACCCGGGCTAGTGGGCCGGTGAAAGTTAGGAGTGGTTAGTCCGAAAGATGTCTTACGCAAGTTCGCAAGTCTTGTTCTTGGGAGAATTGCCATTTTGGCTAAAAATTTCCCAATCTATCGTGGAGGCCCCCGCCGCACCCTTCCAGGTTCACAGGTCTCCGTCTCTTCGAGACGCTCTCCGGCGTCTCGATGGCGAGCAGTGGCAAGCGCTGCTGCTCGATTTGAGTCACCCGTCTGCGCAGGAGCTTCTGGCCGCCCGGAAGCTCCATGACGGGCTGGCTACCCTTCCCATCGTCGCCCTGCTTCCGATTAGCGACCCGCAATTCCGGGACGCCGCTTCCGCTGCGGGCGCTGCTTCTTCCCTGGTGTTGAGTGAGGTCTCCGCAGCCTCTCTGCAGCACGCCGTTGTCTCCGCGATCAACAGCAACACACTTCGCATGTCTTACAGAAAGGGTTCGACCATGAATTTGCCACTGGAAACCACCGCCGTCGGAATGGACCGCCTCCCCGCCGCCAAGATTGATGCCATCTCCCATGCCTTGAACAATCTTCTGTGCGTCATCAATGCCAATGCGGATATCCTCACCGACCAACTGGACTCCTCCCACAACGCCGTTCGCAGCGTTTCTCAAATCAAAAAGGCCACCAAATCCGCTGCCGACCTGATGCGCCTTCTCAAAACCTCATAGTCTTCCTGCAGAAGGGGTGGCTTTGTGCCGCCCTCTTCAGCTTTGAGTTGAACTTTTTTCTGTTAGCCCTGAACCGATGAGGCACAACCCTCCCTTTTGACTTCCCGCACCTCCCTCCTCTACTCTCTCTTCATGTCCAACACCAATCGTCAATTCAAACTCGTCAACCGCCCGACCGGCCTCATCGCTCCCGACGTCCTTCAACTTACCGAATCTCCCATTCCCGTCATTTCGGACGGCCAGGCCCTCGCTCGCGTCAAATATCTTTCGATCGATCCCACCATGCGCATCTGGATGGCGGACATCCCGCAATACATGCCACCCGTCCAGCTCGGCGAAGTCATGCGCTGCCTTGGCCTGGCCGAAATCATCGAATCTCGCCACCCCAACTACAAAAAGGGAGACAAAATCTCCGGCTTTACCGGCATGCAGGACTACCTTCTCCTCTCCACCAGCGACAAATATCCTGCGCAGAAACTCCCTTCGATCCCCTTTCTCTCCGACGTGAATTTCCTGAACCTTCTGGGCATCAACGGCCTCACCGCTTATTTTGGCCTAGTGGAAGTGGGCAAGCCGCAATCCGGTGAAACCCTGGTTGTTTCCGCCGCGGCGGGCGCCACCGGCAGCATTGTCGGACAACTCGGCAAAATTCACGGCTGCCGCGTCGTGGGCATCGCGGGCACCGATGAAAAATGTAAATGGATCAAGGACGACCTTGGCTTTGACGCCGCCATCAATTACAAACATGCCGACTGGAAGGAACAACTCGCCGCGGCCACGCCCAAAGGCGTGGACATCAATTTCGAAAATGTCGGGGGCGAAGTCATGCAAGCGGTCCTCGACCGTATGAATCTTCACGGGCGGGTCGTTCTCTGCGGCCTCATCTCCGGCTACACAAAACAGGATCCCGGCCTCGCCAGCTTCGGCCAGGTGCTCATCAAGCGCCTGCGCGTCGAAGGCTTCATCGTTCTCGATTACGCGTCGCGCTACATGGACGCGGGCCAGAAACTTGGCATGTGGAAGATGACCGGCAAGCTCAAGTCCCGCGAAATGATCGTCAAGGGCCTTGAAAAAGCGCCGGAAGCCATTAACATGCTCTTCCGCGGCGAAAACACTGGCAAGTTAGTCGTCGAACTCTAACCACCAGTGGGCAAGTGGGGCCCGCTCCCCTCTCCCATGCAATTTTCTTGACAATGCAAATCCATCAGATTAGTTTGCTGCCCGACACTAACGTCTATCGCTAATCTGCTGACGTGAACCTCGTCCCCCGTTGGTTCCACTCTCCCGCCGTTCAAGTCAGTAAATCGGGGCCTCTATGAACGCGAATACTCCCAAATGTGCAATTGTGACCGGAAGCTCCCAAGGGATCGGCGCCGGTGTTGTGAAGGCCTTTCTGGATCGCGGTTACAACGTCGTTGCGAATTCCCGAAACATTACCAGGAGAACACCATTCCCGCCTAGTGCGCATCTCGCTCTGGTTGATGGAGATATCGGGGCCCCTCAGACGGCCGCAGCTATCGTCGACACGGCTGTGACTCGTTTTGGCCGGATCGATGTGCTCGTCAATAATGCTGGTATCTTTATCCCCAAGCCCTTCACTGAATACACGGTAGAAGACTTCAATGCCCTGGTCTCCACAATCCTCGGGGGGTTCCTCTTCGTTTCCCAGCTTTCGGCGAAGCAGATGCTGAAACAGAAAAGCGGCTGCATCATCAATATCTCTACATCTCTTGTGGAACAGCCGAACGCAGACGTCAACGCCGCGGTTCAAATCATGATGAAAGGCGCCCTCAATGCCGTGACCCGTGCGCTCGCCATTGAATACGCCAACGATGGCATCCGCGTGAATACCGTTGCTCCCGGCGTCATTGATACTCCCATGCACCAGCCCGATACTCACGAGTCTCTCAAAGGACTTCATCCGCTCGGCAGGATCGGTACCGTCAGTGAAATCGTCGACGCGGTCTTATTTCTCACGGACGCCACCTTTACCACTGGCGAAATCCTGCACGTAGATGGCGGCGCGCACGCCGGCAAATGGTAACCGTTAGGATTCTCGGCTTTTCATCCTAAGTACGATTTTTCCTCGCGCATGGTGTTCCTTGAGATAGCGCAATGCCTCCGCAGCCTCGCTTAACGCAAATTGCTTGTCCAAGACGCACCTGACTTTTGCAGCGGCGAGCAGATCGCTGAGCAACCCCAAATCCTTCTGATTTATCTTCGCGATAAAAAAGCGCGCCTTCTTCCCGCCAAACCTTGAAAGCAAGGGCCCCAGCAATAGCGCTTGAAATATCCGCGGAAAAGCTCCTCCAATTATGACGTAAATTCCTCCGGGCTCCAGCGCACGCCAGTAATCGAAAATCCCGTGGTACGCATTCACGCCCAGAATCACATCGTAGCGCTGGCGGTTCCTCGTAAAATCTTCACTCTTGTAGTCAATCACGTGGGCAGCACCAAGAGTCCTTGCGGTCTCCACATTCCTGGTACTGCACACGGCGGTGACTTCCGCGCCGAACGACTTCGCGATCTGCACCGCGAAAGTGCCCACGCCGCCGGACGCCCCATCAATCAATACTTTTTGTCCCGGTTGAACTCGCCCTTGATCGCGGAGTCCCTGAAGCGCGGTGATTCCCGCCACGGGCACGCCCGCCGCCTCTTCAAACGACAGGTTCTTCGGCTTTAATGCCAAACGGTCTTCCACGCTGCAGACATACTCGGCAAATCCTCCCCCACCGAATCCGGTTACGCCAAACACTTCGTCTCCCTGCTGAAACTTCTTCACGTGTTCCCCGACCGTTTCCACTCGCCCTGAAATATCACACCCGAGAATTTGTTGTTTCGGGGTCCGCATTCCCGGCAAGCTGCGGAGCAGAGGCACTCCCTGTAGTTGAAACAAGTCCAATGGATTTACCGACGCTGCGTGAACTTCAACCAATACTTCATTGCCATTTGGGACTGGTTTTTCGACCTCCGTAAGCCGCAGTACATCCGGCGGTCCGTATCGTGTCCGTACCATTGCTTTCATAGCGCACCCCCCCAACAAGCATGGCTCTTCCGCAACTCTTGCCAGTCCGCCGTGTTTAACGCTATGTGAACAAACTGCCGGAATCAACCGGGAAGCTCAGGCCAGGATCGCTGCAGCTTGCGACCGGGACCGGGATGGAGGACACCATGCGCTACATCAAATATGCAGTCTTGCTGGGAGTTTTTGCTTTTCTTTTCGCCGCGTCTAACGCCAGCGCGCAAGTTCGCGTCGGCGTGGGCGTGGGAGTTGGACCTGTTGCCGTCGGCGTTGGAGCCGCCCCCGTTTGCGCCTATGGCTACTACGGCTACTATCCGTACGCTTGCGCGCCGGCGGGCTACTACGGTTCGAGCTACTTCGTGAACGGCGTATTTATTGGCGCCGGCCCGTGGTATCACGGCTACTACGGCCCGCGTTACTTCGGCCCGCGCTATTACCCGCATCCCGTCTACGCCCCCCGGCCGATTTATCATGGGTACGCTGGTTATCGCGGCGGCTGGCACCGCTAATCGATTCCTCTTCACGCAAACTGACACTTTGAGAAAGGCAGCCTTCCAAGGCTGCCTTTTCCTGTTTAACCGGTGCCCTTTCACGTTTTCCATTTTCTTAGGCGGAGTCGGGGAGCATACTCATCGGAGGAGGTCCCCTGGTCTCCGGTCACGCCGACTCTTCTCACCCCTGCCCAAACGCGACACAGATCTTTTCCACGATTGGCTCGTTGACGGTGGGCGCCCTTTTCTTTGCACTGTGGTTCTGGCTCCTGCCGAACTGGCTTGGTTTTCGAAATGACATGAACAACATTCCGTTGGTTTGCCGCCATCCCTTCCATTGCTGGTTTTGCCGTCGCTCTCCGTTGCATATGGGATTTCGGGTGGACGGGCCACGGCACTCCCGCTCCCGTCGCTCCGCCAAAGCGCCTTGTTGTGGTGGGCTTCTACCGCTATGTCCGCAATCCCATGTATGTCGGTTTCTTTGCCGGTTGGATCGGGCTCTGGATCATCTTTGGTCGCACCAGCCTGGCGGCTATCGCCGCCGCCCTGCTCGTCATGTTCGGCGTCGCGCTGTTCGTTCGCTTGTACGAAGAACCCACGCTGCACCGGCTCTTCGGCGCCGATTACGATCTTTACTGCAAGAATGTACGGCCCTGGCTTCCCCGTTTGCGCCCCTGGCGTGCTTCTGACGAGGCTATGCTCCGCCGTTAGTTCTTCTTGTCCGCAACTACTCTTTTCTTCGCTTCCGCGACGATGGCTGCAAACTCCGCGTTCCCCTGCAAAGACGCCAGGTCTGTATCGTGCTCCATTCCTTCCACGATATCCTGGCCCATTCCGTGCTCCGCCGCTTCGCGCAGATATTGCAGGGCCTGGGTCGTCTTCCCGGCCCGCGCGGCAACGCAAGCCATGTTGTAAGTGGCCGCAGCCGTCTGAGCCGCTTCCGGGCCGTATTTGCGTTTCTGGATCTCCCGCAGCTCCTCGAACATGTTCAGTGCTTCATCAAATCTGCCTTCGTTGGCGAGCGTCAGCGCGAGACCTTGCACCGTTGCCATGGTTCTCGGATGTTCCGGCCCAAACTCCTTCTGCTCAACGGCCAGGATCTCGCGCTGCGCCCGCTCCTCTTCCTTGTATTTGTGCAACTGCGCATACTCTTCCACGAAATACTGCCGCGTGTTCAGCGTCAGCGGATGTGCGGGACCCAGCACGCGTTCCGCAATCGCCAGTGTTTGCCGGGCCATTTTATCGCCTTCCTCAATCTTATTTTGTTGATTCAGGCACACCGCGATATTCAGCATCGTCAGTAAAGTGTCCGGGTGCTCCGGGCCCAACACGCGTTTCTCGATTTCCAGGGCATCGCGCTGCAATTTTTCGGCTTCTACAAACTTTCCTTCGGTCATTAAGGTGTATGCCAGATTGTCGATGGTCTCGGCTGTGTGGGGATGTTCCGGACCGAGGACCCGGCGCTCAGCCTCCAGTACTTCCCGCTCCAACTTCTCCGCCTCGGCGTATTTTTTCTCGCGGGTCAGCGTGATCGCCAGGTTGTCCATCGCTTGCAACGTGTCCGGCTCGTCCTCCCCAAGCACACGCCGAGACCTGGCGACGTGCTCCGTTTGCAATTTCTCCGCTTCTGCATATTTTCCTTCGGCCGCAACTACGACTCCCAGATGTGCAGTCGCCGCCAGCGTCAGCAAACTATCCTCACCCTCCGATGTCCTTGCGGCTGCGAGCGCCTCGCGCTCCATTTTCTCGGCTTCCGCATTATTTCCCTCCTGGTGCAGCGTCCACCCGAGATTAATCATCGTTCGCAATGTCTCTTTATCTGCTGGTCCAGCCACCCGCCTCTGCTTTTCCAGGACCTCTCGCTCCATTTTTTCGGCCTCTGCATATTTCCCCGCGTGGTCCAGCGTCCACGCCAAGTCCGACTCAGACTTCAGCGTCTCCGCATTGTCCGGGCCCATCCGCGCCCTCTGTTCCTCAACCGCCCTTTCCAACAGCCCCTCCGAACGCGAAAACAGCCCCAGCCCCTGATAGACTCTCCCCATCAAATCCGTCAGCTGAGCTCTGAGTTCCGGGTCCTGCGCGAGCCCTTTGTCTATGTTCGTGGACGCCTTGTCCAGAATCTCCCGCGCCGTCACCGTATTCCCGCGCGACTCGCTTGGGTCCGCCACGCGGAACATGCTGGACATGAACTCCGCAATCCGATTGGCTCGGTCGCGTTCCCTCCGAATTCGCCGGAGTTGTACCGCCTGCATGGTCACAAACGCCACGAGCATGAACGCCGCTGCGGCTCCCGCAGCGACACCCAGTTTGTGCCGCTGCACGTACTTCTTCACCCGGTAGCCGGCGCTTGCTTTGCGCGCCGTCACCGGCTGGTTGCCCAAATATCGTTCTATATCCGCCGCCAGTTCATTGGGCGTTCCATAGCGCCGGCTGCGGTCTTTCTCCAACGCCTTCATCGCAATCCAGTCCAGGTCCCCGCGCAGTTCACTGAACAACTCCTGCGGGTTGCTCGACCGGTGCTCGGCTCGCTCCGTGGAAGTCTTGCGCTCCTCCCGCAATTTTGCGCTCGGCGTCGGGGGATCCTCCTGACGCAATTGCCGCAGGACCTCATCAATCGGGCGGTTGGTCCAATCCTGCTCGTCAAACGGCAGCGTTCCCGTCAAAAGCACGTAGAGAATCACGCCCAGCGAGTAAACATCTGTGCGCGTGTCCACATCCTGCACGCCCGGATCAGCCTGCTCCGGACTGATAAATCCCGGCGTTCCGATCAGCGCGCCGACACGCGTGAGTGCGGCTCGCTCGGCCTCGCCCTCCGTGGCAATCGCCTTGGCGATCCCAAAATCGATAATCCTCGGCACGGGCCGGCCATCAACCTCCTCCACCAGCACATTGGAGGGCTTCAAATCCCGGTGAATGATGGCCTTCTGGTGCGCGTGTTGAACTCCCTGGCACACCTTGATGAAAAGCTCCAGCCGCTGCCGGATGTTCATTCGCTTGTTATCGCAATAACGGGTGATCGATGGTCCATCCACGTACTCCATCACGAAGTACGGCTGGCCATCTGCCGTCGTGCCTGCGTCGTAAATCTTCGCGATCGTGGGGTGATTCATCACCGCCAGCGATTGCCGCTCGGCCTCAAACCTCTGCAGCACGCGGTTGTCATACATCCCGCCCTTGATCAGCTTAAGCGCCACGCGCCTGCGTACCGGGGCGGCCTGCTCCGCCAGCCATACTTGACCCATTCCACCTTCACCCAGAACTCGCAGCAATGCGTAGGGACCGATGGAGCGTCCGCCCACACCCGCGCCCGTCGCCGTCCGATGGCCGCCTTCGAGCGTTGTCGCGTCCGCGTGCGTCTGTGTTGGCCCGTTCTGGGTGCGTTGCGTATCTAGCGTCGCTTCGTCATTTGCTGGTTCAGATTTGGATTGGTTCGACGGTGGTCCCTGCTTGGAGTTTTCTTCCCCCATTGCTCCCTCGTGCAAGGCGATTCGGCTGGTCCAGCGAGCTTACCACGCCAAGTGCCGCCTGCCTCCTCGGCGAATTTGTCTGAGGACTCGCATCCGCGGCTTGCGTTGACATCCCTCGTAAATGGCAAAGGCGGCTTACTCGTTGAGTCGCCGCCTTTGCCGATTTCTATTTTCTAATTCTTATTTTGGAATCTCGTCCGTTATACCGGAACCACCGGTGTCTCCCGGTTCACCGCTTTTCCCGCGGCCTTATTGCTGTAGAGGTTCTGGTCTGCCTTCGCAACCAATGTCTCTAATGTGTCGCCGGGTTCATACGCCCTCGACCCCACCGAGAACGAAACCGGGAGCCTCTTTCCGCGCACTTCCACAGCAAAGCCCTCCAACCGCCCGAGCACGATGGATAACTGGTTCACCTCGCAATCCAGGAGGAGCATCATAAATTCATCTCCACCCCAACGCACTGCGAGGTCCGAGCCGCGCGTCGAACTGCTCAAGCACTTTGCAAACTCCTTCAGCACCAGATCTCCCACCAGGTGCCCATGCGTGTCGTTGATGCCTTTGAAGTCGTCCAGGTCCAGCAGGACCACCAGCATCGAAAGTCCACGGCGCTCCGACCGCGCAATCTCCGCGTGCAATCGTTGCTCGGCGAAGCGCCGGTTATAAAGCCCGGTCAGCGGATCAAACATGGCCAAGCGGCGAAATACTTCCGCTTCAATCTGGCGTTCCGCCAGTTGCCGTTGAATGGTCCTCAGCCTCAGGTGCTGGTAGATCATATATCCCGTAAAGAAAACAACGATGGCCGCCAGTGCCCGCACCGCCAGACTTAACTTCCAGCCAAATAGCGTCTTTGCCCCCTCCATGTAGAAAGAGACGGACAGCGCCACCACCAGCGCAGTGAGACTGAGAATAACAATTACGGCATTGCCCCAAACCCACAGGTCCCTCTGCTCCAATTGCCGCTGGCTCGCGCGGATCTCTTCCACACCGTAATCGGTCTGGTCGCTTGTGACGGGAGCAATGGTCCGGTTCATTAATATGTCCGTTAACCTGAAGACGAGAGTTACCTGAAAATAACCTTAGCCCGTGGCGCGGTCAAGGTCCCCTGGCCCACTTGCTGCTTGTTGATAAACCTGCTTGCGCGGAAAAGACGGCCGCACAAAGAGCGTCTAACGCTCTTTATTGCCGGCAGCGGGTGAGAGCAACTGCACCGCCACGCCCCATTGGTCTTCCTGGCTGGCATCCACCCGCAGCACCTGGCCCACGTACTCGTGATTCCGCAGATCGCCTGCCCCGTGATACGGCAGGGTCACAAATAAACGCATGCCCTCGAGATACGCTTTCCTCTGCGTCAGAAAATAGAACCCCTCCCGGGAGACGTTTTTCGTGGTGCTGAAATCTTCAAAGGTTCCCGAGCGCGGATCGGTGGGACGCACCATCAGCGGCTGGCCAATTTTCAGCCGCCGGCTTCTGCGCCGGTCCTGCGGGCGGAGGGGTTGCATATCTTCATCACATCACAACTTGCCTATGCCTTACGTCAATATGTGTTCAATACATTAGTGCCCGACTCGCACATCCGCGGGGAGTCCCACGCGGGTGGCTGCTCGCATTCTTATTTCTTTATTTCGTTTCTCCCGCCCACGCAAGCCCATCTGGGAACTTTCCTGCTTCCACCAATGCGTCTACCTTCCATGCCGCCAAATCAATCACCGCCACCTGGCCATTTTTTCCCTGCACCGCGCACGAAACGTAAGCCATCTTCCCGTCCGGTGCGATCAATACCTCTTGTGGGCTCCCTGGCACCTGCAACACCTTCGCCACTTCCATCGTCTTCAAATCAAGCGCAGCCACGCCCGCTCGTGTGGTCACCACCAACCACTTTCCATCCAGTGTCGCCGCAGTCCCATAAGCAATCGCCGGCAGGGTCACCCACTGCTTCACAGCGTTGGTCTTTGTGTCAATCACCGCCAGGCGTGGCTTGGCTTGATCTGCCGTAAACGCCATGCTCCCGTCCCGAGACAGCGCGATCCGTTGCGCACCCGGCGCCACGGGAATCACGGCAATCGTTTTGCGCGATTTCAGGTCCAGCACGGACACTGTCCCTGGCCCTACATTTGAGGTGTACCCTCGCGTCCCATCGGCCGTAATGGCCAGCATATGCGACTCCGCCTGTCCCGTGGGAATCGTGCCCACGATCTTCAGCGTTTTCGGGTCTACAATCGTTACGGTATTCTGTAACTCCGTTGTCACGTATAACATGCCGGCTACCGGTTCGTAAATCACACAATGTGGCCGGACGCCCGCGCCGAAATCGACACGGTGGGTAATTTTCCCGCTCGCAACATCAATGACGAGCATCTCGTGGCCGTCAATTCCCGGTTTGCCCACGCCTGAGCTTCCGTAAATCGGCACATACGCCGTCTTTCCATCCGGCGAAGCGGCAACCTCGTGGCCATGCACGTCCGTCAACTCTTCCGATATCGTCGCCACCTGCTTCTTCCCGGCGGCATCCAAGATACTCAAATTCGCGTCTCCCTGATTCACCACCAAGACCAGCGACCGCAGGTCTGCCCGCACTTTTCCATCGCGGCTTGTTGCCAACCACCATCCGCAAATTCCCGTTACCAACAAGACCACAGCGAACTCACGCGCCTTGCCTGATTTCATAGTCCCCCTCTTTTTCTGTGCCCTCTGCCGGCCTGAGCGTCCGCCCATTTTCCATTTTCAACTCTCGCCTCTTCTCCTCTACCTCATTTACTTCCTTTACCTCCTCTACCTCTTTTTTATCTCAACCTCTCCATCAGCGCCCTCTTCCATCGCGCATTGTCAATCGTCCACACAATCTTTCCCTTCTTCGCTCCCTTCCACACTTCCCGGTTTCTCTCATCCCCTGCAACATTCAAGCAGTCCACCGCCGTCATGCCGCGGGTCAACTCACTCTCGCACTCCACATCCCAGCAATGTTCGGACGAGGACGTCACCACACCCGGTTCCAGTCCCACGGTCATCGCCACGGGGTCCGGCAACGAGATGCCATGCTCCCCCGTTTGCACGAAATACGCCTCCTGTGCACGGCTGTTGCACTCCATCGCAAACTTCGCGACAGGCGTCCCCAATTTCAAGACTTGCTCGATATCCGATAAATTCAGCACCGCGTCACCCCGGCACAAATGCCACCCCACCATTTCCACCGGCAACCCGCTTCGCGCCACAATCCGCGCGGCCTCCGGATCGCACCAGATGTTATACTCCGCCGCCGGCGTCACATTGCCTTCGCAGCATGGCGCTCCTCCCATCACCACGCACCTTCCCACGTTCGCTGCAATCTCCGGCTTCTGCAGCAGCGCCAGCGCCACGTTTGTCAGCGGCCCCAGCGTCACAAGCACCAAGCCCGGGTGCGCTTCCGCCAGTTGGACGATGGCCTCCCACCCAGCCAGCTTCTCCGGCTCCCGCCGCGGCGCAGGATACCCGTGATCGCCCAGCCCATCCTTCCCGTGAAACCAGTCCGCGCTCTGATGTTCGCGCCGCAACGGTTTCTCTGCCCCGGTAAACACTGGGACGCTCACGCCGCACAACTCTGCCGTGTACAGCGCATTCCGGCTCGACTGGCGCACTTCGACGTTTCCTGCCACCGTCGTAATCCCCACTACCTCCACGTCTGACGAGCGCAACGCCATAATCAGCGCCACTGCGTCATCCGAAGCCGTGTCCGTATCAATCAGAAATTTCCGCTGCATGGCCTTCCCCCGCCGAATTTCCGCCGCCGAGCATACCAAATCTCCCGAGTCTCCCCGGGAACTTTCTCCCCCTTCCACCGGAATATCCTCCTAGCAACCGAGTCAAACCCGCGAGGGCCACTCAAGAAGGCCGGGCTTTGTGCCATTGCACGTTACCTCTCAAGGGAAAGCCCGGCCTGCCCCCAAGCCGAATGCTTAAGAGACAACGCGCACCACTGCAGACAACCAAACCGCTCGCACGCGGCCGCACTTTCAGCGGGATCCTCTCTCCCTTTCGCATCATGGCTGGGAGTTGCTTTCTGGCGTTCTTGTGTTTTCAAGTCTCCCCGCTTGTCTCCCAGCAGACCTCTCAGCTCACGGTCAATGTCACCGCCGTCAATCTCCTGGCCACGGTCCACGACAAACACGGCGCACTGGTCAACAATCTCTCCAAAGAGGATTTTTCCCTGGATCAGGACGGCAAGCCGCAAACCATCACTTATTTCGCCAAGGAGTCCGATCTGCCCCTCACCCTCGGTCTGCTCGTAGACACTTCCCTGAGTCAGCGGCGCGTCCTCGAGCAAGAACTCTCGGCCAGCCGATCTTTTCTGGACAAAGTTCTGCGGGAAGACAAGGACAAGGCCTTCGTCATCCACTTCGATCATGAAGTCGAACTCCTTCAGGACCTTACATCCTCACGGCAGAAACTCCAGGCAGCCCTCGACCAGATCCACGCACCGCAGTTTTCGCAAGCTAATTCCGGGGGCGGTGGCTCCCAGGGTAGTGGAGGAAGTGGCGGCCATGGAAGCCACACTCACGGTGGTGGCGGCACGCTGCTTTACGACGCCATTTATCTAGGTTCGGATGAATTAATGAAAAAACAAAAGGGCCGTAAGGCTCTCATTGTCCTCACCGACGGCGTCGATCGCGGAAGTAAGGAAACCCTGTCCGAAGCCATCGAAACCGCCCAGCGCGCCGACACGATTGTTTATTGCGTCCTTTTTGCCGACAAGGACGCCTACGATTCCGGACCCCGCGGCGGCTTCGGCGGTCCGCACATGGGCGGCATGGGCGGCGGTTACCCGGGCGGCCACGGTGGAGGCTATCCTCGCCGCACCGAAGAAGAACGTCCCGACGGTAAGAAAATTCTCCAACAGATCGCGAAGACCTCCGGCGGCCGTTTCTTCGAGGTCTCCAAAAAGGAGCCGCTCGACAAAATTTACGCCTCTCTGGACGAAGAGCTACGCAATCAGTACGTTCTTGGCTACTCCCCCGAAAAACCAGATGCCACTCCCGGGTACCACCATCTCCACCTCAGCGTGAAATCCAAAGACCTCACCGTTCAAACTCGCGACGGCTTCTACCTCGAGGAACCCTCCAGCTCCGCGTCCAATAGCCCTGGCCATCCATAATCAGCGATCTATTCTCTGGAGACCGGTTCAAACACAAAAACGGCGTGGACCATAGTCCACGCCGCCCACATTTTCCAATTTCGAATTTCTAAACTAATGTCCTTGTATTTCTTTTTGCCGCTTCCTCTCCGCATCCAGACGGCTCACATATTCCTCGAACTTCGGCTTCTGATCGGGCGTCAAGAGCACACGCATCTGGTCCCGCGCTTTTTGGCGCACCGCATCCATGTCCGCGTCGCTTTTGTCCCGGATGCCGCGTCCTTCCGCTTGCGCAGCCGCTACAATCGCTTCGATTTTTTGCGCTTGATCCGGATTGAGTCCAATCTCCTGGGTCATCTCCCGGATTTTCTGTGCACGCCGCTCTGCGTCCGTTTGAATTGGCGGCTTGCCCGCAGCGTAGCTGTGGTGCGCCAGGTTGTATCCAAATACGCCGCCGGTCGCCGCGCCCAACACAAACACCAACACCAGCCAAATGGCCGCCTTGCGCCTTACTTCAGCATTCATGGGCGGGCCTCCAGAAGATTCACGGAGACATCGTCATACAAGTTCTGCGTCCCCGACGCGTCGCCCACAATATCTGCGCTCCTGCCGTTGGTCAGGTCGCGATTCCGCTGCTGCACAGCCCAACTACCGCCCAGCACCAGCAGCAACGCGCTCAAGGCCACTGCGCGAGGCGCCAACCGGCGCACACTGATCCATACTCCGTCCTGCGCCTCTTCCTCGCGCTCCTGCGCTGCAATTGCGGCCATCACCTTCGTCTTGAACCACGGGCCCGGCACCGGCGCCTCATATCCCGCCAGCGCTTCCCTGGTCTCCACCATATCTTCCAACGCTTGCAAGCAATCCCGGCAGAGTCCCAGATGCCGCGTATCCTCCTGCGGCAATACCGCGCGCCATTCCTCCATGCCGCGGCGTATTTCTTTGCCGGCAGGCAGAGATTCCAGGAGGTCCCGAAATTTCTGGCAACTGTTCTTTTCCCAATTGAGCGGATTCACCATTCGTTGCATACCTCGATTTCTACCCGGCTTCGTCTGACCTCGTTCCTCCGTTTATCTTGCCGTGACCTGCCGTCTCCGTACTCTCTCCGTAATCTTCTGCCTGGCGCGGAACAACCGGACTTTTACGGTGTTCGCGTTGATTTCCATGATCCCGGCGATTTCCTCCACCGAGAATCCCTGGACTTCCTTCATGACCAGCATGGCCCGGTCTCGCTCATCCAGGCAGCTCATTAACTCCTCTACCTGTTCGCGTGCCGCAAGCCGCTCGCTGGTGTCCGGCCTCCCGTCTGAGCGTTCCGCCGTCGATTGGTACATCTGCGCTTGTTCCTCGCTCAGGTCCGCCTCCACCACCAGCGGCCTGACCTTTCTCTTCCTCAGCAGGTCCCAGCATTCGTTCACTGTTATTTTATAGAGCCACGTGCTGAATGCCGCTCGCTGATCAAACCGCTTGATGGAAAAGTAAGCCTTTAGGAACACTTGCTGGGCTATGTCTTCGACGTCCTCCCGGTTCCTCAGAATGCCCCCGGCCACAGCGAACACCCGGCTTTGGTGGCGCTCCACCAGGGTCTCGAACGCCTGCTTGTCGTCTTTCTGCGCGCGCCGGACAAGTTCCCTGTCCTGCTCGACCCGCACAGCGACCCCGGCCCCCTCGGAAATCACTTTCCCGAGTTCCGGTAGGTCCAGAGCCTCTGTTTTTGGGACGCGAGCCATGGTTATTTGGTTACGCTATTTTCCTTCCCTTGTCCACCCTTGCCTGACCCCTTAGCGCGGCCCTTTTCCACATCTTCCCCTAGTTTCGACTTGCTACCGGGTACTATCTATGGAATACTCAAGCAATGATTATCGGCGACCGTCTTCGCGCTTTGCGCGAAGAAAAGAAACTCTCCCAGGGTGATATCGAGAAGCGTACCGGCCTCCTTCGTTGCTATATTTCCCGTGTCGAGAATGGCCATACCGTTCCCGCCATTGAAACGTTGGAAAAGCTGGCGCGTGCCCTCGAATGCCCACTTTATCAACTCTTCTACGACGGCGAAGAGCCTCCTCAACTCCCGAACCTGCCCAAGCGCAAGTCGTCGGACGACATTGCCTGGGGCAGCGCGGGAAAAGAGGCCCGCTACCTCAACAAGCTTCGCCGCTTGCTGAGCAAGGCGGACGATGAAGATCGCAAGCTGCTGCTATATATGGCCCAGAAGATGGCCAACCGGTAGCCGCTTGTTCATCTACGTCTCGCTCCAGTAGATATAACCAGGGACCTTGAGGAGCCGCTCCACTCCAGCCGAGCGGCTTTTCGCTTTCTTGCACTCTCAAAGATTAGATTCCTCTCACGCCTGCCGCCGGTTCCCCAACCGACTCGTTTCTCTCTTCCCGGCTTCCCTTCTTTGATGCCTCGATCTAATCCCTAGGTTATTTAACTTTGAACCCTCGGCTTCCCCTCTTACTCCCACTCAATCGTGCTGGGTGGTTTGCTGCTCACGTCATAGACAACCCGTGTCACGCCCGGCACCTCATTTACAATCCGCGTGGACATCCTTTCCAGCACATCTCCTGGTAGCCGTACCCAGTCCGCCGTCATGGCGTCATCGGATTGCACTACGCGCACGGCCACTGTTAGACCATACGTCCTGCCATCGCCCATCACGCCTACGCTGCGCACCGGCAGCAAAACGGCGAACGCCTGCCACACTTTCTCGTACAATCCCGCGCGGCGGATTTCTTCGGTCACAATGGCATCCGCTTCCCGCAGCGTCTCCAGATCTTTCTTGGTGATAGCTCCGAGTAGCCGCACGGCCAGCCCCGGGCCTGGGAAGGGATGCTTCACCAGGATTTCTTCCGGCAAACCCAAGTCTCTCCCGATTTGACGCACTTCATCCTTAAACAAGTCTCTCAGGGGCTCCACCAAGGCGAACGGCATCTTTTCCGGCAGCCCACCCACGTTGTGATGCGTCTTGATCGTTGCCGAAGGCCCTTTTACGGACACCGACTCGATGACGTCCGGATACAAAGTCCCCTGCACCAGAAACTTGATATTTCCGTGCGCCTCGCCCTTCTGCAACTTCTCGGCTTCCGCTGCGAACACGTTGATAAACTCGCGCCCGATGATCTTGCGTTTCTGCTCCGGATCGCTCACGCCTGCCAACTTCTCAAGGAAATGCTCGGAAGCGTCCACGCCAATCACATGCAGCCCCAGACGCTCCCGGTACATTTCCAGCGTGTGCTCAAATTCGTTTTTCCGCAGCAGCCCCGTATTCACAAAAATGTTTGTTAGCCGCTGCCCCATCGCGCGATGCACCAGCACCGCCGCCACCGTCGAATCGACTCCGCCGCTCAGCCCACAAATGGCCGAGTGCGTCCCCACCTTCGTCTGGATCGCCGCGACGCTTTCTTCAATGAAAGCCTTCCCGCTCCACTTCGGCTCCGCCTTGCACACGCGGAATAAAAAATTTCGCAAAATCTCCGTGCCGCGATCCGTGTGATTCACTTCCGGATGGAATTGCACCGCAAAAATCCGCCGTTTGGGATCCTCGCATGCGGCAAACGCATTAGCGGTCTTGCCTGTCAGGTGAAATCCCTCGGGCAGCGCTAGCACGTTGTCTCCATGGCTCGCCCAGGTCTTCAAGGTCGCAGGCAAACCGCCCAAAATCTCGCTGGTGGCCGCTTCCTGATGAAATTGCGCCGGGCCATACTCACGTCGCTGGGCTGGCTCCACTTTTCCGCCCAAGTTCTTCGCAATCCATTGCATCCCATAGCAAATCCCGAGCACGGGAATCCCCTGCGCCAGCACAGCCGGATCGCAAACCGGCGCATCCTGGTCGTACACCGAGCTGGGCCCACCCGACAGAATGATTCCCGCAGGCTCCATCTTCTTGATTTCTTCGACGGAAGTCGTACAAGGCAAGATTGCCGAAAAAACACGCTGCTCGCGCACCCGCCGGGCAATCAGCTGGGTGTATTGCCCGCCGAAGTCGAGCACCACAATCCCGCCCCGCTCTGCTTTCAATTTCCCCGGCTGGTTCTCTGATTTCATTTGCGCGGCTCCATCCATCGTGTGGCCCTCTCTCTTCTCCGTTCCTTCTGCGCGCTACTCTGTGTTTTCGGTGTTAAGTCTTCCTCTTCCCTATCCCGCGACGATGTTCAACAACTTATCTGCCACAAAGATCACTTTCCGAATCGTCTTGCCCATCAAATGCCCAGCAATCGCCACATCCGACTTGGCTCTTTCCATTACTTCTTCCTGGAGTGCCCCAGCCGCCACGGTCACGCGTCCGCGCAACTTGCCGTTAATTTGCACCGGAATCTCTACCTCGTCTTCCTTAGCCAATTCTTCTTTAAATTCCGGCCAGCTTACGGTCCAGAGCCCCTTTTCGTGGCCGAGCATCTCCCACAGCTCTTCGGCCAGATGTGGCGTCATCGGGGCCAGCATCAGCGTGACGAGTTCCAACACTTCCTTCCGCACTTCCGGCCGAACGCCGTCTTCCATCGGTTCGGCGGCGTAAATCGCATTCACGAGTTCCATAATCTGCGCAATCGCCGAATTGAAGTGCCACCTGCCCTCAAAATCCTGTGTCACCCTTCGCAGCGTCTGGTGCGCCTTCCGCAGCAACGCACGCTCTTTGTCGGACGGCGACCTGAGTGCCCCAAGTTCGTGTTTTGAACCTGGGTCGCTCGTCACTCGCTGCTCGCCACTCACCACTTCCTTGACGGAGCCTGCGTGCTTTTCCATCAGCCGATACACTCGATTCAAAAACCGCCATGCCCCCTCAATGCTTTCCTCGCTCCACTCCAGATCCTTCTCCGGCGGAGCCGCAAAGAGCGTATAAATCCGCCCCGTGTCCGCGCCATACTTCTGCGCCATCTCTTCCGCGCCCACCACGTTTCCGCGCGACTTCGACATCGCCACGCCGCCCTTTTGCACCATACCCTGCGTAAACAGCCGTGCGATGGGTTCGTTGTGCTTCACCAATCCCAAGTCGCGCATGACCTTGCACCAGAATCGGGAATAGAGCAGGTGCAAAATGGCATGCGTGATCCCGCCAATGTACTGGTCAATCGGAAACCAGTAGGCCACCTTCGCGGGATCAAACGGCTGCTTGTCGTTGTGGGGATCGCAATAGCGGTAGAAATACCAGGACGAATCCACGAACGTATCCATGGTGTCCGCATCGCGCCGCGCCGGACCGCTGCATTTAGGGCATTTCACGTTCACAAATTCGGGGTCGGTCGCCAGAGGCGATTGTCCTTCTCCCGTCAATTTCGGATTTGCGGGAAGCAGCACAGGCAAATCATTATCCGGCACCGGTACCATGCCGTCCTTCTCGCAATAGACCACTGGGATCGGCGTGCCCCAATACCTCTGCCGCGAAATTCCCCAGTCGCGCAACCGAAAAATCGTTTCCTTCTTCCCAAATCCGCGCTTTTCGGCATCCGCCGCCATGCGCTCGATGGCCTCTTCGGACTTTAGCCCCGTATACGGCCCCGAATTCACACTAATTCCGTACTCCGTGAACAAGGTCGCCGAGGTGTCTCCGTGTCCTCTGGGTTCTTTCTCTGTGTCTTCTGTGTTAGCTTTTTCTTTCTTCGGCATAACCACTACTGGAATCGGCAACCCAAACTTGCTGCAAAACTCAAAGTCCCGTTCATCGTGCGCCGGCACGGCCATAATCGCCCCGGTGCCATACTCCATCAGCACGAAATTCCCTACCCAGATGGGAATCCTCTCCCCATTGAAAGGATTGATCGCGTACCGCCCAGTGAAAAACCCATCTTTCTCCGCCGTCGCGATATCCTCGCCCTTCACGGAAGTTACCTTCATCTCCGCCAACTTCACCGAGCGATCGTCCGGGACGTAATGGCCGAGATTCTGATCGGCTTCCGGATCCACAGCTCGCGAAGCGAGCAACTCCCCCACCAGCGGATGATTCGGCGCCAAAATCACCGCGGACGCCCCGTAAATCGTGTCAATGCGCGTCGTAAAAATCTCAATCTTCGCTTGTGACGCCGCCATTCCTGGCTGTGCTCCGTCCCCCGCTACCTCAAACCAAACCTTCGCGCCAGTGCTCTTTCCAATCCAATTCCGTTGCATCGCGATGACGCGGTCCGGCCATCCACCTTCTAGTTCCTGCAAATCATCCAGCAACTGGTCCGCATACGCCGTGGTCTTCAAGAACCACTGCTCGATCTCCCGCGCTTCCACGCGCGTGTCTTCATGCCGCCAGCAGAACCCGCCGTTCACCACCTGCTCGTTCGCCAGCACGGTGCAACACTTTGGGCACCAGTTCACCCGGCTCTTTTTTTTGTACGCAATGCCCTTCTCCAGCATGCGCAAGAAGAACCACTGGTTCCACCGGTAGTATTCCGGCTCACATGTGGAAATCTCGCGCCGCCAGTCGTAGGAAAAGCCAAAGCGCCGCAGCACTCTTTGAAATTCGGCAATGTTGTTGTTGGTCCAGGTCCGCGGATGCGTCCTGTTCTTGATCGCCGCGTTTTCCGCCGGCAGGCCGAACGCGTCCCAGCCCATTGGGTGCAGCACGTTGAACCCGCGCATGCGCTTTACGCGCGCAACCACGTCCCCGATCGTGTAGTTGCGCATGTGCCCCATGTGCAGCGTTCCCGACGGGTACGGCAGCATCTCCAGCACATAAAATTTGGGTTTCTTCGGGTCGGCTTCCGTCTCAAATACGCGGTTTTCTTCCCACCGCTTCTGCCACTTTGCTTCAATCTCCTGCGGCTTGTAGTCCCCCACGCCCTATCTTCTCCTGGACGCCTATAATCCCTGCTTACTTTCGTGAACTCAAAGCACTCTCGGCACTGCAATACCGATATCGGAAATCAAAAACCAAAATTCTTCGTTACCGGTGCTACTTCTTCTTTTTCTTCTGCGCCGGCAAATGCCGCGAACTGGTCTTCTTTCCCTTCCGCTCCATCATCTTCTTCATCGCCGTGGTAAGCATCGAAAATCCCTTCTCCGCCCCCGGCCCTTCGACGCCCGCCAACTCCCACAATTTCGCCACATTCTTGCGGTCGTCGCCTGGGTCCTCAATCGGCGTCTCCAGCAGGAACGCGCGTCCCGGCAGACCCTCCGGCGGCGCGCTGCCCAACCGCGGATGCTTCAGTATCCTGCCGAACGCATCCTCGCCTATCTTCCCGGCCCCGATATGCTCATGGCGGTCCACGCGCCCGCCTAGCGGAATCTTCGAATCGTTCGCATGGAACACCGGGACATTTTCCAGTCCGATGATCCGGTCAATTTCGTCGATCGTCCGCTGCAATCCCTCGGGACTTTTGATGTCGTAACCCGCCGCAAACAGATGGGCCGTATCCAGGCATACGCCCACCTGCAAGCTCCGCAGGCCGTAGCCGATCGCCGCCACTTCTTCCAGCCGCGCTCCTACTGCCGTACCCATTCCGGCGGTGTTCTCAATCAGAATCCGCATCTTGCCCATGGGCACGCGACGCGCCGCCGCTTTAACGCTCTCTATGATCGTGGCAATCGCCTGCTGTACAGGCACCTCACCCCGCGAGCCGGGATGCACCACCACAAAGTCCGCGCCCAATTCCCGGCCGCGCACCAACTCCTCATGAAACCCTTGAATCGACCGCGTCCGCAGCATCGGCTGGGCCGCCGCCAGATTGATCAGATAGTTCGCATGGATCACCAGCGGCCCCAGCCCCAACTCTTCGCGCCGCGCGCGAAACGCCTTCGCGTCCGCTCCGGCGATCTTCACGTTGGACGTATGCCACATCCGCGGGCTGGATGAAAAAATCTGTAGGGCATTTGCGCCCAGCTTCCGCGCCGATTCCAGCGAATTCAGGTAACTCCCTGAAATTGAGGTATGTAGGCCGATCCTCAGGCTGCCATCCATCCACGCCGGCGGGCCAGGCTCCGGCTCCGGAACCGGGATGTACTCGTCATCCGGCTCAAATTTCGTATTCTCGATAATCGGAAATTCCGCCATCTCTGCGGTACTCAACGCAAAATCCCTCTCTCTCGTTAAACCTTCATTCTAACACACCCGTGAGTCGCGCCTTCGTAGGGCCCGCCTCCAGGGACCGGCCGTTTTGGTAGCACACCTGTAACTTGTATGGGCGCGACGAGGACAAATTTGGCACAGGCATTCTTGCCTGTGCATCGCACGTCACCTAGTCTTCAATTTCCTCTCGACTCATAAACACTTTTTTTCTACATTTTCTTTTGATCATGTTTTTCGAAGGAGGAAAATGCTGACAATCGATCCGCGCGCTGCGGAAAAAATCCAACCAGAACTTCTTTCCGGCGAATCCATCCACTGGGCCGCCATGCCCAACCCCAACAAAATCTTCCATTCCGACGATTGGTTCGTGATCCCCTTCAGTCTTATGTGGGGAGGCTTTGCCATATTCTGGGAAGTCAGCGCACTGGGCTATTGGGGCAAACCTTCGCAATCACACGCTGCCCCAGGCTTCTTCGCCCTCTGGGGAATCCCTTTCGTCCTCATGGGGCAGTATTTCATTTGGGGCCGTTTCTTATATGATGCTTGGCTCAAGCGCCGTACCTTTTACGCCGCCACCAATCGGCGCGTCCTCATTCTCCAGGAAGGTTGGAATCGCAGGACACAATTCTCTTTTCTCGAATCCATCCCCGAGATTTCCCGCGAAGGTGCTGACGTCGGCACCCTATGGCTAGCAGCAAAGTTGCCCACCTTTGGCGGACGTGGCACTAAGACTCGTGGTTTGAGCCGCATCAGCATCACCGATGGTGTCCCGACTCTCGCGGACATCGACAATCTCGACGCCGTCTACCGCCTCATCCTCGAACTCCGCGAAAAAACCCGCAAGCAATCCTCGCAATTTAACACAAGTCCCTTGTCCTGACCGCAACCGCCGAATCCTGCCGCAGGGCATCCAGACTGCATCTTCGTCATAAGGATCTCAGCTAAAACCTGATATATGGTCCGAACGCCATTCTCAAGTTGTGATGTGCCCCGCTGTTAAAGTACATCTCATCTCCCACATCCAGCCGCAGGCCAACCGGCCCCAGATGCCCTTCCAATCCTCCGCCGGGATAAAAGACGGCGTTCACGCTGCTCTGGTGAATATTCGCGATCTGGCTGGATACGCAACTGAACGACACCGGACAGGAATTAATGAAAAATTTGTCGAACCCCGCCTTCGCCACCACAAACGGCCGGATCCTTCCATGCCCCAGTTCCACTTTCGGGCCCAGCCGCACGCCCAGTCCGCCCAGGTTGGCATCCGTCTGGGACTGCCGGAAGTAATCCCCAAAAATTCCTGCCTCAAGGTGATCGCTTTGGGCCTTCACCGCCGGCACGAACAACACAGCAACACAAAGCACCATTAAAGTTTTCCGCATACACTTCTCCCGATTCACCCGTAGAGTTTGCAAACGAAAGCGACGGCTGGACGTTCCATATCACCTGGCAGGGGCAAGGCTTCGCTTTCCCTCTTCTAGATGCCGCCCCGCCATCCCCCGGTTGCCGCCTTCCAGGTCCTTCGTTGGGGATGCTTCCTGGTGACATTTCTATTCAGCCAATCTACAGTCACCAGTCACTCCCCGATTTGCCCCTTGCGCGCCCTTCCAGCTACACTGGCTTCACCGCGCGCAACAAAGGACACCGCCAATGTTAGTCGTCATGCAATCCAACGCCACGGACGCCGAAGTTCGCTCCGTCTGCGAAAAAATTGAATCCCTCGGCCTCAAGGCTCATCCGATGCCCGGCGCCGGACGCACCGCCATCGGTATCACCGGCAACCAGGGCGCGCTCGACCTCGGCGTCCTCGAATCCTTCCCCGGCGTGGTCGAGTGCATTCCCGTCACCAAGCCTTACAAGCTCGTCTCTCTCGAAGTGAAGCCCGATCCCACCATCGTCCGCATTCCCACCCCGTCCGGCGAAGTCCTCGTTGGCGGCGGCAACATCTCCCTCACCGCTGGCCCCTGCGCCGTGGAATCCCTTGACCAATGCTTGGCCATCGCTGAACAGCTCAAGCCCACGGGCGTCCATCTCTTCCGCGGTGGCGCTTACAAACCACGCACCTCGCCCTACTCCTTCCAGGGGCTCGGCCTCGCCGGCCTGAAAATTCTCGAGCAGGTCCGCAAACACTACGGCTACGGCATCGTCACCGAAGCCATTGACAACGAATCGCTGGATCTCGTGGAAGAATACGCCGACGTCATTCAGATTGGCGCCCGCAACATGCAGAACTTCTCGCTACTCAAGCGCGCCGGCCGCGCCAAGCGGCCCGTGCTCCTCAAGCGCGGCATGTCTGCCACGCTCGACGAATTCCTTATGGGCGCCGAATACGTCATGAGTGAAGGAAACTACCAGGTGATGCTCTGCGAGCGCGGTGTCCGCACTTTTTCCGACTTCTCTCGCAATACGCTCGATCTCGCCGTCGTTCCGGCCGTCCAGAAGCGCAGCCACTTGCCCATCCTCGTCGATCCCAGCCACGGCACCGGCAAGCGCCACAAGGTTCTTCCACTTTCCCGCGCCGCGGTCGCCGTCGGTGCCGATGGACTCCTCATCGAAGTCCACCACCAGCCCGAAAAAGCCCTCTCGGACGGCATGCAATCCATCCTCCCCTCCGAATTCGCCGCCCTCTCCAGCGAAGTGCAACAAATCGCCCAACTCCTACGCCGCCACGTCAACTAAGTCGGACTAACGAACTGTTATCCCGGCCCGGGCGTCGGCATCTTTTGCCGACTCGGGTGGCGACTTTCCCATACGTGACTCACCAAAATTCGCCCTGCAAAATCAGCAAGCCGGCGCGGCGCAAACCTATGTTGGCCTCATCGGCCAAACCATCGTCGGCTACCACGCACTCGCCGCGGCAAACGTCTCCCCTCGAACACGCACTTGATCTCATAAAAAGGTTCGAGCGCGCCATCCGATTCCAATCGAGTCCTTCCCCGCACGTTCGGTAAACTGTAAACTATCAACTGCCAACTCTGTTCATGCCTGAATCCAAAAATTATCGCGTCTATTTTCTGCTCGCGGCTCTTGCCGTATTCGTCCTCATCATTCTTCTGCGTGAACATCGCCCTTCTTTCCTCCGCCCCGATCTCCATCTCAACGCCTACGTCTCCACGTCCGATGGCTCGCTGGTTGTCATCGATCTAGCCTCGCTCCGCGTCATCAACAGAATCTACGCCGGCCCCTCCATCGCCGATCTTCGCGAACACGCCACACGCCCCGAAATCTGGGGCGTCAGCAGCACGGGCGGCTATCTCTTTGTCCTCGACACGCGCTCCAACCAACTCGACAAAATACCTGTCGGCCCCTCCCCGCTCGAACTCGACTTCTCCGCCGATGGCAAGCGTGTCTACACGACCTCCGCCAGCGCCAACCAGCTTGTCGCCATAAACACCGCTTCCCGTTCTATCGCCGGCCGCGCCGCCACCGAGGGCGAACCCGTGCAATCCCGCATCACGCCCGACCAGAAGACCATCGTCGTGGTCAACCGCCAAAGCTCCACGCTCACACTTCATGACGCGACCACACTTCAGCTTCGCGCCTCCGTCCCGGTCATTGCCCAGCCCGATGCGGTCGAAATTCTCCCGGACAGCTCCGTCGCGTTCGTCATGAGCCGTTCGCAGAATCGCTTGTCTGTTGTGGATCTAAAGCGCGCGGTACTTCTCGCCAATCTCGAACTTGCTGGCCGCCCCTCACAAATGCTGCTTAAGCCCGATGGCGGCGAACTCTATGTGCTCTCTCCCGAGGCGCACGTGCTGCAGGCGATCAACACCTGGACCCATGAAGTCGGCGACACGCTGCTCCTCGGCGATTTCCCCGCCAGTGCCATCCTCACCGAAGACGCCTCTGAAATGTACGTCGCCGATCGCTCCGCCGCTCACATTTTACCGGTGGATATCGTCAATCGCCGCGTTGGCAAGCCCATCAATGTTGGAGCCTCTCCCGGTGCAATGCGATTCGACCTCTCTGGACCGGATACAAAACCCCGCATGCTCCTCGTCACCGATGACTCTTCCGGCGACATCGCGGTCCTGCGCACCCGCAACGACTCCCTCCTCACCCTCATCCCCATCGGCGCTCAGCCCCAGCGCCTTGCCGTCAAACTCTTTTGAGTCTGGATATTTTATTTGCACACGAGCGAGCACACTTCGCCGCGCTCACCGATGTTGTCAGCCCCGGTTGTAAATGGAAACTTCCAGACCTAGCGAACTTCCACAGCATCGAGCACGTCCCGCACCTTTTTCACGAGACTGGCGGGCGTGAACGGCTTTTGCAAATACGCAATGCCCTTTTCGCGGATCTCTTCCCGCACCACGGAATCATCGATATACCCGGACATGAACATGATGCGCATGCCGGGCTCCCGAGCCAGCAACCGCTTCGCGAGTTCCGGCCCGGTCATTTCCGGCAAAATCACGTCTGTCAGCAGCAAATCAATCTTTTCCCCATATTCGCGGCAAATGGTCTCGGCTTCCTTGGGACGCTGCGCCGCCAGCACCGCGTAACCCTGCTTGGTCAAGACCGCGCGCACCAGTTCGCACACTGAAGCGTCGTCCTCCACCAACAATACCGTCTCTCCGCCTTGCGACCGCGCGCTCCCCTCTTCAACAACCGGCGCGTGTTTTGCAACGGAATAGATCCGTGGCAAAAACACATGAAAACTGGTACCGCGCCCCAGTTCGCTCTCAAACGTCACGTAACCGCCCGACTGCTGCACGATTCCGTAGACCGTTGAAAGCCCGAGTCCCGTCCCTTTCCCGGCGGGCTTGGTCGTGAAAAACGGCTCGAAGATGTGCGCCTTCACGCCCGGTTCCATCCCTGCGCCGGAGTCCGTCACTGTCAACTCCACGTATTCCCCTGGTTTGGCTTCTGCCGGCCCTTTTCTCGCCCCATTTCCCAGCAGCGCGTTCCGCGTCTCGATGGAGAGCCTGCCGCCCTCCGGCATCGCATCGCGAGCGTTGACCGCTAGATTCAGAATGACTTGTTCGATCTGTCCGGAATCGGCCATTACCATTCCCAGGTCCATCCCTAATTCGGTTGTAATGGCAATCTGTTCGCCAATCAGCCGGTGCAGTAATTTCTCGATGCCCGTCACCACGTCGTTTATGTTGATCGGCGCAGGTTGCACCGTTTCTTTCCGGCTGAACGCGAGCAACTGCCGGGTCAGCGAAGATGCCCGCTCCCCTGCTTTACGAATCTGTTCCACGTGCCCCAGCAATTTCGGATTGTTTTTCAGCGCCTCGGACAGCACGGAACTGTACCCGCTAATCACCATCAGGATGTTGTTAAAGTCGTGCGCGACGCCGCCCGCCAGCGTCCCGATCGCCTCCATCTTCTGCGACTGCCGCAGCCGGTCTTCGATGCCCTTGTACTGTGTAATATCCCGCGAAATGCCGATCACGCCGATTATTTTCCCGTTCGGATCGCGATAGGGAACCCGGGTCATCAGAAAGTGGCGGTTTACACCGTCATGGTTCGTCTGGAAATCCACGGTCACGCTGTTGCCCGTCTCCAGAATTTGCTGGTCGTGCCGGGTCAGTTCTCGCGCAGACTCGGCATCCGTCAATTCAAACGCGGTCTTTCCAACAATTTCCTCCATCGGCTTGCCAAAATGCTTGGCAATCCGGCTGTTGACGATCAAATATCGCCCGTCGGAGTCTTTTACAAAAATCGCGTCGCCCGTGCCCTCAAACACGGACTTCAGCAGCGCATTCCGCTCCCGCAGCGCCTTGTCCGCCAGGAGTTGACTTCGCTCAGTCAACACGATGCGCGCGCTTGAGCAGGCGAAGGAAGCCACCACAGCCAGGACAGCAATGCCAAGCTGACGCTCCGCGATGTGAGCGGCCATCAATAAAACCACCATGGGGAAGCACAGTGGTATCAAGCGCAACGCGATCCGCGCGGCAGGCCGAAAGGTGCGGCGCGGCTCTTCCGCTTGCTCTTTTTCTCTCTCCGCGGTGGGACTCGCTGTTACCATCAGCGCCACGGCAAGCGCCATCGAGAACGTCCATGGAATGTCGAAGAACGACGGCGCCCTCAAGCGGTAAAACACCTGCATATATAAAAACGGGCACTCCGCCAGTGCAAAGGCGGCAAGGAATACAGTCATCCGACCGTAGAGCGATCTCGCCTGCTTTCCCTGCTCCCGCAGCGTGCGCCATGCAAAGCACGAGACAAGCAGCAGGTCTCTGGCAATCGAGGCCACCAACTCGACCTGTTCGTACGAATACTGCTTCGCAAGCCAGTGTTCCGGCACCTCAAACACAAATAGGTGCGCGGCCACCACCAAAATTCCCACCTGGGCGAAGTCCAGCCACCGCACCCATTCAATCCGGGCGCTATGGGTATTCCGGTCGAGGAACAACGAAAGGAAGACCGGGGTTACCCAGATAAAGAAGAGCATGTCGCTGGGCCAGGGCTGATCGATCGGCATGTGCAGGAGGCTGTCGTAGATTGTTGACATCCCCTGGGCCAGCGCAAACAGGAAAAACCCGCAAGCCTGAAATCGCCAGAAAAGCCGGGCGAATCCCTCCGCGCGTTTCCCGGCCCACAACGCGGCAGCACCCGCCAGAATGCCAGCCGCCGTTTCCAGTACGTCGGTTCCTACGGCTCCCCAATGGAGTGATGCCAGGATGACTCCCAGATGCACGCACACCAAGATAGCGGCTATCGTGAGATAGACCCGTCCGTGCCACAGCTTTACGCGTTCCTGCTGCACGCCGTTCCCTCGAACTCGCAACACATAATCCCTGGTCTTTTTATCGTCCTCTCTTCCACCCAAAACTCAAGTTTTTCCCACAAGTATCGTTCTCTGTTAGCAAAGTACCCGTTTCCGCATATTTCTTTCCGGTACCATTCGCCAAGCGCCTGAATTGCCTTACGAGCGGCTCTACCGGGGGAAATTCGCCTGAACTAGGATATAGCCAGCCGGCTACAAACTCTGATGCCCTCAACTGTTGGCTATCCGTTGCGGGGGTTGTGTTGTATCATCCCTGCGGTACACCCGCCCGGGAGGCTCCCATGCATCTGTCCCGCGCACTCATTGCCGCCATCCTCCTCGTTGCCAGCGCCGTCTACGCCGCCACGCGTCCCGCGCCCTCTCAAGACGTGGTTAAAGTCGCCGGCGACTCGCACCGCGTCATCTTCGAAAACGAACACGTCCGGGTTCTCGCCGTGGACATAAAGCCCGGCCAGGTCGCTCCGATGCATTCGCATCCCGATAGTGTTTCTTATTACTTAACGGATGGAAAATTGAAGATCACTCTACCCGACGGAAAAACCATCGACCGCAATCCGAAAGCGGGCTCCGCCAGTTGGAGCGACGCCGTGACCCACGAAGCGCAAAACACTGGCACTGCTGAATTCCAGGCAGTCCAAATCGAACTCAAGCCTGCCACTCCCCACGTCGTCCCCACTAACTGAAGCGGGCGTTCAGCGTTTAAAGCTATTAGCTATTAGCTCGTTTCCTCACGGATCAAACCAGAACTTGATCGTCACGGTCACCTTCGACGCCACCGATTTTCCGCCTTGTGTCGCCGGTTCGTATTCATACTGCTTGAGCGCATCCATCGCGGCCTGCCGCAGCGCCGCCGGCCCCACCAGAATCTTCATCTCGCCGATATGCCCCTTCGGGTCAACCACTGCCTCAATCCGCACATCGCCGGTAATGTAATTCAGCATCGCATCTGGCGGATAGACCGGCGGCACCGCATGCACCAGCTTCGCTGGAAGCACCGGCGCGTCGCTGGGCACCACGGTCTCCTCCGGCTTCGGCTTTGACTCCGAACTCGTCTCCGCCTTACCACGCTTCTTGCCGCTCTTAGCCGTGTCGGCTTTTCCTCCAGAATCTTTCTTCGCGGATGCCTTCGATTCGGAACCTTTGGGGGCTGCGGGTTTTCCTACGTTTACTGGGGGCGCCGGAGACTCGTTCTTCGGCGCCGGGCTCGTCTCGGGGGCACCAGGCGCAACCGGAGTTGCGTTTCCGGCCGTACTCCCTCCGCTGGCAGAAACCTCTGCGGAGCCATCGGCGGTGCCTGATGCGGCAGCGGCAGCGGCAGAATTCTCGGTACTCCCCGATACAGACGCTGGGCCGTTCGACGCAGGAGTTGCCACAACCGCAGGCTTGGCGCCTCCCACTGGTTTCGGATCGGTCGCTGCCAGGGTCCCGGCTTTCGGCGCCCGATGAAAAAATGGCAACCGGTTCTTGTACCAGGCGTAGGTTCCGCCAACCAACAACAAAACCAGCAGGACTCCAGCCGCCACGATCTCCAGCCATCCGGCTCTCCTACGCATGGGCCTGTAAATGTTGTAGGGGTCGTTCGGGTCCGCTGTCTTCGGGGCTTTCGAAAAATCCAACGCCGGCTTCGGCAGTAGTTCGTCGATGGGGTCGAGTTTCTCTCTATTCGCCGTCGCTTCAGGAGCCAATTCCACTTTTGGCGTATCCTGCGCACTCCCTGGAGCCCCCGGAGCCATGGTTGGCAACTTCATTCCGATGTTCAATCTGCCGGGCAGATCTGATTTTTCGGGCTCGGTCTTTCCTGGTTCGGTCGCCGGATCTCCGTTTCCGGGTCCCGTCTGCTCCCGCTCTCGACGCTCCTGCTCTTCCCGCCTGCGTTGCCGCTCTGCCTCCATCGCTTCCTGTTCCCACTTACGCGCTTCTTCGGAAGCCTTTCGCGACTCTTCGTCCTTTGCCCATTGGCTTTGCTTGGCGGCTTCTTCGGCCGCAGCGCGCCCCTCTGCTACCGCTTCGGCTGCTTTCCGCGCTTTCTCTTTTTCCTCCGCCGCGGCCTTCGCGGCTGCGTCCAGGTCCACCAGCGGCTTCGCAGCTTCGCTTTGATGAGGCACCGGGGGTTCCGGCGCTGACTTCAGCACCGCGTTTAAATCCACTTCCGGCTTCTTGGCATCGCCATTCTGCGCCTGTAGATGTTGCCGCGCCTTTGCCGCCATGCGCTCGGCGCGTTCTCGCGCTTCACGGTCCATGCGTTCCGCGTTTTCTTCCGCGGACGCCTCTACCGCCGCGCGCGCCGCCGCCTCCGCTTCCACCAGTTTCCGCGATTGTTCATCGCCATCGCCCGCAGGCTTCTTCACTTCCTCGGCTCGTTGATCTTGCAGCGCGCGCAACTGGGCCCGCAGCGCTTCCACTTCGCTTTTCAATTGCTCCACGTCTTCGGTCTTTGGCGTGGCAATCGGCTCGCTGCGATCGTCTTCGGTCGGCTCTTGGGCTTCCACCGCTTGCGCCGCTTGCGGCAATTCGGTTATTTCTTCGTGGTCCGGGAAGGAAACACCCCAGAAATTCTCCGCGTCTTCCGTAAACTCCAGCTCCACGTAACAACTGGTCGGGCGGTGGTTCCGCTTGTGGACCACCTGGCAAACCACTTCACGCTTCGACCGTTTGTCGGTCAGAAACAGGAGTTGCCCGACGCTAATGGCTGCGGAAAGCTGGATCACCGCGCCGTCTTTGAACACCACCACTGTGGTAGTTTCCTCGGTGAACAGTTCCCTTTTGTCATGAGCCGTAGCGGGACGCGCGCCGGCCACGCTGACCGGCACCTCCAAAGCGACCGGGCTCCCACGCCGGGATTTCCCCTCGTTCTTCCCGGAAGCGCCGGTTTTTTCCTTAATCTTCTCGTCGGTCGCAGGTGACACTTCGCTGTCCTCAGTGCTGCTTGGGACTCCGTCTTTGCTGCCCCACACGTGCGTTATTACTTCGCGCACACGGGAACTTCGCCGCACTGGCCAGGCGGACTCCCCCGCCTGCGCCCGCTGCACGCCCCCTTAGTTTTTCAGCCGCCCTTCGGCCCAGCTATAGTACCCGCGTACAGGCGTGACCAATCTGCCCATACCCTCCACGAATCATTCCTGGCCGGCAAGAATTAACGACCGCTATCGGCGCAACTCACTTCGCCGGGTCATTTCTCGCCACCGCCCCGCCCTTCATCACGAACACCGGCGCCTCCAGGACCTTCACATCCGCCAGGGGATCGCCCTTCACCGCCACGATGTCCGCAAAGTGCCCGGTCTCGATCACGCCCACTTTATCTTTCCATCCGATCAGGTCCGCTGCGTTGAGCGTCGCCGCCTGGATTGCATCGATCGGCTTCATTCCCCATTCCACCATCTTCGAAAACTGCTTTGCATTGTCTCCGTGCGGGTAAACTCCCGCATCCGTCCCGAACGCCATCTTCGCTCCCGCCTGAAAAGCCTTGCGGAAATTCTCCCGCTGCAGCCGTCCCACCTTCTTCTCCTTCTCAATTGACTCCGCCAGCATTCCGACCTTCGCGCCTTCTTGCAAAATGTAGTCGTCGTTGTAGATGTCGAACACCAGATAGGTTCCGTGTTCTTTCGCCAGCGCGATTCCTTCCTCATCAATCAAGCTCGAGTGCTCGATCGAATCGATTCCCGCCCGAATGGCATCCTTGATGGACTGCGTGCCGTGGGCGTGCGCCGCAACTTTCCTCCCCAGCTTGTGCGCCTCCTCGGCAATGGCCTTCAGTTCTTCCTCCGTGTACTGCGGCGTTCCCGGCTGATCGCCTTTGCTCAATACGCCACCCGACGCGCATACCTTGATTACGTCCGCGCCGTATTTCACCACTTCGCGCACCTTGGCACGCGCGGCCCACGGCCCATCGGCGACTCCTTCCTCTTTATAGTGAAATTCAGAGGGCAACAGATTGTTGTCGCAGTGCCCACCGGTAATTCCCAGTGGAGGCCCGGAAACGATCATCCGCGGTCCTGGAACATCCCCATCGTTAATTCCATCGCGCAACGCCACGTCCGTAAATCCGCTGGCGCCTACATTGCGCACCGTCGTGAACCCCGCATTGAGAGTCTTCCTCGCGTTCTTGGCACCCTTGATCGCCTCGCGCGGCACGGAGACTCCCAGCGAAGCATATCCACTGTCAGTGGGATCCCCGGTCAGGTGCGTGTGCACGTCAATGAGTCCCGGCAAACAAGTCGCCTGCGATAGATCGACTGGCGTGACTCCTGCCGGCACGGCTATTCCGCCCCCAACAGCCGTAATCGTCCCACTCTCATCAAACACAATCGTCTGGTCCACCAGTAACTTCCCCGTTCGAACGTCCAACAACCTCCCGCACCGCACCGCCCCCGGCCCCGCCATCACCGCGGGTGCCACCGCCAAGCACAGTACCGCCAACCATCCCAGAATCCGCATCTCTGTCTCCTCAGTACGTTAGAAAAATGACGCCAGCCAGCATACAAAAACCAGCCCATGAAGTCACAGGGCAGTAACAAATGCCCACATATTCAGGTTCGTATACCCTGCAAGCATTGAAATATTTGCACTGATTATCGTAAGCTTTGAGGCATCTTTGATGGTCTACACTAATTAGCCCGCTTAAGTACCAAACTGACGTCGAGGAGAAGCAAGGAATATGGACGAACCCTTTCTTTACGACGTCTTCGTGAGTTTCGCGAGCGCTGACGAAGGAATCGCAAGACCCATTTGGCAACAATTGACTGCCAGCGGCCTCCGGGTATTTTGGTCCGATACGTCGCTCAAGAATCAGCTCGGGGAGAGATGGTTCGAGAGTATTCAGGCAGCCCTTGAAGGAAGCAAACACTTTCTGCTCCTAGCAACACCCAATTCCATGAAGTCTGAATGGGTAAAGCGCGAGTACGAAGCGTTTTACAGCCATTGCTATAGTTCGGGCTCTAGACGCCTCATACCAGCACTAGCTGCAGGATCCACCGCGTCAATACTGCCAATCCTAATCAGGCAGTTGCAAGGTGTGCGGTTAGATGACCCGGAGGCAATGAAGACAATCATCGGACTACTCGGGGGTGTTGACGTCGAGAAGTTAAAATTCGCGGTCAGCGACCTAGATGAGGAGAACAGAGAGCTGCAGCAAACTGTGAACAAATACAAAGCTGAAGTTACGGCTCTTAGAGATGAGCTTTCAGCTGCACAGGGGAAGGCGCTCAACGCCCCCTTGAGTACGAGAACCGCCGATAATATTAACGCTGGAGGACAACCTATGAGCGACAGAAAAGACCGAACTACAATCAATATTTCCGATTTCTTGTTCGATGAAGTCCGGCCCCATCATGCCGATCTTACAGCGGCGCCCAAAGCCTCGCCGCCATTGGGGCCTCTGGCTGCCTTCAAAGGCGACTTTGTCGGCAATGGCTTCAACACCATTTTCCGGCCGAACAGCACCGCCAGCCCCACCGTTCTTCCCAATCCGGTGCCCCCGCCACCGCCTCCTCACGACAACGTTCTCGAGCTCAACCTCACCTCGGAGACCCTCTCGTTTTCCAAGGCGCTGGGCAACATTCCCAACCGCGGCTCCGGCAATCAGCCCGACGCGTTTCTCAATGGAGTCCCGTACGTTCAGAGCATCAACGACATCACGATTCACGGCCAAAGCGTGGGCATCCATTTCGAACCAGGCATCTGGATCCACGTCCCGAAGACCACGATTCCCGACCTCGACAGAACGGTCTCCCGTATGGCTTCCATTCCTCACGGAACCACGATTGAAGCGCAGGGACTCGTGAAGGATGCCACGCCTGGAAAACCCCAAATCGATCCCGTGGACATCACTCCCATCATCAACGCCACCAAGGCTAAATTCAAATTCCCAAGCCAGTTGGCAACAAACGCTAACACTCTCCGTATCCCGCAGGACCTGGGCCCCTATATCGCGCTCGGAACTATCACACAGGCAATGCTGGACGATCCCAATTCCCTGCTCCGCGCGCACATCAGCAAACAGACTATCAGCAGCACGACTACCCTCTTCATCTCCACCGCTCCGCCTCCGCCGCAAGGCCTCTTCGGCGGCGGCACGGACAACATTGCCTTCCTCCTCGGCCAGGCCAATGCCGCTCAACCCAATGCGCAATCCACACAAATGACCGCGGTCTTCTGGATCGAAACCGTTCAGGAAAAGCTCCTCGTTCCTCCCCTGAATGTGGGCCAGCAATTCGCCGCCAAAGCCAAGCCCAGCGTTCCCGGCCAGCGTGTTCCCACGATTGCCGGCATCGTCCCCTTCGATATCCACGTGCCACGCGAAATCGTGGTTGCCTTCACCCAGATTCAATACACCCAAACGGTATTGCTGAATTTCAACGGTCTGACGTGGCCGCACGTCTCCGTTAACACCCTGGTTCCCGCAGACGATGTTCCGATTCCTCCAGAAGCCTGGGGCAAGCCCTGATTCTCAGCTTTCTCCTTAACTCTGACCAAAGGCCGCGAGTCCCCCTCGCGGCCCTTTTATTTCAGGGATGACACCGCAATTTTTTTTCGATTACTATCGTGACTCCACGAGAGGAGCACTTATGCGATTCAGCATCGCGCGGTTTGTTTTGGCTTTGACGCTGCTTATAACACTGGCGTCCCTGGGCCCTTTTTCCCACGCCCAGACCGCCAAGACCACACTGTTGGCGCTGTCCAAGCACGACCATACTTTGGCCATTGTTGACGCCAAGACGCTGAAGGTGCTCGCGCGGCTTCCGGTGGGCGTCGATCCCCATGAAGTGATCGCGTCATCGGATGGCACGCGGGCCTACGTGACCATTTATGGCTTCAATCGCTATCACACGCTGAACGTTCTTGACCTTGTGGCGCAAAAAGCGCTCCCGGACATGGACACCGGCGCTCTGACGGGGCTGCACGGCGTGGTTTTTGTGGGCGGGAAGGTATGGTTCACCGCGGAGGGCGCAAAAGACGTTGCCAGGTTCAATCCTTCCAGCAACACGATCGATTGGATCATGGGCACTGGCCAGAACCGCACGCACATGCTCTATGTCACTCCCGACGAGAAAACGATCTATACCACCAACGTGGCCTCCGGCACGGTCAGCATTCTCGAACAAGTCGCTTTGCCGCCCATGGGCTCCCCACCGGGAATGCCTGCTCCGCCACCCGGTCAGGGACAGCCCGCACCGCCGCCGAATGCCACTCCGCGCGTGGACTGGAATCAGACCATTATTTCCGTTGGCAGGGGTGATGAGGGATTCGACGTTTCTCCAGACGGCCGCGAGTTGTGGACCGCCAACTCGCAGGACGGAACGCTTTCCGTGATTGATCTTTCCACGAAAAAGGTAACGGCCACAGTCGACGCAAAATTTATCGCTTCGAACCGCTTGAAGTTCACGCCCGATGGCAAGCTGGTTTTTATCAGCAGCCTCCGCGAGGAAGACGTGCTGGTGTATGACGCCGCGACGAGGAAGGAGTACAGGCGGATCCACGTGGGCGATGGCGCCGCTGGCATTCAGATGGACCCCGATGGATCCCGAGCCTTCATCGCCTGTACTCCGAATAACTACGTTGCAGTGGTGGATTTGAAGAAGCTGGAAGTCACAGGCCACATCGACGTGGGCGGAGAGCCGGACGGGCTGGCCTGGGCGGTGCGACCGTAGCGGGCCGCTTGGCAAGAAACAAGCTACCTATTTAGAGATGGGACTGGTGTCACCCGATTGGGGCCGACTCAATAAGGGCGCGCGTTTTCCGTGTTGAGGGTCCAGGCGTCTGTGCGGAAAGGCACGGCAGGCAGGCCCGCGCCGTTGAATAGGGTGGCGGCGGGGTTGGACTGCCAGGCGTAGCGGACTTCTTTCGGGTTGGGCACGGAGGGCGAGGAAACAACGACAGTGTCGCCTTCGACACGCGCGTCGGCCCAAACCCATTTGTGGTCTTCTCCGGCGATAGAAAATTCTTCGAGCTTCGAACCTTTCACGACGAGGCCGCCCTGCGTGTTGGCGAAGTGCAGGCGAATCGCACCGGGAATGTGTTCGACGGAGGCAAGCGTCGGACCGGAATAGACGACATCCTTGCCGTAATATTTTGCAAGCGCACAGAGTGCAAGACGTTCGCCAACGGGTTGTTTGTCCTTAGGATGGATGTTGTCGGGATCGCCGGTGTCGATCGTTACAGCAAGACAAGAGTTGGGAACGCTAGCGGCAGTTATGGCCTGCGATTCGCGTGTTTCGGCCCAGTTGTCGTCGGTGGGCACGTCGCTGCGATGGTGGAAGGCGGGCAGGCTGACGATGTAGAACGGAAAGTCGCCTTGCTGGAAGAGGGCACGCCAGCCCGCGATCATAACCGGAAGAATTTTGCGGTATTGGAAGCCGCGTTCGGAATTCTGTTCGCCCTGATACCAGAGCGCTCCGGTGATGGAAAGTGGCGCGATGGGCGCGAGCATGCCTTCGTACAACACGGACGGGATCACCGGCCAGTTTTCAAAGCCGATGGGCATCGGCTGAGGCGGGCGCGCGTCCACGCTGAGCTGCGCTTTCCATTTGCCGGCAAGCGGGATTTTCGATTCATCGCCGAGTTGCAGGTAAAGATCTTCGGGCTTGGCTAGAAAGCCGCCTTGGGGCTTGGTCTTGAAGACGCGGATGGTGAGAAGGTTTTTCCCGCGCTTAAGAAGTTCCGGTTGGATGAAATAGATGCGGGGATTTTCCACCCAGGCGCTGGCACCGACCCACGTGCCGTTGAGGAAGGCGGTGTCCATGCGTTCGATGGAGCCGAGATGCAAGGTGGCGCGACCGGTGGGAAGCGGATCGGGGAGGATGATTTCCTTGCGGAACCAGACGACGGCGGGAGTTTCAGGGACGCCGAGTTCGGAGAAGCCGGAGGAGAGATCGACGGGCTTCCATGCGGAATCATTGAAATCCGGGGCGGCCCAATTCCCTTTCAGCCCGAGGTCGTAGAGGTCGTACCAGTGCATGATGTAGTTGCCGTACTCGGGGGCGCCTGCGGACCGGAGTCGATCAAGTTCGGTGAGCGGAACGTCGAAATCCTTCAGGGGGCGAAGGGCGTCCGCGCTGGTCCACGCTTCCGCGGAAGTTCCGCCGAGGGCATCTACGATCAAGCCGATGGGAACGTGAATCTCCTGTTGCACCTCGCGCGCGAAGTAGAAGGCGACGGCGGAAACCTTGTCAGCGGTTTCCGGAGAAACTACTTTCCAACTGCCTTCTGGTATCTCGCTGCGATGGTATGCGGGATGAGCCGCCACGCTGAAAAAGCGAATCTCTGGAAAATTGGCGGCTTTCACCTCTTCGGGACCATTCTTGGCGACCGCGAGACTTACCTGCATGTTGGATTGGCCGCCGCAAAGCCAGACGTCTCCGACAAGAATGTTGCGCAGCTCGACGGTTTGATGACCCTTGATCGTGAGGGTGTAGGGTCCGCCGGCGGCGGGCGGCTGGAATTTGAGCTGCCAGCGGCGGTCTGGTGCCGCAACCGTGGAGGCGGACTTTCCCGCGATTTCGACGGTGACTTTGTCGCCGGGATCGGACCAGCCCCAGATGGTGTTGGGCTTGCCGCGCTGCAACACCATGCTGTCGCCGAAGATGGGGCTGACGAAAGGCAGCGGCTTGGGGGCGGGTGCGGAAGGCTGCTGGGCGGACGCACTGAGCGGGGAAATTCCTATCGAAATAATACTGACTGCAACGAAGAAAAGTCTGCGAATCACCGTTTAGGGCCTCCCTGGGTAAATGCCAACGTTGAAGCGTTCGCGCGCCTACTCTTCCTCGTCGAAAGTAAGCGAGGCGATTTTTGAATCGGAGGTCAGGCGCAACCTTACAAGCAGCGCTTCTTTAAAGGTGGCGCGGTAAGTGTAGATGCGGTCCGTGTTGCGCTCAGAGCGCTTGAGCAATTCGAGTTTCTGCATGGGGCCAATTTCTTTGATGTACTCGGCCATAGTCCCGAGTTCCGGAGAGATTTCTTCCCAGCATTTCGGGGTAAAGAGCTCGTGGTCGGCTTTGCCTTCGGCGACCCCATCGAGGACGGCTCGCAACATTATTGTGACCTGAGGCTCTTTATCCTCGATGGGTTTAGCGGGGGTTGGCATCAACGCCGGATTGAGCAGGCCCGCGACGCCGTGTGCGATCTTTCCCGGATTCGAGTGAGCGGAATCAAGATTGGTAAGGACGACAATCGTCAGCTTATCGTCGACATAGCGCGCAATATAGGTGGTGAAGCCCTGCCATGCGCCTCCATGCTGGATGACGCGATGGCCATTGAGGTCGTCGATGCCCCACCCGAAGCCGTAGTTGCCGGAATTCGGTTCGCCGTTGTTCAGCGGCACCACCGTCCACATTTGGTCCAAGCTGGATTTTTTCAGCAGGCGCTCCGTATAGAGCGCCGCATCCCACTTCGAAAGATCAAGCACGTTGAAATAGAGCGCGCCATCGGCCGTGGTGTTGAATGTGGGCGAAACCCACTCCTGATTTTTCAATTGACCTTTCACCAGGCGGTAGCCCGAGGAACGATTCGGAATAATGTCTTCCTCGCTGATCACACGCGTCGCCGTCATACCCAGCGGCTGAAAGATGCGTTCGGCGAGAAAATCGCCGTAAAACTTGCCGGTTACCCGGTGAATCATCATGCCGAGCAGCACAAAATTCGTATTCGTATAACGCCAGCGCTCTCCCGGCTGAAAATCCATGGGCATTTGGGTGATTTTCTTATAGAGCTCGTCTTCCGTGTTATCGAGCCGGAGATAAAACGTGCCGTCAGGTTTGGTGCGCTCCTCGTTTTCGTACTCGCCGATCCCCGAAGTGTGGGACAGCAGATTTCTTACCTTCACGGGCGCCCAGATCTGCGGACCATCGGGAAAGTATTTGAGGATGCTGTCGTCGAGATGAATCTTCCCTTCTTCGACGAGCATCATGATGCCGGTGGCCGTAAATTGCTTGCCCACCGAGCCGGACTGAAAAACCGTCTCCGGCTTGACGGGCACGTCGAGTTCCACGTTGGCCAGGCCATAGCCCTGCACGCGATCGATCTTTCCGCCGCGATAGATCCCGAGAGCTAGCCCGGGAATTTTCTGCCGCTGCATCTCCGCTTTCACATAGGCATCCACATTTTCCTGTGCAAAGGCAGTGCATGCGCTTATGCACACGAACATCATCACCACGGGGAGTTTCAGCGGCTTTCTCAATGGAGTGACCTCGCTCTGATCTGCATTTGGACGCATCCCATTTCAAATGGCGAGAGCATATCACCGAATGCATGATTGGCCAGCCACGGAGTGCTAGGTCAATCGCATCGAACCGATTTATTCTGAAGTGTGGCGGAGAATCCGGAAAGCCAACCCAAGACTGCGAGTCGGAAGAACGTTCTGCGCTCGCTCTTTCTATGGTTCGTTATTGGATTGGCGCTGCTATGGTTACTGGCGGCGTTGCTGCTGCTAGCCGCGCGTTGGATTGACCCGCCGACCACCGCCGTGCACATGCAGCGGCACCTGCAAGCCTGGATTCATGGCACGCCGTATCACGAGCGATACGAGTTTGTTCCGCTGAGCCAGATCTCACTGGATTTTCAACATGCGGTGATCGCCGCGGAAGACGCGCGCTTCTATCAGCATCACGGATTCGATTGGGAGGCCATTCAAAAGGCCGCGGAAGACGATCTGGAGGGCGCCCGCATTCGCGGTGGCTCCACGATTACGCAGCAACTAGTGAAAAACCTGCTCTTCGGCACCGGCCGCTCCATTCTGCGCAAGGGCGCGGAATTTACGCTGGTCCCGGTGGCCGAGTTCGCCATTGGCAAAAAGCGCATTCTGGAGCTTTATCTAAACGTGGTGGAGTGGGGCCCGGGCGTCTATGGCGCCGAGGAGGCAAGCCGCTACTGGTACCGAACCTCAGCCCGAACACTCGACCGGGAGCGATCGGCACGGCTGGCGGCCATTCTGCCTTTGCCGCTAAAGCGGCACCCGGATCATATGAATCGCTACAGCGAGATCATCCTGGGGCGCATGCGCCAAATGGGTTGGTAACCGCGAGCGCGCGTTGCGAAACAACGGGAAGAGGGCGGCGCTAAGCCGCCCCGACATGCAGAATGTGGCAACTGGTCAGGAGTGAGAAGTAAGCCGCACCACGTCGTTGTACATCACGTAGACGAAAAGAAAGAGAAGGAAGACCAGGCCAACCTGGATGAAACGCTCCTTGAAGGCAAGGCTGAAATCGCGGCGGCGGATGCCTTCCAGGGCGAGCAGGAGGATATTGCCTCCGTCGAGAATGGGAATGGGAAGCAGGTTGAGGATACCGAGGTTGACGCTGAGGACAGCCATCAACTGGATCACTGCGTACGAGCCTTCTTCCACGGCGCGACCGGCCATTGAGGCGATGCCAATGACGCTCTGTAGTTGCTTGGGAGAGGTTTTTCCAGAAACAAGGCGGCCGACCACATCGAGAATCATGGTCGTGCCTCTCCAGGTAAGCTGACTGGAATGAACGAAAGCCTGGGACAGGCTCACTTTTCGGATCGCAAGTTCCTGCATGTTGGGCACGCGGCGAACACCCACCATCCATGCGGTTTCCCCCGCCTCATTTTTACCGCGTTGCGGAGTGACCTGAAGATCCAAGCGCTGTCCATTGCGCAGAACGGTCAAGGTAAAAGGGTGCCCTTCGCTGTGCTGCACCGCGTCCACAAACGCCGACCAACTCTGGAGTTTTTCTCCATCCAGGGATTCCACAACGTCGCCCGGACGAACTCCTGCCGTTCGCGCGGCGGGATTGCTGGGATCGAGCTCACTTACGACCACCGGAGAGTCGGGCGGAAAACCAAAAAGGAATTCGGAAGGTGGAATGTCGGAGGTATTGATGGTGAGATTGCGGATGGAGTCCTGATGCGCGACCGCCACGTTTAGGGAATGGCCGGAAGGCAGACTCTCCAGGAGTTTAGCGGCGCTTCCCCAGGTAGGATTCGCCACGCCATCGATGGAAACGATGCGGTCACCCGGAACGACACCGGCTTTGCCCAGCACGGAGTCCTTTGGCAGGTTCGCAATGACAATGGGCTGGTCCTCAAACTTCGGATAAGGTTCGCCCTTGAGCACAAAATAGCCTGTAAGAAGAAGCAACGGAAAAGCCAAATTAATCAGCGGGCCGGCAAACGAGATCAAGGCCCGTTGCCAGCGTGGCTTGGACATGAGTTCGTCCGGGGCACCCGTGGGCTTCTGGTCGCTCGAGTCGATCTCCGATATATCCTGACCGGCCATGCGGACATAGCCCCCGAGGGGGATGGCGCTAATGCGCCAGTCGGTGGCTCCCCACTTGAAACCGAAAAGGCGCGGGCCAAAGCCGATCGAAAAGACGTCAACCCGGACCTTAAAGAGCCGGGCCACAATAAAATGACCCCACTCGTGAACGAGGATCAGAACACCGAGAACGAGGATGAAACCTAAAGCAGTATGCATGCGCTCGCTATGACCTTTCAGGACTCCTTCCATCTTCGCATAAAGCACCCGGAATTTCAGGGCTGGAAGGGGATAGGCAGCATAAGAGTTAGATGCAGGAGGAAGGGAAAGCGTAAGCAAGGGTGCCGGGCGAGAAACCTCTCTCGGCAGATAGCGCGAGGTGCGGGCCGCCGGCCGCTTTCCAACAGTCACTTTTCACTTTGGTGTATGATTTGGTGTCCCGGGAAGCGTGGGAACTACTCAGACGATGACAAACGAAGAACGTAAAGCGGCACTGGAAGCGATTGTTTATGCGGCAGATGAGCCAGCGACCATCGAACAACTGGCGACGGCGCTGGGCGAAGAGAAGATTGCCGTGCAGGCGGCGCTGGATGAGTTGATAGCCGGGTATGCGGCGGAAGAGCGCGGGATTGAAGTTCGCGCGGTGGCGGGCGGCTACAAGATGTATACGAAGCCGCAGCACCACGATGTGGTGCGGAGGTTCATCAAGTCGCTGCGGCCTCCGCTGCGGCTTTCGATGCCAGCGCTGGAGACGCTGGCGGTGATCGCCTACAAGCAGCCGGTGACGGCTCCCGAGATTTCCGACATTCGCGGGGTGAACACTTCGGGCGTGATTTCGACCTTGCTCGACAAGAAGCTGATTACCACGGCGGGGCGCAAGGAAGTGATGGGCCGACCGATTCTGTACAAAACGTCCAAAGAGTTTTTGATGCGGTTTGGATTGAGCGATTTGGACGAGTTGCCGAGCTTGAAGGAGTTCGAGGCGCTGGCGCGAGAGGCCTTGGGAACCGATGAAGGTATTGCGGCGGGCGAAGTAACGGAAGAGCCGGTGGGCGAGTTACATCCGGAAGTGGATGTTGCCAACGCCGGAGCACAGCCAGGAATGACTGTGCCACATACACATGCGACGACGGCGGAGACAATCGAGCATGTGAAGGAAGAATTGAACGAGGCGGAAGAGTTTCGGGAACATGAGGCGCTGGCGACGGCGGAAGGTATGCCGAGCGGGGAGTTGGATGAAGATGCTCCGCCTGCGAATGCAAAGTCAACTGCAGCGGGAGAATAGGTCTCGACGGTTTTGTTTAGGTTAGCGATCAAAGCAAGAATTCCAAGAAATACAAGAGATTGTGCCTCGGTCCCTCCACTCCGCAGCGGCAAACGTCGCCGCTACTCCGGTCGGGATGACAGAGAATGAATGACCCGACGCGCCCTCCGACTTCGCACAGGGCAGGCACAATCCGGGCGACAGGAAATCGGGCCCAGTTGGGATAACAGAGAGGAAGAAGGCTGCGTAAAGCCGCCCTTACATATGCAAGAGAGATTACAAAAGATTATTGGGAGGGCGGGGATTGCTTCGCGGAGGCATGCGGAGGAGCTGATCCTGTCGGGGCAGGTGTCGGTCAACGGCAAAGTGGTGACCGAATTGGGGACGAAGGCCGACGCGGCCAAAGACAAAATTGTCGCCGCTGGGCGCATGGTTCAAGCGGAGGACCAGCGAAAGGTGTACCTGCTGCTGCACAAGCCGGCGGAGGTGGTGAGTTCGTTGGCCGATCCCGAAGGGCGAAAGACGCTGCGGAATTTGTTGCGGGGATTTCCGGAGCGGGTGTATCCAGTGGGAAATTTGGAGTATTCGGCGACGGGATTGGTGTTCTTGACGAATGACGGCGAGCTGGCGGCGCGCATGCTGAAGGAGTGGGATGGGATTGAGCAGACCTATCACGTAAAGGTCAAAGGGATGCTGACGCGGGATGATCTGGAGAAGTACGGCAAAGAGATTGGGGTAAAGATGCAGACGCTGCGCCAGCCAGATGCGAGCCGGGGTCATGCGCAGAATTACTGGTATGAGGTGAAGACGCGCGGGGCGAAACTCGAGCGGCTGCGGAATGTGATGTTCCGGGAGCGTCATCCGGTGGAGAAGGTGATGCGCGTGGGTATGGGAGCGTTGACCATTGAGGGCGTGCCCAGAGGAAGATATCGCCTGGTGCAAGAAAAGGAATTGGCGGGATTGCGGGCGGAGAAGAAGAAAGTGCCGAGTGGTAAGTGGCGAGTGGCGAGAAAAGAAGAGAAGAGGAATAGTTCGCCACAGAGGTAGCAGAGGAGAACAGAGGAAGCGGAGAGGATTTGCCACGACAAACGGGCCCGATCAAAATTAGGAAGAAGAAGAGCGGCCCGACTCAGAAGGCGGGCCCTACAGAGGAAGAAGGCGGCGTAAAGCCGCCCCTACACGGAGCGGGGATGGATTTTGGGTTGAAGGATCATCAGAAGCTGATTCGGGAGACGGTGCGAGCGTTCATGGAGGCGGAGGTGCGTCCGAACGTGAAGGAGTGGGAGCGGACGGAGCACTTCCCTGCTGAGGCCATTGCCAAGCTGGCCGAAATGGGCTGCTGTGGAATGCTGATGCCGGAAGAGTGGGGTGGGCCGGGGCTGGATACAATTTCGTATGTGCTGATGCTGGAAGAAGTGGCGCGGGTGCACACAGCGATGTCCACGGCGCTGGGAGTGACGAATTCGGCAGTGCAGATTCCTCTCCTGGCTTTTGGGAGCCCGGAACAGAAGAACAAATATTTGCGGCCACTGGCGGAGGGGAAAATCCTGGGAGCGTTTTGCCTGACGGAGCCGGCCGCGGGTTCCGATGCAGCGGGGATTCAGACCACAGCCGTGCGCGACGGAGAGATTTACCGGATCAATGGAACCAAGACTTGGGTGACCAACGGGTCCGTGGCGGGCATTTACATCGTGTTTGCAAAAACCGATCCAGCGGCGGGTGGAAAAGGGATCAGCGCGTTTCTCGTAGAACCGGGGACGCCGGGATTCAAGGTCGGACGGCATGAGGACAAGATGGGGCAGAGGTCTTCGCCGTCGGTGGAATTGAACTTCACGGATTGCAAGGTGCCGGTGAGCGCGCGCGTGGGAGAAGAGGGGCAAGGATTGAAGATTGCGTTGAGCGCGCTGGATGGGGGGCGGATCGGGATTGCGGCGCAGGCGGTGGGGCTGGCGCAGGAAGCGCTGGAAGAGTCGATAAAGTACGCGAAGGCACGGAAGGCGTTTGGCAAAGCGATTGGGGAGTTTCAGGCGATTCAGTGGATGTTGGCGGATATGCAGACGGAGATTGAGGCGGCGCGTGGGCTGGTGTATCACGCAGCGTTTTTGAAGGATTCGGGCGGGAAGATGGGAGCGGCGGCTTCGAAGGCGAAGCTGTACGCAAGCGAGATGGTGAATCGCGTAGCGGCGAAGGCGGTGCAGATTCATGGGAGCCAGGGGTATTCGCGGGAGTCGGAAGTGGAGCGCATGTATAGGGATGCGCGGGTGATTACGATTTATGAGGGGACGAGTGAAGTGCAGCGGATGATTATTGCGCGGGAGATTTTAGGAAAGTAACCGGTGATTGGTAACTCGTGACTGGTGGAAGAGGAAGAGTTACACCACAGAGTTAGCAGAGGCGAACGGAGGGAGCGGAGAAACGATAGGCTGGCATGAAGGCCAGCGCTACATGGAAGAAGGCAGAGAGGAAGAGTGGCCCGCCTCGGGAGGCGGGTTTTATTTTTTGGGGGAGAAGTGTTTGAGTTGGGCTACTTCGCGGATGGTCAGGGAGCGGAATTGGCCGGGGGGGACGTCGAGTTTTAGGGGGCCGAGTTGGATACGTTTGATTTTTTCGACGAGGAAGCCGACGGCTTGAAACATGCGGCGGATTTGGCGGTTGCGGCCTTCGATGAGGGTGACTTCGTACCACGGATTGGGAGCGTCTTCGTGGAGACGGATTTTGGCGGGTGAGGTTTTGACGCGGCGGTCGTCGTCGAGAGTTATGTGGACACCGGAGCGCAGGCGTTCGAGGGCGCGCTCGTCTGGGCGACCGCTGATTTTGACGAGGTAGGTTTTGGGGACGTGCGAGGCGGCTTTGGTGAGTTGCTGGGCGAGGGCGCCGTCGTTGGTGAGGAGGAGAAGTCCTTCAGAAGCGTAATCGAGCCGGCCAACGGGATAGACACGAGTGGAAAGTGTGCCGAGGAGTTGCATGACGGTGGGGCGGCCTTCGGGGTCGCTGGTGGTGGTCACATAGCCCTTCGGTTTATTCAGCATGAGATAGATGGGAGGTTGGGCGGATTGGATGGGTTTGCCGTCGACGGTGATGGTGTCGGTGTCAAGATCGGCTTTGGTGCCGAGTTCGGTGACGACCTGGCCGTTGAGGGTGACGCGGCCGGAAGTGATGAGTTCCTCGGATTTGCGGCGGGAGGCGATGCCGGCGGAGGCGAGGAGTTTTTGGAGGCGTTCAGGCATGGGGAGAGGATAACAGAACGGATATTTCACCACAGAGGGCACCGAGAGCACAGAGGAAGAAACGGAAGTGCTTGAGTTTCTAGCCACAATCCATCCGGCCGGGATTATAGGTTGGTTGTCGTTGAGTCGCGATTGAAGTTGAGTACAACAAACCCAATGAGACGTTGCAAAGACGTCGGGGGCCTAAACTTTGGAGCGACGCCTTCCATTTAGCTCCACAAAATATCCGTTAGAGTTTGAAGAGTTCGCGGAGGCGTTTGGTTTGTTGGCGGCTGACGGGGATTTCGGAGGATTTCTTGTCGTCCATTTTCAGCATGAAGCTGGATTTGAACCAGGGGACGACTTCCTTGATGTGGTGGATGTTGACGAGATAAGAGCGGTGGGGGCGCCAGAAAGATTCGGAATCGAGGGCGGCGTGGAGTTCCTCGAGGGTGCGGTAGTTGGAGGAGCCTTCGAGGTCTTTGGCGGTAACAGAGATAAGGCCGCCTTCAATGGAGGCGAAGATAAGATCTTCGGCGTCCACGAGAAGCATGCGCTGCTGGGAACGCACAAGGATTTTCGTGGGCTGCGAAGTAACAGTCCTGGGAGCCGAAAGCTGGGAGACGAGTTGCTCGAGGCGTTCGGTGGGACTGGTGTGGGCTTCGATCTCTTTTTTGGCTTTCTGAATAGCTTTGGAGATGCGGGCTTTGTCGAAAGGTTTTAATACGTAGTCAACGGCGTTGACGTCGAAGGCTTGCACGGCGTAATGGTCGAAAGCGGTGGCAAATACGACGTGAGGGACTTTGAGTTTGCGCTCGACGAGCTTCTGGAGGACGCCAAAGCCGTCAAGGCCGGGCATCTGGACGTCGAGGAAGACAAGGTCGGGCGAGTGTTCCTTGATGAGATTGACGGCTTCGAGGCCGTTTTTGCCCTGGCCGACGACAGAAATTTCCGGGAAAGCCTTGAGCAGGTAGGCCAACTCCTCGCGGGCGGGTTTTTCGTCATCAACGATAATGGTTTGGATGGGCATGGGGGCGAAGAGAGAGTATAGCGCGGAGGGAGAAGAAGTGGCGAGGGACGAATCGAAGAGTAAGAGTAGCAGAGGGGCCGCAGAGGTAACGGAGAGATCGCAAAGAAAATTACACGAAGAGTTCCGGTATGATGTGGTTTTTCGGGCGGGAGAAGAAGGCGGCCTAAAGCCGCCCCTACAGGAGAAGACGGTGCCAAAAGCTAAGGCGAGCAAGAAGACGGCGGAGGTATTGGGGAGTGAGGTGATTTATCAGGGGCCGGTGTTTGGACTGCGGCGGGATCAGGTGGTGGAACCGAGTGGGGTGCGGACGACGCGGGAAGTGATTACGCATCCGGGGTCGGTTGTGGTGCTACCGGTACTGCCGAATGGAAAGATTGTAATGATCCGGCAGTACCGGCACGCCACGCGGCAGTACATGTGGGAGTTGGTAGCGGGAAGGAAGGAACCAGAAGAGACACCGGAAGAGGGGGCGGCGCGCGAACTACTCGAGGAAACGGGTTACCGCGCGAAGAAGTTTGAGGTATTCCTGGATGTATTCCCAACCCCGGGCTTCCTGGAGGAGCGAATGTTCCTGCTACTGGCCGAAGGTTTGACTCCTGGGAAAGCCGAACCGGAAGAGGATGAAAAGATCGAGGTGAAGGCGTACACCCTGAAAGAACTGCAACAAATGATGAAAAAGGGGGAGTTACGCGACGCGAAGTCGATCGCGGGCATCCTCTACTACCTTACTTTTTTGCGGTAGGCTTGAGGAATAGCTAGGTTTGAAACGGTTCAAAGTGTGCAGAAATATGCACAAAGCCGTAAAAAAGTTGCCAGAGGTAGCTTGACTGGAATTCCCGATTTGATACACTCGCGCGCAATTCGTGCTCATGGCGGCGTTCTGTAGTTTTCCGCCCCCAGAGTCACCGTCCAAAGGAGACACGAAGTGCGAGGAACTGTTAAGTGGTTCAATAATTCGAAAGGTTACGGATTCATAGGCCGCGATGATGGGCCGGATGTGTTCGTACACTACTCTGCGATCACCGGGGATGGTTACCGGACATTGCAGGAGGGTGACCCGGTCGAATTCGAAATAGTGCAAGGACCCAAAGGACCGCAGGCGGCCGAAGTGAAAAAAAGCGCTTGAGAGAATTTGGATCTACCAAAGCCGGCGGAGGCGAGAGCTTCCGCCGGTTTTTTGTTTTGGGCGAAGGAGTCCGGGCTCGAGACGAGGACAGGAGGTATCAGAAATCAGAGAACGGGTGCGCGGTGAATTGTGACACCTGGAGACGTTCCAGGCAGATTTAACCACAGAGGGCACGGAGACATTTTGCAGGAGGACGGTTAGGAAGTCCCAGATGGAAGGCGGCCTAAAGCCGCCCCTACACCGGGAGGGACGTCATATAATTGCGGTGGCGTATGGAGTGGATGCGACATGGACAACAAACAGATTGCGAAGATTTTGCGGGAGACGGCTTCCCTGCTGCAGATTGACGGCGCGATTATCGGGCGCTATCGGAGCTATGAGAAGGCGGCGGAGTTGATTGATAGTCTGCCCGAATCAGTGGAACAACTGGTGCAGACACCGGAGAAGCTGGAGGAATTGCCGGGGATCGGCGAGCGGATGGTGGAGCATCTGACGGAGATCGTGAAGACCGGCGATTACTCCCTGCGAAAAAAACTCCTGAAGAAATATCCGGAAACGATTTTGCAGGTACTGGAGTTGCAGTCGCTGGGGCCCAAGAAGGCCGCGTTTTTATGGAGCGAGTTCAAAGCCGGCAGCGTGGCGGACGTGGAAAAGCTGGCGAAGGCAGGCAAGCTGCGGGATTTGCCCGGATTTGGGGAAAAGAGCGAGCAGAACATTTTGAAAGCCGTGGAGGTCTTCAAGAAGTCCACGGGGAGATTTTTGATCAGCCGCGGTGAAGAGGCGGCGAAATCGATTGGGGCGTACATCGAGAAGTACGGGAAGCTGGTGGAAAGCGTGACACCGGCAGGGTCGTTGCGGCGCGGCAAGGAGACGGTGGGAGATTTAGATTTGTTGGTAACGCTAACCGAGGAGAAAAAGGCGAAGAGCACCGGCAAGAGCGCCGGTGCCACACGGCAGAAGGAAGTGGATGAGCTGGCGGAGTATGTTTTGAAGTTTCCGGGGATTGATCAGACCCTGGCGCACGGCGAAAACAAAGTAAGTTTTACGCTGGAGGATGGGCTGCAGGTGGATGTGCGTCTGCTGGAGAAGGAGAATTTCGGCGCGGCGTTGCTTTACTTTACGGGCTCCAAAGAACACAACGTGGCGCTGCGCGGACGCGCTAATGACATGGGATGGACGCTCAATGAGTACCAGTTGGCGACGCTGAAGGGCGAGAAGCATGTGGCCAGCCGGACCGAGGAGGACATCTACGGGAAGTTGAAACTGGAGTTTATTCCGCCGGAATTGCGCGAGAACACCGGAGAGATTGCCGCGGCGGAGAATCACAAGCTGCCGAAGCTGATCGAACTGCGGGACATCAAGGGCGACTTGCAGATGCACTCGACGGCGAGCGATGGGAAAAACTCGATTGAGGAGATGGCGCAGGCGGCGCGGGAATTAGGGCACGAGTACATCGCGATTACGGACCATTCGAAGGCGGTGACCGTCGCGAACGGGTTGAGCGAGAAGCGCATGGAGGAGCATATCCGCCGGCTGCACGCAGCTGACAAAAAAGGTCTGGGGATTCGCGTGCTGGTGGGCTCGGAAGTAGACATATTGAAGGATGGCGCATTGGATTATTCGGACGAAATCCTGGAGCAGCTGGATGTGGTGGTCTGCTCAATCCATTCCTACTTCAACCTGGACCGGACGGCGATGACGGAGCGTATGCTGGCGGCAATCGAGAATCCGTATTGCCAGATTATTGGGCATCCAACGGGCCGGCTGCTGCTGAAGCGCGATCCACTGGATTACGACATGGAGAAAGTGCTGGACGCGTGCGCGAAGCATGGTGTGGCTATGGAGTGCAATTCCTATCCTGACCGGCTGGATCTGAAGGACGTGTATTTGCGGATGTGCAAAGAGAAGGGCGTGAAGGTGGTGATTTCGACGGATTCGCACACGGCCGCAAACCTGGCGTTCATCCGGTACGGGGTAACGATGGCACGGCGGGGATGGCTGGAAAAGAAGGACGTAATCAACACCCTGCCCTGCGAGGAGTTCCTGGCGGCCTTACGCGCAAAGCCCGGTCATAAGAAGAAGGCTGCCAAGAAATAGCCCGTGGAACATTTCGGAGGCACTTTGCGTTAAAGGTTATAGAACGGGCTACGGAGGCCCCCTATGAGCATGGTGAAGCGAACGGGCATCACGGATATGTGGATGAACTGGTTGGGTTTGGCAGGGTGCGGGTGGACGGGCTTGGCTGGTCTGGGATTGGCGGGCGCAATGATGGCGGCTCCGGTGGCGCGCGCGGAAGAGGTCACCAAGACTTTTGCGGTCAATGGGCATGCACAGGTACACGTGCAGACCGATGACGGCTCCGTGCGGGTGTCCACGGGAGATGTACAGCAGGTGGAGATTCGCGTGGTATACACCGGGTACAAGCTGGATAAGGATTTGCGGGTAGAGACTTCACAGAATGGCAATTCGGTGGAGGTGCAGGCCAAGACCGCTAGCGGGAGCTGGTTCAGCTTTGGTGTTCGTCACTCGAGCCTGCGCGTGGAAGTGCACATGCCGAAAGACGCGGATTTAACAGTCGAAACAGGAGACGGGTCGGTGGAAGCTGACTCAATCACAGGAAATCTGGATGTTCGCACAGGAGACGGCCATATCGCCGTGCAGGGAGCGAAGGGGAATATTCGGCTTCATTCGGGAGACGGACATATTGAAGGGCGCGGATTAGACGGACGCGCGGATATCACCACAGGCGATGGACACGTCAATATAGAAGGGCGCTTTGACGCGCTCAACATCAAGACGGGTGATGGCAGCGTAACTGCTCGGGCAGACAAAGGCTCTACCGTAAGCTCGCCGTGGAATATTCACACGGGCGATGGCAGCGTGGATTTGGATTTGCCGGGAGAATTGCAGGCGAATCTGGATGCGAGCACCCACGATGGGCGAATCAGCCTGGGAATTCCGGTGATGGTGGAAGGGACCTTCAGCAGCACAAAGATATTCGGAAAGATGAATGGCGGCGGACAAGCCATTGTGGTGCGTACGGGCGATGGGTCAATACGGCTGAATAAGGTGTGAGAAAAACAGCCGTAAGCTGTAAGCCCTAAGTCGTAAGCAAATCACGCCCTCCATCGCAATCTCGGTCTCAAATTACTGACATCGGAAATGCAATTCAACCAACCTTCTCCAACCAAGTAATGGGAAATCCGTTGTAGTACGAAATGTCGCGGTGTCAGGATTGAACGACAGATGTGTGCATCGGATTCGACGAAGCGTGCTGTCAGCAGGCGTTAAGGTGTTGAAAAAGAAGGCGGAAAGGTTGGCAAAGGGGTTGCAAGGTAAGTATACGGTTGGAGGGTGACCCCGTGATGATGGTAATGCTCCTCGGTATGGCAGTGTTTGCGCTGTTTGTGTTTTCGATTGTGACCGGCTATCTGTCGGAACGGCGTCGGTCCTGACGCTGTTCTTTCCTTGAAAAATGGATAGTTCCCTGCCCTAGGTATTGGTGTATTTCCGTGGGCAATGTGGCAGTGGCGAGACAAAGGGAAGAAGACTAAACGCAGAGACGCAGAGTGCGCGGAAAAAGACGCGGAGAAGAGTTCGCCATAGAGTTAGTCGTGGAGAGCAGAGGGAGCGGAGAGATCGAGAAATCGCAGAACCTAGCCCTTTGAGACTTATTGTTTAGTTTCGGGGAGGGCGAAGGTAAGGAGGACGGAACCGGAAGAGATGGAGATGTACTGGCGATTGTTGACGGAGTAGGTGATGGGCGCGGCCCAGACGGGGGAGCCGGTCTGAACGTGCCAGAGGGGCTTGCCAGCCTCGGCATCGAGGGCGATGAGGTTGCCTTCGACGTCTCCGGTGAAAACAAGGTGTCCGGCAGTAGAGAGGTTCCCGGCCCACGTCGCGGAAAGCTCCTTATACTCCCAGCGAATATCGCCGGTTTGGGGATCAATAGCGCGGACGAATCCCAGATCTTTTTCTTTTGGCGCCGGCATGTAAACGCTTCCAATGAAGACGCGGCCCTCGACGTATTGCTGCGGATGCGCATAGAAAACGTCGCACTGCTCGCGCACGGAAACATAAAACAAATTGGTTTGCGGACTGTAGCTGGGAGCCATCCAGTTGGTGGCTCCTGCGGCCCCGGGACACGTGCGCACGCCGGCTTCGTTGGGAGTGGCGGTGTCAAGCACGATGGGCTTTCCGTTAACGTCGATGCCTTTGGCCCAGGTCTGTGTGGCGAAGGGCTTGGCGAAGAGAAATTGGCCATTGGTGCGATCGATGGCATAGAAAAAGCCGTTGCGGTTGGCCTGAAGGAGGAGTTTCCGGGCCTGGCCATGGAGTTGGGCGTCGAGGAGAACCGGAGTCTCCGTGGCGTCCCAATCGTGCAGGTCAAAAGGCGTGAACTGGAAATACCACTGCAGCTTGCCGCTATCGGGATTGAGAGCAAGAATGCAGTTGGAGTAGAGGTCGTCGCCCTTGCGGCCGGAGCCGTCGTCCGATGGTGAGGGATTGCCGGTGGGCCAATAGAGCAGATTGAGTTGCGGATCGTAAGTGCCCGTAACCCAGGCCGGAGCGCCGCCGCGGCGCGCGGCTTCCGCAGAGCCCCAGGAATCGCCGCCGGGTTCGCCGGGAGCGGGAACTGTGTAGAAGCGCCACGCGCGCTGGCCGGTGGCAGCATCATAGGCGTCAATGAAGCCGCGAACGCCGAATTCACCGCCAGAGACGCCGACGATGACTTTGTCCTTCACGACGAGAGGCGCGACGGTGAAGGCGTAGCCTTGCGCGTAGTCAGCGGCCGCGACATCCCAGAGAACATTGCCGGTGGCGGAATCGAGCGCAACGACATGCGCGTCGAGTGTGGCGAGGAACAAGCGCGTGCCAAGAATGGCGAAGCCGCGATTCGTATGGCCGCAGCAGGCGCGAAGTTTTTCGGGGAGCGTGCGTTTGTAGGTCCATAGCTTGCGGCCGGTGCGGGCATCTACCGCATAGGCGAGATCTTCGGGAGCGGTGACGTACATGACGCCGTCAACAACCAGGGGAGAGTTTTCGAAATAGCCGGTGAGGGGCGTCTGCAAAACCCACTGGAGGGTTAGTTGCGAGACGTTGTCGCGATTGATTTGTGCGAGGGAGCTATAGCGCTGGCCGTCGTAGGTCGCGGCGTATTGCAGCCAGTTCTCGGGAGTTTGGGCGGAATGGAGCAGCTGCTCGTTGGTCACTTGCGCTTGGGCCGCCGACGCGGTGATGAGGCAAAGGAAGCAAAGGAGGTTAAGAAAGTAAAGGAACGGAGAAGAAGGGCGCGGCCGGCGGGTCACTTGGCGGCTCCTGTCAGAGAGCTGAGATAGGCCAGGAGGTCGTTGAGCTGGACGTCCGAAAGTTGCTGCTTGTCGTAGGCGGGCATGGGAGAACGCTTTTCGTGAACGATGGATTGCAGTTCGGATTTGCTCCAAGAGTGGATTTTTTCCTGGTCGTCCATGAACTGGAGAGAGAATGAATCCTCGTTGAGGATTACGCCGGAGAATTTGGTTCCCAGTTGGGTGGTGACGGTTACGAGTTCGTAGGTGGGAGGATTCACACCAAAGTCCGTGGCGACAAAGCGCTCGGCGATGATCGCGTCTGGCATGCGAATCGATTCGACGAGGTAGTCGCGCGGGCGCATGGCTCCTACCCGCGAGAGATCGGGGCCGAGGCGTCCGCCGAGGCCGGCAACCATGTGGCAGCGGGAGCAGTATGCGTCGCCGAAGAAGAGTTTGCGGCCGGCATCGGCGTTTCCGGAAGCCGGAGCGACGGCGGTTTTCTGCAGACTGTGGAGATAGGCAATGACGTCGCGGGCTTCGGACTCTTCAATATCGTTGGCGGGCATGGCGGTTCCGGGAATGCCGTGGAGGATGTTGTTGAGCATGGCTTCATCGCTCGAGCCATGTTTGAGATGTCCGGAGATGAGGCTCGGCGCGCGGAAGCCCCCGTCGGCGTTGAGTCCGTGACAAAAGGCACAGGCAAGTCGGAACGTGGATTTGCCGTTGGCAATGGCTTGCGATTGTTGAGGAACGCAGGGGTGGGCGGTGAGTTGAGAACAGAGAGGCGGAGCGATCGAGAGAAAGGCAAAGAAAATCAAGACGAGAATTTTGTTCACTCGCGGCTCCGCCCGGCAGAAGTGGGAGAGAGTATAGCGCTATTTGTGTTCGGAATGGGCGTTGACCGCATCCATGGCGCGCAGCGAATAGATCAGCGCGGCGCCTGCATTCATGGCCATGGCCACGCCAAGGGCTTCTGCGATCTCTTCTTTTGTGGCGCCGGCTTTAAGGGCGGCCTCGGAGTGGAAGGTGATGCAACCGTCGCAGCGCGTGGTGACGGCAACAGCGAGCGAGATCAGCTGGCGGGTTTTCTCGCCGAGATGGGAGTTGGCTTTGTTCGCGTCAGAGAGGGTCTGATAGCCCTTCAGGGAGTCGGGAGTCAGTTTGGCGAAGCCGGGAATGGATTTGGCGAGTTCGTTTTTGTAGGTCAGCCAGTCGAAAAGCATTTTTACGCCTCCAGGAGCGCATAAATTTGGATCGGAAGGATTATACGATGCCTTTCGGTGATTGGTGACTCATGATTGGCGGAAGAGGATTTCGGGGAGTTGCGGGCGGTGTGATATTGTTTTGGGTTCGGTTTGGGGCGGGAGAAAAGAGAGAAGAGTTCATCACAGAGTTAGCAGAGGAGCCGCAGAGGACGTGGAGGGCTAGGTAGCAAAACGTTGGGATTGAGATCCTTCACCCGCAAACGGCGCGGGTTCAGGATGCCTCGGTCGAAATTGGATTTTAGGCAAAAAGGAATTCTGGAGAGCGGGAGACGCAAATGAAGACGGCTTATAACGGGTTGGCGGTGCCGGCGGACGGAAAGGCCATCGGGTATGAAGGTGGGCAACTGCGCGTGCCGGACAATCCGATTATCCCTTTCATTGAAGGCGATGGGACCGGGCGAGACATTTGGAAGGCATCGAGGCGGGTGTTCGACGCGGCCGTGGAGAAGGCCTACGGCGGGAAGCGGCGCGTGGCGTGGTTCGAAGTGTTTGCGGGTGAGAAAGCGTTCAACACGTTCAAGGAGTGGCTGCCGGACGAGACCGTGGATGCGGCCCGCGATTTCCGCGTCAGCATTAAAGGTCCGCTGACGACACCCGTGGGCGGCGGAATCCGCTCGTTGAACGTGGCGCTGCGGCAGATTCTGGACTTGTATGCGTGCGTGCGGCCGGTGCGCTATTTCCAGGGTGTTCCCTCTCCCGTTCGCGAACCGGAGAAAGTGGACGTGGTGATCTTCCGGGAGAACACCGAGGACGTATACGCGGGCATCGAGTGGAAAAGCGGAACTCCGGAAGTGAAGAAGCTGCTGGAATTTCTGAACAACGAAATGCTGAAGGGCGGCAAGAAGCAGATCCGCTGGGATTCTGGCGTGGGCATCAAGCCAATTTCTCCTTTTGGAACGAAACGGCTGGTGCGGAGGGCGATTCAGTACGCATTGGAGACGAAACGTCCGTTGGTGACGCTGGTGCACAAAGGAAACATCCAGAAATTCACGGAGGGCGCATTTCGCGATTGGGGCTACGAGCTGGCCGCGGAGGAATTTCGCGAGCAAACGGTGACCGAGCGCGAAAGCTGGATTTTGGATAATGTTGAGAAAAATCTGGGGCTGACCATCGAGCAGAATGCCGCGCTGATCGAGCCTGGATTGGAGCAGGCGACGGAAGAGTTCAAGAAGGCGATTTATGCCGAGGTGAAGAAGACGCTGGAGGCCATCGGAAATTCCCACGGCAAGGGGCAATGGAAAAAGAAGCTGCTGATCAACGATCGCATTGCGGATTCGGTGTTTCAGCAGATGCTGATGCGGCCCAGCGAATACAGCGTGCTGGCGACGCCGAACTTGAACGGTGATTATCTGAGCGATGCTTGCGCGGCGCAGGTGGGCGGGTTGGGGATCGCACCGGGTTCGAATATCGGCGATGGGTACGGCGTGTTTGAGGCGACGCACGGGACGGCGCCGAAGTACGCGGACAAGGACGTGATCAATCCGAGCTCGGTGATGCTGAGCGGTGCGATGATGTTTGAGTTTTTGGGCTGGAAGGAAGCCGCGAAGTTGATCGAGGACGGGATTGCAAAGACCATCCAGCAAAAGCGCGTGACGTATGACCTGGAGCGGTTGATGACCGGCGGGACGAAACTGGGGACGTCGGCCTTTGCCAGCGCGATTATTGAGAACATGGTGAAAACGGCAGTGGCGAGTGGCGAGTGACGAGAAAGAAGAAGGGAGTCTAACGCAGAGGCGGTGGGGGCGCAGAGGTTCGCAGAAAATAGAAAGAGAGAGAGGCTGGCATGAAGGCCAGCGCTACATTAAAGAAGGAAGAGATTAAGAAAGAGGCGGCGCGAAGCCGCCCTTACAGGAGATGGGAATGGGACGGAAGAAGGTGACAGTGGTGGGTGGCGGGTTTGTGGGATCGACGACGGCACAGCGAATTGTGGATCTGGAACTGGCCGATGTGGTGTTGACGGATATCCTGGATGGCCCTCCGGCGGGCAAAGCGCTGGACATGGTTGAGTCTTCGCCGATTACGAAAACAGATGCGTTCGCGACCGGCATTTCGACGGCGAACGGAGATTACAGCGCCACGGCGGGCAGCGACGTAGTAGTGATCACCGCGGGTTTCCCGCGCAAGCCGGGAATGAGCCGCGACGACCTGCTGAAGGCGAACTACGACGTGGTGAAGGCGGTGGTGGAGCATATCGTGAGGCATTCGCCGAACTGCATCATTATCGTGGTGACAAATCCACTCGATGCCATGGCGCAGGCGGCCTTCCGCGTAAGCGGATTCCCAAAGAGCCGCGTGCTGGGCATGGCCGGCGTGCTGGATTCAGCGCGTATGAGCGCATTTGTTGCGATGGAATGCAAGGTTAGCGTGGAGAACGTGCACTCGTTCGTGCTCGGCGGCCACGGAGACGACATGGTGCCGCTGCCGCGGTATTCGACCGTGGCGGGAATCCCCCTCCCGGATCTACTGCCCAAGGAACGCATAGATGCCATCGTGGACCGCACGCGGAAGGGCGGCGCGGAGATTGTAAACTTACTGAAGACCGGGTCGGCGTACTACGCGCCCTCGGCGGCCGCAGTCGAAATGGTCGAAGCAATCCTGAAGGACAAGAAGAAAATTTTGCCGTGCGCCGTGTATCTGGAAGGCGAGTACGGTATCAAGGGCTTGTTCGTCGGCGTGCCGGTGAAACTGGGTTCGCGCGGCGCCGAGGAGATTATCCAGATCAAGCTGACACCGGAAGAAAATGCGGCGCTGCAGAAGAGCGCAGGCAGCGTAAAAGAGTTGGTGACGGTGCTAGGAATTTAGAGACTGATGAAAGAGACAGGACGAGTTCTCACAATCATCGCCCTCTTGCTTGTAATAGCGTTCACCGCAGGGCCAGGTAGTGTTTCGGCGCGGCCCGTCGGGGAGACTTATAAGCAGAGCGCAGATGGGCTGGCGAAAGAATTTGACTCCTTCTTGAAGGCGTATCATAAGGGCGACGACACAGGAATGGAGCAGGCCTTCAGCGTCTTCCGGATTCCCAATGCGAAGCAGTGGTTTGCCGAACACTTTTCGGCGGAAGATGCAGCGCGGCTCGGCGCGGCGTACGGCCAGAAGACCACCGATGCGATGAATTCGCTGATTGAGGATATGAACCAGGCCGGCGCAGGAAACAAGTACAGCCTCCATTGCGAGGCGCGGGGAGATGTGCCGCCATCGGGAAAAGAAGATGCGGCTCATCCGGTGCAGCCGATTCGCGTCGAACAGTTTGTGATGGAGTTCCAGGCATCCAGCACGCGGCAGAAGTTCTTATTTATCGCCAACTTCGTCTACGTGGACGGGGCGTACCGGTTTGTGGGCGGAGGTGGGGGGCCCTTCTGGGGAAAGATGTAAATGCAGAATATGGAAGTGAAATGCCGAGGACGCTGAGGAAAGAGAGTACACGGAACGGATTAGAAAAGGGGCACGCCCGATAACGTGCCCCTCTTTTTTTGTAGGGCCGGTGGATTGCGGAATCGGCCTACAAGAGCGTTTAAAGGTGCAGACTGAAGCGGTGCTGCATTGAACGCCCCGCCTCGGAACGCACGCCCTACAGGTGGAAAAGCCGGTCGGCGCCAATGACCAGGGCCAGCGTGAAGGCAGCGATAGCGATCTCCCCGACAAAACCGACGATAAAGGGTCGCAATCCCTGCTTGCGCATATCGCGGAAATTGGTGCGCAGACCCACCCCGGCAAACGTCAGAAGGAACGCCCAGCGGGAAAGATTGGCAAGCGCGGTGTTCTGGTCATTGCTGAAGAAGCCGACGGTGGCCAAGACAGAGATGAATAAAAAGCCGAGGACGAACTTCGGGAATTTCTGCCAGAGGAACAGGGCCTTATTGGTGACAGCTTGGGCTTGCCCTTTGCCGGCCCAGTAGATCGCATAGGCGAGAACGACGAAGCCGATCAGCGCGTTGCGCGTGGTCTTGACGAGGACGGCGAGTTTCGCCGCCGAGTCGGAGAAAAGCGCGCCGGCGGCAGTGGCTTCGGCGGTGTTGTCTACAGCAAGGCCGGCCCAGGCGCCGTAGGCGTGATCGCTCAGGTGCAGCGCGTGGCCAATCAATGGAAAAGTAAAAAGTGCGATGGCGCCGAGTGCCAGGATAGCGGCAATGGCAAAGGAAGAATCTTCGTCGTCGGCATCAATGGCGCCCTTGGTGGCAATGATGGCGCTGACGCCGCACACCGCGGAACCCACGGCAAGCAGCGTTGTGAGCTTGGGGCGGAGACCGAAAAGCCGCGCCAAGAACGTCATAAACGCCAGGGAGCCTGCGATCTCGATGAAGACAAGAAGCAGACTGACGCCGCCGAGCTTGGCAACGTCGCCAAGCAGAAACCGCGAACCCAGAAGAACGATGCCGGTTTTCAGCCAGAACTCATACGTGGCGACTCCGGGCTTGAAGAATTCGGCAAGGCCGAAGACGTTGGAAATAACCAGGCCGATGAGTATGGCCCATAAAACGTATTCAATATTCGGAAATGTCCAGTGGTGGGCTTTGGCATAGAGGTTGATGTTCTTTTCGAGGAGCTTTCCGGCGAATCCGATAGCGGCAAGGAGGCCCACGCCGGGAATCAGCCGGAGAAACTTCGTGGAGATCGAAAGCGGTGGATTTTGCGGGAGTACGATTGCGTCGGCCATTTTTCTTAGTTCCCTTCTCTCTTGGAAATTACGAACGTAATCGACGATCCGTGATCAGTTTCAGAACAATAAAAGCAAACAGCGCATGGCAAGCAGCGGATGTTCGCTCGCTGGCGCATGATATGGGCTCACCGGAGCAGCGCACCCGTGGTTGCGAGCGAGCCCAGTCAAAATCACCAGGGGACACGGGAAATGACGCCGAAGCGAATCAGCACCGCGGCGACCAGCGCCAGAAGGACCGCCCAGGTATCAAGCGTGACGAACGGCGTGGATTTGGCGGCGATTTGCTTGTTTTCGGTGCTCATTTTGGTTCCTTTCGTCTCTCAAGAATTTCACATGACTTTTTTCAGAGTCCCGAACCTGTATCGGAAGAGAGAAAGCAGCCATTACATCGGAAGTCAGGAAAGACGGGCATGGGTGGCTCCTTCGAGAGCGTCGCGAAAAAAATCGGCAGCAAACGCACCGTCGGCGACAGACGACACAACGCGGCCAACCATGAGCAAGGCCGGGGCGGGAAGTGGAGTCAGGTCGCAGAGCCCGGCGATGGTGGTGATGTGCTGCGACTCATCCGGATTAGACGCCCTAGACAGAACGAGGACTGGCGTTTCGGGAGCGACCGAAGCAGCCTGAAGCCAGCGCGAAACTTCGGCGTAGTCGGGGCCGGGCATGTAGACGACGACCGTAGTCTCGGCGGTAAGACCGATGCCGGGCAGGAATCGGGATTCCAGAGAGCGCGAGAACGTTGTGAAAAGGACATGGGAGGTCAGGCGGCGACCGGTGAGGGAGAGTTTTGCCGCGGCCGCTGCGGCGAAAGCCGCGGAGATGCCGGGAATGACTTCGAATGCGATGTTGGCGGCGCGGAGCGCTTCCATTTCCTCGGACGCGCGGCCGAAGAGCATGGGGTCTCCACCCTTGAGGCGGACCACGATCGCGTGTTTGTGCGCGGCGTCGACGAGCAGCGAGTTGATGTCCTGCTGCGTGAGGAGCCGGAAACCGGCGCGCTTGCCGACGTCGATACGCTGGGCAGAGACGGGGATGAGCTTGAGAATTTCGGGGCCAACGAGAGAGTCGTGAAGGACGATATCCGCCGACTGGAGAATACGCAAGGCTTTGACGGTAAGTAAATCGGGATCACCAGGCCCAGCACCGATGAGATAGACCGTAGACATCAGGCCACCCCTTCGGAGTTTTTGGAAGTGACAGCTTCGCGGAGGAAGCGTTCGTACATGGGGCGGCTGGCCAGGGCATGCAGCCAGCGTTTGGTGACTTCGGGGTCAGTGGAGTGGGTACGCAGCGTTTCGCGGGCAGCGCCGAGCCATTCGAGCCAGCATTCATATTCGGGGCCAAATTGCTGCTCGAGTTCCTTGCGCAGACGCTGGGCAAGCGCGGGGCTTTTGCCGTTGGTGGAGATGGCGATCTGGAGATGGCCTCGCTGGACGATAGAGCCATAGTAAAAATGGCAGTGCTCGATGTCGTCAACAGCGTTGCAGAGGATGTTACGCCGGTCGGATTCGGCGAAAACCTCGGCGTTGAGATCGCGCAGCGACGTGGCGGCAATGACCAGGAACGCTCCGAGAAGATCCTCCGGCTCGAAGGGTTTAGGAGACCAGTCAATCTGACGAGTGCGGACCCATTCGACGAGGGACGGATGCAACTTCGGAGATACGACATGGACGAGTGCACCGGCTTCCAGGAGGCCGGGAATTTTCTGCGCGGCGATAGACCCTCCACCTACGACCACGACACGGCGGTTGGTCAGCTTGATAAATGCCGGAAAAAGGCTCATGGGCGGTCCTCGATGGAGTGCGGTACGCGATCGGCGGGTATATCGCGAAGAGCAATTTCAGCCTGCTGGGCGGGCTGGCCGGACAAGATGCTGCGCAGTTGCTCCGTGGCGTGGCGCGCCAGAAACTTCTGCAGCGGCTCCGCTTGGTGGCGGAGCGCGTGGAACGTGTCGAGAAGGCGCGCGATGGCGTTGGGGACTTCGTCTGCCGCGCAACGATAGCCGACGGGGCGGGCAATCGCGGCTACCTGGCCGACACTCCCGCCCACACAGAAGTAGTAGGCGTCCACAAGTTTGCCGTCCTGCTTGATCTTCTTGCCTTCAAGACCGATATCGGCAATCCAGTGCTGGCCACACGAATTGGGGCAACCGGTGATGTGCAGTTTGATCTCTTCCTGATAGCCGGGGTACCGCTCATCGAGCTGTTCGGTAAGCCAGCGCGCATACGATTTCGTTTCAGTGAGCGCGAGTTTGCAGAACTCGGAACCGGTGCAGGCGACGGTGCCGCGAACGAAGGCGTTGGTGAGAACCGGGAGGCCGCAGCCGTTGAGCGCGTCGACCACCGCGGGAACGTTCAGGCCCGGGACGTTGATTAGCAAAAGATTTTGCATGGGGGTGGCACGGAGATGGCAGTCGCCATAGCGGTCGGCCAGGTCGGCGGCGATCTGAATTTGCGCGGGGGTAATACGGCCCCGGATGACCGAGGCACCGACAGTGAAGAAGTTGGGCTGCTTTTGCGGGATCACACCGAGATGGTCACGATGGAAGCTGGCAGGAAGTTGCTCGGGTTCGGCGGGATCGAGTTGGAAGCCGAGCTTCGCTTGTATAGCCGCTAAGAAAGAATCGGCGGTCCAACCGTGCTGCAGGAAGAGATATTTGAGGCGGGCGCGCTCGCGGGACTGGCGAAGGACTTCACTTTCCTTGAAGACTTCGGCAATAGCGCGAGCAACAGGGACGACCTGATGCCATTGAACGAAGGCATTGAGTTTGACGGCGAGATGCGGCTCGGTCGAGAGCCCTCCGGCAACACGCAGAGAAAAACCGATTTCTTCGCCGCCATGGCCCGTGGGGCGCGTGGCGGTGAAACCAATATCGTTGATTTCGGGATACGAGCACCAATCCGGGCAGCCGGTGATGGTGATTTTGAACTTGCGTGGCAGATTGTAGAAATCGGGATTCCCTCCGAGTTCCTTATCTATCGCCAAGGCAAGAGGAGCGACATTAGCGAGTTCGTGTGCATGGATGCCAGCCAACGGGCAGCCGGTGATGTTGCGGGCGACGTCACCGCAGGCACCTGTCGTACGCAGGCCCGCGGACCAGAGTTTTTCCAGAAGCGTGGGTAGATTTTCGATCGCCACCCAGTGCAGCTGAATATTCTGGCGCACGGTGATATCGGCCACTCCGTTGCCGAATTGATCGGAGAGGTCGGCGATGGTGCGCGCTTGTTCGCTGGTCAGCAGCCCGTTGGGAATCCGGATGCGCACCATGAAGTAGGGGACAGCCTTCCCTTCTCCATTTTTTCCGCCGGTGACGCCAGCGCCGTCACCCTGGGTGTAAATGCCCCAGGGACGGAAGTACGTGCCAAGCCATTCGGGAGGGATGGAGTCGAAGCCAGTTTTGGCGAAAGCGCGGATTTCGTCCAGATGTTCCCAGGGATTTTTTTCGCGCTTGAGGCGCTCGACGCGCTGCGCCTTGGTTTCTTTGACTTCGGACATTTTGATCCTATTTGATCCTTTTTGATCCTTCGGTTTCTGCCGATTTGCAAAAAAGCCGCAGGGCGAGCAAAAGGCGCTCGTCCTGCGCTACAGTTCCGGAAAAAGAAAAAGCCCACGGGCCGGAAGGTTCTGGCACGTAGGCTTCGAAGCTAAGAAATCAGAAAAAGCTAAGTTCGGAAGCACCCCTGGCCAGAACGCGTCTGCCGACAGCAACAGCAGCAGGCCGCGAGACAACAACCGATCTGGCAACAGGAGGTATGCATTTCCGTAAGAAGGCTACGCGGGATACGGTACGGAGTCAATCCGGCTAGCCATGCAAAGTTTGGATGCGGGGGATGGAGGATTTGGATACATCGTGGAGGGAGGGGGTAAATGTTGCAGAATCACCAACCTCTCAGAGGCGGCCTAAAGCCGCCCCTACATTGCGAGAGGTTTACTGGTTGGGCTTGGGGGTGGAGGTGGCTGGCTTGGCCGTAGTGGCCGGTTTGGCGGCTAGTTTCGCCGTGGTGGCCGGGGCCGTGGCGGCGGCACCGATCAGAGTTGCGGAGGTGATTTTGTCAAGCTTGGGCCAGTGCTGGGCAATGTATTTTTCTCCGCCCTTGGTGATGTTTTCCTGGTCCATGCCCGCGGATTCGCCGTATTGGTCGTAGAACATTTCAACCACGTTCATCCCCGTACCATCCACGGCACCGAAAGGCGTGAAGCCCTGCGAGTCAAGCGAGGTGTTGTCCTTGAAGTTGATAAAAAGCTGCGTCGTGCGAGTGCCGGGACCAGCGGTGGCGAAAACAAGCGTGCCCTTCTTGTTGGATTGGGAGTGCGCATCGTCCTTGATCGTGGCCTTTTCCCAAGCCGCGTTGACTTCGGGATACGCGCTGAGTCCGAATTGCGCGACGAATCCCGGAAGCACGCGGAAGAAGCGGGCGTTATCAAAATAGTGGTGCTTGACCAAATTGTAGAAGCGGTCGGCGCCGAGGGGAGACCACGCGCGGGTTACGGTGACGGTGAATTCGCCGCGGGTGGTGACGAATTTGACCTGGTACGTGTCCGGCGCTTTGGCGGTGAGGGTGGCAGGTTTTAGAAGGGCGCGGTCATAGGCGGGAGCCGCGGCGTGTGTGGTGGGGTGGGCGGCGGTGGTGGGTTTGGGTTTCGCAGCGGGTGCCGGGGTGGGGGTTTGCGCCCAAGAGGGGATGGAGACGGCGAGCGCGACGAAAGCCAGCGCGCAGGATTTCAGGGACATGATCGAAAGGCCTCCGGAAATGTTCGGGTATTTGGTCCGACCGGAGTAGTTTTGCATATTTTTAGGGGAAGAACAAAGTGGCGAGTGGAAAGAAAGATTAAGACAACGCTGAGGCGCAGTGGTGCCGGAGATTTGCAGAGAAGAGGAAGAGTTCACCACAGAGGTAGCAGAGGGGAGCAGAGGGAGCGGAGAGATTGAGGCGAGACGTTGGGATTGAGGTGTTGCGCGCGAATCGTGAACAATCGAAACCCGCAAGCTCCATTGAAGTGTGGAGAAACGACGGATTGAAGAGCACAGCCAGGATTGCCTGCGCCACGTGAACTGCCCCCTCGGATGGCGGGCCCTACATTCACTATTTGGAGTTGAGGTCGTGAGAGATGTGTTCGGCTTCGGAGAGGACGCGGAGGGTGTTCTCGCCGAGGATTTTACGGATGTCGGCCTCGGAGTAGCCCTTTTTCAGCAGGGCGTCTGTGATTTGCGGGAGGTGGGAGACGTCCTGCATACCAATGGGCATGACGGCGCCGTCGAAATCGGAGCCGAGGCCGACGTGATCCACGCCGGCGATTTTCACCGCGTGGTCAATGTGCTCGACTATTTTGGTCCAGTCCACCTTGGGAAGCTTGCCGGCTTCCATGAAGTCGCGGACAACTTGATCGCCAGCGACGAGTTTGCATGTTCCTTCGTCGCCTTGGCAGCGCCTGGCAACTTCGTCGTTGATTTCCTTTTCCGCTTCAGGATGGGCTTTTTCGTAGTCGCGGAATTCCTGGGAGAGGAAGCCTACGTGGTAATTGATCTGGATGACGCCGCCATGTTTAGCGAGGTCGCGCATCATGTCGTCGGTCATGTTGCGTGCGGCGTTGCAAATGGCGCGGCAGGAGGAGTGGGAAGAGAAGACGGGCGCCTTGCTGGTTTCCAGGGCGTCGTAAAAGGTTTTGTCGGAGACGTGGGCAATGTCCACGATCATGCCAAGGCGGTTCATTTCCAGGACGACTTTTTTGCCAAAGTCGCTGAGGCCATTGTGCGCCGGCTTGTCCGTGGAAGAATCGGCCCATTCGTTGTTGTCCATGTGGGTGAGGGTCATGTAACGGACACCGAGCGCGGCGAAGGTGCGCAGAACGGAAAGATCGTTGCCCATCATATGGCCGCCCTCGACGCCCATCAGGACGGCGATTTTGCCCTGCTTCTTCGCTTCGCGGACGTCAGCGGCGCTGGTGGCGAGCAGGAGATCGTTGGGATGCTTGCGGACGGTTTCGCGGACGGCGTCGATTTGATCCAGAGCCTGCTTCACGGCATCGGGGCCAAGAATTTTCGAGGAGATCCAGATGGAGAAGAAGATCGCGGAGAGGCCGCCTTCGCGCATGCGGGGAATATCAATGTTGCCGTCGGAGTGGCGAACAGCGAGATCGAATTTGGGATCGAGGAGGCGTTGCGTGGTGTCGTCGTGCGTGTCCACGACGATGGAGGAGGATTGGAGCTTTTTGGCCTGGTCGGAGACCGATTGTGCTGATGCGGAAACGGACATTAGGACTCCCAGGATTAGAGTGGCGATGGCGCGGGTCATTTTTTCTCCAGGTTCGAGCGGAGATTAGAGTAGCAGGAAGAGGTTGAAGGTTAAAAGTTCAAGGTTCTTGGAGGAAGAAGGTCAAACGCAGAAAGGCACAACGGGTGAGAAGAGAGAGAAAGAGTCCATCGCAGAGTCAGCAGAGGTGAGCTGAGAAAGCGGAGAACTGGGACCATTTTGATGGGCCGAGGTCGTTGCCCAATGCCTACCTGGAATTGAGATCGTGGGCAACGCGTTCGTTGGCGGCCAGGACACGGAGCAGGTTGCCACCGAGAATTTTGCGGATGTCGTCATCGGAATAGCCCTTGCGAACCAGGGCTTCGGTGATTTTGGGCAGCTTCGAGCAGTCTTCCATGCCGTCAGGCATATTGGCGCCATCAAAGTCGGAGCCCAAGCCCACGTGATCGGGGCCAACCAGCTTCACCACGTGATCGATGTGGTCAATGATGCGTTCCCAGGAAACGTGAGGCAACTTCCCTTCCGCGGTAGCCTTCTTCTCTTGCTCACCCAATTTTTCTTCAATGCAACCCTGATCGCCCTTGCATTCCTTGTTTGCCTGGTCAAATTCGGCGACGACGCCACCATTCCATTTGTCGGAAGCGTCCTTATAAGCCTGGTCGAGGAAGCTCTTTTCGTAGTTGATCTGGATCACGCCTCCCTTGGAGGCCAGGGCTCTGATCATGTCGTCGGTCATGTTGCGCGGATGGTTGCACAGCGCGCGGCAGGATGAATGTGAGGCGATGAGCGGCGCTTTACTAACTTCCAAAGCATCGTAAAAGGTTTTGTCAGCAACGTGGGAGATATCCACCATGATGCCCTGGCGATTCATTTCGCGGACGATGTCCTTGCCATGCTCGGTCAGGCCGTTGTGCGCGGGCTTGTCGGTGGAAGAGTCGGCCCATTCGTCGTTGTAGAAGTGGGAAAGGGTCATGTAGCGCACGCCAAGCTCGGAGTAGATGCGCACCATGTGAATGTCATTGCCGAGCATATGGCCGCCTTCGATGCCCATGAGAACGGCAATCTTTCCGTGGTCGTGGGCACGGCGGACATCGTCGGCGGTCGTGGCAAGAACGAGGTCGTTGGAGTGTTTACGCACGTTCTCCTGGATGGAGTCGATCTGGTCAAGCGCCGAGAGGACGGCGGGCGGGCCCATGGTGCGGCCATCTATCCAGATGGAGAAGAAGACGGCGTTCATGCCGCCTTCGCGCATGCGCGGGATATCCACGTGGCCGACGGTGTTGCGCTTGCCAAGATCGTAGCCTGAAAAGGCAAAGCGCTGCGTAGTGTCGTCGTGCGTGTCCAGGACAATGGAGGAGAAGTGCAGCTGGCGGGCGTGTTCGGAGACGGAGTCGGAAGGAGCGGAGACAGCGAGCAACAAAGCAGCAAGGAAACAAACAGAAAACAGAGCGAATGCGCGAAGCATTTTTTCTCCTAGGTCGAGCGCGGACAAGGGTAGCGTTGAACGTTCAAAGTTGAAAGTCGAAAGTTGAGGCGGGACAAGGAAGGACCATGCTGGGGCGCGGAGGAAGAGAAAAGAGAACCACAGAGGTAACAGAGGGGAGCAGAGAGAACGGAGACTGAAGAGGTAGGCTACAGTTTGCGCTCGTAGTTGTTGCCTGCTGGAAACCTGCGATGGTTGACCGTGCACCACACGGTTGCAATTGGAGCGATGAATCCACTCGGTGCGGGCCTAAAGTCCGGCCGCTACATTAAGAACTTAGCCGGTGCCGGCGACTTCGCTGGCGGGGCGTTCGGTGATGGAGGCTTTGAGGAAGTCGCGGTTGGAGCGGGCGATGACCTCGAGCTGGATGTCTTTCGGACAGGCGGCTTCGCATTCGCCAATATTGGTGCAGTTGGCAAAGCCTTCGACGTTCATCTGGCGGATCATGCCGAGGGCGCGGCGATCGCGTTCGACCTGGCCCTGCGGAAGATGGCCGAGGTGCGAAATTTTGGCGCCGACGAAAAGCGCGGCGGCGGCGTTGGGACACGCGGCGACGCAGGCTCCGCAGCCGATGCACGCGGCGGCGTCCATGGCGAGGTCGGCGTCTTCCTTGGCTACCGGCATGGCATTTCCGTCGGGTGCGCTGCCCGTGGGAACGGAGATAAAACCTCCCGCGGCGATGATGCGATCGAAGGAGTTGCGATTGACGGCCAGGTCCTTGACGATGGGAAACGCCGAAGCGCGCCACGGCTCCAGGTAAAGCTCGTCACCATCCTTGAAATTGCGCATGTGGAGCTGGCATACGGTGGTGCGCTTGAAGCCCCCGTGCGCTTTACCATTGATCATGAAGCCGCACATGCCGCAGATGCCTTCGCGGCAGTCGTGATCGAACGCAACGGGGTCTTCACCCTTGGCGATGAGTTGTTCGTTGAGAACATCGAGCATTTCGAGGAAGGACATGTGCTCGCTGACGTTGTTGTGCTCGTAGCGCACCATGCGCCCCGCGTCCTGGGAGTTTTTTTGCCGCCAGATGTGGAGGATAAGTTTCATGTCAGGCGAAGCTCCGGTGAAGAAGGCGAAAATTGAAAATAGAAAATGGAAAATGGGATGCGACCGCGCAGATATGCCGGAAATTAGGGCGCGGAGAAGAGACGGAAAGAGGCTGGCTTAAAAGACCAGCGCTACATGGAAGAAGGAAGAAACCAAGAAAAGAGAGGAGTGCCATTATTTGTAGCTCCTCTGCGAGGGGTGGACGTAGTCGAAAGTGAGCCGCTCTTTGGAAAGAGCTGGGGCACTGTTGGGGCCGGTGTATTCCCATGCGGCGACGTAAGAATAGTTCGCATCGTCGCGCAGCGCTTCGCCATCGGGCGTCTGATATTCCTCGCGGAAATGCCCGCCGCAGGATTCGCGGCGATCCAGGGCATCGAGGCACATGACTTCGCCGAGTTCCAGGAAGTCGGCGACACGCCCGGCCTTTTCGAGCGACTGGTTGAATTCCTCATTCGTGCCAAGAACTTTAACCGTCTTCCAGAACTCCTCGCGGAGCGCGGGAATCTGCGACAGCGCTTTCTTGAGGCCCGCTTCATTCCGCGCCATTCCGCATTCATCCCAGACAATTTTGCCGAGTTCGCGGTGGAAGGAATCCACGGTGCGGGTGCCGTTGGCGTTGAGAAGCCGCTTGGTGATGTTGGTGACGTTGGCCACGGCATCCTTGGCCGCGGCATGCTCGGCATTTACCTTTGCGAGCTTGGCGTTCGCGAGATAGTTGCCGATGGTGTACGGAATGATGAAGTAGCCGTCGGCCAGGCCCTGCATGAGGGCGCTGGCGCCAAGGCGATTGGCGCCGTGATCGGAGAAGTTGGCTTCGCCCAGCACGAACAGGCCGGGAATCGTGGACATCAGGTTGTAGTCCACCCAGAGGCCGCCCATGGTGTAGTGAATTGCCGGATAGATGCGCATGGGGACTTCGTATGGATTATCGCCGGTGATGCGCTCGTACATTTCGAAGAGATTGCCATAGCGCTCGGAAATTTTCTGCTTGCCGAGCCTCTTGATGCAGTCGGTGAAATCGAGATAGACACCGAGGCCGGTCTCGCCCACGCCGTGCCCGGAGTCGCATTCGGCTTTCGCGGCGCGGGAAGCGATGTCGCGGGGGACAAGATTTCCAAAGCTGGGATAGCGGCGTTCCAGGTAATAGTCGCGCTCGTCGTCTGGAATCTGGCTGGGCGGGCGCTTATCGCCGGGCTTTTTCGGAACCCAGATTCGCCCATCGTTGCGCAGCGATTCGGACATCAGGGTGAGCTTCGACTGATAGTCGCCGGAGACGGGGATGCAGGTGGGATGAATTTGCGTGTAACACGGATTCGCGAAAAGTGCGCCGCGCTTGTAGGCACGCCAACTGGCGGTAACGTTGCAGCCTTTGGCGTTGGTCGAGAGATAGAAAACATTGCCGTAGCCGCCGCTGGCGAGAATGACCGCGTCACTGATATGGACTTCTATTTTGCCGTTGTGGAGATCGCGCGTGACGATGCCGCGAGCTTGCCCGTCAATGACGATGAGGTCCAGCATCTCCGTGCGGGGATGCATTTTCACGGAACCAAGGCCTATCTGGCGCTCGAGGGCCTGATAGGCGCCAAGAAGAAGTTGCTGGCCTGTCTGGCCGCGGGCGTAGAAAGTGCGGGAGACTTGCGCTCCTCCGAAGGAACGGTTGTCGAGGAGACCGCCGTATTCCCGGGCAAAAGGAACGCCCTGCGCGACGCACTGATCAATGATGTTCACGCTGACTTGCGCAAGGCGGTAGACGTTCGCTTCGCGGGCCCGAAAATCGCCGCCTTTTACGGTGTCGTAAAACAGGCGGTAAATGGAGTCGCCGTCGTTGTGGTAATTCTTCGCCGCGTTGATGCCACCCTGCGCGGCGATGGAGTGGGCGCGGCGGGGCGAATCCTGAAAACAGAAGCAATGGACGTTATAGCCAAGCTCGCCTAGACTCGCGGCCGCGGAAGCGCCGGCGAGGCCCGAGCCGACAACGATCAGGTTGTACTTGCGCTTGTTGGCCGGGTTAACGAGCTTGAGCTGGAATTTGTGATTATTCCAGGACTGCTCAATCGGACCAGTAGGCGCGTTGGATTTCAGTTCCATGAAAGAAGACTCCTAAACAGGCTTGATAAAGCCGGCCAGGACCGAGACCGGGATAGAGATATTGCCGATGGCAATGGCGATGGCGACAACTTTGGCAAGTGTGCGAATCACCGGCGTGTAAACCGGATGGCTGACACCAAGTGTTTGGAACATGCTCCAGAGGCCATGATAGAGGTGATAGCAGAGCATGGTCATGGCGACAATATAGAAGAGCGATACCGGCCAGAACTGGAAGCCGGTGACTACGTTGTTGTACACATCGTGCTCGACGAATGGGCCGCCCGGGTGAATCGTGCCAAAGGTGAAGTGGAGCAGATGGAAAATGACGAAGGCCAGAATAATCGGACCACTCCAAACCATGGTCCGGGAAGCGTACGTGGAGTGCATATTCACCTTTTTCACATAGCCCACCGGCCGGGCGGCCAGTTGGAGCCGCCATAGCTGTGCCGAAGCCCAAATATGCAGGAAAACCGAGACAAGCAACGTAATCCGCGCGCCCCACAGCAGCGCGGGCATCGAATGCAGCATGGCCGAATATTTATTTATTTTTTCCGGCGACTCGTAGATCTGCAGATTGCCGAGAAGATGCCCGACCACGAATCCGAAGAGAACCACGCCGGTGACGGCCATGATGGCCTTTTTTCCGACGGTGGTCTCCCAGAACCGCAAGCTGTCCGCGGACAAATTGACCGCTGTGGCGCTCATAGTGTGCCAATCCTTGTGTGCTTCAAAAGAGTTCGGGAAAAACAGGAAAGTTGGCCGGACAGCTTGAATTCACCAGGCCAGATTGCCGTGAAAGACATGCACTCTCCGCCGCGTGAATCCCGGAAATTTTACTTGAACATAGTCGCGGACGCGCGATGGGAACGCAGCCATACCAGTATAGGGAGTCGGAGAAACTGCCGCAAGTAGCGCCGATGAACGGAGGGAAAAGAGCGCCCGTGTCCTATGGTTTTGAAAGGCACAAAAGATTCGAAAGTTTCTTGCAGCTTCAAAGGAAAGCGGTGAAGATGGAAAAAAGCGGTCACCAAACCACTGGCAGGTCCCCGCGCAACCGCCTGCTGACGGACAGGATCCAAAGGTATGAGCACTAGCCTGGTAAACGAACTGGAACGCTTGGCCGAAGCGCTGGAGAGCGAAAGTGCCACCACCGCCGAGATTCCGCTGGCCACAATGGCGGAGAAAATCGCCAAGAACTTGGGAGTAAAGCCGGACGAGGTGGCCATCCTGGGCGTCTCCACGCGGTGGCGACATTTGCATTTCCTGGTACCGCACGCATTGAAGAATGTGGGGTTCATTCCCTTGACGAGCAATTCAGCACTCGCGGCGCGCACCGTGCGGGAGAGCCGCCCGGAGATCAATAACAATTTTCCGTCGGTTCGGCATGCCACGGTATTTGAGGGTGTGAAAACGGCCACGACTTCCGGCGAATCGATTCAGAAAATCATCAGCGCGCCGATCCTGTGCGAAGGAAAAGTGGTGGGAGTGATGCAGATCAGCCGGAAGGCGACTTCGACGATCGAGGCTGGGCCGGACTTCACGGCGGAAGACCTCGCGAAGGTTTTGACCCTGTGCCGCCCGCTGGGAAAATTGGTGAGGCATTTGGCCGGAGAATGATCGGTGATTGGCAATTCGACGAACGAGCAGCGTTCATTGGCAGGTGGCTAGCGAAGGAATGCAACTCCGGAAGTTTCCTCTCCCCCAGAAAATAAGACTTTCCGTTATTCCGCTCCTTGTTTCGCAATCCGGAAAATAAGTTCCCTGCCCCGCGCGCTTGTGACAAAACTTTCTCGAAACGCGGCGAGGAATGCATTGACACTGCGTGCGATGCTTGTTACTTTTCAACAGGACGTAAATTTTTCAGACGAAACCACTTAGGACGGTGACGAGACACTATGGCGTTTGTCGCAAAGAAAATTTTCCTGACCAAGGGCGTGGGAAAACACCGCGAGCGCCTGTCCAGTTTTGAGCTTGCGCTGCGAAACGCCGGAATTGCCGCGTGCAACATCGTGCGCGTGTCTTCCATTTTTCCGCCAAACTGCAAACTGATTTCACGCAGCGAAGGATTGAAGCTGATCAAGCCGGGGCAAGTGGCATTCACTGTGATCAGCGAAAATTCCACGAAGGAACCGCACCGCCTGATTGCGGCCAGCATCGGACTGGCCCTGCCCAGCGAACGGCCGATGTACGGATATTTGAGCGAGCACCACTCCTTTGGCGAGACCGAAGAAGTCGCGGGCGAGTATGCCGAAGAACTGGCCGCGGAGATGCTGGCAACGACGCTGAACGTGGAGTTCGATCCGGATTTGTCGTGGGACGAGAAGAAAGAAGTCTACCGGATTTCCAACAAGATCGTGCGTACGATGAATATCACGCAATCGGCGGTGGGAGATAAGCGCGGATTGTGGACGACGGTGCTGACGGCGGCGGTGTTGCATGGGGATGATGATTAGGATGAGAGCCGTTAGCTATTAGCTGTAAGCCATAAGCTGAATACAAGAAACGTCTGAGGCGCTTCGGGACTCCGGGGCGCCTTTCTTATTTTTCTGGAAGAATGTAAGAAAAGTCGTAGGAGTGTTTACCGTCCTTGATGATGATTTGCATGGAGCCTGATAGGCCGGCGAGTTGCCCAGTGCCGGAACCAGGCACCACGATGACGTTCATTTTGTAATCGCCATTTTGCATCGTGCCGTTGTGCATGAGAAGGAAAGTGCCGGTGAGCCCGTGCAGCGTGCCGGAAACGCGCTCGACGGCGACGTAGCCTCCATAACCTTTGGCTGGATTGCCGCCGCTGAGCATTTCACCCTGACTGGCGGCTTCGAGGTCGCCGTGAAAGTGTTTGTCGAGCGAGAATCGCCCGATGGGGTTTTCGTCGAATTTGAAGGCGGGGTCGATGGGAGCGACTTTGACTTCAAAGTTGCCGGTGGCGTGCAGAGTCATGTCGGGGTCCTTTTGGGCAACGAGCGGGAGAGTGAGAAAGAAACAAAAGAGGAGAATAGCAGCTTGGGTTTTGTGTTTCATGTTTTCTCTTGGCGGAGGATTGGGAGTGGGAAGGATAGCATGAGGCCGATGCGGCGGGCTTCTTAACGCAGCGGCTAAGGCAAGAGGGCTAGACGCAGAGGACGCGGGGATTTCGCAGAGGAGAGGAAGAGTTTCACCACAGAGTCAGCAGAGAGCAGCAGAGGAAACGGAGAGATTGTGCCGGGATCTCTCCGCTAAGCGGCCCGTCACGCATAAGCCGAACAGAAAAGAAAAGACGGGCCCCTCCTGTCGGGATGACAGAAAGATGGCTGCGCAAAGGCGCTCCGGAAAGAAAGCGCCGCAGCGCGCAAACTTCGCGTGCTCTGCGCTACAGGTTATTTGAAGTACTTGAGGCGTTCCAGGACCGCGCCGACAACCAGCGGCAGAGCCACCGTGGCGTCTTCCAGGACTTCGGCGAATTTACCGCCTTCTTCGGGCGGAACAAATTTTCCCCAACTGACAGCTTCGGTATACGTACTGCCGCTGAGCCCACCCCAATGGACGGGTTCCGGACATATGCGCACGCCATAGCTGTAACGCTTGAGCGGGAGGTTTTCATAGCCGCGGCGGGCCATAAGCTCCGCGTACACGCCAAATTGCTGCGACCAGTTGCGCGGGACGCCGCCGCCGATCGTGAAGATGCCCATCTTCTTGGTGGCCATCATCGTGTGCGCAAAGGTTTCGAAGTCCTCAAAAGGATCGAAGCGGAGCGTGGGGCGCTTTTCCTTTTTACGGGCGTAGTTGTTAAGAGCAAAGTCCAGACCCAGCTCGGAATCGGAAAACGCGGGAACGAAAACGGGCACCTTGTGTTCGTAAGCGGACTTAAGGATGCCGCGGCCTTTCATGGTCTTGTGGAGCAACTCGCCGATCCGATGATGAAGTTTGTGGCTGCAGACGACCTCGTTGGGATCCCACTTGTCCAGGATGCCGTCGACGATTTCCTCGACGTGATCGAGGTTGGTCTCGGGCTCGAGCGAATCGTAAACCCGGTTGTACCCGGCCAGGAAAAGCTCTTCGTCGTTCATTTTCGAGGGATCGTAGCGGAAGTGCGAAAGGCCGGTGGCTTCGACCAGTCCATGAGCCATGAGGGCGCCGGTGGAAACGATTGCTTTAACAATGCCGGATTCGATGAGGTCGCAGAAGACGAGGCCCATTTTACCGACGGTAAGAGCGCCGGCAAGGGTCATGACGACGAAGCAGTCTTTGTCTCGGGCCATGGCTTCGAGAACATCGGCGGCGTCGCCGACCTGGCGGGCGGTGTAGGCGGTGTTGCCCATAGCGCGGACGAGATCGTCAATGGTTTTGATTTTCGACAGGTCCAGCGGATAGATGGGGCGAAGTTTATCTTTGACGGGGTCGTGGAGGACGCGTCCGGTGACGGTCTTGCTTGGGTGCTTGGGCATCGGCTCTCCTGACAAAGCAAATGAAGACGATTTAACAACCGAGAAAAAATTTGTAGCCATAGTGTACTTGAAATGCGGAGGAGTTTTGCAAGGAAGAGAAAAAAGATAACGGAGAGACGCTGAGAGCGTAGAGTTACGAGGAGAGGAGGAAGAGTTCACCCACAGAGGTAACAGAGGGGAGCAGAGTAAACGGAGAGTTGGGAGACAAGGTACAAAGATTGGCTTCCACAGAGTGAAGAGAGGACAAAAATGTTCGTGATAGGATGGGGAGCATGAGCGATAAATTTACGGTTGGACTTGTGCAGATGAGCTGCACGACACATAAGGAAGAGAATGTGGCAAAAGCTGAAGCGAAGATTCGCGAAGCCGCCGGCCGAGGAGCGCAGGTGATTTGCCTGCACGAGCTGTTTGCCGGCGAATATTTCTGCCGGACGGAAGATGCGGACCTTTTTGAGCTGGCCGAGCCGGTGCCCGGCCCTACGACGGAACGCCTGGCAAAAATCGCGAAAGAAAAAAAGGTGGCGCTGGTGGTCTCCGTTTTCGAGAGACGCGCGCCAGGCATCTATCACAATACATGCGCGATGCTTGACGCTGACGGGGCGTACCTGGGGAAATACCGGAAGATGCACATTCCAGACGATCCGCTTTATTACGAGAAATTTTATTTCACGCCAGGGGATCTGGGCTTTCTGAATTTCGATACGAAATACGCGCGGATAGGCGTGCAGATTTGCTGGGACCAGTGGTATCCCGAGGGCTCAAGGCTGACGGCGATGCAGGGCGCAAACGTGATTTTTTATCCAACGAGCATCGGATGGCATCCGCACGAGAAGGCGGCGTTCGGGAAGGCACAACTCGATTCGTGGAAAACGATTCAGCGGGCGCATGCGATTGCGAATGGATGTTATGTGGCAGTGGTGAACCGCGTGGGCTATGAGGGCAAACCGGAGAAGGGCGATCCGGGGATCGAGTTCTGGGGGAATTCGTTTGTTGCCGATCCTGCAGGACAACTGCTGGCGGAGGCGTCGAACGATAAGGAAGAAATATTGGTCGTGGAGTGCGAGCCAAAGAAGAGCGAGGAACAGCGCAGGAACTGGCCGTTTTTCCGTGATCGGAGAATCGATGCATTTGGGGGTTTAACGAGCCGCTGGCTGGGGGAAAAGTGAGCCAGTAGCCGGCAACTGCGAACTACCAGAAGGGGAAGATTTCAGCACAGAGGACACGAAGTGAAGAAGACGGGCGGAGTGACAATGACGCCGGAGGAGCTGGGTTATCGGATGCCGGCGGAGTGGGAAGCGCATGAGGCAACTTGGCTTGGCTGGCCGCATGAATTAACGGATTGGCCGGGAAAATTTGCGCCGATCCCGTGGGCGTTTGCGGAGATTGTGCGGCTGCTTTCAGAAGTGGAGCGCGTTTTTTTGATGGTGGAAAGCCGCGATGCAGAAAAGAAGGTTCGCGGAATTTTGCGGAAGGCAGGGGCCAAACTGGAGTCGGTGCAATTTTTTGTGGCGCCGACCGACCGCGGCTGGATGCGGGACTCCGGGCCGATCTGCGTGAAGAATGCTGCCGGCCAGGTGGCCTACAACAATTTTGTATTTAACGGCTGGGCGAAGTACAGCAACCACAAGAAGGACGCGCAGGTCGTGCGCAAAGCTAATGAGAGGCTAAAGAGAAAGGTTTTCTTTCCGGAGCACAAGGGGCGGCGCGTGGTGCTGGAGGGCGGTTCGATTGACGTGAATGGCAAAGGAACGCTGCTGACGACCGAGGAGTGTTTGCAGAGCAAGATCCAGGAGAGAAATCCGGGCTTCACGAAGGAAGACTACGCGGAAGTCTTCCGAAAATACCTGGGCGTAACGAATGTGCTCTGGCTGGGCAACGGAATTGCCGGCGACGACACGCACGGTCATGTGGACGATCTGACGCGGTTTGTGAATGAGACAACCGTGGTGACGATCGTGGAGGAGGATCGCTCCGACGCCAACTACGCGGCGCTTCAGGACAATCTGAAGCGTTTGCAGGGGATGAAAGACCAGGATGAACGAGCGCTGACGCTGGAGACGCTGCCAATGCCCAGGGCAGTACAATTTGACGGCCAGAGATTGCCAGCAAGTTATGCGAATTTTTATATCGCCAACAAGATCGTCATTGTGCCGACGTTCAATGACGCGAATGATCGCGTGGCCCTGAATACTCTGGCAAAGTGTTTTCCGGGACGCGAGGTCGTGGGCGTCCATTGCCGGGACCTGGTCCTTGGTTTGGGCACGTTGCACTGCATGACGCAGCAGGAACCGGTGGCAGAAAGCCGTTAGCTCTTAGCCGTTCGTTGAGAGCTGCAAGAAAAATAACGGGATATAAGGCGACTAGGAGGAAGGATGCTGGCACAGATGGCGGTGATGACGGTGTGGTTGCAGGAACGCGTGGTGGTTGTGGAGTGGAGGCGGGGGCTCATTGGATGGATTCTCATCGGCCTTCTTGCGGGGTGGCTTGCGGGAAAAATCGTCAAGGGGGAAGGGTTTGGGTGCATCGGCGATATCTTGCTGGGATTAATTGGCTCGGTTATTGGCGGCTGGATTTTTACGCAACTCGGGATTGTGCATACCAACGGATTTTTGCTATCGCTTGCAGCCGCGACAGTGGGGGCGGTATTACTGGTGGCGATTGCGCACCTGTTTTTTGGGGGAAAGAATTAGACAACGAGTTCAAAGGATCCAGGTTCAATAGTCCAACTCTGCAAGAAAGTCCGAAGAGGGCGGCTGCGGCCGCCCTCTTCGTTTTGTACATGTAAACTCCGGAAACCTGTTGCGATCGCGTGCTCCGGCTACTCCACTAGCGGGGTGGAGTGCTGGAGGAGAGTGCGGCGAGCCGCTGACGGGCATAGTCGAGAGATGGGTTGAGAGCGAGAGCGCGTTGGTATTCCCGGATGGCTGCTGCGGGGTCGGCTGCTTTTTCGAAGTTGAGTCCTAGAGCGAGATGAACCTGGTCGGCGTGCACCCAGGTAGGATCCATTTCTAGAATTTTGCGCAGCTCGGCTGAGGAATCCGCTACGCGGTTCGATGAAGCTAAAGCTCCAGCGTACCCCTGCCGGATGTACAAGGAATCGGGCTGGGCCTGCACAGCGCGTTGCAGAACGGCAGCGGCCTGAATCGGATTGCCCATTCGCAGCAAGGAAACTCCCAATTTATCGAGGACGGTTGCATTGGAAGGCTGCAGGGCGGCTGCGTTTTGGTACGCAAATGCGGCTTGATTCCACAGGTTCGCGCGAGTCGAAGCATCACCAAGCTGAATCCAGCCGGCGAAGTCACGCGGGTTGGCCTTTACCTTGGTTTGCAGCGAAGTCATCACGGCGAGGGACTTGCCATTGCTTTCGGCGACTGCGGCAAGTTGCGAAAAATACGCGGCTTGGCTGGGGTCCAGTGTGGCAGCGTGGCGATAGGTATCGGCGGCCATTTGCCAATTGTTCTGGAGAATATAAACCTTGGCCAGATTGATGACCGGGGGCAAGTAGTCGGGAAGAATGCGTATGGCTTCATGGAAGTGAGCGATGGCGTCTTCATACTTGCCTTTGTCGGTCAGGTACCAGCCAGCATTCATTTGGGCAAGGACGTTGTTGGGACGTGACTGAAGCGAGCTAAGGACATACTTGATGGCCTGATCGACGTCGCCGCGTTCGTAGTAGGCGGCAGCGAGTTGTGCCTGGAGATTGTAGGAATTGGGCGATTTCTTAATAGCATCGGAGAGCAGGCTGAAGTTGTCGTGGAAGATGGCGACACGGCGCTCCAACTGCACGACGTAGAAAACGAAGATAGCCGCAAGGGCGGCGCTCAGCGGCAAACGGACCCATGGCGTAAGGTCTCGGGAGGAAATGGCCAGGGTGAGAGCGCCGACCAATACCGCAAAACCCACGGAGGGAATGTAGAGGTAGCGCTCCGTAAAAAAATTGACACCGACCGAATTGAGGCTGAAAGCAGGAGCAAGAGTGAAAACGAACCAGCAGAGCGCAAAGGAGAGAATTGGACGGTTTCCTCGGAAATAGAAGGCCGCAAACGCTATAAGAATGGACGCGAGAAATCCCGCGGCAGCCCACACCGTAAGCGAGGTGATGATCGGAAGATCATAAAAATAGTTCATTTGAATGGGAACAAGGAGCTTGCCTATATAGCGGGCAAAGACATCGGGAACCACGAAAAAGAGTTGTCCGGGCGAGAGATGGGCAAGCTCCGGGTTATGGTGAGGGGCAAAACCGCCCAGTGCATTGATACGGGCAAACAGGTAGATCACCAGAATGGCCAGGTAAGCAGTGAGGCGCAAAGCGGCAGGCCGAAGTTCGGCACGGGAAACGCGGGCGTAAAAGAACTCATAGCAGATGAGTATCACGGGAAAGAGCAGCGCGGCTTCCTTGCTGAGAAGCGCGGCAAGGAAAAAAAGAGCGCCAAGGATGACTAGCAGGAGCGGTTTGGCTGCCAGCCTGGCGCGGTGGTAGCAGAGCATCGAGAGAAGCAGGAAGAACGCGCACTGCAGTTCCGGGAGGGCGGCGATCCAGGCAACCGGTTCGCTGTGCATGGGATGGACGGCAAACCAGAAAGCCGTCCAGAACGCTAGTGCCGGTGTCGCAAGCGAGGAAAGGAGCAAATAGACCAGCGCGACATTGGCAGCGTTGAGGAGCGTATTGAGGAGGTGCCAATAGGCGGGATGATTGCCAAATAGTTGATACTCCGCGGTGTAGACCATGAGTTGCAAAGGCCGGTAGTAGTTCGTCAGGCCGGCCCGATAGTTGCTGCCCAGAGCGAACGACCAGACGTCGGCGGTGAAGGCCCGATTCAAATTCTTGCCTTCTAGGACGAGCGGATTCTGGAGGATTTGCAGTCTGTCGTCAGTAACGAAATCATTGCGGAGGGTAGGGACGTAGAGAGCAAGAGAAAGAAGGACCAAAAGAAGGAGATGAAAAGGATTCCAGCGGCGGGGAATCGCAGCGGGAGATGGCACGGCGGAAGGCGGAGCAGTGGTCCCGGCGGTTGAGGATTTTTTCTGCTTTCTGGACAAGGTGCAGAGGATTTTAACTCATAAGCAAAGAGAAAAGAAAACATCGAGCGGAAAAGGATTCCAAGGCTGAGGAAGAGACCCTGGGGTCGCGAACAGAGCGACACACAGAGGCCGGCAAGCGCCCTAGCATCTGGCGAAGCATGGATTAGTGCGCTTTGAACCGTGGGCGCCCAACAATTAAGGAGCGTTTGTCAGGATTTCGGGAAGTTGGGATCGGCTTTAACTTCCTTGATCTGGTTGGTATGGCGTTCACTGTGGGCGCCGATGAGCAGGATAAATTCATAGGCGTCCCACTTTTGACCATTCGGGCTGTCGGCGGCGTGATCGCGGAGGCCCGGAGTAGTCTTAAGAAACTCCTCGGTTTTGGCGCGACTGGCGATGAAGTGGTCGATGGAGCCTTGTGGCGAACCAAATCGGTTGGTGGGCTTGATTTCGTCGGGAGCCTGGCGCTTAACAGTGCGTTGCGGAACGTTGGCGATGATCCCGGCGTCAATGGCGGCGGTGTCCCGGCCAGGAACGGCGGGCGCCTTCATAACCCCGGACTCGATCATGCCGCGAATGTAGTCTTCAGCCGCGGCGATGTGTTCCATGCATTCGGCGACGGACCAGCGATCGGGTCCCGGCTTGAAATTCCACTGGGCCGGAGACAGCCCTTTGACCGAATCCAGGACGTCTTTCTTGGTGGATTCCAGCAACGCGAGGGCCTTGTCCTTGTCGGCTTGCGAAAGTTCCTGCGCGCGCGCAGATACGGCAAACAACAACGCACACACCAGCGCGAGAGCGACGCTATATTTGCGGATCATGTAAATTCCCTTCCCTTTGGCAGACCGTCCGGATTTGGCGGAACGGGAGGGGGTCTGCGCGGAGGCCAAATATAGCACGGTTTGGCGGCAGGCTCATCGGGTGAGCTGCACGCGATAATTTTTAGCGTCCAGGGTGACGAGCGCAAAAGAATGCGAATCTCAGGGAGAAATGCAGCGCAACCGCAGAGACCTCCATCCGAAATCAGCATTGGAAAACTAGACGGGCGAGCCCGAGAGTTGGCTTTCGCTCAAATGTCCAGGGAGGATGCTTGGGAAAATCGATTGGCCGCATCGGTAATATTGATTCAGACGCCGCGGGGGAGTAGGCTGTGGGCTCACCAGCTGAGGAGGAAATCATGGCTACGGCAACGACGGCAATTGAACCGAAGGTGAAAGTTTCGGCGACAAAATTGATGATCAATGGGAAGTGGGTGGATGCAGCGTCGGGGAAGACATTTCCGACGATCAATCCATCGACGGGTGAAGTGATCACGCATGTGGCGGAAGCGGATGCGGCCGATGTGGATAAGGCGGTAGCGGCGGCACGCACGGCATTTGAAAAAGGCGCGTGGCGGAAGATGTCCGCGGCAGCGCGTGGCGTGCTGATGAACAAGCTGGCGGATCTGCTCGAAAAGAATATTGAAGAGCTGGCGCAGCTTGAATCACTGGACAACGGGAAGCCGTATCACGTGGCGCTCGCGGCGGATTTGCCGTTGACGATTGCGTGTTACCGCTACTACGCGGGATGGGCAGACAAGATCCAGGGAAAGACGATCCCAGTACAGGGGCGCTATTTCACCTACACCAAGCATGAACCCGTAGGCGTGGTCGGACAGATTATTCCCTGGAACTTCCCGTTGCTGATGCAGGCGTGGAAGCTGGGTCCGGCGCTGGCCTCGGGATGCACCGTGGTTCTGAAGCCGGCCGAGCAGACGCCTTTGACCGCATTGCGGGTGGGCGAACTGATTCAGGAAGCGGGCTTCCCCGATGGCGTGGTGAATCTGCTTCCGGGCTATGGACCAACCGCTGGCGGCGCAATCGCGCGGCACATGGACGTGGACAAGGTGGCATTCACGGGCTCGACGGAAGTGGGTCATCTGATTATGCGCGCCGCGGCGGACACCAACCTGAAGCGCGTGACACTCGAGTTGGGTGGCAAAAGCCCCAATATTGTGTTCGCCGATGCGGACATGGACCAGGCCATTGAAGGCGCGCACTTTGCCTTGTTCTTTAACCAGGGGCAGTGCTGCTGCGCCGGTTCGCGGCTCTATGTGGAGGAGAAGTGCTACGACGAATTCGTGGAAAAGAGCGTAGCGCGGGCCAAGCGGCGCACTGTGGGCAATCCGTTCGATAAAACCACGGAACAAGGGCCGCAAGTGGATCAGGACCAGTTCAACAAGGTGATGAGTTACATCGAGTCCGGAAAAAAGGAAAACGCCAAGCTGCTGGCCGGCGGAAACCGCGTGGGCGACAAGGGGTATTTCATCGAACCGACGGTATTCGCCGACGTACAGGACAACATGAAGATCGCCCAGGAAGAAATCTTCGGGCCGGTCATGTCCATTCTGAAGTTCAAAACCATCGAAGAAGTGGTTGAGCGCTCGAACAAGTCCACCTACGGCCTGGCCGCAGCTGTCTGGACCAAGGACATCACCAAGGCGCACGCGATCGCCGACGGCGTGCGCGCCGGAACGGTGTGGGTCAACTGCTACGACGTGTTTGACGCCGCGGCTCCCTTTGGCGGATTCAAGCAGTCGGGACTGGGCCGCGAACTCGGCGAATACGGGTTGGCAAACTATACGGAAGTGAAGACGGTAACCGTAAAACTGTAGAACATGTAGGGTCCGCCTTCCAAGGCGGACCACATTGCCGGAAGTTTAGAGAGGGGTCCAGCGCAAGCTGGGCCCCTTGGTTTTTTGGGAGGGGTTTGTGATGATGACGGGCAATTATGGCGATCATCATTCGACAATATAAGGCCAAGGACTTTGACCGGCTGTACAAGCTGGACCAGGCTTGTTTTCCGCCGGGAATTGCCTACAGCAAGTGGTCGTTGCGTTACTACCTGAATCTGCCGGGCGCCGATTGCCTGGTAGCCGAAGAAGGCAAGGAGTTGGCGGGATTTATCCTGGCGGAAGAGAATCCACCGCTGGGGCACATCATCACGCTGGATGTGGCGGAGAAATTCCGGCGGCGCGGTGCGGGGTCAGCGCTCTTGCGGGAGATGGAAGAGCATTTCACGTTTCGCGGCATCGAATCGGTGCTGCTGGAAACGTCAGTCGAAAACAAGAGCGGAATTGCCTTTTGGGAAAAGCATGGATATCGTACCGAAGCAGTGGTGAAGAAATATTATTTAGGAAAGATTGATGCCTTTGAGATGAGGAAGAAAATACAGCCGTAAGCTATTAGCCTTAAGCCATAAGCTAAAGAGCGGAAAGCGGATGGATTGGAGCAAGACGCAGTGATTGAGATCCTTCGCTTCGCTCAGGATGACAAAGGCATTTTGGTTGGAATCTAGACCCGCACTTTCCATAGACAGAGGGTGCGGTACCCCACAGAAAGATGGAGAGGCGGAGTGAGCGACTACGTGTTGAGCGTGATTTTGGGGATTGTCGAGGGATTGACGGAGTTTTTGCCGGTTAGTTCGACGGCCCACCTCCGGATTACCGAGGTGTTGATGCACCTGGATCTAGGAAGCGGCTACTGGAAAATGTATACCATCGTGATCCAGCTAGGGGCGATTTTGACGCTACCGATTTACTTCCGGGATCGGATTGCAAAGTTCCTGAGCACCTTTCCGCAAGGTGAGCGTGGCGACCGGACGATTTTGACCCATCCGCTCAGCCTGGTGATGATTGCGTTCGTGGTAACGGCAATTCCCTCTTTTCTGCTGACCAAGGTGATCGGGAAAAACCTGGAGAATCCCTACGTAATTGGCGGGGCGCTGCTGATCGGCGGGATTGTCATGTGGTTTGTGGATGCGCGGAATTCCAAGGCAGAAGCGGCTGGCGAAGCCGCCAAGGACGGGCTGATCCGCACCTGGCACATGGAAGAGATGAGCCTGGGCCAGGCGGTCTGGATCGGGGCCTGCCAGATTTTGTCGGCCGTCTTTCCGGGGACGTCCCGGTCCATGTCCACGATCGCAGGCGGGCAGGTGGCGGGGATGTCGCGGGCATCGGCGCTGGAGTTTTCCTTCTTTTTATCGATGCCAACGATGGCCGTGGCCACGCTATACACGCTGTTCAAGTCCATTCATGGCAGCAAGACCGAAAATCCTATCGGCGTGGCGAGCCTTACCGGCCACGAGTGGGTCGTGCTGGCGATTGGATTTGTGGTGTCGTTTATTGTGGCGTATGGATCGGTGGCATGGTTTATGGGGTATGTGAGGAAAAGAGGGTTTGGGCCCTTTGCGATCTACAGAATTATTGTAGGTGCAGCCGTGCTGTATTTTGCTGCAAGGATGATGTGAGAGGCAGCGCCGAGCGAAAAAGAAGAAAAATTGGCCCACCCAGAACTGTGGCAGAGAAAAACGATTTACCCGGCCCAGCCAGGCCGCTATGGAATGACAGCTTAGGCTTTTGCCCACAAGATGTTGGGCTTTCGCATTGGAAACACGCTTGACGATGGGCTTGCAGCGCGCTTGCGGTCTGCTATGATTTGGACGTTCCTCCTGACCAGGGCGCACCAGCGCCGCGCCCTGTCCGGCGACACAACAGTGTTGTTGTGCTCGCGAACACTCAGCCTTCCCCAAATGCTGAGGAGAAGATTGTGCGCTTTCTGACACCTACGGAAAATAAGCGGCTCAACGAGCTGATTGGATTTTTGTGTATTGTTGCGGCCATTCTTATTGGTTTGGCCCTGATTTCCTATTCACCAAGAGACGCGGCCTTCAACGTCAGCGCTTCGGATGGCGCGGATCACTTGACGAGAAACTGGATGGGCCCCGTGGGAGCCTACGCCTCGGACCTTCTTTTCCAGCTCTTTGGATTTGCGGCGTTTCTCCTGCCCGTGGCGCTGGGCATTCTGGGCTGGCGCTGGTGCTTAAGTCAGGCTATCGATTCGGCGGCGGCCACGCTTACGGGATATGTCCTGCTGATGCTGTCTCTCCCTTCCCTGCTCTCGCTTTCCCATTTTCCGGAGGTGCGCGGAACGCTGCCGCCTGGCGGTGTGCTGGGGTCGCTGGTATCGCACGGATTGCAGAGCGGCTTCAATTTCTGGGGCGCGCTGCTGGTGGCCGTGGCGATGTTTATTGTGGCGCTGTTCATGACCACGAGTTTTTCCTTCAGCGGAGCCCATGCGTGGGCCAGCAATCCCAAGGGACCGCTGGGAAAGATTGAGAAGTTCGGCATTTTGCAACGCGCCCAGGCGCGCTGGCAGGAGTGGCGTGAAGAACGCGAAGAAGCGCGCATGCGGCGTGAAGTGGAAGAGCGCCGCCTGGCCGGAAGAAAGCCGGTGGCCCCTCAAGTGGTCGGCAAGTCGGAGGCGGAGAAAGAAAAGGACGAGCCGAAGACCATCAAGTTGGAAGACTTGAGTGACATCTTCAAGAAGAAGCCGGCGGTGGCGGAGGAGGAAGCGGAAAAGAAAGACACTCCGCACAAGGCGCCTGTGGTGATGCTAGGGCCGGATAAAACCGAAAAAGCGAAGAAAGCCGAACCTAAGATCGCCAAGGACAACGCGAGTTACAAACTCCCCCCGATCAGTTTGCTGCGCGAAGGCGAAGGCAGCCAGAAGCTGGATGAAGACGAGTTGAAATACCGCGCGCGGGCCATTGAGGCGAAATTCCATGAGTTCGGCGTCGAAGGCCACGTAACACAGATCAACCCCGGGCCGGTGGTGACCACGTTTGAGTTCAAGCCCGAAGCCGGCATCAAATACAGCCGCATCATCGGATTGACCGAAGATCTGTGCCTGGCACTGCAAGCGGAATCCATATTGATCGAGCGCATTCCGGGCAAATCCACGATCGGTATCGAAGTCCCCAACGACAAGCGGCAGACCATTGCCCTGCGCGAGATTGTGGAAGCGCCGGAATTTGCGAATTCGCCGAGCAAGTTGACACTGGCGATGGGGCGCGATCTGCACGGGCGCATCCGCGTAACCGATTTAGCTTCCATGCCGCACCTGCTGATTGCGGGTTCAACCGGCACGGGCAAGAGCGTTTTCATCAACTCGCTGATGATGTCGATTCTCTACAAGGCCACGCCGGAAGAAGTGAAAATGGTACTGGTGGACCCGAAGCGCCTGGAGCTGAATTTGTACGAAGGTATTCCACACCTGATCGCCCCGGTGGTCACCGACCCCAAGGTAGCTTCGAACGTCTTGCGGAACGCCACGCGCGAAATGGAGAACCGCCTGAAGCTACTGGCGCAGCGCGGCGTGCGCAATATTGATCAGTACAACCGTACGTTCCAGAAACAACAATCGCTTTCGCTCTTTGAAAACGTTGAGGAGACGGAGCACAAACCGCTCCCCTATCTGATCATCATCATCGACGAATTGGCGGACCTGATGATGGTGGACACCAACAACGTCGAAGAATCCATCACGCGCCTGGCGCAAATGGCGCGCGCCGTGGGCATCCATCTGATTCTGGCAACGCAGCGGCCCTCGGTCGATGTGATTACCGGCTTGATCAAGGCGAACTTCCCTGCCCGCATATCCTTCCGGGTGGCCAGCAAGGTGGACTCGCGCACGATTCTTGATTCGAATGGTTCCGAATCGCTGCTGGGCAAAGGCGACATGCTTTATCTCCCAGCGGGTTCCTCGCGGCTGCACCGCATTCACGGACCGCTGGTCACGGAAGATGAGATTACCGGAGTGTGCGATTTCTGGCGGCAGCAGGCGCAGGCCAAGTACAACGAAGCGTTGCTGGAGGCTCCCAAGGAAGATGACGCCGAGGGCAAGAAGAATGGCGGCGCCGGAGCAACTTCGCGAGCGCGGGATGAAGAAGGCGGCGCGGAGGTTGGCGGCGATGACGTGGATGATGATTTGTACCAGGACGCGGTGAGGATTTGCTGCGAGATGGGCCGCGCATCCACTTCCACGTTGCAACGCCGGCTGCGCATTGGCTATGGCCGCGCAGCTCATTTGATCGATCTTATGGAAAAAGATGGGATTGTCGGCCCGCCCGATGGGACGCGCCCGCGGGAAGTTTTGAAAGGGCGGGAGTGGATGAAGGAGTTTGACGAGCGGGTCGATTAGGCGGTGATCGGCAATCCGTAATTGGTGACTGGTGGTTCGTCTTTTCTTTTTGAGTCTGTTTGTATTCCTGGAAACCGTTGGCGTGACAGCGGCGCAGGAGAAACCGCGTCTAGTCCACGTCTTCGTGGCACTCGCCGATAACGAGCATCAGGGAATCGTGCCAGTCCCGAAGGCGCTAGGGAACGGAGATGACCCGGCACACAATCTCTATTGGGGAGCGGTATATGGAGTGAGGACATATTTTCGGAATACCCCTGAATGGAGAGAGGTGGCGCACACGCAGAGTCCAACGCCCACTATTCTCGAGCGGTCGGTTTTTTATGACTCCAAGGCGAAGGTGGTGTTGGTTGCCGATGCCTACCGGGGCCAGGAAATCAAACAATCCATTCATGACTTCTTCGAGGCATCAGCGGGAGGCTTTGGAGATGCACCACTCCACGTTTCGACTGTGCCCGGCGTCAATTTAGAGGTGTCCGGTTCCCCCGACCTGCTTGTATACGTGGGGCATGATGGACTGATGGATTTTTCCCTGGAGAGAAACTTCTCCAATAAGGCAACCGGAGAGAGGCAAGCCATCATTCTCGCCTGCGCCAGCAAAAGCTTCTTTGGGCCCGGGCTCCGGCCAACCGGGGCGGAACCATTGCTGTGGACAACCGGGCTCATGGCACCGGAAGCGTATACATTGAAAGCGGCATTGGATGGCTGGAAGACCAGGGAGTCCGCGGAGCAGATACGACGCCGCGCCGCAGAGGCCTACGCGAAATACCAGAAAATCAGCGTGAGCGCCGCGATGCGGTTGTTTACGAGCGGTTGGTAAGCAAAATACAGGCTGAAATCTGTGTCCCCTCGGGTGGGCAACGGAACAAAGCCAGCAAAAAGAATTTGACGGCGGGGGTATCCGCAACACAAAGTCTAAGGGATGACGATACGCGAACGATTGGAATGGCTGGGCCGGATGGCCTTTCTGGTGTTCATCCTGGCTTCGGCGGCGTTTCTGAGCGCCATTACCGCCATGCGCATCGCCATTCACGGCCGCGAGACGACCATGCCCAACCTGGTAGGAAAAAATGTGACGGAAGCGAACCAGGCGCTGCGCTCCAAGGGCTTGATTTTGCGGGTGGCGGACCGCGTCTACAGCGATCTGCCGATCAATCAGGTGGTGCGGCAAACTCCTCCGCCGGGAATGTTGATGAAAGTCTCGCAACAGGCTCACGTGGTGCTCAGCCTGGGCCAAAAGCAATTGGAGATACCTTCGCTGGAAGGAAGCACCCTGCGCGTATCCCGAATTGAGTTGCTTCGCGAAGGATTGCAGGTGGGCGAGGTTTCAACGGTAAGTTTGCCGGACGAACCCGCGGACAAGGTGCTGCTGCAGAATCCCAAGCAAGGAAGAATGGCGGCAACACCGAAAGTAGACGTGCTAGTGTCGTCGGGAGCAAAAGAGGCGAGCTACGTGATGCCTTATTTGATTGGGTTGAGCGAAATCGAAGCGCAGAAGCGCCTCGATCAGGCAAATCTAAAGCGGAAGCTCAATTACCTGGCAGCCCCGCAATGGCCGCACGCTACGGTGATTGATCAAACGCCGCTGGCGGGCACGAAGATTGGAACAAGCGTTGAGGTGGATTTGACCGTGGCGAATTAGAAGCCGCTTTTTCCCGCGCGCGATGTAACTTGCAAGTCATACCCACTGCGATATACTCACGGCACAATGGCTAGCAAAATTCCGCTGCGGACCCTGATTTGGCTCGGCCTTCTGGTGGCCGTTTCCCTTCCCTTGATCTGGAAAGCCAAGAATCTGGATAAGAAGCTCTTTGGACGCGCCGACACCTCCGCGATGGTGAATAAGCCTGCCCCGGATTTCGCCCTAAGAACGCTCTCGGGCGAGACGGTGAGCCTTTCCGATTACAAGCAGAAGAAAAAGGTGGTGGTGAGCTTCTGGGCCAGCTGGTGCGGGCCGTGCCGCATGGAGCTTCCGGAACTGCAAGCGTTCTACGAAAAATACCACCCGCAGCACGACACGTTTGAGGTCTTGGCTATCAGCACGGATAGCAGCGCGAGGGCGGCCGAAGAGTATGTGAAGGAGGCGAAGCTGACATTTCCGGTTCTGATGGATGCGGACGGAAAAGCCGGGGACGCCTATGGGGTAGAGGGCATTCCCATGCTGTTCGTAATTGATGAGAACGGAAAGATTCTGAACGTGCAGGAAGGATTTGAGGGCGGCTTGGAGTTCCACTTGGCCGGGCAACTGGGGTTTAAAGTGGAATTTCAAGCGCCGGTTGAGAAACATGACACCAGCGATTGAGTTCCGCGAAGTGACGAAAGTGTACCGGCGCGCGCTCCGCGGCGTGGAGGTTCCGGCGCTGACGAATGCTTCGTTTTCGGTGATGCCGGGAGAGGTTTGCGCGTTTCTGGGGCCGAATGGAGCCGGAAAAACGACGAGCATCAGCCTGCTGATGGGATTTTTCTATGCGGATTATGGTGAGATCCGGGTGCTGGGGTACGAGCCGGGCGATGTGCGCGGAAAGAAGGAAATCGGCTTCCTGCCGGAGAATTTTGCATTTTATAAGCACCTGAATGCGGAGCGGCTATTGAAATTACACGCGAAGCTGGCCGGATTGCCGTCGGAGAGCGTGCGGCAGAGGTGTGGGGAGCTGCTAGCGAAGGTGAAGCTGAATGGCTATGAAAGCCTGAAGATCGGTCGCTATTCACGGGGCATGGTGCAGAGGCTCGGGATGGCTCAGGCGCTGCTGGCATCGCCGCAATTGCTGGTGCTGGACGAGCCAACCTCCGGACTGGATCCCTCGGGCAGGAAAGACGTGCGCGAACTTCTTGTGGGATTGCGAGAGCAAGGAAAGACCGTGTTCCTGAGTTCGCATCTGCTTTCCGAGGTGGAGCAGATTTGCGATCGCGTGATTATCATCAGCCGGGGCCGCGTGGTGAAAACGGGACGGATGCAGGAACTCCTAGTGGCAGGCGATCGGGTGGAAATCATCGCCAACGGCATATCACCGGAAATCGAAGCGATGATCCGCGAGAACAGTGGAACCGTAACCGCGTCGGAAACAGGCGTCGTGATTAACGTTGGCTTAGCCGAAAAACGTGCCGTGGCCGAAGCCCTGTGGGCCGCCGGCTGGGACGTAATCCAGATCTTGCCTCAGCGCAATTCGCTCGAGGAGCTCTATATGAGTACGGTAGGCACGGAAGGCGGCGTCGCATGAAAATTCGTGCGCTGGCTTTTCAGACGCTAGAGGGCTTCCTGCACAACCGGCTGGTGGTGCTGGTGCTGATCCTGGCCAGTTGCATTGTGCTGCTGATGCTCCTGCCCCTATGGGGGATGAAAGCGGCGTCCGCCAAGGGCATGCCGAGCATGGAAGCGGCGGTGCTCGAGATGGTTTCGGGCGTGATGTCCTTTGTGAGCGGGCTGGGAAGCATCCTGGCGGCTTGGGGAGCTGCGGATGCGCTCTACGGCGAACTGAAAGCCGGAACGGTGCTAGCGGTAATGGCGCGGCCCGTGAAACGCTGGGAATTCCTGACCGGGAAATATCTGGGTGTGATGATGTTCATGGCCGCTTACATCGTGCTGATGATGGCCATGAGTTACACCGTCGTGGCGGTGGCGGGAATGAGGATTCACGCTTCTCCCTGGGAGCTCTTTTTCTACCCGCTGGTGCGCTACTCCATCTATGCGGCGATCGGTATGTTGTTTACCACGTTGGTGCATCCGGTGGTGACGATGGGCATGATGCTGGCGCTGACGATTTTGACGGAACTTGCTTCTCCGCGGAGCTTTGCGTGGAAGCCGGGCGTAGCGTGGCTAAAGACGGGACTGTTCTACATTTTGCCTTCGACGGAACTGCTGACCGAAGACCGGTTCCTGAGCCTTCGACAGGCGGCGTTGAAGCAATCCTCATGGGTGGAACACGCTGTGTCGTTAACATACGGGCTGGATTGCGCATTAATTTTGCTGCTTCTGGCGATGTGGTCGTTTCATTACCGGACGCTGCGCAGGGATTAAATAGCGCGGAAGGTCCACGGCTAACCGCAGGCAATTAATAGAAAAGAAGGCCCCTGAGGAGACGCCGGGGGCCTTTTCATTACCAGAGTCTTTGTCCTGGCCTCGCAATAGCACAGCCTGAAGCCTGGCGCAGCAAGGGGGCGGGCGAACCCGACCCCCACAGATGCGGCTGGCAAGACCTCACTTGGCGGATTGTTTGCGATGAAGGTCCAAGCAGACGGACTCGGCGGTGTTGGGGTCTACTGCGCTATCGCCGCCTTCGATGTGCTGGATGATGCCATCTTTGTCGATGACGATGTTGACGCGCAAAGCCCACTGATAGTTGTCGCCCTGGACGTCGTAGCCTTTCAGGATGCCGTAGGAGGTGAGCATCTTGCGGTTCATATCGCTGAGGAGCGGGAACTTGATGTTGATCTGCTTGGCGAAGGCGGCGTTGGCTGCGGGGGAATCCATACTAACGCCGAAGACTGCGGTGTCGCTCATATCAATCTTGCCGGAATCGATTCCAGACTGGACCGCCTGGAGTTGCTTGGTTCAACCACCAGTGAAGGCCAAAACGTAAACGGCCAACAAGACATTTTTCTTCCCCTTGAAATCGCTGAGTTTGACGGTTTTCCATTCATCGCTCAACAGCGTGAAGTCGGGAGCCCGGTCGCCGACTTTGAGAGTGAGCTTCGGAATTTCGTCTTTTTTCTGAGGACCGGCAGCAAGGGGAACAACTGCGGAGACAGAAGCGAGCAATAAGGCTGATGCGAGAATGCGTCTCATTTAGGACTCCTAGGGAGGATTTCGCGCGTAGGTGATGATAACCGGAGAGAGGGTTGGGGAGTAGGGGTAAGTTGATTGAGGCGAGTTTGCTTGCCTGCTGGAAGCAGGCGCTACCGGAGGTAGCCCCAGTTGTGCAACTTGTCCGAGTCTTCGACCCAGCGGTCGCCGATGTCGGTGCGGTAATACATGTTGGGTATGAGGATGTTTTTGATGCGCGAGTAGGCTTGGGCCTGGGCTTGTTTCATGGTCTGGCCGAGGCCGCAAACGATGAGGACGACTCCTGAGGTGCCGGCGACGAGCCACTGCTTGTTGACGATTTTTACGTCTTCGATGTGGATGCCTTCCGCGATGGGGCGCTTGAAAACGATGGCGGCATTTTTGGAGAAGGAGTCAAAGGTGGCTTCGTCGTCGAAGGGAAATGGCGGCACAACGATACGGATGCCCATCTGAAAGCCGCTGCGCGTGCGCCATTTGGGTTCCTGGCCGGCGGCCAGCTCCCAAAAGAAGTCGCTGATAGGGGTGAGGATGCCTTCCTGCTGAATGCTGATGGTGGGATAGCCGAAGCGCGCGGTGAATTCCAGCGGGTAGATGCCGTTGTTGTTGACGATGCAATTGAGATCGATGTAGCCGACGTAGCCCTCTTCGGCGAGTTTGGGCTCCATTTTGAGCAGCGTACGATTGAAGAGAACGTTGGGCTCGCTCCAGAACATGGTGGTACCCATTTCGCCGGTGGGCGGTCCGACTTCGCCGGGGAAAAGTTTTTTGTGCTCGAAGTTGATGTTAATGGGGTAGACGAATTTCTTGCCATTAAAGAAGCCGCCGACAGCGACTTCAACGCCGTTGACTCGGCGCTGCAACTGGAAAACCTTAATCTCCTCGGAGAAGGCTTTCTTGTAGGCCTCCAGCATGCCAATCACGTCTTCGCCGTCTTCTTCCTCGCCGACAAAGAGGCGACGCTTGACGTTTTGCGCTTCGCCGCTGGGCTTGATGACGTACCGGTCGGGATTCTTCTTAACGAATTCGATGGCGGGATCGAAGGAGTCGAACTCCTGATACGGAATAATGGGCACGCCGGCCTTCTTGAGTTCTTCCTGACCGAAGGAACGATCGTCTTCAAGATTGTCCGTGTAGGGAGTCCCGCCGATGACGGGCTTGCCGGCCTGGCGGAGCGCCTGAGCTTTCGCCCCTTGGCCGAGGGTGTCGTCAAAGACCACGATATCCGCCCACTTGCAATCCTTTTCGTAATCGCTGGACTTGGGGACGAAGCCATCAGCAATGTCGCGTTCTTTTTCGTTTTCGACGTAGTAGCGGACTTCGTGGCCTTCCTTGACGACTTGCCAGGCGATATCTCCGATGAGGCTGGAGAGGGAGGCGAAGAGGAATTTCTTTTTTTCCATGGAGAGAGGCGCGGCTCCTGAGATGAAACGCTAAAATTTTATTGTAGATAGAGCAATGTTACAGGATGTTTAAAATTCGCGTTGAGGGAAAAAGCGAACGCAGAGACGCAGAGAACGCTGAGGGACACGGAGAAAACAAGATTTCACCACAGAGGGAACAGAGGGGAGCAGAGTTAGTGGAGACTCTCGGGTTCTCCGAACGCGGGCCGCCTCGGAAGAACCCGCCCGCAAATGTTGGGCCAGCGGTAAAAAGGCGGTGCCTACAACGCTTGGAGACATTGGGGGCATCGTAACGAGTATCATCCGGGGCTGGCCGACGGGGCAGGCTTTTAGAGGTTGGCTGTCCATTCGTTCAGGTTATACTAGATGGGTTTGCGCCACAGGGAAATGCTGTCCAGCCACGGAGCTGCGGCGCAATGTCCAAATGCCAAGAGTGAGGTGAGGATTGAGGCGACTACCGCTTCTGCTCATCGGTGCGTTGGTGCTGGTATCCGCCAGTCCAAGCTCCGCCCAGATTTTCCACAAGAAGAAGACCAATCAGTCCACGGATGCGTCGAACTCCGCCGAGCCCGATAAACAGCTCTACGAGAAATCGCTGGATGACATCAAGCGCGGACGCCATGAAGTGGGCCGGCTTGGCATGCAGACGCTGATTAACACCTATCCGGACAGCGAATATCTGGCCAAAGCCAAGCTGGCGATTGCCGACTCCTATTACAAGGAGGGCGGAACGGCGAACACCACGCAGGCAATTGCGGGCTACAAAGATTTTATCGTGTTCTTTCCTTTCCTCCCGGAAGCGGCCTACGCGCAGATGCAAGTGGCCATGGCCAACTACAACGAAATGGATAAGCCGGACCGCGACAATACTCACGCCAAGCTGGCCGAGGAAGAGTTCCAGACCTTTCTGCAGAAGTATCCAAAAGATCCGCTGGCCCCCCAGGCAGAGCAACGGCTGCGCGAGGTGCAGGAAGTCATTGCCGAAGGGCAGTTCCGCATTGCCTACTATTACTACGTCAAAGGCGATGCCCGTGCGTCGGCCGGTCGATTGGCTCCTCTCGTGATTCGGTATCCCCTCTATAGCAAAACGGATGAGGCCCTGTGGATGCTTGGCGATGAATTCGAGAAGGGTGAGCGAAAAGACGTTGCGGGCTGGTATTTCGCGCGCATCGTAAGGAACTACCCGCTCTCCAAGTATGCCCCGATGGCCAAAGACAAGCTGAAAGCCTTCGGTCAGCCGATTCCGCAGCCCGACCCGAAAGCCATGGAGTGGATGACCGCGGAACAGAACACGCCGCGTCCCAAAGAGACCCCGATTCACAAAGGCATCAGTGTTTTCCACTCGATGCCAGATGTCCACACTGCTGCCCACACCGGCGCTCCCCAGATGGCGCCAGAATCCGAAACGCCGGGAACCGAAACGCTCACCGGCAAGGCCGGTGGCGCAACGCTGGTAAGTTCGGGCGGAGGCTCGACCGGCGGGAGCAGTTCCCCGGCGGTGGTAGAGACCGTGCCAGTCGGGGGAGCCGCGCCGGCGAAGGGCGATGATGCCGCCGCGGGGGTAACGCAGGATAACTCCTCGGGCGCGACCCAGGGCAGTGGGGCATCGGCTACGGGTGCGGACGCTAACGGCACGAGCTCAACGGACGCGAATACTGCGAACGGGTCCACGGACGCCACTAAGACCGATGGAACGTCGTCGAGTACATCCAGCGGCGATTCCACATCAACTACGGGGACCACTTCGACCACGGATGGCAGCACAAACAACAATACCAGCCAGAAAGAATCCAGCAGCAAGAAGAAGGGGATCAAGAAGATCATTCCCTGGTAAGTAAAAGCTCGGGATTTCAGGGCTCAAGGGCTCAAATCGAAAAAGTAACGCCAAGGGGTGCCGCGCTCGCTGCGCCCCTTGTCCATTAGGACAGGTTGTTTTTTGGAACGGAGAGTAGGCGCTTCCGACACACTCCGCATTGACTTGATTGACGCCCTCGCCGCTCGGTGCTCCAATACATTTTGTATCTTCGTGTCCAAGGCAGTTCGCGTGTTTGGAGGACGTTCCGGTGGCCAAGATCCTGGTTGCGGACGACAACAGCAACATACAAAAGATGGTAGGCCTTGCCCTGAAGGATCAGGGCATTGATGTCGTCGCCGTGGGCAATGGTGAGGCCGCGGTGCGTAAGATTTCAGATGTAAAGCCGGACCTGGTGCTTGCCGATGTGTTCATGCCAGTGCGCAACGGATACGAAGTATGCCGTTACGTTAAAGAAGATTCTACCCTTTCCCACATTCCCGTGATTTTGCTGGTTGGCGCGTTTGATCCGCTGGATGAGCAGGAAGCACAGCGGGTCGGTGCGGATGGCGTGCTGAAGAAACCCTTTGTGCCGCCCGATCCACTGATCTCGATGGTGAAGTCGGCCTTGATGCGCGCGGGCATTTTGATTGGAAATGAAGCGGCAGCCGCAGCAAAGGCTTCGGAACCTGCTCCAGCGCCTACGGCAAAGAATTTCCTGAATGCCGGTGTGAGTTCGAAATTGGCAGCTTTGAGCGCGCCACCGATCCCCGAAGCGGAAGCCGAACCCTTGGAGGAGTTCCCTGCTCCCCCGCCTGCCGTGAAAATTGCGGCGGGTTCTGAGCCGGTCGCCTTTGGCAGTTTGCTGGAAACGCCTGAAGCGGAAGAGGACATGGCGTTCGTCTCCAAGCCAATTGAGGAACTGGAACAGGCCCGGAATTGGGGCGGAGGTTCCGAAGCCGAACAAGAGGAAGATCAAGAGGAAGACACGGAAAAACCTTCACGCGGCGGGTGGAGACCCGGCGGACTGGACGAGGCGCCCGAGCCGGCTGTGCCCTCTGGCGGGAGCAAAGTGAAGGATTGGAGAGAAGAGGCATTCCACGGCAGCTCTCCGGCAAGCATTTCATCCGGACGGGGTTGGAGTCCGGCGCTCACCACTACGCAGGTTGCGGAAGTAGCCGAAGCGCCAAGCGTGGGTGTTTCGACCTTGGAAGCCAAGCCGAGTGAGGCACCCTCTGCTTTTGCGGGTGATGCCTGGGCAGCTGCGCTGGCGAGCACCATTGAAGAAAAGATTGTCGGCACTCCCGAAGCCGCCGTGGCAGCGAATGAAGCGGCATCGGAAGTGGCTGCGCAAGCGACGCCCGCGGTGGAAGAAGCAAAGCCGGCCGCGGCCGAAGCGGCACCTACACAAGTTTCGGAACCCGCGAATTGGGCCGCTCCCAACGAGTCTCCCTGGGAGATGGAAGCAAAGAAGGCCTCGTTGCTGGCCGCAACGTGGGACGCTCCGTCCGCCGTGCCTTCGGCGGTTGCGGAGGCGGAAAAGCTTTTGGCGGAAGAGGCTCCTGAAGTTGTGTCGGAGACTTCGAGCCAAGCGGCAACCGAAATTATGGACCAAGCTGCAGCACCGGCAGGTTGGGAAAGTGTGGAGCCCGCAAAGGTGGAAGAGGCGGCGTCTTCAGAAACAGTTTTGGGGCAGCCTGCAGCGGAGGCGGATTCGGTTTACCTGGCGGAAGCGCCGCTGGATGTGAACGCGACACAGGAATTGCCAGCGCTGGTCGAAACCCGAACCGAATCGGCTTACTCGGCGGCACCGCTCGAAGAAGTGGCGAAGGCTCCGGAAGTTGTGGAGAGCCCGGCTCCAGCAGTCCAGACGCCGGCAGCACCCAGTTCGCCGGCTACTGATATGGATGCGCTGGTGGCACGCGTTCTCGCGAAGATGAACCCGGAAGTGCTGCAGAGGGTAACCCAGGAAATTCTCAAGCCGGTAATTGAGGCCATCATCAAAGACGAGTTGAACGAAAAGAAGTAAGTTCTCCAAGCTTTCAATAAACGACAATATGGCGCGGTGACTTTGAGCCTCGAGATATTCAGGGCTTCCTGGGCGACGCGCTAGCTCACGACACGAACCCGCCTTTCCGGAGTTCGGCATAGTAAGCTTCCCGATGTTCTTTGCATACCGCCGCGAACCATATCTGCCAATCTGAAATTCGGAAAAAATGCATAACGAGCGTGAGGCTTGATTTCGGAAACTGCTGTCTGCTTAACCGCCTCTGCCAAAACAGCATATTCCACTTCTGGGATGGTGAAGGGCTCCCATTTCGTGCCCGGGCTCATACCACCACCAGCCTCTCCCCTCGAGAAGATCTGGTTTGCGATGTGGTGCGGGGGGAACACTCCGCACGCACTGAAATGCGGGATGTCATAGACGAAGGTTAGAAGATTGCCTGCATGAACACTATTGCTTTCATGCAGATACTCGTATCGCTCGTACTGAATTTGCCTAAGATTTGCGAGTCTTTCCATAAGCGAGGCTATCGCATTTTATCAAAATGGCATGGTCGAATAGCCAACAACTACTGGGTTTGCGGGCTTGCCCGCTAGAAGCAGGCGCTACCTGCGAACGCGTGGATGAATTGACGTGGCTGTTAGGGGACCGTATATTCGAAGATTACCCTGTTCGGACGAGAATGCGCTGTGTGCCAGTTGGGCGCGTGGAGACGAAGCACAGGGAAGAATGCCTGTGCTACATGAAGAGAGGATGCGGGATGGGCCGGGAAATTGCCAAGGCGTATGAACCGAAGCTGATTGAGCCAAAGTGGGCGGAATGCTGGGCAAAGGAAGAGTTGTTCAAGGCCGACCCAGCGAAGCCTGGGCCCGTCTTTTCCATTGTCATTCCCCCGCCGAATGTGACCGGTTCATTGCACATCGGCCACATGCTGGACCACACCGAAATCGACATTCTCACGCGCTGGCACCGGATGCGCGGCTACAACACCCTCTATTTGCCGGGAACAGATCACGCGGGGATTTCCACGCAGCGCGTGGTGGTGCGTCAACTGGCGGAGCAGAAGATCAATTACCGCGATCTTGGGCGCGAAGAGTTTATCCAGCGCGTGTGGAAGTGGAAGGAAGAAAGCGGCGGCACCATCCAGCGGCAGATGAAGCAGATTGGCGAGTCGTGCGACTGGTCGCGCGAGAAATTCACGCTGTCCCCCGAACTTTCGCGCGTGGTGATCGAAGTCTTCGTGCGGCTTTACGAAGAAGGATTGATCTACCGCGATTTCCGGCTGATGAACTGGTGCCCGGTGTGCCTTACGGTGTTGAGCGACCTGGAAGTGATCCACGAGGAGCGGCCGGGGCATTTGTCGCACATCAAGTACCCCGTGGCCGGTTCCCAGGAATTTCTAACCGTGGCGACAACCCGGCCGGAGACGATGCTGGGCGATACGGCCGTGGCCGTGCATCCCGAAGACGAGCGCTACAAGCATCTGATTGGCAAAAAGGCGATGCTGCCGCTGATGAATCGCGAGATTCCAATCATTGGCGACGAAATGGTGGACCGCGAATTTGGCACCGGCGCAGTGAAGATTACTCCGGCGCACGATCCGAATGACTGGGAAGCGGGCAAGCGGCACGGCCTCCCGCAGATTGACATGATGACCGACGACGGCCATATCAACGCCAACGGAGGCGCCTACGCCGGGCTGGAACGGTTCGCGGCGCGGAAGAAGATTGTAGAGGATTTGAAGGAACAAGGGCTGCTCGAGAAGATTACAGATCACGTGAGCGCCATCGGGTTGTGCGAGCGCAGCAAGACGATCGTGGAGCCGCGCGCTTCGACCCAGTGGTTCTGCCGGATGAAGCCGCTCGCGGAGCCCGCGATTGAAGCGGTGGAAATCGGCGCCATCCAAATCATCCCGGAAAACCGGCGGCAGGAGTTTTTCCACTGGATGCGGAATATCCGCGACTGGACGATTTCGCGCCAGCTCTGGTGGGGGCACCAGATTCCCGCCTGGCACTGCGGTAACTGCAAGGAAGTCACGGTGGCCCGGACGGCTCCGGCAAAGTGCTCGAGGTGCGGCTCAGCGGAACTCAAACAAGATCCCGATGTGCTGGACACCTGGTTCAGTTCCGGCTTGTGGCCCTTTTCGACGCTGGGCTGGCCGGAGAAAACCGCCGACTTCGCACGCTACTACCCGACAAGCCTGCTGATCACCGGCTACGACATTTTGTTCTTCTGGGTAGCGCGCATGGCCATGCTGGGGATTCACTTCACCGGGCAAGTTCCCTTCCGCGCCGTGTACCTGCACTCGCTGGTAAGAACGGGGAGCGGCGAGAAGATGTCGAAGTCGAAAGGGACGGGATTGGACCCCGTGGTGCTCAACGAACAGTACGGAACCGACGCGATGCGCTTTTGCCTGGCTTCCATGGCGGCACCGGGAACCGACATTGTCCTTTCCGACGACCGACTGCTGGGGGCGCGTTCGTTTGCGAACAAGATCTGGAATGCGGCGCGCTTTTTGTTCGTAAATCTGGATAAGTACGAGGAAGGCGGGGCATCGCTGGAGGCACTGGCGGGGCCGGAAACGCGGGCAAAAGCGCCGTATGCCTGGAATGGCGGCGTGCCGCTGATTGACCGGTGGCTGTTTGCACGGATTGCGGTGACAGTGGAGATTGTGAACGATGCGCTGGCGAATTACCGGTTCCACGAAGCGGCGCAGAACGTCTATCAGTTTTTCTGGGGCGATTTTTGCGACTGGTATATCGAGTGGGTGAAGCCGGAATTGCAGAACGCGGACCGCGGGCGCGCGGACGTGGCGTGGAAGAATCTGTTTGCGGGATTTGATGCCGCGCTGCGGCTGTTGCACCCGTTCATGCCGTTTCTAACGGAAGAGTTGTGGCACCAGCTACCCCAAAAGACCGGGGCGAAATCCATTGCGCTGGATGCGTATCCGGAGGCTCGGGCGGAGTGGAAGGATGACATAGGACGGGCAGAGTTTTCCGTGATCCAGGGAGTGATTCAAAGACTGCGGACTGTCCGCAGCGAGATGAAGCTGGATCCGAAGAAGCGGGTAGCAGCCGAATTTGCGAGTGGAAATGGAAACATGCGCCGAATTGTGCAGGCCCAGCGCGAGGCAATCGAGCGACTGGGATTGTTGATAGAGTTGCGGGTACAGGACGGAAAACTTGCGGATGGGGATGGGGGGATGACGTCGGGGGCGGACTTTGATTTGCGGATTCCCTACGTTGAGGAAACGGTTGACGTGGCAGCGGAGTTGGCACGGTTGAAGAAGGAGATTGAGGGGTTGGAGAAGGCAATTGCTTCGAAGGAGAAGCAACTGGGGAACGAGACTTTTCGGAGCCGGGCGCCGGAGAAAATTATTGCACAAATGGAAGAGGCGTTGGCGGAACAGCGGGTGGAGTTGGGGAAGATGGTTGATCGAAGGAAAGCGTTGGGCGGGTAGAAGGCGCAGGGGTTTAAAAGCTTAAGGAGTTCAAGGTCGAAGAGAAGAAAGTCTAACGCAGAGACGCAGAAGGCGCAGATGATTTTAGTGACGCGAGAGCAGATTGCGAGGGCTGGGGGTATACAAGCTGCGGTCGAGGAGGCATTGAGCCTGGCGGCTCTTCGCATGACGCCGCGCGCGATCTCAGCATATGAAGCCGTGGGCATGACGCCGAGCGATGCCGATGGAAGCGCAGTTTTTCTCAAGGTCGAGGTGGAGAACGAGGAAGAGTTGCGCGAGGCGGTCGCAGCTGGGGCTGAGGCCGTAGCTTTGCTGAAGATGAGTCCGGAAGAAGCGCGACGATTATGCGAGCTTGCGAAGGCGCTGCGTTCGAACGTCCGGGTAAAAAACGAAGGAAAAGATTCACCGCAGAGTTAGCAGAGATTAGCGGAGGGAGCGGAGATAAATAGGTTTGACCCCGATTGGGTACGGTACACATTGGAAAGAGGCGGTCTAAGAGAAAGCCCGCAGGGCGAGCACAAGGCGCTCGACCTGCGCTACACATGCTTGGGCTTGTGAGTTAGAGGCCGGGTGAGTAAGCTTGGGGCGTGAAGCACAGGACCAGGGCCTGATGCCGCAGAACAATTCCCTTCCGGGGACAACCGACCGACGACTGGCAGCGCTACTGACGCTGCTCTCCGAGAACGCGACTATTGTAATCAGCGGCGCGCGGATTGCGCGAGAGATTGGCGTCTCGCGGTCAACTGTGTGGCGCTGGGTGGAGCGCCTGCGCGAACTCGGCGTTCGCGTAAAAGGCCAGCCCCACTCCGGATATTTTTTGGAAAAAGTGCCGGATATTTTGACGCCTGACCTGGTGCGCAAGCGGTTGAAGGGAAACCTGTTCGGAAAGCGCGTCTATCACCTCTTCAAAACGGACTCCACGAACCGCGTGGCAATGGAGCTTGGATATGCCAACGAGCCCGAGGGCGCGGTGGTGCTGGCGGAAGAGCAGACCGCTGGCCGCGGACGCGCGGGACGGAGCTGGCATTCGGAGCGCGGCGCGGGGCTCTATGTGACGCTGCTGCTGCGGCCAAAGCTTTCGCCAGTGCAGGCGCCGTTGCTGACTATGCTGGTGGGCTTATCGGCGCATTCCGCGGTCGCAGCCCAAACGGGTCTGCAGGCAGAGTTGAAATGGCCGAATGATCTGCTGATCGGCGGTAAAAAGCTGGGCGGGATTTTGACGGAGATGCACGCCGAACCCAACGCAGTGCGCTTTGTAATTGTAGGCATCGGCATCAATGTGAACCAGGAGAAGTTCCCGGGCGAGCTGGCGGCCACGGCGACTTCGCTGCGGCGCGAAACGGGAAGGTCTCATTCGCGGCTCGAGTTTTTGGTCAAGTTGCTGGGGCAGTTCGAGAACGACTACAATCGTTTTTTGCGCGAAGGCGCTCCCTATGTCGTGGAGCGCTTTGAATTGGTCTCTACCTTCGCGAACGGCCGCCGGGTGCGGGTGGAGACGGGAACCGAAACCTACTTGGGCACCACGCATGGATTGAGTCCGGAGGGATTGTTGATTGTGAAGCGAGATTCCGGAGCGACAGCGGCCGTAATCGCGGGCGATGTGAGCGAGTTGAAGTGAAGAACCGGCGGATTTGTGCCGCATTGTGCCTGGGCGGTGGCACAGTCAATCTTGTCCGTGCTCTCCGAATTGTTGTGTGATTCCAGCTGCACCGGCAGGAGTGCCGGTGCCACATGGGGATGGAATGCTGCTGACGATGGATGTAGGAAATACCAATACTGTGCTGGGGGTGTTTCGCGAAGAGGAGTTGATCGCCCACTGGAGGCTGACCACAGCGCGGGCGCAGACCGTGGATGAGTACGGCGTGCTGGCTCGGAACCTCTTTTCCTATGCGGGGCTGGACGAAAAAGCCATCAGCGGAGTGATGATCAGTTCCGTGGTGCCGCCGGTGAATTGGACACTGGCGGAGATGTCGCAGCGCTACCTGGGAAAGAAGGCGCTGTTTGTGGAGCCCGGCGTCAAGACCGGCATGGCGGTGCTGGTGGACAATCCAATGGAAGTGGGCGCGGACCGGATTGTGAATGGCGTTGCCGCTTTTCATCAGTATGGCGGGCCGTGCATTGTGATTGATTTTGGAACGGCGATTACGTTTGACGTGATTTCGGCAAAGTGCGAGTACCTGGGCGGCGTGATCGCGCCGGGGATTGGAATTGCGTCGGAGGCGCTGTTCAGCCGGGCAGCCCGGCTACCGCGCGTGGAGATCAAGGACCCGGGAAAAGTAATCGGCACCAACACCGTGGCGCATATGCAAGCGGGCTTATACTACGGCGCGGTGGATATGGTGGATGGCATGGTGGCCCGGATCAAGGAGGAGTTGAAGACTCAGGCCGTAGTGGTGGCAACGGGAGGGCAGGCGCTGTTAGTAGCTAACGGCGCCAGGCAGATTCAGCATGTAGACGAATTTTTGACGCTGACCGGTTTGCGCCTGATTTGGGAGAAGAATCAACACCTGGACGCCACACACCCGGCTGGGATTACGAAGAGATTGAAGCGATAATTGACAGGCATCGTCTGTGCTTCTTGCAGACTGGGAGCACACGCAAAATTGCCTGTGCCACCCGTCAAACTGGCCCCATGGAAAATTGGAACTACTTTAATTACTTCACGGAAATCGAAGAGCATTTCTGGAAGAAACGTGGAGCGCACCTGTTGGTGTCGCCGTTAGACTGGGCGATCATGGAAGCGTGGCAAAAGGCCGGCGTACCGCTGGAAGCCGCGCTGAAAGGGATCGATCGGGCCTTTGAGAGCTACGCAAGATCGCGGCGGGGAGCGGCAAAGCCGCTGAAGAGTTTGGCGTATTGCACGGACGCCGTTCTGGAGGCGGCGGAAGAAAGTCAGGAGGCTGCTGCGGGGGCGCAACCAACTGACGGCGCGGAAAAGATGGAGGCGTTCTCGCGGGAAGAAGTGAAGGCTTATTTGCTGCGAAATGCAGAAATGCTAAAGAAGGCCGCGGAGCGCATCGCGGCCGGGCAGGCTACGGCGTCAGCACTGCTGGGCGAAGTGGCTGCTTCCCTCTCCCGTGCGATGGTTTTGCTGGATGCGCCCGGACGCGTTGACCTGGAGGATTTGGAGCGGCGGCTCACGATCCTGGATGAGAAAGTGCACACGGCGCTGGTCAGCAGCGCGACCGAGGACTTGATGCTGCGGCTGCGGCGCGAGATGGATGCCCAAATGGCGGCCTACCGCAGAAAGATGAAGGCGGAGCAATTGGCGGCGGTGGAGCGGCAGTATTTACAGAAGAGGTTGCTGGAGGAGTTTCGGGTGCCAAGGTTGAGTCTGTTTTATCTGAATTGAAGAAAAGAAAAGGATTGCAGAAGGCGCAGGGGAAAAGTGCAGAGTCGACACAGACTCCCGGATAAGGATAATTGTTGAATACTATGGCTGATGAGTTATTATTGACGGTGGAGAAGCTGATTTATGGCGGGGAAGGTTTGGGGCACGCCGAAGGAAGCACGGTCTTCGTGCCCTATGTACTGCCGGGAGAAACGGTGCGGGCAGCGGTCCGCACACGAAAGAAGAAGCTGATTCAGGCCTCGCTGCTGAAGGTGGAGCAGGCGGCCGCCGCGCGGATTGCGGCGCCCTGCCCGCACTACCAGGTTTGCGGCGGATGCCATTATCAGCACATTGAGATTGCGGAGCAGGTCCGGCAGAAGAAAGAGATTCTGCGGGAAACGCTCTCGCGCCTGGGAGGCGTGAACTGGAGCGGTGAAATAGCCGCGCACACCGGGGAGCCCTACGCGTACAGAAACCGCGCGCAGTGGGCGTATCGCGAGGCGCTGCCCCGGGCGCTGGGTTACTTTCAGAACGAGAGTGCCCGGATTGTGCCGATTGATGCGTGTCCGGTGATGTCGCCGGCCCTGCAAACGGCCTTCGCAAGTCTGCAGGAGATGGCGCGCGCAAATACGCTGGCACCGGGATTGCTCGAGATCGAGGCGTTTGCGGACTCCGCGGACGAGAAAATCGCGCTTAACGCGGCGTTTGAGCGGTTCGTGAAGCCGGTGAAAGATCTGGTGGCGGATTTTCGCGGCGCGCTGCCGAATCTGGAAAGCTTGCTGCTGCTGGATCAGAGCAAGAACCGCTTTGAGTTGTCGGGGCCGGGATTCTTGCAGCATCACGCGGGCGGCTTCACGTTTCGCGTAAGCCACCTATCGTTTTTCCAGGTGAACCGGTTCTTGATTGAAGAGATGTTGCAGGCGGTGGTCGGCGGAAAGCAAGGCAGATTTGCGCTGGATTTGTACGCAGGGGTCGGCTTCTTCACGCTGCCGCTGACGAAATCGTTTTCCCGGGTGTTGAGCGTGGACGCGAACCTGGCGGCAACGCAGGATTTACGGGAAAACGTAAAGGCCGCTGGCGCGGAAGTGCAATCGGAGAATGAACACGTCGAGGAGTTTTTGAAGAAGTTTGCGGAGAAGCCGGATTTCGTGGTGCTGGACCCGCCGCGAGCCGGGCTGGGAGCGGAGACGGCGGCGCGGCTGGCGAATCTGGGCGCGGGGGAGATTGCTTATTTGTCCTGCGATCCCTCGACCCTGGCGCGGGATCTGGCGGTTTTGACGGGTTCCGAGCGTCGGCAGAAGACGGATGTGGAACCGGCGCATCGCTACGAGATTACAGACTTGCAGTTGTTTGATCTGTTTCCGCAGACGTATCACATCGAATCGCTGGTGAGGTTACGAAGAGTGACATGAGACTACCGGCTGTAGCAATTGCCGCTGCGCTTTCTGGCGGCATACTGCTCGGCCGGGTTGGTTCCCTTCCCTCGTTTTTGTTCGCGCGAAGCGTGCTGGCTTGTGGCTTTGCGGCGGTTTGTCTTTTCCTGCTGAGTTCCCTTTTCTTGGCGGCGCGCGGATGGCTTTGGCCGGCGGCGCTGCTTTCCCTTTTAAGTTGGTGCGGCCTTGGTGTGCTCGCCATCGAAATTTCTTCGCGGCCACTGCCGCCGGAGCATGTGCTGGTGCGTTTAGCGGCGCACCAGTTCGAGTTGAAAACGCCTCTTCGGTGGCATGGAACGCTGCGCGATGAGCCGGCCCATTTGCCGTGGGGGTACGGACTGGAGCTGGAACTTTCTGGCGTGGAGACGGCGGAAGGACTTCTACCCCTACGTGGCGGCATGCGCGTGGGCTTTACGCCCAAGGGAGAGGACACGGCGCTGCCGGATGTGCACGCGGGAGACGAATTGAGCGTGCTGGCGCAGGCCAGGCTGCCACAAGTTTTCCGGGATGCCGGGGCATTTGACCGCAGAGCATATCTGGCGCAACAAAATGTGCATTTGCTGGCGACGCTACGGGCAAGTGCTTTGCTGGAGCGCGGCGCAGTGGCGCCAGCCTCGATCCATACGCTAGTGGCACGGCTGCGCGCGCGGCTGCGGGCAAAGCTGAGCGAACTCTATCCCGGCGCGCCACGGACGGCGGCGATATTGCGCGCCATGTTGCTGGGCGACCGGAGCTTTGTGGACCGGGAGGAGTCGGCGGATTTTCAGAAAACAGGGGTGTTCCACGTACTGGTGGTGGCAGGGCTGCACGTAGGGGCACTGACGATTTTTGTGTTTTGGCTTGGCCGCAAGCTGCGATTACCGCGCCTGCTGGCAACAATGATTCTATTGGCCACGCTGCTGGCGTACGTGGCCGTAGTCGAGCAGAGGGCTCCGGTGCTACGGGCAGGATTGATGGCGGGGATTGTCGTGCTGGCGGGATTTTTTTACCGGAGATTGGAGGTTTTGAATTCCGCTGCCGTGGCGGCAGTGATTTTGCTCCTCGCGAAGCCAGCCGCGCTGTTCGATGCGAGTTTTCAGTTTTCGTTCTTGGCGATGGGTTGCATTGCGGGGATTGCGCTGCCCTGGCTGGAGCGGCATGTGCAGCCGTACGTAAGCGCATTGCGCGCGTGGAGAGATGTGACAAGCGATGGTGCGTTTTCGGCAAAACAGGTGCAGTTTCGGCTGGATTTGCGGGATTGGGTGGACGCGCTGACAAAGCGGCCTTGGATGAGCGAGTTGATCACGACCGGCCTGCGCTGGAGCTTGCTGGGAGTAGAGCTGGTGGTGGTTTCAATCGTTTTGCAATTAGGAATGCTGCCGATGATGGCAAGAGATTTTCATCGCATTCCGTTGCAGGGACCCGCGGTGAATTTGCTGGCCGTGCCATTGACGGGAGTAATCGTGCCGCTGGGTTTCTTGACATTGGGGAGCGCGATGATCTGGCCGACGCTGGGCCGCGCATTGGCATGGCCGCTGGGATGGCTGGTGGGTATACAAAGTCATGTAGTGGCGTGGTTCGCGGGAATGGCGCATGGCAGTTACCGTATCCCGGGGCCACCGGTTTGGGTAACGGTTGTGTTCTTTGCGAGCGGAGTAGTGTTGGCGGCATTTTTGCGCATCGAAAACGGAAAATGGAGATGGTTGAAATGGGCGGCGACCGCTTGCGGAATTGCCGCAGCACTGGTCATTGCCACATTTCCCTTCCCTCCCCGAGTAGAACGAGGAAAGCTGGAAGTGGACGTGTTAGACGTCGGCCAAGGCGATTCGATCCTGGTGGTTTCCCCGAAGGGGAGCACGCTCCTAGTGGATGGAGGAGGAAGGTTTGCTGGATTTCGCGGGCAGGAGGAAGCGCCGGGCCCCGACCCCGGCGAGGAGGCGGTTTCAGCATACTTGTGGTCGCGGGGGATACGCGGCCTGGACGCGGTAGCGCTGACGCACGCGCATCAGGATCACATTGGAGGACTGGCGGCGGTGCTCGAGAATTTTTCCGTACGGCAGTTGTGGCTGAGCCGTGAGACGCTGTCACCCGCGCTGGCGCGGTTAAAGGAGGAGGCGGCGCAAAAACACATTCTCGTCGAGCATGAGTTGCGCGGGCAGAAGTTCGATTGGGATGGTGTGCAAGTGGAATTTCTCTGGCCGCAAATTGCGCCCACGGAGGTAGCACCAGCGCCCAAAAACAATGATTCCCTGGTAATGCGGCTGCAGTTTGGGGAGCGGAGCGTGCTCCTGCCAGGCGATGCGGAGAAACAGGCGGAATACGCGATGTTGAATGAGGACGATCCTGACGAACTGCACGCCGACGTGCTTAAGGTGGGCCATCACGGGAGCAAGAATTCGACCATGCCCGAGTTTCTGGAGCGTGTGGCTCCAAAGGTGGCAATCATTTCGGCGGGAGAAGGCAATCCCTACGGGCATCCGAGCGGCGAGTTGCTTGACCGACTGGAACAGCGACGCGTGAGAATCCTGCGCACCGACGAGCAGGGAGAAATTTCGACGTTGACGGACGGCAAAGAGATTAGCGTGAAGTGTTTCGTGGAATGCGAAGAGAAGGATAACGCAGAGGCACGGAGGGCGCAGAGGTAATTCAGGGCGGCCAATTCCCCAAAACCATACATCGCTCCGTTAACGCTGCTCTCCTCTCTTACCTCTGTGGTGAGCTTTCTTCTCTGGTCTCTGGTTCTCTGCCTCATGCCACGTGCATTCGCCAGATCACAACTAAGACAATAAGCAGAAGAAGGAAGCCCAGGGCGGCCTCGTATTCGTGGTTGCGGCGGAATTGAGTGAACGAGAATGTGCCGGGCTGGATCGCCGTGGGATCGAGCGAGGATACCGTGGGTTGCTTGGCGGGAGTAAGGCGCGGAAAGAAGAGTGGAACGGATCGGGCGTAGGTATCGAAGGCAGCCCCGTGGTGCTGCCGGAGTTCGAGTTCTTCCCGGCGCATGACGAAGGTATAGACGAGCGCGAAATAGGCAAGGAGCAAGATCGCGGAAGGCCAGGAGTTCATGGCAATGGCCGCCCCGAGAGCCAGCAGGCTGCTCCCAAAATAGAGCGGGTTGCGCGTATGCGCATATGGACCGGTGGTTGTGAGGAGTTCCTGCTTGTGGAGATACCCCGCGGCATAGGCGCGGATGGCCAGTCCGAGAAAACCAACCGCGGAACCGATCAGGATTGACCGCGGAACCGGGCGCGAGAGATAAAGCACAATAATCGCCAGCAGATAGCCGATGCGCACGCGCCAGCGTGCAAAAAAATCCAGGAACGTCATCTGGAATCACCAAGCCGCTGGCGGACCGCATCGAAGACCTGCTCCACGGAGATTTTCAGCAGCGAGGGAGAGGTGCGCGATTCGCGGTCGTGCGTGGTGGCGGCTTCGGAATCCCGAAGAACGATGGGCTGCGGTGGATACGGGCCATTGCGCGCGGGATTCGTCGGCCCGAAGATGGCGACGGCTTTCGTGCCAAGGGCGATCGCAAGATGCAGCGGTCCAGTGTCCCCGCCGACGATGCATTGCGCGCCCTGCAGCAAAGCCATCAGCGGGCCGAGTTCCCCGTCGTAAACAATCGGTTGCGCCTCACCGCTGAACGATTTCACCGCGTTGGCCAGAGACTCTTCACCCGGCCCGTAATTGATCACGCAGCGAAGATTCAGATGCTGGCGGATTTTCTGGCAGAGCGCGCCAAAGCGCTCCGCGGGCCAGCATTTCGATCGCCAGCCGCCGCCGGGGCTCAGGACAATGTAGCTTTGCACGCCCGCGGCTTTCAAATCGCCGCAGACACGCTCCCGATCTAATTCCTTCACCTGCAATGGAACACTAAGCACAGGATTTGTCGCGCCGGCGCGCAAAGAAAGCTCCGTATTCTGGTCGGCGATGTGCACGGTTTTCACTTTGACGCGCTCGGTATAGAGGACTGGCACACCTAGTTCACGTACGGTGGCCGAGGAAAAGCCAATTCGTTTCCGTACTTGGCCCAAAAATGGGAGAAGCGCGGACTTGAAGAGCCCCTGATAGTCGATCGCCGTATCGAAAGAGTGCGCTCGGATTTTGGCAAGAATCGCACGGACGTTGCCAAGATCGCGGGAATCCACCGGCCAAATTTCGCTAGCAAGTTCGCTGGCGGCCACGAGCTCGGCCCAGCGCGGATGCGTCAGCCACACGATTTCCGCCCTGGGGAAACCGGCGCGCAGAGTGGCGACAGCGGGGAAGGTATGCACAATGTCGCCGAGCGATCCGAGGCGGACGACAAGGAAGCGCGGCTCAGACATGCGGCGCCTTGCGAATCGCGTCGAAAAGCGAGCGCGTCGAGTGGTCTTTGGGATCGCCGACAATGGCTACACGAATGCCGAGGCGGTCCGCCACAGCGCGTTCCGGAACGGATTCGGCCGTGTAGTCGGTGCCCTTCGCGTGAACGTCTGGATGAAGTTCCTCAAGGAGCTTTTCGACGTTGGATTCCGAAAACAACACAACATAGTCAACCACACGAAGAGCGGCGACGAGCAGAGCGCGGGCGTTTTCGTCCAGAACCGGCCGGCCCGGGCCTTTCAGCGGACGAACACTGGCATCGGAGTTGACCCCGACCACGAGGATGTCCCCTTCGGCTTTGGCTCCAGCGAGATACCGAACGTGGCCCACGTGCAGCGTGTCGAAACACCCGTTCGCAAAAACGACCACTTTCCCGCGAAGCTTTTCGGAGTGCAGCCGTTCGCGCAAAAATTCCCGAGACACGATTTTTGTATGGGCGGAATACATGAGCTAGGGTGCGGACTCTTTCGCCGAGGCGCCGATGGCTTCAAGAAGTTCAGCGCGGGAGACAGTGGCCGTGCCCCGCTTCATGACCACCAACCCCCCGGCGATATTGGCGAGATGCGCGGCCTCAAGAGGCGTGGCGCCGCTGGCCAGGCCAAGGGTGTAAGCGGCAAGGACGGTGTCCCCAGCGCCGGTAACATCAACCGCCTGATCGCTGCCGTGAATGGGGATGTGCGCGGTGGGCTTTCCCGGCTCGAACAGAGCGATGCCGTCGTGGCCGCGCGTGATCAGGAGCGAGTGCAACTTCATGTCTGTGAGCGTGGCGCGGCCGCAGCGTTCCAGCTCGGCAAGATTCTTGCCAATCGCCGTGCGATGGAGAGATTCGATTTCGCCCTCATTGGGCGTGGCGGAGTGCAGGCCTGCCCGGGAAAACCCCCTGAGTTCGTAACGCGAGTCGAGCGTGGAGATAAGCCGCTTGTGGCGGGAGAGAAGTTTGGCGAGTTCCGCGGGAACGGCAACGCCGAATCCGTAATCAGAGACGGCCAGCGCGTCGGCCTTTTTCAGGCATTGCGCAAGCTTGCTGTAGATCTTTTTGTGGATTTCGGCGGGAAGTGGATGATCTGGCTCGTAATCCACGCGCAGGACTTGCTGGCCGACTTTGTGGGCCCATCCGGCCAGGAAGCGGGTTTTGGTGGGTGTGGTCCAGTCTTTCGTGCGCAAGATGCCTGAAACATCAAGCTTTTGTGCTTGGAAGAATTCCTGGAGAGCGTTGCCTGCTTCATCTTCGCCCACCGCGGTGATGGGAATGACCTTGGCTCCCAGCGCTGCGAAGTTGTTGGCGGCATTAGCCCCGCCGCCGGGGACAATCCGTGTTTCGCGATGCTTCAGGATCAGGACGGGCGCTTCGCGGGAGACCCGAGTGATGTCGCCGACCTGGAAAGCGTCAGCCACAAAGTCGCCGAGGACTACGATGGTTTTCGTGGAAAAGCGTTCGACGTATTCGGCGAGAGCCAGCAGGTCAACGGATGGGGCGGAGGCGCGTTGGGACGATGAACGCTTCATGAAGGGTCCTTGAATGATCTGTGATGGAGCGTAAAGGAAACGATACGAAAAGGGTCGCATGGATTCAAGTTGGCGCGAAACTCGTGGGATAGGCATTGCTGCCTGTGCTCCGGCGCAAAAAAGGAGTTATGCATCGGGGTGAGCAGCACGTTGCTAATCAACGGTCACCTCGCGGGCGTGGGTAAGGAGGGCCACTTCGACCATTGCGGGCGTGACACCGGCCATGCAGCGGTGATCGGTGGGGCAGCGGCGCAGGAAGCAGGGGCTGCAGTAAGGCTTTTGCTGGACGATGGTCGCGCGCGGCGTAACCGGAGAAGTTCCGTCGGGATCGGTTGGACCAAAGACCGCAACGACGGGGAGGCCAACCGCCGCGGCAACGTGCATGGCCCCGGAATCGTTGCCGAGGAAGATATGGCACTGCGAGAGTAAAGCGGGAAGATCGGCGATGGATGTTTTGCCAGTGAGATCGATGGGAGCTTTCGAAAGATTCGCGGTGATGGCCGAGGAGACGGGGAGCTCCCCAGGCGTGCCAAAGAGGATCACGTCGGCGTCCCGCTCCGCGACAAAGGCGTTGAGCGCTTGGGCGAAGCGGTCGGGCGGCCAGCATTTGGCGGAGCCGTAGGAGGCGCCGGCGCCAACGGCGATGCGCAGAGCGTGGGAGCGCGCCCCGGCTTCCAGCAGAATTTCCAATGCCTGCCAGCGGGCAGCGCCGGAAACTTCAAGAGAGATGTGCGGAACGTCATGGAGTTGGTCGAGCCATCCGGCGCGGTGGACGAGTTCAAGATAATAAAACTTTTCGTGGGCGGGAATTTCGCCGGGCTTGGGTACAGGGACAGCTTTCGTGAGCAGGAACGAGCGGGCATCGCGGGCGTAGCCGATGCGTTCAGGAATACCGGCGCGCCATGCAAGCCAGGCAGCATCGAACGCATTCTGCAGAAGAAGGGCCACTTGGAATTTGCGGGCACGTAGTTCGGCGATGAGTTTTTCGCGCCCGGACCAGCCGTGGTGTTCAGCCTTGGGGTCGTAGGGGATAAGCTCGTCGCAGACTTGCTGGTCACGGTAGATGTCGGCGACGTAGGGACGCGCGAGGATGCTGATGTGAGCTTTCGGATGGCTCTGGCGCACGGCACGGATCGCAGGCAGGGCCATGATGGCGTCGCCGACCCAGTTTGTGGTGCGGATAAGAATTTTCATGCCACGGCGCTCCGGGCTTCGAGTTGCGACCAGATGGCAGCCAGAAAGGCATCCTGCTGGGAAATCTCGACGTCGATGACCACGGCGAAAACGGCAAATTCGTTGAAGGTGACGCTGGAGAGATTTTGCGCGTCTTTTTCCGTGGTGAGGAAGGCTTTGGCTTCACCGGCTTTCGCAGCGGCCTGGAGTTCGTCGGCATCGCGCTGGTCATAGCGGTGATGATCAGGGAATTCGCTGGTGACAGCGACACGAAGATTCCAGTTCTTCAAGTCCTGAAAAAAAGCCCGCGGATTGCCGATACCACAAAAGGCATAAAAAGGGCCGGCACCGATCTCTTCTGCGCGCAGCGTTTGGATGCCGGAACCTAGGCGGCGAAACCCGAGAAGGCGCGTTGACGCCGAGAACACGGGATAGTCTTGCAGCTTGGCAATGGCGGACGCGGCTTGCGGAGACGTTTCCGAACGGGTGAGGACAAGAATATCGGCGCGGCGCATGGCGGAAAGCGGTTCGCGTAAGGGACCGGCGGGCAGAAGAAATTGCCGGCCGAGAGGTTGCGAGGCGTCCAGAAGGAGAATGTTGACGTCGCGGGAAAGCTGCAAATGCTGGAAGCCATCGTCGAGAAGGAAAAGGTCGACGGAAGATTCGAGTTTCTTTCCCTGCGCGTAACGGTCTGGGCCCACACCGAAGAGGACTCGATTCTGCAGCCGAAATTTCATCAGTTGGATTTCGTCGCTGGTGCCGGAGGAGCCCTTGTATCCGCGCGAGAGAATGGCGACCCGCTTCCCTTCCGCAAGGAACTTTTCAGCAAGCCAGATGACCATCGGGGTCTTACCGGTGCCGCCGACAGTGAGATTTCCAACGCTGATCACCGGGCGGTTGAGACGTTTCGGTTTCAGATAGCCCTTTTCATAGAACCAGACGCGGAGGCGGCCGAGATCGCCATAAAGCACCGAGAGCGGCCAGAGGAGCAAGCGCAGCCACTGCGGCAAGTTCATTTGGACGAACCGCCGAGATGCCTGGCAATTTCCGCCAAGGCGCGATCGAGAGCCCCGCGGCTGGTTTCCACAAGTTGCCGGGCTGCCGTGCCCATGCGCTGCATTTTGTCCTGATCCTTGAGTAAATGAATCATTTCGACGCCCGCATCTTCGGGGCTTTCCACTTGAATCGCGGCTTGCGACTCGACGAAACGCGCGGCCATGGCGGCAAAGTTTTCCATGGAGGGCCCGAAGACCGGGACTTTGCCGAACGCGGCGGGCTCCAGAATGTTGTGTCCACCAGAGTTAACAAGCGAGCCCCCGACAAAGACGCCATCCGCCAGGCGGTAGAGAGACGCGAGTTCCCCGATAGAGTCGAGGAGCAAAACGGTTGCGTCGTCCGGGATCGAGTTTTGCGCACTGTTGGAACCTTCATTCCTGCTGAAAACACCGAGTTCACTACGGCGCACAAATTTGCGGTGCGATTCTTCAATGAATTCCGCGGCGGCGGCGAAACGTTCCGGCTTACGCGGCGCCAGTACAAGCAGCGCTTTGGGGAAGTCGCCCTGGACTACGCCAAAGGCAATGAGGGCCAGGGGCTCTTCGGTGGCGACGACGCTGCCGGCGACGATGAGCGGGCGCCGGCCCCGCCGCTGGCATTCTTCTTCAAGCCATTGGGCCAACGGTGTTGGCGCTGGGAGTTGCTGGTCGTATTTGACGTTTCCGCTGACAAAAACGCGGTCGCCCGGAGCGCCCAGGGACTTGATACGGTCGGCGTCCTGCTCCGTCTGCATGAGAAATGCGCCCCCACCCGACAGTGCGGATTGCAGCAGCGGTCTGAGGTAGAAACCAAAAGCGCCAAGCCAGGATTGCCAGCGGGCAAAAGAGCGATCTGAGACACGCCCGCTAACAAAGAGCACCGGAATCTTGCGATTTGCGGCTTCGTGCAGGAAATTCGGCCAGATTTCAGTTTCCAGTATGACCACGAGCGCAGGTTTGGCTGCGTCGAGAACGCGGCGCACACAAAAGGCCCAGTCCAGCGGGAAATAAATCACCGCATCGGCAAAGGGCATGCGTTCCTTGGCGAGGGCGTAGCCGGTCTGCGTGGTCGTCGAGACGACGAGCGGGCGCTGTGGGTAGGCATCTTTCAACCGCTTCGCGAGGGTCACGCCAGAAAGGGCTTCGCCCACGGAAACCGCGTGAATCCAGATGGCGCCCGGCCCATTCGCGGGAAGTTTTTCCAGTTCAGTCACGGAAAAACCGAGGCGTTGCGAAAGGTTGGAGAGATATTTGTTATGGCGCAGGCCCTGGATGAGCCAATAGGGCGACGTCAACAGGGCGGCGAGGCCCATCAAAAAACTGTAAAGAGAATACACTCGATGTGACTCCGGTACCGTCCGGGACATGATTAGCCCGGGAGACCTGCCAGGGAGCAACCTGCTCCCCACCCCAAAGAATCGAAGGCCTCAGGATGCAAACAGTTTATTATAACGCGATGAGACAAATTGTATCGGCATTGGTCATGGCAGCGGTAATCCTCTGCGCGACAACTCTCGCAGACGGGCAGCAGATATCTGGCGCTCCCACCCGGACTCTAATCACGGATTCCCACGAAGGCGTGACCATCGACGTGGACCCATGGACCTCGGCGAGCCGCTACAAAGGAAAATTCCCGAAGAAGAATCCCTACACCGCGGGCTTGGTAGCGGTGCAGCTAACGATACACAACGACAACGACGAACCCATCCGGCTAAACCGCGAGCGCATCCGCCTCGTCGTGCAGCTTGACGAGGACAATAAGCAGGAGCTGCAACCGCTGGCGGCCGACGATGTAGCCGACGCAGTGCTGCTGCAAAAAAAGCCCAAGGACCCGACGCTGCGGCGCTTGCCATTCCCCATCCCCTCAAGTGGCGGTCCCAAGCCCGCCCGTGATAAAAATTGGGAGGAATTGCGCGATGCTTCCCAAAACGCCGCGCTGCCTTCTCCCGTCATCGGACCGCATAGCATGATGGAGGGGCTGGTATATTTCGATTTACGAGGCGAATACGATTTATTGCAGAACGCGCGGCTCTATGTGCCGGATCTGGAGCGCATGACCACCAAGCAGGCGATCCTCTATTTCGATATTGGTCTCGGTCAACAATCTTCCAATTAAATTTTATTCATGGAGGTTAGATTTGCCGCATGCTGCGGCGTCGGCTACCATGGGTGTGCGAAAAATATTTTGTGATTGAAAGACTTCATGGAAAATCTGCTCGAACAATTGAATCCGGAACAAAGACTTGCCGCGGAAACAACCGAAGGACCTCTGCTGATCCTCGCTGGGGCAGGTACAGGAAAGACCCGAGCGATCACCTTTCGCATGGCTAACCTGATTGTCAAAGGGACCACGGCGGATGCCATTCTGGCGGTGACTTTCACGAATAAAGCTGCGGAAGAGATGCAGACGCGCGTCACCGATTTGCTGTTGCGCGCGGGTGTCCCGCCGGAACGCCCTTGGATTTCCACGTTCCATTCGCTGTGTGCGCGGTTGCTGAGGCGCGAGGCGGCAAGTGCCGGCCTGGCTAAGGATTTTGCAATTTACGACGATGACGACCAACTGGCGGCTGTGAAGCTGGTGATGGCCAAGCTCAAGATTGACGATGATGCGCTGACTCCGCGCAACGTGCTCAGCCGCATCAGCTACGCGAAAAACCACGCCCAGACACCGGAGCAAATGCGCGCGGAGGCCATCGGACCTGACACCCGGAAGGTGGCGGACATTTACTCGGGATACGAGCTGGTGCTGAAACAGAGCAAGGCAGTGGACTTCGACGATCTGCTCCTGCGTTCAGCGCGTCTGCTGCGCGAAGTGCCCCAGGTGCGCGATAAGTGGCGCAACCGGTTTGCGTACCTGCATGTAGACGAATACCAGGACACCAACCGTGTGCAGTATGACCTGCTGCGTCTGCTGACCAACGAGCGAAAGAACGTTTGCGTGGTGGGCGACGAGGACCAGTCTATTTACCGGTGGCGCGGCGCGGATGTTTCGATCCTGTTGAGCTTTTCGCAGGACTTCCCGTCTGCCAAGGTCATTCGCCTGGAGCGAAATTACCGTTCGACGCAGACAATCTTGGATGCCGCAGGTGCGGTGGTGGCGAACAATCCGGACCGGCTGGGGAAGAAGCTTCGCGCGGAAAAAGAGCCCGGCGGCAAGCTGCGCTATTTCGAAGCACGCGACGCGCAAGCCGAGGCCGAGTTCGTGGCGGGGGAACTGGAAAAGATTCTGAGCGACGATCCGGACCAGACTTGCGCGGTGGAGTACCGCACGAATTTTCAATCGCGTTCATTCGAAGAGGTCTTCCGGCGGCGCGGCGTGCGCTACAAGCTGGTGGGCGGATTCAGTTTTTACAACCGGGCGGAAGTGAAGGACGCGCTGGCCTATGTGCGGCTTTCGCTGCATCCCGAGGATGACATTTCTCTGCTCCGGGTTCTGAACGTGCCGGCCCGCGGCATCGGGAAGACCACGGTCGATGCGCTGCGGGACGTCGCGGAGAAAGAGTCCCTGTCGTTCTGGGACGCCATGGAATCGCTGATGACGAATCCCGCGTCAAGCCGTGCCGTTGCGCCGCTCAGAACGTTCCGCGAACTGATCGTGCGGCTGGGGGAAGCCTTCGCCACAAAAGAACCGGCTGACTACCTGCGCTTTGTACTCGAAGAAACCGGGTATATGGACATGCTAAAGGACCGAAACACGCCCGATGACGTGGCGCGAATCGAGAACCTGGAGGAGCTCGTCCGCGCGGTGGCCGAGGCGGTGGACGCCGGCGAATCGTTCACCGATTTTCTGGACGCGGCTTCGTTGGTGAGCGACGCGGATTCGTTCGAAGGCAAGCCGGGCGTGACGCTGATTACGCTACACAGCACCAAGGGGCTGGAGTTCGACCATGTATTCCTGACGGGCATGGAAGAGGGCATTTGCCCGCACGGCCGTTCGCTCAATGAAGAAAAAGGAATCGAAGAGGAGCGCCGGCTGGTGTACGTGGGAATGACGCGCGCGCGCAAAACGTTGACGCTGACGCGAGCGGTCTACCGCCGGGTATTTGGAAATGAGCAGCAGTTACGGGCCTCGCTGCCCTCGCGCTTTTTAAGCGAAATCCCCGGTGACCTGGTGGATACGGCGCGCGGTTCGATGGCGGAGATCGGCCAGACGCGCCGCTATGAGCCAGACCCGGAATACTCATATTCGGCCGAGGAGTTTACGCGGCGTGTGCGCGGATTGCCGACCCCCTCAACGCGGGCAGCAGCGCCAAAGCCTGCACGTTCGACGACGCCGTCGTTTGGCCGCCCCGCAATAAAGCGCGGAGGGCAGGCCGACCCGATGCTCGGCACGAAGGTGCGCCATCCGGAATATGGCGTGGGAACGGTAGTGGGCGTAGAAGGCGACGAAGATGACCGGCGCGTCAGCGTCAGCTTCCCGGGACGCGGCACGAAGAAGTTCGTCGAGCGGTACGCGCAGTTGCAGCAGGTGTAGTACGCGCTTACACGATCGTTCACATTTGCGCTTCGTTTGACTTGCACATCCAAATACGTGCGGATAGAGTTCTGCTAGTTGCTCCCCAAATATCGAGCGGATTGCGGTTTCCCTCCACTCAGGAAACGAGGAAGCGGATGAACGCCCTGCTTTGTCGCAAACAAGTAGTGAGCTTTGCGGCGCCAGTCAGAAGCCTGATCGCATTCTGCATAGTCGCCGTGGGCTTTTGCGCCCAAGTGATAGCGCAAGAAGCTCCCATCAATTCACAGGAACGCAGCATAGTCGAGTCCATGCTGGACGACGTGAAGGACACCATCAAAGGACACTACTACGATCCGAAATACCATGGCGTGGATTTGGATGCGCGCTTCAAGGAAGCAAAGGAGAAAGTAAAGTCGGCGACGACGTTTAACCAGGCAATTGCCACGGTGGCCTGGGCTATTCGCCCGTTGAACGACTCGCACACCTTCCTGATTCCTCCGCGAAGAACCTACCGAATGGACTACGGCTACCAATACACGATGATGGGGAACGATTGCTTTGTGATTGCTGTAAAACCCGGAAGCGACGCCGAAAAAAAGGGATTAAAAGTCGGCGACCAGGTCATTACTTTAAATCGCGTCTCCCCTTCTCCGGAGAATCTGTGGGAGTTGAATTACATTTTCCGCGTCCTACGGCCACAAGCGGTGGATGAACTGGCGGTGCGCAGTCCTGACGGGACCCAACGCGTTCTCCAGGTGGCCCCCAAGGTTACCGGCGAGCGAATGCATATTTACCAGGGACTCGACTATTGGGACCTTGTCCGGGAATACCAGTCGTATCAGCGCGTCATGGAGCGGCGTTCGGCAAAGGTTGGCGAAGCCGTCATCATCTGGAATTTTCCCACCTTCGCGGTCAACGAAAAGGCCGTGGATGAGATGCTGGCGGATTCCAGCAAATATCCCGCGCTGATCCTTGATCTTCGCGGAAATGGGGGCGGTTACGTGACCACCCTGCAGAGGCTAATCGGCGCTGTGGTGGATCACGACGTAACTATCGCCACGCCTATCATGCGAAAAACCGCGCCTCCGCAGGTGGCCAAGTCTCGCGGGGACAAAGCCTATAGCGGAAAAATCATTGTGCTCGTGGACCACCGCTCCGCCTCCGCATCCGAAATTTTCGCGCGGATTATGCAACTTGAGAAGCGTGCAACCATCATCGGCGACAAAACCAGCGGCAGCGTGATGGAATCCAGGTTTTACTATCAGTCGCTTGGCCTCGACAATCGTGTCGGCAGGGATTCCGGAGAGGGCTACGGCGTCACGGTCACCGAGGCTGACCTCATCATGCCCGATGGGAAGAGTCTTGAGCATTTAGGAGTCACTCCCGACGAGGTGGTTCTCCCCAAAGGCAGTGACCTGGCTTCCGGGCGCGACCCCGTCCTTTCGTATGCGGTACAACTGGCTGGAGCAAAGCTGTCTCCCGAGGACGCGGGAAAGCTCTTCCCGGTGCTGTGGCCGCCGCAATAAAGCCGCTTGAGTTGCGCGGGGACGGGAGTCGCGATAGATTGGGGCGTCATCATTCCCAGTGAACGTGTCCGGCGGAAACAGGGAGCGCGGGCCATTGTGGCCGCGGGGCGCCAGGATGCGAGCGGAGAGCATGGGTGGCGTCAAAACTGTTTCGCTGTAAGAGCATTGACCAACTGCTGTCTGATTCCGAAAACGCGGAAATCCGGTTAAAAAAATCGCTGGGATGGTTGAGCCTGACCTCGCTGGGCATTGGAGCGGTCATCGGGTCGGGAATCTTCACCGTGGTGGGCACGGCGATTGCCGGGCAGAAGCTGCAAGTCTCTTCGGTGCTGAATGCACCGCTCCTGCAATACCTGATGACCCACGCCACCTCGTACGGACGGCCGGGCGCCGGACCGGCCATTGCCTTGTCCTTCGTGCTGGTCGCCATCGTTTGCGGCTTTGCGTCGGTATGCTACGCCGAGCTTGCCGCGATGATCCCGATTGCGGGCAGCGCTTACACCTACACCTACGCCACTATGGGCGAGTTGATCGCCTGGATCATTGGCTGGGACCTGATCCTTGAGTATGCCGTAAGCAACATGGCCGTCAGCGTGGGCTTCTCGCAGCATGTGGTAAACCTGCTGGACTGGTTTGGCTGGCATCCGGATCCGAAATGGATTTCGCCGGCTTACCTGCCAACGGGATTACAGGATTTGCAGGGGAATACGATTTACGATCCGGGATGGCACTTCGGCTTCAACTGGCCCGCGTTCATCATTGTGATGCTGCTGACGGTAATTCTCGTGCGGGGCATCAAGGAATCCGCGGAGACCAACAACATCATGGTCCTGCTAAAGATCGTGGCCATTCTGGTCTTTGTCGGATTCGCGGCGCGGTTCATCAAGCCTACATATTGGCATCCGTTTGCTCCCAATGGATGGCCGGGGATTCTGACGGGCGGCTCCATCGTATTTTTCACTTACATTGGATTTGACTCTGTTTCCACGGCCGCGGAGGAGTGCAAGAATCCGCAGCGGGATTTGCCCCGCGGGATTATCGCCACGCTGGTGGTTTGCACCGTGCTGTATATAGCCGTGGTGGTGGTGCTGACCGGCCTGGTGCCGTGGCAGACCTTGATGGATGATGCGGCACCCGTTGTGAACACGATGAAGAAGCTGAATTTTGGCGGCGTGCGGCTGGTGGTGCTGCTGGGCGCGCTGATGGGGATGATCTCTTCACTGCTGGTGTTCCAGCTGGGGCAGGCGCGGGTGTGGTTTGCGATGTCGCGGGATGGATTGCTGCCGCGCGTGTTTGGCCGCGTGCACCCCAAATTTCATACTCCGGATTTTTCCACGTGGCTGGCGGGATTTGTGGTGGGAGTTCCCGCGGGATTGCTGGACATCGGCACTCTGGCCGATCTTTCGAACATCGGGACGCTGTTTGCATTTGCGCTGGTCGGGGCGGGTGTGCTGATTTTGCGCTATCGCGAACCGGACCGCCCGCGGGCGTTTCGCGCGCCGGGTGGCCCGCTGGCGCCGATCGTCACGATTCTCACTTGCCTGCTGTTGATGGCTGGTTTGCCGATCATGAACTGGCTGCGCTTCTTCACGTGGCTCATCATCGGATTGGTGATTTATTATTTCTACGGGCGCAGGAAGAGTACCCTAAGACTATCCGCCCCAGCCGAGTAGCATTCATTCGCGAAGGATCGAACCATGTCCCGGGGACTTGCGAGCAAATCTTGGAGAGCAGCAGGCCTAACGCTGCTGGCGGCGTGGCTCTCACTATTGCTGCCGCATGCGGCGCGCGGCTGGGGCGAGAATGCACAGAAGCTCATCGTAAACCGCGCGGTGGATACGGTTCCCTATGAACTTCGGCCCTTTTTCGAAAACAATCGCAAATACCTGATCGACCACGTGGACGATCCTCTGGGGCTGATTGACGAACATCCCTGGGAGCGCAATAACCACTTCATCGAACTGGACAAATATGGGAAGTTTCCGTACGACGCTTTGCCGCGCAGCTATAAAGCAGCGATTGATAAGTATGGAAAGTCGAAAATTTTATCCACGGGGCTCCTGCCGTGGCAAATCGGCGTCTATAGCGAGAAGCTGACAGAGGATTTCCGGTCGGGCAAGTGGGAGCAGGCAAAGATTGACGCGGCTTTTCTTGCGAATTTCGTGGCTGAAGCGCACGACCCCTTCAACACAACCGAGAATTTCGACGGGCGGCTGACCGCTCAGAACGGGGTGAACGACCGGTTCAACGATGTCTTGATCGCGCGCTATGGCTCATTTTTTCCCTTGAGCCCTCGCGACGCTTTTTTCATTAGCGACCCGACGGACTACGCGTTTGACGCCTGCCTCGAGGCCCACAGTCTCGTGGAATCCCTGCTGCTGGCGGACCGGCATGCCAAGAAGGGACTCACGTCCTACACCGACGACTATTACGACCGCTTTTACAATCTGACCGCCGCTTCGCTAATCCGACAGCTTTCCGACGCCTCCACCGACGTCGGCTCTTACTGGCTGACGGCGTGGGTGAATGCAGGCAAGCCGGCCTTGCCCCGGTGATCTTGCACCGTGGCTGAGTCTTCCTTTCCTGAACGCATCGCTTCCCTTCCTAAGGCAGAGCTTCATCTTCATTTGGAAGGCTCGATTCGCCCGGCTGTCGCGGTAAAGCTGGCGGCGCGGCATCACGTGCGGCTCACGGAAGAGGAAGTCCGGCGTCGGTACGCCTACGGCGACTTTGCCGGGTTCCTGGACGCATTCAAGTGGGTGACCTCGTTTTTATTGGACACGCAGGACTTCGCCTTGGTGGCGGAGGATTTGGCGGAGCAGCTCATCGAGCAGAAGGTGGTGTACGCCGAAGTGACGCTATCGGTCGGCGTGATGTTCTTGCGGCAACAGAAGCCGGAAGCGAACTTCGAGGCAATTCTCCGGGCCATGGAGCCCTTTGAGCAGCGCGGCCTGCAATGCAACTGGGTGTTTGACGCGGTGCGGCAGTTTGGGGCCGAGGCGGCGATGCAAGTGGTGGAAGCGGCGAAAAACTGCCAATCGAAGAGAATTGTGGCCTTTGGAATTGGCGGAGACGAGATGAGCCTGCCTACGGCGGAATTTCGCAAGATCTATGAGCGAGCAGGCGACTCTGGATTGCACCGGTTGATACACGCAGGGGAGATAGGCGGACCCGACAAGATTCGCGAAGCAATTGAGTTGCTGGGCGTCGAACGCATTGGGCATGGAATCGCAGCGATTCACGACGAGCATTTGATGGAATTGCTTGCGGAACGCCAGATTCCTCTGGAAGTTTGTCCTGGGAGCAACTTGTGTACCGGGGCGCTGGCAAAACTGCATGGAAAGCGCGATGCAGGCTTGAATGAACATCCTTTGCCGGAGTTAATGCGCCGCGGAGTTCCGGTAACGCTTTCGACAGATGATCCAGCGATGTTTCATACCTCGCTCGAGACCGAGTATCGAACCGCGCATGGCTCCATGGGATTGAACGAGAAGGAATTGGAAACGTTGGCGGAAAATGGGTTCCGCTTTGCTTTCCGCCGTTGATCCGATATCCGGAACTCGACACAAGTCCAAAGTTCTTTCTGCTGGCTGTGGACTGATGACTATTATAGCTGTTAGCTGATTTCTGATGCCCGCTACTGCGGGCTTGCGGGCCGCCCAAAGCTAGCCTCTGGGCCAGCGTAAATGGCGCAACGGGAATGCTATACTGGCGAATATGAAAGCACATGTCTGGGTAATGCCGAAGCGGACGGTACTCGATCCGCAAGGGAAGACGATTCACCATGCTCTCTCCAGCCTGGGTTATGCGCAGGTTTCCGACGTGCGCCAGGGAAAATTCTTCGTTTTGAATCTGGACGGATGGAACCGTGACGAAGCGCAAAAACAGGTGGAACGTATTTCGAAAGAAGTCCTGGCCAACCCGGTGATCGAGGAATTTCGCTTCGAAATTGTGGAGTGAACAGGATCTGATGGAAACGCTCCTTCTCAAACAGGCCGCGAACTCTTGGCTCCGCCAGCGACTCACGGCATTCCTGGCGATTTGCGCGATGGCCTTGTGCGCCTCCGGCTGCCAGAAGGTGCAGCGAACCAGCGATCCGCAGTTGAAACCCATTCAGGATATGTTGGACGCGCAACTTCCCGCGGGAACTCCCGAGGCTAACGTCTTATCGTATTTGAACAACCGCGGCTATGCGGTTCTGCCGACCGGGCAACAAGGAACCATCGTCACCACCATCCGGCACATCGATTCCCAAACAGTTACGCCAGTCACCGCCCGGGTCACCTTTTATTTCGACGCCAACCGCAAGCTCAGTACCTTCGAAATGCAACGCACGTTCAACGAAGGCCTGCCCAAAACCGAAGAACCGCCGCAGCCTCCCGCGGGCGTGCCACAGCCTACACAGTAGTAACCTTAGCTCTGCCACAATTGCCCTTTTCCGGCATCGCCGTAAAGCGCGTGCTACCCTGAAGCTATCTCTCCAAGGAGAACCTCCGCATGTGCGGGATTGTCGGCTATATCGGCCCCAAAAAAGTGGTGCCCGTGATTATTGAAGGGCTGCGGAAGCTGGAGTATCGCGGGTATGACTCCGCCGGCATCGCCGTAGTCAATGGCTCTGGGAAAATCGAAATTCGCCGGGCACCAGGAAAACTCAAGAACCTCGAAGAGGTTTTGCGGGAGTCGCCCATCGATGGGACCTACGGCATTGGCCACACCCGCTGGGCGACGCACGGGCGCCCGACCGAAGAGAACGCGCATCCCCACCGGGACTGCACCGGGCAATACGTCGTGGTGCACAACGGAATTATCGAGAATTATCTGGAGCTGAAAGAGAAGCTGCAGGGCGAGGGGCACAAGTTCGTCACCGAAACCGATACGGAAGTGGTGGCGCACCTAGTGGAAAAGTACGCAAAGGACCTGCCCTTTGAAGAAGCGGTGCGGAAAACACTCAAGGATCTTCGCGGCATCTATTCGCTGGTGTTTTTGTCGGCCAAGGACCCGCAGAAGCTGATTGCCGCGCGAATTGGCCCGCCTTCCGTTATCGGATTAGGCGACGGCGAATATTTCGTGGCCAGCGATATTCCGGCACTTCTCGAACACACGCGCAAAATCTTCTTCCTTGCCGACGGTGACGTGGCTGTCCTGAGCCGCGATGGCGTCCGCGTGACCGATCTCGACGGCAAACCCCTGGACCGTCCTGCTCAACATGTCGCCTGGGACCCCATCATGGCCGAAAAGGGCGGCTACAAGCATTTCATGCAAAAAGAAATCTTCGAGCAGCCACGCGCCGTCCGCGACACGATGCTTGGGCGCATTTCGCAGGATACCGGCAAGGTATTTCTCGATGAAATGGCCATCACGGAGCAGCAGTTCCGCGAATTTCAGAACGTGCGGATTGTTGCATGTGGCACCAGTTGGCACGCGGGACTCGCCGGGAAGTTCATGATCGAGCGGCTGGCCCGGCTGCCCGTGGAAGTGGATTACGGAAGCGAGTTCCGCTATCGCGACCCGATCATTGATCCGAAGACGCTGACCGTGTGCATCAGCCAGTCGGGGGAAACTGCGGATACGCTGGCGGCACAGCGAGAGGCGAAACAAAAGGGCTCGCCCAGCCTGGCCATTTGCAATGTGAAAGGCTCGATGATCACGCGCGAAGCGTCGGGGACAATCCTCACCCACGCCGGGCCGGAGATTGGCGTGGCCTCGACAAAGGCCTTTAGCTCGCAGTTGGCCGCATTGTTGCTCCTGGCATCGTATCTGGGCCAAATGCGCGGAAAGCTCTCGGCGGATGCAGCGCTCCGGTTGATGCTGGAGTTCACGCGCATCCCTCACAAAATGGAGACAATTCTGCAAGTGGAGGAAACGGGCTTTTACGAAGCGCTGGCCAGGCAGTTCTTCCGCCAGTCCGACTTCCTCTATCTGGGCCGCGGGATTCATTACCCAATCGCGCTCGAAGGCGCGCTGAAGCTGAAAGAGATTTCCTATATTCACGCCGAGGGATACCCCTCGGGCGAGATGAAGCACGGGCCAAATGCACTGATTGACGAGAATCTCCCCGTAGTAGTGCTGGCGACGCGGGATGAAAGCGATCCCGCTTCGATGACGCTCTATGAAAAAAGCGTATCGAACATCAAAGAAGTGAAAGCCCGGGACGGGATTATCATCTCAGCGGTAACGGCAGGGGACCGTCTGGCTCGGGAGGCTTCCGATCACACCATCGAACTGCCGCCGGCACCGGATTTGCTGGCCCCGCTATTGGAGATTATCCCGCTGCAGTTGTTGGCATATCACATCGCGGTTAGAAGAGGATGCGATGTGGATCAGCCAAGGAATTTGGCGAAATCGGTGACGGTAGAGTAGTCGGACGTTCCACTCGTGGATCCGGCCTCCACATGGCCTCCGCTACGCAGCCATACCCGGAATCGGATAGAATTGGAACATGCGGCGGATCCTTTTCCTGTTGGCCGTACTACTCCTGCCTCTCCTTGGCTCCCCTGAGGCGCAAGCACAAACCGCGGAACTAAAAGAGGTCCATGTCGAGGGGCTGAAGCATCTTACGGAAGAGCAAGTCGTCTATTTGTCCGGTTTGAAGACCGGCACGCAGGTGGGCAAGAGCGACTTGCAGGACGCGGCGGACGCACTGGTGCGTACTGGGCTTTTCGCCAAAGTATCCTTTAAATTCGATACGCGGCAGGACAAAGTGTTCTTGACCTTCCAAGCGCAGGAGAATCCCCGGCTCCCTGTCTCTTACGACAATTTTCCGTGGTACGACGACTCGGAGTTGACGGTGGCCATCCAGAAGCTTCTTCCCTTCTATGACGCGCACCTACCGGAAGCCGGTGATGTGGTAGACCGCGCCGCGGATGCGCTGAAACAGTTGATTGCGGCACGGGACCCGAATGCCGAAATAACGCACCTGGTTGTGGCTAACCCATTGGCAGATGGCTCAGAACAGCAATTCAGCGTGGCCAGTGTGATTCCCAAAATCGAAAGCGTCACCTTTAGCGACGCCCAACTCGCGCAAGACCTGGTTGTGCGCGCGCATCTTTCGGAAGTGCTGAACCATCCCTACTCGCGCCTGACCATTGAGGTGTTTTTGGCGGAGCAAATTCGCCCGATTTACCAGAAGCAGGGTTATCTGCAGGCAAAGATCGGGCCGCCGGAAGTGCGTTTGGCGGGGAATCCCAACACACAGAAACTTGCCGAACAGATACCCGTTTACATTCCTTGCAGGCCCGGTGCTATTTACAAATGGAAAGGGGCCGAGTGGAAAGGCAACGCGGCGATTTCAACCATCACCCTGAACAATATCCTGGGCATGAAAGATGGGGATGTGGCCGACGGCCAAGCGATCTTTGGGGCATGGGAACGCGTACGCGAGGAGTATGGCCAGCGCGGCTATCTGGAGGCCAAGGTGACACCGTCGCCCGTATTCGATGACGCAGCTCATACGGTATCCTATGAGGTGGCCATTGCCGAAGGCGTGCAATACCATTACGGCACGATGACCATTTCCGGGATGTCCCTCAGCGGCGAGCGCATGATTCGGGATGCGTGGTCTATCAAGCCGGGCGAACTGTTCGATAAAAAAGTGTTTGAGGATTTTCTGATACGCCTGGAATCCAAGCGCCAAACGATCTTTAGGGATTTGCCGGTGCACTACGACACCGTGGGTCATTTTTTGCAGACGGACTCGGGCAATGCCACAGTTGAGGTCTTGTTGGATTTTAAGTGAGAAGTGGGCATGATATTCGAGCGCATTAGATCGGATGCTCGATTGGGGAAACGAAGCAATGGCAATGTTGGTCAACATACGGATTGATGAGGCGTCAGAACTGCTGGCCGCGGAGAAGGAGCGGACGCTACTGGAGCGCTTGGCGCAGCTGCCTTCCGTGATTGTGGCGCTTTCGGGCGGAATTGATTCGGCGTATCTGGCTTGGGCTGCGGATCGTGCGCTAGGCCAAAAGGCCCTATCGGTAACCGCGCTTTCCGAAAGCTACTCCTCCTATGACCGCGAGCAGGTCGAAATCTTTCTGAAAGCCACATGCGTTCGGCACGAGTATATCGAGACGCACGAGCTACAGAATCCGGCGTATCGCGCGAACGCGGCAGACCGCTGCTACTACTGCAAAGACGAATTATTCAACGTGTTGGATGCGCTGGCGGCCGCACGCAAGATAGCCGCTGTTGCCTACGGCGTGAATGCCGACGATACGAGCGACTTTCGTCCGGGGCAGCGCGCCGCTGCAGAACACAAGGTAATGACTCCCTTGCTGGAGGTTGACCTGCACAAGGCAGAGATCCGCCTGTTGGCCAGGCGCGCGGCAATTCCCTGCTGGGACCGCCCCGCTTCGGCTTGCCTTTCTTCGCGATTGCCTTATGGAACCGAGGTTACTCCCGAGCGCCTGTCGTTAATTGAGCGAGGCGAAGCAGCGCTGCGAAAACTGGGCTTCCGGCAGTTCCGTGTGCGACTGCACGACAAACTGGCGCGCGTGGAACTAGCCTACGAGGAGATGCCTCGCGCGCAAACGCCCGAAATGGCAACCGCAATCGCAACTGGACTGAAGGCCGCGGGATTCACCTATGTAGCTTTAGATTTAGAGGGTTACCGGCAAGGCTCGCTCAACGAATCGCTGCGGAAAACAACCGGAACATCGTAACCACAAAGTGCGTATCTTGCTTCAGGAGGGCCCGCAAGAATGGGCGCCACATCCACGATGAAACAAAAGCGTTTAGCCATTCTCTCCGCCCTGGCATTTTGCTGGGTGGTTCTCCCCAGTACCTTTCCCGCTGCGGCTGCCGATTCAGCCACATTTGACCGGACCTTTAAAGTAACCGCGCCAGTGCGCATCGAATTGAGCAGCGGTTCGGGCAACGTGGAAATTCGCGGAAGCGAGGACGGAACGGTGCATGTCCACGGCAAAGTCACGCCGGGAGGATGGTCGATTTTTGGCGGCAGCGCAAAGAATGTAGACGAAGTGGCAGCCAATCCTCCGCTGGAGCAGAACGGGAATACCATCCGAATCGGCAAGAATTCCTCGTGGCTGAAGAACGTCTCCATTGATTATCAAGTGGAAGTGCCGCACGACACGGAAATTGATTCGGAAGTGGCCTCCGGCGGAATCACGATTGATAACGTAAAGGGTCCGGTGAAGGCCAGTTCGGCCTCGGGGTATGTGCACGTATACCGCGTGGAGCGCGACGCCAATGTGAATGCGGCAAGCGGTTCGATTGACGTTTCGGGAATTGGTGGATTTGTGCGAATTTCCAGCGCCTCGGGTGACGCCGTCGTCACCGACGTAAAGGGCGAGTTGCGGGTGAGCGCCGCCAGCGGCTCCATCCGCATCAAGCATCCGGGGGACCGCGTGGATGCCTCGGCAGCGAGCGGAGCGATTGAGTTGGTGGACGCAAACAGCGACTTGAAGGTACATGCAATTTCCGGATCGATCCAGGTTTCGGGAAATCCAAGCGCGAACCGCTTGTGGGAGCTGAAAACGGTTTCGGGCTCTGTGGAATTGCGGGTGCCGAAAAACGCAAGTTTTCTGCTTTCCGCCGAGTCGACTTCCGGGGATATCCGGACAAGCATTCCCGTGATTTTGGAAGAGCAAAGCAAGCACGCCTTGCGGGCGCACATCGGGGACTCGGCGGGACGCGTGGAAGTGCATACCGTTTCGGGTAGCGTGAGTGTGGGCGGGGCGTAAAGCCCGTCAACAAGGCAGCTGTTGCCCGCTTAAAGGTTGTAGCGCTCGCGTAATCAAGGCAAGGACAAAACCCGGTACAATGGCGTTGTGAAGATTCACCGCCCAGCCTGGAATCTGTTCGCAGTCAGTTCCCTCATTTTTCTTTTGTGGATTCCCCCCTCCATTTTTTGCCAGGAAAAACCGGATACGCCTCCAGACACGCCTGCGCCCTCCACCGATGCAAAGAAGCAGACCACCAAGCAAGCGGCCGCTCAGGCGCTGGCACAGGAACAGCAGGATTTACAGAAGGCTATTGATCAGGCGGGAAATGATCGGGCCGCCCTGGTTCGCAGTCTCCAGGAATTTCTGAAGAAGTATCCGGAGAGTTCGCAGCGGCCCCAGATTTATCGCGCTCTTGTGGAATCCAGCCTGCAATTGCGTGACTTCAGCACAGCAACGGATTACGCAGAGCGTATGGTGGCGCTGAATCCGGACGATCTTTCCGTCAACCTCCTTTCCGTACAATTACTGGAACGCTATGGAGACGCCGCCGGATGGCGGCGGGCAGTGAGTTATTGCTCGCGCCTGCTGGAAATTATCCGGCGCCAGCCGGTTTCCGGGAAATCGCCACGGGAATCGAGCGAGCAGTTTGAGAAGGATCGCCAGCGGGACGTCGCCGCGGTTTTGCTGATTCGTGGCCGGCTGTATCAGAAGCTGAATGAGCCGCAGAATGCGCAGAAGGACTTCGACGGCAGCTATAAGATGTCTCCAAATCCCGCCGCCGCCGAATTACTCGGGGAACTCGCGGAAAACCGCAAAGACTTGACCACCGCGATTCACCAGTACGCATTGGCATTCGCGACGGCGGACGGAACGCAAGGAAGCCCGCCCCGAGCGGAAGTCAGGAAGAAACTCGGAAATGTCTGGCGATTGGCGCACGGCTCCGATGAGGGACTGGGGGATTACATCTTGGGTGTCTACGACGAAGCTGCAGCTTCCTCCTCTGTGCCCAAGGTCGCCCGGAACAAGGGAGTCAAGGAGCCATCGCAGTTCGTTCTGCGCAAGGCCACCGACGGCTCGGAGTTTCCCATGTCGCCGCTGAAAGGTAGAGTGCTAGTAATGAATTTCTGGGCAACGTGGTGTGGCCCCTGCCGCGAGTGGGAGCCGCACTTTGAAAAGATTGCAGCGCGTTTTGCAGGCCGCGAAAAGGAAGTAGCTTTTTTTCAAGTGAATTGCGATGAGGATGAAACGCTGGTGCCCGCTGTTTTGGCCGAGGAAAAGCCGAAGACAACCGTATTGTTTTCCGATGGGCTGGCCGAAATTCTGCAGGTCAATTCCTTTCCCACCACGCTCATTCTAGACCGCGAGGGGAAGATCGCCTATCGATCCGAGGGCTTTGATCCTGAAGGGACGGATCAGAGCATGGTGGAGGCGATAGAGAGAGCGGTAAGCTCCAAGCCTTGAGATGAGAGGCTGTTAGCTGTTAGCACTCGAAGCGCGATACTTTTCCGCGGTTTCCTGTGCGGCCAGGATGGTGTTCACGTGGATCTGCACCGTGTCTTCCACACGCCGCGCGTAGCCCCCAGCCTGCGTGGTAACCACGGGGATGCCGCGTTTGCGCGCTTCCGTGAAAACCCCGGCATCGCGTTGTTTTAGGCCAGCCATACTCACATTCAAGCCCCCGAGCTGGTCTTCGCAGTAAGGGTCCGCGCCCCCCACATAAAAAAGCATTTCCGGTTCAAATTTCTCGATCGATTTCTGAACTGCGGGCAGCAGCGCTCCCAGGTATTCGTCGTCGTCCGTGCCGTCCTCAAGATTGATGTCCAGCGAAGAAGGCGGCTTGTAGGCAGGATAGTTGTTGAACTGGTGGATCGAGAGCGTGAAGACGGAAGGGTCTTTAGCGAAGATGGCGGCGGTGCCGTTGCCATGATGAACGTCGGCATCCACGACCATGGCACGCGTTATTTTGCCGCGAGCTTGGAGTGTCCGGATAGCAACGGCAACGTCGTGAATCGCGCAGAAGCCCTCGCCATGGCCGGGGTAAGCGTGATGAAAGCCCCCACCGAGGTTGCAGCCGAAGCCATCTTGCAACGCGGATTCGGCGGCCACGATGGTGCCGCCGGCGGCAAGCCAGAAGGCGTGCACAAGTTCGGAAGAGTAGGGTACTTCAAGTTTCATCTGCTCGCTGGCAGTGAGCGTACCGGTTTTCAGTTTTTGCACCCAGTCGCGGGTGTGGACGCGGAGAATGTCTTCGTCGGGGGCGGGTTCGGGCCGCAGAAAGTCGTCGACGTCGGCGATATTGTCGTTGAGCAGTTTGTCGTGAACGAGACGGAATTTCTGCGAGGGGAAGACATGGGCCCCAAGGTGCAAGTCGTATCGCTCGTGATAGACAAGTTTGAAGGGGAGCATGGCGGTTACCGGTCCCAACGTATCACATCCAGGCGAACAGCAGACCTTTCGATGCTCCAGACGCGGATTCGATCGCGGAAACCACAGAGTAAGGAACACCCGCCTTTCGAGGAAGCGCCGTCGTCCTGACGGCAGGATTGTCTGCCTCGGGGAATTTGGGGCCCTGATACCGGCTAGTATTCGCGGTCGAGGATGAAGTCGGGGAGGGTGGTGAGCGCCCGCGCGTATTCGGAATAGCCGGAGCCATTGAGGCAGGCCTTGGCCCGCACGGCGTATTCGAGGGCCAGGTTGCGGGTCCGGTCGAGTGCGCCGGAATCGCGAACCAGTGCCACGAGCGTTTCGGGCTGCACCGTGTGAAACTCTTTTTCTTCCAGAACTCGCGCCACCAGTTCGCGGGCTTCGCGGTGCCCGTTTTCCATGGCGTAAATCAGCGGCAAAGTCACTTTGCCTTCCTTCAGGTCGCTGAGCACCGGCTTACCTAGTTGCTCGCTCGAAGCCGTGAAGTCGAGAAGGTCATCCACCAGTTGAAAAGCGAGGCCACTGTAGCGGCCGAACTCGGCGAGCGCGTTTTCGTGCTCTCCGTCGAGGCCGCCCAAAACACCGCCAAGCCGCGCACACCCGCTGAACAGACAAGCGGTCTTATATGTGGAAAGTCGCAGTGCGTCTTCTTCCGAAACGTCAATGCGGCCAATCTTCTCAAGTTGCAGCAATTCGCCCTCGACCATTTTCTGCGTCAGATCGATCAGAATGTCGAGTACGTGGAAATTGCGTTCCTGCAAAGCAATCTGGAACGATTGCATGTACAGCCAATCCCCGGCAAGTACACTGCGGTGATTCCCCCAGCGCGAATTAGCGGAGGGACGCCCGCGGCGCGTGTCCGCGGAATCGATCACGTCGTCGTGAATCAGCGTCGCGCTGTGAAGGAGTTCTACAACCGCGGCGAGTTTAATGGCGCTCTGCCGGTTGCTTTCCTTGCCGGCCGCATAGCCATGAGCCAGCAAAAGCAATGCGGGCCGAAGACGCTTCCCTCCCCCGCCGAGCAGATAGCTGGTGATCTCGGAGACAGGTTGATAGGCGGAAGCGCTCTGGCGCGAAAGCTCCTGTTCGACCTTGACCAGGTCTTCGCGCACCAATTCAAAGATTTCTTTGACCGTCAGTAAAGCGATGTCCGTTCTCCGCTCCCGCCGCCCTGTCAGCGGGGCCAAACGGCCGAGGACGTATCCGGCCGGGCCAACCGGAAAAACCGCCGGAAATTCTCGGAAGTTGCCGCGGCTGTTTCCGGTAGTCCCAAGTCTCTCACACTCGCGAGAGTCTTCGCTACCTCCAGAACAAAAGCGGGCTCATTTCTTTTGCCGCGAAATGGCTGCGGCGCAAGGTACGGAGAGTCCGTTTCGATCAAAATGTTCGAAAGGGGCAAAGCTTTTGCGACGTCGCGAATGCTCTGGGCCTTGGGGTACGTGATGTTGCTGGTGAACGATACCATAAAACCCAAGTCGATGCCGTGTTGCGCGTGCGCGAGCGTGCTGGTGAAGCAGTGCAGGATGCCGCCGAGGCCGGTAGGCTTCCAGGCGTCCTCAAGAATGCGCAGGCAATCGTCCCAGGCGTCGCGGCAATGGATGATGATGGGGAGCTTCGCGGCGGCGGCGAGTTCCATCTGCTGGCGGAAAACGCGCTCCTGAACATCACGCGGAGAGTGGTCGTAAAAATAGTCCAGGCCGATTTCGCCCCAGGCGATGACTTTCGGATGGCAAGCGAGTTTCTCGAGCGTTTCCAGGTGGGCGGGAGTGGCTTCTTTGGCATCATGAGGGTGGATGCCAACGGTGGTGTAGATCCAGGCGTGCGCTTCCGCGTAGGGTAGGGCCGCGTCCAGTTTCTCGGGACCCGGACCGTTGCCAATGGCCAGGATCGTGGAGACACTGGCGGCCTGTGCGCGAGCGAGCATGGCGTCGCGGTCGGCGTCGAATTGAGGGCCGTCAATGTGGGCGTGGGAGTCAATGAGTTCCATATGGCTAATTTAGAAAATGGAAACTCGAAAATAGATGGGCAAAAAAGAACCCTTGCGAGAGCCACACGTTAGCATCAAGGGGATTCCGCTTCTGAAGTCCGCGCCAGCGCAGCCTTGCCACTACTTGAGGCGGGCGCCGACTTCGACTTCTTCTAGAAACGCAGTGAGCACCGGGCGGCCTTCGGGGCCGACGGAGGCAGCGACGATCATGCCGTTGGATTCCACACCGCGGAGTTTGCGCGGCGCGAGATTCACCACCACGGCGACCTTGCGGCCAATCAGCGACTCGGGTTCGTAATATTGCGCGATCCCGGCGCAAATTTGGCGAACTTCCGTGCCGATGTCCACGGTAAGTTTCAGGAGCTTGTCGGCACCAACGATACGCTCGGCGGTCTTGATCTGGCCAACGCGCATTTCGACCTTGGCGAAATCCTCGATGCCGATTTGCGACGGGGCCGCAGGAGCAGCAGCGGCCGCGCCAGACGGAACGGCGGGCGTTGCCGCCGGAGCCGGTGCTGCGGGAGTTGGATTGCGTTCTTCGTCTGCCATGGCTTCGATCCTCTCGATTGCTTCTGTTTTTTCTACACGCGGGAACAATGTCTGTGCCCTGCCGAGCGCTGTGCCGGGAACAAGTTGTCCCCAGCGGAGGCCGTCGAGCGCAAACGCACCAGGAGAGTCGGCCTGCCCGAGCAGCGACCAGATTTTCGACGTACTGTCCGGCAAGACCGGGTAGGCGAGCGCGGCGACGATGCGGAGAAGCTCCGCAACAGTCCACAGAATGGTGCCTTTGCGCGATTGCTCGGTTTCCGAAGCGCCCAGGGCCCAGGGCTGTTCGGTCGTAAGGTATTTGTCGGCGACAGCGATGACTCCCCAGATGGTTTCGAGCGTGCGCGCGAAGCTCAGCTTGTCGTAGCCCTCCAGCACTTCGCCAATGGCGTTTTGCGCTTCCTTCGCCAGGGCGTCATCCTGCGGCTCGAATTTTCCCGGCTTCGGAATTTTGCCCGCAAAATTCTTTTCGATGAGCGCCGCGGTCCGGCTGGCGAGATTGCCGAGGCCGTTGGCCAAGTCACTGTTGTAGCGCGTGACCAGCGCATCGTAACTGAAATTGCCATCCTGGCCGAAGACGACTTCGCGCAGCAGGAAGTAGCGCAGCGCGTCCATGCCCAGCATATTCACGATCGGCCGCGGCAGCACCACGTTGCCCTTGGACTTGCTCATTTTGCTGGCGTCCATCAGAAACCAGCCGTGCGCCCAAACCTGCTTGGGAAGGGGCAGCATCGCGGCCATCAGGAATGCGGGCCAATAAACCGTGTGGAAGCGAATGATGTCTTTGCCAACAAGATGGAGATTGGCGGGCCAGTAGCCGCGCTTCTCCCAATCGGGCCCGCCAACGGCACTGAGATACGCGGTCAGCGCGTCAAACCAAACATAGAACACGTGCGGCTCTTCCCCGGGCACGGGGATGCCCCAACGAACCGTCGTCCGCGTGATGCTCAGGTCCTTCAACCCGCCTTCCACGAAGCTGATGATTTCGTTTTTGCGCGTTTCCGGTTGAATAAAATCGGGGTTCTTTTGATAGAAATCCAGCAGCGGCTTCTGGAACGCCGAGAGCTTGAAAAAGTAGTTCTCTTCGGTAACCATCTCGAGCGGGCGGTCGCAATCGGGGCAGAGATTGCCGGGCTTGGGCTCGTTGACGAAGGCGTTGTCGTAGACGCAGTAGAGGCCGGTGTAATGGCCTTTGTAAACGTAGCCGTTTTCCTTGCAGAGCTTGAAGAGCCACTGCACCGTGCGGACGTGCTGGATATCAGTGGTGCGCACGAATTCGTCGGCGGGGATGCCAAGTTCGTCCCACAGCGCGCGCCACGCCGCCGCCATTTTCGCGACGAATTCGGATTCCGGCACTCCGGCCTTTTGTGCGGCACGCTCGACGTTGACGCCGTGCTCATCGGTGCCGGTGGTCATCACCACGTCGTAGCCGCGCATGCGTTTGTAGCGGCGGATCGTGTCGGCCACGATGGTGGTATAGGTGTGGCCAATGTGCGGCAGCCCATTGGTGTAGTAGATGGGCGTTGTGAGGTAATACTTTTCTTTTTTCTCGGGCATTCCGTTGTCTCGGTCGGTTCCGGTCGCGACTCAGTCAGGTCCGTAAGTCATGAGCTAAAAAGCCGTTAGCTCTTAGCCTTCAGCAAGAGATCAGCGCTGCGATTAGCTCCGCTGTTCCCTACAAATCTCGTTCACTAATTCTACGACAGAAGTGGATTGCATGCGGCTGTCGGCTTGGGGCTAACAGCTCATAACTTCCGGCTTATGGCTAATAGCTTACGGCTTCTTCTCCGACCAGTTGCGCATGGCTTCATCCATAACGCGCTGGAGAGGCACATTCTGCTCTTCTGCTAGTTTACGGCAATCTTCGAATTCCGGCGAAGCCTGGCGGATGTGCCCGTTGAGCCGGGCGACTTTGATGCGCACGTCTCCGAAATGGGTGTGCACGGTTTCCCAGTGGCGGCCGAGGATGCGGCGTTCGGCAGAATAAGAGCGGACGCCGAGGGTGGTGGTTTCCGCGAAGAGCATCTCCTGAAACTTGGCCTCGTCTTCCGGCTTGCAAAGAATCGTGGCAAGCATCCCGGGCCGGTTCTTCTTCATCTGCACAGGCGTGGAAAAGACGTCGAGGGCGCCGGCGGCCAGCGCCTTTTCGAGGAGATACCCGAAAATTTGCGGATTCATATCGTCGAGATTGGCTTCAAGAACGCGGATCGTTTCGGACGTGGCGGCGGAGTGTTGTACAGCGGCTTCGCCGATCATCAAGCGGAGAACATTGGGTTGCCCCTCAAGATCAGCGGTACCTGCCCCATAGCCGATAGCCGAAACGCTCATCGGAGGTTGCGGGCCAAAAGAAGAACAAAGCGTGGCAACGATGGCGGCCCCAGTGGGCGTTACCAGTTCCTTTTGGATCCCGCTGGAATAGGTGGGCTTCCCGAGCAGCAGCCGTGCGGTGGCAGGCGCTGGAACTGGCAAAATACCGTGCGCCATTTTCGCGGCGCCACCACCAACATTGAGCCCGGAGCACGCAAAGGACTCGATGCCCATCGCAGAAAAGCCCACGCAGGCACCGACGATGTCCACAATGGCATCCACAGCTCCGACCTCGTGAAAGTGGATCTTTTCGAGCGGGACGTCGTGGACGGAGGCTTCCGCTTCGCCCAACTTGCGGAAAATGGAGGAAGCCTGCTGCTTAACATTCGCCGCGAGGCCCGATTTTTCAAGGATTTCGAGAATGGCGCTCAAAGAACGATGAGTATGCGTGTCCTGGGTGCGCACCTTGGCATAGGTCGCGGCCATGCCGTTTTTCCAGACTTTCTCGGCGGTGATTTCCCAGCCGGGAACGTTGAGGGCCTGGAGTTCGCGGCGCAAATGATCGAGCGAGAGACCCGCGTCAAGCAGCGCGCCCAGGGTCATGTCACCGGAAATGCCGCTGAAACAATCGAAGTAAGCCTGTTTCATGGGAGAAAAACCAGAATTAATAGTAACGAAGAAGAAGCAATCAGGCAAAGAAGTAACGCAGTAAAGACTGCGGAGCCGTGGCGGACTTGGCGCTGGGATGACTAGTGGTGGCACGGACACTCTTGTCTGTGCGCGAAGGCGTTCTAGTGGCTCGAGTGCACAAACAGGAATGGCTGTGCCACTGGGAGGAGCTCTGCGCAGATGGAGGCCTCACGACGGCGGTTAGGGATTGTGAAAAAACCCAAAGACGCGCTTGCCTGCAAGATACAGGCGCTACACGGCACGTGCAGCGGCGATGGCGGAGGACCAGGCCCATTGGAAGTTGAATCCCCCCAGTTGGCCCGTGACGTCCACGACTTCACCGATAAAAAAGAGGCCGGGGACTTTGCGCGATTCCATCGTTTTGCTGGAAAGCTCATCCGTGTCCACGCCGCCTGCGGTGACTTCGGCCTTGTCGTAGCCCTCCGTCCCAGCAGGAAAAATCCGCCATTCGTGCAGTTGCTTCTCGAATTCATCGAGCGAGGCATTGGTCCAGGATTTCGGTGGATGGTGCTGGAGCCAGCGCCCGGCCAAGCGGCTGGGTAGAAAGGCGCGCAGCGCTTTTTCCGCCACCGCGGCGTTGCGCGTGCCCGCGTCGCGAATGGGTTGCGTGGCATCTCGACCCGGCGCCAGATCAATCCGGAGGGGCTTGCCTGCGTGCCAGTAACTGGAGACTTGCAAGATGGCGGGCCCGCTGAGGCCACGATGGGTGAAAAGCAATTTTTCGCGAAAGGATTCCTGATCAGCGGTGGCGATCACTTCGGCGGAAACACCGGCGAGGTCCGCGTAGCGTTTGCGGTCGTTGGCGTTCAACAGCAGCGGAACCAGCGCCGGGCGCGGTGGAACGATTCTCAAGCCAAATTGTTCGGCGAGGTCATACCCGAAGCGAGTGGCGCCCATCTTGGGAATAGAGAGCCCACCAGTGGCGACGACCAGCGCGGCGCACCGATACTCGGAAGAATCGCAGCGGACGGCGAAGGAAGTGTCGCGACGCACCTCGCGGATCTGTGCGTTGACGATGATTGTCGCACCGGCGGCCCGGCATTCGGATTCGAGCATGGCGACAATTTGGCTTGCGGACTCGTCGCAGAAGAGTTGGCCAAGCGTCTTTTCGTGATAAAGGATTTTGTGTTTTTCGACAAGCGCGATGAATTCGGCGGGCGTGTAGCGGGCCAGGGCGGACTTCGCAAAGTGAGGATTCTGCGATAGGAAATTTGTCGGCCGACAGTGGAGGTTGGTGAAGTTACAGCGGCCTCCGCCGGAGATGAGGATCTTTTTGCCGATTTTTTCGGAGCGTTCCAACAGCAGGACCCGGCGTCCGCGTTTAGCCGATTCCGCGGCGCAGAGAAGGCCGGCGGCGCCAGCCCCAAGGATGAGTACGTCGAAATCGGGCAAGAAAACCGCCTTTCAGTGGAGTTGTTGTACAGCTTACCCGTGGCACAGACAATCCCGCTTGTGCAGGCAAGCCAACTCTATCTATTCCAAGACGCAGCAAGCATAAATCTACCTGCGGCCAATCCAATCAAAAGTGCAAGAAAGGTGGCCTGGAGCCTCCCCTACACAATCACGCAGAGAGTGTGTATACTCCTTGCTCGAATACTCTACTGCAAGGCGCGTGCGAAGAGCGCCACAAGGATAGAACAATGTTCATCGCACGAATGGTCGCTGTCCTCTAACAAAGCCAGTCCGCCCACGCGGCGGATCCGCCTTTCCCAATTCCCCTCTAACGACTTCCCGCGCCGACGCTTGGCCTTGCGCCATGTCCGCGCAGACCGCGCAGGTATTTATGTCTTTGCAGGAAACGCAGAACAGTGTGACGGCAGTCCCGCGCGTGGAGCAGCCGATCTGGAGTTCGATTCGCGAAGCGCTCCGCGGTACGCATCAGGATTTCACCACGGGCAGCTTGAACCGCGCCATTTTGTTATTGGCCATTCCGATGGTTCTGGAAATGGTGCTGGAATCGCTCTTTGCCGTGGTGGACGTATTCTGGGTCGGTCGATTAGGTGCGGATGCGGTAGCAACGGTGGGCTTGACGGAATCGCTGCTGAGCCTGGTGTTCGCGGTGGGCCTCGGCTTGAGCCTTTCCACAACCGCCATGGTGGCGCGACGCATCGGAGAGAAAGATCCTCAGGGCGCAGCTATAGCCGGCGTACAGGCCATTTTTCTGGGCCTGGGCGTTTCGCTGGCGGTGGGCATTCCCTGCCTTATCTATGCACCAGACCTGCTTCGATTGATGGGCGCGTCACCGTCCATTGTGGCCACGGGCGGCGGTTATGCGCGGATCGCCTTGGGCGGAAGCGGCGTGCTGCTGTTTCTCTTCCTAAACAACGCTATTTTCCGCGGGGCAGGCGACGCGGCAATCGCAATGCGTCTGCTTTGGGTGTCCAACATCATCAATTTGATCCTCGACCCGTGTCTTATTTTCGGCTTGGGGCCGTTTCCAAGGCTGGGCGTAACCGGCGCGGCGCTCGCCACGTTCACCGGCCGCAGCATCGGCGTGCTCTACCAGTTTTACCGGTTGCTGCGCGGAACGGAGCGGCTGCGCATTCTGCGTTCGCAACTTCACGTGCAGTGGGACGTGTTGTTCCGGCTGGTGCGCGTTTCCTTAACAGGCATTCTGCAGTTTGCCATCGCACACACCAGCTGGATCGGGCTGGTGCGAATCATCTGCGTCTTCGGCTCAGCGGCACTGGCGGGTTACACCATCGCCATCCGCATCCTGATTTTCATCCTCATGCCATCGTGGGGCTTAAGTAACGCCGCCGCGACGCTCGTTGGACAGAATCTGGGCGCGCGCCAACCGGAACGCGCGCAAATCTCTGTCTGGCGGACCGGCTTTTACAACATGCTGTTTCTGGGCATCATCGGAGTGTTTTTCCTGATCTTTGCCACGCCGGTGGTCCGACTATTCACTCAGGATCCCGACGTGGTGCCGCTGGCGGCATCCTGCCTGCGTATCTTGAGTTACGGGAATATCGGCTACGCTTACGGCATGGTGATGCTGCAGGCGTTCAACGGCGCGGGTGACACGGTGACACCAACGGTCGTGAATTTCTTCGGCTTCTGGCTGCTGGAGATTCCCCTGGCGTATGTGCTGGCCTTGCGCATGGGTTGGAAAGCCAATGGCGCTTACGTTTCGATCGTGGTGGCGGAGTGTGCGATCGCGCTTGCGGGAGTCCTCCTGTTCCGGCGCGGGAAATGGAAGGGGCAGCAGATTTAACATGACGATGGCCTTCCGAGGCCGTCCGCTCACGCCACAAACTGCCTGTGTGCGGCCCGTGCAGGGACGCTCGCCTGCCACGAGCCGGCGCGCCCGTGGGTCGTGGCCACCACACCAAAGGAAGAGGTAGACTCAGGTATGGCACATGCTCTGATGTCTCCTCGACTTTCCCTGCCGCCGGGACCCAAGGGCAATTTTTTTCTGGGCAGCGCGCGTGAGTTCGCGCGCGATTGGCCTGGACACATGCAACGTTGCGCGCACGAGTTTGGCGACGTCTGCTTCTACCGCTTCCTGCATGTGCCCATCTGCCAGATCACGCACCCGGATCACATCGAGCAGGTGCTGGTGCGAAACCCGGCCAACTTTCACAAATCGCGCGACTATGGCGCGCTGAAATTCATTCTCGGCAAGGGCCTGCTGACCAATGAAGGCGCTGCCTGGCAAAAGCAGCGGCAGTTGATCCAACCCGCATTCCGTCACGAGAACATTCTCGCCTACGGCGAAATCATGGTGGATTCCACCGCAAAGCATCTGGCACGGTGGAAAGATGGTGAAAAGCGCGATGTGCATCATGAGATGGCGGAATTGACGCTGGACATCGTCAGCAAGTCGCTTTTTGGCACCAACGCCGCGCACCTTGCACACGAAGTCGGCGAGGAGATCGCCGCGGTCATGGAACGATTCCAGGCGCAAGCCGCGCTGTCGTTTTTATTGCCGGACAACTTCCCGATTCCCAAGACTCCGCGCTTGCTGCGGTCCAAGAAGAAATTGGACGCAGTGGTGCTTTCGATTATTCGTGAACGCCGGAAGAGCAGGGCAATGGCAAATGATCTGCTGCAGCGTTTACTGGATGCGCAGGATGAAGCTGGCCGTCAGATGAGTGATGAGCAGTTGAAAGACGAAGTGATGACGCTGTTCCTCGCCGGGCATGAGACGACGGCAAACGCTCTCACGTGGACCTGGTATGTCCTGGCACAGAATCCACAGGTAGAGCAGGCGCTGGGTGCGGAGTTGGATCACGTACTTGATGGAAAGCCGCCGACGCTCGCCGATCTGCCCCGGCTTCCCTACACCGAAATGGTGGTGAAGGAATCCATGCGTCTCTATCCGCCGGCGTGGGGATTTGGCCGCCTGGCGCTGCAGGAATTCGAGTTGGGCGGCTTCCGGATTCCCGCGGGCACGAACATTTTCATTACACAATGGTTGACGCACCGCGACGCGCGCTTCTTTCCCGATCCCTTGCGGTTTGATCCCGAGCGCTGGCGCGAAGACCCGGTTCGCAAGGGCAAGATCCCGCGATTCGCCTATTTTCCGTTTGGCGGCGGCCCCCGCGTGTGTATTGGCGCCGGCTTCGCGATGCTGGAAGCGACGCTGCTTTTGGCAGCGATCGCGCAACGCTATCGTTTCTCGCTGGAGCCAGACACCAAGGTTGTTCCGCTATTCTCGATTACCCTGCGGCCGAAACACGGCCTGCCGATGATTTTGCACAACCGCAACTAAAATCCCGGCGGTGTGGCGGAAGCGACGTTGAAGGCGCGCTCGAGGGCGATGCCGACTCTGCCCAGAGTGCCTTCTTCGAAGAGGCGGCCGATCAATGTGACACCGTGGGGCACGCGGCGCGGCGGATTGAATTTCGGCAACGGACGGCTGGGATCGGGCGCCCAGTCGGAGCGGGCTTCGGCAACTTCCACAAAACCGGCACGCAAAGTGAGCGACGGGTGCCCGGTGTTGTTGGTAATGACGAGCATTTCATCGCGCAACGAAGGAATCAGCAGCAGATCCACTTGCGAGAAGACGCGCTGCATCTCTTCGGCGACGCGGCGGCGCAGGCGATCCGATTGCACAAAATCCACGGCTGAGAGGAACCGAGACTGGCGGAAAAGATTCGGCCAGGCGTCGTAGGTTTGTACTTTCAGCTGGTCGGCTTCTCCGCTAAGGGTGAGTTCCTCGAACGATGCGGCGCTTTCCGCAAATAGAATCACATTGAGACAATCGTAGGGCCAATCGGGTATCGAAACTTCGACCGGAACCATGCCGAGTTGCTTGACGGTTTCCAGCGCCGCACGATCTACGTCGGTAGCGGGAGCTTCCCTCATCCACTTCGGGAAATAGCCGACGCGGAGTCCCTTGATGCTTGCGCTGGCATCGAAATCAAGTTTACTGGGAACGCTCTGCAGATCGCCGGGATCCGGGCCGGAGATGGCGTTGAGGACCAGGAGCCCGTCTTCGACGCTGCGCGTCATGGGGCCAAGTTTGTCGAGCGACCAGCAAAGCGTCATCGCGCCGGAACGCGGAACGCGGCCGTATGTAGGACGCAGGCCGGTGACGCCGCAGCGCATGCTAGGCGAAACGATGCTACCGCCGGTTTCACTGCCAATCGAAAAGCCCACGAGTCCCGCGGCGGTTGCGGCGCCGGGACCCGCGCTGGAGCCGGATGCGCCTTCTTCGAGCAGCCAGGGATTCACGGTTTGGCCGCCGAACCAGATGTCGTTGAGCGCAAGGGCACCAAGGCTGAGTTTGGCGATAAGCACTGCTCCGGCAACGCGCAGGCGTTTCACAACCGCGGCGTCTCCTTTGGGTACGCGATTGCGGAAAGGTTCCGCGCCGTAAGTGGTGGGAATGCCGGCGGTGTCGAGAAGATCCTTGCCACCCCAGGGGATGCCGTGCAGCGGGCCACGATACTTCCCTGCCGCAATTTCGTCGTCGGCCTGTTTCGCTTGTTGCAGCGCCAGCTCTTTCGTCAGCGTGATGACACAACGCAGCTTCGGATTGTATTTTTCGATGCGCTCGAGATAGATCTGCGTGAGGTGCGTGGAAGTTAGCTGCTTGGTTTCGATCCAGTGGGAAAGGTGCGTGACCGGGGAATAGGCGATCGATTCGTCGGATTTGGGCAGTGTGGGTGCGTTATTCGAACGCACGAAGCGATTCTCTTTGGGGCCGACCTGGATGCCAGGCAGAGCGGGATTCCATGTGGAGTAAGGGGCGACGGAAGCGGGGAGTTCCACCTTGCGCGGGCCGGTGCGGCGTTCGTACATAAAAGAGACATTGCTGCGCCAGCTGGAGGCGGCCTGTTCGAGCTGCGCTTTGCTCAGTTCGATTTGCATGAGCTTTTGCGCTTCGGTGAAGGTGGAGGGCGCGACTTGAGGGCCCATGCCCTGGCCGGTGCCAAACGCCGGCGGCGCGCCGGGAGGCAACTGCGAGGGAGTTTGCTGCTGCGCGGGGTCTTGCGCCTCGGCGGGCAACACACCAGCCGCTCCTGCCGCAACTCCCGCCAAGCCCACTGCCGCTTCCGCCAAAAATTCCCGCCGTGTCTTCGCCATGTCGCCTCCGGGGCGACATTCTACAGCACGCGGGCGCGAGTCTGAAATTTGATCCGCGGGGTTTGGGAGAAGACTCGGAAAGGAGGAGGCCTAAAGCTGCCCCCCACCTGAGGCTCGCGGGGGTGGCGGCTGGTATACTGAAAAATTCGTGAGGCAAGTATCTTCTGCGTGGGAACTGAGGGAACGTGTACCTGACACTGCTACAAAGGCTGAAAGAAACGCTGGCGGCGCATGTGCGCGAGAAGTATGGCGTGGAGATCCATGTGGTGCTGGAGCGGCCGCCGAAGCTGGAGATGGGCGAAGCGGCTTCGCCCGTATGTTTCGAGCTGGCGAAACGGTTGAAGAAGGCGCCGCGGATGATTGCGCAGGAGATCGCCAATTCCCTGCCGAAGATTGAGGGCATAACGCGGGTGGAAGTGGCTGGCGGCGGTTATCTCAATGCGTTCTTTGATCGGGCGGTGTTTTTTGCGTCGGCGGCGACAGAAGCGGCTGAAGAACAAGTCGTGCCGAGTGAGAAGAAAGATCACGGCAAGAAGGTCATCGTCGAACATACCAGCATCAATCCCAACAAGGCGGCGCACATCGGGCACCTGAGGAATGCGGTGCTGGGAGACACGATGGTGCGGCTGCTGCGGCACACGCAGCACGACGTGGCCGTGCAGAACTACATCGACAATACCGGCGTGCAGGTGGCGGACGTGGTGATCGCGTTCCAGCACATGGAGAAGAAGTCGCTGGCCGAGGTGAAGGCGCTGGCGGCGCAGCCGCATTTTGACTACTTGTGCTGGGATTTGTATGCAAAGGTGACGCCGTTTTTTGAGCAAGACAAAGCGCGGGCCGCAAAGTTGCGTGGCGAAACCTTGAAGGCCATTGAAGAAGGACACGGGGAGACCGCGGAGATGGGCGCAATGATCGCCGATGCGGTTGTGACCTTGCACCTGCGGACCATGGCGCGACTGGATATCTATTACGAATTGCTGGCGCGAGAGAGCGAAATTCTGCACCTGCACTTCTGGGATGCAGCGTTTGAAAAGTTGAAGGCGAGCGGTGCGATCCGGCTGGAAACAAGCGGGAAGAATGCCGGGTGCTGGATTATGCCGTGGAAGCTGGAGGTAAATGAGGTTAAGGAGGTTAAGGAGGCAAAGGAGGTAAAGGACAAGAAGGAGTCTAGCGCGGATGCAACTGAAGGCGGGAGAACGCAAGAGGATTTGGACAAGATTATTGTGCGGTCGAATGGGACCGTGACGTACGTGGGCAAGGACATTGCGTACCAACTTTGGAAGTTTGGATTACTGGGAAAGGATTTTCATTACCGCCGGTGGCCGGATGCGCCGGGCGAGCGGTTGCTTTGGGCGACAACGGCGGGACCGAACGAAACGGCTGCGCCGCATTTTGGAGGTGCCGAGGCGGTCTACAACGTGATTGATACGCGGCAGGCGTATTTGCAGGACGTGGTGGCGGAAGGGCTGCGCGCCTTGGGGCATGAGAAGGAAGCGGAGAACTCGATCCATTTTGATTACGAGATTGTGGCGCTGACGCCGCGTTGCGCAGCGGAGATGGGCTACGAGCTTTCGCCGGAAGATGCCAAGCGCCCCTATGTGGAGGTGAGCGGGCGCAAGGGTTTTGGCGTAAAGGCGGACGACCTGATCACGCGGATGCTAAGGGCGGCGGAGGCGCGCGTCTTGCAGAAGCATCCGGACATGGCGGGGCTTGAGTTGCAGCAGACGGCGAATGCTCTGGCCGTGGGCGCGCTGCGTTTCTTTCTGCTGAAAGTAACGCGGAACACGATTATTGCGTTTGATTTTGAGGATGCCTTGAGCGCCGAAGGCGAGACCGGGCCGTACTGCCAGTATGCGATTGTGCGGATTCGCGGGATTCGGAGAAAGGATGTAGACCGGGAAACAGGCACAGCCGCGCCGGCGCCATTAGATGCTACTGAAAGCAAGGCTGCGATTGCACAGATTCTGGCTGGAGCGGAAAACGAGGACATCTGGTCGCTGCTGTTGCACGCCGGGTCGCTCGACTACGCCGTGGACGCGGCGATTGGGGCGCAGGAGCCAGCGTTTGTGACCAAGTACGCGTTTCAATTGGCGCAGGCGTTCAACAATTTCTATCACAAGCACCATATTCTCTCGGAGCTGGACGCGCAGAAGCGCGCGTTTTTGTTGAGCATCACAGACTTGGCGGAAAAACAACTGGTGCGGGCCTTGCAGTTACTGGGAATCCAATCGCCGGAGAAGATGTAGGGCGGCTTTGCGGGGGCGCGGCGAAGCGGGCGGTTGCGACAGGCGAAGATCAGTGAGAGAAGAAAGCGGCCTAAAGCCGCCCCTACACCAGCACCGGGGAAGGTGGCTGCTATGGTTGTGAGGGGGAGAGTTGCGTGGATTTGTGCCAGTGGAGCGTGGCGGGGCGGCCCATGCGGAGTTTGCCGGTGGCGTCCAGATGGCGCTCCTGGATGGAGCCGGTGAAATCGGCGGTGATGATGCGGCTGCCGTCGGATTTTTCGCTGTGCATCTCCATTTTGATTTCACCCGAACTGGAAACTTCGCCCTGCAGAAACATCGTCACGCCGGTGTTTTGCCCCATCGGCCATTGGCCTTTAATCTCGTTACCTTTGACAACTCCCAGGCCGTGAAAACAGCGGCGCGCCTCTTTGGGCGTTTCCTCGAAACAAACCGGGCCTTCGAAGACTCCGTCATAAGCGCCGGGACTAGCTGTTGACGTGGGCGATGCAGCCGGCGAAGCCATAGCAGGTGAAGCAACGGCAGCTTTGGGCGCAACCTGCGCGGCGGGTTTGGAGGGAACGGGTTTGGAATTTTCCGTAAGTGCGTTTTTTGGCGCAGTTACGGGTGGCACAGCATTGGGAGCAGGCAGAGGCTCTTCGGTCTTCGCCGTCAGAACTGAGGAGGAGGCCACCTGTGGCGCCATTGAAGGAGCAGAGTTCGGAACAGGCGGCTCCGTTTTGTTTGCGTTATGCGTGTAGGCCCAGTAGCCGCCCCCCAACAAAAGGATGCCAACGACCGCTCCAGCGGCAATCCTCCAGGAAGATTTTTGCAAAGCAGTCACTTTGGGAGAGGGCAGCGGCGCGCCATTTTCGGTTTCGATCACGCTAAAAGTGCGCACGGGCTGTGCGATATTTTTGTAAGCGCGTTCGCCAAGCGAGTGAAACGTCATCGAGAGCTTGTTGCGAATCTGGTCGTGGACGCTGCCAGAAATACAAATACCGCCGGGTTCGGCGGCGGTTTGCAAGCGCGCGGCGACGTTCACGCCGTCTCCCAGGAGATCCTGCCCCTGCACCAGGACATCGCCGAGATTCACGCCAATGCGGAAACGCACCTGGCGATTGGGAGGGAGCTGGTCGTTGCGCGTGCGCAAGGCGGTCTGAATGTCTGTGGCGCAGCGAACCGCTTCGACGGCGCTCTTGAATTCCGCCAGGATGGCGTCGCCCGCGGTGTTGAAGACGCGACCGTTGTGCATGGCTACCACAGATTCGAAGACCTGCTTGTGGCCGCGAAAGGTGCGAAGGGTCTGCTCCTCGTCTTCGCTCATCAGGCGGCTAAATTCGGCGACGTCGGCGGAGAGAATGGTGGCGAGCTTGCGTTCGAGAAATGGCGAACTTGGGGTCCCTGTGTCGCTGGGCACGGTGGCGCTCCGGACTTGGTATTGCGGGACATCATAGCATTCGCAGAGGACGGCCTAAAGCCGCCTCTACACGGAAGACGCAGGTTCCGGGCCGTTGGTTTGCGAAGAGGAAACCCGCCTTGGAATGCGTGGCCTACGCTTACCTGCTGGAGGCAGGCGCTATCATGCTTGCCGCGGCTTGACAGAAATGGACGCAGGCCGAGCGAAGACCGCTCGACCTGCGTTACAGGAGTTTAAGTTCCCTTACAAACTGGTGATTAGGTGGACCAGGGTGCGGAGGGAGACGCCAGTGGGTCCTTTGGCGAGCCAGGGTTTGGCGTCGTCGTTCCAGGCGGTGCCCGCGATGTCCAGGTGGATCCACGGCGTGTCTCCCGCGAATTCGCGGATGAACCAAGCGCCTGTGATGGAGCCGCCGCCCTTGCCGCTGCCGATATTCTGAATGTCCGCGAAGCTGCCCTTGATGAACTCGCGGTACTCGTCGTCCATCGGGAGTTCCCACATTTTTTCGCCGGCGGCCTTCGCGCTGGCTAAGAGCTTGTCGGTCCAGGCGCGGTCAGAGCCGAATACACCGACGTTGACATTGGCAAGAGCGACGACGATCGCGCCGGTGAGCGTGGCGGAGTCCACCAGGTGCGTGGCGCCAAGCTGCTTGGCGTAGTGCACGCCGTCGGCGAGGATCAGGCGGCCCTCGGCGTCCGTATTCAGCACTTCGATCGTTTTGCCGGACATCGCGGTCTGAATGTCGCCTGGCTTTTGCGCCTTGCCTCCAGGCATATTTTCCGTGGCGGGAACAACGCAAATGACCTTCACGGCTGGCTTTAGCGCCGCCAGTGCGCGCATGATGCCGATCATGGTGGCACCGCCGGCCATGTCGTACTTCATTTTCTCCATGCCGTCGGCGGGCTTGATGGAGATGCCGCCGGTGTCAAACGTCACCGCCTTGCCCACCAGGCCAACCACCGGAGCGCCCGGCTGCAGATTCGCGGGCGTATAAGTAATGACAATCATGCGGGGCGGTTCGACGCTGCCTTGCGCAACACTGAGCAGAGCGCCCATCTTCAACTCGGCAATTTTCTTTTCGTCAAGAATTTCCACCGCAAGGCCCGCTTCCTTGGCCATGGCTTCCGCTTTTTCGGCAAGGATGCGGGGCGTGAGCTTGTTCGAAGGCTCATTCACCAGATCGCGCGTGAAATTTTGGGATTCTCCAATAATCCGGCCCTTGGTGATGCCCTTTTCGCCGGCGGCTTTTTCTGCATCGCCAAAGCCCGCGATTGTAAAAGTTTCGATAAATTTGTCGTTTTTCTTTTCGGTCTTGTACTTATCGGTCTCGAAATCGGAGACAATGGCAGCCTCGGTGATCGCCTGCGCAACGCCTTCTGTTGCATCACCTTCGCGCACCAGGAAGACAACCTTGTGCACGCCACGCGACTTCAAAGAACGCAGCGCCGCGCCCGCAAATTTTCGCAGCGTGGCAGGGTTAAATTGCTCGCGTTTCCCTGCCCCAACGACGAGCAAACGGGCGGCTTTCACCCCTTGGGGAGCGTGAAGCAGCGTAGTTTCCAGCGATTTGCCGGCAATCTCGCCGCTCTTGGCCAGACGCGACAGCAGCCCGCCGGTGAGTTTGTCGAGTTCGGCGGCGCGCCCCTGAATCGGATCGCTCTCGTCGAAAACGTAGGTGACGAGGGCGTCAGTCTCAAGTGTGGCAAACGATTTGGTATCCAATGTGATTTGCATGATGTTGTTATCGCCTCCGGTTGCGATAGAGAGCTTGTTCGGCTTCCCTGCGGGCATCCTTGTTGCGTTCGTCCTGGCGACGGTCCCAGGATTTTTTGCCCTGGGCCAAGGCAATTTCGACCTTGGCGATGCCGTCGCGGAAGTAGATGCGCAGAGGAATGACGGTGAGACCTTTGGATTCGGTACGTCCCGAAAATTTATGAATCTCGCGTTTGTGAAGCAGCAGCTTGCGTTCGCCGAGAGGTTCGTGATTCCAGGGACCGCCGGGCATGTATTGCGCGATATGTGCGTTCACCAAAAAAGGCCCGCTGGGCTTGAAGTCCACGTAAGCGTCGCGGATGTTGGCTTTCCCTTCGCGCAACGCTTTCACTTCGGTGCCGTGAAGGACCAGTCCGGCCTCAAGTTTTTCCAGGATGTGATAGTTGTACGAAGCCGAACGGTTCTGCGCGACGATCAGATCGCGCGCTCCCTTCGCGCCCTGTTTACTTTTCGGCTTCTCGGCGTTCTTGGTCGGCTTGGTCACAATCTTTCATTTTACCTGATGATGCGTCTAACGTGGGTGTCCGGAACGGCTGCCTTACCCGGCCGGCTCGCTTCCAGTTACCGGTCATCTACTGTGATGGGGAGAAAGGCGGCGGGACTGGCTTATGGGACAGTGTGAAAAGCAAGTCGTGCCAAGGCGCCCGGCTTGCCGGGCTGATAAGCCGGATGCTAGACTCCATGAGCAAGGAAAGACACGGGTTGCCCCCGACCGAGGTTCCGGAGCGTTCATGCGTCGTTGGTGTCCATTGGCGGGTATTGTCGCTGTCGGGGTGTTCCTGGCAGGATGCCCGAAGAATGGCAAACAGGAGTACAAAGAGGGGCAGCGAGCTCTGGATGTTCAGGACTACGACGCCGCCGTGGACTTCTACCTGAAGGCCAACAAGGCCGATCCCCGCAACGTTAACTACAAAATTGGGCTGGATCAGGCCCGCTTTGAGGCCGGGCAAAGCCATGTCCGCCAAGGACTTCAGCTGCGCGAAAAGGGCGACTTGCAGGGCGCCGTATCGCAGTTCCAACGAGCGCAAATTCTGGACCCCTCCAGCACCGCCGCGGACCAGGAACTGAAAAAAACGCTCCGAATGATCGCTGAGCAAGCCCAGGCCAACCAGGTGGGCGAACAGCCGCTGATGGTAAACGGCCAGCCCGAATTGGCCAGCGCCCCGCCAGAATTGAAGCCTCTTTCACGCGCCCCGATCAACCTGCGCATGTCCAACGACGTTAAGGTGGTCTACGACACCATCGGTAAGCTGGCGGGCCTCACGGTGATCTATGACCCGGACCTGCAGGCGAAGCGCATCCCGGTGGACTTGAACAACGTCACGCTCGAGCAGGCGCTGGACATCGTTTCACTGGAATCGAAGGCCTTCTGGAAACCCATCACCGAAAATATCATCATGATTTCGCCGGACAACTCGCAGAAGCGGCGCGATTATGAAGAGCAGATCGTAAAGACCTTCTACCTGAGCAACATTTCCATACCGCAGGATCTGACGGAAATTACCACCGGCCTGCGGCAACTGCTGGACCTGAAGCGCATTCAGCAGGTGAACGCGCAGAACGCCATCATTATTCGTGACACTCCAGACAAAGTGGCGCTCGCGGAAAAAATCATCCGCGACATCGATAAAGCCAAGCCGGAAGTGGTCATCCAGATGGAAGTCCTGCAGGCGCGCACGGACAAGCTGCGAAATCTGGGCGTTCTCCCGGGGCAGAGCGCTTCGATCGCCATTAACCCGCAAGCGTCAACATCTTCGACGAGCGGTTCGTCCACTTCGACTACCACAAGCTCCAGTTCGGCGGGGACGGTGACGCTGTCCCAATTGACGCATTTAACCCAGAACGATGTGGTGCTGACGCTGCCCGGCGCGACCGCAAACTTCGTGTTAACCGACAGTGCGACCAAGATCATTGATAATCCCGAAATTCGCGCCATTGACGGGCAGCCGGCCAAGCTCCGCGTCGGCGATCGCGTGCCGGTGGCCACCGGAAGCTTCCAGGCGGGCGTCGGCGTCGGCTCCACCTCAGGTGCGGGATTTGTGAACCCCCTGGTGAACACGCAATTCCAATACATCGACGTTGGCGTGAACGTGGACATCACCCCGCACGTTCACCCCAACCGCGACATCAGTATGAAGGTCTCCGTGGAAGTTTCTTCGGTGACCGGCGAAGCGACCATCGGCGGCATTCAACAGCCCATCATTAGCCAGCGGAAAATCGAGCACGAAATCCGCCTGAAGGAAGGCGAAGTCAGCATCCTGGGCGGGTTGTTCGAACGAATTGACACCAAGACGCTGAACGGCTGGCCGGGACTTGCGCAGGTTCCCATCATGCACTACCTGTTTGCGGCGGATAACGTCGAGCACCAGGAAAACGAGAACCTGATCGTGCTGATTCCACGCATCGTGCGCATGCCCGACTGGACGCGCGAGAATCTGCGCGCAATTTATTCCGGGCCGGACAGCAATCCCGGAGTAAAGCGCGAGATGGATCTGAAATCCCCTACGGCCAACCCGAATCCCACGGCAACGCCGGCTTCGGCGCCGCAGCAACCAGGCGCACCGCCTGCACAGGCTCCCACTACCCCTGCGGCTCCGCCCCCTGGCGCGGCAATGCAGCCGGCTCAACCGGCAGCGCCCGGAGGCGCTCCGCCCGGGACGCAAGTCTCTGGCCCACACATTCGCTTTGAGCCTGCCACGCTCAATCTGGCCCCCGGCCAGACGGCCACCATTGGCATCGTCGTGGAAAACGTCACCGACCTTTTCTCCGTGCCCATGTTGCTGCAATACAATCCCGCGATTATCAGCGTGGAGGAGGTGCGCCACGGCGGCTTCCTGACCGGCGGTTCGCAGGAGATCGCGCTGGTGCAGCGCGTGGACAAGGAGCATGGCCAGGCGATTATTTCCGCGACCCGCCAGCCGAATACTCCTGGCGTAAACGGCACGGGAACGCTCCTCGGCGTGGTCGTGAAGGCCCTGGCACCCGGATCCTCGAATCTCTCCATCGTGCAAATCAACGCCAAGGATTCCCAGCAAAAGCCCATTCCGCTGGTCACCAGTGAAGCAACACTGCGTGTTCAGTAGTCCGTCTAAAGGATGAGGGGCGGAGACGCTGAGATGCACCGCAAGATTCGAACCACACCAGAATCGGGAATGACGCTGCTGGAGCTGATCATCGCTTGCTCCATTCTGCTGATCCTGGCTTCGATGGCGCTGCCGATTGCGCGCTTCACGGTGATTCGCGAGCGCGAAAAGGAATTGCGCTACGATTTGCGCGAGATGCGCAACGCCATTGACAAATACAAGGACCTCGCCGACCAGCAGAAGATTCGCGTCGAGGTGGGCAGCGAGGGTTATCCTCCGGACCTGGATACCCTGGTAAAGGGCGTGGCGCTGGGCGGCTCCGGCGCGGGCGGCAAGAATATCCGCTTCCTGCGACGCGTTCCGGTGGATCCGATGACCGGGCACGCGGATTGGGGCTTGCGTTCCGTGCAGGACGATCCGGATTCGTCCAGTTGGGGCGGAAACAACGTGTTTGACGTGTATTCAAAATCCACGGGCACTGCCCTGGACGGAACGAAATATTCGGACTGGTAGCGAGTGGCAAGCGCAGGTGAAGGAATGAAACTCGTTTTCAAAACTCGGCAAGGGACGCAGCCGCGCGGCACGCACCGCCGCGGGAGCGGCTTCACGCTCATCGAGCTGATGATCGTCATGATGATCATCTCGATCCTCATCGGCATGGCCGCCATCATTTACGACAAAACGGTGAAGCACGCCCGCGAATCGGTCCTCAAGCAGGACCTGCAGACTATGCGGCAGGCCATTGATAACTACACACTGGACAAGCAGCAGGCCCCGCAATCGCTGGAAGATCTGGTCGAAGCCCACTACCTGCGTGAAGTGCCGGTGGATCCGGTCTGCAATCAGAAGGACTGGGAAGTGCATATCGGCGATACCGTCCTGAGCCCGGACCAGACCAGCACCGGCGTGGATGACGTGCACTCCGGCTGCGACCGCCCAGCCCTTGACGGCACCTCCTACACCACCTGGTAAAATGTAATGGTCGGACTTTAGACCGGCCGCCCTCGGCCCAATGTGGTGGCCTCGACTCAACGTCTCCAACTCTCCAATTCCTCCTAACATTTCCACTAATTTGACGGAATCTAGCCGCTCCGTTATAGTGGTTGTGCGGGGTGGAGCAGCCTGGTAGCTCGTCGGGCTCATAACCCGAAGGTCGTCAGTTCAAATCTGACCCCCGCAACCAATCTAAGAAGTAGAAAAATCAAAGGCTTCCGGCGCTCCAACCGGAAGCCTTTTTTGCTGTCAAAAATCGTGATGTAGGGAAAATCGTAGGAAACTACCCTGCCCGGTAGAGTTTCTGTTTGTCGAGGGCCTGTTTCACGTCCTCACCCTCAACGATGTCGTACCTCCGAAAAATCGACGCCGTCTGATGTCCCGAAATTTTCATGACCGTCGATTGGCTCACACCAGCGCGAAGCAGATCCCGCACAGCGCTCCTTCGCAAATCGTGGAACAGCAGGTTCCCGCATCCCGCTTTTTTGCACGCTGTACGCCAACTTTTGCGAAACTCCTGAATCGGTTCGCCTCCCCGGTGGAAAACGAACTCGGACATTTGCCTCGTGTCGTTCACCTCGAACGCGCGCCGATTACGGCAACGGGCAATGATGGAAGGCAGCACTCCGCCGAATTGGATATTGTGCGGTCGCCGTGATTTGCAGAACTCGGCCGGGACAGTGAGCTCGTTGTCAGAGACCCAAGCCCAACGTATAGAACTCGCTTCCGACTTTCTCATCCCGGTCGCGTAGCACCATTCAACAAATTCCCGGAGACCATCATCGGGCAACTCGGCCAGTAGCTTCGTCACCTGTGCAGGCTTGGCAAAGCCTTTGCGCTCGTTCCCTTTTTCGGCCGGGAGTTTGAAACTCGGCCAGGTGAGGTTGCCAATATTCATTTCCCTGGCCAAGCTGAACATACGACGCAGCGCTTGCAGGATTCTGTTCGTTGTAGCAGTGGCGTATTTTTCCTCTGCGCGGCAGGCGCAGTAGTTCTGTAGATCAACGGCGGTGAGGTCCTCGGCGATCTTGGCACCCCAGTCGGCGCGGACCTTTTTGAGCAACGACAAGTTTTGCGCGCTGCAACGTCCTTCGACTTTCCAGCGCTGCTCAAGGAGCTCCGACAATTCTTGGATGGTGTGACGTGGAGGTGGAGGCGGAGGAGGTTCCGGGTCCAGTTTGAATACGCCGCGCGCCAGATCGGTCCGCATCGCGTTTTCCGCGTCGATGGCCGTTTGTTTGTTCCCTTGCCGCGTGGACTTCTGGATGCGTTTCCCATCGAAAACAAAATCCAACCAGTAGACATTTCCACGTAGATAGACGCTCACCGTTTCCTCCTTTTTTTCCCCCTCCGAGTTTTTTCGCTGAACCTGTTCGCCATGGCCCTGTGTGTACACGCGGGATCGTGATAGAGCTGATTACTCCGTTCCGCCTTGAAGAACATCTCGCACTTTGGATTCGCGCACCTCCTCCAAACAGATCCCCGGCTCAGGAACACCACGGCACGCAGCGCATCGAGCACATCCTGGCAGTCGGCGACTCCACTAACAGCGTCGAACTTAACGAGCGGCTCTTTCACTTCAGACTTGATCCTCAACATCCTCTCCTCATGCTGAAGGACCACTGTAAGGGATTGAAAAACGAAGCCCTGCAAGTGTTCTGGCATCGATTTATGTTCCAGCGCTGACAAAAAGGATTCCTGGATCGACTTGACCTCACTCCAACGAATGCGAATTTTCTCGTCCTTATCCGGTTCTTTGGCTTTGCCGAGGAAGTATTTTCTAAAGAAGGCGAGAGCGTCTTGGGGCGATTTCAAATTCAAGAATTGTTTCGCGACAGCATCCCCATCGGTTGGGCTCCAACCGGCAGAACTGGGGTTTTGGTTTTCAAAGGTAAATTGCGGATCGCCGTCCTCGCTCATCTCGACTTTCCAGACGGAAGCGAGGTCCCAGCTTTTTTCTCCAGTTTCTTCTACGACGACTTTGTTCTTCAGGCGAAGCGCAACATCTACGGTTAGCTTCTGACTGGCGAACGATTTTTCAATGGCTGCCATGCCACCTCCGCAAATTGATTGAATTGTTGTCTTGTTCTAGTCAATTCTTATCTGTTTCAATACATTATCCGCTGTTATACAACAGCGGATTCGTTATATCACGATTTGAAAGGAATGCAATGACCAAAAATAAGAGAGTCTTCGATGTGAGCCAGCTAAGCGAATTTATGTCGGTGAGGGAGGCGGCGCAGGAAGGACACCTTCACGAGGTGTCGATTCGCCGGATGCTCACCGAAAAGAAATTGACGCGGTTCAAGTTGGGTAAGCGGACGCTGATTAGCCGCAAGGAGTTTCGAGGGCTCATTCAGCCGATGCAGCAAATTCGAGCTGCAGAGTAATCCGTTGCGACAAAAATCCCTACACTCGTCCGACCGCGCGCATTTTCTCAATGTTTTGCAGCGGGAACTTCGGGTGACTGACCCGAGGAGGCCGCCCACATGAGCGAATCAAAGCTAACTGCGCTCTTCTGGGTGCGCGATTCGTATCTGCCCACGATCAAGGCCCCGCCATTGCACAAAGCGGTGCTGCTCCTGGCTGCCTCTTATGCGAATCCTGACGGCTCCTCAATTTTTCAATCATCCCGGGGAGTTGCAGCACTGCTCGGTTGCGAGCGAAGCACGGTACAGTCTGCCTTCAAGTTTTGGCGCGAAAAGGGAGTGCTTGCTCTTGTCCAGGCCGGAAACGGCCGCAGCCATGCAAACGAGTTCCGGATCAATCTCAACATCGACCTCGAAACAAACGGGGTGCTGGAAACCCCGTTATTTAGAAACGGGGTGCTGGAAACCCCCTTTCAGGAAGGAAACGGGGTGATTGAGGCCGATAAACGGGGTGGTAAACGGGGTGATAAACGGGGTGCTGGAAACCCCCCACCGAATCACCGAAGTCACCGAAAAGAAACCGGAGAAGAGAGAGGCACTCCGGCAGAGCCGTCGCTCTCCTGTTTCACCGGCCAGCATTTGAATGTGGCGCAGAGGCAGGACGCCCTCTTAGGCGCCGCCTTCCCATGGATCGACCGGCAGAACGAATACCGCAAGATCGACTCCTGGCTAGAGGCAAACCCAGAACGCCGTCCCAAGAAAGCTTCGCGATTTCTCCACAACTGGTTTCAACGCTGCAAGCCTAATGAGGGAGGAAGGAATGGACACCCCACAGAATCGTTCGCGGAGAGGAACATCCGAAGAGCGGACGAAGAACTTGGCGAGGTCAGCCGACGTGCTCAGCAGGCACTTCAGAAGGTGGGCGAGGGCCTTCCCAAACCAACCAATCGGCCGGGAGACGGTACTCGTCTACTTGGAAGCCCTGGCGGATCTGAGCCCTGAGCAGATCGACGCTGGCTGCGCGAACGCTATTAAAACTGCAGAGGTGTTTCCCAAGCCAGGGCATATCCGCTCTGCCGTTCCCTTCGATGGAAGCGTTTTTCTCGGACCGCCAATGTTGCAGTACACCGAAAAGCTTACGCCGGAAGAGCGCAAAGCCGCCATCGAGGAGTCTGCGAAGTTCAAGGCCGCAATACAAAAGCAATTTGAGCCAAAGAAACCTGATTCGCCGAAATTGAAAAAGATTCCGCCATTGGCCACGCCGCCGCCGGCGCGTTCCATCGAAGAGCAGAAAGCAGAGTTGCGGCGACGGGGTTTCCTGAAATGATGAGAAATCACCCCATTTTCCGCGGCTTCGACCCAGAGGAAGAGTCTTGCGTCAGTTCAATTCATCGCGCGGATGAGCGGTATCGGCAGCGTCTACGAACGGAGCACAAGGAAGAGGAGTCTGAACGCTACCAGGCCAGTGATGATGATTTGCCCGATATATTCTGGCCGCAGGACCAATGAATTAAATAGCCTCCAGCCGACGAAAGAGGCCGTTGATCGTCGACATCGAATACACTTCCGCTCCACACTTCTTGTCGAGCCCAAGATTTTTGATTCGAATCTCCATTCGCCGGTCTGCCAAGACATAGTGGGCGACTGACAGCGCGATAGAGAGGAATTCCACGTCGATCGGGTCGCTCGGTTCGATTGGCTCATTTCCGGTCAAGAGTTCTGCAACCAGTCGAGTTGTGGCGAAGGGTTGCGGGAGTTCGAAGAAATAAGGCGAAGAAAAGAAGGACAGGACACCCTCCCAATCTGGAGGCTGGCCTTTGATTTCGTTCCAATAGTACCGATAGAGGAGGGGGCCCTGCGCGCCCATGAAATCCCAGAAGTCGTGTTTACCCGAGAGTAGGTTATCGAAGAATTTTTGGACCAAAGTACGCATGGCTGTCAACTCTCCGAGTTGCTCGACAGCTAGTTGGCGCTCAAATGTTTGTCCCTTTGCGCGTAGCTCTAATCGGAGCTGTTCCCACTGTTGACCAATATTCTCCTTTGACTGAGCGCGTCGCTTGAGAATCTCAGGACTTTTCCACGGGCCAATTGAAACGATATATGGTTCACGAATTGCTTGTTGAAGGCGACGAATTGGGTCACCTCGAAAATGGATCGATGCAGGGAGAAAAATGCTTTCCTCCTTGTTTGCGAAGGCCGTCATGCCCTTGAAGATTTGAGAATCTAGGATTGCCTGTCGATGAGTAAGCGAGATTCCTAGCGATAGGGTCGCAAACATGCTGCTGATTTCCTCGTCAAGTCGCTCGCCCGCATACTCTTCTTCCTGGTCCGCAACCGGACACAATAGCTTCCCCTCGCGAACAAGTCGGAAGACTAAGTCTCGCAAACGTGTGCAACGCTCAGCTTCAATTTGTTGCAGTGCTTCGCCCTTTTTTATTTTTGTAAGTTTGATCGCAACCGAGGTGTCAAGCCACAACGTGGGCAGACTTGGTTTCTCGATTGTTACTGTGGGAATGCTCGTCGGTCCTTCCATGAGCAGAATGATGGCAGGTGGGGGCAGCGATTAGCAACCAAAGGGGAGGCCGCATCTACGAAAGTCACTACACTGGTCTGAAAAAGTTTCTAACTCACTGAAAAACGGCACAGACCTTCGGGTTAGCTGTCCGATGCGCAGAAATTTCGCAATAGCAGGCGATTTGCCGATTCCCTACGTCTCACACCATCCCGAAAGAAGTTTGCGCTTCCTGGCTGCCGCTAGCGTTGCAGCGCTGGCCATTTCTGGGAGCGGCGCGGATTTTCAACCGTCACCAGCAGCGAACACTTCCCTTTCCGTTGACAGCATTTTTGACTGTGAGTCCTGAAAACAATTGAGGCAGTATCGCGCAAGAAGGAGCACGTATGACAGGCATAGAGCAACTGCGGAGTTTTCAGGAAGCGGCGGATAGGCTCGCTGTATCGCCCTGGACCTTGCGCCGTGCGGTGAAGCGCGGCGAGGTGAAAGCTGTGCGTGTCGGTCGCCGTCGCCTGCTCATCGCCGAGAAGGAAATTCTCCGAGTCATCCACGAAGGAACGAATCGAGGAGCGCGTGGAAAATAAAATTATAGCGTGTGCTCGGTGCCGGAAGGAATTTGTTTGGACCATAAGCGGGCAGAAATTCTTCGCTGAACGCGGCTGGCCGCGCCCGAAAATTTGCCGCGAGTGCCGCGCGAAACGGAAAAGCAGGCTCATAAACCTGAGTTTTATTGCGGCCACGCGGAGGCGGTGAACATGCTGCATGAATCGGAAAGGAGACCGAGGACCATGACGTTAAAACCCGGAGATCGAGTCGATATCGCTACCGGCCCGCACGCCGGTCGATGGGGCAGAGTCCTCGGCAGGTCCGCCGATAAAAAAGCGCTCATCGTCGCCAGCGGGGCCGGACCATACGTCACGAGGCTGCGCGTCTTACCTTCCGACATCCGGTCCGGTTCCAGCCAGAAACCTAGTCTGAAAGTGGCCAGAAATGTCCGATTTCGCGGAAAGAAAAATGCGAATTAAAACCAAAGAACGCCGCGCCCTCACTGACGAAATGATCATCGTCGCCTTGCAGGAGCACCCTCGCAAGGGACAAGCAGCACGCGCGCTCGGTATCAGCCTCAAAACGCTGGCGCGGCGCATGGATGACGAAGGATTCAGGCAAAAGCGTGAGGAAGCGAACCAGCAGCTACTTCGCGAGGCAATTCGGGACGTTGCCGCACAAATCGCCAGAAAGCTCGCTCGGGTAGTAGACGGCCAACTAAAAATCGCAACCGACCCGAAGGTGGCAGCAGGGACCCGCGCTACGGCTCAGAAACACGTGCTTGAGGAAGCGCTGGAGATTCGTGAGCACATGGAGTTCGATGCCAGACTCAGCCGGATTGAAAAGCAAACGACGGAGCGTCTATGAGGCGAGATTTAGATTCGCGTTTACGTGGCATCGAACAAGCCCGCGGCGCCAGATCGCACACCCTCTATTTCGCGGACGGATCTAGTCGCGTCTTGAATTTAACGTGTCGCAACGACGGCCTGCAGATCATGATCGCGTTTTTCGAAATGCAGCGTCTTGAGTCGGATCCTGAAGCGCAACCGAGTAAGGGCCTTTCCCAAAGGGCCAGGGAAGTCGCCCAGCTCGTGAAAGACGCTGTACATATCGAGCCGCCCTTGTTCGGACCAATGTTTCGCGTCTCGCCAGTAGATTGCGGCGAGGTTAGGGCTGCATCGGATGCCGCACCCGATGTTCCTGGCGCGCAAGGCGCTGAGACTTAGTGATTTAGTTCTGAGGCCGGGCAAAACTGTAGCGACTTTTGTAGAGGAGGAACAATGCAGGATCGAGACGAACAACTCGTAGAACAGTTCAAGGACGACTCATGGTGGCAGAACTGTGAGCCGCCCGAAATCACGGCCTTGAATCGAGTGGCCGGGAACGACAAACCACCTGACAAGCCGGAGGAGTCCAAGGACCCGCAGCCGCACGAACGGGATCGATACGTCGCGTCCGATTCCCGCAGCATCGGTCTGGACGGCTTCGGCATCGCCATTGACCGGGCCCCCAGCTACTTCGCAACGGAATTGTCGGACAAGATCTCCCGAACTCCCGAGGGCTTCCTTGTTTGCCGTAACGCGATTATCGGCCGCACGGGCTTCCAAAAATACAAAGTGTCCGAGATAGCAGACCCGGAAGGATTGCTCGAAGGTTATCGAGCCGATGAAGAGATTGACCTCTGGCGAGATCCCCGCGAAGTGTTCTCGCCCGCCACTGTCGCCAGTTTCGAGGGAAAAACATTCACGCTCTCGCATCCCGACCGATTGCTCGACCCCGACAACGACCGCTTGCACAACTGCGGCCACATCCAAAACGTTCGCAAAGGCAGTGAACCATTGCCTTCGGGAGACTGGCCGCTGTTTTGCGACATCATCATCAAATCGGAAGATGCGATCCGCGCCATTGAAAACGGCGCACGCGAACTTTCCTGCGGCTACACCTATCGACTCGCGCGCACAGGCTTCCGATGGGAACAAAGGGAAATTGTGGGCAACCATGTGGCCCTGGTCCCCCAAGGCCGGGCCGGAAGCGCGGCGCGAATCTATGACCATGTGATGACCCCGCCAAAGAGACAGCGAGCGCTCACTGAAAACGAACAGGTCGAAATCGCCCTCCGCGAACGAGGCCGGCGACAGGTTGAACTCATCAGAAATTCCATTCGCATCAGGAGGCCGCTGTGAACTTACAAGGCAGTATCCGAATCCGTGAAGGCGAGCCGCGACAGGACCCAGACCCGCGATTGTCGCAACTGGTCCAGATGCGAAAGACGGTGAACAGCTCGGAGCTCAATGAGTTACTCCTCGCCCGCTCTGAAATGAACGCGAGAATTGATCAAATTCTCAAGCAGCATGAAGTCGATGCGCGCAAAAAACTTGAGGAAGATTTCGAGGCAGCCAAGGCCGCCGTGCGTGAGCAACTGCAACTCATCGAAAACACCAAATCGAAGATCGCGGGAGTCGAGCGAGAAATTTATAGGCTCGACACTTTGCTGGCAAAATACGAATCTGCGGTCGCCATTGCCAAAGAACAGCGCAGCGAGCTGGGCCCCTACGCTGCCAAAAAAGAAGCCCAAGCAGCGGAGCAAGCTATCGAAAGCGCCGAAGCCAAGTGCGAGGAGGTCATCGCACAACTCGGTCCGATAAAGAGCCAACTCCAGCATTTGACTCTCGTGGTGTGGCCATCGTTGGGCATCGAGCTGCAACGGCGAACTTCGGAGGAACGTCGCCTGCGGTCCGCGGTCGAAGGGGAGCAAAATTATCAGGACATGGACGGTTTGATTTTGCCCGCTGGTGCCAAGTTTTGATTTTGTCAGCAACCGCCGACAAACCCGGAACCCTCCCCGGGAGCGAGGGCGACGTTTCACGGAGTCGCCCTCTTAAATCTGGAGCGCGAGCAATGGAAAGCTACTTCTGTCAACCGCACTTTCAACGAACCGGCCAGAAGATCCGCGCCATGCGCGTGATCGACGGGACGCCCATGTGCCGGGAATGTTTCCGAGGAAAAGCGATTACTTCAGCGGAAGATCGAATAGCTCTTCCCGTCGAGGTCGCAAAGGCGAAGGGTCAAGCCGCTGCGATATTCGAGAGGAATGACCGTTGGTCGCACGGCTGGCTGCACTCGCGATAAGGGCAAGAGTGGGGCGATTAGTGCTTCGGCGGGGGCGTAGCTATTAGGTCTTCCTTGCTGCAGGAGTCCTTCCGTGAGGGCCATTCGATTGTGTGGTCTTTGTGAATTACGGCGATGTCTATGTCACCACCCAAGGCCGATTTATCATCTCCAGTTGCATTATCCATCGCGAATTTAATGGCTTTTTGAATTACCCTAACGGCTGTCTTCTGGTCAACCCCTGCTAGAAAAAGCAGCTTACCATCTGGGCCAAGAGCTTTGATTGCTCTATCCGTTTTCCCTCGAAAGAACTCATCCACTAAATCCGTGGCTACACCGAACTCGGCGGTCTCTCCGGCCACTTGGCTTGCAGATTGCACATCAAGCCTGTGGTGGAGAGCATTGTAGACAATTTCGGTAGAGTAGACAGATAGATTGCCGCTCGGATCGAAATTGATAAATCCAGTACTGACAAGAATTCCGTGCGACCTCTGGGTTAGCGCGCGGAGTTCTTCCTCCGGCAACGAGTTGAACCAACGCAACGCCCTCTTACCCCATTCGGCTGAGAGACTGAATGCATCACGGTTCAAAGAAGATTTGTAGACATTCCGAGCCGTACCAGTGGAACTCCAAGACTTGCCGCCCTTCGAGGCTCCAGATTCGTAAAATAGAGTATTTCCTCCGAGTGATAGGATTTTGCAACTGGAGTCACTGACAAAATGCAGGTTCAAGTCGACGGAACGGCTCTCAGCTCCAACAACAACAAAATCTGCCTTTTTGGAAACAAGCACGACGACTAAGCTCCCTCTCCGCAATTGGGCGTCTGAGGGAAACGTCAGAAATAAAGCGGCCGCGATGCCAAAGAACATTTTGCGCATACTGAATTATAGGACAAGCAGGCCCGTGTCCCTGATTCCTGAAACTTCCGATGTAGTGAAAATTGTAGGGACTCGCCAGCTATCTGGACGTAGCCTGATGTAGCGCTCGCGAGTTTTCCATCCTTAGTATGTGCCGTCAGATTACGTCAGGCTATTTCACGCTACAAGTGGCAGACTCAGACTCATAACCCGAAGGTCGTCAGTTCAAATCTGACCCCCGCAACCAATTTGTGAAGTTTTCAGGGCCGGAACCCAGGATTCCGGCCCTTTTTTTGTTTTTGGGGAGTCCAGATTGAGGCCCTAAACAATCCGCCTGGTCACCGGGGGCCCGGCTTTCTGCCTGACTGGACCGTCGTAAACCGACACTAATTCGCGTTTGGCGGATTTTCCGCCTTTTGGAGCACAGGGGAAAGCGAATTTTGTTCGACGCAGGATTACACCGGGACATTGCACGGGGGAACCGGCGTTTGCGCGATTGTGCAATTATTTCGTCGGCTTGCCTTTTTCATTTTGAGGTGTAAGCCCATATCGTATTGCCGCTTCCAGCGTATCGACGTTTACATCCTTTAGGGCTTTAAACCGAATGCAATATCCGGTCACGCTCGCCTTGCCTAGTTTTTTTCCATACGTTTTGGCCAAGTACTTCTTATCTTTGAGACCAAGGATATAGACAGAGATACCCGTCTTGTTTCCGCTCACACCAATTTGAAAAAACTCTCTACTTTTTCCATCGGCATATTTTATTGTGTGAAACCCATATCCAATCGTCGGGTTGGAAACAGTGCGATTTTTGCTGTCTTTACCGTCAGAGAACCATAATTTGCATTCTGGTGACACTTGAAGCGTGAGGCGATGCAACTCTCGCATGTCACTGCGTTTTGGCTCCGGTTGGCTGGCAATATACTTCTTGATTTGTTCTTGGACGTTCATAGGTTCTGCTCCCCGTCGCGCGCATCAGATTATACGACGCCTGGGAAACTCGGCGACAGACGAGACGATTCGCAGCACTTGAGCATATCGAGGGGCACCCAGCGATTACGCTCATCTCTGAACTAATCTCCGCGCCACAGACAACGGGAGAATTCGCGACTCCTGAAACTCGGGAACTTGAGGGCAGGATTACTGCCCTTTTTTGTTTTGGGATCACCGAATTCGAGAAATTGCGTTGAACACAATAGGCAGCTCAAGACCCAGGTTCACAACTCTAACCTGGAGCACCCGGCGGTCATTTTTCTTTCTCAGATATTATCTCGTACATACCAAGGAGATATCCTTCTCCTTTCGCTTCCGGTGGCCAGAAACTGATGACACTTCGAAACCTTCGTGCGGAGTAGTCTTTGCCGGCAGACAATTCTGAACACCGAAGAGTGTAGCCGCCTGTTTTGTTACTGTAACTCTCGTCGCATTGGATTGAGTACGCGATAGTCTTGCTCTCGGCGACGGCTGTAATGTGGGATAGGAATCCGTATTCAGTGGTTTCCCGCGCACGGTGGACTTCCTTTACGTGCAGAGTAACCGACTCGCCCTTATCTTGAGGCTCATCAATTGCAAATAGTAGGAGGAAAAGCCAGATCACGATTTCGAGTCCTCGTCATTCTTCGCTCTGAATCTTACCCCCGTATCCGCGCTGTGGCCAATTTTGTAGCAACGCACCGTCTCCCATGATGTCTCAGGATACCTACGTACACTGAATCCCAAGATTCTGTGAAAGACACCGCGACATGCTGGCCGGGCAGCAGTAATCTGCCTCATAGGAGGGAGGTCGTAAGTTAAGTTCAAATCTGCCCCGCAGCCAATTTGTGGAGTTTTCAAGGCCGCAACTCAAGGATTCCGGTCCTTTTTTGTTTCTTGGCGGCTCAGATTGAGTCCGTTAACATCCCCTCAGTTCCCGTGTTTCCCGGGTTTCCTCAGACTTCTCCACGGGCATCAGTTTCGCTTGCTTTTCTATCTAGCGCTCCCATGCTAACGTGAACTAAGAAGGGGATTTTCAACCAGCCCCTCTAGAAAGCCGCTGTATTGCAGACGAATGAGTTCGGCTCAGTCACACGTCCACCATTATGTCCCTCGCTGGCATCAGAGAAGGTTTCTCCAGTTGGGCCAGTTCCAATTTTATTACCTCGACTTGCGACCGGACACGGTTGTCACCAACGGCAAGAAGTATCAACGTAGGGATCTCCTTCGTTGGGGTCCAGACCGCTGCTTCTACAAGGACGACTTGTACACGCTCACACTTGGGAACTGGACAACGGATGATTTCGAGAAGCGTTTCTTTGGCGGGATTGATGCCCACGGTCGGCGGGCGGTAGAACTGTTTGGTGACTATAACGGCCTGTCGAACTGCTTTTCCACGAATCCCGAGGGTAACGGCATCCGCGAGGCTTTTCGCGCCTTGCCTCAGTATATGGATGCCCAGCGTTTTCGGACGCCGAAAGGTCTGGACTTCCTCAAGTCTGTCGTGAACGCCTACGACGCCAACGAAACACTCTTGGCCATGCGGCAACTGTACCGCTTTCACACAACGATGTGGTCAGAAGGGGTGTGGGAAATCGTAAGGGCGCGCCAAAGTCCCACCAAGTTCATTGTGACGGATGAGCCTGTCACGTTTTTCAATAGGCGGGCATTCCCGAGCGAACTGACCTATCCGAAGGACGTTGGTCTAGAAAAAATCGGTACGCGTACTCTTTTTCCTTTGGGGCTGGATGCCTGCCTGGTCATCACTCACTTGCAGCTTGTCCGCAACCCGTGGGTGAACCCGATGACCAGCCGGGTGAACGCCCGTGCTTACCAGAACACCATGTTTAGTATGCTGGACGTTCAATTTGGCCGGGAATTGGAGGAGGATGAGGTTCTTCGGGATAACTACATTTTGAAACGGCGGGCCACACGGTACATCGCAGCCGCCGAAGAAGAGTGGCTGTATCCCGAGCGTGACGCGTCAACGACAGATTGGGCAAAGCTGGACGACGACTGGTTTTTACTCCCCAATCTTTATAAGGTTCCTTTCCACGGCGAAATCATGGTTGGGTACCAGGATGGCAGTGTGTGGGCTATGGATGAATACGGGCGGAATCCCGGGAACCCCAATTTCAAAGACCCAAAACTTCACGAAGAGGAATGGATTCGGCATCAGATGGCCGAGCGCGAGTGGGCCAAGAAGCGCGCAGGAAAATCAGTTGCCCACGTTGATAATTTCACCGGCAACGACGCCGTCGGTGACAGCATAATGCAAGACCATTTGTCCGAGAGTAAGAATGTAAAAGCTCACACGCATGGGAAATGAAGGCCATGGGTGTTTTGCCCAGTCACTCCCACGGCTCGTCCGAGCATCTGAAATCCTTGTTCCCAACACGCTGGCTGCCGTGTGCCCAGGTTCGGCGTTGGGACCCGGGTATTGCTTCGCTAGGGTCGAGTTCGTCCATGCCGCGCGTTCTCTTTGCGCTTGTTAATTGACTAGTGTGCGCTCGCTTAGCCACGCGATCATTCGCTCTTGTTGGTCTCCGGCGGCGCCGGGAAGCGCTCTTGAATCCACGCTTGCCAGAGGGGTGTTTCGCGGGCGACGCTGGCGGCCGACTGATCGCCATAGAGGTAGAAGCTTAGCGTGACCATGCTCTGGCCACCGAAGTTGACGGCGCCAAGGGCGGCCACACCCGGCCCCGGTTTCTCGAGCCGCAGAAGCGCGTTGCCCGGACTCTGGCTGACGTGCTCCACCACGCCGCCGAGCGCAGGGACGCCCCCCGGGGCGCTCCAACGCTGCCCGGCGCTCACGCCTTGCAGTCCCAATGCCGCGGTCAGCGTTTCCCAGGTTTCCGTTTCGGTTCCCGCAGCGGGGGCCATCCACTGCATCATGGCCGAACGTTGGGCGCGGAAGTGCGTGAGATAAATCTTCAGGATGCGGAAGTAGCCTGGCCAGCCGGATTCGGTGCCTTCCAACTGGTTGTCCCAATCGTCCGTGCTGGCGAAGAGGCTATGCACCACGCGAACGATGCAGGTGCCTCCCGCGCGCGCTTCGACGCTCCACTCATCCGCGATGACCGGCGAGCCCGGTGCCCAGCCAGGGGCCTCGGAGACAAATCGGCGCGGCGGATCCCAGGTGGTCACAGGGGAACTGGACTCCATGCCCGGGCCGAAGTCCAACTTCACCGCGACAGGCTTGCCGTCGCGCATCTCAAACTCCGCCGGCACAAACCAGGAGGAAATGCCCGGTCCGGTGGCGATGGCCTGCCAGACCTCCTCCGGAGTGCCGGGAACTTCGACTTCGACCTGGACGAAATGGCGTCCGGAGGGTTCTTTCTTTACGCTCATGATGGCTCCTTGGGATCGGATTTCTGCGACAGAGGGTGCGACACAATCACCAGGCGATGCGCGCGGCCGCCCGGGGCGGATTCATCGTGGTACTTCGAAACAAGTTTCGTGATGGCCTCGGTGAGTTCGTTGCTGAAGGCCGCCCGGTCCGCCGCCGACCGGAAGCGAATCTCCGTATCCACCGCCAGGGTCGCCAGGCGCTTCCCCGTCTCTTTCGCGCGACGAACCAGATCGCCCACCTCGCGGACGACCCGTGCACCGAGGGCGATGAGGTAGCTCGCCGACAACCGATCGATTTCCCGATTCGGATCTGCAGCGACCGGACCCAGGGCGCTCGGCGAAACAACGTAGGAAGCGGCCGTGGCCACGAAAAGGCGTTCGGTCAGCCCGCCCCATTTGCGTTCCTGGGCGAGGCGCACCAGCCCGTGCGCCTCCAATGCGTGCAGGTGGTAATTGACTTTCTGCCGAGCCAGGCCAATCCGCGTGGCCAACGTCGCCGCCGAGGCGGGCATTGCCAGCTCAGAGAGGAGTTGACTCCGCACGGGTACCAAAGCTACGGTGGCCGCCGCCGGATCATCAATGATTTGGATGTCGAGCACGGGGAGATGCTAGCCTTGACAACTTTTATTGTCAATAGCTTTTCCATGCCCTTTTGGCGCTCGTGGGCCCCGAAGAGGCCCGGCTGACTTTGCTCAGACGAGTCCCGCAGACTTGGATTTGAACCGCAACGAATACCTGGGTGATTTACGTTTCGGAACTACGGGTGGGATAACGGCTCGGCTTTACGGCGCGAGCAGTGCGATACGAGTTGAGTTCAGCGGAAGTGATCGTGTATTCGGTTTGTGGAGGATGATTCGCGTTCGCGGCCAACTCCGCCTGGAGCCTTTGCGCGCAGATGTCCGGCCCGTCCTGATAGCGGACAAGGTGGGAAACAAAAGCTTCATTGGCAATGCTGACGGTGAATTCGCGTTCCGCTCCCGCCTCGCGCACCTGAAAAGAGTACTCTCGCATCGCCTGCTTGGTCTGGAAGCCGCGATACTGGACGATAAGGCCGTCGTTCACTTGGCACCTGGCACGAAAACGCGCGTAGCGACCAAAGGCCGCGGCTCGGGAGCCTTGACACGCTTGACGCGGCGGCGCTTGGGAGGAACGCCTTCCGCCGGTTCAATCGCCATCAGGTTCGTGACGAACATCTTGAGCCCGTGCTGGTCGAAATCAATGGTGGTGCGCTCGGAGTCGCGTTTCACGATCACGCCGCAGCCATATTGAAAATGCTTGATGTATTGGCCCGCTTCCAGAATCGCCAAGATTCCTCCTCACCAGACAGCGAATTTCCACTATTGCCCGAAGGTCCTTCCCTGCGGCAACTGCCAGACGATCAGTAGCTTCGACGTCCGCCGCCTCCGCCGCCGCGCCCGGAGCGTCCGCCAGAATATCCCCGGCCCCCACCGGAACGATCGCCACCACCACCGCCTCCGCCGCGGAATTCCTGCGGACGAGCTTCATTGACCTGAAGCGCGCGGCCTTCACAATCGAGGCCATTGAATTCCCCGATGGCCTTGGCCACGTCGTCTTCCGGCCCGAGTTCGACGAATCCGAATCCGCGGGAGCGTCCGGTTTCCCGGTCGGTGATGATACGAGCAGACCCGACCTTGTATCCTTTGCCGAGGAACAACTGCAACAGACTGTCATCGGTCATGCTGAATGCGAGATTTCCAACATATAGCTTTGTCATGAGTTTCCTTTAGTTGATTCGATCGACCGTCCCGCCATCAGACAGCAGTATTGAGTTGAAAATGCCGAAGGTTCACGGCAATGTTCAGAAAGAGCACTCCTAGAAACGATTTTGAGCCTACCACGGTGATTTCCAGGGAGTTGAACTTCCGGCCCTTCAAATCCGCCAGTATCTGCGCCACGCCGCGGCGCAGGATCTCGGGTCGCGCGCGACCCATCACTCTGGTTTCCTTGCCGCCGCGCAGTTGCAGAAAGCGCCAGTTCGTTGCTCTTATTTTTTGACGGAGCGCGTAATTATCGAAATTCCGGACCACCCGCCAGCCGGGCAGAAAGGCCGCATTTTCCGTTGGAAGGTCCGGGGGCAGCTCAGCGCCCTCTCTCACAAGAAGGATCGTGGGTTCATTGGCGCACGAAGTGGAGTTCATGTGGCTCAGTTGATGGCCTCAGCGCGAATCATGCTTAAAACTCCCTCGAGTAAACGGTTCTGCCGTTCGCCATCGCAACAACGGTCGCCATAACCGCTGCACAGCAAATGGCCACGAATGTCGCGAAGGCAGTTCCGCCATAGCCGGAGAAGCCGGCGGCCCTTACGATCAACCCGCCGCCAACGGCACCACCAACTCCCATGACCAGATCCATGGACCGGCCGTAGCCCTCGCCTTCCAGACTCTTCCCGGCAAGCCACCCACCGGCCAACCCAACGAAAATCCAGAGCAACAGGTACATGTGTCTTCCTTTGCCGGGGATACCGCGGAAGAAAACGAAGCGAGACCCGGCGGCACGCATCGAAAGAACAACAGGGCGATCAGGAAGCGACGGCAGAAGCTAACTTGTGGAATGTGGAGTTGGCGACCATATAGGTGTGGACGCGCACGGTGCCTTCGATCAGTCCGCCGAGAAGATCGGTTACATCCCGGAATGTTGACTGGTTGTAGCGCTCGGCATCCTCGCTGCTTTCCCAGAAACTGTAGGCGTAAATCTCTTTTCCCGTCTGCGAGATCAGCGTGAGTTCATCGAGAAAACCCTTTTGCTTGCGCAGCAAGGGGATGACTTTCTCTTCCATCTTTTGGAGAAATTGACCGGCGGCGTCCGCCTTCAAGCGGACGGAAACCTTGCGAGCAAACATGCGACTCTCCTTGTAAGACCAAGGGAGTCGTCAGGATAAAGCAGTCGGTCTGAAAGACCTGAAAGCAGCCTTGATCGCCACAACCAGCATGCCCCAGTTTACCAATATTGTCAAGTTATGACCTTCCACCTGATGTATGCTTTACTCGAGTGGTTAACCAAGGAAGTGCACATGGACGTTTGCCTGGCAATTCAGCAGCGGCTCAAGGAATTGGGCTTGGAACAGCGCGACCTCGCCGACGCCGCGCAGGTCACGGAGTCATATGTTTCCCAGCTTCTCACCCGCAAAAAGGCTCCCCCGGCCGCGAATCGAACGGACATTTACGAAAAAATGAACGCCTTCCTTAGGCTCCCGAAAGGGCACCTGGCCGCCATGGTGGAAGCGCAGCGACAGGAGGAATGGAAGAGGAAACTGGCCGACCCTCTGAAGCCCCTCTACCACGAAATCCGGGAAGTGGTCATCCGCAAGTGCCAGCGCGAAAGGCAGCGGCAGGTGCGAGCTATTTTCGAGAAGCAGGCTTTTGGCGAACTGGAACGTTTGATAACGCAGAAACTTTTGGACGTGACGAAACGGATTGCCCGGGACGAACTGGAAAATGAATACTGGCTGCGTAGCGTGGCAAAACTGCGGAGCCAGTCGTACGAGGAAGCCCGGACCATCATTCTGGACTTCCTGGACACGGACGTATTCAATATTTCCGTTGCGCACTGCACCACTTTTTTGATCCCCATGATTGAATCCTGGGATATAGACATGGCCACTTTCGCCCTCAGAGTGCTCCTGAACCCGCTGCTGTCTCCCGTGCGGCTCGTGTATGTCGAATATACGGAGCGGGATGAGGTGGGTCAGGTGGAACCGGGCTTCGAGGAATTTTTGAGAATGCCTGAATTGCGGGGAGATGCCGCGCCGGAAGAGCTGGAGTTCCTGCGCAATCTGAGATTCCGGAGCCGGCGCCCTACCCCGTTGTTTTATTACCAGGAGCTCCGAAATCTTCGGGATCCCCTTCATTTCCACGATGGTTCGCTGGTTCGGACACATATGCGGGGCGACGCCAACAACACCGAAAAGCGGAAACAACTTGATTCCCGGAAGACGGCAATTCGCCGCTGGACAAAAAACCAGGGGAATTTTCACAAGAAGCAGAAAAAGAACAAATAAAAGACAGGGACCGGCCGGGGGAGCCGCAGGATGGCTGTAAACGAAGCTCTGCCGCGCGGAACTTTACGGTGGAAACAAGACTTCTTTTCTTATCAGCACGAATCGCAGTTATGTGTTACGCTTGTTTCACGCTTAATGCATGCGGTTGTGTTGTGCGGTCCCTCTGCTTTACGGCATTTGAGAATACCCGCCCTCAGTTTCCTCCGTTCGTCTTCAGCGTAATTCAAAAATGAGTCTGGCAATCCGGACTGCTTTGTTCGCCCGAGTGTGGGCGTGTCACGGCAATCCCGCCAGCAAGAAAGCAAAATGCAAACTTTTTCAGAACTATCCGTTTCTCCTTCCCTGAAGGAGAGACTCCAGGCGTCAAACTTCGTGACGCCGACTCCGGTACAGGCTGCGGCGATCCCGCAAGCACTCTCTGGAGCCGATTTAATCGCCACGGCGCAGACAGGAACTGGCAAAACGCTGGCATTCCTGATTCCGATAGCCGAAAAGCTGTTACAGCATAAGGCAGCGGGCATTGCCGCACTCGTGCTTGTTCCCACGCGGGAACTTGCGATGCAAGTGGCGGCGCAATATGACGCATTGCGGTCCAAGCACTCGCGCCCGGCGGCATTGGTCGTTGGCGGCCTGCCGGAAGCGCGGCAACTCGATGCCATTCGCAAGGGCGCCCAGTTGGTCGTGGCTACTCCCGGCCGGTTGGAAGATTATCTCGATCGCCGCCTGGTCAACCTCGTTGGCGTGAAGACTCTAGTGCTGGATGAAGCGGATCGCATGTTGGACATGGGATTCCTTCCGGCCATCCGGCGCATCGTCGGAAATCTGCCCAAAGAGCGCCAGACGCTGTGCTTTTCCGCGACCATGGAGGGGGAGATGACGCGCTTGGTGAAAGATTACACAAGAGCTGCCGTCCGCCTCACCTTCGGTTCTACCTTGAAGCCCTCGGAGAACGTCCGTTTGCAGGCATTCGAAGTGCCCGATGACGGTAAGCCCGAAATGCTATTCCAACTGCTGAAAACAGAAAGCGGGCGTTGCCTGATTTTTTCGCGCACCAAGCGGGGAACGGAACGCATCGCGAAAAGCCTGAATCGTCAGGGGATCAATGCCGCCATGATTCACGGGGATCGTTCGCAGTCGCAACGAACCTCCGCGCTGAGCGGATTCCAACGCGGGCAATATCGCGTGCTGGTCGCTACGGACGTGGCCGCCCGTGGAATTCACGTGCAGGACATCGCGCATGTGATCAACTATGACCTCCCGGAGGTGGCGGAAAACTTCATTCATCGCATTGGCCGCACTGGGCGTGCCGGTGAACGCGGAGTTGCTTCCACATTCTTTTTGCGAGCGCAACGGACGGAACTATTTCAACTGGAGCGCACCCTCGGCATTCGGATGGAACGCCTGACTGGCGATAAGCAACGTTCCGACAACAAGGAAGCTCCGCGCGGCAACAGAGACCGGATGTCCGAGACTTCCCGGAGCACTCTGGTTCGTCTGCCGGGCGAGTTTCTGCAAACACAGATGAGCAATTAATCTCTTCCGGCTTGTTGCACGCATCCCGGACATTTCCACAAGCGGTATACCACCCGGGAGCCTAATTCCAAGGCTCCCGGTTTTGTACGTGGCTTGGGGTGTAGACTAGTGAAAGCGAATCTGTAATGACCAAGTTCGGATCACTCGTTCAGAGCGAGATTAAACAGGCGGGATGGTTGCGGAGAGCCGGGCTGATCGAGCGGAACCGCAACATCGCGCCCTCTTCCCCGCCCTGTGTCGGGTTCGTGTAGCCGTTCACGACGTCGACCGCAATTGAGGAAGGCCGGCAAGTTCCGGCACGGGCTTGAGGGGAGACTTCTTTGCCGACTCAGGAAAATCAGACCAAGACGCGCGAACTTTTGCAACTGGCCAGAGAACGGGGTTATTTGCTCACAAAAGAACTGAACACAACGCACCCAGTTACCGATGGGGAACCGGAAGAGATCGATGAACTCTTTTCCGCGCTTGAGCGGGATGGCGTGGAAATTTACGAAGACGCCGCCGAAGCGAACGCGTCAACTTCGGCCCCGGATCACGGCCAGCCGCACGAGGACACTCCGCCGCACGAAGACTTCGCGTCCGGGCATGCTCCCCAGCCTGCCGAACCGGCAAGCGATCCGGTCCGCACCTATCTTCGGGAAATGGGCACGGTTCCGTTGCTAACGCGCGAGCTTGAAGTGGAAATCGCCAAGCGCATGGAGCGCGGCCAGTTGCTGGTCATGAAGACTCTTTCCCGCTCTCCGCTGGTTCTCAAGGAACTGGTCGCGGCGGGCGCAAACGTCCGCGCTGGAGCGGTGCCCATCCGTTCGCTGATCCATTTCGACGAAGAGGAACTGACCGAGAAGAGAATCGAGGAGAAGACGCGCGAGACCCTTCGAGTAATTGACCGTATCGACAAACTCCGCGGAGCGCTGCTCGACCGCGCGGCCCGGATGCAGCGTGCAAGCAAGACCAGCCGCCGGAGTCACGCGCGCTTCTCGATGCAATCGGGGCGCACGAAAGTGGAGATGTCGCAACTGGTTCGCTCGATGCAGTTGCATGAACGCGAGAAAAAGCGCCTGATCGCGCTGCTCCGGACGACCGCTGGAAAGTTTCAGTCGCAGGAAGCGGAAATTACCAAGTTGAAGCGCCGCAGCCATTCCGCGGGGGGCGAAACCGCCGCCGCACTTCGAAGGGCGCTGCATGCCTCGTGTACGCAACGCAACCAGCTTAAACATTCGGCGGAAGTTGACGAACAAGACTTGAAACGCAGCCTCGCGCGGATTTCGCGAGGCGAGGCGCAGGCGGAAAAAGCGAAGCGCGAGTTGACGGAAGCCAACCTCCGTCTGGTGGTTTCCATCGCCAAGAAATACACCAACCGTGGTTTGCAGTTTCTCGATCTGATTCAAGAAGGCAACATCGGGCTGATGCGCGGCACGGACAAGTTCGAATGGCGGCGCGGGTATAAATTTTCCACCTATGCGACCTGGTGGATTCGTCAGGCGATAACACGCGCCATTGCCGACCAGGCCAGGACGATTCGCGTCCCGGTGCACATGGTCGAATGCATTAACAAGCAAATGCGGACGAGCCGCCAGTTGGTCCAGGAACTCGGCCGCGAGCCCACCATGGAAGAAATTGCCAGGCGCATGGATATCCCTGTCGAGCAAGTGCGTAAGGCGAAGAAAGTGGCGCAACTACCCGTCTCGTTCGAGACCCCTGTGGGCGATGACCAGGACGCGCGTTTGGCCGACTTTATTGAAGACAAGGGCGTGGTGTCCCCTTCCGACGCAGCCATCGAGATGAATCTGAAGGAGCAGTTGGATCACGTGCTGAAAACCCTGACACCGAGGGAAGAAAAAATCATTCGCATGCGCTTCGGTATGGAGGATGGCAGCGAGCACACGTTGGAGCAGGTTGGCCAGACGTTTTCGGTCACGCGCGAGCGCATTCGGCAAATTGAAGCGAAGGCCCTCCGAAAGCTCCGCCACTCTTCGCGGTCCAGCAAGTTCCGTGTGTTTGTCCAGGGTTCCTACTGATTCGTTGGTTCGGTGCTGCAGGATTGGGGCTCGAAAGGTCCCTTCCCAAGGAGGCCATATGGCTATTACCTTTCAGAAACGCCAAAAGGAAATGAAGCGCCAGGAGAAACAGCGCATGAAAGAAGAGCGCCGCGCTCAAAAGAAGCTTGAAAAACGCGCGAAAGCGCAGGAAACGGATGAGACCGCTTCCCCCGTGGCCGAAACACCCGAGCCGAACGCTGATCAGACCAACGAATAAGCTAGCCGCTGAAAAGCAAGGTCCGGCAGGAAGTATCCCTCATCGATCATTGCAGCTCTATTGTGCGTGGCGTTCTACTGCGTAGAACCTCTGTGTGAAGGGAGACGCGCAACGAAGAAGTGTCTTTTGAGAATTGATGGTGCTGGAAAAGCGCGGCTATGAGACGACGGTGCTACCGGTCGGACAGTGGTCAGACGGCACAACAGACGTTGCTCCCGCACAGTGATGGATATTGGTAGAAGATCGGAATAGCTGCCACGTTTCCATAATCCCTGGCTGCACTCGAATCGAAACGAGCGCTAGCCACGGGCGAGGAGCTGCGCGGAGGCGAAGGCACAGACCCAATCGCAAGACGAATTCAGGGAGATGCTGGCGCACTCCGCAGTGCCGGGCATGCCTAGGATGAATCCGTGCTGTACTCGCACATGGTAGCCATTCAGATCGAATGCGCCGTTAAAAAGGATGCGCGAAGTATCTCCAATGCGCACCTCGATGGGATGCTCCAGTAGTTCGAATTCCGGATCGCGTCGGCGAAACGCTGCATCTACTTCTTTCACAAGATCGAAGGGAATTTTGACGGAAATTTGTGCACCCAAAGGGACAGCAGTAACCTCGCCCACGGCGTAAAGGAGTTGATTGCCGCGTAGCGCCGATAGGCCGATGCCCCCAGTGGGGTCTCGCGTCATATGCAGGGTATCGCGAGGCCGCAAAAGGGCGATCAGGGTTTTGTCGACAAAGTAGGACGTGGACCTCAACGACGCGCCTGAATGATCCCCGGCCACCAACTGAAGTTCGCTGCGAAGTACGGCAGGGTGCGAAGGTCCCGCATCATGGGGCAGGCCGGCGTCTCGAATGTAAAGCGATGGGTTCCAACCAACCAGGCGCTGATCCGTAAGCTTGCTACCAGTGGCTGGGAATGATTCGGTGGAATGCATGGTCCATGGCATGGAAAGAAGCCCACCCTCTGGGACCGTGGTTCGGTATCGAAACGTGCCGCTGGGGGGCATCATGTCTATTTGCCCGCCGCCGGCTCTTTGCCGACTTCAAGATGCACGAGTGTTGAGCGCAAGAATCGCAAATCCATCCTCCTTGCAAATGTAAGCCCCATTCCCTGCGGGTATCTTACCCGGTTCACATTCTGATCAAAATAAGGAAGCAGTTGCGAGTTGAACGGAAGCCCGTACGTTAGCGTCAAATTTTTTCCCGGCTTGCGGGCGAGAGGCCCTAGGCGTTAAGGTCCTATCCGCCCCAATAGTCCAAGGAGAGAGCGCCTTGTCCACGATCCCGGAAGAACCAGGACGATTTTCGCTGCGGCTCGAAGGGAGTGAATTCTGGTCGGGCGATCTGGGGCTCACCCTGATTACGCTGACGCTGCTGGTGTTCATCTTTGTGATTCTGCCCTTGCAGGAAGCGGGGCTGCCGGCGCGTATTGTGCTGGATTGCGCGTTGGTTCTGTCAATGGTGGCCGGAGCGCTGAAGATTGAAGAGCGGCGTGGCACCACGATCTTCGCCATTGCCGTGGTGCTGGCGGCGGCAATGGTGTTGTGGATTTCCCTGGTGCATCCGACGCCCGCCATTCAGCGTGCTTGCAGCCTGCTTTCCGCAATCGCATTCCTGACTTACGCCTGGATCGTCTTACTGGTGATGTTTCGCCGGGGACGCGTGACCTGGACGCGTTTGCAAGGGGGCGTGGCTGCCTACTTGCTGATAGGGCTGGCTTGGTCTTCCGCGTATCAATTGGTGGAGCAGCTTCATGCTGGCTCGTTCCATTTTCTGGCGGCACCCACCGACTTCGAGCAGCTTTCCGCAAAATTGTCTTATTTTAGTTTTGCCACACTCACCACGGTCGGCTTCGGCGATGTCACCCCGGTTGCACCCTTCGCACGTTCCCTGGCAATTGGCGAAGGGCTGGTGGGGCAATTGTTCCCGGCGATCCTCATTGGTGCGCTTGTTGCGATGGCCATGAGTTCTCGGAGCAAATGAAGGAGATAGCCTATAGAGAAGCATTGACCTGGTAACGGGATTTATTTCCGGTAATAGTACTTGCCATTTTTCCACAGGATGATTTCCACGCGCTCTATCTCTTTGCAAATCTGAGACTTCTATAGGGGTCACCTGAGCAAGCCTCGGCATTGCGGTTGCACCTGTTGGCCACAGGTCGGAGACTGCCTGCGCTTAAGCCCGTATTCGCTTTGCAGTATCTGGGCAGCAGCCGCTTCGGGGGGAGAGTCATGGAAGAGTACTCGCAGGAAAACGAAATTAGCCAGCAGGATAATCGCGTTCGCTGGGCGGAGATTCGCGCGCAAGTAAACCGTCCTTTGGCGGCGGCGCTGATTGCGGCCTTGGTGATCTTGGGGGTTACGGCCGCGTACGGCATTCATGAGCGGGCCAAGGTGCGCGACCTGACCGCGCAATCGGCCACGACGGCTCAGAGTGTTGCGCAATTGCAAAGTCAGTTGAACACATTGAACGCTCAGATCCAGGGCATGACGCAGGCGGCTCAAGCGCAAACGCAGGCAGCGACTCCAGCCACCGGCAGCGCCGCAGATGAATCTACACCCGATGTGGCGCCCAGTGTCGCGGATATTCCCGCCGTGCCAGCGCACGTGACTCCCGCAAAGAAGCCCGCGCCATCCAAGCACACAGTTAAGCGCACGGCTGCTAACGACAAGCGCTACGCGCAAATGCAGGCGCAACTCGCCGAACAGCAGAAGGAACTTCAGGATACGAAGGCGCAAGTGGAGAAGTACCACACGGACATGGAGGGCGATCTCCATTCGACGCGCGATGAACTCTCCGGCGCCATTGCCAAGAATCACGACGAACTCGTGATTCTCGAAAAGAAAGGCGAGCGCAACTACTTCGAATTTGAGCTGACGAAATCGAAGCAGTTCGAGCGTGTAGGTCCGCTATCCCTGTCGCTACGCAAAGCGGACACGAAACACAAGAGCTACGATCTTTCAATGATTGTGGATGACAACGAACTGAGCAAGAAAAAGGTGAACCTCTACGAACCGGTGACGATCCATGCGGAGACCGGCGGGCAGCCGGTGCAAATCGTAGTGAACCGCATCGATAAGAACATCGTGCACGGTTACGTCAGCGCGCCAAAGTACCGCACGTCGGAGCTCACACCAGCCAGCGCGTCGGCCTCGACTTCAGTAACGCCAACGGCCCCTTCTTCCCCTTCGACACACGACGCCAGTTCAGGCACACAGCGCCCGCAATAGCTGAAGCCCGCTTGCCCCATGCGGCGCCGCTCCCCGGCCTCGGCAAATCCATCGTATGTTTCACCATTCGCCTGGCGGTCCCGCCAGCGCGAGGGATACTTCCGACTCAATCATCTCCGGCATACAATAGGCTGCCTTGTTCGCGGGCACTTAATAACAGCCACTTGGACGGCACGGAGGCAAGCTGAATGCACTCACCCTGGTTTGGGGAGTTTATGGGCACCCTGGTATTGATCCTGTTGGGCGATGGAGTCGTCGCCGGCGTGCTGCTGAAGAAATCAAAATCGGAAAATTCCGGATGGATGGTGATCACCACCGGGTGGGCCTTCGCCGTGATGTGCGGCGTGTTCACCGCGATTGCCTGCGGCAGCTCCGGAGCGCATCTGAATCCCGCGGTTACACTCGGCTTCGCGGTGCAGAGCGGCAATTATTCGAACGTGTTCCCATTTATCACAGCTCAGATGTTGGGCGCGATCGTGGGCGCCACGCTGGTGTGGCTGCACTACCTTCCGCACTGGCAGGAGACTCCGGATGCCGGATCAAAGCTGGCTACTTTCTGCACCTCCCCGGCGATTCGAGCGCTTCCGCAAAATTTTCTGAGCGAAGTGATCGCCACCTTCGCGCTGGTATTCGTGGTGTTCGCCATTTTCTCCAAGAATGTGACGTCGGCAGGGCCCGCGGCCGGCCTCGGTCCGTACCTGGTAGCCAGCCTGGTTTGGGGAATCGGCCTTTCCCTCGGTGGACCCACCGGCTATGCGATCAATCCTGCGCGTGATTTGGGGCCACGCATCGCGCACGCGATATTGCCGATCGCCGGCAAAGGTGCGTCAGGGTGGGACTACGCCATGATTCCAGTTTTCGCGCCCTTGGCCGGCGGGGCGATCGCCGGACTGCTGGCAAAATTCCTTGCACTCTAATCTCGCGGAGCGCTCAATGACGAACAAAGTGAAATGGGGAATTCTGGGCGCGGCCTCGATTGCGCGGCGGCGCGTGGTGCCGGCCATGAAGAACTGCGAACTCGCGGAAGTGGCGGCGGTGGGTTCGCGTTCACTGGCGAAATCCCAGGAGTTTGCCAAGGAGCTCGGTATACCGAAGGCCTATGGGAGTTACGAAGAGCTCATTGACGATCCGGAGATCGAGGTCATCTACAACCCGCTGCCCAATCATCTGCACGTGGAGTGGTCCATCCGCGCGGCCAGCCGCGGCAAGCATGTGCTCTGCGAAAAACCCATTGCCCGCTCGGTGGACGAAGCACGGCGCTTGCTGCAAGCGCGCGACGATTACGGCGTGAAGATCGGCGAGGCCTTCATGGTGCGCACGCACCCGCAGTGGCTGCGCTCCCGGGAAATGATCCGGGCCGGAAAGATCGGGAAGTTGCGGTCTATCTTGGGCTATTTCAGCTACTACAATATCGAGCCGGAGAATGTGCGCAATTCCATGGACTTTGCGGGTGGCGCATTGATGGATATCGGATGTTATCCGGTGAAAATGTCGCGCTTTATTTTTGGCGAAGAGCCGCGGCGCGTAGTGGCGTGCATCGAGCGCGATCCCAGCTTTGGGACAGACCGCCTGACCTCCGCCATTCTCGAATTCAATGAGGGCCAGAGCATTTTTACGTGTTCGACTCAGATGGTTTACTACCAGCGTATGCAGTTTTTCGGAACGCAGGCGAGGCTGGACGTGGAAGTGCCTTTCAACGCGCCGACCGATACTCCTTGCCGGCTGATTCTGGATGACGGAAAAAATCTTTACGCGGGGCAGAGCCAACAGGTGGAACTCATTCCCATCTGCAACCAGTTTACGATTCAGGCGGACCTGTTCTCCAAGGCCGTCCGCGGTGAAGGCGAAGTGCCGAATCCGATGGAAGACGCCGTGGCTAACACGGCGGCATTGGAAGCGTTGTTTCAGTCGGCCGCGACAGGCAAGTGGGAGAAGCCGGAGAGGTTTTAGGCTCTGAGATTGATCGCCGGGACGGCCCTCCGAGGGCGTCCCTTCGCGGCTCGGAGTCAACCTCGCAGTCGGGTGGGAGCGCGGCCCGTCTTAGGAGGCGGGCCCCACATTCGTGCTAAGAAGACGGACTGAAGCCGCCCCTACTAATCGTAATATTCCTGGCCCAGGTGGGTGATCAGGTCTTCGCCAACCATCCAGCGCAGCGTGTTCTTCAGTTTCATCAATTGAATAAAGAGGTCGTGCTCAGGATAGAGCTCCGGCGCGGTCATAGGCGACTTAAAGTAGAAGCTGAGCCACTCCTGGATGCCGCGCATGCTGGCGCGTTGCGCCAGATCCAGGAACAGAACGAGGTCGAGAACGATCGGCGCCGCCAGGATCGAGTCGCGGCAGAGGAAGTCCACCTTGATCTGCATCGGATAGCCGAGCCAGCCGAAGATATCAATGTTGTCCCAGCCTTCCTTGTTGTCGCCGCGCGGTGGGTAGTAGTTGATGCGCACTTTGTGGTGAATCTTCTTGTATAGCTCGGGGTAAAGATGCGGCTGGAGAATAAATTCCAAAGCGCCAAGCTTCGACTCTTCCTTGGTCTTGAATGAGCCGGGATCTTCCAGCACTTCCCCATCGCGATTACCGAGGATGTTGGTGGAAAACCAGCCGTTCAGCCCCAGCATGCGCGCCTTGAAGGCAGGCGCCAGCACGGTCTTGAGCAATGTCTGGCCGGTCTTAAAGTCCTTGCCCGCGATCGGCACATTGTTCTGCAGTGCCAGCGTTTGCAAAGCGGGAATGTCCACGGAAAGATTCGGCGCGCCATTTCCATAGGCGATGCCGCTGGTGATCGCGGCCCAGGCGTATAGCATCGAGGGAGCAATCGCCGGGTGGTTTTCCTTCATCGCCTTTTCAAACTTTTCCGGGGTGGAGTGCACGTCGTCCTGCGTCAGAAACACTTCCGTGGAGCCGCACCACAGCATGACCATGCGCTTGCAGTTGTGTTTCTTCTTGAAGTTCGCAATATCTTTCTTGATCTGCAGCGCGATTTCGTACTTGTTCTTGCCCTTCTTCACGTGCTTGCCGTCGAGCATCTTTACGTATTCGTGATCGAAAGCCGCCGGCATGGGTTTGATTTTCGAGAGGAATGATTTGACGGCCGCTAGGTGATGCGGATCGAGCACGCCGGCCTTCGCGGCGGCTTCGTAGGCGCTGTCCGGGAAAATGTCCCAGCCGCCAAAAACAATGTCCTCCAGCTTCGCCAGCTTGACGAAGTCCTTGATCCGCGGCGAACGACCCTCGGTACGCTTGCCCAGGCGAATCGTGCCCATCTGCGTCAGGGAGCCCACCGGCTGCGCCTTCTTCTTGCGCACAAGTTCCACGCCGGCCATAAACGTGGTTGCGACCGCGCCCATGCCCGGCAACAGCACTCCGAGCTTCCCTTTTGGCGCGGCAATACTAGTTGGCTTTTCCATGAATACCCTCAGTTTTGCATTGGTAGAACAGACAGGCGCAGCTATCTGGCAGGAAAGCTGTACCCCAAATAACTAATGATGCGTGAAGCGAGCGGGATATGCAAATCAAAACGGCGAAAAATCACGGGATTCTCGCGGGCAGCAAGTGATTTACGTCACTTCCCTATTTTGCGGCTGTTTGCGCGCCGGCCATATCCAATTGCACATGGACGACGGGTTTCACCTTCAGCAGAAAGTTGCTGGGGTCCTTGATGCCCCACGAAATGTACGGCACGTCGAACTTCGCGGTGCCTTTCCACTGGCCGCCGGTGAATTCCGAGTGGACGTCCGCGACCATGTCATGATCCCCGCCGTGCAGGTTAAAAATTCCCTTGATTTTGAAATCCGAGGCCGCGGTTAGCGAAACCTGACCGTCAATTTGCGTTGGCCGAAACGTGGCTTCGCCGTATTTCTGAGTTTCAAGGATCTCTTTGTGCATGCGCTCGTCGCGCGAACTGTTGCCGCTATCGCCGCTGGTGGCGAAGATGACGATCATGCCGCTGGCCTTGCCGGTTTGCGGATCGAACTGAACTGTACCGCTCTTCACGTTGAATGTGCCGTGCACGGTGTGCAGCGTGGTGTCCACCACGTAGTGCACTTTGCTCTGGTTCGCGTCGAAAGTCAGCACGACGGGTAGCGCCGCAGTTTGCGCGGTTTGTGGAGGCCGTGGCGAGGCGGCTAGCAGCACAGCCAGGCCCAAGGTTATCGCCCCCACAACCAGGCCCGTCTTCCAGTGCGGTCGCCGCATGATCAAGTTTGTCTCCTAAGTTGTGAGAAATCGCCAGCCGAGCTGCGCGCCCGCGGCTAGCAGGTTCTTCCAAGCCGCATCTCCACTGTGAACCGCCAGCATACTGGCAAACACCGGCGGCTGTTCCGCCAAGGCGCGAAACGCGCGCTGCCGCAGATGCGCGTTTCGTCCCAGATTCAACAGCAAGCTTCCCATCAACACCGGCTTGCGCGCCAGATTCCGGTGCGCGCGGGCGTAGGAAGGCATGTCGTTGACGCGCATGGCTTCGGCAAGTTCGATAGCCTGGCGGAAGGCCAGGCGCAAGCCTTCGCCGGTGATGGCGTCCACGCCGCCGGAGGCGTCTCCGACCAAAGCGACGTTCCCGGCATGGACCGAATGCAGCGCATGCATCAACGTAACCGCCCCGCGCTCGCGGCTGGAAATATCCGCCCCAGCCAGATGCTCAGCCAATTCCGGACATCTCTTGAAGAAGCCTTCGACTTCGGCATCTTCAACGGTATCGGCCATGACCACCAGGCAAACCTCTTCCCTGCTGATTGGCGTGACGTACGCCTGGCGTTTCTCCGCCCAATAGATTTCCACGTATTCCGACCACGGCGGCAATCGATAGTGGCGGCGGACAGCGAATCGCTGTTCCTGCACGCGCGCCCGATCCAGTCCAGCCCACGCGCGCACGCGAGAACCGCTGCCATCGGCGCCGACAATCCAGCGCGCCTGCACGAATTCCCGCTGCAAATGAACGCCCGCGGGAGTGATGCCGGTAACTGGAGTCTGCCAGAACATTCGCACGCCGCACTGGATGGCGCGATGGATTAGCCACTCGTGAAGAATGGTGCGGCGGATGCCAAGTCCTGGTCCTTGCGGAAATTCTCCGCACACTTCCTCGTCGTTTTCCAGAAAACGAATGCCGCGAAACAAAAAGCCATGTTCGGGCCGAGCATTTACTCCCAGCTCGCTAAGTGCAGCAAGCGTCACCGGCATCATTCCTTCGCCGCAGGCTTTATCGATCGGTGGCAAGGTGCCATCCGCGACGGTGACTGAGAGACCGCGCTGCTGCGCCGCAATGGCCGCCGCGAGCCCCGCGGGGCCGCCGCCGATAACAAACACGTCCGTTTTGGAAGGCATGGAAGCCAAATGGTTTCCTTTAAACGGCTAAATATTCTCGGCGCGGCGCGCAAGTCGCAGCGCTTCGCTTGCCTCGACGGGAACGACCTGTTTCGCAAGAGTTGCCATGCGCTTATGGATGCGGCGAATTTCAGGGAAGATGCCTTCGCTTCCGGTAGGGGCACGGCCCCGCTTGGAGCGAGCTTCCGGCGGGGCGGCCACTATAAATTGCACTTACGTTATCAAGCATTTCTATTAATTTGACTGATTGGCCAAATTCTTCCATTCTGGTACTTTATTGGGCGATCCTATGTCGCGCATCGCCCACCTGAATTCGCGAATCGCCACTCACCCGGTTGTGGGTACTGGCGTCATTCGTGTGATTGTAGGGGGCCTCTCGATTATTGGGGGGAGCATCCCAGGCGGGTGATGGCAGCGTCAATCTGAACCGAAGCGATTTTCGGGGCCATCATCAGACCAGATGATGGCCCCAATTCTTTTCGGGCAAGGATTTTGGAGGAACACCGCAGTGTCCGACAGCTCTTTGAAGCCCCGAAGTACAGCTTTGACCGATGGCGCGCACCGCGCGCCGGCGCGTGCCATGCTGCGCGCGGCCGGTCTCAAGGACGACGATTTTTCCAAGCCCCTCATCGGCATCGCCAACACCTGGATTGAAATCGGTCCGTGCAACTACCACCTGCGCGAACTGGCCACGCACGTCCGCGACGGGATCAAAGCCGCGGGTGGCACGCCACTCGAGTTCAATACCGTTTCCATCTCCGATGGCATCACCATGGGCACCGAAGGCATGCGGGCCTCGCTGATCAGCCGCGAAGTGATCGCCGACTCGATCGAACTGGTGACGCGCGGGAACCTGCTCGACGGGCTGATTGTCCTGGTCGGCTGCGACAAAACCATTCCTGGTGGTGCCATGGCGCTGGCCCGGTTGAACATTCCCGGCTTGATTCTCTATGGCGGATCGATCGCTCCCGGACAGTTCGAGGGGCATTCGGTCACGATTCAGGACGTTTTTGAAGCAGTCGGTGCGCACGCGCGCGGCAAAATGACGGACGCGCAACTGAAAGAGCTTGAATGCGCGGCGTGTCCCGGAGCGGGAGCTTGCGGCGGGCAGTTCACCGCCAACACCATGGCGCTGGTTTGCGAGTTCCTTGGCCTTGCGCCAATGGGCATTTCCAGTGTTCCGGCAACGGATGCGGGCAAAGCGCATGCAGGCGAACTGGCCGGCAAACTTGTGCTCGATTTGCTGAAAAAGAACCGCACGCCTTCGCAAATTATTACGAAAGCCGCCATTGAAAACGCCATCGCCGGAGTAGCGGCCACGGGGGGTTCCACCAACGCCGTGCTGCACCTGCTGGCCATCGCCCGCGAAGCCGGCATTTCCCTTTCCATTGACGATTTTGACCGTGTCAGTTCGCGCACGCCGATTCTCGCAGATCTCAAACCTGGAGGACGTTTTGTCGCAACCGACCTTTACGCAGCAGGCGGCACTCCGCTCGTCGCAAAGCGCATGCTTGAAGCCGGTCTACTCAACGGAAACTGCATCACCGTCACCGGGCGCACCCTCGCCGAAGAGGCCGCCGGCGCCAAGGAAACCCCGGGACAAGAAGTCGTCCACACCAAGAACAACCCGATAAAAGAAACCGGCGGCCTGGTGATTCTCAAAGGTAACCTGGCTCCAGAGGGCAGCGTCGTCAAAGTGGCCGGGCACAAGATGCTGAACTTCCGCGGGCCAGCGCGCGTGTTCGACAGCGAAGAGGCCGCGTTTGCCGCTGTGGATCAAGGGAAGATCAAGGCCGGCGATGTGGTCGTGATTCGCTATGAGGGACCACGTGGAGGGCCGGGTATGCGAGAGATGCTGGCTGTTACCGGCGCGATTGTCGGCGCAGGACTCGGCGACAACGTCGCGCTCCTCACCGACGGGCGCTTTTCGGGAGCTACGCACGGTCTGATGGCGGGCCACGTGGCTCCGGAAGCCGCGGTGGGAGGGCCGATTGCGGCGGTGCGTGAAGGTGACATCGTCACCTTCGACCTTCCAAATCGCACGCTGAGCGTGAATTTGTCCGAAGCGGAAATTCAGAAGCGGCTGGCGGACTGGAAAGCGCCCAAACCGCGCTATACCCACGGCGTCTTTGCAAAATACGCCGTACTGGTGTCTTCGTCTTCGTTGGGCGCTGTCACAACCGTGCCCGCAGGTTTTGTTTCGGAAGCTATGCCGATTTCCTCGGGGAGAACTCTATGAAGCTGACAGGTGCGGAAATACTTTGTGAAACGCTCACGCGCCTGGGCGTGCGGCACATCTTTGGCTATCCCGGCGGCGCGATTCTCCCGGTCTATGACGCGTTAGGGAAATCGAAGCTCCACCACATCCTGGTCCGCCACGAACAGGGCGCCACGCATATGGCAGACGGCTATGCGCGCGCCACTGGCGGCGTCGGTGTAGCCATGGCCACCTCCGGCCCCGGCGCCACGAACATGGTCACAGGTATCGCCACGGCGATGCTCGATTCCTCCCCCGTGGTCTGCATTACGGGCCAAGTCAGCAGCAAACTGCTCGGGACCGACGCCTTTCAGGAAGTGGACATCACCGGCATCACCATGCCGATTACCAAGCACAACGTGGTGGTCTCTAAAGTAGAAGACATCGCCCGCACCGTGCGCGAAGCTTTCGTAATTGCGAATTCCGGGCGGCCTGGGCCCGTACTGGTCGACATCACCAAGGATGCGCAACAGGCCACGATGGAATTCGACTGGGACGCCACGGAACCCCAGATTCCTCAGAAGCGAACGCGCCAGAATCACGACCAGCAGGAATTCGATCGTGCCGTCGAGTTATTGAACACGGCGAAGCGCCCCATAATTCTGGCTGGCCGCGGCATCATGCTTTCCGGTGCGATGCGCACCTTCGAGAAGTTCGTCCACACCAGCAACATTCCCGTGGCCATGACGCTGCTCGGCATCGGCTGCTTCCCTGCTTCCGACGCACTGAACCTCGGCATGATGGGCATGCACGGCGAAGCCTGGGTAAATACCGCCATTCAGGAGGCGGACTTGCTCATCGCCGTTGGCATGCGCTTTGACGACCGCGTGACCGGCGACCTGCGCACCTACGCCCGCAACGCGCGCAAGATCCACATCGAAGTGGACCGCGCTGAAATCAACAAAAACGTAAAAGTAGACGCGGCTATCATTGGCGACGCCCGCGAAACTCTGGAAGCGCTGCTGCCGCACGTTCACGAGCGCGACCACAGCGCCTGGCTGGCACACATCAAGGAACTCAAGGGCGATTCCGCCGTGCGCGACATTCAGTCGCTTCCGGACAGCGGCCACCTTTACGCCGCGCACGTCATCAACGACCTATGGAAAGTGACCCAGGGCAACGCCATCGTCGTCACCGACGTAGGGCAACACCAGATGTGGGAGGCGCAGTATTACCACCACAATGAGCCACGCACGCTGATCACTTCCGGCGGCCTCGGTACCATGGGCTTCGCTTTGCCAGCCGCGATTGGCGCAAAGATGGCGCGGCCAGACGCGGAAGTCTGGGTGGTGGTCGGCGACGGCGGCTTCCAGATGACCATGTGCGAACTGGCCACTATCGTCCAGGAGAAGCTGAACGTCAAAATCGCCATCATAAACAACGGTTATCTCGGCATGGTGCGCCAGTGGCAGGAGTTTTTCTACGACAAGCGCTATGTGGCCACGCCGCTGGTTGCGCCGGACTTTGCCGCTCTGGCAAACTCGTTTGGAATCCGCGGCGAGACGGTCACGGCTCGCAAAGAAGTGGTTCCAACCATCGAATCAGCACGCAGTGCGGACCAGGCCGTGCTCATCGATTTCCGCGTTGAGCAGGAAGATTCGGTCTATCCGATGGTGCCGGCCGGGGCTGCTTTGCACGACATGATTCGCCGGCCGCATAATCCGCTAGTGGAAACGGCCACGGAACCGTAAACGCTATGTGGCACAGCCATTCTTGGCTGTGCGGACCGCTCCGGGGCTGGGCTTTACGCCGCGCAGGCAGGAATGCCTGCGCCACAAAGAGATCCGAGGAAGATATGCAGACGATTGTTGCTTATGTAGAGAACAAGCCGGGCGTGCTGAACCGCGTGGCTTCGCTGACGCGGCGCTTGGCCATCAACATTGATTCGCTCACCGTCGGCCCGACGGAAAACGTCGAAATCGCGCGCATGACGATCTGCGCGCATACCGACGAGCGCGGCGCACACCGCCTGGAAGCAAGCCTCGAGAAACTCGTGGACGTCTTGCTTGCCGAAAATATTACCGACCGCCCGATGCTCGAGCGGGATCTGGCGTTGATCAAAGTCGCGGCGGACCAGCAGAACCGGCCGCACCTGATGGAATTGATCAAAGTATTCCGCGGCCGCGTGGTGGATGTTGCCCCCGAATCACTGATCGTGGAAGTTTCCGGCACGGTCGACAAAATTGATGGCTTGCTGGAAGTGCTGCGCCCCTTTGGTGTTCTGGAGATGGCGCGCACCGGGCGCATCGCCATGACGCGTGGCAACGATTTGCTGCGTCCCCCGGCGGAAGCCGGCCGCAAGGACGCGGATACCAAGGCGCCCGCCGGCAAGTAAACACGAATCTCTTTGCCGCAGAGCGGCCAATGACGAAAGGATCGAAATGGCAAATTTGTATTACGACAAAGACGCGGACCTCTCGCTGATCCAGGCGAAGAAGGTTGCAATTATCGGCTACGGCTCCCAAGGCCACGCGCATGCCTTGAATCTGCGCGACTCCGGCGTTCAGGTAGTCGTGGGGCTACACGAGGGCAGCGCTTCGAAAGCCAAGGCGGAGAAAGACGGCCTTACCGTGAAAACCCCCGCGGAAGCCGCGGCTTGGGCCGACGTGATCATGATTCTCGCGCCGGACACCAAGCAACCCAAACTGTACAAGGAATCGATCGAGCCGCACCTCACGCCTGGCAAGACGCTGATGTTTGCGCACGGCTTTAACATCCGCTTCGGCGCCATCAAGCCGCCGAAAACGGTGGACGTCACCATGATCGCTCCCAAAGCGCCCGGACATCGTGTGCGCGAAGTCTTCGTGGAGGGCGGCGGCACGCCCGCGCTGATTGCGGTCGAGCAGGACGCCACCGGCCACGCCAAGGCACAGGCGCTTTCCTATGCCAAGGGGCTGGGTACCACACGGGCCGGCGTGCTCGAAACCACTTTCACAGAAGAGACCGAGACGGATCTGTTCGGCGAGCAGGCCGTTCTTTGCGGAGGCGTCAGCGAATTGATCAAAGCGGGCTTTGAGACGCTGGTCGAGGCCGGCTACCAACCGGAAGTCGCGTACTTCGAGTGCTTGCACGAGCTGAAGCTGATCGTGGACCTGATCTACCGCGGCGGCCTCAGCTACATGCGCTATTCGGTGAGCGACACGGCCGAGAACGGCGACTATCACGCCGGAAGGAAGATCGTGACGCAGCAAACGCGCGAGGCCATGAAGCAGTTGCTTGCGGGCATCCGCGACGGCAGCTTCGCCAAGGACTGGATTGCGGAGAACGAAAAGGGCTGCCCGAACTTCCTGGCGCGCCGCAAGGCTGAACAGCAACAGCAGATCGAGCAGATCGGCTTGAAGCTCCGGGCAATGATGCCGTTCCTGAACCCGGTGGTTGCGCCGGGGCTGAGCGAATCGGCAGCTACGGCAAAGAAGTAAGACAGAAGGCGGCCTAAAGCCGCCCGTGCGAGGACCCCACACGTAGTAAAACTCGACCACACATTCGAACAAATGTAGGGGCGGCTTCAGGCCGCCCTTCTTTTTTTGGGATTTCTCCGCATGTAGCGACCACCTGAAGGTGGCCCCGTGCGCAAGCCTAGCCTAGCTTCGTCTTCCCGAGTTCCGCGATGCGACGCTCGAAGATCATTTCGCAGGCACCTTTTTTATTGGTGAAACGGAACACAATCTTGTGCCCGGCTTCAATCTTCGCCCGCGACTTCAGCACTTCGCCATTCAACTCCACCCAGTGCCCATTCACCAGGTATTCCCCTTCGCGGCCCTGCAATTCAAATTTGCCATCGCCCTTCAACGAGAGCGGCGGCGCGGTGCACTTTACCGACTTTCCTGCGACATGCGCTTCCGTGCACACATATTCCCCGGCAACATCCGCGGTCTGCGCGCGGCCTTGCGGCGCGGCCAGCAGCAGAAATGCGCCGCCCATCCCAAGCAGCATCAGCCGCTTCTCAATACTCCAAGACCGTGACATAGCGAGGAGCCCTCCCAAGTTCTGACCGCCAACGGATACTTTCCCAAAGTGAAAGCGAAGAAAGATGCAACTCACGCACCAGCCCGTCCTTGAACCAACTCCCTGATTCCACGCCACTTACAAATCGCATTCCGAAGGGAAACTGGGCCAAGTGGGAACACTCCTTCATCTTCCACGCCCCGTCAGGGAACCTTTTTGCCGTACTCCCCCAGACGTACCGGTTGAGAAAGAGTACTGACTCTATGTATTCGTGGGTAACTTAGTCAAGAGGTAATTCTGGCATCGCGGCGCCGTCTTTGCGAGGATCGGAAGCCCCGTAATTGACGCCCTTTTCGAAGTCGCGCATCACCGCCTGGCCGCCGCCAACGTCGCTGGAGAAGGTGCCCAGCAATTTGATCTGGTGTCCCTTGGCCTTGAGTTGGTCGCGCACATTCTGGGCAATGCGGTTTTCCATTTCCACGTCGCAGCCTCCAAAGGTCAGCTTGGTAAAGCGCGCCGCCTCCAGCGCCTGCTGAATGTTCATCTTGAAATCCACCAGGTTGGCAACAAATTGCGCGTGAGCCTGCGACTGGTTCCACCCGCCCATGATGCCAAAGGCAACACGGGTTTCGCCCTTTTGCGCAAAAGCGGGAATGATCGTGTGCAGCGGACGCTTGTGGCCAGCCAGCAGATTTGGCGAATCGGGATCCAGAGTGAAGAGCGCCCCGCGGTTGTGAAGGACAAAACCCGTTCCGGCCGCGACAATGCCGGAACCGAACAGGCTGAAATTGCTCTGGATCAGTGAGACCATGTTGCCGTCGCGGTCCACCACGGTCAGATAGGTCGTGTCATTACCCACGCGCGCTTCCCCGCCCATCTCGCAATTGGCGTGGTCCGGATCAATCAGCTTTGCGCGTTCGGCCGCATGTTCCTTCGAAAGGAGTTCCTTCACCGGGAGTTTCTGCCCTCGTGGATCGCCGATGTAGCGCTTCAAGTCCGCGTACGCCAGCTTTTTTGCCTCAATCATGGCGTGCAGGGCCTTCACCGAACTATAACCGTAGTCCTTGTCCTGCCCCAGCGGGAACGTCTCCATAATGTTGAGCATTTCCAGCGCCGCGAGTCCCTGGCCGTTGGGCGGAAGTTCATAGACCGTCCAATCGCGGTAGGTGGTGGAAATCGGCTCGACCCATTCCGCCGAATACTCGGCCAAATCCTGCGCCGTCATCACGCCGCCGTGTCGCTTGATGGTTTCCAGAATTCGCTTGGAAATTTCCCCTTTGTAATACGCGTCGCGCCCGTGAGCAGCGATCTGCTGTAAGGACCACGCCAAGTCGGGATTGCGAAAGACTTCGCCAACCTTGGGAGGGCGATCCTGCGGCAGATAGACCTTGGCCGCTTCTTCATCGCCTCGCACATAATCCACTTTCGAATTCCAGTACATGGCCACCCATTCGGTGACGGGATACCCGTTCTGCGCGGTATGAATGGCGGCGGCGAGATCATCGCTCAATTTCTTGCGCCCGAATTTGTCCGCGAGTTTCTGCCAACCCTCCACGGCGCCCGGGACCGTGATGGTATTGACGCCGGTTTCCGGCATGTCCCGCAGCCCCTTCTTGCTCAGCAGTTCGGGCGTCAGCGCTTTCGGCGCCCACCCGCTGGCGTTGAGTCCATAGAGCTTGTTCGCTTTTGCGTCGTAAACAATCGCGAACAAATCGCCCCCGATGCCGTTCATCATGGGCGACACCACGCCCATCATCGCGTTCGTGGCGATTGCCGCGTCCACGGCATTTCCGCCCTGCTCCAGAATGCGCGCGCCGGCTTGCGCGGCCAGCGGCGACTCCGCCGCCACAATTCCCTTTTGCGAAATCACCATGGACCGCGCCTGCGAACGGTCTTGCGCCTGAGTCTCGCTTGCCAATGTGCCTCCCAGAATCGCCAACATCCCCATTCCCAACCACGCTCGGCTTCTCACTAGACCCCTCGCTTTTCGGAGAATTCGATGTTTACAAACAAATTGAAATTGGCTAAGGTGCAGTGACTTTATCTTGGGCGATGTTTCGACGCAACCTTGGCCGGAAAAAGAGCCCTCACACAGTGTTCTTTCGAAGGATTTAACTCCAAATCACAAATTTTGTTTCGACCTTTCCTGGCGTTCAATTCCTGCCTCTCTGGCTCTTCCCCGTGTATTGCGCGCAGCCCGTGCGAGTGCGAACCTACATTCGTTCGATCCACCTGACGGAACGAACTTGGTATCGGCGAAAGCTGGTACCTCCTGCGGCGGTTGAGGGGGGACTCGGGCGCGGAATCCCTCAACCGCCGTTTTGGTTTTCCGGGGAGCACCCTGCCGGCCGCGCACTGCGCAACATTCCCTGTTCCGCTTGTTGGCCCCGCGCTCCGCTTCCGCTAGAATGCTCGCGTGCCTGAACCCGGTTCATTCACCTCCAAATCCCCGGCCAGAAGCGACTTCGACCTCCGTGTCGATTCCCTTCTCCGCGCGCGCAATGCGGACCCATTCGGCATTCTGGGGCCGCATCCCATAGATACGCCGGAAGGCCGCCGCTGGGTGATTCGCGCCTTTCAACCAGGGGCCGTGGCAATTGACATTCTGCTGGCAGGGCAACCCGATCCTCTTTCCATGCACCGCCTGCGCGACGACGGATTTTTCGAAGCCACTTTGCCCGTCGCCAGCGAACATCCGCCAGCCCCGGCGAGCTACCGTTTCCGCTATCGCAACCAGCACGGCGATAGCTGGGAACGCTACGACACCTACGCCTTTCCCTATCTTCTGAGCGAATTTGATCTCTATCTCATGGGCGAAGGCCGCCACTTCGATACCTACGAAAAGCTCGGCGCACATGTAAAAACACTGGAAGGAATCGCGGGCGTCTATTTTGCGCTATGGGCGCCCAACGCAAAACGCATCAGCGTGGTCGGCGACTTCAACCGCTGGGACGGCCGCACGCATCCCATGCGCGCGCGCGGCACCTCCGGCATCTGGGAACTCTTTGTCCCGGAACTCGGCGAAGGCGCCATTTACAAGTATGAAATTCTGGGCGCTGGCGGCCAGGTCCTGCCGCTGAAAGCTGACCCTTACGGATTCGCCTCGGAACTTCGCCCGAACAACGGCTCCGTGGTGGCACGGATCGACAAGCACCAATGGAATGATGGCGAGTGGCTGCAGCAGCGCGGCACAAAAAACTGGCTCGAACAGCCGATTTCCGTTTACGAAGTGCATCTCGGCTCCTGGCGCCGCCTCCCCGAAGAGAACAATCGCTGGCTCAGCTATCGCGAACTCGCCGATCAGCTCATCCCTTACGTCAAGGAACTCGGCTACACACACATCGAACTGCTGCCAATCATGGAACACCCCTACGACGGCTCCTGGGGCTACCAGACGTTGGGCTATTTCGCGGCCACCAGCCGCTTCGGCTCCCCGACAGATTTCATGGAGTTTGTGGACCGCTGCCACCAGGCAGGCATCGGTGTCTTTCTCGACTGGACGCCAGCTCATTTTCCCCGGGATACGCATGGCCTGGCCGATTTCGATGGCACGCACCTTTACGAACATTCCGACCCGCGGCAAGGCTCGCATCCTGACTGGGGCACGCTGGTTTACAACTACGGCCGCAACGAAGTACAGAATTTCCTGATTTCCAACGCCCTCTTCTGGCTTGACAAATACCACATTGACGGTCTGCGCGTGGACGCCGTGGCTTCCATGTTGTACCTGGACTATTCGCGGAAGGCAGGCGAGTGGGTACCCAATAAATATGGCGGTCGTGAAAATCTCGACGCCATCGATTTCTTCAAGCGCTTAAATGAAGTGGTGCATCTGCGCTTCCCCGGGGCGCTGACCATCGCGGAAGAGTCCACCGCCTGGCCGGGCGTCTCGCGTCCCACCTATCTGGGCGGTCTGGGCTTCAGCCTGAAATGGAACATGGGCTGGATGAACGATACGCTGAACTATTTCTCAAAAGATCCCGTCTTCCGCCGCTACGAACACAACAAGCTCACTTTTTCGCTGCTTTACGCCTTCAGCGAAAATTTTCTGTTGCCTTTCTCGCACGATGAAGTCGTCCACGGCAAGAGTTCGCTGCTGCACAAAATGCCGGGGGATATGTGGCAGCAATTCGCCAACCTGCGCATCCTGCTGGCCTATCAATACGCGCACCCCGGCAAAAAATTGTTGTTTATGGGACAGGAGTTTGCCCAGCGCAACGAGTGGAACGAAGCGCGCAGCCTGGACTGGCACCTGCTGCAGCACGCCTCTCACCGCGGCATCCAGCGCCTGGTGACCGACCTGAACAAACTGTTGGCCAGCCAAAGCGCTCTGCACCAGGTGGATTTTGACTGGCTGGGCTTCGAATGGATCGACGCTAACGACTCAGACAACAGCGTCTATTCCTTTATCCGCCGCGGAAAGAACCCCGACGATATACTGATTGTCATCATTAACGCCACGCCGGTAGTGCGCTACGCCTATCACATTGGCGTTCCCCGTCCGGGTCACTACGAAGAAATATTGAACACCGACGCTGAAATCTACGGCGGCTCCAATGTGGGCAATCTGGGCGGCATGAACGCCGGGGAGGGCGGCTGGCAGGGCCGTCGCTACTCGCTGGCGCTCACCTTGCCTCCCCTGGCAGCGGTTTTCCTGAAGTGGCGCTCGAATTAAATTACGATCGTGCGACCATTCCGATTTCCGAGCCTACGCGATAACGTACATCCATGAAGCACGGCAAAAGACTCTCTCTGGCTGAATTGATCTTGGCTCCCTTCTTATTCGTTTTTGGATTTATCGCTGTTGAAGGTTACAACCTCCTCTTTGGTTGGTGGCGACGTCGAAAAGTGAAGGAACGAAGTCAAACAAAGTTTCAGGAACAGGTTCGCTCTGAACTAGACTTTCTTTTTGTTGCACACGGAGCACGATTTGCTGCTAATCAAGGGGTCCCGGAGATTCCGCCGTTCGACTATGTAACTGTGTCAATTTCTGTAAGAAATATGATCTTGCGGCTTACGAGGGGTCGTGGCGAGTTTCTTGTGGATGTAGCTCCGCAACATAGGCCTGGGGCATGGCGAGATTTCGGCATGCTCCTATCCGCGATAAAGCAAAACTCAGATCCAACACGATACGCAGACTTGCCTGAGTTTGGAGTTATCCTCAAACATCGCTTCGGGGATCTATGCACATTCATATCGAGGGAAGAGGCAGGCTCAGAGGAATGGAAGCCTGAGCGTCAGACAATCACACGCGTTAGGTAATCGACCGAGGCCGATGGATAAAGGCTCCGGTATGGCTCGTACAACCCCGCAGCTTGCGCTAAAATCAAAGAGTATACGCACAAATCGTTCCGTGTGAGGTTCCATTGGAGTTCGCCACTACTTCCCATCGTGCAGCCGTGCGAGGCTCTCTGCTTCTTTTGAGCGTTCTTTTGCTGGCAGGCAGCGCGCCGGCTCAGGATCCAGGGCCGCTTCCTAATCCGCCCAACCCGCGTACGCAGGCGCCTGCAGCGCCGCGCAAACAGCAACAGCAGCAAGACCCCGCGCCGCCGGCCTATCACACGTCTCCGCCCCCTCAGGCCATTCATTCACCCGGCGACAGCCCCATCACCACCGAACCCCCATCAATGCCCGTTGAGGAGATCATCAAAAAATTCTCCGAAAAGGAATCCGAATTCAAGATCGAGCGCGGAAACTATACCTACACACAAACCATTACGATGCAGACGCTGGACGAGGACAACCGCCCCGACGGCGAATTCCGCGAGGTCAGCGAAGTGGTTTTCAGCCCGGATGGCAAGCGCCTGCCCGATAAGGTGACTTTTGCGCCGCAATCCACGCTGAGCCGCATCCAACTCACACCGCAGGACCTGGACGATGTGCGCAACGTCCAGCCGTTTGTTCTGAACGCCGAAGACTTGCCCAAATACAACGTAACCTATGTGGGCCGCCAGCAATTGGATGAACTCTCCACCTACGTCTTCGACGTGGCGCCGAAAACCATCGAAAAGAAGCAGCGCTATTTCCAGGGCCGCGTCTGGGTGGACGACAAAGACCTGCAGATCGTGATGTCCGACGGCAAGGCGGTGCCCGACATCATCAACAAGAACAACGAAAACGTTTTCCCCCGATTCCGCACTTACCGCCAGAACATCGAAAAGGGCTACTGGTTTCCGGTCTATACGCGCGCGGACGACTATCTTCACTTCAGCATCGGCGATATTCATATCCGCATGACCATCCGCTATTCGGATTACAAGCGTTTCGGCAGCACGGTGAAGATCGGGCAGGCCAAAGAGGTCAAGCCGCAGTAACGGAATTATCGTTCGCAGGTATCGAAAACTGCGGACGCGTGCCAATTGCCAAGCACGTATTCTAGAGAACCGGGATTTTTCTGGTTTCCGGGCTGAGGGGCCGGACACGACTCGTGTGTCCGGGTCAATGTGTTCACCGGCGGACCCCTCACCTGTCCTTTCTGCCAGTTGCGTCTTGAGCAATCCTTTAGGGCTGCCCGGCTCACGTTTGGGTGAGGTGGCGGCACACTAGGAAGCGGAAGTGGGTCGGCTTGGTTCTGCTGGGGGAATATTGGTTTCGACGAATGCATCGGGGAAGTCTGCTTCTGTAACGTGGTTGAGAATCCAGCGTAGCGCGTGCGTCTTCGCGTTGACTGCGGCGATCTCTTGCACGGCGCGTCCTGTCCAGGCAAAGTGCGAGAACATTCCCTCCGGCAAATCCTTTTGGGTACGTCTCCTGGATCCGGTCGCTTCTTACAGCTCCAAGCCGGGAACCAGTGTCCGCGCACTCCTGATTCAGTCCCCGGACTGCGAAGGCGCGGCCGTCTTCCCTGCCGGCCTGGAAGTGGATGGCCAGGTAACCTCGGTCCGCAAGGTTGGACTGGGATTCAAGAACGACACTGCGAATCTCGAGATTATTTTTGATCGCATCGTGGCCTCCGACGGAACCATCCTCCCCATCGCCTCACAGGTGGTGGAAGTGGACAACGCCCGCGAAACCGTGCACAAGGGCAAAATCCGGGGCATCCGGGCCACGAACACTCCCCAGGGTCGAATCACCAGCGGCCTGATCCACATGCCGACCTTTAACCCCTATGGCGATATGGGGCTCATCGTCTACCGGATGCTCACGATCCTGCCGGAGCCGGAAATCTACTTGCCGCCCGGCACGGATTTGCGTTTGCAGCTCAACGTTCCCCTGTACGTCGGCGACCAGCCGGAGTTGCCGCGTGCCTCGTTTCAGCTGGATGAGTTTGAGCGCGGCGAAATTGAAATGCTGCTTCAAGGAAGCACATCGCGCACCTTCACCACCGCCGGGAAGGACGCGGATGTGGTCAACGTCCTGTTTGTAGGCTCACGCGAACAGATTGATTCCGCGTTTCATGCGGCCGGTTGGCTGAACAACGATCACAATTCGCCACACAGTGTATTCAAGCAGTTTAAGGCTTTTCTGACTCTGTCCAACTATCCGACGGCGCCGGTATCCACGCAACTCCTGAATGGCCAGCCGCAGGATCTGGCATGGCAGAAAAGCTTCGATAGCTACGGGAAGCGCGACCATGTACGGCTCTGGCAGCAATCGGACACGGTCCGCGGGGAAGAAGCGTGGCTGGCCGCCTTTACGCGGGAAACCAGCGCGGTTCTTTCCGTCCCCAACCACAAATTCATTCACCACATCGCCCGGAATCTCGATGACGGCGTCAACATGCTGGTGCGGGATCTTTCTTTGGCGGGTTGCGTGGATTCGGTCCGCCTGCTTCCCCGCCCCGAAGTTCGCGATACCCTGATGAACGCCACGGGCGATGAAATGCGCACCGACGGGACACTGACCGTCGTGGAGCTAGGCAAATGCGATCACCCCGCCATCCAATACTCGCGTGCGAATCCCCTGATTCCCATCCGGCCGCGTTCGCGTTTTGCTCGCTATCTGCGCACGCAAGTGCTGGTCTATAAAAGCGACGTGGTTCGCGGCAACATCATTTACAGCGCCTTTGACCTGACGCGCATGGGGATTCATGCGCTGCGGTACCGGCATCGGAGTCCGCAGGACGACGACTCGGACGACGGGTTGCCACTCAGCCCGGTCTCGCCTGATACGCTCTTCCCACAAATCTCCTTCGGGATCTCCGACGGCCGCTGAAATTCAACCACCCCGGCGCTTTTCCCGCTCCAGCACCATCCGATCGAACGCCTGCGGCAGGCCCTCGCGCGGCGAATAGGGCCCCGGCACATAGGCCCGCGAAGAAATGCCTTGCTGGGAGAGTTCGGAAATCAGCCAATCTTCTTTATTCGTTGTGTCCCAAAACTCGATCACGTCCTCTGCCTGAAAGCCCGGCTTGGCCATTTCCGCGGGATGAAACAACCACTCCGTTACCACGCGCGTCAGGTCCGCACGGATGGGCCAAAGGCGGTGAACCATCACGTAGTCGGGATGCAGGCTGAGAAACAAGTTGGGATAGATGGCGTAGTACAAAACCTCTTTGCACTGGTCTCCCTTTAGACCAGGCAACACGTCGCGGCGGCGCTGCCCGTCCACGCTCATGGTTTGCGCCGCTCCGCGGAACTCCATCGAGCCTCCGATGTAACCCGGATGCGGCGGGTCATTGTCGCCGCTCATGTAATCGCTAATCTTGCTGAGCAGCGGATGCAGCACCGGGCAGTGCAGGCATTCGTTGTAATTCAATACGATCAGCTTCCAGTTCGCGTGCACGTCATATTCGAGGCGTTTATACGGCCTCAGTTCTTGCATGCGCCACGCAGCAAACTTCTCCGGTAAGTCACCAAGTTGCCCGCGAAACGGCGCAGGATCTTTCGACAGGTTAACGAAGATGTGCCCGTCCCACTCCTCGACCGCCACTGTATGGAGCGGATAGTCCTGGCGGCGAAAGCCGTTTTCTTCCATATGCGGCGCGCCAAGCAGGCGGCCGTCCAGCGCATAGGTCCATCCGTGGTACGGGCATTGGATGCGCGCGGCAAACTTTCCTTGCTGCTCGCGGCACATCCGTGTTCCGCGGTGACGGCAAACGTTGAACATTGCCTGCAACTTTCCATTCGTATCGCGCGTAACGATGATGCTCTCTCCGGCGACGTCCGCCAGAAGATATTCTCCCGAATTCGCCACTTGCTCCGCCCTGCCCGCGCAAACCCACATCCCAAAGAAAAAGCTCTCCATTTCCTGTTGAAAATTTGCAGGATCGGTGTAATAGCGCGCGGGTAACGTCATCTGTGGCATAACCACTCTCCTGATTGGAACAGTCCTCCGCCGGAATCCGGACAGAGCCGGCGTGCCGGAAGATTCTAGTCGCTAAGGGTGATTTTTTCCCGGAGATTTCGCGGGATGTGCTTCGGCGATGATTCCCAGATGCCCGGAATTTCCCGCCCACACTTCGGGCAGGCTCCGTTCTTCAGGCGGTTATCCAGAACGTCGTGCCACGAACGGCGAATGAGCAATTCCCCACAACCGGGACAGTGTGTATTCGCCGCATCGCTGAAAATATTCCCTTCATAGACAAAGTGCAGGCCCGCCTTCCGGGCGATTTCCCGCGCGCGGTGCAGCGTTTCCGGCGGGGTAGCCGGCTTGTCGCGCAGCTTGAAATCCGGATGAAAAGCCGTGAAGTGCAGCGGCACATCCGGCCCCAGATGCGCAAGGATCCATTCGGCAAGCCGCTTGGTCTCGGACGGATCGTCGTTCAAGGTGGGGATCATCAAGTTGGTGATTTCAAACCACACCTTGGTTTCCTTCCTCAGCCATTCCAGAGTTTTCAGTACCGGCTCCAGATGCGTGAGCGTGATCTTGCCGTAGAACTCTTCCGTGAACGCCTTCAGGTCCACGTTGGCGGCGTCAATGTGGTCATAAATGTCGTGGAACGCTTCATAGGTGATATAGCCGTTCGTGACCATCACGGTCTTCAGGCCGTAAGGCTTCGCCGCCTTGCAAATATCAATCACGTATTCGCCCCAGATCGTGGGCTCGTTGTATGTGAACGCGATGGAATCGCAATCGTGCCGCAGCGCCAGCAGCGGCACGTCTTCCGGCGGGACGTGCCTGGCACGTACCTGATCCTGATGCGATTTGGAAATGTCCCAGTTCTGGCAGAAAAAACACCCCATATTGCAGCCAGCCGTGCCCATGCTGAAGACACGTGTCCCCGGCAGAAAATGATTCAGCGGTTTTTTCTCAATGGGGTCCACCTGCAGCGCGGCGGGCGCGCCGTACCCCAGGTTGTAGAGTTTTCCCGCTTGATTGACGCGAATGAAACAGAATCCCGACTGGCCGGGATGAATGTGGCAGTGGCGGGGGCAGAGATAGCAGTGAACGCGCCCGTTCGCTTCCGGTTCCCACCAGCGCGCTTCGTGGAGTGCTTCCGTCTTTTGGAGGAGCTGAAGTTCGCTCATAGGCCTCCTCCTCGCGGATAGTATACTCTCGCGTCACGCTGGAAAGCAGTGACCTGCAACAGTTATGAACCCGAGTCTCTAGCCAGGCGGGCGTTTCAGGCGTGACGCCGCTGCACGCGGCGGCGTTGCGCGGACCAGTCAGCAAAACTCTTCAAACGGTCCCGGTACTTCCAGCTTAATTGAAAAAACTTCTTGGCATCGAGGTTGTCGGCTTCTTTTCCCAGAAAAGTCTCAAAGCGCCACTTTAGATACGGGCTTTTCCATGGCTGCAAGCGGTAGCCGCGCGCAGCATTCCAATAGAGTTCGAGCGTCTTCCACATCGGTCGTGCCTTCCCAAGCTATCCGCCGAGCGGTGCGGACAAATGTTCGTGAACCAGCACCCAGTTCTTACCCTTCTTCTCCCAAATCCCCGTATAGCGGATGGCAGTGTCAATCGTCTTGCCATCCTTCATTTTCCCCGTGAAATGCATGGGCACGGTGGTCCACGCGATATTGCCGTGCCGGGTCACTTTCAACTCTTTTCCAGCCGTCAGTAAAATGGTGTCCGCATTGTCCAGAACATTCTTTCGCGCACCGGCGTCATACTCTTTCCAGCCGGAATAGGAAAAAGGAGCGACGTCATAAAAGATCAACCCTTCGTCCTTGGCGTAATACTTGGCGGCGTTCGCCGGGTCCTTCGAACTCCACGCGGCGCAGTAGCCGTCAATCAATTTGCGGAACGTCGCATCATCGGTGGCCTTTTGCTGCGCCCGCGCGCCCACAAAGGTGAGCAACCCGCCAAAGAAGGCCAGCAGTACGTAGAGCACCCATTGATATCCGTGACGTCGCGACGACAGCATCGAATCCTGGTTTGCCGGCATCTTCCCCGTCTCCTGGTTGCCAAACATTACTTTGCAACCCTGTCCCAAAGGCTGGTGGCGCATTACGTTAGACAGATTTAACAAAGTTTTCAAGCAGGAATTGCGTCGAACGCAGATTAGGCGGCCAGGCGCTTTACCCAGATGCGCGAGGTTGCGGGCTTCCCCAGATGCATCGTATGGCCCCCGGCGCGGACGGTCATCGTTTCATCGTATTCCCGCTTCAGGACTTCCACACGGGTTGCGGGCAGCAACCGCAATCCTTCTAAAAATTCCAGGAAACCTTCGTCTTTCTCGTAGACGCAGAGTATTTCCGCGCTTTCTTTCGCCCGCAGTTCCGAGAGCAGTACGCCGCCCTGCTTACGAAGGTCGGACATGCTCCCGCTGATGGGCACCCCATGCGGGCAGGTCTTGCGCGCGGCGAACTTCTTCAAGAGCAACGCCTCTACTTCCGGCGAGATGGCATGCTCCATCCGCTCCGCTTCCGCATGCGCTTTCGACCAGGAGAGCCCGATCACTTCGGTCAGCAACATCTCCGCCAGTTGGTGGCGCACCATCAAATGCTGCGCCATCTTGCGCCCCTGCGCCGTAAGGAAAATTTTACCGCCGCGGTCCAATTTCACATGGCCGTCGCGCGTCATGCGCTTCAACGCCGCGGTCACCGCCGGCGGCGTGACATTCAACTCCTCGGCCAGGCGCGCGCTGATCGGCACCTGGTCCTCTTCCAGCATCTCCCAGATGGCCTTCAGGTAATCTTCCTGTGAAACACTGGTTTGCCCGCGTCGCACTTCGTCTCCTCTACTCCCCTTGCTTCCTGCGCAGCCGTTGCGCCAACAAATTCACCCGGCCCTGAATCTCCAGAAGGATCTTCCGATAAACGTCGGCGTCTCCGCCATAGGGATCTCCCACTTCCCATTCTTCCACAGTTTCGAATTTTGTGAGCGCCGGCTCATCCTGCATGCCGCTCATGTTCACGACCAGGCCGATTCCCGCGGCTTCGAATTCGCGCAGACTCTTTGAGGCCAGCCCCTCCACCGGGTAACCGTATTCCTCCAGCGTTTTTCGCGTGAGTTCCGGAATCATGCCTAACGGATAAAGGCCAGCGCTGCAGGCGTCGATCACGTCGCCGGCATCTTTCCGGGCTATCGCTTCACCCATCGGGCTCCGGCATGCATTACCGATACACACAAACAGTACCCGGGTTTTCGTCTGTTCCCCCATTCGGCCAGCGAATGTCCCCTTTCTTCTTGAACTACCGCGTTCCCACCGCGGAAGGGGTCTGCCGCGCAGCAAGCTCGAGGAAATGCTCGTGCACGGTCGAATCATCCGTCAACTCGGGATGAAACGTGGCGGCCAGTACGTTGCCCGCTTCCACCAGCGCAGGTTTGCCTTCGTGGCGGGCCAGCACCGTAATGCCCTTTCCGACTTCTTCAATAACCGGCCCGCGAATAAAGACCATCTCCAATGGTTCCTTCTTCAGCGCGCTCTCCCCGAAGAAAACATCGCTGGCCAGTTGCCTGCCGTAGCCATTGCGCAGCACGGTCATATCCAGCAGGCCGAGCGACTCCTGCTGTGGATTCTTCACACTCGCAGCCAGCAGAATGGCACCCGCGCAGGTGCCAAAGACCGCGCCGCCTTGTTTCGCGAATTCCCGGATGGCTTCGAACAATCCCTCTTCCTGCAAGAACTGCAATTGCGTCGTGGACTCACCGCCCGGCAGCACAATGCCGTTGCAGCCCTCCAGATCCTTTACCGTACGCACTTCCACGGTCTCCGCGCCCAGGCTTCGCAACATCGCCGCGTGCGCGGCAAAGTCTCCCTGAATCGCAACAATTCCGATCTTCATCGGCCCTTTCTTTTTTGTCGCTTCAACGAAAGAAGGCGGCCGGGTGTGCGCCGTTTTTGCCGCACTCCGCCTGGCCGCTTTCTTTTGTACGTGCTTCGGATTCTTCTTCGCGCTGCGCTTCAACGCCCCACCTTACCAGCCGCGCGTCGAGAGGAGATCCTTCTCCTCCAGTTGCCGCACGTCAATGCCGGGCATCGCTTCGCCCAGTTCCTCGCAGGCTTCCAGAATGGCCTTCGGATCCTCGAAGTGCGTGGTGGCCTTCACGATGGCCTTCGCCCGGGTTTCCGGATCGCTGCTCTTGAAAATGCCGGAGCCGACAAACACCGCCTCCGCCCCCAGCTTGCGCACCAGTGCCGCATCCGCGGGTGTTGCAATGCCGCCCGCCGAGAAGTTCGGCACGGGCAGCTTGCCGGTCTTCGCGATTTCGCGGAGCAGGTCCAGCGGTGCGCCGATCTCTTTTGCCGTGCGCATGATTTCGTCGTCACGCAGCGTGGTCAGCCGCTTCATCTCCGAAACGATGGTGCGCATGTGGCGAACGGCTTCCACTACGTTGCCGGAACCCGCCTCGCCCTTCGTCCGGATCATGGCCGCGCCTTCCGCTATGCGTCGCACGGCTTCGCCCAGGTTACGCGCGCCGCAGACAAACGGCACGCGGAAATCGTGCTTCCAGATGTGATTTTCTTCGTCCGCCGGCGTCAGTACTTCGCTCTCGTCAATGAAGTCTACTTCCAGCGCCTGCAGCACTTCAGCTTCGGAGAAATGGCCGATGCGCACCTTGGCCATCACCGGAATGGTGACCGTCTTCATGATTTCGCGGATCACCTTGATCGCGGCCATCCGCGCAACGCCGCCTTCCTTGCGAATGTCGGAGGGCACGCGTTCCAGCGCCATCACCGCGCAGGCGCCCGCCTTTTCGGCGATGCGCGCCTGCTCGGCGTTGGTTACGTCCATAATCACGCCGCCCTTGAGCATCTCCGCCAGACCCACTTTCACGCGCCACTCATTCGATCCCTTTATCTTGCCGCCGTGCCCGTTGCTTCCGTTTGTTTTCTTTGGTTGCATATTCCTTCTCCTTGAAAATTTGCACTTCCAAATTTGCTATTGAGCCGCCTGCACCTGTTCAAAGTGTTTTTCGTCAATCACGACGAAGCGTGCCGTTCCCCGAGCCAGCAAACTGCCTTGCGCATCGCGGATTTCTCCCGCTCGAAAACGATTGCGGCCCTTTTCTTCCACCTGCCAGCCTTCCACCACAATCTCTTTATCTACCGGCACGGGCTTTCGGTATTCAATCTTCAACTCTGCCGTGACCGCCTTTTCTTCCGTCAGTTTCGAAAGCTTCCCCATCGCTTCATCCAGCACCACCGCGATGACGCCGCCATGGGCAAATCCCGCGCCGCCCGCGTAGTTGGCGCCCAGCACAAAACGCCCGCGCGTGCGCTGCGCGTCGAAATCCAGCTCAAACACCAGCCTCATTCCGGCGGCGTTGTCGCCTCCGCAGCCAAAGCACTTGTTCGCCGCCTGCGTCTCGAGCTTCACTATTCTTGTCATTCCTCGCACCGCTCTATGTGGCACAGGCATTATTGCCTGTGCTCTTTAATATCCTTGCCGCTGGCCGGAGTGCACAGCCCGGAATGGCTGTGCTACACCAGCGCCACGTGCGCGCGTTCCGCCCGGCGGGTTCCCCTCTGCCGCTTGCGCATTTCGCTCTTCAGCAGATCCGCGAGAACGGTCACGCCACGCACAAGTTCCTTTTCATTCAAGGCGGCAAATCCCAGCCGCAGCGTGTTCGGCATCGGCGATTGCACATAAAAATATCTTCCCGGCGCAAACAGCACGCCGCGTTCGCGCGCGTGGATCATCAGTTCGCTAGCATCAAACCCCGGCGGCAACTCCAGCCACAAGCACATTCCGCCTTCTGGCTTGTCCCAGCGAACTCCTTCCGGCATATGGCGGCGCAGCGCTTCATCCAGCACGCGCAAGCGATCCGCATAAAGTTTACGCATTTTGTTCAGGTGTTTCTGAAACAGCCCACGCTTCAAGAATTCGGCCAGCGTCGCCTGCGCCAACTGATCTGTGTGCAGATCGGTCATTTGCTTGACCAAGCGCAGGCGTTCAATCGCCGCCGCCGGTGCAACGATCCATCCGACGCGCAGACCTGGGAAGGCCACTTTTGCAAAGCTGTCAATGTGAATCACGATGTTGTGACGATCCAACTGTTTCAACGAAGGAATGCGCTCTTCGCGAGCGTTAAGACGCGCGTAGATGTGATCTTCCACCACCGGCACTTGGTAGCGCGACGCTTGCTCCAGCAAGCGCCGGCGAGAGGCCAGCGGCATTGAAGTGCCTGTGGGATTGTGAAAGTCCGGCGTAAGGACCAGCAACTTCACCCGGTTCGCCGCCAACGTCGCTTCCAGCGCTTCCAGATCGATGCCCAGCGCACTTCCGGGTTCGGCGTGCGTGCGCACTGGCACGCCCAGGCATCGCGCCCGTACGCCATGAAACACCGCCGAAGCCCCCGGATACGTGGGGTTCTCGAGCACCACCGTATCGCCCGGCCGCACAAACGCCTTGGCGATCAAGTCCAGCGCCTGCTGGCAGCCATCGGTGACCAGCAGCGTTTCGTCTTTTGCGGGAACGCCATCCTGCCGCAGCATCTCCAGCAATGCTTCCTTGAACGGCGCGTAACCATCCGACGCGCCCAGATTGAGGATCTCCTGACCCTCGCGCCGCAACGCCGCATGCGCGCAGGTCTGCAGTTCCTCGATGGGGAAAAACTTTTCATCGGGCCTCGCCATCACAAACGAAAGTGAATTTACGGGTGCGGTGGCCGTCAACCGGCTCAAAATCTCTTCGCTGCGCTCATCGGCAAAGAGCAACTCCCAACGCAGGCCATCCCCATTCGACAAGGCAGCCGGCGCCGGCGGCGTAATTTTGAGTTCATCGCCATTATTGCGGATAAACGTGCCGCGTCCCACGTGGCCCTGGATCAAGCCTTCCGATTCGAGTTCCGCATAAGCGTTCGCCACCGTGGTGCGGTGGACGCCAAGAATCTGCGCCAGTTCGCGGCTGGCCGGAATGCGGTCGCCCGGCCGCAAATCGCCCGCATGCACCAGGGAGCGCAACTGATCCCGCAACTGTATGTAGAGGGGAATATGGCTTTCGGGCTGAAGGTGTAGCGGCAGCATTGTCTCTCACCTCTGCCCTGATTTTACCAGACATTGGCCTGACAAAAGAGCCAATTTGTCTTCCGCCTTTTGGACCCCTACTCCGGCGAGTAGGCGCCATCGCCGTTCTTTTCGCCGGCCTTCAGGTCGCGAATGCAAAGCCGGGTCCAATCCGCCGGGTCGCATTGGTAGATCTGCTTTAGCGGCAGATCCTCGTCCTGCACTTCATAGCTGCCAAACTGCATGTCCTCGCTGTCGTCCGGGGACGCCACCACCGCAGGGCTTCCTTCCCTCACACGTACGCGAAACTGCTTCGTCGAAGCCTCGTAATTCGAATAGACGAAGCAATGGCCTATGCAGGCGCGGTCCACCACGTGGAACGTCCCCACGCGTAAATCGCTGGGCTCGTGAATCGTGGCCAGCACACGCGTGCCCAAGGGCAATTGCCGTGTAAGGCGTTCCGCATTGTCTTCCAATTGTTGCGCCAAGCCCGTGTCCTGATAGATCCAGGCAAAGAACACCGCCGCGCACGATCCGAGCACCGCCAAATGCCAGGCGCGCGGCCGCAGTGTGGCCAGCCACCCAAACGCGAAAATCGCGCTGATCAGCGTCAGACGCGAAACCAGCAGTCCAATCCAGCCCGCGTTCGGGTCCGGACGCAGATCTTCCGGCATCAGCGACGTCAAACAAAACGCTACCGCATAAAGCTCGGGAAAAAGCCGACGTTCTTTCCAGTTCGTTGCCCCTTTGCGGTGCGAAACCAGGTCCAGCATGCTTGCCAGCAAAACGAACGCAATGACGGCCATTTCCAAATAGCGCGTTGCCTCCCGAAAAATCCAGATTTGGTCCGCGCCATTCCATTGAAAAAACGGCGGCTCCGGCCAGTCGGCTTGCAACTCCGGATGGTGCGCCAGCCACCACCGGACAAACAGGCCAATCGCAACGGCCGCAACCGGCGGCAGCCATTCCATCCAGCCCCGCGTTCGCGGCCATAGCAAGCGATAGGCGCCCGCCGTGAGCAGCCACAAAAAGCCCAGCGGATGCGCCAGCAACGCAATGGGTGCGAGCAACGCGGCCACTAAAATCCCTCGCGTGCTTCCCTTCCAAAGCGCCGCCAAGCCAAAGCAGGCGAGGCCCAGCGACAAATAGTAGTTCATGAAACCCATATGGAACACGCACCCATACGCCAGCATCGCCAACCCCGGCGTCAAAAACCACGGCCGGCGGCCCGATTCCACGCTCGCCAGCGCGAAAACGCCCCAGAAAAAGACCAGCACACAAATAGAAACCGCGATTTTTTCCGCAGGGCCTAATCCGAAGAGGGTCCCCAAGTGCAGCAGCATCAGATCGAACAGCACATTTTTCCATTGCCAGACCAGATAGACTCCCGGCGCTTTTCCCAGTTCCACCAGTTGCGCCAGCCACGCGTTATAGACATGGCTCGCCACGTCCCCTGCCTGAATGTGCCGGTGCCAATAGCACGGGATCAAAACGAGGAGCGACACAAACGCGCCAAGCGCCAGTTCGTGTTTCCGGTTCCATTTTGTCGTGGAAAGTTCGTCGGCCGTCTCAGAAGCCATGAACGGTATTGTACCAACGGATTCTAGCCCGGAGTGTAGGCACGGGAGTTTAGTCCCGCAAGCCCCAAAAACAAGAAAGGCTCGCCTTAGAAGGCGAGCCCTACAAAAACAATAGAAATCATCCAAAACCGCTACCGAATGGGCTGCACGTCCCCCAGCTTTTTCAGCCGGTCGCGCAATTTCCTTTGCAGCGGGCTCGGCGTGTTGGGATTGAACGCCACCAGATACCACAGCGGCTGCGTCTTGTCTTTGCTCAGGTAAGTCAATGTGGCAGCGTCGGCGTTCGGATGCCGTGCCACGTTTTCGCGAATCGCCCCATAAGGGTGCTTCGCCAGCTTGCCCAAGGTCTTCGCGTTCGTTCGCGGGTGCTCGCTGATCAACCGCAGCATGTAATAGTCTTCTTCTGGAGCCTGCTTGGCCAGTTTCTCCAGCATCTCCGGCTTCGCCTCGGCGCTCAGCACCAGTCCAATCTTCTCGTCCCAAGCGGTGTTGATCTGGTTCAATTCCCGCGTCCGCGCGTGAATCAGTTCTTCCAGCGTCCGGCGCTCCTGCTGCATGCGCGCGATCGGCAACTGCGTGCCTTCGAGAGAATCCAGCACCCGCAACAGATGCTGGCGTTCGCCGAAAACGATCTGAGACGTGCGGTCAATCCGCGCGTTTTCCTTTTCTTTGTGCTGTACAAGGTCCGAACGTCGCATGTTTGGATGCTCCCAATAGCCTCCGGGCCTGTCACCAAAAGGAACGAACTCTCGACCAGCCTGGTTTGGAAGGCTCATGACTTTAGGCGCTGCTTTCTGGCTTGGACCGCGGCTCGATTGGATTATCAGCCTGCTCTCGGGCGGGGTAAAGATTTGCGCCGGATTGCTGTGCCCGATGTGCAACGCCCGATTTGAAGGGTGCAACATGGCAGCGCCGCCATATTGTTGACAAGCACGCCGGAGTTTTCCCGATCTATGTATGCAGGGACGGCCTTTTGAGGCCGTCCGCTCTGACTCACTTCGCACAGGAGCGGCTCGCCTCGGAAGGCGGGCCGTGCGCTTGCTCGCAAGATGCAAGCGCTACCAAGCTTGCTATGCTTAAATTATCGAGTTTTCTCTTCGGACCACAGGACACGGTTCACGGGCCACGAACAAAGGAGCGCCATGTCTGCCTTCACCGAGCACCACGACGACCTCGAACACTTCGAGCAGCGCTTTGGCCGCGACCGGGGCCGCTTGGCCGTCTCCCTGGACCGCATCACCAATGCCATCGTCCTCGTCGGCCAGCACGGCGTCTATTGCACCAGTCAGCGCAATCCCACCTTGCCCGCAATGGACCTGCGCATGATCTCCCAGGAACTCACCCACGCCAAGGAACTCATCCAATCGGTGATGGAGGAACTCCGCAAGACCCGCGAAGCCTCTTGAGTCGGCCGCCTAACGCTTTTCCACTGGGATAACGAACTTGAGAGCTGTATGGGTGGCACTGAATCCCACGACTTTGACGTCTTTTAGTCCTGCTTTGCGTCCGGCTCCGATTACGTCCACCTCCGTAATCGTCTTCTGCCCTTTGGGATAAACCACCCACAGCGCCGTGCTTCCCTTCATTTTTCCCGCGATCTTCTTCACTTCCGCAAGTTGTGAGAGAGCATCCGCTCCCAGAAACACCCATCTCACGCCATCGGCGATCTCTCCTCGTACAACCTCCGAATTCTGTGACTTCAACTTCCTAAGTAAGTCAGCGTCCAGGTTGCCGAATACAGCAACGCTTTCTCCCGCCTTGACTCCCAGCTTCTCCAGCACCGACTTCGGGTTCGCGATTTTTTCCCGCCACTTTTCGGCCCTCTCACCCAACTCCAGCACAACCAGACATTGATCGGTCTTAATCTGTAATTCCCCTTCTCTTACCGTCATTCCCCGGATGCTGGAAAACTTAATCTTCAATCGTTCTTCGCCGCGGAACAAAATCTCTGACGTCTCCAGCAGCGCCTTGCCGCGCACACTTTTCCCACTCCAGCGGGCGGTGCATACCACTTCCTGCCCCATTCGTTCCTCCCAAGTCTCGATTTGACTAATGGCCGACCTTCAGGTCGGCAAGGTGGCAAACGCTGCTTTATTTCAAAAACGGATTGGACTGCTTCTCTTCGCCAATCGTCGTGGTCGTTCCGTGGCCGGGGTGCACCAGCGTCTCTTCCGGCAGTTGCATCAGCTTGTCCTTTAGAGAGTCCATGATCTGTTCTAGCGAGCCGCCCCACAAATCGGTGCGTCCGATGCTGCCAGCAAACAAGGTGTCTCCCGCAAAGAGCTGTGGTTGCGCCAGCTTGATCTTGCCGCACTCTTTGGGCAAAAAGAGGGACACGCTTCCCGGCGTGTGCCCCGGCGTATGAATCACGCTGGCCAGAAAATTCCCCCACGGAAGAATGTCGCCTCCCTTCAGCAACTGATCCACTTCCGTGAGTTCCGGCGTTGGCACGCCCAGAAACGCCGCCTGTTCGTCCATGCCGTGATAGAGCGGCAGATCGTCGCCATGCATCATCACTGGCGCGCCTGTGTATTGGTGCAGCTTGGCCAGCCCGCCGACGTGGTCAATGTGCGCGTGGGTGCTGATAATGGCCTTCACATTGAGCTTGTAACGCCCCAGCATTCCCAGGATACGTTCGACTTCATCGCCGGGGTCCACCACCAGAGCTTCGTGATTTTTCGGGTCGCCGATAATCAGGCAATTGCACTGCAGCATCCCCACCGGAATGCGCACGTAAATCATGGCCGGATTGGCTGCATCCGGCGTTTGCACCATCTTTTGCGTAGCGTCCATTACCTTGCAGTATATCCGTATTTCCGCCTTGTGGTAGTGGCGGGGCTTTAGACCGACTTTCCCGCCAGTGCTTTCGCAACGCTACCCCGCATCCAATCCTTGCTAGACTGAATGAGACCCATGGCCGCAGCCAATTCTCCAGCGCAACCCCTTCCGACACCCCTCGCGGAACTCCACCGCGCGTCCGGAGCCACGTTGGGAACCTGGTTCGGTTGCTCCCTGCCCGACCACTTCGGCGACTGGCTCGCTGAATACCGGCAGCTCCGCGAAGGCGTCGCCCTGCTCGACAAAAACTATCGCGCGTATCTTGACTTCACCGGCCCGGATCGCGTGCGCTTTCTCAACGCCATCTTTACCAACAACATCAAGGACCTGCGCGAAAACCACGGCATTATTTCTCTATTCCTGAATCCACAGGGCCATATCCAGGCCGAAATCGAAACCTACGCCCTGCCCGACAAGCTCTTCTGCGTCTCCTACGCCGCCATCCGCGGCTCGCTCATCCCCGCGCTCGATAAATACATCATCATGGACGAAGTCACGCTCACGGATCGCTCCCAGGATTTCGCCACGCTGGCACTGGAAGGCCCAAAGGCCGCGCTGGTCACCGAGGAGCTGACGGGTATCGCGCTCACCGACCTTGCGGAACTAGAAACTCGGCTGACCCAAGTGCATTCCATTCCATGCCGGCTCGGCAAGCGCTCCCCAGTGGGCACCGCAAGTGCCGAATTTTTGGTGGATCAAGGAAATGCGGAATCGCTCTGGAAGATCTTGCTGGAATCCGCACGGAAGCACGGCGGCGGACCTGCCGGCTACACGGCACTTAGTGCTTTGCGCCTGGAACTTGGCGCTCCCTGGTTCACCTACGACTTCGGTGAAAAGCAGATCCCGCACGAAGCGGGCCTGCAAGACTCGCACATCAGTTACACCAAGGGCTGCTACACGGGACAGGAAATCGTCGAACGCGTGCGCTCCCGCGGCCAGGTCAATCGTGTCCGCGCCACTCTAAAGTACGACGTTGCCCAAGGTGGCACAGCCATTCCTGGCTATGCTCTTCCCGCCCCCGGTGCCCCACTACTTTCCGACGGAAAAGAAGCTGGCTTCACAACACGTTCCGCCTTCTCCCCCGCGCTGCAATCCCCAATCGGCATGGCCTATCTCCGCCGCGAAAAGTCCATCCCCGGCACGGCCCTCGAACTCCCCGACGGGACAAACGCCACCGTCATTGCTACTCCAGTCATTTGAAATGTGAAGAATGCGGAAGGATGAGCCGAGAGCTGTGGTTACCTAGCCAACGCCGGCGTTTCCAATGCTCGCAGTTGCCGCACCAGGCGACCACGGTCCTCGGGGTCCATCGAGATGAACTGCACCGCAATACCGTAGTGTTCCTGGTGACGGCGCACCACGCCACGCCCGCGCACTTGCCCCATGGGCATGTCCAGCAAGACTTGCACAAGGCTGCGAATGGCTACTTTTCTCTTGGTGCGCAGGAAGATCCCGCCAAGAGCGATGCTCTCCACATTGGAGACATCGCGCTGCATACCCGAGCGCCACGCCGCCAGCACGGATTTCGGAGGTTTCACACGAGGGTACTGCCGATTTTCAACGACACCCATACAGGTATCCTCACTTCAATTGAGTTCCGGGGTCTACCTGGCGGGCTGGGACCTGCCACGAGGGGGAAAGACTAACTCCGGGGGAGGGCTTACGTCCAGCAAAAGTTCGTTCAAAATTCGTGTTTTGGCGGGGCCTGCTCGCTTCCCACCCGTCCGGCGGCAATGTCGGCCTTGAAGTAGTTTTCGCCTTTCACCGGCACTCCCGCCATCCGTCGAAGTATGGCGATTTGACCAACGTGGTTTAGCGTGTCCGCCACCGGGCCTTGGAAAAGTTTCTCCGGCGACGCATGCAATTGCTCGTCTCCGGCCAGGAAGTCGTCAAAACTCTTCAGCGCGGAAAAGAACCGCTGGACCTCCTGCTCCCAAGGCAAAGGCTGCGAGTCCTTCCAGGCTGGCTTGCCGCTGGCCATCGCCAGCGCCCAATCCTGCAGATCTCCCATGTGCGCCAGAATCTGTTCGGGTGTTCGAGCTTTTTCAGGTGGCTGGAATTTTGCAAACGAGGCGGGAACGTCACGCAGCACTTTCCCGGCTCGATACGCAATCGTCGCCAAGCAATGCCGCAGCAGGTCTCGCGCACTCACCGTCTCTGGAATCGGAGATGCCATGGGAACCTCCTGCCTGGGATGATTGCTGTTAGCTGTTAGCTGTTAGCTGTTAGCGCCGATTCTTACGCCAGATTCAACGCCCGCTTGAAAGAGCCTTTTTCGTTATCAATTTTTTTCTGCAACTGCAGAATCGCGTAGAGGACCGCTTCCGGCCGCGGCGGGCAGCCCGGCACATACACGTCGACGGGAATCACCTGGTTGCAGCCCTGCACAATCGCGTAGTTATTAAACACGCCGCCGGAGGTGGCGCACGCGCCCATCGAAATCACCCACTTCGGCTCCGGCATTTGATCGTAGAGCTGCCGGATCACCGGCGCCATCTTCTGCGAAAGCCGCCCGGCCACGATCATCAGGTCCGCCTGGCGAGGCGAGGGACGAAACACTTCGGCGCCAAAGCGCGCCACGTCAAACCGCGAAGCCGCCATGGACATCATCTCAATCGCGCAGCAGGCCAGCCCAAATCCCAGCGGCCAGATCGAGCTCTTGCGCGCCCAGTTTACGGCCTTATCGAGCTGCGTGAAGATAATGCCCTCATCCTGCAGCAGTTTGCCGAAATCATCCGGCTTGGTCAGAGTGACGCTCTTGCCCAGGCTAGTTTCCATGGTTCCCTCGTGCTTCCCTTTCATTTTGGCATATCGGCTCCACCCGCACAATCCGCCTTCCCGTAACATAAGCTGCAGCCTGTCGTCTTCGATTTCTCCATCTCCTTAAGTTCCGATTCTCGAACTTCTCGACCCTAAGTAACTTGACACTGCGGACACCCCACCCGTTACGATGGAACGACGCAGAATCTCCAGGCAAATATCCCTCTCGGAGAGGAATGGGCCCATGGCTACGGACGACACTAAACGCGCCGCGCAGGAATTCCTGGCGGCAAAGATGTCCGAGGAAACCGAACAGCAGGAAAGAGAACTTAACCGGGAAGCCGCCTTGCGCCTGGCTCCGAAGGTATGGAAACTCGTGCACGAAACCTTCGTGACGCAGTGCAAAGCCTGGAACGACATCCTCCACGAAGAAGCGCTCTCCTGCAAAGAAACGATTCTTGGCGATTTGCGCATTCGCGTGGCCGGCAAGCCCCAGCACATCACTGTCCACTACGATTCCCGCAAGCTTCAGGTAACCATCCAAAACACCGCCCGCCCGGAACACGAAGGCGACTCCATCTTCTATATTCAGGGCTGGGCCTCCGGCACCGAAGCGCATCTCTTCCGCAACGATCAGAAAGCCAATCTGGAAGTGGTCGTCCTCGGTGAACTCCGCGTCCTCGCCGGTATCGGCCGCACCGCCGCCCAGTAACTTCAAGTAGCTCAGGCATCAGCCCGTGTGCTTCACGCCATTCCACCCAGCGCGGGCCGCCAGCAGGCCTCAGGCACTAAACCTGTCATCCCGACCAGAGGCCAGCGTTTTGTGCTGGCCGAAGTGGAGGGATCGCGACACATTCTCAAGTTCTTGCCTCCCCACTTTCGAGTTTCGGATTCATTCAATTCGTAAAACCACTTTCCCAAACTGCTTCGACGTCTCCAGATAGTTATGCGCGGCCATGCATTCGCTCAATGGAAAGCTCTTGTCCACCGTCGGCTTTAAACGCCCCTGCGCCACCAACCTCATCACCGTCCGCAACTCATCCTTGGTTCCCATGTACGAACCCATCAGGGAAAGCTGCCGCGTAAACAGGAATCGCAAATCGATCTTTGCGTCGAACCCGGTCGTCGCGCCACAAGTCACCAGCCGCCCGCCGGGAGCCAGGCTCTTCACGCTCTCGTCCCACGTCGCCATACCGACATGCTCGATCACCACGTCCACACCGCGCCCGCTGGTCAGCCGCTTCACTACTTTGCCAATCGGCATCTGGCCGTGATGGATGGTCTCGTCCGCGCCGATCTGTTTGGCCTTGGCTAGTTTTTCTTCCGTGCCTGCTGTGGCAATCACGCGGCAGCCAAAAAACTTTGCAATCTGGATCGCCGCGCTGCCCACGCCACTGCCCGCCGCAAGCACCAGCACGTCTTCGCCTGGCTGAAGTTGCGCGCGCCCAACCAGCATGTGCCACGCCGTCTGAAATACCAGCGGCACCGCCGCCGCGTGCTCCCAATCCAGATTCTCTGGATACGGCATGCAATTTACTTCCGGGCAGCGCACAAATTCCGCGTTGCCTCCATCAATCATGTAGCCCAGGTTGGTAAATTCCCGGCAGCGGTTGTCATTCCCGGAAACGCACGCGGCGCACTTTCCGCAGCTCACACCAGGCGCCAACACCACCTTCTGCCCTACCTTCACCGCGGTTACGCCCGGGCCGATCTTCGCCACTTCGCCGGCGATATCGCTGCCCAAAATGTGCGGCAAAGGAAATGGCACGCCCGGGATTCCCCGCCGCACCCACAAATCAAGATGGTTCAGAGCGCAAGCCCTTACGCGAATCAAGACGTCGTTCGCCCGCAATTCCGGCTCCGGCGCCTCCGTGTACTGCAACACCGACGCATCTCCATGCTGCCGAATCACCACCGCTTTCATGTTTCCTCCCAATCCTTAGTTCCGTTGACACTTTGCTCTCGCCGCCGTAGCCTAACTCTAGTCACTCCGATGGACCTTTTCGAAGAAATCGTGCGCATGCGGCGCGCCGGACAGCGCGGCGCCCTTGCCACGATCGTTCACACCAACGGCTCCATCCCCAGCTACGAAAGCTCCCGTATGCTGGTCCGCGAAGACGGCTCCTCCCTGGGCACCATCGGCGGAGGCTGCGTCGAGGCCGACGTCTGGGCCGCCGCCCGCGAAGTAATGGCCAAAGAAGCCCCGCGCAAACTCGTCTTCCATCTGAACAACGAAGCAAGTTACGACAACGGCCTCATCTGCGGCGGCACCGTCGAAATTTTCGTTGAACCCATTCTGCCCCAGCCGATTCTCTATCTTTTCGGCGGCGGCCACGTCTCTACCGCGGTCGCCAAAGCCGCGCAAGCCGTTGGCTTCGGCGTCGGCGTCGTGGACGACCGCGAGTCCTTCGCCAATGCGCAGCGCTTTCCGATGGCTCAGGAAATTTACACCAATTACGAGGACGCCTTCCAGAAGTTTCGCCCCAACTCTTCCTCGTATCTGGTCATCGTCACCCGCGGGCACAAGGAAGACATGCGCGTTCTGGCCTGGGCCGTGCGCACGCCAGCGCGCTACGTAGGCATGATCGGCAGCAAGCGCAAAGTTCTGAGTGTCTACAAAGCCCTCGAAAAAGAAGGCTACACAATGGACGAGTTCGAGCGCGTCTACGCCCCCATGGGCCTGGACATCGGCGCCCTTTCTCCCGAAGAGATTGCCGTCAGCATCGTCGCGGAACTTGTCGCTGTGCGGCGCAACGCAGATTCCTCGGCCCACAAGAAATTGAAGCTGGTTGCCTCGGACGCGGTCGAAGCAAAATAGCCTGCGAGGTCCTTCATGCTCGCTGCCGTCATCCTCTCCGGCGGGGCCTCGAGCCGCATGGGCTCTCCCAAAGCCTTGCTTCCCTACCAGGGCCGCCCGTTTCTCGATCACTTATTGGAAGCCACGCAACACCCAAATATTTCGGCGCGCCGCGTCGTGCTGGGCCCGCACGCCGAACCCATCGCCAAAGCCATACATCTCCATGCCGATGAAATCGTGATCAACACCGATTGGGAAGCCGGACAACTCACTTCGATCCACGCGGCCCTGAAAAGCTTGCCCGCCGGACTGGACGGCATGCTGCTCTGCCTCGTGGATCATCCCCTGATCAGCGCCGCATTGATCGGCGAAATTATCAACGCGTATTACACCTCGCGCGCGCCGATCGTTGTGCCAACTTATTTGGGCCGCCGCGGCCATCCAGTCATCTTTTCATCAAGCTTATTTGATGAGTTGCTGGCGGCGCCTCTCGACGTCGGCGCCCGCTCCGTCGTCTGGGCGCATCGCGCCGAAGTGCACGAATTCCCAACCAGCGAAGAAGGTTGCGTGCTGAACCTCAACGATCCGGAAGCGTTCTCGCGTCTTTCGAGCCCACTTGCAAAACGGAACGACTGAGCCTCAGGCTCGTGAGGGCTGCGCAGGTGGTGCAAGCGCCAGCAACGCCACGCCGACAATCACCAGCGCAGGTATATCCCCCATCAGGTGGCCATGCTCGCTTGGATTCTGCAGCGCCTGCACGGTCATGATTCCTGCGTGCACCAGGCTGGACCAAGCCGTAAAGGCAATCAGGCTGCGATTTGCCGAAGGGTTCCGCGACGCCAGCAAAAGGAAGATTCCCAGCGTCGCATAGACCCCAAGAATCATCTGCTCGTATTCCGGTTGATTCGGCTGCCACCGCCAGCCACTGGGCCACAGGTACATCATCAGCGGGTAAACGCCCAGCAGGAAGATAAGACCCACGAGGACGAGAACGATTTTGAGCACACCTTCACGATTCACGTGCGCACCTCCTCATCGAAACTGTCTTTCGGAAACCACGGGTCCCAGATGCGCACTTTTACCACCAGCGCTGGCAGGAGGGGAAGCAGTATTTTCTGACTGTTACTCGCGAACGGTTGAAACCTGGGCAGCAACGGTCCGCGCGCCATCTTGCGCCAGATGCGCGGCGTGGACGGACGCGGGTGGCAGTCCTCCGAGTCTCATAGCGATCTGTTCCGCCGTTAACTCTTTCAGCTCTTTCGCGGTTTTCCCCTTCATCATTTCCGTCAACAGCGAGCCGCTAGCGATCGAAGCTGTGCATCCACGGCACAGAAACCGCGCCTCGCGCACGACTCCGCCCACTACGATAACGGCTAGCCGCAGCACATCCCCGCATACCGGATTACTGACCTCCACCGTCGCGGTCGCATCTACCAACTCTCCGGCATTCCGCGGATTCTGAAAATGATCGAGAACTATGTCGCTAAACATGCTTGCAGTCTGTCTGCCTTATTATTTGACCGGCGATACCGCCGCAGCCGGAGGTGCGGCCGGCGCCGGCGGCACCACGAAATCGCTTAGGTACTGCTCCAGGCGCGCCCGGTTCTTTTCCCGGAACGGGATATAGTCAATCGCAATGCCGCGGTCGGCCGCGAAGAATAAGACGTATGGTTCCAGCATCTGGGCGTCCGTGAGTTTCTTCAGTAATTTGTAATCTGGATCCTTTTCCACGACCTCCGGTTTCTCCGACGCCAGCGCTGCTGCCGCCGTCTTGAAGGCATCCACTTCTTCGGCCATGGTATGGCGGTATGCCGTCTCGTTTGGAAATTGCTTTTGAAACTCTGTCCGCTTCCATCTCAATCGCGTTCCCGTATAGGCGAGCCAGACAGCCGACGGAGGGTTCTTCGAATCCAGCGTAATCGTCACCGATTTCCCTTCATCTGCTGAGATGTCGCTGTGGGTATTGATCTTCGCAGGGGTGAGTTTCAGGTGATTCGCCGACGCCCATTGCGCCAATCCTCTCCATGACAAGTTGTTATAAGGCTCCGCGACTACCGCTTGGATCGCCAATTGCCTCGCTTTCGCCTGATCCCCGTTCTTGGTGTACATGTCGGCGGCATAGCGATAGGCCGTTTCCATATCCGGATTGATCTCAATCGCCTTGGCGTACCATTCGCCAGCTTTCGCGAAGTCTTTTTCCGTAAAGTAGCTGTCGCCGATGAAGAGGGCTGCGGCATAGCTCTTCGGGTCTAGCTGAAAGGCTTTGGAGTAATGCTCGATGGCCGCGGGATAATTGTTTTTCGCGAATTCAGCTTCTCCCGCCTGTATCTCCGCAACTACTTCGGGCTGCCCTTGAAAGCGCACAGAACCATCTGCGGGCAGCGTATCCAGCAGATTCAGCAGCAGCGTCGAGCTAAACCCCAACTGCTTGGCTTGCAGCAAAAGCTCTCTTGCCTTCCGACGCTCGGCGCGCGCCGCCTCCTGGTCTTTCAACGTCGCCGAGTGGTCGATCAAGCAAGCTCCATACCCGAATAAAACTTCCGCATCGCCGGGATTTCGCTTCGCCAGATCTTCATAGACGGGAAGAGCTTCCAGATGGTGATTCTGCGCGAACAGCATGGCCGCGAACTTCTTCTGCTGCTCGAAGACCTCTTGGGGCGAGCCCTTCGCATCCCCCGAGGCTTGCTTCTGATCCGGCGCGGATGTTTGCGCCTGTGCCCACAATCTGTTACCGCTTCCCGCGAAGATAAGCATCCCGTACAGCGCCAAGCGCAACTGTCGTCGCATTGTTCGGCCCTCGTTTACTTCCTCGCTGGAAGGTATTTCTTGTCTACCGACGCCACCACCACGTAGTTTGGGTCCACCATTTCCGTCAGATGCAATTTCCCGACTTTGGAGAACAGCTCGTACGCGTCTAGTTCCGAAAGTCCATAGTCGCGGTGGATCCAGTGCACGATTTCGGTCACCGCGATCCGTACGGCATCGTCCACGGGACGGTAGATCCCGGTGGTCATAATTTCGTGCTCGTTTTCAAACCGCGGCCACTCCGTGCTCTTCCCTTTCACAAGCTCAAAGCGAAATTTCGCGCGCATCGGAACTTCGACGGCGCTGCCCGCCACTTCGCCATCGCCCATGGCTGCGTGGCCATCGCCAAAATAAAACAGCGCGCCTCTTACGTTCACCGGCAAGTAGAGCGTGTTCCCCGGCGAAACCTCCGGCGCGTCCATGTTTCCGCCAAACTCCGCCGGCACAATCGAACTTCGCGCCTCGCCATGCGACGGCGCCACGCCGATGCAGCCCAGAAACGGCTTCAGCGGGAACTGCACCTTAAAATCGGAATCCCCGGCTTGGAACGTGATCAGCTTCTTCTCCGCATCGATGGGGTAATACCATGCGCGCTCCGGCAGCGGTTCTTTCTCCAGCATCGGCGTGTAATGAGTGGAATTCGCCGCGCCAAAGCCAGGGCCAAACGTGCCCACACCCTGCTTGCTGTCCACCTGCAAATCCAGAATGTGCACCACCAGCGTGTCGCCGGGCTCTGCGCCGTCAACAAAAAACGGACCTGTCAGCGGGTTATCGATCTTGATCAGCGAAAAGGGATCGCCCGGCTTCTGCAACGCGTTGCCAAAGCAATCTAAAGAGTTTGCCTCCAGCAGGCCTCCGGGTTTCACGTGCGCCACCGGCTCCGCCGGACCAAACGTGGCCTTCACGTTGTCCATTGTCGCCTTGAACCGCACCACGTCGCCCGCGCCCGCCGGACTCTGCGCACACACCGGAAGTGACCCTGCTAGCATCAGTCCCACCAGAACCACACCTCGCATACCCGCCTCCGCCCTTCGTGATTGAAGAATGCATTATACTCACACGATTGCGGAAACACCCGAAGGGAAGCCCGAATGAAAAAATTGGCTCTCGCCCTGTTCTTATCGGTTTTGCTTGGACGCACATTCGCTCAGGAGTCTGCCTGGTCGCCGGTCCAAAAAGAAGTTTGGGAGCGCGAAGAAACCTACTGGAAAATGGTCCTCGCCCAGGATGCCAGCGGCTATTTGAACCTGTGGGATGAAGCGTTCGCCGGCTGGCCCTCGCATGAAAAATCCCCAACCGGAAAGGACTCTTTCCGGGCGGTGCCGTTTGGCCCTACGTTACGCCACACGTCGAGCTACAAGTTCGAACAAAAACAAGTTCATGTCTACGGTGAGACCATCATTACGTTTCTTCAGGTTCGCTTGGCGCAGTCGGAGAATGGCCAAACCACGGAGCGTGTGCTTAGGTTAACCCACGCTTGGCAAAAGCACGGCGGCGTGTGGCGCATCGTTTCGGGGATGTCTTGCAACGTGAAGCCGGATGGTATCTGCTAATTTGATGCTCGTGATTTAGGTCAATCGCTCATGATTCAAGTGGTAGCCGCTGTGATCGAACGCTCCGACCGGCGCCTGCTCATTGGCCAGCGCCGCCGCACCGACACGTCTCCCCTCAAGTGGGAGTTTCCCGGCGGCAAGGTCCGCTCCGGTGAGACCTTCACGCAAGCCCTGGCGCGCGAGCTCCAGGAAGAACTCGGCGCTACGCTGTTAAAGTCCGCGGGAATCGCAAACGTCCGCCACAAGTACACCCACACTGCTGACGATCTTGAAATCCACTTCTTCGCCGCCCAGATCGCTGACGCCGTCCTGACACCGAATACCTTCGAACAGATTGCCTGGGTCCTGCCACGTGAACTCTCGCAATACGATTTTCTCGAAGCCAATCGCCATCTCATCGCCAGCCTCGCCACCGGCCGAATCAAGCCCGCCGAACTCCTGGCTGCCCAGTAGGTGCGGCTCTACCCCGTCTCTCTTTGGCAGCGCCGCCGTCTCAGCGGCAAGCAGCCCCGGAGACGCGACACAACAACTGAGGTCTTGCTTAAATTCAAGCGTCCGGAAAGCTCGGTAGTGGGCCAGTTTCATTTAGGCCGCCCTTCAAACTGGCCCACTACCGAAAGCTCAATTCGTTCTGCCAGGCCCGAAATACCGGTAATGCCCGGTAATCTTCCAGCCGAAGAGCACATCTTCCATCCGCGGGCCCTGCCCGATGTTGTGAACCACCATGTAGCGCCCGCTTTCGGCCGACTTTTGATCCACCACAATCCCGATATGCGGCACTCCCCCGCCCAGGTCCCACGTGACCAAGTCCCCCGGTCCGTAATCTTCTGAGCGTTCGGAAATTGGCAGCGAAATCCCCTTGCGGCCGAAAAAGACCATCAGGTTCGGCACTCGCCGATGATCAATGTTTGTGTCCGGCGCGGACGTTCCCCATCGCCTCTGATTGGAATAGGCGCTGAAGTCCGCAGCCATGTCCACGTGCACTTCTTTTTGTAGATCGATGCCCAGCGCTCGGTAAGAACGAATCACTTCGTCCGTGCACACACCCGTATCCGCGGGAACATCTCCCCCTGGATAAGGAATGCGCACATATTGGGGATCGTAGCGAACCGTGTGATGCGTCCGCTCCATGGCGGCAGCGGACAATCGCTCCAGGAAAGCCTTCTGCGTTGCAGAAACACCGATTGGTTGCTGCGGAGCACTTCCGTACCCGAGTCCCGCAAGCACTCCGGCAAGAAGCACCACCGCAAAGGTAAGTCGCGCGCGCAGCACGAAGCCACCTTTAGGAAATAACGGGATTCGGCTTATCGGGATTAATTCCCAAATCCTTGATCGCGTTCTGCACCGTTGCTTCGCCCACCAGCCCGTCCTGCGCCAGTTCGTGCAGCGTGGCCAGAACCACGAACTTCGAGTCCACCTCGAAGAAGTCCCGCAGCGAGGAGCGCCCTTCGCTGCGCCCAAAACCATCCGTGCCCAGCACCGCCAGGCGGCGCGGCAGCCACTTGGAAACCATCGCCGGCAGCGTCTTCAGATAATCCGACGCCGCCACGATAACGCCCTGTTCTTCTCCCAGGCACTGCTTCACGTAAGGCACTTTCGGGGTCTCGTCGGGATGCAGACGGTTCCAACGTTCCGTCTCGATCGCATCGGTGTACAGGCACTTGTAGCTGGTCACGCTCCAGACATCCGCCGCCACGCCGTAGCTCTTTTCCAGAATCTCCTGCGCCCGCAGCACTTCGTTGAGAATCGCGCCGCTGCCCAGTAGCTGCGCGCGCAGCTTGGACTTCCTGTTCGTCGCGGCCTTGAACTTGTACATGCCCTTCAAAATGCCTTCTTTTACATCGCCCGGCATGGGCGGCATCACGTAAGGCTCGTTCATCACCGTGATGTAGTAGAAGATGCTTTCGCCGTTCACATACATGCGGCGAATCCCGTCTTCAATGATCACGGAGATCTCATACGCAAACGCGGGGTCGTAGGCCAGTAGATTCGGTACCGGCAGCGCCAGCACATGGCTGTTGCCGTCCTGGTGTTGCAAGCCTTCGCCGGATAGCGTGGTGCGCCCGGAAGTTCCGCCCAGCAGGAAGCCGCGCGTGCGCATATCCGCCGCCGCCCAGATGAAGTCCGCCACCCGCTGGAATCCAAACATCGAGTAGTAGATGAAGAACGGAATCGTGTTCACGCCGTGCGTGGCATATGCGGAACCCGCCGCAATGAAAGACGCCATCGAGCCCGCTTCCGTAATTCCTTCTTCCAGAATCTGGCCGTCCTTCGCTTCCTTGTAATAGAGCAGCGTATTCACGTCCACCGGTTCGTATTTCTGCCCCACGCTCGAATAAATGCCCACCGTCCGGAACAACGACTCCATGCCAAACGTCCGCGCTTCGTCCGGCACAATCGGCACCACAAATTTGCCAAACTCCGGATCCTTGAGCATCTTGCGCAGCATGGCCACAAACGCCATCGTGGTGGAAACTTCGCGGCCTTCACTGCCCTCGTGAAACTCCTTAAAGAGCTCGCTGTGCCCGCCGGAAAGCGCCACGGAACGCGCGCTGCGCTTCGGCACATATCCGCCCAGCGATTCGCGCCTCGCCCGCAAATAACGGATCTCTTCGCTGTCCTCCGTCGGCCGGTAGAACGGAACCTTCCCGATCTCCTCGTCGCCCATCGGAATGCCGAACCGCGAGCGAAACTCGCGGAGTTCCTCTTCGTTGAGCTTCTTCTGCTGGTGCGTGACGTTCTTGCCTTCGCCAGCCTCGCCCAGGCCGTAGCCCTTGATCGTCCGCGCCAGGATCACCGTCGGCCCGCCCTTGTGTTCAAAGGCCGCCTTATACGCCGCGTATACCTTGCGCGGATCGTGGCCGCCGAGCCGCAAGCGCCGCAGCGCCTCGTCGGGCAGGGGTTCCACCAGCTTCAGCAAGCGGGGATCGCTGCCAAAGAAATACTGCCGCACATAATCGCCGCTGGAGACCACCAGCTTCTGATACTCGCCGTCGACCATTTCGCCCATGCGCTTGACGAGCAAGCCTTCACTGTCGCGCTCGAGGATCGGATCCCACTCGCTGCCCCACAACACCTTGATGACGTTCCACCTGGCGCCGCGGAATGCCGATTCGAGTTCCTGGATAATCTGACCGTTGCCTCGCACCGGCCCATCCAGCCGCTGCAGGTTGCAGTTGATGACGAAAATCAGGTTGTCCAGCTTTTCGCGCGAAGCCAGCGTGATCGCGCCCAGCGATTCCGGCTCGTCGGTTTCGCCGTCGCCCAGAAATGCCCAGACCTTCGCGTCGGTAGCGGGCTTCAGACCGCGGTTTTCGAGATAGCGGTTGAAGCGTGCCTGGTAAATCGCCATCAGCGGACCCAGCCCCATCGAAACCGTCGGAAATTCCCAGAAGTCCGGCATCAGCCAGGGATGTGGATAGGAAGAAAGCCCCCCGCCTGGCTTCAGCTCGCGCCGGAAATTCTCGAGTTGTTCGACGCTGAGCCGCCCTTCCAGAAACGCGCGCGCGTAAATACCCGGCGCCGCGTGTCCCTGGAAATAAATTGTGTCCCCTTCGAACGCCTCGGTTCTCCCCCGGAAAAAATGGTTAAAGCCTACTTCATAAAGCGTCGCCGCGGAGGCATACGTCGAAATATGGCCGCCGATGTTGTGCTCCATCTTATTCGCGCGCACCACCATGGCCAGCGCGTTCCACCGGATCAGCGATTTGATCCGCCGCTCGAGCTGCTGGTCGCCGGGAAAGAGCGGCTCCAGCCGCGCCGGAATGGTGTTGGCATACGGCGTATTCGCCGTGAAGGGCAGGTCAATGCCGCTTACCGTGGCGTGGGCGCGCAAGCGCTCCAGAATTTCGCGCGCCACATCCGGGCCGCTCGACTCCAGCACGGAGTCCAGAGACTCCAGCCACTCCTGAATCTCCACATCCTCGATATGCCGCGGTACGTAGGTTTCCTGGTCCATGAGAGCGATGGCCTTTCTCTTCTTCCCGCCGGGACTCGTCCGCCGCCCGGCATCGTCAATTTATCTTCGCGCGTAACCATTTAGAATACACTGTCACCGCGCCCCTCGCACGCTGACCGCTAAAAATTGTTGTTTCGAGGTGCGATGCCAATTTAAAGGTTCAAAAGTTCAAAATTCAAAAAACCACAATTGGCCGGCCTGCGGGCAGAATTTCATCTTCAAGTCTTGAACTTTCAACTTTGAACTTCTCACAACGTCCTTCCTCCATCCACCACCAGACAATGCCCGGTCACAAACTCCGCGCCCACCAGGTACATAACGGCGTCCCCAATCTCACCCGGCCTTCCGCTGCGCCGCAACGGCGCGCGATGGATAAAATCCTCCTGCCACTCCGGCGGATCGCCGTCCATGGTGATCGTTCCCGGGGCAATCGCATTCACGCGTACGCGCGGAGCGAGCTCCTTCGCCAAAATGCGCGTCATCAGAATCACGCTCGATTTCGCCAGCGAATGCGGCAGATACTCCCGCCAACCCAGCAGGCCACCGATATCCGCGAAATTGATAATCACCCCGTGGCCACTTTTTGCCAGATAAGGAGCCGCCGCCTGCGCGCAGAAAAACGGCGCGCGCAGATTCGTATTCAGCGAAGCATCCCAGGTCTCTACCGAGGTCTCCCCAAATTTTGTTTCCAGGAAATTCGCTGCGCTGTTCACCAGAATATCCAATTGCCCAAAGAGCCCGGCCACATCCGCCACCATCTTCTCGATGGACTGCACATCGGTGAGTTCCGCCGGGAACGCCGCCCCTCGCCGGCCCAGCTTTTCGATCGCTGCCACTACCTCTTGCGCCTCTGCCTGCGACTTGCCGTAGTGCACCGCAACGTCCGCGCCTTCACTGGCCAACCGCAACGCCACCGCCCGCCCAAGCCGCTTCCCCGCGCCGGTGACAAGCGCCACTCGCCCCGCCAACTTCGTGTTTTTGCTCATGCCCTAAAAATTAGCACACTCCCGCTTCTTCCCCACAAGTGGGGAACCGAACGGGCTAGAACTTATACGAATAGCTCAAGAGGAGAGACTGCGTGCCCACATTCACGCTGCTGTTGTTGTATTCGCCCGCCAGCAACGCGCTCTGCCCCGCCTGCTGGCTGGCCATCGGCCGGAAGGCATACGCCACTTCATATCTCGAACGGCCATGCCGGTACTCGAAGCCACCGGTAATCTCGTTGGTGAAAATAGCCGCCGTCAGCGGCGTCAGCGTCGAATTCGGCACTGGGCTATTGCCGTGAGCAAATCCCGCGCGCAGGGTCGTGTTTTCCGTCAGGCCATGCTCCACGCCGCCGTGAAACACATACTGGTCCTTCCAATGCAGCGGCACGCCATCCTGCAAGGAAGTTCCTCCCACAATGCTGTTAATAGTCGCATTGGTGCCATTGGTCAGCGTCACTGGCAGCATCACCCAGGAATCTTTCCAGTCAATCCAGTTCGCCTGGAATGCCACCAGCCAGTGCCGCGGCGCCTGCCACGCAACATTCGCCGTGACCGACTGCGGCAAAATGTTCTGTACCTTGCCCTCATAAGTGAACGTGGAAGGGGCGCTCACACCCAGCGCGGCAAACTGCGCATACGCATCGCCGCTCGCGCTTCCCGTGCTGTTGATCACCGTGCGCGACTTCCAGGCCACTCCCAGCTCCCATTTTTCTGCCGGATGCGCCATCATGCCGATGCTGCCATTCCAGCCCCAACCCGCCGTATGCAAATCCAGTAGCGTTTTCAATCCCGCCAGCTGTGGCTGCGTCTGGAAAATGTACGGCGCCACCAGCGTATTCGTGTTGTAGTCCGCGCCGAGTGTCGCGCCTATTGAAAGTCGCGAGTTCACCGCGTATCCCAATCCCGCGGCGAACCGGAAGGCATCAATCGCCGATTTCTGCTCCTGCAAGCCGTAGCTCGCTCCAGCCGTGCCCGGCGCGTCCACATACTTCCAGTCGCCTTCCGAAAGCAGCTCCGGCGTCATACCCACACCAAAGCTGAATCGCGAATGCCCCACTGGCATGCCAAACGCGCCATACGGAACCGCTCCCTGCGAAGTCCCCAGCGGCGAATCCTGGTTCACCGTATTGCTGAAGGAACCGCGCGCAAACACAGCATCCACGGACAGGTTCAGGTTCCTTCCTCGCAGAAAAGATAGTCCCGCCGGATTCGTAGCCAGCGCGTCCAGCACTTCGCTGGACGACGCCACATACGCTCCGCCCATGCCAGCCGAGCGCGTGCTCACGCTGTTCATATAGAAATCTTGCGCCGGCGTATGCGTCGTAATGCCGCAGAGCACACCAACGGCCACCACCATTTTCGCCTTCCAATGCATGGTCAGGTCCTCCTAAGCTTTCAACGGTTCACTTCGACGCTTTCCCGCTTCGCTTCTGGCTCTTCCAAATTCGCGCTTTCCGTCTCGCGCAGCGCCCGCAGGCACTTGGCATCCAGCGCGTGCGGCGCATCTTCGCTCAGCATCGAGAAGACCTTCTCCAGTGGCAGCGCCTCGCGATACGGCCGTTTCGCCCGCAGCGCATCGAACACATCCGCCACGGCCAGAATCCGCGCCCACGGCGTAAGCTCTTCGCCGCGCAAGCCTTTCCAATAGCCTTTGCCGTCGAGCCGTTCGTGGTGCGCCGCGGCATCCGCGCTGAACTCCGCGAACGCCGGAACGCGCCGCAAAATTTCATAAGTGTGGTACGGGTGCTGCTTCACGGCAGTGAATTCTTCCGCCGTCAACTTTCCAGGTTTTTCCAGGATGGCATTCGAAACTCCCAGCTTTCCGATGTCGTGCAGGAGCGCGGCGCGCTTCAGCTTCCGGCGCTCATCTTCTGGCATGCCCAGGCGCTCCCCGATTTGAACGGCTGCGTTCGCCACGCCCGTCGAATGCCGGTAAGTGAACGGCGTCTTTGCGTCAATAATCTCCGCGAAGGCCATGCAGATGTTGTCGATGGTGGTCTCGTCCGCCGTCAGCCGCCGTTCTTCCGGCTCCAGTGCCAGCACCTTCTCGATCAATTCCTGCTGGTCCAAATCCCTCCAAAGCTCGCCGCGTGCGTTCAGCGACATGGCGGCCTGTACCAGTTCGGGATTAAACCACCTCCCGCTGCGGACTCGTGCGGCATCCAGTGCCGCCTCTGCTCCGTGCGCTCCCAGGAACACTTCCAGCGTCTGCGACAAATTCGCAATACTCGCTCCCAGTGGGATGTCGTGCTTCTTCAGCCCGTCGGGATAGCCCTTTCCGTTCCAGTGCTCGTCGAGGCTATGAATGCTCTTCGCCACCATCTCCGAAAATCCCAGCTTCCGCGCGATCGAAGAGCCACGCTCGCAGCGAATCTTCACCAGTTCGCAAGAGTCCGTTTGCTGGGTAGCCGCCACGCGAATCAATCGCCACACGCGTTCCGGAAATGGCGATCCCGTGGCCACATGCGTCACCGCATAGTGCAAACTCTCCCAGCCAACCTTCGTCCAATCTTTCGTTTTCAGGTCGCCCTTGGCTCGAATGTCGTCGGCGTTCAGGATGTGGTAGAGCCGCGAGGAATTGCTGCTGCACCCCGCGTCTTTCAGTAGCAGCGCGTAATAGAGGTCCGCTTGCCCGCTTTTGGGAAGGCCAATCTCTTCGGCGATGCGCATCCCGATCACACAACTCCGCACGGAATGCCCCATCGGGCGTCCTTCGGTCAGGTCCAGTGCATAGGAAAGCGCCGAAATCAGTTCGGAAACGCGAATGGAAGGCAGGCCCTTCGTCAGGTTCGCCTGGGCAATGTCGGTAACATTCGGAGTTGGGTGAGCTTTGCGCAGGGCGGCTAAGCGCGCCGGCGCAGACACTTCGGTCTTCAGTGTTCCAGCCATGGTCTCACCCTCAGTTTCGGCTGGCCGGGCATGCCGCCGATCGTTCCTGGACAGTACTTCTCCTGTGTCCAGGCGGCTCCGTCAGTGTTCTGCGTATTTTCTATGTTCCGAAATTCGAGCTTTAGGGACCATGGGCTAGAATTCCCAATTTTCCGGTACATTCGTACTGTTTAGCCTTTTGCACACCCTCGGGCATCCAATACCTTTCGCGGCCGGAATGTTACAATCTCCGCCTGAGGCCCTGGATGAAACTCGATCTCCTTGGCATTGCCGCGCATCCCGACGACGTCGAGCTCACCTGCGGCGGCACCTTGCTCAAAATGGCCAATAAGGGCTACAAAACCGGCATCCTCGATCTGACCGCGGGCGAGATGGGCACACGCGGCACGCCCGAAACTCGCGCTAAGGAAGCGGCACTTGCTGCCAAAATCCTCAAGGCTTCTTGGCGCGGCACACTCAGCATTCCCGATTCCGATGTCCAGCCCTCCCGCGAAAACAAGATGCGCCTGGCGCAGAAAATCCGCGATTTGCGGCCTCACACGGTCATACTTCCTTATTGGGAGGCCCGCCACCCCGACCACTATCACGCGTCCACGCTCGGCTACGAAGCCTGTTTCCTCGCTGGACTCAAACAACTCCCGCTCTCCGGCGAGCCGCATCGCCCCTTCAAAATCCTCTACGCCACTTCCTTCGAGGGCATGCCGCCCACTTTCATTGTGGACATCACCAAAGAATACGCCACCCGCCGCAAAGCCATCCTTGCCTATGCCTCGCAATTCCGCCCCGCCAAAAGCGAACGCAAACAGCGCGTCTTCCTCGCTATCGACGAACTCGACCATCGCATGGACCTGCTCGCCCGCCACCACGGCCAGCTGATCGGCGCGAAATACGGCGAGCCGTTTCTGCAAAAAGAGCCCATGGCCACCGACGACGTGGTTGCCCTTCCTGTGCGCTCCATCTGATTCTCCACGCACCCGTAGGGGCGGCTTTAGGCCGCCTTCTGAAACAATAGGCTGTTCCAAGCTGGTACACTGTCCGTACTATTATTATATTGACAATCTCGCTCTTTTCACTAGAATCCCCTTGCTCTCCACGGAGAGCGAGGCCTGGTGAGGCCCCTGCAACCCCTCTCCGTTGCAAGCCGCTTCAGCAGTTCCGCACCTGAATGAACATGGAGGAAGTCATGGGTACAGCACCAGCAATGCGGCCGGCACATACGGTTTTGGCGTTCCGCACACCGATTGGTGGAATTTCGATTCCGGCGGGTCAATCGAAGGAGCTTGGCGTAGTAGATGTCTCCGCCTACGAGCGCATTCGCGTGGTCGCCGATGAGCGCATCGGCTCCGGCTCCGGCGTGAACATCCGCATGACCATCACGGAGGGGAGCGAGTTGGTCGCCCAACTCGACGTGCTTGCCCTGACTCCCCACTCCCAGGTCACGCAGGTTTACGAGGTGCCATGTAACAAACTCACCATCTTCGCCGACGCCACCGGTACCAAAGGCACCGACGGCCTGGACGTGCTCATTTACGGCTACAAAGACTAGCTGCTAACCTGGAAATCGTTAGAAACAACTTGGCCCATTTGCCATCCATTCCCAAGAATGCGCCACAACCTACTGGTCATCCCGAATCCCGCGCTTTTTGCGGGTGAGGGATCTGTTGTTGGTCTCTGCCGCTCCCTGGCGATCCCGGATCGGCGGCTTCGGCCTGCATGACTCAACTCTCGCAGGCCGAACGCCGCAACAAAGTTCCAAAGCGGACGCTAACCTGCTGTCTTCCACTTGCTTGTGCTTGTTGGAATGATTCTGAAAAACCTTACTTCACGATGGTAGGCACTTAGCGCTTCTCGAGGCTACAAACGAAATCACTTACTTCCTTAACTTCCTCTACTTCCTTTACCTCTTTTTTCACATCGAATCGTCTTCCACCGCTGGCACAAATCCCGGAAGTCCCTGCCCGTCCTTGGTCCGCTCCACCTTCACGCGCACCAGGCTTTCTCCCTCCGCGCCAGACTTCCGCAGCACCACAATCGTGCTCAGCGCCTCGGTGTACACCCGCGTCACCAGATACGTGTCCCCAGTCTCATTTTTCTTCCAAAGCTGCCCAATCTGAATTTTTCGAGCGCTCATATTCTGTCATTGACTCTAGAGACCCTCTCTCTCACTGTCAACTGCCCTTTGGTTTTCTTGACGGCCCCGGCGGGCTGGCGGAGCAAACTTAGTCACGCCAGCATATGTCCTCTCGCCGCCGAAAATGTCAGCAACGCCTTCGCCGCCATCGACCCGTTCTCATTAAAGATCTCGCACTCCGTCACAATGAAATTCCTTCCCCGCCGCAACACCCGCGCGTCGGCTTTCACCCGTCCCCCGGGCACCGGCTCCAGATAATTAATCTTCAATTCCAGCGTGGCGATCTCCGCGCCCCTTGGAATCACGGTATACGCCGCAATCGCTGCCGTGGTATCCGCCAGCGCCGCCAGAATCCCTCCATGGACTACGCCGTGGATCTGTTTGTGCCTCGGCCGCACATCCAGACGAAAAATCGCGCGTCCGTCGTGCACGCTCTCCACCTCAAAGCCCAGCAACTCCGACGATTTGCTTTCTCGCATCCGCCGCCGCACCATTTCGGTGGCCTTCTTCTCTTCCAGAGTCATTTTCCTTGTCATTCGTTTCGCCCCCTCAGCTCGCGGTGACGCCGCCGTCCACGGGAATCACCGTCCCGGTCATCCATGACGACGCGTCCGAAGCCAGGAACACGACAATCCCGGCAACATCCTCTGGCTTGCCAAATCGCCCCACTGGAATCGTCGCCAGCCGGCTCTCGCGTGCTCTGCGGCCCGCCTCCGATTCCGTGAAAAGATTTTGCGTCATCTCCGATTCCACGATCGAAGGGCACACGCAGTTCACCCGAATCTTGTCCTGCGCATGATCCAGCGCCATCGCCTTGGTCAGCAGCACCACGCCGCCTTTCGACGCGCAATACGCCGCGCGATCCCGGATTCCCACGATTCCCAGCACGGAAGCGATATTCACAATTGAGCCGCCACCCGCCCGCCGCATCGCAGGAAGCACCGCCCGCGACATCAGGAAGGGCCCCTTCACATTCGTCGCCATCAAGCGATCCCAATCCGCTTCCGAAATCGTCTCCACCGTCGAAACGCTCAGCACCCCGGCATTGTTCACCAGGACGTCCACCTTCCCGAAACGATCCTCCGCCGTTTTTACCAGCCGCTCCGTATCCGCAGCCTTGGTCACGTCGCACTCCGCCGCCAGTCCCTCGCCTCCGAGCTGTTTCAAGAGCGCAATCGCCTCCTCCAGCTTCTCCCGCCGCCGTCCGGCAACCACCACGCGCGCTCCGTCCTGCGCAAACGCCACCGCAATGGCCCGTCCAATCCCCGTGCCCCCGCCCGTTATCACCACCACTTTCCCCGCCAGCCGTGTCACGATTCCTGTTCCCCCTGCGTCTAATCGGTGTACCATGCCGCAGACCACATGGTACGCCAGTTCGGCGGGTCACACGGCTCACGGGTCACACATGCGCATCGGCATCACAGGCTACCCCACCTACGGCGGCTCCGGCGTCGTCGCCACCGAGCTTGGCCAGGAGCTTGCCGCGCGCGGCCACGACGTACATTTCATCACTTACGCCCCGCCCATCCGTATGAACCCAAACGACCCGCGCATTCATTTTCACCAGGCGGAAGTCGTACAATACCCGCTCTTCGATCACTCGCCCTACACGCTTTCGCTCGCCGTCAAAATGCTGGAAGTCTTCGAAAAGGAATCGCTCGACATTCTGCACGTCCACTACGCCATCCCCCACTCCGTCAGCGCACTGCTGGCCCGCCAGATGTTCGCCCCGCGCCGCCTGCCCTTCATCACCACGCTGCACGGCACAGACATCACTCTCGTCGGCAACAATCCCAACTTTCTGCCCATCACCCGCTATTCGATCGAGCAGAGCGACGGCGTCACATCGATTTCGCGCTACCTCCTGCGCCAAACGGTCGCCGAATTTGGCATTAAGCGCGCCATCGAAGTGATCCCTAACTTCGTCAACTGCGATCTTTACGTCCGCAAGCCGGACCCCGCCTTGCGAGCGGAGTGGGCCCCTGACGGCGAACCCATCGTCATGCACCTTTCCAACTTCCGCCCGGTCAAGCGCATCCTCGACGCCATTGAAATCTTCGCCCTCCTCCGCGAAAAAATGCCCGCGAAGCTGGTGATGATCGGCGACGGCCCCGACCGCGCCCCCGCGGAAGCGTTAGCTAAAACGCGCGGCATCGAAAAAGACGTGCTGTTCTTAGGGAAACAAAACGGAATTAAGGAAAAACTGGGCCAGGCAGATCTCTTTCTACTTCCCTCGCAACTCGAATCCTTCGGCCTTGCTGCCCTGGAAGCCATGGCCTGCGAAGTACCGGTAATCGCCACCAACGCCGGCGGCGTCCCCGAAGTCATCGAACACGGCATTGACGGCTATCTGGTGGAACCCGGCGATGTGAAAACCGCCGCTAAATATGCAATCGAATTACTTTCCCGCCCGGATCGCGGCCGCGAAATGGGACATCTCGCACGCACCCACGCCAAGAAAAAATTCTGCGCCAACGACGTCATCCCCATGTACGAGCGCTACTACGACTTCGTCCTTGAATCCGCCTATTCCGCCAAAGCCGCCCGCTAATCCGCCTTTGTAGCGGCCGCTTTCTGCAGCGAGCGCTTTTGCATCGTCATTCTGACTCGGAGTCCAATAGCGATCATCACAGTGATGATAGGAGTCACGAGCGCAGAGCCGTACCCAACCACCAATCCCGACAAACAGCCGCACAGCAAACTTCCGCCTACAATCACAGCCACCTGCCAGACGGAAACCCTCCCTCCCAGACACCCGTAATAAGTTACTAGGCCTGTGGGAATTCCAGCCATCCCACCCGCTATTCCTCCCTCGAACAGAGCAAGCTCAAACGCCTCCCAGCCAAATCCAGTGCCCCAAACACCGAACGCAACATAATGCTGAAGAACACCTATGAAAATTCCGGCAGCTGTCGACCCCACTAGCACTAGAACAAATTTTAGAATCCACCGGCCAAGCTTCTTTGTTACTCGACCTGCGCTAGTAGGTTCCATCTCTATTGTCCCATCAGATTTTCTGAACCTTGTCGCAGTCCGCATGAACACACCTCCGGTTGTCTCTGCGGATTCCCGGTCGAAATGGCCCGTTGTTACTCTTGCGACGAAGGAACTATGATGCATTCATCGGCGTGGCAACTCCTCTGCGCGGAAACCCAGCGATATCCCTTGCGCAGCAGATTCATTCCACCCGGAATTTTCGAAAACCACACCAGTGGAAGACCCCACCAGATTTCCCGCGCCACCGTCACAATGGCCTCTGCGCCGAGATGCTGTGCGCCATCCGACCACAAAAACCGTATCTCCCTCAGAAGCTCTTCGCGCCGCAGTCCCAGGAGCGCGCCTACCCGCGGGTCCTGCAACGGCGCCACCGCCAAGTTACGCCTTAGCAGTATGGGCTCAAGCCACCGCGCCAGCCGGATGCAAAACCCGCACTCGCCATCGAAAAACAGCCAACCTCGCGCGTGCCGCCCTTTCGCATCCGTATATTCATCCGCCAGCGAAATCATGGTCGCTCCAGAAGCCGTCAGCCATTAGCCTTTAGCCGACCTCTACTTCATCCTCAAATCGCCACTACTTCACACTGCCTTTTTCTTCTCTCCTCCACCAAACAACGTAATCACCTTCCCGCGCAACTTCCCCACGCTTTTCAGCGTCCCTGCGGGCATCCGCAATATCTCCTCAAACAACCCGCTCATGGTGGTTAAGAATTCCAGCATGCTCTCCAGGCGTTCCCGAGTGTGTGCTTCGCTCGCCGGTGACGCTTTTAATTCCTGCACACATTCCGCAAGCACGCGCAAGGTCGGGTCTATCTCCCGCCGCTTCCGTTCCTCGGATACCGTGCGGAAAATCTCCCACACATCCTTGGCGGTCTCAAAATGGTCCCGCCGGTCGCCCAGCACATGAACCAGGTGCACGATGCCCCAGCCCTGCAATTCGCGCAGGCTGGTGCTGACGTTGGACCGAGCCACAGACAGTGTCTCGGCGATTTCGTCTGCCGGGAGCGGCTTGGGGGAAAGAAAAAGCAGAGCGTGAACCTGGGCCACGGTTCGGTTGATGCCCCATTTGGTGCCCATTTCACCCCAATGGAGGATGAATTTCTGGGCAACAGGAGTGAGCGTCGGTTTAGGCGTATCAGTCATTTCTGTCATGACTGAAACTACCGTACAAACACGCCGCTTGTCAAGCACTTTTTCCAGGTCACTTTTTGGGCAACTTGCACCCTACGCTTGCCTGCCGGAAGCAGGGCGCTGCGCTAAAAAACACTCACTTCCGGTATCGCCGGCGCCAATTCCGGCACTTCAATCCGGATCGTCGTTCCCTGCCCTTCGTGGCTTTCAATCTCCAGGTGAAAGTCCTCTCCATAAAGCACGCGCAACCGCTCCCGCACGTTACTCAACCCGATGCCCTCCACATACACGTGCGGCATCTTCTCTTCCGAAATGCCCACGCCATTATCCGCGATCTCGATAATCAACCGCCCCTTGCTGCTCCGCGTTCGCAGCAAAATCCGCCCGCCCTCGAGCTTCGGGGCCAGTCCGTGCTTCAAGCTGTTTTCCACCATCGGTTGCAGCAGCATGCTCGGAATAAATGTTTCCAGCGTGTGCTCGTCGATCTCTTTCACGATGTCCAGGTTATCGTCGCCAAACCGTGCCACCTCAATATCCAGATAGTCGTCAATGAACGAAAGCTCCTCGCGCAACGGCACAAACGTCTCGTGCTTCCGCAGCAACCGCCGCAGAATATTGCTCAGCTTCAGAACCACCGTCCGCGCGGTGTCCGGATCAATGCGCACCAGCGCGGAAACCGTGTTCAGCGTATTGAACAGGAAGTGCGGATTGATCTGGCTCGAAAGCGCGTCCATCCTGGCACGCAGCAGCAACTGCTGGTGGCGCTCCAGGTTCATCTCGATTCGCGTGTTGTTCCAGATTTTCAGCGGCGCCGCCACGGACATCAACGTGGCAATCACCACCAGGCACAACTCCCAATTCCAGTGCGGATCAATCGCAAACAGCCATTTGGGCTTGGTGGCCAGCACCAGCGCCACGCGTCCCAGCTCCAGACCAACGCACGTTAACAGCGGCAGCATCTCCCACATGATCTCCGCGTTGCTGACCATGCGCATCAACGCCTTGGGGATATTCAGAAACGTGAACGGACCGAAATTCCAGATGGACTCCTTATCTGGAATCACCTGGCGAATCAGCCCGCCCAGCAATCCCGCCGTCGAAGCCGCCGGCATCCCAAGCCATTCATGCGCCATCAAGGCCGGTATCGTGATGATCGCCCCGCCGATCGGCCCCACCACGCGCCCGCCCAGCAAGCCCATCAGAAATGCGCCTTCCAGCGCCAGGTCGGCAAAACTGTAGTAAGGCCGCACCAGCCGCAACGTCACGCCCAAAATCAGCGGCGGGGTCATAAACAACATCAGTTTCAGCTTCTGGTCCGCGTCGCGTTCTTCGGTAAACAACACGCGGCGGAACGTCCCCCACCGCGCCAACAAGGCGGCAAAGGCCGCCGCCACGCCCACCTTCAGCAGCAGCGTCAGCAACAACTCTCGTATGGAAAGCGTCGTATCCATAGTCTTCAGCGGAAAGCAAGCGCCTGGCATTAGCCAAGCAGGCGCAACGTAGTGGCCGGATTTTAGACTGGCCTTCCTTGTCGCCTCTTAAATCTTCCTTGCTCCCAAGTCTATCTCATGCCCGCAGCTCTGTGGCACAGTCACTCCTGACGGTGCATCTCTGCCGCGAACCACAGCATCCGCACACGAAGGAGTGACTGTGCCACACTTTCTTCTCCTCTTCCCCTCCCTGCTATACTGACTTTTTCCAATGACCAAGAAATTCCGCGCTACTAAGGATAGACCTCCCGCAAAGGGCGCCGTGCACCTTGCAGCCACCGCCACGCTCCCCACGCGCTTTGGCCGCTTCACGATTTATGGATTCCAAGGCCGCGGCCCCCAGGAAGAAGCCGTCGCCCTGGTTCGCGGCAACCTGAAAGGCCGAGTCGCCCCGCTCGTCCGCGTCCACTCCCAGTGCCTCACCGGAGACGTTTTGAATTCCCTGCGGTGCGACTGCCGGGCCCAACTCGAACTCTCCCTCAAAAAAATCGCCGCTGCCCCTTCCGGCATTCTTCTCTATCTCCCGCAGGAAGGCCGCGGCATCGGCCTGATGAACAAGCTTCGCGCCTACGAACTGCAAGACGGCGGCATGGACACCGTGGAAGCCAACGAATCCCTCGGCTTCGCCGCCGACGCCCGCGAATACGACTTCCCCGCCCAAATCCTCAAGAAACTCGGCGCCACCCGCATCCGCCTGCTCTCCAACAATCCCGACAAGATACGCCAACTCGAATCCGCCGGCATTAAAGTGGTCGCTCGAGTCCCCTGCCAGCCGCGCCTCTCCAAAATCTCCCGCGCCTACTTGCAAACTAAGAAAAACAAAATGGGCCACCTCTTGAAGGGTGTGTGAGCTTCTGCTTTTTCGGAATGAAGTAATGATGTAACGAAGTAATGAAAACTTATAACAATTTGCGACAGTGTCTACTAACAAAAATGCGGCCACAGGCCGCACGTTCTTCGCTCTGTATTTTTTCTTCGTTACCTCGTTACTTCTTTACTTCGTCCTTCTCATCCCCCACCCACAAACTGCACAATCTCGAATCGATCCCCGGCTACGACTCGCGTCTCTTCCCACTTCGCCTTGGGCAGGATCTCCAGGTTGTACTCGATCGCCACGCGCCCCGGATTCAATCCAAGGTGTTCCAGTAATTCGCGCACGCAGATCCCCGCGCGCATCTCTTTCCGCTCTCCATTCACCTGCACCTGAATCGCTTCGTTCACGCCAACTCCTCAGACCGCCGGCACACGCGGCTTCGCCCGCAAAGCATACCGTAACGGCGCGCATCCGTTCCCGTCTTCCAACCGAATCACCAGTGCCGCCTCGCCCCCGGTGAGTTTCGGCATATCAAAGGTTATCGTGGCACGGCCGGTAGCTCCGGTCCGGCTGCTATGCACCGCCGCAACTTCGCTGCCCTCTACTTCGGCACAGACGGTCACGTCTTGCACCGGGCTACCGCCTTCCATCTGCACGGCTACATGCAAGGTCGCCTGTTTGCCCACCAGCCAACTTCGCGCGTTCAGCAATTCCAGAGAAAGCTTTCGCGTCTCCGCAATCTGCGCTGCGGGATGTTCCACTTTTGGATTTTCAGCATGAGCTACTGCATGGGCCTCATGTGCCGTTTCGGTGCGAACGCTACCCTTCTCTGTTTCGGACGGCACCACTAACGGCAACTCTCCGCTCCGAATCTCTTCCAGCACCGTGTGGTGCTGGTCATCCACTCGCATTTTCAGAGCCTGGAGCGAATCCTCGTTCAACGGCAGCAAGTCCAGATAATTGTTCGTTCGCCGATGCAGCACCCGGCCCTGGTAATACACGGTCGTATCAATCAGCGCATGCGTTTCCCCGCGGTCTTCGGTTTGTACGTGAAACGTGTGCGCGCCGTATTTTATATTCGAGTTATGTCCAAAAACCATCGCTCTCGCCTGCCGGGCCGCGTCGCTCTCCGTCAAAATTCATCCACATACCGCAAAAAATTCTTGCGCGGAATATTTGACCGCGTGGCATCCCACTCGCTATTATAACCCCTTACATATGAGCCCTGCCGGCCTCCAAGCATACCTTCCTCTAGTAATACACCTGCTGGTGGCGTCATTCCTTGCCGGCGTACTCATCACCCTTTCGACCCTGGTGGGATGGAAGCGTCCCAACAAGGCGAAGCAGCAACCCTATGAATGTGGCGTCACTCCCACCGGGGACGCGCGCGAGCCGTTCTCCGTCAAATTCTATCTGGTTGCCATGGTGTTCATCCTGTTCGACGTCGAGGCCATCTTCCTGTATCCCTGGGCGTTCATCTTCAAGGATCTGGTCCGTAACGTCGCAACACGATGGTTCGGCTTCATAGAGATGATGATCTATGTCGCCATCCTGTTGGTAGGTTACATCTATCTCTTGAAGAAGGGCGCGCTCGACTGGAATAAGCCTGCGAAGTAAACTCGCGTCATTCTGAGGGTCTCGAAAACGTGTCGGAACTCGCCAACTCAAACGCTCAAGTTGTAGCCGACTGTCTGCGCGCGTGGAATCCCAGTGCCGTCGACCAGGTCATCGAATACCGCGGCCAGACCACCATCGTCATACCCCACAAACTCCTCCGCGCCGCCGCCCGCCAGCTCAAGGAAGATCCCCAGCTCAGTTTCAATCTGCTCATAGACGCCACCTGCGTGGACCGCTTCCCCGCCGAGCCTCGCTTTGAGATGAACTATCAGCTTCTCTCCGTCTCTCGCCTGGCCCGCATTTCGCTGCGCACCACCGTCAGCGGCCAGCAGCCCATCGTGGACTCACTCGACCCCGTTTGGCCTGGAGCCAACTGGATGGAGCGCGAAATCTTCGACCTCTTCGGTATTCGTTTTGAAGGCAGTTCGGATTTGCGACGTATTCTATTGCCCGAGGGTTTTGAAGGCGCGCCTCTCCGCCGGGATTACCCGACGGAAGGTCCGCGCTAGTTTCCGCGCCGTGGATTGAGGCCCATGACAACGGTAGAAACTGCAATCGGCACCACCAAGACCATGGTCCTGAATATGGGACCCCAGCACCCGTCCACGCACGGCGTGCTGCGCGTACTGCTTGAACTCGACGGCGAAAACGTCGTCACTGCTGACCCCGACATCGGCTATCTCCATACCGGCATCGAGAAATCCTGCGAGCACAAAACCTACTCGCAGGCCATCACCCTCACTGACCGCATGGACTACCTCAATCCGCTCGGCAACAACCTTGTTTATTGCCTCGCGGTGGAAAAGCTCCTCGGCCTCGAAGTTCCCAAGCGCGCTCAATACATCCGCGTGATGATGGTCGAGCTCCAGCGCATCTCTTCGCACCTGGTTTGGCTCGGCACGCACGCTCTCGATATGGGCGCCATGTCCGTAATGCTCTATTGCTTCCGCGAGCGCGAGGAGATTCTCAAGATCTTCGAGCGTTTCGCCGGGCAGCGCATGATGACCAGTTACATCCGCATCGGCGGCCTCTCGCTGGAGCCTCCCGCCGGCTGGCGCGAGCACGTCAAACGTTTCGTGGACATGATGCCCGCATGCGTGGATGAATACGAAGAGCTCCTCACCAACAACCGCATCTGGCACGGCCGTTTGAAAGGCGTAGGCTACCTGCCCCCCGAAACCCTCGTCGCCATGAGCACCACCGGACCCGGCCTGCGCGCCGCCGGCATTGCTCTCGACAATCGCAAGTGCTTCCCTTACTCCTCTTACGAAGAGTTCGACTTCAACGTGCCCACGCGCACCGAGTCCGATTCCTTCGCGCGCTATCTGGTCCGCGTCCAGGAAATCCGCGAAAGCGTGAAGATTGTCCGCCAGGCCATGGAAAAAATCACGGACCAGGGACCTTTCAAGGCCGAGGCTCCCGGCATCATTCCTCCCGAGCGCGAGAAGATGAAGACGGAGATGGAAGCGCTCATCTACCACTTCAAAATATTCACCGAAGGCTTTTCGCCGCCTCCGGGCGAGGTTTATCAAGCCGTTGAATCCCCGCGCGGCGAACTCGGCTGCTTCATTGCCAGCGATGGCTCGCCAAAGCCGCTGCGCGTCCATTTCCGCAGCCCTTCGTTTGTGAATCTCCAAGCCCTGCCGCTCATGGTCAAGGGCCGTTTGATTGCCGATACCGTCGCGGCCATCGGCACCATTGATATCGTGCTCGGAGATGTGGACAGGTAGCCATGGAACTCAGCCCCAAACTCGCCGCAAAGTTCGACCACTTGCAAAGCGCTTATCCGGTCAAGCGCAGCGCCCTCATCCCCATGCTCATGTATGGCCAGGATGAAATTGGCCACATCTCCGACGAACTCATCGCCGAAATCGGCCGCCGCCTCGATCTCAACAACGTCCAGATCGAAGAAACGCTCGCTTACTACTCGATGCTGCACCGCAAGCCCATTGGCAAGCTTCACGTGCAGGTCTGCACCAACGTGGCTTGCATGCTGCGTGGCGGCACGGAACTTCTGGAACACGCCAAGAAGCGCTTGGAGATCGGCAACAAGGAAGTCACCAAGGATGGCGTCTTCTCGCTCGAAGAAGTCGAATGCATGGGCGCCTGCACCGGCGCGCCCGCTGTGCAGGTCAATTACGACTTCTACGAAAACGTTACCCCGCTCAAGTTCGACCGCCTGATCGAAGACTTCGACAAGGGCAAAAAGCCCGAACCCCAGGGCGTCATCACCGGCGCGCTGCACGAACGATTGAAGTCCGAAACCGTTCTCATCAGCAAGAATTGGGGCATCAAGGATTCCCACAAGATTGACGTCGCGCTTCAGCACGGCGCCTACCAGGCCCTCGAAAAGGCCCTGAAGCAGATGACCCCGGGGCAGATCATCGACGAGGTCAAGAAGTCCAGCCTTCGCGGCCGCGGCGGCGCCGGCTTCCCTACCGGCATGAAGTGGTCCTTCGTGCCCAAGGATTCGCCGAAACCCAAATACGTCATTTGTAACGCCGACGAATCCGAGCCCGGCACCTGCAAAGATCGCCCGCTGATGGAGATGGACCCGCACCAGTTGATTGAGGGCATCACCATCGCCGGCCGCGCCATCGACGCGCATCGTGGCTTCATTTACATCCGCGGCGAATACCGCTACGTCCTGGACATCGTGGACGCCGCCATCGCCGAAGCCTACCAGCGCGGCTATCTAGGTAAAAACATCCTCGGCTCCGGCTTCGATTTTGACCTGCTGATCCACACCGGCGCGGGCGCTTACGAATGCGGTGAAGAGTCCGCGCTCATGGAATCGCTCGAAGGCAAGCGCGGCAATCCGCGCATCAAGCCTCCCTTCCCCGCTGTTGTCGGCCTTTATGGCTGCCCCACGATCATCAACAACGTGGAAACGCTAAGTTCCGTTCCCGCGATCATTCTCGAGGGCGGCGATGCCTACGCCAACCGCGGCACTCCGAAAAACGGCGGCACGCGCCTCCTCTGCGTTTCCGGTCACGTCAACAAGCCTGGCATCTACGAAATTCCGCTCGGCATGAACATGAAGAAGTTCCTCGACGAGATGGCCGGCGGCATTCGCGGTGGCAAAAAACTCAAGGCCATCATTCCCGGCGGCAGTTCCTGCCCGGTTTTCAAGGCCGACGAAATTGACATCGCCATGGACTACGACACCATCGCCAAGGCCGGCTCTATGCTCGGTTCCGGCGGCATGGTGGTCATCGATGAAGACACCTGCATGGTGGACATGGCCCGCCGCATCATGCATTTCTACGCGCACGAGTCCTGCGGCTGGTGCATCCCCTGCCGCGAAGGCACCAACTGGCTGATGAAAATGCTGGATCGCTTTCACGCCGGCCTCGGCCGTCCGGAAGACATCGATCTAATCGGCGAGCTCTCCAAGAATATGCTCGGCCGCACCTTCTGCCCGCTCGGCGACGCCGCCGCGATGCCCACCATCAGCATCGTGCAGAAGTTCCGCAATGAATTCGAAGATCATTTGCAAGGACGCTGCGCCTACAACAAAGCCGCGGAAGCCTTGCTCGGCACGCGATAGGAACCCATGGCTGAGACGAAACTTGTAAAGCTGAAAATTGACGACCGTGAGGTGGAAGTCCCCGCGGGAACGCTGGTGATTGAAGCCACTCGCCGACTGGGCGTCGAAGTCCCCTCTTTCTGCTATTACCCCGGCCTCACGCTCCAGGCCGCCTGCCGAATGTGCCTGGTCGAAGTCGAAAAGATGCCCAAGCAGCAAACGGCTTGCACTCTGGTCGCCACCGAAGGCATGGTCGTGCGCACCAACAGCGACCCCGTGCGCGCCTCCCGCAAAATGATGCTTGAATTCCTCCTCAGCAATCACCCGCTCGATTGCCCCGTTTGCGACAAGGGCGGCGAGTGCGAATTGCAGGACATGACCTTCCGCTATGGCGCCGATACCAGCCGCTTCGTCGAAGAAAAGATTCACCGCCCCGAGGAAAAGTGGTCGGACATTGTCTACTACGATGCGCCCCGCTGCATCCTTTGTTACCGCTGCGTCCGCGTCTGCGACGAAGGCATGGACGTGAAAGCTCTCGGGGTCGGTATGCGCGGCGCCCACTCCATCATCATCCCCAACCGCGAAGATCACCTCGAGTGCGAAGAGTGCGGCATGTGCATCGACATCTGCCCGGTCGGCGCGCTCACCAGCGGCACCTACCGCTACAAAACGCGGCCCTGGGAAATGCAGTATGTGTCCACCATCTGCACGCACTGCTCCAACGGCTGCAAGACCACCCTCAGCGTCCGCAACCACGAAATTCTTCGCGCCAATAATCGCGACCTCTCAGGCATCAACAAGGAATTTCTCTGCGTGAAAGGCCGCTTCGGCTTCGATTTCACCAGGCACCCCGAACGCATCAAGCAGCCGCTGCTGCGCAAGGGTGACAAGCTCTACCCCGTCTCCTGGGAAGAAGCCGCGCAAGCCGCCGCCAGCAAACTCAATGAACTTCACACCGCCTACGGCGGCGACGCCATCGGCTTCATCGGTTCCAATCGCACGTCCAACGAGGAAAATTACCTCCTCCAGCGCCTCGCCCGCGGCACCTTTGGCACCAACAACATTGATCACCACCGTACCGCCGATTTCACCGGTCTGGTTACCGCGCTCGGCGATAAAGCCGCCGAAACGTCGCTCACCATGGAGCAGCTCTACGAATCCAAAGCCGTCCTGGTCATCGGCAACGATCCTTCGGAGCAAAATCCGCTGGTGGCCTGGCAGATTCGCGCTGGCATCCGCCACTTTGGCTCCAAGCTATTCCTGATCAATTCGCGGGAAATCAAGCTCGAGCGCAAAGCAACGCAGTTCGTTCAAGTCGCAGACAGCCAGGAAGCTGCTGCCGTTCGCTGGCTCGCCACCGGGCAGGGTTCGCTCGGTTCCGGCGTCGCCGAAAAGCTTTCCGCGCTCAAGTCCGCGCTCGAAGCCGAGCCCGAAGTCGCCATCGTTTTCGGCTCCGAGCTCACCGGCTCCGCCATCAGCGACCTCATTGCCTTCGGCTCGACGCTCTCTGGCAAAGTCCGCTACATGGCCCTTAGCGATTATGCCAACTCCCGTGGCGCAGCGGATATGGGCCTCCTGCCCGATCGCCTCCCCGGCTACGCCTATCTCGACAATAAAGCCGCCGCTGAGAACCTCGCCAAGCATTGGAACGCCCCGGTTCCTGCCAAGTCCGGGCTCACCGCTCCGCAAATGATCGAAGCAGCGCAATCCGGCAAGCTCAAAGCGCTCTACGTGGTTGGCGCCAATCCCTTCGCCCACTTTGGGAAAGCCGGAGCAGGCCGCGGCCAACTTGGCTTCCTCGTGGTCCACGAAATGTTTCTGACCGAAACTGCGCTGCTCGCCGACGTGGTCTTCCCTGCCGCGTCCGCCTACGAAAAAGAGGGCAGCGTCACCAACACCTCCGGCGAAATCCAACTGCTCCACAAAGCCGCCGAGGTAATGGGCGCGCGCAGCGATTTCGACCTGCTCCGCATCCTTTCCCACCAACTCGAAAAGCTTGGCCTCGGCAAAGCCTTCCACTTCAAAACGCCCGCGGCCGTCTTCGAAGAAATTCGCAAGACCGTTCCGGGCTATAACGTCCATCCCGCTGGTCTGCTCACCGGCGGTGCGGAATCTGTCCAGCCCGCCTTCGCGCGCAACGGCCACGGCACTTACGACGTTCCCGTTGAGCTAATTCGCCCTGCGAACGACAATCTCTTTACCAGCGGCACTCTCGGCCGATTCTGCACCACCGTCCAATCCTTGCCGGAGGCGGAAGCAAAACCGTGAGCGCCATCGCCCCATATCTCTTCATCATCGTTCCGATCATCAAGATATTGCTGCTGGTCTTTGTCGTCCTTACCGCGGACGCCTATCTCACCTGGCTCGAACGAAAAGTGATCGCTCACATTCAGGTCCGTTGGGGACCCTATCGCGTCGGCCCGCACGGCTTGCTGCAGCCGCTCGCCGACGGCATCAAGTTCATCCTGAAAGAAGACCCCTTGCCGGACGGGGTGGACAAAAAAGCCTATTTCTTCGCGCCGTTCCTGACGCTGATGCTGGCCGTCACTTCACTGGGCGTGATTCCGTTCGGCCCGGACATCACGATTCTTGGGTACAAGACGAACTTCGGCATCGCCGACGTCAATATCAGCCTGCTCGCGCTTTTTGCCATAACCGCGCTCAGCGTTTACGGCATCGCGCTCGCCGGCTGGGGCTCCAACAGCAAATACTCTCTCCTCGGCGGCCTGCGCAGCTCCGCGCAGATGATCAGCTACGAGCTTTCCCTAACGCTCTCGGTGGTCGGCGTACTGCTCATGGCCGGAACCCTCAGCCTCAAAGAGATTGTTGAACACCAGTTCAACCCTGGGATCGGTTTCCTTGGCTGGAACATAATCGGCTTCAGCGCGGACCATGCCGGCTTCACGCAGATCATCGGCTGCATTTGTTTCTTCATCTCCGCCATCGCCGAGACCAATCGCGTACCGTTCGATCTTCCGGAAGCTGAATCGGAACTGGTCGCCGGCTTCCACACCGAATACGCCTCCATGAAATTCGCCATGTTCTTCATCGGCGAATACACGGCCATGATTGCCGTCTCTTCCCTTTCCACGATTCTCTTTTTCGGCGGCTGGCTCTCTCCCTTCCCGGCTTCCTGGACCTGGACCCACTATCTGCCTTCCGTATTGTTGATCCCCTTCGGCCTGTGGGTCTTGTTCGACGGCATCCGCTACGAAACTATCTTCGGCCGAATCGTTCTTCCGGTCCTTGGTTCCGCGCTCACCGCAGCCGGAGCGGGTCTCGCTCTCTACTCCCCGGTTAACGAAATCATCCAGGGCCCCTTCTGGTTCTTCGTTAAGGTCTTTGCGGCGCTGTTCTTTTATATCTGGATGCGCGGCACGCTTCCGCGCTTCCGCTATGACCAGTTGATGGACTTCGGCTGGAAATTTCTTCTCCCCGTTTCCATCGCCAACTTGGTTCTGACCAGCGCGGTCATACTTTGGAGAATGCACGGATGAGTGCCGTCCTTTTTATCTTCTTTGTTCTCGCGGGTCTCGCGGTCTTTGGCGCCGCGGCGCTGATTCTGCAGAGCCACCCGATCCACAGCGCGTTGTCGCTGATTCTCGTCATGCTCTGCCTCGCGGGTCTCTACCTGCTCCTGGGCGCGGAGTTTGTCGCCGCCGTGCAGATCATTGTTTATGGCGGCGCCGTCATGGTCCTCTTCGTCTTTGTGATCATGCTGCTCAATGCCGGCGAGGAAGAGCGCACCAATTTCTCGAAACTCGCCTCCCCCTTTTTTGGAATCCCCCTGGCCCTGGCGCTCGGCAGCCTCATCGCCGTGGCCTTGCTGCGCTCCACCACACAACTCCCTTCCCCGGCCGCCGGTGGCCCACTTACCTCCACGCGCGATCTTTCGAAGCTGCTCTTCTCTGAATTCGTCTACCCGTTCGAACTCACTTCGTTCCTCATTCTCGTCGCCATTCTCGGCGCCATCGTCCTGGCCCAGCGGGAGCACAACTGACATGGTCCCCATCACCTACTACCTGATCCTCAGCGCGGTTCTCTTCGGCTTGGGCGTGGTCGCTTTCGTCTTCAAGCGCAACATCATCACCATATTCATGGCCATCGAGCTGATGCTCAACGCCGTGAACCTTGCTTTTGTCGCCTTCAGCCAGGCGCTGGGCAAGACCGATGGCGAAGTTTTCGTTTTGTTCGTAATCGTGGTCGCGGCGGCGGAAGCGGCCGTAGGCCTGGGCATCATCATCCTGACAGCGCGCAACCGGCGTTCCCTGAACATCGAGCGCGTGGACCTGCTGAAACTCTAATGCCGATACTCGACAATCTCTGGATCATTCCGCTGTTGCCGCTGCTCGGCTCAGCCATCAACGGCCTCTTCGGGAAAAACTGGGCCAAGAGCCTGGTGAACTCCGTCGCGCTCGGCGCAACGGGCCTCTCCTTTGCTTGCGCTCTCGAAGCCGTCCGCGAATTCCTTGATTTTTACGCGCAGTACCAAAAGCCTTTTGTGAAGCCTTTCTTCGACTGGATCGTCGCCGGCAGCTTTCGCGCTGGCTTTGATCTCCAGCTCGACCACCTCACCGTAGTCATGCTGCTGGTGGTCACCGGCGTCGGCTTCCTCATCCACATCTACTCCACGGGCTACATGGCGCATGAAGAGGGTTACTACCGCTTCTTCTCCTACCTCAACCTCTTTATGTTCTTCATGCTCATCCTCATCCTCGCCGCCAACTATGTTCTCCTCTTTGTCGGCTGGGAGGGCGTGGGCCTGTGCAGCTACCTGCTCATCGGCTTCTACTTCCTCAAGAAATCCGCTTCCGACGCCGGAAAGAAAGCGTTCATCGTCAACCGCATCGGTGACTTCGGCTTCATGCTCGGCATGTTCCTGCTGTTCCGCGCCTTCGGCTCGCTGGACTTCCAAACCGTCTTCGCCAAGGCCGCCACTTGGCAACCGGACGCCATGGGACAGTTCGGCACTATCACCATTGCCTGCCTGCTGCTGTTCGTCGGCGCCACCGGCAAATCCGCGCAGCTTCCCTTGTACGTCTGGCTGCCCGACGCCATGGAAGGCCCCACGCCAGTCAGCGCTCTTATCCACGCCGCCACCATGGTCACCGCCGGCGTTTACGTCGTAGCCCGCTCGCACGTCCTTTATACACATGCGCCCACTGCCATGTACGTAGTCGCCATCGTCGGCTGCGCCACCGCATTCTTCGCCACCACCATTGGCCTCGTACAGTCGGACATCAAGAAAGTCCTCGCCTATTCCACCGTCAGCCAGCTGGGCTACATGTTCCTCGGCTGCGGCGTCGGCGCTTTCAGCGCCGGCATCTTCCACCTGATGACCCACGCCTTCTTCAAGGCCCTGCTCTTCCTTTCCGCCGGCAGCGTGATCCACGCCATGGGCGGCGAGCAGGACATGTGGCATATGGGCGGCCTCAGCAAGAAAATCAAGACCACCTTCGTCTGCATGCTTTTCGGCACCATTGCCATCGCCGGCTTCCCGCCGTTCGCCGCATTTTTCTCGAAAGACGCGATTCTCTTTTCCGCCTATAACTCGCCCGACGCCGGCAAGGCACTGTACGCCGTCGGCCTCCTCGCCGCCGTGTTCACTTCGTTCTATATGTTCCGCCTGCTCTGGCTCACCTTCTTCGGTGAAAAACGCTACGACGAGCATCACGTCCACGTGCACGAATCGCCGTTCAATATGACCGTGCCTCTGATGATCCTCGCCGTCCTCTCGCTCACCGGCGGCTGGTTCGCTGCGCCCGCGTTCTGGGGCGGCAAGGATTACTTCGCTGAGTTTCTTTCGCCCGTATTTGGCACGGCTGCCGAAGCCGGCGGCGAGGCCAGCCATTCGCTGGAATTAATTCTCTCCGGCGTCGCGATTGTCGCGGCGTTCGCCGGCTTGGCCGTCGCGTGGAGCATGTACTCGAAGAAGGCCGCCCGCGGCACTTCCGAAGGACTGCACAAGCTTCTCTACAACAAGTACTACGTGGATGAACTCTATCTCGGCGCCATCGTTCGCCCGCTCGTCTGGCTCTCCACCAACGTCCTTTGGAAGGTTGTGGATGCCGGCGTGATTGACGGCACCGTCAACGGCGTTGCTCACGGCGCCGAAGCCGTCGGCGACACCGTCCGCCACACGCAATCCGGCAACACCCGCAGTTATGCCGTCTGGGTCGTGATTGGCGCCATCGTCATCTTCGGCATTATCTTTTGGCCGGTCTTGCATCCGGCATTGTTAGGAGGGGTGCGCTAATGGAACTCAGCGGGCATCTCCTCTCTCTTTTGATCTTCTTTCCGGCTTTTGGTGCGCTCGCGCTGCTCTTCCTCAAAGCCGAGGACGAACTCTGGATTCGCCGCCTCACTTTTGTCGTTTCCATCGTCGAATTTCTCTTCTCCCTGCTCCTTCTGAAGGTCGTCTCGATCGTGGCGCATGGCTACTCGCTGGTCGAATACAAGCCCTGGATCACTTCTCCACCCATCAACTATCACCTCGGCGTTGACGGCATCAGTCTCTTCCTCGTCATTCTCACCACCTTCCTCACGCCGCTGTGCGTCCTGGCCTCCTGGAAAGGCGTGCACCACCGCATCAAGGAATTCCACGTGATGCTGCTTCTCCTGGAGGTTGGCATCATTGGTGTCTTCCTCGCGCTCGATCTCTTCCTCTTCTTCGTTTTCTGGGAAGTGATGCTCATCCCCATGGCCTTTCTTATCGGCATCTGGGGACACGATCGCCGCATCTACGCCGCCGTCAAATTTTTCATCTATACGATGTTTGGCTCGGCCTTCATGCTGGTCGGCATCCTGTGGCTCTATAACCTCACCTCGTCGCTCGATCTGGTCACTGTCCAGCAATTCCTGCAGGCCAATCCGAATGCGCTCTCCCCGCGCACGGAAATGCTCCTGTTCCTCTCCTTCTTCCTGGCATTCGCCATCAAGGTGCCGCTGTTCCCGCTGCATACCTGGCTTCCCGATGCCCACGTGGAAGCGCCCACGGCCGGCTCCATCATTCTGGCCGGTGTGCTCCTGAAAATGGGCACCTACGGCATGATTCGCTTCTGCCTGCCGCTTTTTCCCGAAGCTTCGCACCGCGCCGCTCCCTATGTCGCGCTCCTGGCAATCATCGGCATCGTATATGGCGCGCTGGTCGCTTTGGTGCAGCCGAATCTGAAGAAACTCGTGGCCTACTCATCCGTCAGCCACCTGGGCTTTGTTGTGCTCGGTATCTTTACCTTTCACACCATTTCCATGCAGGGCGCGGTCTATCAGATGCTCGCCCACGGTATCTCTACCGGCGCCCTCTTCTTCCTTGTCGGCATGCTCTACGACCGCCGGCACACCTTTGAAATCAGCGAGTATGGAGGCCTCTGTGCCCCCATGCCGAAATTCGCGGCCTTCTTCCTGTTCGTCGCGCTCAGCTCCATGGGATTGCCGCTGCTGAATGGCTTCGTAGGAGAATTTTTAATTCTGCTCGGCACTTATCAGGTTAAGTGGACCTGGGCCAGCTGGGCCGCCACCGGCGTGATTCTCTCCGCCTGCTATCTCCTCTGGGCCTACCAGCGCGTCTTCTATGGAGACGTGACCCATGAAAAGAACCGCGAACTGAAAGACGCCGACGCCCGCGAACTCTGGGGCCTCGTGGCCTTTTCCGTCATCATCCTCTGGATGGGCATCGGCTCGCCCTTTTTCACGCGCCGCATCGCCGCCCCCGTGGACACGGTCATCGAACAAACCAAATCCCATTTCGCCGAAGAAGCGCTGTCTCACAAGCAAGGTGAGAGCCAGGGGGGCACGGCTTCAGCCGTGCCGTATAGCCACACCACGATTGGGGCTTTAGCCCCTGAAGTCCAGGATTTCCAAAGAAGGACGGTCGCTCAATAGATGGTTCCTCAAGTTCCCCAGTCCGCTGATATCGTCCGCGTCCTGCCGGAGATCCTCTGGTGCAGCTTCGGCGTGTTGCTGATGCTTTTGCAGCCTGTCGTCAAAAACCGCCAGGTCCTCACTCTTTTCGCCATGCTCGGCGCGGCCCTTGGCACCCTCAGCACCTTTTACGGCCACCTCGGCTCCGGCTTCTTCGGCCTCATCCAGTTGGATCTCTTCAGCCTCTTCTTCCACTGGCTGCTCGGCCTGGTCGCGTTCCTTGTGATCTTGAGCGCCGATTCCTATCTCGAACGCGAAAATCTTCCCGCCGCCGAGTTCTTCGCCCTGATTCTGTTTGCCACCGCCGGCATGGGCGTGCTCGCCTCCGCGCAGGAGCTTCTCACCGCCTTCATCGGGCTGGAAATGTCCTCGATCTCGAGTTACATCCTTGCCGGCTATCGCCGCGATTCCGTGAAATCCAGCGAATCCGCCATCAAATACTTTTTGCTCGGCTCTTTCGCCACCGCTTTCTTCCTGTATGGCATCGCGCTGGTCTACGGGGCTTCCGGCTCCACGAATCTCGCGCAAATCGCCAACGCCGATCCCTCCAGCAACCTGCTGCGCCTGGGCCTCGCGCTCATGCTCGTCGGCCTCGCCTTCAAGGTAGCCGCAGCTCCCTTCCAGGTCTGGACGCCGGATGTCTACGAGGGCGCTCCCACTCCCGTGACCGCGCTCTTCGCCGCTGGCCCCAAGGCCGCCACTTTCGCGCTGCTCTTGCGTATCTTCACCACCATCCACGCCGCCACGACTTTCTGGTTCTGGACTTTCTGGATTCTTGCCGTCGTCACCATGTTCGTCGGCAATCTCGGCGCACTGGTGCAGACCAACGTCAAGCGCCTGCTGGCCTATAGCTCGATTGCCCACGCCGGCTACACGCTCGTGGCTTTCGCGGCCGTCACCTTCCTGAAGACCGATCCCGACATCGGCCCCGCGCCCGCTTACGCCGCCGTCTTGTTTTATTTGTTGGGCTACGCCCTGGTGAAAGTCGGCGCGTTCACCATCGTCTCTGAAGTCGGTGGCCAGGGCGAACGCCATCTGACACTTGACGACTTTGCTGGCCTGGCCACGCGGCAGCCTTATGCCGCCGCCGCGATGAGCGTTTTTCTGCTCTCATTGCTTGGCTTGCCCATCACCGCGGGCTTTTTCGGAAAGTTCTATGTGTTCAAGGCCGCCATCAACTCCAAGCTCATTTGGCTGGCCGTCCTGATGGCCATCAACAGCGTCATCGCCGCCTACTACTACTTGCGTGTCATCGTTGTCATGTACATGCGCGAGCACAAGGGCGAACTCCCGGCCGATTCCGCTCGCAGCCTCAGCCCCACCGCCGCCATGGTCGTCGTGGTCACTGTCGTCGCCACCCTCTACCTCGGCCTCTTCCCCAACCACATCCTCGGCCTTATCCTCTCCCAGAACCTGATCACCTCCCGCTAAGAGGCAATCTGGTGGCTACCCCCGCAGTTTGAGGAGACCTCGGACGCTCAAAGCCCCAACTACTGTCAGGCTGAGCATGCCAAGGGCTGCCCATGTATTCCAGACGATTGGCTTGCCGAGCGGAACAGAATATTGCCCTCTAAATATCTGGCGATAAGGTCCGGGCATTATCACATAGCGATAGAACGGGACGCAGAGCAGGCTGGCTGCCAGCGCGATAACCGCTCCAATTCTCGGAAAGAAGCTTGTCATCAGCACTGCCAAAATAAAGAGCATTGAGGCAAGCTCGGCCATCGCAAATAGCTTTCCGGTGAGGCGCCCTCCGATAAATTCTGACCCACCGAAATCACCCAAACGCACCCACAGCACCCCTTCACACGCAAGGAAAGCCACTACCTGCCAGATCTTTTGCAAATTGTGTTTCTCCATCCGGCCTTCCAAAGCAAAGAGATTTGCTCAATTTCTGGCGCAATTACTTGATTAACAGAATATGTCTGTAACGTTCTTGCGCAAGTTCACGCGGGGGTCAGCACTCGCACTCCATATGGTTCTAGGATGATTCCGCCGGACAAACTAGCCCCCGTCACCAATTCCTTGTACGTGCGTGTTAGCGTCACCGTCTGCGGCTGCGACGTGTGATTCAGCACGAACGTTGCGCTGCCTGCTCCCGAGCCCCGCGTAGCCACCTCTACTCCCACCGGCGCCGCAATCTCCGGCCGGATGCCTGCTGTTGCCGCCAGAACATTCAGCACGCGCCCCAGCGCCGCTGGCTGCAGCCTTGCTCCCACATACACGGCCCGGCCCTTTCCGAAGGCGTTCGACGTAATAGCGGCCTGCCCTGCATGATCACCAACCGTGTAACTCGCCAGCACCTCGGCATTCTCCGGCTTCAGCACATCCGCCCAATACTGGCATTCCGCATCCGGCCCGGCCAGCGCCCCGGCAGCAAACTTTACGCTCTGCTTCTCTGTATAGAGCGGCACGTAGTCCACCAGCGTCACGCCCATCACATCGCGCAGCAATCCCGGCAGCGGCGTCTTCACCATCTGGCTCACGGAATTTTTCGCTCCCAGCCGGAACCCGGCCACAAACACGCCGCCACCGTGCACGAACTCGCGGATCGACTTGGCCTGCTCCTCGGAAACGATGTACATGTGCGGCGCAAATAGAATCTTGTAGCGCGACAAATCCTTCGCCGCGGTCACAATGTCCAGGCCGACATGCCCGGCCCACAAGCTTCCGTACCAGATCGAAACCTCCGTCGTGTATTTGATCTTCGGATGCCCGGATTGAATCGCCGTGGCCCAGTCGGCATCGTAATCAAAGCACAATGCCGCGTCTGCCACATAAAGACTGTTCAGCAGAGGCGCGCCGAGCGCCTTCAGCTCGCGAATCGTCCGCGCCACTTCGTCGTAGCCCGGACTCTTTGACCGGTCGTGGTTCAGCAGCCCGTGCCAGTATTCCTCCGCGCCGAACGTTGCCGTGTCCCAGCGGAAATAGTTGATGCCCATGGCCCCATGCGCCACCGCCTGATACGACCACAGCCGCAACTGCCCCTTGTCCGGTTGTGGCGAAAACACCGGCTGCCCCGCCTTCCCCGACTGCTCTTCCATAATCACGAACGGCTTGCCGTCCTTCACGCTGCGCGAAGCGTCATGCAGCAGCGCGATCGTCGAAGCGATCTGATCCAGCGGTAATCCCAGGCCGCCGTCGCCCTGTGCATGAATCGCGGCGAATCCGGGATAGTTGTCGTAGGAAACAAAATCCACGCCCGCGAATAGACCGTAGGCGTTCACCGTGTCCGCCAGCAGCGGCACGTTGTTCGTCGTAATAAAGTGGTTCGGGCACAGCTTGCGCAGCACCACCAGTTGCTCTTCCAGCGAAGCCACATTTGCGTGGCTCTGGTAACGGTCGTAATCCAGCGCCAGGCCGGGATTCGGCGGCCCGCCCGAAGGCGCGGGCACAGGAATCTGCGAAAAGTCGGTGTACACCTGGCTCCAGAACGCCGTGCCCCAGGCCTTGTTCACCGCCTCAAGCGAGCCATACTTCGCCTTCACCCACTCCTGGAATCCCTCGCGGCAGTATTTGCAGTAGCACCGCGCGTTCGGACCCAGCGTATATTCATTGTCGATCTGCCAGCCGATCACACCGGGCTTGTTCGCAAAGACCTTCGCCATCTCGGTGGCAATGTTCACCGAAAGTTTGCGATACAGCTTGTTGCTCGGGCAGGTGAACCGCCGCCCTTCCGGCCCCATCGTCATGCCCTGCTCGGTCACGATGAACACTTCCGGGTACTTCTGCGTTAGCCACGGCGGCGGCGCGGCCGAAGGCGTACCCAGAATCACAGCGATCTTGTGCGCGCGCAGGATGTCGACGGACTTGTGCAGCCAGCCGAATTCGTAATGCCCCTCCGAAGGCTCCATCAGCGCCCACGCGAATTCCGCAATGCGTACGTTGGTGACGCCGAACTCCGCCATCATCCGCGCATCCTCTTCCCACAGCGACTCATCGGTCTGGTCCGGGTAGTAGTCCACGCCAAAGAGCAGTGGCATCGCCTGCCCCGCCGCGCCCGGCAGGCCAGCCGCCCGTGCCCAGGGTTGCGCCGCCGAAAGACAAATCGTTCCCGCCGCCGCCTTCAAAAAAATCCTTCGCTCCATCCCATCCTCCAGTAAACGTTTACCGTTGTACCCGAAAATTACCGCGCAAGCCACGAAATTTTGCATTCTCCCATCCACTGCCACTCCCGCGCGTCAAGCACGGCGGCCTGGAAACCATCGCCACCCATCTGGTCCGCTCCATGAAAAAAGCCATGCAACCCAAGTAGCCGCTCTTTATTCCGTGCAAAAACAAAACCGCCCCGGAGTCTCCGGGGCGGCTTTTCTAATCCCAAATCCAATCGGGATGGCTGAAACTTACACCTTCAACATGATGATGGCCAGCGTGAACAGCGCCAGCGTTTCAATGAACACCAAGCCCAGAATCATCGAAGCGCGGATCGGACCCGCGGCTCCCGGGTTACGCGCGATGCCTTCGCACGCCGAAGACGCGACCTTGCCCTGTCCAAACGCCGCGCCAAACGCGGCAATGGCCATGCCGAAGCCCGCGGCGATTGCCAGGGCTCCCTTGCTGCCGCCCGCTCCGCCATCCTGCGCAAATGCGCCCGGAGCGGCAAGCAGAACCACAACCAGAATTGCCAATACTGCGACTGCTTTCTTCATACTGCCTCCTTGGAATGCCGCCAGTGGGTGGTTCCCGGCTAAGCGCCTTGCAACCGGTCTCACGCTATACGGCAAAGTCGAATCGCACCGCCAGGAATGGCTGTGCTAAAGACTAGTGTTCGTCCGCTGTGGCCAGGCCCAGATAAATCGAGGGCAGCACGGTGAAAATATACGCCTGAATCACGGACACGAAGATGTGCAGGCCGATGAACAAAATCGGGAACACCGCAGGAAAGAGCGCCAGCAAAATCCCAAACACAACGTTCTTGTGCATCGCCCATTGCGTTGGCGCCAGCAGCAGGCCAAGGAAGATCATATAAATCAAATCACTGGCAAAAATGTTGGCCCAAAGACGCACGGTAAGAGAAAGCAGCCGCGCCGTGGTGCTGATCAGCTCCACCGGGAAGAGCAAAACCGCCAGCGCCCAATCGCCCACGGCTTTCGGTGAGCCCGCAAACGTAAGCAAATAGTGGCCCACACCGTGATGGCGAATGCCCTGCCAGTTGAAGTAAAGGAACGTCAGGCTGGCGCACGCCAGGGGCACCACCGCATCGCCCGTGGGCGAGCTAAACGCCGGGAATACGCTGAGCAGGTTTGAAAAGAGCACAAACACGGCAACCGAGCCCGTGAAGGCGATGAATTTATCGCCGCCATGCCCGACGTTCTCCTCAAGCAGGTCTTTGACGCCAAAGCCCAGCGGGTTGGTCAAGATCATCTCCGCGCACTGTTGCATGGGGCCCGGACGCTCCACGGAAAGCTGCGAGCGCAGGATCAGTGCCAGCACCGTGCAAAGCACCAGCACGATGAGGGACATCACCACATATTCGGAAATGGGATTTTCGTAGTCGGCGGGCTGCAGGTGCAGCTCGTGCAGGATCCAAAGAGCAATCGGCCCGAAGACGTGATTGAACCAGTGTGTTAACGGACTTATGTGTTCTTCCATCGGCTATTCCGGAGGATTCAGGATTTCGTACACACTTACCACGATTGTGGCCGCTCCCAGCGCGCACAAACCCAAAATCATGCTTAATACGGGAACGTTCAGATACCTAAAAATAACATAGACCGCCAGGCCTATCAACCCGTAGCGGAATGCCGCTGTGAAATACGAGGAGACCGGCACCTCCGGCTTGGGATGCCCCGCTTGCGCCGCCGAAGCCGTTGTCAGTGCGTCCAATCCCTGCTTCAGCCACCGGAAATTGCACCACGCCAGGATCGCTCCAATAAAGATTCCTTCGCCCCAGATTTTTCCGTAGAACCAGGAAACTATGGCCGATGCCATGGCTCCCAGAATCAGCATCAGCCGCGCAATCCACTTCTCTGTTTCCTCATACCGCGCACCGTTACCGGAAGTTTCCGCCAAGCCCAACCTATTCCTTCTCCGCTTCTTTGCTTCGTTACTTCGTTACCTTTTTACTTCAGTCTCCTCAATACATCCCTCACTCCCGCCGCAAACCCGATCGTCCCAAAAATCAGCATCAGCACCGGCTTGGTATGCAGCCAGCGGTCCAGAAAATACCCAATCGCGCCGCCCACCAGGATTGTCCCCACCAGCACAAACGGCAGCTCAATCGCCGTGGCATAGCTCCGCGAAAACTCCTGCGCTTCCCGCGCCGCCGGAGGCAGCTCCGGCGTTGGCTTGTCATTGTCCGAAGGCATAGTGTGCGAGTCTAGTAAAGGGTTCAGGATACAACCCCGCGGCCAGGGTCACAAACAGGGCAACGCCCAGCGCGACGGCCTGCGCGCTGCTCAGTTGCGGCGCGGGCGCATCGCCGGGCTTCCGCATCCACGCGTGCACCACAACGCGGAAATAGTAATAGAGCGCCGGGACGATATAGAGGGCCGCGAAAATCGCCAGTACCGGATGGTGCGTCTCAATCAGCGAAAGAAAAATAAAATACTTTCCCATGAAGCCCGCCGTCGGCGGAATGCCCGCCAGCGAAAGCATGAAGATCAGCAGCATCAGCGCGGCCGCCGGGCTGCGCTGGTAAAGCCCATCCAGGTCATCCAGATTCTCGCCAATCAAGCCGCGCTGCCGCAGCACAATCACCACGGCAAAAGCGCCGATGGTCATGAACGCGTAGGCGATCAAATAATAGAGCATCCCCACTACGCCGGTTTCGTTTCCGGAAACCAGCCCCAGCAGAATGTAGCCGACGTGCGAGATCGACGAATACGCCAGCAGTCGCTTCAGATTCGTCTGCGTGAGCGCCGCGATGTTGCCCCAGGTCAGCGATGCCACGGCAACTCCCGCGATCAGGAACTGCCACATCGGCTGCGTCCCGCCGAAGACCCAGATGAACAGGCGAATCAGCAGCGCAAAGCTGGCCATTTTCGAAGCGACACTCACGTACGCCGCAATCGGAGTCGGCGCGCCTTCGTAAACGTCCGGCGCCCACTGGTGAAACGGCACTGCCGCCACTTTAAAGAAGAGCCCCGCGGCAATGGTGACGAACGCCAGAATTACCAGCCAGTCGATCATTCCCTGCCCGGTGAAGAACTGGAGGCGCTTGTCCAGCAGGTTGCCAATTTCGCTGATGTTGGTGCTGCGCGTAAGGCCGTAGAGAATCGAAAATCCGTAAAGCAGGATGCCGGTGCTGAATCCGCCCAGCAGCATGTACTTCAAGGCCGCCTCGTTGGAGCGCTTCTCGCGGCGCAGAAATCCGGCGAGAACGTACAGGCTCAGCGTCATCGTTTCCAGGCCCAGGAACAATACGATCAGGTCACTGCCTGAGGCCATGAACATCATCCCGATACACGCCAGCAAGATCAGCGCGTAGTATTCGCCCTCCTGCTCGCGCTCGATGTTCAGGTAGCGCACGGAAAGCAGGATCACCAGCGCCGTTGCCGCCAGAAACAACGCCGAAAAGACGATCGCAAAGCCGTCCACCGTTATGGTGTATTGAAAACCGGTCAAGCCCGGCGGGCCCAGGCTTCCCTCATGCTGCGCATTGAAGTTCCGAGCCTGAAAATAAACGCCAAACGCAGCCGCAACCACTCCAAAGAACGCCAGCCAGGCGTTCAGTGATTTTTCTTTCTTTTCCAGAAGAAAATCGAAAATCAGGATGCCCATCGCAAACAGCAACAACTCCAACTGCGGCAGCACCGTCAGGCCGTCGCCGTGGATGTAGTTCAGGATGGGATCAAGGATCGGGCTAAGGAAATGCCAGATCCACTCGCTAACCTTGCGGAGGAACTCAATGATGGGCCCGATGATGGGAATTGCGCTCGCCATTCCTTATCTGCCCTCCGAAGCAGACGGGATCCTTGATGGCGGAGATGTGGAAACGCGCTGCTCGTAGAACGTCGGATTCACCTGCTGCACGATGCGCTGCACCGGCTTTTCCAGATAGGCGAAGAATGGTTTCGGGTAGATACCGATCCAGAAAGCCAGCGCCACCAGCGGCAAAAGTACCGCATATTCCCGCGCGTTCAGGTCCGGCAACGTTTTATTCACTTCGTGAGTCACCGGACCAAACATCGTGCGTTGGTAAAGCCACAGCAGATAAGCCGCGCCAAGCACGATGCCCAGGGTCGCCCATGCCGCCCACGCTTTGTTGACCGTAAAAGTGCCCTGCAAAATGGTGAACTCTCCAATAAAGCCGTTCAGCAGCGGCATTCCCAGTGAACTGAGGCTGATGATGAGATAGATCGCGGCAAAACTCGGCATCGGCGTCGCCAGTCCCCCGAATTCGGAGATGAGCCGCGTGTGCCGACGCTCGTAAAGCACGCCCACAATCAGGAAGAGCGCTCCGGTCGAAATGCCGTGATTGATCTGCTGCAACACGCTTCCGGAAAGTCCCTGCGGCGTCAACGCAAAGATGCCCAGCGTGCAGAAGCCCAGGTGGCTCACTGACGAGTACGCGATCAGCCGCTTCATATCCTTCTGCATCAAGCAAACAATCGCGCCATAAACAATGCCCATGAGCGACAACGCAATCAGGACGTTCACAATTTTTCCGCGCAGCGCCGGATTCGCGGGCAGCAACGGCAGCGAGAACCGCAGGAAGCCATACGTACCCATCTTCAGCAAAACGCCGGCGAGAATAACCGAACCCGCCGTGGGCGCTTCCGTGTGCGCATCCGGCAACCAGGTGTGGAACGGGAACATCGGCACCTTGATCGCAAACGCAAAGAAAAATCCCCAGAATAGCCACACCTTCAGCGAATCGGGGAAGCTCTGCGCCGCCGCCAGCAGCGTGGGAATATCAAACGTGCCAATCGCGTGCGGCCCCAGCGCTTTCGCATAGTTAAAATAGAGCGCTAGAATCGCCAGCAGCATGATCACCGAACCCGCCAGTGTATACAGGAAAAACTTGATCGCCGCATAAAGCCGCCGATCGCTCCCCCACACGCCAATCAGGAAGTACATCGGCACCAGCATCACTTCCCAGAACACATAAAACAGGAAGAAGTCGAGCGAAAGGAAAACACCCAGCATGCCCGTCTGCAGCAGGAGCAGCAGAATATAGTATTCCTTCGTACGCTTTTGGATAGCGCTCCACGAAGAGGTGATAGCGATCATCCCCAGCAGCGTGGTGAGCATCACCAGCAGCATGCTGATGCCGTCCGCGCCAAGGGCATATTTTGCGCCAATCGAAGGGATCCACTCCGCCACTTCCCTGAATTGGTATTCGCCGTTACCCGCTTCAAAATGCAGGAATAGCGGCAGGGAAACCACAAAACCAAGCACGCCGAATAGATTGCCGATGATGCGGTGCAGCGAAGCCGCTTCGCGCGGCACCAGCAGCAAAATCAGCGCGCCCAGCAGCGGCGTGAACAGGATCACGCTGAGCAGATGATGTGAAAAAAGCCCCATACCATCGCCTTTCAGTGCAGGTTACGCACAAACACCTGTACGTGGTGGCTGTAATACCCGAGCAAAACCGCAAGACCAATCAGAATGAAGACCGCATACGTCGAAAAAACGCCGGTCTGGAACATGCGCACCGGCATGCTGAGAAACTTGGGGAGCCAGCCCAGAAAATTCACCAGGCCGTCCACCACCCACTTGTCCCACCAGATCGAAATGCGAGAGAGCAAACGCGCCAGCCATCCGGCGCCATCCACACCGACGCCGTCAATCACGTTCGCATCAAACAATCCAAGCGCCGTGCTCAAATCCTTGACCCGGTTGACGAACAACGCGTCATAAATTTCGTCCACGTAATATTTGTGCACCAGCAGACTGTGCAGCCGCGGCCAAGCCGCCGAAACCCGCGTGTGCAACTTGGGATTTTCCAGATAAAACTTATAGGCCAGATAAATTCCGAGCCCCGCGAAAACCACCGAGCTTCCCATTAGCACAAGCTCTACCAGCAACCCGTGGTGCGCAAAGACGATCCGCCCCGTATCCGTTTCCACCCCCCGCAGTGAAGGTTCCAGAAACTTTTCGAACGGACTCTCCTCGCCCCAAAGCACGGGCAACGCCAGCCATCCCGACACGATGGAGAAAAACGCCAGGATCCATAGCGGAATCGTCATGCTTTTCGGTGATTCGTGGATGTGCCCTTCCACCTCCACGGGTACCCGCGACCTTCCGTAAAACACTTCGAACAATAGCCGGAACATATAGAACGCCGTAAGTCCCGCTGTAATCAGCCCCACCACCCACAGGCCCAGGTAGCGGTCCAGCATCGCGATGCGGTTGAACGCATGGCCTAGGATTTCGTCTTTACTGAAAAAGCCGGAGAGGCCCGGGACGCCCGCAATCGCGAGCGTGGCAATCCAGAATGGCCGCGAAGTGGCGGGAATCGTGTTCAGTAAACCGCCCATTTTCCGAATGTCCTGCTCGCCGGAAAGCGAGTGAATCACGCTGCCCGCTCCGAGAAAGAGCAACGCCTTGAAGAATGCGTGCGTCATCAAGTGGAACACGCCAGAGGCAAAGGCTCCCACGCCCAGCGCGAGAAACATGTAGCCCAACTGGCTCACGGTGGAATACGCCAGCACCTTCTTGATGTCCGTCTGCACCACGGCCATGGTGGCCGCAAAAATGGCGGTGGTGGCGCCGATGATGGCAACTACATCCATGGCCACGGGAGAGAGTTGGTAGATCGCGCTCATCCGCGCCACCATGTACACGCCGGCTGTAACCATCGTCGCGGCGTGGATCAGCGCGCTCACCGGCGTTGGCCCTTCCATCGCGTCCGGCAGCCACACGTAAAGAGGAATCTGCGCGGATTTTCCCGTGGCGCCCACAAACAGCAGCAAGGCCATCGCCGTGAAGATTGGCGCGCCGTAGGCGAACTGGTGCTGCGCCATCATCGTGCCCAGCGTCTGCACAATGCCTGTGAAGCCCGAGGGATCGCTCAAGCCCTGCGTCGTGAATCGCACCGTGCCAAATGTCGCCGACACCAGCAGCAATCCAAGCACAAAACCTGTATCCCCAATGCGGTTCACGATGAACGCTTTTTTCCCTGCATCCGCCGCTGACTTCTTCAGAAAATAAAACCCAATCAGCAAATAGCTGCACAGCCCCACGCCTTCCCAGCCGACGAACAGCATAAGCAAATTGTTGGCCAGTATCAGCGTCAGCATCGAAAACATGAACAGATTCAGGTAGCCAAAGAAGCGGTAGTAGCCACCCTCATGTGCCATATAGCCGATCGAATAAACGTGAATCAGAAAGCCGACAAATGTCACGACAAGAACCATCACGCAGGAAAGCGGATCGAGCAGATACCCCCAGTCCGCGACAAAATTCACCATGCCGGCGGCTGTGGGCATCGCACCCGGTGTCACCCATTGATACAAAATCTGCTGATAAAATCGCTGGTCAGATGGCAGCCAGAAAAGAGTCAGCACGGCGCCGAGTGCAAAGAGAAACGACAGAAACACGCTGCCCACGCAAAAAAGATTGACGGCCTCTTTGCTCATCCGCCGCCCAAAGAAAAACATCGCCGCCGCGCCGATCAGCGGGAAAAGTGGGATTAGCCACAAATGTGTGAGGAAAAAATCCGGCGCGCTCACCAACGCACCCCCCAAGGCGAACTGGCAGCGCTGCATTACCATTTCAAAAGATCCATTTCGTCCGCCAGCACCGTTTCACGGTTCCGGAAAAAGGCAATCATGATGCCCAGGCCGACCGCCGCTTCCGCCGCCGCATCCGCGATAATGAACAACGCAAACACCTGTCCCGCTACGTCGCCGTAGAACCGCGAAAACGCCACCAGGTTAATGTTCACCGCGTTCAGAATCAGCTCGATGGACATCAGCACAATAATCACGTTGCGCCGCGTGATCACTCCCACCGCGCCAATCAGCAGCAGCGCCAGGCTCAGGAACAGGTAATGTCCAATCGGCATCATTCCGCGGGAGTCCTTTTCTTGGCCATCACCACCGCTCCAATCATGGCCACCAGCAGCAGCACGCTGGCAATTTCAAACGGCAGCAGGTAAAGACCAAACAAGCCCGTGGCGATGTCTTCCGTGTTCGGCGGCAACTTATCCCCCTGCGCGGGTGTCAACGCCAGCAACCCCTTCCCTGGGAGGCTTTGTGACATCAACACGATAATTACCCCCTCCGCAAAAACGACCAGCGCAACAAAACCTGCGGTCCACTGCCGCAGCCGCGAACGAATCTGCGGCAATGGCACATCCAGCCGCACCAGCATGATCACGAAAATGAACAGCACCATGATCCCGCCGACATAAAGAATGATCTGTGCGACAAAAAGAAACTCGGCGCGAAGCTGCAGAAAAATGCCAGCCGTGGAAAGCAGCGTGGTAATCAGGAAAACGGCGCTATGAATGGCGTTGCGCCGCGTGACCATCAAGGCCGCGCTGATCACCGCAATCCCGGCAAAAAAGTAGAAGACGAGGCTATCCAGCATACGAGTCCTCCGCTTCCCGAACTTCCGTAACAACTGGCGCGGAGGCCGCGGCGGCGTGCTTGTCGTTCCAGCGGATCAGCAGCATGCCCACAAAAATCGTAGCCAGCGTCGTCGGCAACATCCCCACAATTGTCATCCAGCCCTGCCAACCGAGCGCCGAGTTAATCGCCAGGCCAATCCCCACGCCGATGACATTGACCAGGGCCAGCGGGATCAAAATGTGCCAGCCGAGCCGCATCAACTGGTCAAAACGAAACCGCGGCAGCGTGAAGCGCAGCCACATGAAGATGTAAATGTAAGCAGACACCTTCAGCAGAAACCAGAAAGCCCCATAAAGCCCGGCGTACGCCAACTTCAGCGGCGCAAAAGAAACCGGTGCGGCCAACGCGAAGATCAGCGCCACCGCAAAACACAATCCCGCCACGCCCCACATAAACAGCCTCTGTACCCGCACCGGCTGCTTCCCTGCCCGGGCCACACAGTACGCGCCCACCGCCACCAGCAGCAGCGCGGGAAACGCATCCACCCAGCCCAGCCAGCGCACATTGGGGAACGGACGCAACCAGCCGCCGAGAAACAGCGTCGTGCCCACCGCGCCCACCACGATCATGTTGGCGTACTCCGCCAGAAAATAAAGCGACCAGCGAAAACCGCTGTATTCCGTCATGTAGCCGGCGACAAGTTCCGATTCCGCCTCCGGCAAATCGAACGGCGCGCGATTCGTCTCCGCAATCGAAGCGATCAAATAGGTGACAAATCCTACCGGCGCCAGAAACACATACCAGACATTGTCCGCGCGCTGGTGCTCCACGATATCGCTCACCTTCAGCGTTCCCGCCAGCAGAAAGCCGCTGACCAGCGCAAATCCGGCTGTCGTTTCATAGCTGATGAGCTGCGCCGTGCTGCGAATCGCCCCGATGATCGAATAGTGGTTATTGGAAGCCCAGCCGCCCAGCACGATGCCAAACGGGCCCAGCGCGCTAATGCCCACCACAAACAGCAAGCCGATATTGATGTCGCGCGCTACGTGGAACCACGGGCCAAACGCCACCGCACCCATGGAAGTCAGCGCCGCGGTCATCGAAAGCACCGGCGCAAACCAGAAAATGAACTGGTCCGCGTTATCCGGAATCAAATCTTCCTTGATCAGCAGTTTCAGCGCATCGGCGATCGGCTGCAGCAAGCCATGCGGGCCCACGCGCATCGGGCCAAGGCGTGCCTGCATGTCCGCCATCACCTTGCGCTCCACCAGCACGATGTAGCCGGCGATCAGCGGCACCACCAGCAGAATCAGCATCGCGCAGAGTAGTTCCACCCACCACGCCTGCACAAACGCAAGCACGCCCTGGAATGCGCCGCTCATCAGCGGTCCACCTCGCCCAAAACGATATCCAGCGTCCCAATAATCGCCACCACGTCGGTCACCAGGTGTCCGCGAATCATCTTGTCCAGCGCCTGCAAATTTACAAACGAAGGCGGGCGCACGCGCACGCGATACGGCTGCGTGCCTCCGTCGCTCACAATGTAATAGCCCAGAATCCCTTTCGGCGCCTCAATCGCGTGATAGACCTCGCCCGGTGGTGGCTTCAGCACCTTGCCCACGCGCGCCATGATCGGCCCCGCCGGAATGTTTTCGATCGCCTGCAGGCAGATCAGCCGCGACTGCCGCATCTCTTCAATGCGCACCAGATACCGGTCATAAGTGTCGCCATTCGTGCCAACCGGGATTTCGAATTGATATTGATCGTAGGCCGCGTACGGCATGGCCTTGCGCAAATCCCATTTTACGCCGCTGGCACGCAGCACCGGACCGCTGGCGCCCAGAGCAATGCAGTCGGCTGCATTTAAAACGCCGACGTTGCGCGTACGGCCAATCCAAATGCTGTTGCCCGTCAACAGGTCGGAATACTCCTGGATGCGCGCGTCAAAACCTTTGCAGAAGCGTTCCACGTCTTTTTCTAGCGTGTCGTACGCCTCATATTGCAAACCACCAATGCGAAACGCATGCGTCGTCAGCCGCGCGCCACAATACTTCTCGAAGATCTTCAGAATCTCTTCGCGTTCGCGCATGCAGTAAAACAGCGGCGTCAGCGCGCCGATATCCAGCGCGTGCGTTCCCAGCCAGAGCAGGTGGCTGGCGATGCGCTGCAACTCCGTGAGGATCACGCGAATCACGCGCGCGCGTGGCGGCGCTTCCGCCATCAGCAGTTTTTCCACCGCTTCGCAGTAGCCCAGGCCATTGCTGATGGCGGCGACGTAGTCCATGCGGTCCACGTACGGCGCAAACTGCTGGTAGCTGCGATTCTCCGCAATCTTTTCCACGCCACGATGCAGATACCCAATCACGCACTCCGACCCGATCACGCGTTCTCCATCCAGCTTCAGCTTCACGCGCAGCACTCCGTGCGTTGAGGGATGCTGCGGCCCCATATTGATGACGAGTTCATCGGCGCCGAGCAGCGTGTCGGCTTTGTGTGGCGCAGTGTCGTGGATGGTGTCCGCCAAGATGCTCCCGCCCTATTGGCCACTGGGGATTCCGAGATTTTCCCGGACCCACGCGGTGTCCTGCTGCAGAATGTCGTAATCCTTACGCAACGGAAATCCTTGCCACTCGTCCGGCAGCAATATGCGCTTCAGGCCGGGGTGCCCGAGAAACACAATGCCGAACATGTCGTAGATTTCACGTTCCAGCCAGTTGGCCGCAGGCCACACAGCCGTCAGCGAAGCAGCTTGCTCACCGGTCCCCAATGCTGTTTTCAAGCGGAGGCGAAGATTGTTCGGGAATGAGTAAAGTTGCGCCACCAACTCGAAGCGCTTTTCGCGGCGCGGCCAGTCCACGGCGGTCAAGTCTTCCAATAAATCTAATTTTTCCACGTCGTACGAATAGCGCGCGATATCCGCCCATTGTGCCGCATCCACGACAAGGATCGCCTGCTTGCGATCTTCCAGCGCATTCAGAATCGCCGCGCCAAAGTGCTCGCGATACCGGCGCGTCAGCTCATTATCCAGTGGCACCTGAGCAGGCGCTGGAGCAGCAGCGGCGGGCGCCACGGGTTTCGCGGCAGGAGGCGCGGGAGCGCCAGCGCCGGGTGACGCCGGCGAGGGGCCAGATGCGGCTGGCTTCGGACTTTCGGGCGATTGGGGTGCCTTGGACTCGTCTGCCATGGACCCTGGGACCTTGGGTAATTCTGGAATTGCCTGGCCGTACTCCAGACGCAGGCAGCACTGCCTTCCCCGGTGAAACCCGCCAAAAACCGCGCAGAAGAGAGGAGCGAAGCGCGGGTACAAGCCAAATGCATCTTCGCGAATCGGCGGCTGATTCGCTCGTTCACTGGTTTCTAACACACGCATGGAGTGGCGTCAATGCGGCGCGGCACATGCACTGGATTAGAAAAGCTTAGGTTACAAATGGAGAGCCGGGAGCGGGGCTTAGGCCAGATCGAGAGCGCCCTTTTTATAGAGCCAAATGTACCCCACCAGCAGGATACCCAGGAAAACCAGCATGGAAAGCAGCGCGAACGCTGCAAGATGCGCGGCCAGCCAAGCACGAAAGAGAACCGCCCAGGGAAAAAGGAAGATCGTTTCCACGTCAAAGACCACAAACAGCATAGCGATGATGTAAAACCGCGCGGAATAGCGGCCACGCGCTGTGCTTTCGGGCAAAATGCCGCATTCGTAAGGCTCGAACTTGGCGGGCCCCCCGCGGGATCCCGGCCGAATATATTTGAAGATGATCAGCGTAACCACTGGAAGCGCCAGCACCAGCAGGGAGAAGATCAGCAGCGGCACATAGGCTGGCGGCATGTCACAACCTCTTCGCGCATCGTAGCACAGATCGCGCCCGAGAACCCCGCCGGACGCTTGTCCATAAACCAAAACGCCGTAGGCGCGGAAAAGGTTAGCCCAGCGCGCCGAGCGTTCTATCGTCCCCCGGGGCTACTTCTCAAACAGCAACTCACCCGCGCGCTGCGTGGCCTTCACCACGGCTTTGATCAACGTTACGCGCAGCTTCCCTTCCTCCAGCTCCATAATCCCGTCAATCGTGCAGCCTGCCGGAGTGGTCACCGAATCCTTCAACAACGCGGGGTGGTCTCCCGTCTCCAGCACCACACTGGCGGAGCCTTTCATCGTCTGTGCAGCCAGCAGCGTGGCGATATCGCGCGGCAAACCTACTTTTACCCCCGCTTCGGCCAGCGATTCCAGAATGATGTAGGCAAACGCCGGCCCGCTGGCGGAAAGCCCGGTGACCGCGTCCATATTCTTTTCATCCACAACCACGGTGCGCCCCACGGCATTAAAGAGCGCCTTGGCGATTTCAAGATGCTCCGCCGAAGCATGCGCGCCTTTGCAAATACCGGTCATGCCGACGCCAACCGCCGAGCAAGTGTTCGGCATCGCGCGCACCACGGCTACCTTTTCGCCCAGCCGCTGCTCGATGTAATGCGTGGGAACCGATGCCGCGACGGAGATCACCAGCGTGTCCTTGCCCACTTCCTCCTTGATTTCCTTCAGGACTTCGCCAACCACCTGCGGCTTCACACCGAGCAGAATAATGTCCGCACCGCTCACCGCTTTCGCGTTATCCGTGGTGGCGTTCACACCGAGCTTTTCCTTGAGCGCAGCGGCCTTCTCTTCATGCTTCACCGTCGCGGTCACATTCTTGGGAGTAAACAGCTTCTGATCGAGATATGCGCGCAGGAGGATGCCGCCGAGTTTACCGGTGCCCAGCACGGCTAATTTCTTGCCGGAAAGTTTGTTGGTCATGATGCCAACATTGTTACGGAGGCGCGGCGGAGGGTCAACAAGCGTTTGCAAGGCGCTTCGGGTAAAATGCCAGCGCGATGATTTGGGAAAACCTTCGACGCGTTGCGGCGCTGGCCATGCTGGTGGCCATCGCGGTCGTCTATATCCACCTGACCAAGTCGCCGTTTCAGGGGCCAGCGAAGCAGGCCACGCTGATCGCGGGCGGGACCATAAAAAATGTGGAAGTGCCCATGCGCGATGGCACCGTCCTGCGCGCGGACGTCTGGCTTCCCAATCACGAAGGACGATTCCCCACTCTTGTTTATCGGACCCCGTATGGAAAAGAAAATGCCCCAAAGGAATGGACTACATTCCTGAAGTTGCCGCAGCATGATTACGCCGTGGTGATTCAAGACGTGCGCGGGCGTTACGCCTCCGGCGGCGACTTCGTGCCTTATCAGAACGAAGGCAAGGACGGCTACGACACGATCGAATGGGCGGCGCAGCAGCCGTGGTCGGACGGCAACGTCGGCACGTTTGGGCTGTCGTATCCCGGCGCCGTGCAATGGCTGGCGGCGGTTGAAAATCCGCCGCACCTGAAGGCCATGATCCCAGCAATGACCTTTTCCACGCCGCGCAATTTTTTCTATTCGGGCGGATTGTTCGACGGCTCCTGGCTCGAATGGATCTGGATGAACATCGCGCCGGGCATTCGGGCGAAAAAAAACCTCGATGGGCCGAAGACGTATCAGGAAGCAGCCGCTGCATGGAAGCAGGAGCACGCCCGCATCGAGGGTTTTCTCCCGCTGCGCGATTTGCCAGATCTGAAGCAAGCCACGCCATTTTATTACGAATGGCTCGCGCACCCGCCCGCGGACCCCTGGTGGGACTGGGCGGAACTCCGCGGCAAGTACGATCGCGTTCATTGTGCTGTCCTGAATTTTTCGGGCTGGTACGACGAAGCCTATGGCCCCGATGGAGCCACCACGAATTTCAACGGCTTGCTGGCCGCGCGCAAGGATTGGTCCGATCCCTCCACCCGCAGCATCATCGGCCCTTGGATGCATGGCGAGCAGGACCAGCGGAAAAGCGGCGAGCGTGACTTCGGCCCAACCGCGCCGATTGACTACGACGACTTGATCCTCCGCTGGATGGATCACTACCTGAAAGGTGAGAACAACGGCATCGAGAAGGAAGCGCCGGTGCGCCTTTTCGTGATGGGCGCCAACCAATGGCGCGACGAGCAGCGCTGGCCCTTGCAGCGTGCAAAGTCTACAACGCTTTACCTCGCTGGCGACTTGGGCTCCACTCACAGCGGCAGGCTCTCCGATTCCGCAACCGCATCGAAAGCGAAGAGCGCTTCGTTTGTCTCCGACCCCGCGCATCCCGTAACCGATTCCTACGATGGCCTCGGCGCGCACGATTACCGCGCTCTGGCCGGGCGCGAAGACGTTCTTGTTTTCGACAGTGAGCCGATGGAGCAAGATACAGAGGTCACGGGCTCAATCGCTGCCGAAATCTACGTTTCGGCCGACGTGAAAGACTTCGATCTGTGGGTACGGTTGCTCGACGTCGCTCCCGACGGCACCGCGTACAACCTGATGAGCCCCGGCCTCGACGTGCTCCGTGCCAGCTACCGCGACGCCACCCTGAAACCTGAATTCGTCGAACCCGGCAAAATCTACAAGCTCACGCTTGACCGCCTGCTCACCAGCAACACTTTCCTTAAAGGCCATCGCATCCGGGTACAAATCAGCGGAGCCTTCTACCCGCACTTTTCCCGCAACCTGCAAACCGGCGAATCCGAGATCGTCTCCAAAGCCAGCCGCCCCGGCCACATCACCATTCATCTCGGCCCCGAACACGCCTCGCACATCGTCCTGCCGGTCATTCGGTAGCGCCGCCATCCTGGCGACGAGTTCGCCTGCAAAATGCAGAACGCTACCATGGTGTTGTCGGCACAAGTCCGTTAGCGGGCGCGCGGGGAGCATTTCCGCGTGGCATACTAACCAAAAGATGAACTCCCCTTCCAATGAAAAGCCGCTTGCGGGTGGCCCCGGGGCGACAGACGAAGAATCGCCCCAATCGGGACTGCGCGCAGTTATCGCCGCTGCCATCGGCGAGACGCTTCGACTTTTCATCCGCTACCTGGTGCGCTTCACCGGGCGCAGCGTTGTGCGCAAAGATGCGCCATGGCTCGATTGCCCCCTAGGAAAGCCGGGGCGCATTGGCACCGGCGTCTATCAAAAGATCGCCACGGACCAAGGACTGGGACTTTCTTCCCCGCCGGACGCGGGTCTAGAGAACTTTGAGACTCTTCGCGGGCCATCCTTTAATCCAGAGTCGGTCGACCCGCGCATCCGCCACTTTTACGAGCACACGGCCTTATATCACCTGGAAGTCTGGAGCGAGGTTTACTTCACCGGAAAATTCGTCTTGTGGCTTCTGGTGGAATTCGTCAGCCGCCGCATGGATCAACTGAATTTCCCGATCTCTTCGCTGGAAGTGGCCAAAGGCATGACCAGCGAGATTGTCCAGCTTTGCGAGCGCGGCACGGGTCGCGTGGTAAGCACCGGATGGCTTCGCCGTTTTCGCTCCACCGGGCAGGTCATCTACGCGGGGCTATACTCCGAAACGCGCGTTCCGGGCGAAGAAAACCCCTGCGTGAAAGTAACTTTTCCCTGCGATGGCAGCGCCAACGTCTACTTGCGGCCCGTGGCCTACGCCGACGGCTCGTTCGGCCTGGACTCCCACGGCGGAGGCTTCGGCAAGGCCGGCTTCTACCGGCTCATGGAAGACGGACCGGATGCCTGGATAGTACGTTACTTCTCCACGTTGCACGAAATTTTTCACGTCTACGTGGATGAAGAAGGCGTGCTGCGCACCGACCACGAAGTGCATTTCATGGGCTTCACCGTCCTGCGCCTGCATTACAAAATGACATTGTCGCCTGACGCAATAAATAACCGGTCCCCGGAAAGCAGTTCCCTGCTGCAACCTGTCTGATTGTCTTGGAATGCTGGCCGATTAGTCGTGGCGCGCCCCGTGAAGGACATGGATGGCATGCGGCAGTAGAGAGGCGAGTGCGTCAAGCGATTCAACCGCGCCTTTGGGGCTTCCCGGCAGATTCAAAATCAGCGACCGGTGGCGAACGACGGCGACACCACGGGAAAGTATGGCCGCAGGCGTAACCTCAGCACCCTTCCGGCGCATTTCTTCGGCGAGTCCGGGAATCACTTTCTCCCCAATATCCAGAGTCGCTTCTGGCGTGTTATCGCGCGGGCCGAGTCCTGTTCCACCCGTGCTAAGAACTAAGTCCACCGTGCGCGAGTCGGCGAGTTTCCGCAAGTTCAACCGCACTTGCTCCGGATCATCGGAACATTTTTGCGCGGAAACAATCTCCCAGCCGAGTTCTCGGCAGCGCTGGACAACGGCGGGCCCAGAAAGGTCAACGCGTTCCCCGCTGGCCACGGAATCACTGATGGTGAGAACCGCCACGCGCATCATGGCGGCTAGTTGGAAGGCACCGCGTCACGGCTCGCCTCATCCATCAGGCGCATCGCTTCCATGAGCAACCCGGTGGTACTGCGCGTCGTGGTGGTATTGGTTGAAGCGTTGGCGGCGTTGAAGTCGATCTCAAACTCGCCTTCGGTCCACAACAAAACTCGATAAACCGCGTCGTCGCCGGTGACATTCCCGATCTTCGCATCGCGGCACTGCCCGCCGGCGAAATAAAGCTCGCCGCTCTCGCCGCCCTTCTGCACCACCAGCCGGCAGGACTTCTGTCCCATTTCCAGCGATTGCAGCAAGTCAATCATGCTCATCTCTTCCAGGCGGCCCTGGATCACGCCGGGGCGCGACGCCCGCTTCTGGAGCTTCTCCAAATGGATGCGATCCACAATTTTTTTTGCCAGGCGCACCACATCTTTTGCCAGAAACGGCTTCGAGACGAAATCCTCGACGCCATCCACTAGCGGCCGCAGTTTCTCTTCTATATCGGTGCGGCTGGCCATAAAAAGAAACGGAATATGCCGCGTGGCTTCTCGCCCGCGCAATTTTTCAAAGAGCTGCCGCCCGTCCAGGCCCGGCATCTTGTAATCGCACAAAATCACGTCCGGCGGCTCGTCAATCACTTTCAACAGCGCGTCCGCGCCATCGGCGGCGATCAGCACTTCGCAAAAAGGCTCCAGCGACCGCGCCACCAGGTCGCGGATCAGCGGATTGTCGTCCGCCAATAGCAGCTTTACGGATTTTGTGGCTGCGGCGCTCATTGGCTCCTTCGGCGCTTTCCGCGGCTTCCCGCACGCGAGTAGTCGCCGCTCTTCCCGCCGGTCTTTTCCAGCAGGTGGATATGCGCGATTTCGATACCTTTATCGAGGGCTTTGCACATGTCGTAGATCGTGAGCGCGGCACAAGCCGCCGCAACCAGCGCTTCCATCTCTACCCCCGTCTGCGCTGTAGCCGTGGCCCGGGACTCGAGTTCCACCCCATCTTTGCATAGGCGGGGGGTCACATCAATGTGCGTCAGCGGGATGGGATGACAAAGAGGTATCCACTCCGCGGTGCGTTTGGCGGCAGCAATTCCCGCGATGCGCGCAATCTCCAGCGGATTGCCCTTGGGATTTTTCAGGCTCCGCACGGCGCGCACTACCTTGGGCGACATGCGCACAAAGGCGTGCGCCACCGCCGTCCGCATGGTCACCACCTTCGCGGAAACGTCCACCATGCTCACTTCGCCACGCTTCGTGTAATGAGAAAGTTTCGCCATGTTGCCTTGGTAGCGCCGCCGTCTTCGCGGCAAGCGTTCTATCGTACGCTTTGCTCTTAAACAGAAATCAAGATCGGTCTGCGGCAGCATCGTCTGCTGGAAGCAGGTTACCGTTGACCTCTTCGGGTCACAGAGCACGGGCCACGGGCCACGGGTCACGGCCCTGCTAGATTACGTCCAGGCGCGGCAGAACGGAAACTTTCTCTCCGGCGGGGATCGCGGATCGGTCAGCGGGCACAACGATGAAGCAATTCGCCTGCGTGAGCGCGGCAATATCCCCCGAGCCTTGCCAGCTAAGCGGCCCCACTTCCGGCGAGATGCCCGTCCATTCAAAGTGGCCCGGAAGAAAATGCGTGAGCCCCGGCTTCTCATTCATGGCTTTCACCAGGGTAGCTTCCAGCAAGGGAAGTTGCCTTGCCGGCGCGCCACCAACAATATCAATTGCGGGGATCACGAAGAGCTGGAAGGTGACCATCGTTGAAACGGGATTCCCGGGCAGCCCGAAGACCCAAGTATTGCGGCAGCGGCCGAATACGGCGGGCCTCCCGGGCCGAATAGCAACCGCATCAAAATAAAATTCCGCTCCCAAACTCTTCAAAACCGTTTCGACCAGGTCATACTTCCCCATCGAAACCCCGCCGGAAAGCACCAGGATTTCTTCCTTCAGCCCCAGTTCGATCTTGGCGCTGAGATCGTCCACGCGATCGAGAGCGTTTCCCAGCGGCACTGGTTCGCCTCCCGCTAACCGCGCCTGCGCGGCCAGCGAAACGCTGTTGCTGTTGCGAATGTGAAAGGGCCCTGGCGTTTCGTCGATGGCCACAACTTCATCTCCGGTGGAGAGAATCGCCACACGCGGCCGCCGGTGACACAGGATTTGTGCGGCGCCCACCTGAGCGGCTAGGGCAAGTTCCGCAAATCCGAGCCGCACGCCGCGTTTCAGCGCCAACTCGCCGGAACGCGCTTCGCTTCCCTTTGCCACAAAATTTTGCCCCGCGGTGGTGGCGCGCTGGAACTTCACCGTCTCGCCCGTGCGCTCGGTGAACTCGATCATCACCACGGCATCGGCGCCGGGCGGCAGCGCAGCCCCGGTCATGATTTGAATGCAGCTGCCGGGGGCCAGCGGCTCCGTGACGGTGTCACCCGCTTTGATTTCACCGGCACATTTCAGCAGCGCGCCCGCGGAGGCTTCGCCGGCGTGCACCGCGTAACCATCCCGCGTCGAGCGGTGGAATGGCGGATAGTCGCGATCGTGGCAAATCTCCTGCGCCAGCACGTCACCCAGCGCATCGTTCACATTTTTCGTTAGCATGACAGGCTTGCGCGGGTGTTTGCCGATTTGCTCGGCGACCGCCGCCCGCGCCTCTAGGAAGGAAAGCACCCGCGTATTGTACCGTAGGGGTGGCTTTAGACCGCTTTTCTTTGCAATGCTGCCGTCTTGTTTACCCCTGGGCCTCGAATGGGCGCCAGTCGCCTATGGTTGGCCCTCCGGCCCGGCTCAAAAGTTGGGCCCTTCGTTGCCTGCGGGAAGCGGGCGCTACCTAAATCCAGCGCGCCAGCAGCGTCCCAGGTTGAATGATCGTGGCGTCGCGCTCCGGCCCCGTCGAGATCATTCCAATTTCCACCTGCAAATACTCTGAGACGAATCGCAAATAATCCATCGCCGCTTTCGGCAGTTGTCCCGCGTCTTTCACGCCATAAGTGGTCTGGCACCATCCGGGCAGCGTTTTGTAAACCGGCGTGACGCGCTCGTACTCTTCGGCCAACGCAGGCATTTCGTTCACCGGCGAACCCTTGTAGGTGTAGCCGACGCCAACCTTGATTTCGCGTTGCGTGTCGAATACATCGAGTTTTGTGACCACCAGCGAATCGATGCCGTTGATCATCTTCGCGTAGCGCAACTCCGCTAGATCCAGCCACCCGCAGCGTCGCGGCCTGCCCGTGACGGCGCCAAACTCCTTGCCACGCTCCCGCACTTCCTGCGCATCCAGGTCCGGCATCTCCGTGGGGAACGGCCCGCCGCCGACGCGCGTGGTGTACGCCTTGGAAATGCCGAGGACATGGCGAATCTTCGTAGGTGGCACGCCCGTGCCTGTGGTGGCGCCGCCGCTGGTGGCGCTTGACGAGGTGACAAAGGGATACGTGCCGTGGTCAATGTCCAGCATCGTGCCTTGCGCGCCTTCAAACAGCACCGACTTCCCCTCGTCCAGAGCGCGGTTCAGCAATTCCGCGGTGTCGCCGATATACGCTTTGATTTTTTCACCCAGCCGCAGCGTCTCTTCCACTTCATGCGTGAAATCGACGTCGGCGCCGTAGGCTCCGCGCGCGATGCGATTTTTCTCCGCCACCACGCGGGCCGCTTTTTCGCGGAAAAGCTCCGGAGTCAGCAGGTCGGCCACGCGCAGGCCGCGGCGCGCCATCTTGTCTTCATAAGCGGGTCCGATGCCGCGCGAAGTGGTGCCAATCTTGTTTTCGCCGCGCGCCGATTCGGCGGCTTTATCGAGTTCGCGGTGATACGGAAAGATCAGGTGCGCGCGATTGCTGACGTGCAGGCGTCCGGCAACGCTGATGCCGGCTTTCGCGAGCATGTCGATTTCGTTGACCAGCGCAGTGGGATCCACCACCACGCCCGGGCCAATGACCACCTGCTGCTTGGGCCGCAGAATGCCGCAGGGGATCAGTTGGAGGACGTAGCGATCCTTGCCAATGATGACGGTGTGGCCGGCGTTGTGCCCTCCGGCAACCCGCGCGATGTAATCGAACGACCCCGCAAGATAATCAACGACTTTGCCTTTGCCTTCATCGCCCCATTGCGCGCCTACCACGACGACCGATTTCATGCAGAGCCTCTCTTCCGCAACCCACAGGTCCCGCGGCACACCCGGCCCAGGACTACCAGCACAACCTACGCATCACAGGGCAAAATCCGCGCGACACACCAATTTCAAATCGTACGACGCGCCCCCGGCGAACGCAAGTAAGTCAACATGCACAGAATGGACAGCTCAAAGTGGCAATTCGCCTAGAAAGGCCATTGGCTGATGCGCAGCGCCTCGCGCACGCGTTCTTGATTCCTCGGGCGGCGTCGGATAGCGTCGAAAGAGCGGGGTGTCTCTCCACCCCGCAGTTTAATAACGCTCGATAGTTGCGACTGTCATTTCGAGCGGAGCGAGAAATCTGCTTTTGCTTGGGCTAGGAAAAAACGGATTCCTCGAGCAAACCCGCTCTCGGAATGACAATTCAGCATGCCCGCAACTAACTACGAAACAGGGGGAGAGACTTGACCAATCCGATCATCACCTTGACCACCGATTACGGCACCAACGACCACCTGGTCGGCGTGCTCAAGGGCGTCATCCTCAAGATCAATCCCGAAGTGCAGATCGTGGACATCACCCACGGCGTCACACCGTTCGACCTCCTTGACGGCGCCATGGCCATCGCCAACGCCTATTCCTATTTCCCGCCGCGCACCATCCACATCGTGATTGTCGACCCCGGCGTCGGCACCGATCGCCGCCCGATTCTCGTCAGCGGCCAGAACCAGTATTTCATTGCGCCCGATAACGGCGTGCTCTCCGCCGTGTACGAAAAAGAGCAGCAATTCTTGGTTCGCAATCTGACCGCAGAGCACTATTTCCTGCAGCCGGTCAGCAAGACTTTCCACGGGCGCGACATTTTCGCCCCAGTGGCCGGATGGCTCTCGAAAAACTGGCAGCCCGGCAGCATGGGCGAAGAGATTACGGACTTCAAGCGCTTCGCGCTGCCGAAGCCCAAGGAAGCCGACGGTATGCTCAAGGGCGTGGTGCTGAAGGTGGATTCCTTCGGCAACCTGATCACCAATTTCCGCGCCGAGGATCTGCCCGCGGGAGCGCTCGAAAAAGGCGAAATCAAATTGCAGGTAGGCAGCCATGCCATCGGCAAATTGCTGCCGACTTTTGCCCACGGCACGGCGGGAGAAGCATTCGCCTTTGTCGGTTCCAGCGGCCTGCTGGAGATTGGCGTCAACAAAGGCAGCGCCGCCAAGACCCTCGGCCTCGGCCGCGGCACACCCGTCCTATTAAACAAAGGGTAGCATTGGTAGCGCCGCCATCCTGGCGGCGAGAACGCTTGCCTGCTGGAAGCAGGCTCTATCGTCAATTTTCCCGCAGCAAGTAGAGCGATTGCTAAGCGACGGCAGGAGTGGATTGCTTCCGCTTGTGCCAGTGACCCAAAGCGGCGAACAGAAGCACCGCGGGGATGCCGGTCAGCCCACAAGCGATAAAGAAAATGCCGTAGGCGTGAAGGAGGCCGTGCGAAGCGCTCAGGCTCTCTACCACGGCGCCGGAGAATCCCTTCAAGATCTTTCCCAGCCACGCATAGGTTGAGCTCAAGAGCGCATACTGCGTGGCCGTGTATCCCAGATTGGTAAGACTCGACATATACGCGACCAGCGCAACTCCGGCAAAGCTGATTCCGAAGTTGTCGCCTGCCATAACCAGCGCGAAGAGAGGAATGCTCGCACCCACGAAGGCAAGACTCGCATACGCAGCAATCGCAATGGCCTGCAAGGTGCCCCCGATGATGAGTGCCCGCATGTAGCCAAGCTTCAGCGAGCAGAATCCGCCCGCGGCGATACCTGCGAACGTGGCGATGAGTCCGATGGAACCCCGCACCGCCCCGACGGTTTGTTTCGCGAGACCAAGCTTGATGTAGTAGGGATTGGCCATCGGGCCCATCACAAAGTCCGGCAGGCGGTACAAGCTGATGGCCGCCAACATCAAGAGTGCGAGCCACCCATGGGCACGGAAGAAGGCGATGAATGGCCCCACAATCGCGTCGAGGAAACCGCGTGGAGTCCAAAGCGGCGCTTCGCTTTTTTTGTCCACGCCCTTATCTGCTTGCATCGGTTCCTTCGCAAAACAGGTTGCAATGATTCCTATAGCCATGCAGGCGCCATAGATGCCGTAGGACATGCGCCAGCCCACAGCCGCTGCCACAAAAAGGATGATGGAATCCGTCGCCAGAAGCGCAATGCGATAGCTGAACTGATAGGCAGACGCGAGGAGGCCCTGTTCTTCTCCGCCGTCTGCCGATTCGATGCGCCAGGCATCCACCACAATGTCCTGAGTGGATGAGGCAAACGCCGCGACAAGCGCAAGAGCGCCAAGCCGGGCAAGCCCGGCCTTCGTGCCTGCTCCGCCCATGGCGAGCAGCGCCAACCCGACGACGATCTGAGTGAACATCATCCAGCCGCGCCGATGTCCCAGCCGCTTGAATAGCGGTAAGTCCACGCGATCCATCAAAGGCGCCCAGAGAAATTTGAGCGAATAAGCAATGCCGACCCAGGAAAGAAACCCGATCGCCTTCAGGGAGGTGTGTTCTTCAGCCAGCCAGTAGCCGAACGTATTTCCAACCAATAAGAAGGGGAGACCGGAAGAAAATCCTAGCAACAACATCGTAAGCGTTTTGGGGCGCAGGTAATCGGCGAGCCGGTGCTTTTGAGAACTCACACACTCATTCTCTAGGAGAGCCTAAGGGAACTCAACGATGGAACCGCCGATTCTTGTCCTTGCTTACACCCCAGCGAGCGCATTCGGGCAATTCTGACCCGGCGTCAGCGCTGCTCTTGTTTCGGAACGGACTTCGACGTGGCAACGGGAGTTCCCGCAACGGCCGCTCCGGCCTTTTTCTCTTCAGCTTCGCGCAGCCGCTGGATTTTCACGCGTGCCACGCGCCGGCCGTCCATTTCAACCACGGAAAAGCGGTATCCGCCAAACTCAAAACTCTCCCCGCCGCGCGGAATAAAACCAAGCTGATCCAGCACGAAGCCGCCCACCGTTGCGTAAGCGGGATCTTCCGGCAGGGTGATGTTGTACTGCGAATCCAGGTCGTGGACGTTGAGGCCGGCGTCAAAAATAATGGCTCCGTCGGCCAGCGTGAGAGGCTTTTCCACCACGTCGAACTCGTCGTGAATTTCGCCAACCAGTTGTTCCAGCAAATCTTCCTTGGTCACCAGCCCCAGGATGCTGCCGAACTCGTCCACCACCATGGCCATGCCCACGCGCTTGGCTCGAAGTTCCATCAGCAATACGCTGGCGGGCTTGGTCTCCGGCACAATCAGGATTTCGCGCAATACGCGGCGCAGATCAAACGCCGGCGCCGGCGGCAATTTCTCTTCCAGCCGGCGTTCGCGGTCAAGCAGTACCCACATCATGTCCTTGATATGCACGAAACCCAGCACATGATCCACCGTGCCACGATAAACCGGAATGCGCGAGCGCTGCGTGGTGGCAAAAATTTTCATCACTTCGTCCAGCGAGGCCTCCACCGGCAGCGTGTGCATGTCCGGCCGGGAAACCATGATCTCCCGCACCTGCAACTGGCTTAGCTCAATCGCGCTCAGAATGAACTTCTCTTCCCCGGCCGCCAGCAATCCCCTTTCGCGTGCCTGCTGAATCTGAATCTGCAGCTCTTCGGTGGAGTGCGCCACGCCATGCGTCCCCGGTTGCACTACGCCCAGCGAGCGCACGATCGCGCTGGAAACGCCATCGAGCAGGTCGATCGCCCAGCGGAACGAATTGAGGAACCAGGCGAAGGGCCGTGCGGTCATCAACGCAATGCGCTCGGCGCGAGCCAGGCTGATGCCCTTGGGAACCAGTTCGCCGAAAACCACGTGGATGGCACCCAATAGGGCAAAGGAAATGGTGATGGCCACCGCATGCGCGAGGATCAGCGTCTGCACAGTGCCGGTAGCGGGCAGAATATCTTTTACGACATTGGCCAGCGTGGATTCGCCGAGCGCGCCGATGGCCAGGCTGCACAGCGTCACGCCGAGTTGCACGCCGGAGACAACACGGTGAATGTCGCTAAGGAGATGCTCGACGATTTTTGCCTGTGCGTTGCCCTTGGCCACCAACTGCCGCACACGCGACATACGCACCGCCACCAGCGAAAATTCCACGGCGGCGAAGAAAGCGTTCAGCGCCACCAACACAAACACGCCCATAATGCGGATCAGCAGCATGCGCCCGAGAAGTCCTCCCAGCGCATTGTAACAGCAGATTTACCGCGCAGTGGCGAAGCAGGGTGGGATGTTTCCGTTGCCGGGATGGCCCCACACGTCTACTTTTTCGCGATGCAGGCGGAATCGATTATCTGGTCCAACGCTTTGTGTGGCTTCGGCTTGTGGAACGAGTAACTTACCCTACTCTGGTAGAAGTGAACGTCCCTCCAACCTCCATGAGCAGGTTCCCACCCTCGTGAATCGATTCCTACTATTTTGCCGTCCTCGCCCTTGACCCAACGCTGTTGGAATTGCTCTTTGGCGGGAGAATCAACTTCATCAATCCTGTTATCTATAAAAGAAGAGATGATCAGTTCTGCCTCAGGGGCATCTTTGCCGCGCGGAAAAACAAAATACCCCTTTCCATCCTCAAACTCATTTAAGCTCGAGTCCATCGTCGGAGGAATCCGGAACAAAACAGAAAATCCGATCCGATGGGCCAGATCATTATCGGCGCAACCAGGAATATGCCAGTCCGAGAGCCTTGCATCCTCCAGCATTATGCGAGCGGCTGGGCCACCGGGTTCTACACTAAGGGCCACCGGGCGGTATCGCGGGTCCTCAATGCGAAGCTGCTCCCCTGAAATTGCAAACATGAATTCTCCTTTGGCATTAGTGAGGACTTGCTGCCGTTCCGGAGGTGAGCCCCCCAGGATATCGTCGATCACAGTTAATCCTTCCATGGGCTTCCCGTCCGGACCGCTAACCGTACCATGGAGACTCAAATTTGCCGGTGGATTTGACTCAACGCCAGAGACCTCCATGATGACAAACAGAGAGCAACACCCGAGGTGCCCATAACCTCCATAATAAGTTTTGTTGTCCGGTAGCTTCTGTTCTAGCCCGGCAAAAAACCTTCCCGTGAGGGTAGCGGTTACGCGGTATTTTGGATGCTCCTCACCGCCAGCGGCAATAAGTGCATAAAGCCTGCGAAAATTCTCATCCTTCTTAATTCCATAGGGAACACCTTCAACGGTTATGTCCGTGCCCGGTTTACGAACATTGTCATTCGCCATGGAGGTCACGATTCCCGGCACATCACCGCCGAAAGCCAGCCAGACCCCGTTCTGTCCAGCGCAATCAGGGGTCCGCAGCGAAAAATCCTCGAAATGCACCGATAGCCCGGCTCTTACCCGAATCATCTTTTTGTCAAACGACCCCGGGTTCTTGGCCAACTCGCACGCCGAAACTTCCACGGGGGTCTCCTGCGCTGGGATTGCGCGCGCCGCCACCAGGAAGGCGAAAACGAAGATGTATTTGCTACGCATTGGACCGTCCTTCGAAGGATTTCGGCTCACCGCAACTCACTCCCACAAATATTAGCAGGGCCAAAGGGTGCCGGTGTTTGCCCTTAGAACGTCGCTGCCAGTTTTTCTTGCATTCGCGCTCTCGCATCAGTAGCGCCGCAATCTTGTTTACCCGAAGCCCTCTAGGGGTGAAAAGCATGCTTGCCTGCAAGATGCAGGCGCTACCATGTTGTTGCGTGAGCTGTCTGCCTCCACTAAACTTAAGCCTTCAACCTCGAGGTGAAACTCGCTTTGCGCACTGTCCTGCGTATCCTCTTAACCCTGGTTGCCATTGTCCTGATCGTTTTCGCCACCATGGTGTGGTGGCTCGTATACCGGCCTTTGCCGCAGCTCGATGGAAAAGCCTCGCTGCCCGGCTTGCAGGCCCAGGTCAGCGTGGACCGCGACAACTGGGGCGTGCCGCACATTCGGGCTTCCACGGCCGAAGATGCCGTGGAGGCGCAAGGTTACGTCGTCGCCCAGGATCGGCTCTTCCAGATGGATATCCTCCGCCGCGTGGCGCGCGGCCAGCTTTCCGAAATTCTCGGCAAAGCGACCCTGAAAATCGATAAAGACTTCCGGAACCTGAATTTTTCGCGAGCCGCGGACCGCGACTATCAACAGATGATTCCGGAATCGAAGCGCCTTCTGGAAGCCTACGCCCGCGGCGTCAACCACTTCATCGAGCAGCACCAGGACACGCTGCCGATGGAGTTCACCTTGCTGAAATACAAGCCGCGGCCCTGGCAGCCCACTGATTCGCTGGTGCTGACCGGCTACATGTACCGCACGCTTACTGACACACGCGAGCGCGAGATTCAGCGCGCCATTGTTGTGCAAAAAGTGGGCGCCGATCTGGCAAAAGACCTCTTCAGCGACGAATCCTCGATGGACCATTTTGTAGTGGGCGATCCCAACGTGAAGGACAAAGCCAACACGGACGCTGATGACGAAGACGACGACCAGGACCAGATGGACCCCGAGGATCTTCTGAAAGCGCGCCTGGCTCATCCCCTGGAACAAACTGCAATGTCGGAGCCGGATTTAACCGCTTATTTCGCCGCGCAGGTAAAGCAGTGGCTCGACGAAAGTGAACACGACATTCGCGGCACGCTCGGCAGCAACAACTGGGTGGTCAGCGGCGCGCATACCGCCACCGGCAAGCCGCTGCTGGCCAACGACACGCACCTTGAGCTGACCATTCCGGGGATCTGGTACGAAGTGCACCTCACCGCTCCCGGCTGGAACGTGAAAGGCATCACTTTTCCCGGCGCGCCTCTCGTCATTATCGGCCACAACGAACGCATCGCCTGGGGCTTCACCAACAACGGCGCCGATGTGCTCGATCTCTACGTCGAGACTTTCAACCCGGCGAATCCCGATGAATATCGCGTCAACGGCAAATGGCAGAAGGCCGACGTCTATGGCGAAGTGATCCGCGTGAAGGGTGAGCCGGATGTACACCAACGCCTGGTGGTGACCCGCCACGGCCCCGTGCTCTGGAACGAAGAAGAAAAATCCTACGCCGTGAAGTGGACCGCGCTGGAGCCTGGCGGGCTGGCCAACAGTTACAACTGGCTGGGGCGCGCGCACAACTGGAAGCAGTTTCGCGAATGGATGAAGCAGGTGTGGGGCCCGGCGCAAAATGCGGTCTACGCCGACGTGGACGGCAACATCGGCTACGTGATGGCGGCACGCGTGCCAATCCGCAAGAAAGGACACGGCGAAGTGCCCGTGCCGGGAGACACGGACGACTACGAATGGACCGGCTACATTCCGTTCGATCAGCTCCCGCAGAGCTACAACCCGGACAGCGGCTTCATCGTCACGGCCAACGCGCGCGTGACCGGGCCAGACTACAAACCCTACCTCACGGACCGCTGGGAGGAGCCCTACCGCACTGCCCGAATCTACGATCTGCTGCACGACAAGCACGACCTGCGCCCCGAGGACATGCTAAAGGTGCAGACAGACACTTACAGCTACCCGCACGTGTTTCTCGCCGAACAATTGGTCGCGGCCGCCAAAATCGCGCCGGCAAAGGATCCGCGCGCGCAGAAGCTGATTCAGCAGGCCAAAGACTGGAACGGCATCGCGGACAGCAATCTAGCCGTGGTGACATTCCTCGACGCGACGATGCACGAAGCGCTACAGCTGATCCTAGAACCCCATCTGGGCAACGATACAAAGCTGTATTCGTGGCGCAAGCTGGCCTTTTTGCAGCGCATCCTGACCGTACGGCCCACCCGGTGGCTGCCCGCGGATTACAAGAATTACGACGAACTCCTCAGTGCCGCCGCGGACCGCGCCGTGAAGCGCCTGGAAACCGAAATGAAAAGTGCGGACCCCGACGACTGGGCATGGAAGAGAGTAAACTACCTGGACATGCTGCATCCCATCGGCCGCGACGGCATCCTGAAAAAATTGCTGAGCAAGTCTGGCGCGGCGCAATCCGGCACACTCTATAGTCCACGCGCGGCGTCGCGTCATCATGGACCTTCGGAGCGGTTTGTGGCGAATCTGGCGGATTGGGACCAATCCATCCTGCTGATTCCCGGCGGGGAATCCGGCCAGCCCGGCAGCGAACATTACGCGGATCAATTTTCCTACTGGCTCAACGGCAAGGCCATTTACGCGCCGTTTAGCGAGGCAGCCGAGTCCAAAGTGAAAAAGCATTCGCTTACGCTGCAGCCGGCGAACTGAGCGCGCATCCCAACCATGCCGGAACTTCCCGAAGTCGAAGCCGTTGCAAGGGCCTTGCGTCCGCTGGTGAAAGGCCGGCGCATCCGCTGCCTTCACGTGTTTCATGCGATTGCCACGAAGCCGCAACCCGCTCCCCAGCTGGCTCGCATGGTGGAAGAACGCCGCATCGAAGAGGTCTTTCGGCGCGGCAAATATCTTTTCATGCGACTGGACCGCGGCATCGTGGAGATGCATTTCCGCTTTGATGGCCAGTTGCTCTGGTTTTCCAGTGCGAAAGAGATGCTGGCGAAAGCCAATGTCGGCCCCGCCCATGTGCACGTCGATCTTGCCTTTGAGATGAACGAAGGCGTGCTGGGTTTCGCCGACCAACGGCATTTCGGGCGCGTGCATGCTTGGGAGTCGGAAGCCGCCTGCAAGCCGCTGCGCCAATTGGGCGTGGATGCCTTCGCACCAGAGTTCACCCCGAAGCTGTTCCATGAACGCGCCTCCCGCTCCAAGCGCCCACTCAAGGAATTCCTGCTCGACCAATCACGCATCGCCGGCATCGGCAATATCTATTCCAGCGAAGCGCTCTGGCACGCGCGCCTCAATCCATGGCGCGCAGCCGACTCCCTGCGCCGTCCGCAGACCGTACGGCTCCATAAAGCGATTGTCTCCGTTCTCCGCCGTGCTCTAGAATGTTGTCAGGACCCGCCGCCCGACTTTCGCGATCCTAACTGGTGGTTTCAGGGGCTGGATGAGATTTTGAGGGTGTACCAGCGGGAAGAATTGCCGTGCCGCCGGTGCCGCCGCCTAATCCAGCGCGTCGAGCAGGGCGGGCGCTCGACATACTTTTGCAAATATTGCCAGATATGAGTTTCGCTTGCCGCGGCGTGGCCAGCGTATTTTGAATGATGACTGGGGATGGCGTGAATCAACCTGCACCGAAAAAGCCCGAACCGCAAAAGAAGCCCGATTTTGAGAAGTCGCTGGCGCGCCTGGAAGAAGTGGTGCGCCGCCTGGAAAGCCCGCAACTTCCACTCGACGAAGCCATGAAGCTTTTCGAAGAAGGCGTCGGCCTGGCCAACGATTGCCAGAAGCAACTGGAAGAAGCCGAGGGCCGCGTGGAGATTCTTTTGAAGAAAGCCGACGGAAAAATGGCCCCAGCGCCGTTTGAAGACGACGGGAGCGAGTCGTGACACCGGCATGGCGGCGAAGCCCGAAACCTCTCATTCACCGATGAAGCTCCCTCCTTTTTTTGAAGAAGACCGCCTGGCCGTGGACGCGCAGCTCGAGAGGCTGCTGCCAGCGGAAAGTGCGCAACCCTCTTCCATTCACACCGCGATGCGCTATTCCGTGTTCGCCGGCGGAAAGCGCATCCGCCCGATTTTGTGCCTGGAAACGGCGCGCATTTTCACCTCTGATGTTGCCGCGTCGCTCTTTCCCGGCTGCGCCATCGAATTCATTCATACCTATTCGCTGATTCACGACGATCTCCCGGCGCTGGACAACGACGATTTGCGCCGGGGCAAACCCACGTGCCACAAGAAATTCGGCGAAGCCACTGCAATTCTGGCCGGCGACGCGCTGCTGACACTTGCATTTGAAACGATTGCCGCCGCACCGGTTTCGCCGGAACGCCGCGTGGCCATGGTCACCGAAATTGCCACCGCCGCGGGCACGGTGAAAGGTATGGTCGGCGGCCAGGTGGCCGACCTCGAAGCCGAAGGCAAGCCCGTTGGGCCGGAAATGCTCGAATATATTCATCGTTCGAAGACCGCGGCGCTTATTCGCGCTTCCATCACTGCCGGGGCTCAGTGCGCAGGCGCTCCCGATGCTGACGTGGCGCGATTGCGTCGTTTTGGCGAAACCATCGGCTGGGCCTTTCAAGTCACCGACGATATTCTAGACGTTACGGAATCCTCCGCCGCGCTCGGAAAAACCGCGGGCAAGGACATCGCTCAACAAAAGGCGACCTATCCGGCCGTCTTTGGCCTGGAGCGCGCGCAGCAAATCGCCAAAGAGTTGGCTGACTCCGCGATCGCGGAACTCGACCCCTATGGCGAAAGAGCCGCTCACCTGCGCGCCATCGCGGAATTTCTGGTTCTTCGCCGCGCTTAGCGGCATTCCCATGAAAGAAAAAGCCGAGCGCAAGCGCCTGGACGTGCTGCTGGTGGAGCGCGGCCTTGCCGAATCACGCCACAAGGCGCAGGCCATGATCCTCGCCGGCGAAGTAGAGGTAAACGACAAGCGCGCGGAAAAAGCTGGCGCGCTCCTAGCGAACACCTCGCACATAGAAGTGCGCAGCCGGTTGCAGAAATACGCCAGCCGCGGGGGGCTGAAGCTGGAAGGCGCGCTGGAGGATTTTCACGTAACCGCGGTAGACAAGGTATGCCTCGATCTGGGTGCTTCCACCGGCGGCTTCACGGACTGCCTGCTGCAACAAGCTGCAACCCGCGTTTACGCGGTGGATGTAAACACAGACCAGTTGAGCTGGAAGCTCCGCGAAGACCCACGAGTGGTCCGGATCGAGAAGAATGCGCGCGAACTCCGCGTCGAGGACGTACCTGAGCCAGTGGATCTCGTTGTGGCGGACGTTTCTTTCATCTCGGTGACCAAAGTCCTGCCCGGCGCTGTAGCCAGCGCCAAAGAAAGCGCGGAGTTCCTCATCCTCGTTAAACCGCAATTCGAACTGCAGCGCGAAGACGTTGGCAGAGGCGGCATCGTCCGAGAGAAGGCGCTCCACGAAAAGGCCATTGCCAGCGTGCAAGCAGCCGCGGAAGCGCTCGGCCTCCTCGTTTCCGGCGTGGCTCCCAGCCGCCTCCCCGGCGCGGAGGGCAACCAGGAGTATTTTCTTCACGCGCGAAAAGCGCCTGCGCTAGAATCAAATTAGCCCATGCGGCCCGAACCCACTTATAAAAGAATCGGCATCATCTCTCGCCCGCGGCGCTCCAATATTGCCGAAGTAGTGCCGCCCCTGCTTCGCTGGCTGGAAGAACGTGGCTTGCAGGCGGTCTATGACATTGAAACCGCCACAGTGCTGAAAGGAAATTACGTCGGCAAGACGCGCCACCAGGTGGCCCAGGAATCGGACTTGTTGCTGGTCCTCGGCGGCGACGGCACCATCCTCGCCGCTTCACGCGAAGCCGCACATCACGATATTCCCATTCTCCCCATCAACATGGGTAGTCTCGGGTTTCTCACCAGTTTCACCGTCGAAGAATTGTACCCGGCGCTGGAAAGCACTTTAGCCGGCAACGCCAAAATCGAAGAGCGCGTACTGCTCAACGTCGAACGCGCGCACAACGGCGAGCTGCTCACCCAGCAGCGCGTGCTTAATGATGCGGTCGTACACAAGGGCACGCTGGCGCGCATGATTGAAGTGGAACTGTGGATCAACGGCGCATTCGTATGCCGTTACCGCGCCGATGGCTTGATTGTCGCTACGCCCACGGGCTCGACCGCCTATTCCCTTTCCGCCGGCGGCCCGATCGTGCAGCCGGGCGTGGCCTCGATCCTCGTTACGCCGATTTGTCCGCATACACTTAGCGACCGCCCGGTGGTGATTCAGGACAGCTCGATCATCGAACTGCATCTCTCGCAAAGTTCGGATTCCGTATTCCTTACGCTTGACGGCCAGACCGGTGTGCCAATGCAGATCGGTGATCGCGTCAAGATCGTCCGCTCAAAAGAGCGCCTGAAGCTGATTCAGCCGCCCAACAAAACTTACTTCGAAATCCTGCGCAACAAACTCAAATGGGGCGAAGCCTAGGCCTCAGCCCAGCACATCGTTTCGCAGCAAATCCCGGTGCGTCTCCCGGCGGCGAATCACCTTCGCGTTCTTCCCTTGCACCAGCACCTCGGCGCCGCGACCCCGCGCATTGTAATTAGAAGACTGCGCAAACGCATAGGCTCCCGCAAGCCAGATGCCGAGTAAGTCCCCTTCGGCGACTCGTCCGATAGGCCAATCCAGCAGAAACGCGTCGCCGGATTCGCAAACGGGCCCCACAATGTCCGCGCGTTCCGTCGTTCTTCTGAAATGTGGCGCCGCTTGCGTCAGGCGCGTTACCGGATGCGGCGCGTCATAAAGGACGGGCCGCATCAAATCATTCATTGCCGCGTCCACGATCACAAACGATTTCCGCGAATTGGACTTGAGATACACGACCCGCGAAAGAAGCACACACGATTCCGCAACAATCGAGCGCCCCGGCTCCAGCAGTACCTTGACTCCCAGTGGCCGCGCAATCCCCGCAATCATTTGTGCGTAGGCGCGGCGCGACGTTGGCTGTTCGTCCGTGTGGCGCACTCCGAGTCCTCCACCCACATCCAGATAATCCAGCGCTATTCCCTGCCGGCGAAGATCGAGCAGATAGCCGGCCAGGCGCTTCAGTGCCAGCCGGAATGGCTCCAGCGCCACAATCTGCGACCCAATGTGCGCGCTGATCCCTTGCCAGCGAATGCTCCTGGCGTCTCGATGCTCGAGATAAAGCTTGCGCGCTTCTGGCCACGCAATTCCAAATTTGTGCTTTTCCAAACCCGTAGCAATATGCGGGTGACCTCCAGCTTTCACATCGGGATTTACCCGAATGGAAACGCCGGGAACAGACGATGCACCCCGTGGCATGCGCGCCGCTTCCTGGATCAAGGTCTCCAGCTCCGCCGGCGACTCCACATTGAATTGCAGAATTCCGGGTGCGTCGCGGCGATGCGCGCGATAGCGCAGCGCTTCGCGAATCTCTTCCCGGCTCTTGCCCACTCCTGAAAATACGATGCGTTTGCCCGAAATACCCAGATGGCCCAGGTGCGCCAGCTCGCCGCCGGAGACAATGTCGAAACCGCTGCCCTGCGCCGCAAGCAGTTTGAGCAACGAGAGATTGCCGTTGGCTTTCACGGCAAAGCAGACCTGGTGTGGCACATTTCCCAAGCCGTCATCTATTTCGTGAAACGCATCCACGATCGTTTGCCGGCTGTAGACGTAAGTGGGCGTTCCAAATTTCTCAGCAATATGCGGCAGCGATACGTCTTCGCAATAGACTTCGCGACTGGCGTTGCCCCTTTTTTTCCAGGAAAAGTGCGGCAGCCGCCCGGCAGGATCCACGTACGGCAGCCCGCTGCGGGCTTTAACGTGCGCGCTCATTTCACCTTCATCACCACAAGCGTGCGGTCGTCCGAAAGCGGCGCGCTCTGTGAAAACCAGTCCACTTCGTTCATCACGCGATCGGCCAGTTCGGCGGCGGTTATCTGGTGATGCTGCTCGATCAGCCGGCGCAGTCGCTCCGTGCCGAACAGCTGCCCCTCGCTGTTGGAAGTCTCCGCGATGCCGTCGGAGTGGAACACTAGAATATCGCCGGCCTCCAGCGTGACGCCCCACTCATCGTAGGTCACCTCTTCGAAGATGCCCAGCGGGAAGCCCGTCAGCTCGATGCGGTCGCAGCGGCCGCCCTTATAAAGCAGCGGCTGCGACTGCCCCGCATTCGCGACACGCAGCTTCTGCCTTCCCTTTTGCCAGGTAGCGAAACACGCGGTCATAAACCGCCCTTCGATGCGGCGCTCGCCAACCAGTTGATTCATCTGCCGCAGCATCTCCGCGGGCTGCAGCTTTTGCGGCGCCAGGCTGCGCATGATGCCGATGGAAACCGCGCCATACAGCGCGGCCGCGGTGCCCTTCCCGCTCACGTCGCCAAGGGCGATACCAAGCTGCTGCGGGCCATAGCGCAAGAAATCATACAAATCGCCGCCGACTTCACGTGCCGAGAGATACCGCGCGGCAACATCCAGTCCGTAATCATCAGCAGGCACGGCGCGCAACAATGCACCTTGAATGCGTTTGGCCGCCTGTAAGTCCCGCTCCATGCGCGCTTCATCGCGCGCCACCTGTTCATAAAGCCGAGCGTTTTCCAGCGCCACCGCAAGGTTCGCGGCCAGGATCATCAGTGTCTGAACATGTTCCTCGGTGAAATAGTTGAGCTGTGGGCTCTCCAGGTCCAGCACGCCCGTCACCTTGCCCTTGTAGATCATCGGAATGGAGAGTTCCGAGCGCGTCTCCGGATTCACCATCAGGTAGCGCGGATCGTTCGTCACGTCAGGAACCAGCACCGGCTCGCGCAACGTCGCCGCCGCGCCAACGATGCCTTCCGTGGCCGCCACCCTCAGCTTCCCTTGCACGCGCTGCCCGTGCTTCACGTCCAGCCGGTGACGAAATACCCTCTGTTCTTCGTCATAGAGCATGATGCTGATGATCTGGTAGTCAATCACGCGCTTGACGAGCTCCGCGGCGCGGCGCAACAGCTCTTCCACATCCAAAATCGAACTGATCTCCCGGCTGACTTCGTTCAGAACCAGCAGGGTTTCCGCCTGAGCCCTCACGCGTTGAAACAACCGCGCGTTTTCGATGGCGACGGCCAGCCGCCCAGCCAGCAGCGTGATGATCTGCTGCTGCTCTTTCGTGAAATAATCCAGGTGACGGCTCTGAATATCAATCACGCCGACACACTTACCGCGGAACATCAGCGGCACGGCGAGTTCCGATTTCACACTGTCAATCGCATTGATATAGCGCGAATCCTGCGAAACATCGCTCACCCGCACCGGGTGCCCCGTGGAAGCCGCTGTCCCCGTAATCCCTTGCCCCACCGGAATCCGCAAATTTTCCGCCAGACCTGGCGGATAGCCGATTGCGAAGCGGTGCGTCAGATACTTTCCCGTATCGTCCAGCATCAGCACGCCGAAAAATTCGTAATCAATATAGCGCTTGATGAGAACCGCGGTGTGCGCCAGCACTTCGTCCAGATCCAGCGAGGCGTTGACCTCCTCGCCGATTTCCGCCAGCGTGGCCAGCACTTCGGAAGACAACTGAAGTTGTTCCGCTTCTGTTTTTGTATTTGGTTTCGACTCGGTAGCGTCCATGAATACAACTATTATAACAGGCGAACTCGCCTCTCTCGTCCCCGCAAAATGGCAATGTTACGCTTCGATTTTCGTCTTACCCCGGGGCCCGAGCCGGACTACGCAGACGTCGGGAAGGTTCCGGTAGCGCTCGTCGTAGTCCAGTCCATAGCCCACGACGAATTCATTGGGGATGGCAAAGCCCACATAGTCCGCCCGAACGTCGGCAATGCGCCTTTCGACCTTGTCCAGCAGTACCGCCACGCGCAGATGCTTCGGCTTGCGCTCTTCGAAAAGGCGCAGCAGATAGCGCAGCGTCAACCCTGTGTCCAGAATGTCTTCCACCACCAGGACGGACCTCCCTTCGATGCTCACGTCGAGGTCCTTGATCATCTTCACCTCGCCGGTGGAATCCATGCCCTTTCCATAACTGGAAACGGAGATGAAGTCGAAAGAAACTTCACCGCCTAACTCGCGCGCCAGGTCGGCAAGAAACAGCACGGACCCTTTCAGTACCCCCACCAGATGAATGGGGCCTTCGGGAAAATCCCGGCGGATCTCCTCTGCCATCTGGCGGACCCGCGCGCGAATGCGCTGGTGCGAGATCAGCACGCGCAGGGTCTCCTCCGCGCGCTGGCCGGGCTTCAGTCTCGGCGCTCGTTTCGTGGCCTGGGTGGGCAAGGGCATTCCTCCTCTACAAACGCAAACAATTTCGCAGCCGCTAAGCGGCTCCTGTCATTCCGATGGTGCCTCTGGCCCGAGGAATCTGCTTTTTCTTGTGTCATGGCAACAGCGGATTCCCTGCTCCGTTCGCAGCCACACTTCGAAATTTTACTCGACCCAATCGGCGATGAAAATATTCGTCTCGTGCGGCTCTTTGCCGTTGCGATTCGAAGCCCAGACGAGACGCTTGCCGTCCGACGTGAACATGGGAAACGCGTCAAATTCCGGATGAAACGTTATGCGTTCCTGGCCACTGCCGTCCTCGTTGATCACGTAAAGATCGAAATCGCGGCCATTCTTCGGATCTGCCTGGTTCGAAGCAAAAATAATGCGCTTCCCGTCCGGAAGCCAGTAAGGAGCAAAATTTGCCGCCCCGTTATGTGTCACCTGGTGTTTGTTGCTGCCGTCGGCGTTCATCACCCAGATTTCCAGGTTGCCTGGGCGAATCAGGCCCTGCGCGTAAAGGTCCTTGTAATCCTTGATCTCCTCGGGCGTCGTGGGGTGCTGCGCGCGGTAAACAATCTTCGTTCCGTCGTAGGACCAGAACGGCCCGCCGTCGTAGCCGAGTTCGTGTGTTAACTGCTTCACGTTCGAGCCGTCGGCATCCATCGTGTAGATATCAAGATCGCCGTTGCGCGTGGAAGTGAACACAATGTGCTTCCCGTCTCGCGTGATCGTGGCTTCCGCGTTGTAAGAGCCGGGCGCGTTCGTCAACTGCTTCAGCCCGGAACCGTCTGGCTTCGCCGCATAAATCTGATATGTGCTGTAGATCGGCCAGACGTAGCCGTGCGAATAGTCTGGCTTCGGCGGGCAGTCCGGGTTCGCGGCATGCGTTGACGAAAAAAGAATCTTGTCTCCGGCTGGGAAAAAATAGCTGCACGTGGTCCGGCCCTTCCCCGTGCTCAGCAGTTTGGGGACAGCGGGCTTTCCGTCTGGCGTCTCCACCACCATGGAATAGATCTGATCGCAGGGCACATCGTGGCCTTGGTGCTGGAAGATCAACTGCTTGTCGTCCGCGGAAAAATACGCCTCGGCGTTCTGCCCGCCAAAAGTGAGTTGCCGCGCGTTCTTCAGGTGCTTCTGCTCGGCAGGTAAGAGAATTTCGCCGTCGGCGCGCACGCTGGCAGGCAGGGGTGAGAATCGCGCTCCATAAAGGATGCCGGCGGAGAGCACAATCGCCAGGCCAATCACAAGTTTTCCAGGTTTAGGCACGATCCAATGACTCCCCTGAGCGAATTTACCGGCGTGACTATCGCCGCTGTTCCAGCTTCACATCCGCGGAAACTTCCTTGCCGTCCCGCAACACGGTGACGTGCACCACGTCTCCCACCTTGCTGCGGCGCAATGCATCCGTGAAATCATAAAGATTTTTGATCGGCTTGTCGCCAAATTGAACCAGCACGTCTCCCGCTTTGAATCCGGCCTTGGCTGCGGGCGAGCCGGGCTTCACGTCCGAAAAGCGCACGCCATTTTCCGTCTGGCCGAAATCGGGGATCGAGCCGAAGTACGGACCATAACCACCGCCCCCGCTCGGGACTCCGCCCGCGTGCGGATTGCCCTCGGCGACCGTCTGAAAAGCAGGGCGCTCCGGCGCATCCTCAATGGCCAAAGCCGTCGCCGCGACCACGTTCAACAAGCGTGCCGCGGCCTCCGGATTGATCTTCTCCCACGTGTCGGATGGCTTGTGATAATCACCGTGCAAACCAGAAAAGAAAAACAGTACGGGAATTTTCTGCGCGACGAACGAAGTGTGATCGCTCGAGGCGTAACCGGCCTGCGAAAATTCAAACTTCAGATGCGAATCGTCCTTGGCTTGTTCGAGGACCTTGCCAAATGTCGAGCCCGTGCCCACGCCGCCGATGAACACCTTGTCGTCCTTGATGCGCCCGATCATATCCATGTTCAGCATCGCCACCGCTTTCTCCAGTGGCTTCGTCGGCCTGGCCACCCATGCCTCCGAACCAAGCAGGCCCAGTTCTTCGCCGGCGAACGAGGCGAACAAGATTCCTCGCTGCAACTGCCCTTTCAGCGGCGCCAGCAGGCGCGCAAGTTCCAGCAGGCCCGCCGTACCGGATGCATTGTCGTCAGCGCCCGGATGAATCTGTCCGATCTGCGAAGGCGCCAGCGAATCAAAATTCCCGCGTCCCAGGTGATCGTAATGCGCACCGAGGATGATGTATTCCTCCGACTTGCCGGGCAGATACGCGAGAACGTTGTTCACCGTGGCGTGCTGGATCTGAATATCAATCGTAAGCGCAGCATGCAACGCATCTGGAAAGGCAAACGAAGCGGGCTTCCCGCCCGTATTGATCTGCTCTTGCACATCTCTTAGCGATTTCCCCGCGGACTGGAACCATCCCGCAGCCACATCGTTTTTTACCTGGGCAAAAAGAACCCCGGCATTGTTCGGGCCGTTGACGCTGCCAAATCGCGTGAGCAGGTCTTCCTCGCCGTCGCCCAGTTTGCCGTTCACCAGGACCAGCGCCTTCGCGCCGTGATTTCGCGCGTTAATAGCCTTCGTCGTGAGTTGCGCGTGATGGGTCAATCCCTGATTGCCGGACTTGGCCGTGAAAGTCGCGGGCTCATAGCGCAAAACAACCACGATCTTGTTTTTGGCATCCAGCCCAGCGTAATCGTCATAGCCAAATTCATCCGCCGATATGCCATATCCTGCAAACACCAACTGTGTGCTCGCGGTTCCGGAATCGGAGAAGCTCAGCGGGACATAGTCCTGATTCAGCTTAAGATCCGTTCTTGCCTGGCCATTCTGCACATGAAACTCGTTCTTCCCTTTGATTTTGGCGCCCGTGGTTACCGTGAAGGGCTGCAGATAGCCATCGGATCCCGCTGGTTCCAGCCCAAGTGATTTGTAGCGCGCCTGAAGAAAATGCTCGGCGCGCGTAAGCCCTTTCGTGCCATCGCCGCGCCCTTCCATCTTATTTTCCGTCAGCACCTTAATATCGTTTATGTAGCGCTGCGGATCAGCGGGCCCAACAGCCGGCGAAACGCCGAGGGCAATCGCGGACAAAAAAGAAAAGAGTAGAGCTGCGCGAACCAGCAAACGAACGGACTTCATGCGGGACTTTCCCCTGGCCGCAAGGAAATAGTTGTATCTTTGCGGGAAGTTTTCCATCCTAAGTGTTGCCAGCAAGCGTGTCAATTCACGCAAACTCCTTGAGGCTCTCATGACGGACAACAAGCCTTCCTTGCCAGAGCCGTGGCTGCGAGGGACGTTGACGGAAGTTCCGCCAGTCGCGCGCGCTCTGCTGCACGCCCTCGAATTGGCCCGGGAAGATCTTCATAAGTGGTGCGGGTCGCTGAGCGAAGAGCAGTTGCACGCAGAGCCGGCGGGCCTTCCTTCGGTCGCATTCCAGTTGCGCCACATTGCCGGAAGTGTGGACCGCTTGCTCACCTACGCCGAAGGCGGCTCCCTAACGGACGCTCAACTCCATCAACTCAAGTCTGAGGCAACCGCCCACGGCAACGCGCACCAGATTCTGACGCAAGTTGATCAAGCACTTTCTCAGGCCGCCGATCGCGTCCGCGCCCTGGCCACCAGGGATTACGCTGAACCCCGCTTCGTCGGCAAAAAAGGCCTCCCCACCACACTCGGCGGCTTGCTCGTCCACGTTGCCGACCATACGCAGCGCCACGTCGGCCAGGCCATCACCACGGCAAAACTCGTTTCGGCCCGGAAGCCTTTGTAGTTATACTCGCAAGACCTCATGGGCCCGCTTTTCAAATCCACGCTGCTGATTCTCTCGGCGCTTTTCCCCATCGTGAACCCGCTGGGCAGCGCTCCCCTATTCCTTTCGCTAACGCGCTATTACTCCGCGGAGCAGCGCAAGATGCTCTCCTGGCGTATCTCGATGAACAGCGTCTTCCTCATCGTGGGTTCCTATTTTATTGGCACGCACATCCTGGCGTTTTTCGGTATTTCGATTCCCGTCGTGCAGGTGGGCGGCGGGCTGGTGCTGGTCTCCACCGGTTGGGCCATGCTCAAGCAGAAAGACGAAGACGAAACCAAAGCCGACGTGCACCGCACCGTGGACACCAACGATCTCTTCCAGAAAGCTTTCTATCCACTGACCCTGCCTCTCACCGTGGGCCCCGGCTCAATTTCCGTGGCCATCACGCTGGGTGCCAACGAGCCGCATCAAGGGAATCGAATTATTTATTCCATTATTGGCGCCATCATCGGCTCGATTCTGATCGCCGCCAGCGTTTATGTCTGTTACGCCTTTGCGGACCGGCTGGCGAAGGTCCTGGGCGCTACAGGAATGAGCATCGTCATGCGGCTCTCTTCCTTCTTGTTGGTGTGCATCGGCACCCAGATTATTTGGAATGGCGTTTCCGCGCTCCTGAAATCGCTGGAAATCGCTCGGCCAGGCTAACTAAAGGCCACCATCTCCGCTTTCAAGCCTCACCAATCCGGCAAAGTGCGTCTCCCCAGCAGCGATTCCGCGGCCCAGGCGCCGAAATAGACCGATTGCGCCACGCCGTGGCCGGAATACCCTCCCACAACAAGCGCATTCGGATTTTCCGAGTGCGGCTCAAAGATGGGGCTCCAGTCTTGCGTCAGGCAGATGGGTCCGCCCCAGCGGTGCGTGAATTGCACGTCGCGAAGCTTCGGATGCAGCCCGCGGATGCGCGTTTCCAGACGGTGATAAATTTCGGCAGCCTCGCCTTGCGTAATATCGAGTGCATCCATGTCCCGCCAATCCGCAAAATGCACCAGGCCGCTGCCGAAGATCACTTGCCTGCCCAGCAAGCGCCCCCAGAGATAGGGGAGGTCTACGGTGTAGAACGGTTTCCCTTCTCCCAGACCAATTTCCTCCAGCACGGAATCGGAAAGCTCCTGCGTGGCCACGGCGGTGGTGAAGCACGCTTCCGCGCGATGCGACATGCAGGTGAGTTGCAGCGAAAACGCATTCGTTGCGAAAAGAATTTTCTTTGCGGAGATAACGCCGACGGAAGTGTGCAGTTGCAGCGGATTGCCAAACTCCCAGCGCAGCACCGTGGCGTTTTCAAAAAGAAGAACGCCCAGGCGATCCGCGGCCGCCGCCAGACCACTGACCACCTTCCCGGGATCGATGGTCCCCCCGGGCACCTCTTTGACGGCGGCAAGCTGCCCGGAATCGCTCCAACGAATCGGTGAATTCGCCAGAGGCTTCGTGCGGCCCAACTCGTAAACGCCAGGCAAGTGAACATCGCCGTCCACCTGAAGTTCCTGCAGTATCTTGGTATAGCCCGCGAGAACGTCCCCCAACCCCGGCAAATCGCCAACGGCGGACTCCGCCAGCGCCATCCCGCCCGTGTTGCCGCTGGCGCCATGACCGAAGTGGCTCGCCTCCAGCAGCAGAACGGCACTTTGCGGAGCAAGCTGCTTCAACCACGCCGCCGCGGCGAGTCCCGTGAAACCTCCACCAACCACGACAAAGTCCGCCGCAGCCGGCAGCGCCTGCTCTTTCGCCCGAAACTCAATGGTCCAGGGACGTTTGCCCCAATTTCTGACAGGCATAGCTCATGTAGTGGCCGGGCTTTAGACCGGCTCGTCTTCCAGCCTGCAAGCGAAAACGCTCCGCCTGCCAGGAGCAGGTGCGACCCGACCCCCTAAAACAGCGCCGTCGGCCGCCGCGTCCAGCTCTTTCCCTTCGACTTGGCGATCTCTTCCACGTCCTTCACATAAGCCCCTGCCTGCGTCAGGATGTGGTGCAGATCGTTGCCAATGCTGATGAACGGAAAACCCTTCTCCAGAAATTCGCCAACGCGCGAAGTCCCGAACAGGAACAAGCCCAGAATCACGTTGTTCTTCTTGGCCGCGTTGATGAGCTTTTCCGTCGCCGCGCCGAGCTCCGGCGACGTGTACATGTGCGGAAATTCATACTTTTCGTAGAGCCCCATGGACATGCACAAATCGTTCTGTCCCAGGAACAGCAGGTCCACGCCGGGAACCGCGGCGATTTCGTCAATGTTCTTAATGCAGTCCGCGGTTTCCACTTGCAGCGCAATAATCACGTTTTTATTGGCGCCACCCGCGTAACCCAGCAAGCCTTCCTTGTTCATGCTGCGCTGCGGGAAATAGACCGAGCGCGTCCCCGCGGTGGGATATCGCGCGCAACTAACCGCCTGCCGCGCCTCCTCGGCCGTGTTGATATAAGGCACCAGCACGCCGTCCGCGCCCATATCAAGCGATTGTTGAATGCCCGGCCGGTCACTATAGCCGCCAACGCGCACCAGCGACTTGGCCCCGCCGTTCGCAATACCGGAGAGCATCGCGGAAAGTTTTTCATAGCCCATCGGACCGTGCTGCGAATCCACCAGCAGCCAGTCATAGCCGCTGTGGGCGAGCTGCTCCGCCACTGTGGGACTATGCGAATTCAGAAAGAGACCAAGTTTCGGGGTGCCTGCGCGAAGTTGCTGCTTGAATTCGGCGCCGCTCAGCGTACCTGCCGCCATGAGGTAGCTCCTTATGAGAGAAATAAGTGCCAACAGAAGTCGCGTAAGTGTACTAGAGAAGCCGTTAAGGCGGAAGCAAAACGCCGTTTTCGCCAGCATCCAGCAAGTGACGCAACGATTCACGCACTGCAAGAATTATCCACAATCGGCCACCGGGAGTTTCCATAACGGAGCTCGCCCTTCACCTCTTGTGCTCTGATTCTCTCCAACTTGATATGCTGAAGCGAGGAGCTTCCGCGAGCCATTACCACCCCCGGAAGGACGGGATTGCGGAAATGCGTTTTCTTTTCTTTGCGCTTTATCGCAGCATGATTCTGGTTGCCGTTTTGGGAGCATTTCCTGGATTCTCTCATGCGGCCCAAGCGTCCCTCACTACTGTCACAATCCAGCAGCGCACCGAACTCTTCCAAGGGAAAACCGCCGAATTTGAGGTCAGGATCGCTCCCGAGAACCAACCCCATCGAATCATCTTGCAACTCCGCTGCGATGTAGGCACGGGCAAAGCGGTCTTCGAAGATGACTCAACCGAAATGGCCGTTGAGAAAAGTCAAAGTGTGCGCGTTCGTGGAGTCGTCAGCAATGACGTCCCGGGGGCAATCGCCCTCACCGCATGGCTGGAAGGTGTTCAGATTCCTACGGCGATGGTTTTCATCGATGTGTTTCCGCAGCCTCCGGAGTTGCACATTTTTTCCGACGGCATGGATGTGACCGGGACCCATCAGACCGTTACCGTTGGCCAGCGCACCCAGTTGACTGTGATTCTCCACCCGGGTTTGCCGGTGCAGAGCCAGTCCTGGTCGATTGGAAATCCAGGCGAATACACGGGCGGATTCCTCCACACACCGTTCCTTGGCGGACCGCAACCTATTGTTCGCCGAGGACCCACCACGCTCTTCTACTGGGTCACTCCGGGAGACAACCGCGTTGTTAGCTACCAACTCACACTCACAAACGGAGTTACTGTCAAAGCGGAAGTCACTTTTGATGCGGAAGGACCGCATTCGCCCCAAGTAGAGGTCGATGCAGAGAAGGTCGCGATTGCGCAACCCACTCCTAATTCCTCGCTCCTCGGCCTGCTGGAACCTGGCATTTCCTTCCGCGCGCGGTACGATCTCCCCGAAGGAATGATGAAGAATTTCACCTGGGTGCAGGTGATTCAGTCCGACATCATCACCATCCAGGACAACGACGTGGCTCTGCGCTGTGTCCCCAAGTCCCAGCCGGTCGCAAAGCTGGGTGCAGGGCTCGACACCGTGTACCCGTACGATACGCACAACCCCACGCTGGACAATCCGCGGATTCACCTCCCGGCGGACGTCAAACAATATTCGCGCGCTTTGCATGCGCGGATGTATCTGCTCTGGACTTCCAGCCTCTCCAACTCGATCGCCGTCCCGTTGGGATTCGTGGAGTGGACATTCTCGGGCGACGTTCTTCTGAAGAACGCGAAAACCAGCGAATGGATACTTCGATCTGGCTCGGGAGGTCCGCACGATCCCGTGGCCCCGTTCACGCGATCGCACGCTTATCCAATTTGGAATAGTCTAGTACCATACACGCAGGTTTTAACCTGCAATTAAACTTCGCCGTCATGAAACGCGCCTAGCATTGTTGTGATTTGGAATGAACACTGTCGAGCCAAACCGATGAGCCAGCTGGAAAAAAGCATGAAGCGAAATCACATTGCTCGCGCTGGGACGCTGTTCTTGTTGTGTGCTGCTCATATGGCTTTGGCCGGTCCTGCCAGCGAGCCTCTGAGCTTAACGATTACGACACCGGGCGCCGCGATCCAGGACTCCAGCATCAATCTTCACGTCACGATGACCAATCGCTCCGCGCAACCGATGACCCTGTATAAGAGCAATCCCGGGTGCGATTTCACCGCGGAAGTTCGAGATGCGAATGGGCGTGTTATCCCTCTCACGGAAACCGGATGGGAGTTGAGCCAATGCAAGGAAAACTCAACTCTTGGACGGCGTATCCGCGTGACCCTGCGCCCGGGTGAATCCACGGAAGACACCTATCCCATTGACCTCTATTACAAGCTAGCGCGTCCCGGCCGCTATACTGTCCAGCTAAAGCGAGAAGTTCCGCCGCAATCGAAACGCCTGGCGCTGTCGAACGAAATTGTGCTGAATCTCTCCGATTAGTTCACAAGACGCACGAACCACCGAGCAAAAATGCCCTACCCTTTACCCTTGTCACGCCGACGGGTTCTTCAGAATCTCCGCCAGCGCGCGGAGGCGAGACGCATCCGCGGGAGTCTTCGCCGAGGCTGCACTCTTTTCGAGTGAAGGCGCCAGGCTCTTCAGCTTTTTCACTTTGCCGGCGTTCATGTGCGATTTTTCCGCACTGTCAATGGCTTTGCGGAGTGAAGCGATGCGGTCCGCTGGCAGCGCTTGCGATCGCGCCAACTGGTCCACATAAGCCTTGGCCACCACCAGCGTGGAGGGCCACACGATCTTCTGCTGGTTCTGCACGTTTTCCACGTCCAGGTGTACGGACTTCGCGGCGTCAATTTCGTTCTGCGTCAGATTTGCCGTCGGCGTCAGTTCAAACACATCCAAGCCGCGCGCAATCTCCGAGCCGTAGATGTAGCCGTTGTACCAGTAAGCCGACCAGTCGCCGCCCAGAATCAGAATCTTCGGATCGATCGGTCCGCGGTCAAAATAAGCAATCTCAAACGGATGAGCCGCATCGGTGAAGTCCATCACGGACACGCCGCCCTGATACCAGGCCTGCACTTCAATATCGCGGCCGGGCACCGGCACCAGCGAGCCGTTGTGCGCCACGCAATTTTCCGTGTCGCTCTGCGCCGCGGGCAACTTGTAATAGCTCGTCATGTTCAGCTTATTGTCTTTGACCTGGAAGATGGCGTCCGCGCCCCACTTGTTCGGGTCGTTCGGACGGCACCGCGCTCCCAATCCGCCGCCCCATTCATCGGTGAAGACCACCTTGCTCCCGTCATTCGAAAACGAAGCCGAGTGCCAGTAGGAGTAATTGGGATCGTTCACCGCATCCACACGCTTTGGATGAATCGGGTCCTTGATATCAAGCAACAAGCCGTTGCCGGAGCAGGCTCCCGCCGCCAAGCCGATTTCGGTGTACACCGTGATGTCGTGGCACTGATCAGTGTCTTCGGGCTTGTCTCCGCCCTTGCCGTGCGTGCCACCGTTAGTGAGCCCATTGATCGCGCCGGTCCGCGGATCCATGAACACGCGCGGGCTGGATACAATCTTCGCATCCTGCGGCGCGGCCACCGGCACCTGAATCACGTCAATGCGGAAGAGCGCCGTATTCGGGTCCTTGTCCGGCTTTTCTCCCGAGCATCCCGCGAGTTCCTCGCCCTGGCGCACAAACGAAGTGCCGGAAACGTAGATGTACACATTCTTCGAATCGTTGGGATCTTCCACCAGCGTGTGCGTGTGCGAACCGCGGCAGGTCTGCACCGCGGCCACTTGCCGAGGATTCTTGATGTCCGAAATATCGAAGATGCGCACGCCGCGGAAGCGGTCTTTCTGCGCAACCGGAAGCCGCCGCTTCTTCTCTTCTCCAGCGGGCGGGGGAGGCTCCGGCGGAAAACCCTGCGTGCCGCAGTCAATGCGCCCATTCGGCATTTCCACGGACATGAACATCAGATTCTTGTACACCGAGACGTCTCCCTGACCGCCGGGGCACACCATCGAAGTGATCAGCGTGGCCTTCGCCGGATCGCTGATGTCGAAAATATTCATCCCATAAAAATTGCCCTGGAACAGATGATTGCCCTGAAAGGCCAGATCGGAGTTGGAGAAGGCCAGTTGCGCAATTACCAGTTGCAAGGGCTTGGGAATCTTTGCGGCATTTCCAATGCCCAGCAGGTTCAGCGTGGACGCCACCTTGGGATCATCGGGATTGCTGGCGCCAAGGTCAAAAGCTGCCGGCTTCTTCACCAGGATCAGGTGCTTGATGCCCATCGCCGTTTCGCCCGCGTCATAAAGACCCGGCGTCAACTTGTAGCGCGGGTCGTTTACATCGGAACCCGTCATGCCCGGAGGAAGCACCGGTGCGGGCTGCGGTGCGAACGGATTCTCCTCTCCTTCTCCTTCTTTCTTCCCGGCGTCCGGCTTGTTGGCATCGGGCTTGGCCGCATCCGCCTTTGGTGCGGGCTGCGCGGGTTCCTGCGCGCGGCTGCGCAAGCCGCCAAAGCCCGCGAGAATCAGAAGGCACACCAACAGGAAGGCAAAACGCAGCGATCGGTTCATTTCTTCTCCTCGGAAGATTTTTTCTGCAACATTCCCTGCATGATCTTGATTTCGGCCCGTTGCGTATTGTCGGCATCCGTGGCGAAATCGAAAATTTCGGCGTCTTGCCCCGCTCCCGCGGTGTTGAAGAGGTCCTTCACCATCGTCAACGCGCCTTCGTGGTGCTGAATCATCCCGGTCAAAAACAAGCGGTCAAATTCCGCCCCCTTCGCCTTCCGCAAAGCGTCCATCTGTTCGGGTGACAGCATCCCCGGCATCAGCGCCATTGGATTCCCGGACATATCCATATCCGGCATGCCGGGCATGGCCATGGAGATGGGCTGGCCGCGCGTTACGAGCCAGCGCTTCATAAAATTGATCTCGTCAGTTTGCGAGGTGCTGATGCGCGCACCCAGCGCGTGAAGTTCCTTATTTTCCGTGTGCGAGCCGATCAACGCGGTCATCTCCACGGCCTGCGCATGGTGCATGATCATGCCCTGCATGAACTCGATGTCCGCCCGCGCGAGCGGCGGCAGCACGCCTTTGGTATTCGCCGGCAGCGTCTTGGTGGGCTGCCCCGGCGCTCCCGGCTGCACGACCACCGGCGCAGACGCACCCGCTTGCTGTGCAGGCGCGGATCGTGCCAGGCAGGCCACGCAAAGACCCAATAGACAGTGCCGGAACATACCAAGACCTCTCGCCGAAACGCGCTTACGCATCCGGCAACCACTCTTTATACGTCTCGCTTGCGTGATTTGTTCCAATGCCCCGCTCAGAAGGCTCCTGCGTCGAGTCGAAAGAATAGACCAAAAACAGGGACTATAGCAACGTTGGGCGGCTGCCAGCCAAAGGCATGCATGACGCATGCAGCGGAAGGTGCTATTTTTGACACGAGAAACTCTTTCATGGCGAAGCGCCCGGTTTCACGAAAAATGTCCAAGCCAATGCGGGTGTTCTCCTGGGCCTTGATTTCCCTGGTTTTGCTTGGCTTTGTCGTTGGCCCTCTGGCAAGGGGCGCGCTGTTTTATCAGAATTACCGGGGCGAAGCGGTATTTGTTCCGTTTGTAATTCTCGTTGGAGTGGTGATGGTAATCGCCGCCATCGTCGGTTCCCGCAACAGATGATCCGCGCTACAAATATTTAATAAGCACTACTTCGTTCCGCGCTTCGTTGTACACCAGCTCATCCACCAACTGCTGGGTCAGCATCAGCCCTAGCCCGCCGGGACGCAACCCCTTCTGCTCCCGCACGGTCATATGCGCCATCGGATCGTCATCGGGATTACTCACGGCGGCGTGCTTCAAATCTTCCAGCTTAAAACCGGGCCCGGGATCGTCCAGGCGGTACATCAGCAGTTTCTTCGTTCGAATATAGGAGATGCGAACCTTGAGGTTCGGATCCAGGTGTCCGCCCCATTCAATGGCGTTGTTCAGCAGTTCCCGGAAGGCGTAACCCACCTTTTCCAACACGTCGGGGGGTAGGTCGGTCTCTAGCCGCGAAAGAAAGCTCTGCACTCGGGAAACCACGGAGCGCTCGCAGGGTACCAGCAACTCCACCCAATGCTTATTCGCCGAAAGCACTTCGATGGGAGGCGCGGCGGGATCCTGCGACAGCGCATTTTCCACCGTACTGATCAGCGTTTGCGCCTCGATGGGCTTTGCCAGGAACTGGTACACCTGCCCGATCAGCGACTTCAGCACCGTGTCGGACGTCTTGTCCGAGGTCATCACGATGATCTTGGGGATGTGCTCTTCGCCGTGGAGCGTTCCGATCAGCCCCAAGCCGCTCATCTTCGGCATCCAGATGTCCAGCAGCAGGAGGTCGAATTTCTTTTTCTTCACGGCTCGCAGCGCGCTCATTCCGTCGCCCGCGGTGCTCACCGTGTAGCCTTGTTTCTTCAACACACCGCTGATCATTTCGCGGGTTGTGGCGTCGTCTTCCGCAACCAGGATATGGGCCATGCTTCGAACTCCGCTCCCTGCATTGAATGTGTCGCGCGAGCCTCACCGCCGGCTTTGACCCCGTTTACGGGGTGGCCTGGCTCTTGGGGACTTCTTCGACGCCGGCCTTGCGGAGGTTTGTTGTGCGTATCCTCTCAGGTTTTCCAGCAACTCCGCAATCCCTTCCTTAAGGGGAGTCAAGACTCCGCCGGCGCCCGCCAGGTCTCCCGCGCGGCCGAACTCCTGCATCTCCTCCGCGCGAAGGCGTGCGGCTTCCGCTCCAAAGAGACTGATCGAGCCTTTCAGGGCGTGCGCCAGCGACGCCACTGCCCCTGCGTCTTTTTTCCGAAGCGCTTTCTCAATGTCCGCGATGCGCTTCGGCGTATCCCGCAAAAACGTGGCGATCATGCGTTTGAGCAGCGCTTCGTCGCCTCCCACACGCTCGAGAATATTTTTGAAATCTACCGCCGGAGAGACTGGCGGCGGGCTTGGCGCGCGCTGATCAATGGCATCGGCCAGCAGTGCGTGCAGGTCTTCGATTCGGAAGGGTTTGCCGAGAATCCGATCAAAACCCGCCGCTTGCAACCGGCGGATATCCTCGGCCCCGGTATTTCCCGTGGAAGCAATCAGATAGGTATGTAACTCCTTACCCGACTCCCTTTTGCGGATGGCCCGGGCGACCTGATCGCCCGTTAACCCAGGCATCTCCTGGTCGAGCAGGACCGCGTCGAACCTGCCGGATTTAAAGCGTTGTAACGCCTCCTTGCCATTTTTCGCGGCAACCACCTTGTGGCCATGCCGCTGGAGTTGATAGGCAGTCAGCGTGCGAATGTCTTTTTGGTCGTCGGCAAAGAGAATGCGCAGCGGGCGAGACGGTTTCCGGGCGGGCACGGCTTCACTTTCAGTTGTGTCAGCATTTGCTACGGCCCCAGCCCTCAGGGAAGCATCCGCAGCCGCACGGGGCAGGCGGAACCAGAAGCGAGAGCCCTTCCCGGGCAGCGTAGCGCACCCAATATTGCCGCCCCAGCGTTCCACCGTGATCCGGCAGAAATACAGTCCCAGCCCAGCTTTTCCCCCGCCCTGCTTCCCCTTCATTAACAATCCGAAAATCTGTTCGGGCCGCAAATCCTTGGGCAGGCCTGGCCCTTCGTCGTCAATGTACGCCTTCAAAAATGCGCCTTCGTCTTCGAGGCCAAGCATTACGTGCGCGCCGGAAGGCGTATAGCGCAGCGCGTTTTCGAGTAAATTCGAAAAAATGCGCTGCAGGCGCGAAGCTTCGGCGCGCACCGGCCATTTCGTGCCCGCATCCACACCAGCGGCAAGTTGTAAGCGCACGCCTTTGGCGTCAAAGGTCGCCCCCAGCGATCTCATCGTCTTGCGCGCGGCTTCCAGCAGGTCCGTGGAGGCGTTTTCTTCCGTGCCCGCATCCAGTGAGGAGCGCAAGTCAGCGGAAAACGTATGCAGGATGTCGCGGATCATCGTTTCCTGCTGTTCGCTGGCCAGCTTCCCGAGGGTAAGGAACTGCTTGGAGCGCTCGCTGATCGAATCACTGGCCAGGCAATCCATGGCCACATGCATCACGCTGAGCGGCTGCGATAAATCGTGCACGATACAGTGCAAAAGAATTTCTTTCTTCTGGATTTCACGCGCCAGCCGCTCGTGATCCAGTAGCGCGTTGCGCGCGGTCTGCAGCACCTTCACCTGTTCGCGAAATTCCGCATCTGGGCTGAAAAGCGCCACGACGCGCTTCCCGTTCAGCAACATCGCTTTGGCTTGCAGCGGAACTTCGCGGCCATCGGCTTTTTCCACCCACGTTTCCGACTGGCAAAACGGGGTCACCGGACGATTCCAGAAATCTTCCGCTTCATAAAGAAAATTTTCGAGGAACGCCGACTTTTCACAAAGTGGCAGCGCTGCATTGGTGTGAATTGGGAGTTTCCACAGGTCCGCAAGCCATCCCGGAAGCGGCGCGAGAGGGACAAACGCACCTTCGCCACGGTATTCCAGCAGCGCGTAACCCAGTTCGGCCAGAAACTCATGCAAGACATCAGCCATCGTCAACCCAGCATTTTCCGCGCCAGCAAAGAGAATGCCTCTTCCACGCCTTCGCCGGTTTTCGCGCTCGAGCGCAGTACACTCCACTTCCTTTCGGCCAGCTGCGATTCGAATCCCTGGTCTACTTCCCAGTCCTGCAACAGATCGCTTTTATTCATCACGAGAACGAAGGGTATAACGCCGGCCTCTTCACGCACCCGCTGCTCAATCTGCAGGGCTTTTTCGAGCGTGGCCTTGCGGGTGCCGTCGGCAACCAGCAGATACCCGAAAGCCCCGCGCAGATACGTCCAGCGCATCTTCTGATAATCGTCTTCGCCATAAATATCCCAGAGGACCAGCGAAACCTCCTTGCCGTCCACCTGCACATCTTTCTTGTCAATCTTCACACCCACGGTGGTCTGGTAGACGTCCGAATAGATACTCTCCACAAAGCGCCGGACAAGACTTGTTTTCCCCACGGCAAAGGAACCGAGCATGCAAATTTTTTTCTGGAGCATGGGCGCGGTCAGGGCAGGAGGGTCACACGAAACGTGGCGCTGCGGTTGAATTCGCGGTTGGATTCCGAATCCTCGGGCCGCAACGGCTGCGTGATGCCTACACCGTGTGCGTGCAGCAGGTTCTCGGCAATGCCGTTCTGCGCAAGTTCCCACGCCACGCGGTCGGCCCGCCGCTGGCTCAGATTCAGATTGGAGGTTTCTGCGCCTGTGGAATCGGTGTGGCCAATCACCTCAACGGAGATTTCCTGATTCCTGGCGCGCGCTGTGGCCATCAGGGCCTGGATATTCTGCGACACCGTCTTAAGTACCGTGCGTTCCGTGGAAGAGAGTACCGCGCTGGCCAGAGGGAATCTAATGACCGCGCCCTGAATCTGCGATTTGCCTTCCGTGATGGCCAATTGGTCGGGCTGGAGTTCCGGCGCAAATTCCACGCTGCGGACACCGGGCACCAGTGGCGCCTTCGCCTGCACATCCTTCACCCACTTGGCGGTGCCGCCACCCGAAACCTGCAGCACGCCATCCTTTACTGCGAGATGCGCACCACTCGGAGGAGCCAACAGCGCGATCGCCCGCTGCTGCACCATGCCATCGTCCAGTGAATAGTAGCCGCCCCAGTGAAATTCGCCCGAAGCTGAATTCACATCCGAGGCACGAATAAGTTGCGCGGGATCGGCGGAAAGCGGATCGCGCAGTCCGCGCACCACGAATTTTCCGCCTTCGCGCCCAAACGACGTGACGACGTAGCCCGGTTGTTCCCGGAACGCATTCACCAGCCGCTCCCAGCGCGAATACTGCACTGCGCGCCACCCAATCCACCCGGCGGCCAATAAAAAGAAAATAGCGGCGGCGGCATAAACAAAAGCAAAGCCGCGCGGCTTCTCTTCATCGCGGTAGCGGAGTTCCAGGCAGCGCGCAAGCTCCGCATTTACCTTCGCAAATGGCGAGGAATCGCCTTCAAACGCATCGAGCTGCGCGGCATATTCCCGGTGAATATTTTCGAGCACCTCGGCCATGCGGTCGCGCAAATCCCTCGGCGCGATCCCGCGGATCACGCAGGCGGCGATGGCATAAGGTCCCTGCTCGATCCACACGTCGAGATCGCCCACGTTCATGCGATTGATTCCCTGCCCTTGCGGCGTGTGAAACGAATCGCGCACAAAATCCTGAATCGCGGACAGCATGCCGGACACCAGGCTGGGATCCTGCATCGCCACCCACGGCGCGGAAACATGGCCCAGCGGCTGGCCCGTCTTTTTGTGAATCAGGAACACCTGCTCCACGCGAAACACCAGGCTGTGCAGCAGCGCCACTTCCGTGAACGAGCGCCCTGTCCGCAGCGCCTCGATCCGCCATTTCAAGCCCTTCACTGAAAGGCTCTGATCCAAGATCTGATTGAACGATTCCAGAAACGATCGCAGCGTCTCCAGGATGCTCCGCCGGATCGCCGGGCCCATCACGGGGAACAACGCATCGGCCATCGTCCCGGGATCCTTGCGCACCGATTCCCGCACCGCGGTTTCAATCGTTGGGGTCAGCGCGGCGCTCAGCGCTTCGTCGCCTCCCTTCTTGCGGCGCAACTGAATCGCTTCGGCGACTACGCTGCCAACGTCTTCGGTGCGCGAAACGGGATCATCCACGCGCTGGTGCAGTTCCTGGAGCGCCTTCTGCTCCGGCGCCAGAATCAGCTCGCGCAGCTCCTGATACAACTGCTCTTCATCCTCGCGCGGCGGTGGCTCGGGTTCCGGCACGGATGAACTCTCCGGTTTCCGGAACTCCAGCGGGTCGCGCGAGCTTTTAGGGGCCGTGCCCATTCGTTAAGAAACCTGCCTATTTCTCGGGGAGCTCGAGTTCGTCTTTCAGGCGCAGGGACAATTCCGTGAAAAGGTTGGCGAGCTGCAAACGGTCGGTCTTGTCGGTCCGCAGCGTCTCCGCTTCGCTATCCAGAGCCGCTTCGAGCTCGTCCTTGGTCTTCTGGATTTGCGCGCCCAAGGCCTTGGACTGCTCGAGAATCTTGGTGCGCAGCTCGGTGTGCGCGGAATCCAGCTGCTCTTCGAGTTGCGAAAGTTTCTTTTCCAGTGCCTTGGCATTGTCGCGGGTTTCGCGGGTCAACTCCTTCAGCGCTTCCACGCGCTCCGTCTTTTCCGTTTTCAAACGCGTCCCGAGCGCTTCCAGCTCCTCCCGGACAAATGTCTCCAGGGAATCAAAACGCTTTTTCAGGTCTTCGCGGAGCGCCTCGGAGGATTTCGTGAGGCGTTCTTCCAGGCGGGCGAAACGCTTCTCGTACTCCCGCATGTTGTTGCCAAATAAAATGTCGCGGATTTTGTCTACATTCGCGCCTTCGCGCAGTTCGCCGTTGCCGGCGTTCTTTTCGTCGTTATCGGCTGACATGGACTTACGGCCCCCTTTGCTGCGTAACTTCGGCTTCTTGGCCATGCGGCGACACTACTACGGGAAAGCGCAATTGGGCAATATCGTGTTTAGGCTGGTACGTTGAGGACTCCCGGAGCGTGCAGCGCCCAACTCATGGAAGGACTAGTACCTGCTATATTTGCGCTGCTTCCTTACTTCGACTCTTTGATCTCCCGGCCATTTGTCGGCTGCAACGGCCGCGCATTCATTGGATAGTGCTTGGCGAAAGTGGCTAGCTCTTCGGCAGACATGGTATCGGTGGCCTTGAGCACAAACCAGGTGACGCCCTCGCTGCAGGGCGGGGTGGTCAGCGAACCGGCAAAGGTGTAATAGCCAAGGCTAGGTGGCAGCAGTTCTTTGACGTCAATCGTGACACCGCTAACGTCCGTGGCTTTTGCTTTTTCGGCGGGGATATTCTTGAAAATGATGTCCACAAGTGGGTTGGCAGAGCCCTTGGAAAAAAGTATGGCCACGACGGCGAGGTGGCCGTCGGCATCCGCATGCACCAGATGAGCAACCAGGTCGTATTTCTTGCCGTTGATTCGCTCTTCGCTCGGGTGATGAAAGTGGAACTGCTTGAGCGTATAGACGTGATCGCCGACAGTCAGCGTGCTGCCGGCGGGGTAGTTCACCTGGATGGTGTGGCCGTTATCAATAATATTCAGCGGCACCGCCTGGTAATCCATTTTCAGAGCTGGCAAATCCGCGGGAGTCGCGCCCTTGATATCAATCGGCGATTGTGTTTTTCCGATGCCACAAGTGGCGTAGTCGGGCTCCAGATTGCTCCAGTGCGAGGGCGACGTATCTCCCTTATACGACCAATGCGGCTTGGCTTCTTGCGCGCTGGCGTTAGCCGCCGACAACGCAAAGCCGGCGAGCAGGCAAGCACAGGTAACTTTTGCGGAAATTCGCGGCATAAAACCCTCCTTCAGTCGCAAGAATGAAACTTTCCAGGGCGGGCGAGCCACCTTGCTTTGCTCAGTGGCATGTACGAGGTGAGAGTATAGCGAGAGTCAGGAACCCTCCGCCAATGAATTTTGCTTGAATCCCGCGCTACTTAGCGGTCGAAAGAACGGCGACTCCGTAGACCGGCAATGTAACGGCAGACTTTGCGCCCCCTTCGAGCACATCCGTCATGCCAGGTGGAAAAGCAATCGTCTGCGGCTCCTTTGAGAGATTCACGAGGATGTATACCGAACCTCGTGCCCCCTGGCGCACGGAAACCTCCACGCCTTCTGGGACATTCGGCAGCGGCGTCGAAACACCGCTGACAGACGCCATCCATTTCGCCGCCGCATCCATCATTTTGGGGTCCAGCCACGCGCCAATATAAGTAATTCGACCCTTGCCGACCTTGCGGGTGATCGCCGCGGGTTGCCCATCGAGCCATCCGTTGCTTTTACCGTAACGAAGCAGAACTTCGGTGTCCTTCTCTTTAGCGCTCAGCAACTCCGCCCACAGTGTGCCCTCGCCCGTGCCCCACTGGCCTTCGAGCGGCACGGGATCGAGCAGCACATAGTATTGCTCCACGCGACCGCCAAGCAGCGCGCCGAGCGGCCCCGGCTGACGTTCCGGTTGCAGCGTATTGTCCTCGTCCTTCATGGCCGAGCGCTGGCCCAGTACCAGATGCCCGCCACCACGCACGTAAGCCTCGAGATTTTTTGCCGCTGCCGCGCTTAGCACATTCAGCCCGGGCGCAATCACCAGCTTGTACGAAGCTAGATTCGCCGTTTCGGGAATCACATCCACGGATTGCGCGATCGGCCGAATGCCCGCGTAGTAGCTGCCGAGTTCGTAGCGGGGATCGAAATTCTTGTTGTGGCGCTGCCAGTTGATCGCCCAGCGGCTGTCGAAGGAATGCAGAATCGCTACTTCCGATTTGATACTCGTCCCCGCCAGCACTGGGCCTGCCTTCTGAAACTCTTTCCCGACTTGCGCTACCTCCGGATAAAGCGGCACGGGCGTCCCATCCGAACCCAGAAGTGTCCCGTGATACTGCTCCTGGCCATTCAGCGCACTGCGCCACTGCCAGTAACTTACCGTGTCCGCGCCGTGCCCCACGTCATGCCACGCCATCGCCCGCACCTCGCCTTTGTCGAGCGAGTTGTTCACGCCCGCCCAGTTCACCGAACCCGGCTGTGTCTCCATCACCCAGAAATTTTTCTGCTTAAAACCGCGCGTGAGGTCATGCGGGAATCCGTTCTTGACCGCGTCGAGATGCCCTTCGCCAACATAATCGTCCCACGCAGCCAGATCCAGATCCTGCGCGACCACGTAGTGATCGTAACCGTCAAACCAGCCCATCATGTTCGTGGTAATGAATTTTCCGGGGTCGGAGTTTGCGCGCAGCACTTCCAGCTGATTTTTCTGGTAACTCCGCCAGGTGTCGCTCACAAAGCGCATCCAGCCGAGCAGCAGCCCGGGATTTCCATAGTTCACTTGAATCGGAATCTGGTCCCACGCCGTATAGCTTTCGCTCCAATACGACGTCGTCCAGCGCGTGTTCAGGTTATCAAGCGTGCCGTAGCGCGCCTTCAGCCATTGCTGGAACTGCGCCCTGGTCTCCGGGTCGTAGGAGGCCTGTTCGTATTCATTATCAATCTGCCAGCCCAGCACATACGGGTTGTGCCCGAAGCGCTTGGCCATCTGCTCGGCGATCTTTCGCGCCAGTTCGCGGTACTTGGGATTGGCGAAGTTGAACTGCTCGCGGTTACCGTGCTGATCCCGGCGGCCGTTCTCGTCCATGCGCAGCGTTTCCGGATATTTTTGCGTGAGCCAGGCCGGTGGAGCGGCCGTGGGCGTCCCGATCACAGAATACATATTGTGCCGTGCAGTGGCCGCAACGGCGCGCTCCAGCCAGTCCAGATCGTACTTCCCTTCCTCCGGCTCCATGCGGCTCCAGGCAAATTCCCCCACGCGCACCATGCGAATGCCAGCCTGCTGCATCAAGGTGAGGTCTGCGTCCCACCGCGATTCCGGCCACTGCTCCGGATACCACGCGGTTCCCAGCAGCAAGGGAGGAGGCGGCGCCAGCGCCGGCGCCTGCGCGACCAAGGGAATCGCGCCGCACAATCCCAGTATGGTGATGAGTAAAAACAGGACTGACTTTCTTAGCGTTGCTCGCTGCATGCGGCGACTCCTCTCGGCAGGTGACAGATTCGCTTCCCGGCACTTGGAAGGCTAGAATAGACGAATCACAAACAGTTGAGTCTACCCCATTCTCTGGCAGCCGGATGATGGCGGAAGATCTGGCGGTGCCTTGGACCACGGAAGGTTCATCACATAAATGGCGCCCGTTGTCCTTTATGACTTCCGTAAACTGTGGTAAATGTTCCGAAGGTGTTCATTTCTCGGAGAAAATAGATGATGCGTCGTCCGACCCCGACCCTTTCCCTTGCTGTGCTGTTTGCTTTGCTGATGATGCCTTTCACCCTTCTGGCAGCTCCGGACGACGAACTCGATAACGCCAAGTGGAAGATCTTCGCCTCCGCCTGGATCTCTTCCCCATCAGGCTATTTCAACGGCAGCAACAATACTGGATACTTCGATCTGCAACGCGACTTTGGTTTCGGCAACTATGCCACCTTCAGCGGAAAGCTGGATTGGCGGTTCAAACGCAAGCACCACCTTCTGTTCGCCGCGACCCCCGTTTTCAGCTCGCGCACCACCACGCTCACCCGCACCATCACCTGGCAGGGGCAGACTTACGATCTCGGCGCGCAGGTCAACGCGAATATCCAATCGCTTATTTTCACGCCCGGCTATGAGTATGATTTTTTCCGCAAGCGCCAGGGATTTCTCGGCCTGCTCGTAAACATCAATCTCGCTAACACCGACGCCCGCCTGAAGCTCTCCGGAGCCGTGAGCGGGGGCGGCGGGTCCGGCTCCGGTTCCGTCTCTTCGGACGGATCGATTTTTGCTCCACTGCCCGCGATCGGCCCAACGTTTCGCTGGTATCCGATTTCGAACTCCGGCCGCTTGTATCTGGACGGAGCCCTGACCGGCATGTCGTTTTTCGGATATGGCAACTTCATCTCCGCGAACGCCACCCTCGGATTTCCGATCTCACATGGCTGGGATGCTCGGGTCGGTTACCTGATGGGCAGCCGCCTCAAGATTGAGGGCTCCTCGGACCAGATCGCCATTCGCCTCACTCAGAAAGGGCCCGTGATCGGCGTCGAGTACCACTGGGGCACTCGCTAACGGGAATCCTGTTTCTACCCTCCGTGAACGACCTATCAGTGATCTACTTACGAACCGCTTCGACGTGCACAAGAAGTTTTTCCGGACCGCCATTGGCGCTGCTGTATTCGTCGCTCTCAATTTTCCCGCCGTCGAGGAATTTTGTCGTGTTACGCAGAGAAAGTTTGCGCGACCCCATTGTGACCTCCGCCCGGTAAACCAGTGAGTCGCCTTCCCATTGCCCGGTCTCCACGAGCGCGCCGGGAAAATCCCCTCCTAAGGCATACGCTTTGTAGGCCTTCTCGTTCGGTTCCCAGGTCATGATCAGCATCCCTTCAAATTCCCCCACGGGCCCCTTGGAATGAAAACGATTGATGATGGAGTTTCCGCCAGGTCCCGCTTCGCTGGTATAAACGCCGGTGTTCTGCCCCGCCTTCGGATAGGTTTCCGTGTACTCCCACTTCCCCGCGTAAAGGTGCGCAAGGCGCTGCATCTCCGGCAATGGCAAGGAGGGCGGCTTTTGCTCCTGCGCCAGAGCATGGCGGAGGGTGCACGCTGCCAGCACCGCCACGCATCCAAGCATTGCCCATCGCAAGTGATTCTTTGAGATTCGCATTGTTCGATCTCCTTTAGCCTTTTCTTTCGGGAAGCAGTTTTTGCAGGCGGTCCTTCCAGAAACTTTCAAACGCGCGGATTTTTTCTTCCGGCAGTCCAAACGCGGAGAGCCAGATTTGCGCTTCAATGGCTCGCGACGCGCCTTCGATGCTCAGCCAGAATATGGCATTGTTGAGTTGTTCGATCGAGAGACAATACCCACGTCCCTCGCTCACGAAATGCGTTGTACCCGTCCAGGTTTCCCCATCAGGCGTTGTCAGACGGTACGCCTTCCCCGGGGCCAAAGAACTGAGTTCTTCCTGAAAGAGCGCGCCACGCGAAAGTAGCTTGGCGTACGTCTCCGAACGCGTCAGCGTTGTTGGCTGCCGCGGCCACGCCACCTGCCTCGGCACGCCCGGGTGCACTTCCAGCGCCCAACGCAATCCAAGCAGCATAAGGCCCCAACCGTAGCTCGTCGATTCGAACCATTCGTTTTCCCAATCCGCTCCGGTGGAAAATCCCGATTGGACCAATCGTAGAATCGTCTTGCCGCCGCGCGCTTCCAGCGTCCATTCAATGACGGCAATCGGTTCCTTGCACGCAAATTTCTTGTTCGGCTCCCAAGCAATAATCTCCGCTTCGCCTTCGCAGCCGGGTCCCCAGGATAGAAATAACTTGCCACCTTCACCCGGCGTCACCCGCGCCGCCAATGGAAACCAGCGCGTCAATTCTTCAGGGTCGGTCAGCGCTTTCCACACCGCCTCCACCGGAGCATCAATCGCAATCTCCCGCTCCAGCCGCATCTTTTTCTTTTCCGCAGGGGCAGATCCGGATTCGCTCATCTTTGTGGCTCCTTGCTTGGGTTGGACTCTTTTGCACGCGCGGCAACCGAATTCTCTTCGATCGGATAACATCCAACCGCGAGGCGGAACGCACGCCCTTCCCCGCGCGAGCCATCCGGCTTCAACGTTGGTGAGCTATGCCGCGCGACAACGTTCAAAATGCTGCGCTCAAGCTCCGCGGCAAACGCGGCGCGCTGCGCCGCCGAGGTAAACCGCAGCGTGGCGTTCAAAGAAAAAGTGGCGATGCTCTTCCCAGATTCCTCCGCCAGCGCCGCCACACGGCCAAGTTCCGATTGAATCTGCCCGGCCAGGCCCAGCAGAAATGCCGACGAAAAGCGGTCCTGGGTTACGCTTGAATCCGCCCCGAGCTCTCCAAGAATTTCCGGCGAAAGCAGATAGGCGCGAGCGCTTGCCACGTAGCACTGTTCGTAAAATTGGCGTTTCCGCCGCCGCCCGGCACGCAGCAACAAGCGCGACTTGGCCAACTCCCGAACATGGTAGTTCACCGTCTGCCGCGGCAGCGACAAGCGCCTGGCCACACTCGCCGCGGAGTCCGGCGCCCTCAGGGACGCCAGAATACGCCGCCGCAGCGGATGATGCAGAAGCGAAGCCGCCTGCCGGGAAGACCGGACCAGCGATAACGGCGAAGCGGAAGCTGCGGCAGCCATCGACATGCCCGGCAATTTACACAGGACCAGTTTTCTTGTCAAGACCATTTATTTGGTCTTTGACTGCAAGTTAGGTTTTCAATGCACCCTCGTGGAACTGCAACGGGATTTATCTCGTTGGGCGCTCCTTCGGCTAGAATAGCCCGATGATTCGAAACCTCCGTACCGCAATCGTTCTCTTGAGTTTCGTCGCCTTAACTTACCCTGCCCTCCTCCACCCACAAGCATCTGCCCAGCACCCGGAGCGCCCTTCCCCTCCCGCGCGCGATCCTCACTCTCCCGGCTATGTGGCCGCGGCGGAACTGCCCGACGGTTCCATCCCTTCCCCGAAGGAGGACGGCAACTTCATCATCGGGCCCACACACAATCCTGCACCCGAGCTCTCTGGCTCCAACGGCCCGCTCCAGGGCACGGTGATCGAATTCACCAGGAATTCTTCAGACAGCAAAATCTATCCCGGGATTGCCCGCGAGCCCAACACCTTCGGCACGCCCGACCCTGGCGATCCCGCGAAACTCGTCGTCACCACCAGCCACCCCGCGCCTTATGTCCGCAAGGTGGCAGTTTACATTCCCAAACAATATGAACCCGATGCCGCTGCACCTTTTCTCGTAAGTGCAGACGGCCCCGACCCCGTGCTGTTTGCCGCTCTCGACGCGCTCATCGCGCAGCACAAACTCCCTGCGATCGTCGGCATCTCGATTGACAATGGAGGCGGCGACGCGCAGGGCAGTGAACGCGGCCTGGAGTACGACACCATGTCGGGAACCTATGCGGAGTTTGTGGAGAACGAAGTGCTTCCTTTAGTGGAAGCGAAGGCGCGTGTGAAACTCACCAAGGATCCCAACGCCAGAGCCACAATAGGCTACAGCTCCGGTGGGGCTTGCGCTCTGATTATGGCGTGGTATCACCCCGAACTTTACCATCGGGTGCTGGCCTACTCCGGCACTTTCGTCAACCAACAGTGGCCATCCAATCCGCAAACTCCTCACGGTGCCTGGGAATTTCATGAACATCTCATTCCCAACGGCCCAGCGAAGCCAATCCGTATCTGGCTGGAAGTGGGCGACCGCGATCTGCTCAATCCCAATGTCATGCGTGACGACATGCACGATTGGGTTTTGGCCAACGAGAATATGGCCCGCGTTCTCGCCGCCAGAGGGTATCACTATCAATTCGTCTTCGCCCGCAACGCACTCCACGTCGACCACGCCGTCCGCCAGCAGACACTTCCGGAAGCGCTGCAGTACATCTGGCAGGATTACGCAATGCCGCCACCAAAACAATGATTCCTGTCCGCAAACCTCACACCACAAAAACCTTGGGGCTCGGGATTTTGTAAAACTCAGCACCTGTGGTGGTGACCGCTTCTCCGACCCGGCGTTGACGCTGGCGTCCCCGTCGCGGCCACTTTGGTCTTCATGCCAGCAATATTTTATCCCGCACCGCAATGCGCTCAATCGTCGGTCAAATGGCCGTTTTGCGGTCAGGACGATACGAAAACCCTGTCATTTACGTGGTTTTGGTAGGGGCGGTGGGGATCGCACCAAAAGCGCGATTGAAACTGCGTAAGTTGTTGATTCTTTGATTCGGTAGAGTGGCGAAAAACCCTGCATTTGCTGAAGCGAGGTACACGCCAGGTACACAGTGGCTGAGGCGAACCCGGGCCGAATTCAATAGGCTGATTAAAGCAAGCACGGCGGCCCGCCGATGGGTCACTCACCAAAATCTACCGCATTCCTCATCGCGCAGCTTCCCAGAACCCCGTTTCTTGCCCGGGGCGGCTACTTTGAATGTTGTCACCGGTTGCCCTGATGAATTCTGACCGTTGTGTTTTCTGGCTGCAAATGCTGACCTCAACGCAAAAGAAAGAAACTGATTGCCGTCGCTGTGCTAATCGGGATCGGTATTTCGAGTTTGTGCGTGGATTGGGGTGAACCCAAGCTCAGAAAGTGTCGCTTACCAAAGCTCTCAATTCGCTCCCATTTCCGCTGAAGTCAATCAGAGCTATTTGCCCAGATCTCAGAGTGCATCGGCCGAATTGCGCGCATGCCTACTTCAGTTGGCTTAAGGGTCGAAATCAGGAGTGACAGGTACACGCCTTCAAAATCGAGAGGGGGATTCCGTGACGATTGAAGGTATCATGTCTCACTTGCTGATCCAGGGGCTTTGTCTGGTCGAATCCTGTGGGTACTTCGATGACGCTTCGCCCGATATCCGCAGCACTTCTTGTTGGAGTCTTCCTCACTACGTCTTTCTTAAATCGGCTGGATGCTCAAACTACCACCTCGGGCGCAGTGACTGGCGTCGTTACTGATCACAGCGGTGCGATTGTGCCGAATGCGGATATCGAGATCAGGGACATCAACAAGGGCACAATAGATTCAACCAAATCAGACCGCGATGGCGTGTACCGCTTCTTCTTTCTTCCTCCCAGCCAATACAAGCTAACTGTAGATCACGACCACTTTCGCAAGGAAAGCCGGAGTGTGACTGTATTGCTGGGGACACCAGTCACAGTCAACATCACGCTGGAGATTGCGGAAGCAACCGTACAGCTCGTTGTGACCGCAGAAGCGCCGCTTGTTCAGGCAGACAACGGCGATGTTTCGATTACCATGAGCCAGAGGCAGATCTCGGAACTACCCAATCCCGGTAACGACCTTACTTACATTGCCCAGACTGTTCCCGGCGCAATCATGAATACCGATAATGCGCTGACTGGAGGCGGAGGCGGGAACTTCTCAATCTTGGGTATGCCCGGGACTTCGAATCTCTTCAGTTTCAATGGCATGAACGACAACCTGGGTCATCTTAATTTTACTGGCGCTTCAGGTATGCTTCTGGGTCAAAACCAAATTCAGGAAGCCACTGTGGTGAATGATGGCTTCTCGGGACATTTTGGAGATGCCGCAGGCTCTTACGTGAACTACGTCACGAAGTCTGGAGGGAATGACTTCCACGGAAACGCCGAGTACTTTTGGAATGGTAGCGTGTTTAACGCTACCGACTATATCACCAAAGCATTTGGGAATCCTCGTCCTTTCGATATCGCCAATCAGTGGGCCGGTTCGGTGGGAGGGCCCATCCGGAAGAATAGGCTTTTTTTCTTTTTTGATAACGAAGGCTTGCGAGTCTTGCTGCCCTATCCTGTACAGGTGGTTCTCCCGAGCCCACAGTTCGAGGCCGCAACCATAGCGAATATCGATTCTATCTTTGGCTCTGCCTCTGCTTCCGATGCTTTCTACAAGAAAATCTTCACTCTGTATAACCAAACCCCTGGAGTAGCAGCCGCGACTCAGGGGAACTTCTCCGATCTTCTCGGCTGTAACGACGCGAGTCCGAATGGTGCGTTCATTGGTCTCGGAGTGAATTTTCCGTGCGCTATCCACTTTCAGACAACACTTGGGCAACCTACAAGTGAAACCCTCGTGTCTGGCCGTATGGATTGGAACGTAAGTGCCAACGATCGTGCGTTCTTCCTTCTCCAATACGACAATGGCCGTCAACCTATTGTCATCGACCCCATAAGCTCACTTTTCAACGTCTATTACAGCGGTCCATGGTGGCAGGCCCAATTGAACGAAACTCACACCTTTGGAACAACCGCCGCGAACCAGTTCCTATTGGCAGGTATTTACCAGGAGGGGATATCGAGTCTCGTCAACTCGGCGCAAACTCTGGCGGCTTTTCCAACCACTTTGGATTGGTCCGCCGCGGGTCAGCCGTTCACCTCGCTGGGAGGGCAGGACAACATATATGGCCATCCCATCGCCCGGGCGCAGACGCAGTACGAGATCGCCGATGATTTCCTGAAGACGAGGGGCAAGCACAAGTTCGGATTCGGTGGGGATTTCCTGCGAGCCTATTTGACCAACGAAGAGTATTCGCAAAACGTCGCCGGAGACCTGGTTCCGCAAACCATTGACGCATTTTATTCCGGAGGCGTGGATCCGGCATCTCCACAAAGTGACTATACGCGGTTGAGTCAGTCCTTTCCCACGAAACTGTCACAGCGCTTCGCTTCCTACATACTTGCGGGCTATGGGCAGGATGAGTGGCACGCAAAATCCAACCTGAGCCTTACTCTCGCCGTGCGAGTGGAACATCAATCCAACCCGATCTGTGCCCACGATTGCTATGCCGAACTATCTGGACCGTTTGGATCGATCAGTCACGACCCCTCGCAGCCTTACAATCAGGCGATCTCGAAACATAGGCAAGCTTTTTTTCACAGAGACGCTGTCAACTGGGCGCCGCGATTCAGTTTCGCCTGGCAACCGCTGGGAGTTTCGCACAACACCGTGGTACGTGGCGGTTTCGGTTTATTTTACGAGCCAAGCGGCGGGTTCGCGACCTTCTTTTCAGTAAATCCACCGCACGTTAACCATGTGAACGTCATAGGACCCTACAATCTCGCTCCAGAAGAAACCAACAGCCTTTTTCAAGTAGCCGCCGCCTCGAATGCGGCCTTTGTTCAGGGATTTGCAGCCGGTGAAAACCTTGCGCAGATCAAAGCCTCGGATCCTCACTTCTTCCCTCCGAGCATTATCGCTTCGACTAATAGTCCCCACTCACCCCAGTATCAGAAGTGGAGCCTAGAAGTGCAGCAGACGTTCGGTACCAACACTTCCGTGACTCTCGGATACTACGGCAATCACGGAATCCATGGGTTCGTGCAAAATCCCTCCGCAAATGCTTTCGGATGGGGTCCATTCCCGGCGGCAGCCTGCACCAGTCCACCCGTTCCGCCGTGCGCCGACCCTCGGTTTAGCGGGGTCAATGAATACGCGACAGCTGGAATTTCGAACTATAACGGGATGGTTGTTTCGTTTCGGCGACGATTTTCTGGTTTCGGCGATGGTTTGTTCGAGATGAACTACACCTATGGCCATGCTTTGGATGAAGTTTCTAACGGCGGCCTCAGCCAATTCACCGCAGGGAGTTCCGTCTACCCTCAGGATCCCTTTAATCTGCGAGGCAGCTACGGAGCGGCAGATTACGACGTTCGTCACTCGTTGAATGCGAATTACGTGTGGCAACTCCCGGTGAAGGCCATGTTCCGCGGCCGCGGTCCTGATTACCTGGTGAAGGGATGGGAGGTTTCGGGAACGATTTTCACCCGAACCGGATTTCCATACACGGTGATCGATTTAGCCGAATCCAGTAGCCTGGCCAGGAACAATTTCTTTGGAACAATCTATGCTGTGCCGGTTGCTCGGCTTGGCCCATCCCCTTCCTGCGGAGCGGGAGCCGTAGTCCCACCATTCCCGCATCCTTGTTTGCCTCCGCAAGTGCTCGAGGACGGGACCCCGAATCCGGGCGCACTGTTTGTGCAGACGGGCTGCGAGACTTCGTTCAATGTGGGGAACCTGCCAGGTGCACAGGGACCATGTTCGGGCCCGGCCGTTTCCCTTGCGCAAGGACGCAACCGTTTCCGCTATCCGAGCTATTTCAATACGGACTTCTCGGTCATGAAGGTAACAAGTCTTGTCGGTCAAGACAAAGTGGTGCTGGGTATTGGTTTCCAATTCTTTAATTTTTTCAACCACCCCAACTTTGGTCCGCCCGACAATTACAGCTCAGACGCAGCTTTCGGACAGATAGGGACGATGGAGATGCCACCGACTAGCATCGTGGGATCAGGCCTTGGAGGCGATGTTTCCCCACGGATGATCCAATTAAAAGCGCAGATCCGGTTTTAGACAGACAGCGGACGATCTTCAATTTTGTGCTGCTTAGGCGTCTAGGAAAGGGCTAGTTCGGCGTCTGGTCAAGTCCAACGCGGTGGACCAGGTCCGTAAAGCGAGGGTCGCCGCGCAAAGGATCAAAGTAGGGGTGGACTTTGAGCAATTGCAGAAGGTTTGATTCTTCCTTGTAGGCCTCCTCAAGCCAGACGAACGCCTGCTCGTTGTCGCCCAGGCCCAGATAAGCGTTCACAAATGCGGCAGCAGGAACGTAGGTGGTTCGCTGTCGTCGCTTCAGTTCATCGAGCAATCGAAGCGCTTCCTCGCGGCGCCCGGCATGCGCGTAGGCTCGAACCAACAATCCCACTACAGCCGGACTCCGGTCGGGAGATAGCGCCTTCTCCAGCACTGTAATCGCTTCGTCCGGTTGGCCGTTGGCAATCAGGGCGAACCCCAGGTACCAATGGTCCGGATCATCACTTCGCAACTCCCTAATTGCCTCATCGTAACGTCTCGCATGAAACAGGATCCAACCCTTAGTAATGCCAGGGGGTCCCAGCAGATCATCAGCAACTCCAAGCGGATCAAGGTCCCTGGCACGCTGGGCCCACGCTAAGGCGTCGTCCATCCGCCCCTGGCACAGCAGCCACTTAGCATATCCGACGTAAGCACCAGCATCGTTCGAGTTCAACTCCAGAGCCCGCTTGAATTCCGCTTCCGCATCGCTCCACTGCCACCGTTTCTGATATGCCCCTGCAAGCAAGACGTGTGGTGCCGAAAGGTCCGGATCCAGTTCAATTGCTTTGCGGGCTGCGCTAATCATTTTGGGATGCGTTTCCTTCGGGGGGGCACCGCCAAGAATTGATCCGAGCCTCTCGTATGCGTTCGCGAGACCGACGTAAGCCGGTGCAAAGCTAGCGTCCTTGCCGATTGTTTCCTCAAAGTAGGCAATACTCTGTTCAAGCTCAGCCTGGCCGCTGCTCTTGCTGAATTCATCTTCGGCTCTAAGATAGCTCTCGTAAATTTCAGGCGAAACTTGGCGCGCCGTGACCAGCCTCGTACGCTCCTCTCCCGTGACCTTGACCTCCACTTTGCGGGCTATGGATTGCGCCACTTCGCTCTCAAGGGCAAGTACATCCCCCAACTCGCCGTCGTACTCATCCGCCCAAATGTGTTCGTCGGTTGAGCCACGAATCAACTGGGCGTGCACACGAATCCGGTTGCCCTGCCGTATCACCGAACCTTCGACGATGGCGTCCACCCCAAGCGTCCGGGCAATCTCTGGCACCGAGAGCTTCGTACCCTTGAAGCGCATGACCGAGGTACGGGAAATGACGCGCAGTTCGTGGATTCTAGCCAGACGTCCACACAGCTCTTCGGTCATCTCGTCAGCGAGGTATTCCTGACTCGAGTCGCCCGACAGGTTGGTCAAGGGCAGGACTGCCAGCGACCTGATTTTGGATTGGGTCGTATGCCCAGTGCGGCCCCGGAGTGTCAAGTAGGTGGTGGCAATAATCGCCAGTCCAGCCACACCGGCTAAAACAAGCCAGAGACGCGCTCGCGAAGTCCCGGGTCCGACGTCGACTTCTCCATCCGACAGACGTTTCGTCCTAAGCTCGTTCTCATCCCCTTCCAAAGGTAATTTGGGACTTTGCACCAAGGTTTCGAGCGGCGCAGGCGGGACTCCGTTTTCCACCTCGGCGATGAAGCGGTAGCCACGCCGAGGCAAAGTTTCGATGTAGCGAGGTTCCTCGGCCGAATCGGCCAGGACGTCGCGCAGCTTCTTGATAGCGGTGTTTAGGCCGGTATCGAAGTCAACAAAAGTGTCCTCTGGCCAGAGTTTCTGATGGAGTTCCTCTCGCGTAACAACGTCACCCGCATGCTCTAGCAAAACGGCCAGCACCTGAAAGGGTTGGTCCTGAAGCTTCAGGCGGACGCCGTGCTTGTACACTTCGCCTGCACGCAAGTCCACTTCGAAGGCGCCGAAGCGCGTCCTGGGTGGGCGGGCAGTGGATTCCATGGCAGAACCTGGCCTTTCAGGTATGGCGGAGTCTAACACCGTAGCTTGATTTATGCCGAAGCAATGCGCGTTCTATGGAAGTCCCCTTAATCCAGAAAGTTGCACGATCAGATGGAAAACAGACACAGGCCAGACCCCCACCATGGCAATTTAATCCACCTTGCGCCAGTCTCGGCGGGACTTGAGCAAGTGCGCGATAAGAAACGCGTCGAGGGGGAAATCATGCAAAGTGCACGCACGATTTGGCGAACCAGATCACTCCCGAAGGTCGGATTCCATCCGGGAGCGGTTGCCCTGGCGATCGTGGCATTCGGCGCCTGGGGATGTGGTGGAGGTTCAACTTCTTCGCCCATCTCAACTTCCCCTCCCCCGCCACTTCCTTCCGTTAGTGTCACAGTTACTCCCAAAACGGCGACGTTGTCGCAGGGGGGAACGCAGTCTTTTACGGCTACCGTCACGGGAACAACGAACACCGCGGTCACCTGGAGCGCCCAAGAAGGCTCTATCGACAGCGCTGGCCTCTATACGGCTCCGAAAGGCTTGACGGGGACGTTCCGCGTGGTGGCTATGAGCCAGGCCAATCCGACTTCCACGGGCATGGCTGCGGTGACGATTAGAGTTCCGCAATTAACGATTTCTCCCTTGGCGGCCACGCTGTCTCCGCAGGGGACGCAGACCTTCACGGCAGGTGTCGCGGGGTTCGCGAATACGAGTGTGACTTGGGCGGTTCAGGAGGCAGGTGGAGGTCAGATCAACGGCGCGGGGTTCTACTCCGCACCTGGGGCACAAGGTCTCTACCATGTAATCGCGACCAGTACCGAGCCAAAAACGCTCACCGCGAGTGCAACCGTTACCGTGACGACCTCTTCCAGTAGATTTGCGCCTACCGGGAGTCTCAACGTGGCACGGGGCCTGCATACAGCCACATTGCTGCCGAATGGCAAAGTGCTCGTGGCATATGGTTCAAACAGCAGCTCGTACGCCCCGGCGGCGGGTTACGTGGGCCTCTCTTCGATAGAATTGTACGACCCCAGTACGGGCACATTTACCGAAATCCTTGGAGAGGACGGCACAGGGATATACGGTCACACCGCGACACTGTTGGCAAACGGCAACGTTTTGCTGACTACGAGCTTTGTAAACTCTGTTTGGGACTACGCGGGTATTAGTACCTCATCCAACGGGGCAAATCTCTACGACTCTACCACTGGTGAGTTCAGCGGGGCGGGGGGCCACATGACAGCCTCCCGCGGGTATCATACGGCGACTTTGCTGGCAAACGGGAAAGTCCTGATTGCCGGAGGCGCCGATCAAGATCCAACGGGAACGGGCTTGGCCAGTGCAGAACTCTATGATCCAAGCACCCGCACTTTCACACCAACGGGAAGCATGGCCGTGGGGCGCTTCCTGCACACTGCTACGCAACTGCAAGATGGGAAAGTGCTCATCGTAGGCGGCGCCCTGACATCTGCATCGCGCCCGATTTCCACGGCGGAAGTCTACGATCCGGCCACCGGGGTCTTCATCATGACCGGCGCGATGGCGACGGCCCGCAAGCAACATACAGCAACGCTTCTCGCCGACGGTAGGGTGCTGATCGTCGGCGGCACAACCTCCGGGGGCGCGACTCCAACTTTCACTGCAACTGCGGAAGTTTACGACCCATCGACCGGATTGTTTTCAGCTACCGGCTCAATGGGCGAAGCTCGAACCTTGCATAGCGCCACGCTGTTACCGAACGGGAAGGTGTTGGTAGCAGGTGGTGGTGATGAAAATTCCACCGCGGAGATCTTCGATCCGGCTACTGGCACCTTCAGCATTACCGGTGGGATGGAGATCGGGCGCTCGGGACATACCGCAACGCTGCTGCCAAATGGGAGCGTATTGGTTGTGGGCGGCGGTATTTTTGCCGGTCTGGCGACGGCAGAGTTGTACCAAAACGGAACTCTGAGCCAGGACCCATGGGGCTATTGAATATAAGTGAATATTTTCCGTTATTACGCTTGATTCCGCGCAGACGACAGGAATGGCCGTTGCTTTTTTAGGCCAGCGAAAAAATTTCCGGGCCAGATAGACGTACGCAAGCAAAAAGAGGGAATAGGAGAACACCATGATTTCTAAAACGATCCGAATCGCTTCGCTGATTGTTCTTGTCACCGTTGCACTCAGTTCCGCTGCCAGGGCGGCGACTTGTTCTAACGCCTCTCTGAGTGGCACCTATGGGTTTCTACACGATGGCACAGATAGCAACGGCGCCCCTGCCACTGCCGCCGTTACTCAAATCACGTTTGACTCCACCACAGGCACATTCACTGGAGAGACCACAGCATCCCATGAAGGCGTAATTGTCACTGCGTCCCTCAACGGAACTTACACCGTCGACTCGAACTGCACCGGCACGGGTATCCCCTCGGGAGGGAGCCCCTTCTCCATTGTGGTTACGTCAACAGGGTTCCTGGCTGTTCACCCTTTTTCAGAGGGATTCGCCGTGAAGCAAGGCTCCCTTACCTGCACCAATGCCACGGTCACAGGTAGTTTTGGGTTTCAAACAACCGGCGTCTTCCTCGCAGGGGCACCCGCCAAAGGATGGGTCGCTCTCATTGGTAAGTTGAAGTTAACGGTCAACCCCTCTGGCCAAGGAGTGATAAGGGGACATGTAGCAGGCGGCGAAGATGACACCGCTCTAGCGTTCAAGCCCGTGACCGGTTCTTACTCAGTGGCCCCGGACTGCACGGGCACGGCCACCATAACACTGAAGGGCAAGTCCCCCCTCAATTTCAGCTTCGTGGTGGTGGACTGCGGGAAACAAATGCTAGCCATTGAGACGGACCCGGACACGATTGCCAGCGGTACTTTCGTGAAGGACATCGATGACACGGGTGAGTCGGAGGCAACGAGCGTTCGTCGAGGACAAGGATTCGCACAAATCGCGCAATCGCAAAAATTCAAGGAATTATTGCATGCGTTTCCCAAAGATATGGTCGCGTTCGACGGCAAAACCTACACAAGCACGTTCGATTTCAAACTCTGGCCTCCCAGTTACGATGCCGTCGGCGTTGGAACGCCAATATCAGAAGTCAAGGGAACCACAGCTGCAACTCGGATTGCCGTCGATTGAAAAATCGCCCTCCCGATGACCGCGGCACAGAACGGCCCACGCTTTTGCACCCCAAGAGCGTGGGTCACTTGATCTGCGCGAATCCGCGAAAGCGGATTCGGTGCGGCCGCCGAAGGGCCCCGTCGGAGATCTACTTCAGGAGTGCGTTAGGCCCTGATTGACGCAGTTCGCAACGATGTGAATTCGGCGAAACGAGCTAGAAGTCCGGTTGTGGGAAGTGATGGTTCGGAATAACAAAAGGTATGTGCGCTTCGTGGGCTGCTTGAAAGGTGTGCGGCGGGGATAGAACCCACGACCTACACTTCTGAGTCCCGCGAAATGACGGGGTTGCAGCCCCGCCCCAAATCCAATTGCTGATTCTGCCAACTATGGGAACGACCTAGTGAAGATTGGGAGCTACGCAGAACACCCACAAACCGTTCGATTTGGCGGCATTTTTGCATTTTTCTGGTTTTCTGAGTTGGATTCCGTTTCGATTTCGAATGGCGTTGCACAGGTCATTTCAGCAGATTCCTAAAATGAAATTGGCCTTTGGCGATCAGCAGCTCCACGAGACGACTCGCAGCGACAACGGCGTAGTGCTGGCCGCTGTTGAGCGCGGTCTTGATAACTTCGCGAGCCTCAGCTTCGACGCCAATCAGTACCCAATGGTAACCGCCGTCTTCTCAAGCCATAGAACGGCAATTACCTTGGGCCGTTTCTTAAAACCGCGCCCGTGACGACTAATCACGGATGCGATATTCTTTTTGAAGGCCGGGCATGGCGAACACAGCCAGTCCGGCTGAATTTTTTTCTTGACATACACGACAGTATGTCGCATAAGTTGAATGGAAAAGAAATATTCGATTTCCGAGACCGCGAGGCTCTTATCTATCCATCGTTCGACGCTGCACAGATGGATTGATTCAGGAGTCGTTCCTAAGCCAATTGAGGAAGACACCGCAGGAGTGAGGCTGCGTTATTGGCTAAAGGATGGCTTTGCCATGGTTAAAAAGCACAAAGAAGAACATTTTCGAGAAGGCCAAGGGCAAAGAAAGGGTAGAAAGACAAAGAGGTCTTGATAACCACGCGGGACGCGTAGGTGCTACTAACACCCACGCGCCCCTGACCAAAGTCGCCTTTACAGGAGGCAACGATGGCTGCAACAGAAGCTATATGTTTCGATGAACCCGCGCAACTTCGCGGTTCTCCGTTTAAACCCGCTGAATCCTACCTCGCTCCGGGTTTTCGCCCTCTGTGGCGGTACGCCTGCCTTTGCACGGATTCCCAACTCCCCTTGAAAGCCCGGGAGGCGCGGCTATGAAGCTCCCGGTCTTTCAACAGATGGTCGAGTTAAACCGGTCGTTTGATGAAGTAGCGGCGGGCTTGCAGCGTCTGCAGTCCGTGTCCTTTTTTCAACGAGACCTCATCTGCCACGCTCTCTCAGACGTTGAGATCGCTGGCGTCTATGCCAACCGAGAATTCTTTGACAACTTCGAGAAGATTGTCGAGGACGACGCCAAATGGGCTTATCGATTCCAACGGAAATTCGACCAGCAGCTGAAGGACCGGGGCGACATCTACCTCGAAGTCAAAACGTCAGAAGAGCGTCGGAAGCGTAAGGGGCTTGCACCGCGTGTCGTGATTTTACCGATTGGGACATGTCTGACGAGGATCGCTACGACGAAAAGCATGCAATCCGACGGTCAAATACGAGCCGAAAGGAGAGCCGACGACGCTCGCAAACGAGGGGGTCAAGCCGATGAAAAAGCCCCGTGTCGCCTCCCAGGCAGCATCGAATTACGTTCCCGGCGCTCGTTATCATGCCCTACAGGGGAAGGTTGCGGACTGGGTCGAGCACCGATTTGAGGAGGGTGTTCTGTACATTCACGTTCGCTTCACAGACAAGACCGAACTGTCCTGGCGCGTCAGCACGCGAATGACGATTGAGGAAGCGGACGTGGCGGATTGGACTACAGGGGACTTCACACAAGTTCGCGCCTTTGTACGCAATGAACGGGATGGGAGTCAATGATGCACCGAAACATCGCCCGCGCTTACGACTACCTGAAGCGAGAACACGACCGCATCCGCGCCGCCTACGTAAAGATCTTGGCTCAGAATGACCGCTCACTAGAGCGCCATCTTTTCAGAGCCGACCTCGACAGCCCACGTCACCACGATGAAATCCTCCTCTACGAAGAGCGACTTTCTCGCCCGCAGCGTCGGCGTGTGGTTGGCCTCAATCGCTACGGTAGGAAGCTGGAGAGCATCATGGGGGCCCTTCTTCGCCTGTAACATAAACGCTTTCTTTCCCTTCTAGAAGTTCGATCCGAATGGCATGAAATCAAATTCACAATGGTTGTGTGCTCGGCTCTTGCGGACTGTTCGCTGCCCGAGCAGCGAAGACTGGAAGCCCACTCCCACTGACCACTTCCATCAGTTCTTCCGCTACCACTTCCGTCGTCTTGCTGAGCTATCTTGCCGCCAAAGCAGCGACGTAAGCCCTTACGACAAGGCCATCACAGATCGCCCCGTAAACCCATGTGAGGCGGGAGCGGCCCCACCCGTTGACGCACGGTGCGTCACGGACCTCTTGGGGTCGCTCCCGCCTCACACAAACAAGCCAGCTTTTCGCATGTTTCAATGGATTCGAAATAGATCTCGCCTGTTGAGCGACACATTTTTCGCGAAAAATGCAGACAGGATACTAGTAGAGGGTGATCTTGCTCCGGTCCCTTCTATGGAGGCTCAAGCATGAACGGACCAGCATTTCCTGCCGACCGACCCACCGTGCATCCCCGCCGACTGGAGCAGAGCCTGCCTTGCCTTGCCCCAGGAGTCAGTGGAGCAGCTCTGCTTCCAGCCCGTTGCAAAAGTCGACAATCAAAATCGCGCTTTCAGGTGAAGCAATTCTCAATGCTGGTGAATGTGGTAAGAAATTCACCCTGCACCGTTTCCTGTACCGAGGTCTTCACTTTTCGCCGACGCAACTTCCAGCAGGAGACGAAGATGTCGGAAAGGAAAGCCGGAAAGCTACATAGAAAAAAGCACCGAAACGGGCGGGAGCGACCCCACTTTTTCGGCTTCTAGCCGCCCAAAGAGTATTTGGGGTCGCTCCCGCCCGTTTTCGGCATCAGGCAACAAGCTCGATTCGCCAGAAAGGGCTTAAGCTTCACCGATGTTGACCGTGCTCAATTCTTCACGCATGACGATCTGAATGAGTTTCGTATTAAGGCCTGAATGGCAGGCCCAGAGGGAGGAGAAACACTGCAATGCCCATCTTGAAAGCGCCACCTAAACTGATTCGCAATTCCACAATTCAGGTCCGGGTTGAGGACGAAGTCGATGTGAAACTCAGGAAGTATGCAGAGTTCATCGGCGCGACCCCTGCATTCGTCGTCGCCGAATCCCTCAAGCTGCTTTTCAATAAAGATACTGAATTCCGTGAATGGTTTGTGCGGCACGGAGACACGCCAATTTCTGCACCAACCCAGACGCGCGATGCGCAGGAACTGCATCAGACAAAGTCCGGTTCAAGAACGATGTTCGACGAAATGCCTTTGAAGGCGGCCAGCAAATAAACGGGCTGGCAAGCCTTCTGTATCTGAACTCAAAGGAATGAGGAACACACCATGGGAGCCTTGGTCGAGCAAGAAAACGCGGTACCTGCAGAGCGTCACTATGCGGTCATCGAGGTCGCGGAAATGTGGCATTTGAGCCCCGACAAAGTCCGGGAGATCTTCGAGCATGAGCCAGGCGTGCTTGTCCTGGGAGATCGCAATCCTCGCCACAAGCGGCGTTACCTCACGCTGCGCATCCCACACACCATCTTACTCCGCGTACACAACCGGCTAGCCGCCAGATCGAGCCATCTGTAGGGAAGACGAATGCTGACTATCTACCGCCGTCATCGGGGGAGTTGCAAACACAGGGCGAAAGGCCGCAAGCACCGCCACTGCCAGTGCCCGATTTGGGTAGATGGATTTCTGTCCGGAAAGGAAATACGCGAATCCCTCAAGTTGCGCGATTGGCAGAAAGCGTTAGAGAGAGTTCGTGAATGGGAAATCGAAGACAGGCGCATTCAAAAACAGCAGACACGGCTAACAATCGCCACGGCTTACCAGAAGTTTATGGCGGATGCCGAGGCGCGCCGGCTCAACCAGGCGACTTTGTACAAGTATCGGCTGCTATTCCGTCACCTCGATACATTTGCCCAGGTCAGTAAGCTCGAGTTTCTTGACCAACTCGATTTAGACACTTTGGCAACTTTTCGAGCAACATGGACCGAGGGTCCGCGCACGAGCCTGAAGAAGCTCGAGCGGCTGCGCGCGTTCATGCGCTTCGCAGAGAAGAGAAAATGGATCGACGGGAATCCAGCCATTGACTTGAAAGCGCCCAAGGTTCCCAACAAGCCCACGCTGCCGTTCACCCGCGAAGAGATGATCAGAATACTCACCGCGCTTGGCCCGTATAGTAGGAGTGCCGGCTTCCGAAATGGTCAACGACTGAAAGCGTTCGTTTTACTCTTGCGGTATTCAGGAATGCGGATCGGTGACGCAGTCCAACTCGGCATCAATCGCCTTCAAGGGAACAAGCTCCTACTTCACACAGAGAAAACTGGTGTCCACGTGTATTGCGTCCTGCCCGACATCGTTACCACGGCTCTCGACGCAGCTCCCCACTCAAGTCAAAACTATTTCTTCTGGACCGGTAAGTCCACGGTTCGAAGTTCCAAGGGGAAATGGCAGCGGCGGCTGCAACGACTCTTTGAGCTAGCCAGCGTAGTCGGTGGTCACGCGCATCGTTTCCGCGATACATTTGCGGTGGAGTTACTGCTTGCAGGCATCCCTCTGGACAGAGTGTCTGTGCTACTCGGTCATAGCAGCATACGCATTACGGAACGTCACTACGCTCCGTGGACACGCTCGCGTCAGGAACAAATTGAGTCGGACCTCCGAGCTGCCTGGCAAAACGACCCAGTTGCGCTCGGCCAGGTGCGGACTAGAACGACTTCGATCGCGAGTAAAGCCCCGCAGCATATCTCTTAGAGAGATGGGGCAATTAATACTCACGTCCGGTCATGAACGTGGTGGTGCAGAAGCGTGGCCGAGATAGTCCTTAATCTTTCAGGGAATCAATCAGGCCGGGGAGGCCATCTTTGGCTTGTTTCGCCTTTTGAGGGTGGCCCTTCGTTACTGCTCGTGCTTGCGCTTTGACCTTCACATCCTTCAATACAGCTGCGACTTCGGCTGGGGTTCAGTCTATCTGAACTTCCACGCCGTCTGGGATTCTTATATGGCTTTCATCGTATCGTTCTCTCCCGCTGGGACAGGAACGTCATCGTTAGTGCGATAGTATTAAGACACTTCACTTAATCGCGATGAGATGTGTCAGCCAACAAACCGCTTCACACACACAGCAGTTGGTTCAAAGTACGGTTCCAATCGTGTGTGTGAGTTTCCTTCCATTGCCCCGCACTTCGTGCGCGTTGCATCCTTGGCGCAAGGAGAGTGACCATGCTGAACCCAGATCAAATTCTGGCAGCCCTGAATGACTTAAGGTTCTGTGCTGAGTGCCACCGTGAGCTTGACTCCGAAAGAGAAGCGTGCAGCCAGTGTTACGACTGTGGCGAAATGCTGTGCCGTAAGTGCAACCGCTGTGCCTGTGAACGGGCTGCCAGCATTTCTACCGTCTAGGGTAGGTGGAACGGGCGCACGTGCGTGCGCGTGGATTGGATGGCCACCGTTGAAGACTTGCTGAACATGCCCCCGCAACCTCACCGTATCGCTGCTGGATACCTTGATCAGCATGACAAAACGCGAAGGTCGCGATGTGACTGTTTCTTGAGCCGCACAGGAGATCGGAATCCAACCCTTGAAGGTGACAGAATTCCCGGAAAATAAGCACGATATTCCGCTGGCGTGGTCTTGGGTCCCAAAGGCAGGCACACCCCAACCATGCTCCCTCAGAATGTGGAACGAAATGGAGGACTACGCTAGCGGCCGGCTCGGCGGATCAAAAACAAGCCAGCCAGGAGGCCGCTTGCCAGAAGCGCGAGAGAGCCGGGTTCCGGCGTAGTTACCGGACTGTTCACCGTCACGGAAAATTGCAGCGTACCGGGCGAACCAGCGCAGCTGTCGGTTGTACAAGCCGGGTCGGTGCTTCCAATCAGGTTGTAGTAGTTGAAGTTGTAGACGCCCGGAGCTGCCGCGGGATCAATCAACAGCGTGAAAAGGTCGACGCCCGTTTGCGGAGTCCCGGGATCAACCGATGCGGGACCAACACCGAAAATCCCGTTGACTATGACGTCGCCCGAGCCGCTCAGCGAACTCGGATCGCTGAATGTCAAAGACTCATCCACAAAATAGATCGTGTTTGAGGTGTTGTTGGTGATGTCCCCGAAGACGGTGATCGTCTGGCCGGCGGTCCCGACAATCGGCGCGTCCAGGGTGATGCTCAGGTCATCGGCGCGCCCCGGCGGACATACCAGGACGCAAAGCAGAGCCAGTAACCCCGCCATCGTCAAGAATTTGGTTTTCGTGATGCGAATCATCGAACCTCCCGTGGGTTTGGTACTTCTCACTTCCTGCATCATGGCAACGTCGCTTTCAAAACGCCGCTGGCCGTCCCACCCGTAAAGGCAAGGCCAAGACTGATGGCCCCGGTAGAATTCGGCGCGCCGGCGCTTGCGGGGAATGTGAGCGTCGTAGTCACAGAACTCAGAGACGGGATGCTGCCCAGGCTGACAGGCAAAGCCGTCGAAGAACTGGTGGTTTGTTTAGTGGAACCGGAAGCCGTCGTCAGCGCGGCAGTCTTGATCGTGGTGGCGCTTGCCACAGCGGCACCGGAGTTGGTGATCCGGATCGTGAAAATGTAGTTCCCGGACGCATCGGTTGTGGAAGAGACCAGCGTCTCCGACAAATTGACTCCTGCCGGCGCAGGGTTCACCGTCAGTGTCGTGCTGGTGTTGGTGGCAAAGTTGTAGACCGCATCGCCACTGTAGGAGTAGCTGATGGTGTAGGGCGTTGCGGATGCGGGGATGGACGCCGTCGGGAACGACACGGTAAAGACGCCGTTGCCGCCAATCGTGGCCGTTTGATTGACGCCATCGATGCTAACGGAAACGGTCTCACCGGACGGCGGGAACTGCGTGCCGTTGCCGATGATGCCGCCCAGTGTCACCGAAGTGGTGCCCGCCGCGATGCTCTGCGACGGAGTGAGGCCACTGAAGTTCACCGTCACGCCTTGCACGTTGAAGTTGGCGATGCTCAGGATCTGCTGCGTTGAGAAGCTGACCGTCGCCAGGTTGTTCACGATGCCTGCGGTGGATGTGGCGCTCTGCAAATGCAGGACGATGGGAGAGCCTTGTGTCACCGTCAGGTTCGTGCACGCGAGCAGTTGCCCGTTGAGCGAGCCACTGATGCTGCAGCCTGCCACCGGCGCCGAGAGCGTCCACAAGCCCTGTCCGGCGGGCAGCGGATCGTTGAGCGTTACGCCGGTTGCCGAGGCCGCGGCGCTGTTGGACAACGTAATTGTGTCCCCAAGCGGTGTGCCGGCCATCGGCGTCGCGTTGTCCGGAACGCTGGTGACCGTTACCACCGGCGAGTTCGTCGGCGGGAATGCCACGATCACATCGTTGAACACCTTGGTCTTGCCGCCCATACCCGGGTCGCCGCCAACCGTCGCCGCGCCGTTATACAGCGTGGTGATGTCGAAGACGAACTGGCAATAGATGGCGGGGTTGGTGGGCACGCCCGGATTGCCAATCTGCATCGACGTATTGCAATTGGTGCCATACGGGGTGCCGGGTTGCGTAAACCCATCCGGGTCGTCGAAGAGGCGCGGCGAACTGCCTGCCCAATACGAAGTGGGAACGAACGCACTGTTGTTCCACTGGATCTTCCAATTCACCGGACCGATGTACCAGTTCGGATTCGGTTCGTTGCCTGGCGTCCGGTAGTAGACCGAATACAAAACGCAGTTGCCGTTCAGGTAGGGCCAGCAGAGCGGCACTACCTTATCGCCATTCGCCAGCGTCTGGAAGTTGAAGAAGGAAGTGAACCGGCAATCCAGATCGTTATTCGGAGTGTTCCCATTTTCGCAGATGCCATTGCCGTTGGTGGGAGGCACTTCGGTCGCCTGCACCGTCATGGTGAACGGCGTGCTCACCTGTGGCAGGTTCAGATTCACCGCGTGCTGGTTCGTATCCGTGCATGGGTTCGTGCCATTCGGACAATACACCGCCGAGGTCGGCACGTTCGTGCCTGCAGTGAACGTCACCGGCATCGTCTTCGGCGGAGGTACGAACGAAGCGGAAACTGATTGATCCGCGTTCATCGTAAAGCTGCAAGTGCCCGTGCCCGCACAGTTGGAATTGTAGAACCATCCACCAAACGTCGAAGGTGCCGACGGCGGAGCCGTGAGGCTAACCGGCGTACCAGGAGCGTAATTGGCCGCGCAGGTGCCGCTTATCGTGCCGTTTGTGAGGACGCAGTTGATCGCACCGGTGTTATCGGTAACCGTGCCGCTGCCTGTGCCGATGGGCGTCACGGTCAGTGGGTAGCTCGTGATGACTGCATTCACGGTCTGCGACAGGGAATTCGAAGTGGTGTTGAAGTTGGAGTCGCCCGTATACGTGGCCGTGATGGCCTGCATTCCATTCGGCAGGCCCGCCGTTGTGCAGACCACCGTGCCATTCACCGCCAGTGGAAGCGCGGTGCATTCGGTGATCGGTGTCGAATTGGTCGTGAACGAAACGCTGCCGCTTGGCGCGAGCGCTCCGTTGAATTCGGGCGTAATGGTTGCGGTAAATGTCACCGAACTCCCGGAGCTCGATGGGTTCATCGACGACCGCAAGGATTCTGTCGTCGGCGTCTTGCTCACGGATTGCGTTGTGGAGCCGGAGCTGGCGTTGAAATTGCTATTGCCCGCGTAGCTCGCAACCACAGTGTTCGAGCCTGCTGTCAATGCTGTCGTGGTGCAAGTGGCGATGCCGGAGCTGCTCAATGTGAGCCCTGTGCAACCAGCAATCGGATTTCCGTTTGCCGTAAACGAGATGGTGCCCACCGGCGTGCCGCTGCCGGAGGTAACTGTCGCTGTAAAGGTCACACTCTGGTTCACGTTGGTAGGCGATCCAGAGGTAACGAGCGCCGTGTTCGTGCTAGCAGGACCAGTAACCGTGAGCGTGTCGGGAGCGGAAGTGACACTGCCGAGGGTGGCGGTGATGCTGCTGGTGCCGACGCCGGCGCCCGTGGCAAGGCCCGAGGCGTTGATGGTGGCGACAGAAGTTGTGCCGGAAGCCCAGGTGACAGTCGAGGTGATGTTCTGGGTCGAGCTGTCGCTATAGGTGCCGGTTGCGGTGAACTGCTGAGTGGCGCCCTTCGCGATCGACGGGTTCACCGGAGTAATCGCGATGGACTGCAGCGTGGCGGAATTGACCACTTGTGATACTGCGCCGCTGCTCGCAGAGAAGTTCAGATCGCCGCTATAAGCTGCGTTGATGGTGTGCGTGCCAACGGAGAGCGCGGATGTGGTGCAAGTCGCGGAGTGATTACTTACTGTCGCAAGCGTGCAACCAGTGATCGGGTTGGAGCCGTCGGTGAAGTTAACCGTTCCGGTCTGTCCGATGGGTCCAGATACCGGGCTAATCGTCGCAGTAAATGTGACGGAATTTCCTGCGTTCGAAGGATTCAGGGAAGAGGTAACACCCACGGATGTGGAAGCCTGGGCGACTGTCTGCGTGAGATTGCCGGAGCTCGGGTTGAAACTAACGTTGCCGAGATAATTGGCAACGATGGCGTTTGACCCCGCCGCGAGCGCGTTCGTGGTGCAAGTTGCGACGCCAGAGCCATTCAGCGAAACCGTAGTGCAACCTGAGATTAGACTGCTGTTGCTGGTGAACTGGACCGTGCCCGTTGGCGTTGTGCTGGACGTGACCGTCGCGGTGAAGGTTACATTCTGGTCTACGGTCGAAGGTCCGGAAGTCGCCAGCGCTGTGGTGGTGTTAAGCGGGCCGGTGACAGTGAGCTGCGCAGTACCGAAGATGGTGTTGTTGGTCGTGGAGGTCGCGGTGATCGTGATCGGACCGCCAGCCGCGACGCCGGTGGCGACGCCGGAGGCATTGACCGTCGCGTTGCCGGTGTTGGACGAAGTCCAATTGACCGGCACTGCGCCCGTGGAGCCATCAGAGAAGTGCCCTGTGGCGATGAAGGTCTGAGTCAGGCCAGGGGCGACGTTCGCCGTGGCAGGGGCAACGCTAATCGTTTGCAGCGTGGCGGAATTAACCACCTGAGACACGGAACCGCTGCTCGAGCCGAAGTTTGTATCGCCACTGTAGGCGGCGTTAATCGTATGCGTGGCAGCGGTCAGCGAGGAGGTGGTGCAAGTTGCCGTGTTGCCGCTGATCGCTACAGTTGTGCAATTGGCGATCGAGTTTGCGCCATCCGTGAAGGTGACCGATCCGGTCGGTGTGATTGTGCCAGTCGGATTCGGCGTAATCGTGGCGGTAAATGTTACCGTGTTCCCCGCGTTGGATGGATTCAGTGACGAAGTCACCCCCGTGGTCGTCGAACCCTTGCTGACCACCTGCGAGAAGTTCCCGGAACTGGGGTTGAAACTCGCGTTGCCGGAATAGCTGGCGACGATCGCATTGGTCCCCGCGATGAGCGCGGATGTCGTACAGGTGGCCACGCCGGAACCATTCAGCGTCAGGCCGCTGCAACCATTGATGGCATTGCCGTTCGCGCTGAACGAAACCGTGCCCGCAGGTGTTCCGCCAGCCGAAGTAACCGTCGCCGTAAGCGTAACGCTCGTGTTCAAGATGGACGGCGTGCCGGATGAAGTCACCGTAGTTGTGGTGCTTGCCGGAGCGACACCCGTACCGGTTACCGCGTAGCTTTGCGGGCTTCCGGGGGCGTTGTCGGTGAACTGCACCGTGGCGTTGCGCGTTCCTGCTGTAGTGGGTGTGAACTTTACGGTGACCGTGCAACTTGCGCCGGTGGCAAGGCTGCCCGGGCAGTTGTTGGTCTGCGAGAAATCACCCGAGTTGGTGCCGCCGATGGCGATGCTCGTCAGCGTAAGAGCCGCACTTCCATTGTTTGTTACGGTGATGTTCTGGCCCGCGCTGGTGGTGTTCTGCACCTGATTGCCGAAGTTCAGCGGAGCCGCGGGCGAGAAAGATATGCCCGCAATGGTGGTACCCGTGCCCGTGAGTGAGTAGCTCTGTGGCGCTCCGGTGACGTTATCAACGAAGGATAGAGATCCCGTGCGGATTCCCGTGCCCGAAGGCGTGAAGGTCACCGCCACGTTGCAAGTGCCGTTGGGAGCGATGGCCGTCGCGGTGCAGGTTTGAGAGAGCACCGCAAACTCCGTGGTTGTGGAAGTGATAGAAGTGACGTTCAGATTGGCGGAGCCGCTGTTGGTGACCGTAACATTCTGACTCCCGCTGGTGGTCCCCACGGCCTGGCTGCTGAAGCTCAACGATCCCGGATTGAAGCTGATGCCCGGCACGCCCACACCCGTGCCAGAGAGCGTATAGCTCTGCGAACCAGTGCCGGCGTTGTCCGTGAAGGTCAGCGACCCGCTCCGTGCTCCTGTGCCGGATGGCGTAAACGTGACGCTCACCGAGCAAGTGCCGTTCGGAGCGATGGCCGTCGCTGTGCAGGTCTGCGAGAGGACCGCAAACTCTCCGGTTGTGGAACTGATTGCCGTGATGTTCAGGTTCGCGGTTCCAGTGTTCGTAACCGTCACATTCTGGAATCCGCTGGTCGTCCCGACATTCTGGTTGCCGAAGCCCAACGATCCCGGGTTGAAGCTGATGCCCGCCACTCCCACACCCGTGCCGCTCACCGGGAAGGTGTGCGGGCTGCCCAGGGCGCTGTCTGTGATCGTAATCGTGCCGCTGTGCGCTCCCACCGAGTTTGGCGTGAAGACAACGGAAATCGTGCACGGCGTATTCGCCAAGATCGTCGCCGGGCAATTGTTGGTGGGCACGAATTCGCCGTCGTTGGAGACGACGCTGCTGATCGTCATGCTGGTATTGCCGGTGTCGGTCAGCGTAACGCTCTGAGCCGCGCTGGAAGTGCCAACATTCTGGTTGCCGAAGGGCAACGAAGCCGGAGCCAGCGTAATCGTTGCACCTGTTCCCGTGCCAGAAAGCGACACGGTCTGCGGCGTGTTGTAGGCGTTGTCGTTCAGCGTCAGAGTCCCCGTCCGGGTTCCCGCCGCCGTCGGCTTGAACGTCACATTGACTGTGCAAGATGCTCCTGCGGCCACACCCGAGGTGCAGTTGTCGGTCTCCGAGTAGTCACCCGAAACTGTAATGCTGGTGAACGTCAGCGTGGCATTGCCGCCATTCGTCACCGTGACTGCCTGCGGCGTGCTGGCTACACCCAGGGCCTGATTCGCGAACGTCAGCGAGCCTGTGCTCAGGTTCGCCTCGCTCCCCACGCCCGTGCCAGACAAACTGATCACCTGCGGCGTATTGTACGCGTTGTCCGCGATGTAGATATAGCTGTACGAGCCATTAATCGGCGCGAGGGGCGTAAACGTCGCATTGATCGTGCAGGAAGCACCCACTGCCAGCGTGCTCGGCGAAATCGGGCAATTATTCGTCTCGTTATAATAGGTGTTGTAAGCCCCCGAAATCGTGATCGAGGTGATCGTCAGTGCCGCAGTCCCCGTGTTCTTCAGCGTGGACGAGATTGGCGAGGACGTCGCATTCACGTTCGTATTCGGAAAAGCAATCGAGCTTGGCGTAAGCGTGACCAGCGGTGCATTCACACCCGTGCCGCTCAGCGCGATGCTTTGCGGGCTGCCTGCCGCGTTGTCCGTAATCTGCACCGAGGCGCTGCGGCTTCCGATAGCCGTTGGCGTAAATGCAATGGAGATCACGCAGTTGCTGCCGCCAGGGACCTGGCTTGGGCAATTATTCACCTGCGAATAATCGCCAGCGTTTGTTCCGGTCACCGCGATGCTCGTTATGTTCAACGCGGCCGATCCAGTGTTGGTCAGCGTGACCGTTTGTGGGGTGCTGGGCACCGTCAGTGGCTGATTCGCGAAGACCAGCGAGGTCTGCGACAACTGCACCGTTGGCGGCGTGGCCGTGCCGACTCCCGACAGGCTCACCTTGTGCGGACTTCCCGGCGCATTGTCGGTCACCGTTAGCAGCGCCTGCCGGTTTCCAATCGCCGTCGGATTAAAGATAACGTTGATCGCGCAGTTGCTGCCATTCGCCAGCGAGCTTCCGCAGTTGTTGGTCTGTGAGAAGTCGCCCGCATTGGTTCCAGTGATGGCGATGGTGGTGATGCCCAGCGCCGATGTACCGGTGTTATAGAGCGTCACCGTCGCTGGCGATGTGGGCGTGCCCACGGGCTCGTTTCCGTAATTCAGATTGTCCGGGCTGAGCGTCACCAGCGGCCCGCCGATGCCGGTCCCCGTCAACGCCACATGATCTGGGCTGGTGGATGCGTTGCTTGTGAAATTAAATGTCGCAGAACGCGCACCTGCCGCGCCCGGCGTGAATGTGAAGTAGAAATAACAGACCGAACCCGCCGCCAGCGGACTCGCGCAACTCGTGGAGCTGCCCAACGCGAAATCAGTGGGGTTGGCACCTGTAATCGTTGGAGCCGTGCTCCACGTCAGCGGCGCGGTCCCCGTATTGGTCAGCGCTACATAATACTGGCCGCTGGTTGTTCCCACGTTCTGATTGCCGAAGGCATACGTTGTCGGATTGAACGATACGATCGGGTACGGATTCACCCCGGTGCCGTTCAGCGTAATCACACGTGGGCTACCCGTCGCATTGTCTGTAATCGTGATGGTGGCCGTGCGCGATCCCGATGCCGTTGGCGCAAACGTAACAGAGAAATAGCAGTAGCTGTTCGTATTTATCTGCGCGCTTGCCGTGCAGCCGTTATATGAGAACGCAAAGTCACCCGCATTGGTGCCACCGATCGTATTACTGCCGATCAAGACCGTCGTGGATCCCTGATTGTAGTAGTTGACTCCAACCGACGGGCTTGTCTTGCCGATCACCACACTCCCAAAGTTGATGCTGGTCTGCGAGAGTTGCACGGCATTTGCCGCGGACACACCCGTGCCGCTCAGCGTTGCCGTATGCGTGCCCGCATTATCGGTCAGCGTGAAATTGGCCGTTTCCGTGCCGGAAACCGTCGGTTTAAACGTGAAATAGTAGTAGCAACTGGATCCCACTGCCACGATTGTTGAGCAGCCATTTGTATTGATCTGGAAATCGTTGTTGGTGATGTTGGTGCCCGTAATCGTCAGCGGTACGTTCCCCGAATTGTAGTAATAAACGACGTTGGTGCCGCTCGTTGTATTCAGGCTCTGCGGCCCAAAGTTGATACTCGGAGGATTGAAGTAGCCGGATGCATTCGGCGCCGCGCCGTGTCCTTGCAACGTGATGTTGATGGTGCTGTTGGAGGCATTGCTCGTAATCTGAAGCGTTCCGCTCCGCGTCCCAGTAGCCGATGGCGTGAACTTCAGGTAAATGAGACAGGAGCCTCCATTGGGACTCAAGGACGTATAAGCCGTTCCGCAATTCGATTGGTTCGTATCAATCGCAAAATCGCTGGCTCCGCTGGTGATCGCCGCGGCGAGGCTGCTTACCAGGATATTTCCCGGGTTGGTGACGGTCACATACTGATCGTCGCTGCTGTAGCCTTGCGGCTGGCTCGGGAAGGTCAACACGGAGGGCGAGACCACCAGCGTATTGGCGGGCGTAATCCCATTACCCTTCAGCGTGAGCTGCAACGGGCTGTTCGACGAGCTGCTGGTTACACTTAGCGTTGCGGTGCGTGCCCCGGTCGCGCTCGGCGTGAACGTTACATCAACGTAGCACACTCCGCCAGGTGCGAGGTTCTGCGTGTTATACCCCGAATAGCCGCAAGCGTAGTAACCTGTTGGGTTGTAACTGAAGTCTCCCGCATTCGTGCCCGAGATGCTCGGAGACAATCCGTTAACCTGGATATTTCCGGTGTTGGTGATGACCACTCGTTGAGAGTTGGTCGCCACATTCTTCGGCGTGTCCGGGAACACCGTCACAGTCGGCGAACCAAACAAGGTGCTCGTTGGCGCCAGCCCCTGCCCGGAGAGGTTGACCGTCAGCGTTGCGGAACTGCTGGTTACACTTAGCGTTGCGGTGCGTGCCCCGGTCGCGCTCGGCGTGAACGTTACATCAACGTAGCACACTCCGCCAGGTGCGAGGTTCTGCGTGTTATACCCCGAAT